>JAABUI010000051.1_pt1 | contig 194561 bp, 221 predicted proteins | sample 5559111 | NCBI WGS metagenome assembly JAABUI01 (sample SAMN10711870, study PRJNA513365) | rock metagenome | isolation source: Antarctica rocks | place: Antarctica: Victoria Land, Buttleship Promontory | reverse complement strand
AGCTTATGTTCTCCTGAGTCATATAGATAGCCGGCTCTTCCCTTCTAGATACTTTCCTTCCTTAGCATTTATATACTCGTTACATTACACCCATATGACTCGCTCTATGCTGGCCCCTAACATGTATCTCAATAGCTCTTCGTGCGATTTATGAAAATCAAATTCATGAATAGTAAAATTTTCACGAAGACGTCAATTTCAACACTCGAAGTGAGAATTCAGAGTCGCTGTTTAGCTGTTCTCTCTGCCTTCTGTGCCTTCGTATTCATGAACTCGGAAATTTGTTCAAGCATAGATGGGGTAATGAACAGGCTGAAAAAATTCAATGAGGTCACAAGCTCTGAAGGTAATTTAGGCCGAAAAGGTCGATCGTTCACCTGAATAGATCGATATGTAGAAGAAGAAGATTCAATCGAATCTAGTATTTCTTGAACCGACGGCTTGTTTTTAGCCTTTTGAAGCTTTTGAACAGCCTTCGATGCAGTGTCTGGTACGGAAGGAATTTCTTCCTCATTAGCTCGCATATTGAGCTGAGTAGGTAGATGACTATGTAGATGGTGGGGGGTGGGTGAGCTGGGTAGGTGGGGGGTGGATGTAGGAAGCTGAGGTGAATGTAAACAGTGCAGTAAACAAATATTTTGGTGGGGTGCCTAAATAGGCTTAGCTTCGTTAATCCTGGGGTGGCAGCTTTAACGACGGTTTAAGGGATAAGCTCGTTTTCCCATATAGACGGAAACCTTCTTTACCGCCAAGCGATTCCGACACAAAACAGGCACGCTACCAAAACAAGGCATACAAATGGTAAATGGAAGATAACAAGTAAATCAGATCCTTCAAAACGTCATGTTCTTCTCCAACGCATCCATCATCGCCGCCGCCTTCGCCGCCACGTTCTTACACTCCTGACTGTACCCTTTCTTCTTCTCCTTCTCGCTAGAGGCCACAGCATTGTATCCAACCCTCCAGAAATGCCATCTGTGGAGAGTAAAGTGTGCTTTACCATCATAAAGTGGACCTGGATTCCATTTGCGCAAGTCATCGGAAGAGACCTCTCGTGGGAATAGGACCTGCTTGAAAAAGCTCTGACCATACCATAAGATCCATTGCGCCGCTGCTAATACGTAAATATCATCGGGAACGCCCGGCCTTTCTCTATAGGGTTCACGGCCTTCGAATGCGTCGCGTTGCGCCCATATGGCCCACGTAGGACTGGTGTGGATAACGCGACGTTCAAAGAGATTCGATGCAAAGGCATGGAAGTTGACGTAATTGCGTGGCTTCTCTGGGTCTGGGCCTGTGTGAACCTCCGGTTTAGCTTGCTGCACTGGAATAGTTAGGTAGGAGTAAATCGTAGGACGTACTATTCGATGACTCCCTGAGTGACTCCCGCAGGCGCTGGTACCGAATATACTGGTTCGGTATGTCCTTCAAATCGTTGGTGGAAGTCGACATCCAGAAGTCGACATCCAAAAGTCGAAATGCCTGATGTAACTTACCTTTGAAGTGTGTGCCTGACCCAGCTTTGGGGAGTTCGCGAGGTATTCTAGAAGTTCAGCGAGCTTGAGCTGAGACGGGTGATGGTAAGGGATCTGTTCGGCAACTTCGATGCAAGATTCCCCAAAGTCCCAAACTTCCGTTGATAGAGGAGCTTTCCCCGGCAGAAGGTTCTCAATCGATCGTGCGGTGAACTCCAGCGTTAAGGTCGAGTCTGGCTGGAGGAAGTCACGGAGAAGGGCGAAGGTCTGGTCAGGGATGGCGTCGCCTGGGGGGTCCTCCATTTTGAGATCCAGAGAATACATGGTGGGCGCCGTCATGCCACAACACAAAGTACGCTTTATAGATCGAAATGTCTCGATCATAAGAAAGTAACCTTTGCAAAGGAGGCGCGACAGGCAAGGCAACTGCACGAAGTAATCGAGTAGAGTCGTGGAAGTCGACGCCTGAATCAAACGAAAGAAACGGTATGTCGGTATATCTCGAAAGTCAGGATGTTCACTTCCCCTTGTTGGCTTGCGGGAAATGCAGCCATGGTGCCAGAGATATTCAGCTCCGGGAACTTTCAAGAAGGTATCATTCTCAACCTATCACTTGTGCACAGAGTGCATCTACTTGGGCTAGTAAAAAGACGTGTAATATTTAGGCCACGGACAATCATTGTTGAAATCTGAAATGGGTAAGCAAGTCCTCACAGCCCTACGTCATCAGTTCCCAGTCTCTCCCACCTAGCTGCCGCCATTAATTGCGTCACTGCTACCGCATCTGCCTATCATCCATGTTCACAACTCCCCTTGTGTCCTCATGGCTGTCCGTCCCCAACATCCTCCCTAGCCGGCAGCGCTTTCTCTGTTGCCAGCACCTCTTCCCCCTCCATTCCCTGCCTCACCTTCAGTCCTCTCTCCTTCCAGCGCAGTATACCTCCGCCCTGGGCCTCCCTTCTTGCGTCCATTGACCCTTTTGTACCTCGTCAGCATTCTATTTGTCGAACACGCAGCTATGATGCAACGAAAACATCGGCTCCTCACGACCCTAGATACAAGAAAGCTGTAGAACATACCGCTTCAACACTTTAGGGTGAGCCTGGGGTTATCTCTGCACCGATCCTCGCTTCCTCATCCCTGTCTCACTGATGCATCTGGTTTGGACCCAGCTTGGAAGCCCCAGAGATTTTCACCACGGTGTCTGCTGGGCAAAACTTCGAGTGATACTGCCAGGAAGACGATCTGAGATTAATCCCCAAAGGCCGCTTTGCTTTTGACTTCTGCAGCATTACAGGGAACTCTGCGTTGCTGCACAGATGCCGTTCCAATCGGATTCATATATAGCAAAGTCTCTCCATTCTTTCCCTTCGGATGAGATAGTGATCGATTCGAAAAGCCGCCTCCTAATGGTGAACGGGACATCCGAAATACTCGATGGCCTTGCAATTTGATCTCCACGAGGACTTTCTAGGGCGGGGTGTGGCGATAGACTGCTATTGACGCACGGGTGAGAAAATCCTTAACTAATGTCCCCATGTTTGGCTGGTGAGAGCTTTTGCTCTACCTGTTTCATCAGTGCTCATGGACAATTGTATAAATTTACCTCAGGCAGTTCTTACTTACTCTAGGAGAATGCTTTGGATATTCTTTGTGTTCGCCATTTGCAGGCCATGCGACATGCGCGCGCAATGGTCCACCTCATCCCAATCTGGCTCTAGGTCGTTGCAGTCTATCTCGGGAATCATGATATCCCCTGATTCTTCCCTGGCAGGTCATGCAGGCCCCTTGTGTCGTCTAGTGAGTCTCGCCGCAATTCGTGTAAATAATTATATATTTACCACAGGAAAGATTCTCGCTGACTGTGTTTTTGGGTGAGTCTGAATGTGCCGAGTTTCGGTGTTTTGATCATGACACAAGAATTTTCAAAGTCTCCTCGTAGGCTTTCGTTGTGGACTATCATTGTCTCATCAGATGGAGTCTTTGAGTAAAATTTAAGTAGTTGAATCTCACTGGCCATACTGTGCACCGATCTTTCACCAGGCTGGGAAGATTTTCCATGGAAATTTCTCGCAGGGTCCAAACTGCTGAACGTGCTCCTCTGTAAAGGCGGCAATGATTTCCCTAGTATGCTGCCTATGGCACCATCTTACTTCTTCGCCGCAAAAGCCACCACAGAGTAAATGTTTTTGCCATTTTCTTCATACGCCTGGCGAGTTGACTGGGCGACCTTACAAGCGTCGTCACTTACGTTCTAGCCTAAGCATCTCATTTCGACAGTTCTAACGGCTGGGCTTCTCTTCTCTCCTGAGAACAGGGAATTCGCAATTGATTTAGTGTGGAGGACAGGCGTGAAGGCATATGAAGCGTCGTAGAAAGTAACTTGCCTGACGTGTTTACTGCTATTATTGCTCTTGATGTCACTAGCATGGCTCGTTCAGCTCTATGAATCGTCAAGGCTACGAACGAGGGCTCTTCTGCAAGCATGGCAATCTTGGTGTGGTTATCCGAGATTCTTCTTTACTCAAATACTTATCGTTTCACACATACTTCAAAGACACTCTCAGCTCTGTTACAGTGCGCAAGAAAAGTGAAATTTGGCATCTCTCTCTGTTGTGCTGAAAGATAGATATTCTCGATACTTAAAAAGGGCATAAAATAATCATCTCGATCTATTAAGAAGGAAAAGCATCACTCTGTTGATTGTCTTCAGAAAGAACATGATCATAATAATGTATTGGCGATTAGAAGCACTACTCTCTACGATGCTTTTTTCTGTGATTCAATTCAAACCTCTGATGATATCAAGTTCAGTGAACTAACTGCTGAACAGATTTATCGAAGAATTAGCTTACTGATCGATCATCACCTTGATCAATAGATAGCTTGAACCCTGCAAGGTTCAAGTGGTTTTGGTGTGGTATTTTAATTGCTCGATTGCTCGATTGCTTGATGGGCTTGGTACTTGGATGGATCGATTTAGGGGTGGCTGAGACTTACTATAGTTGGACGACATGATGTTCTGGACGGATGGACTACTCGGTTCACGAGCTTAGGATGTTAAAAACTGGTCTATGTGTTCGACGGCTTAGCGATTGGGAGGATTGAGTACCTATAGGACTTGATATTTTCAACTTATAGCCTACAAACAACATTCAGAGGAACCAACTTAACTACAGGAGATTACGCAAACCCACTCTCACATTTTCTTCAAAGGCTGCAACACCTGCCCATGCTCCTCCATCCACGCCCGGATATGCGGCAACCCCGTCATCGGCCCCCTTAAAAGCACCTCCCATGGATACCTCGGCGCCACCAATCCGGTCTCCTCCAGTGCTCTAGCCTTCAGCTCCTCCACCGTCCCGCCCCGATTAAAGATTTCTGGCTTTCCCGGCAGTCTAGCCTCGCTCATCTGGTTACGGAGCGCGTGTGTTGCTTGCTCATCAACGGAGAAGGTTTCAGTTACAACGACGCCGTAGCGTTGGGCACCTTCGAATGAAACGAGGCCGCGGTGGACTTCTAGAGCTACGAGGGAGGGGTCGCGTTTCAAGGGGTCGCCGTAACCTCCGCCTAAAGAATTTCAGCGGGTTTTACAGAGCGGCAGGAAAGACATACCGCCCCAGGTCAGCCACTCGAGCAAGTCTCCATTACTGACTCTGATATGATCCTTCTTGCTGGGCAATACTTCCCTTCTCCCATCAGCATGCACCAGGATCTTTGAGGATCGCGCCCCAGGTTCTCCACCTATAACACCCCATGGCTTCGAAAGCCAGCGGTCGTCATGAAGGGAGATTTCACCCTCCTCGAGGAAGCGGTAGAATATGCGCTGAGCGTTGCCGCCACGGTAGAGACCTGGGCCGCCGGAGTCGGTAACTGTATTGTACTGTTCAATACGGAGAGGGTAATAGAGCTCGAGAAACTCGTTAGGAACGGACTTCATTGCGGGCCAGAGGCAATGGCCGTCCATGCCGTCACCGTGTGGACGAGCGGGAATCCCTAGAAGAATCAGCTTGGTCATCCAAACACAAAAGCAGACTCACCTCCGAAGCCAATCTGGTATAGTTGAAACCATTCGCCATTCTGCTTGAAGCTGGCATTGAGACCCCGTTAGTGCTGATGGATTGCTCAGTAAACTAATGACCTACCCAGAAAACATAAAATGGGGCTAACCAGCGTATGTGTACGAGTTGACAGTGCAGCTGGACGAACGGGGTTCAATATCGTTCCTTCTGGGATGACAATATCCACAAGATCATGAAATCCATCATTGATGACGGTTGTAGGATCGTAGACAGTGATAAGGTAGATCCCAACGAACATCTTGAACCTGCAAACCCCGTTTCATCAGTTGGCTTCTACCGATAGATGTATCGAACGTACATATTGTGGCTCAAATAGAAATTCACCGAAGACGGTGACTGCGGATCCGTCCCTGTAAAGTCAAACCTCAGGCGGCCGTCCTTTTTGCTCATTGTACAAGCAACCTTCCAGGGACCTAGCCCTTTACCATCGTCGTCAATGAAGTCCTCGAAGTAGACTGGTTCATCAGGAATTGCTGATTCGAATAGTGATCCAATCGCCTTACGATTCCGGTCGAAGAGTTCGTCTATAGCTGCAAAGTAGGTCTTGTCTCCGAACCGGGAATACAGCTCTTGCATCCGTTTTCCAGCTACACGGCATCAGTAGGTAGGAGACCCAGGAGGTGGAAACATTCTACCTAGCTTGCATGCAGCTACGAGTGCCAATGTGTCACTACAAACACGTGCTACTTAGGCTGTACTCAATGTAGAGATATTCAACATGGACAAGGGCTCACCAGCGATTCCATTCTGGTAAACGACAATTACGGTAGATGATATCCACGACAGCCGTATTCCATACTCCCCTAGATGCTAGCTTCGTCAAGGGAATCTGAATGCCCTCTTGGAATATACTGGAGGCGGCTGTTGGGAGAGAACCTGGTACTGCACCGCCATTGTCGGTCATCTTCGCAGAAGTGTCAGCAAAGGAATGTCAAAATGGTTTGGAAACTTACATGACCTAGATTGGCCGTCCAAGCGACTGTTTTGTCCAGTCAGCATCGTCTGCTTGGCATAGAAATGTGGCGCTTACTCAACTTCCCATTCGTGAAAATAGGCATGAGGACGAGCCAATCATTCAGATGGGAGACTGCTCCTTGAATGGAGTATGGGTCGTTTACAATGAAAATGTCATCTTCCTCGATAGTCCCTTTCCAGACTTTCACAAATTGGCCGATGAAGGAGCCAAATTGGCCAACGATCATTTTCCCACTCGGCTCTGCAATGACATTGAATTCGTCTTGCTGTTCTCTAATAGCTGGGGACATAGTTGCTCTCGTCATTAGGGTATCCATTTCATTCCGAGCGTTCCGAAGAGCGCTCTCAAAGATATCAACTGATGAAATATTAGCTGGGACTAGAGGGTTCGAGCTACCATTGCCACCGACCTGTAACGATATCTAGAGTGACCTCGCTCTTAGTCCCGTTCGCTAAGCCGTTTGAAGTAGCTTCGACAGCATTCTTGCTATCAGAATCCCACAAAAGGATATTACCAACGCTGTCTATTTCCCCCTTGAAGCCGGGAAGAATAAGAGTGTTGCTGTCCATTTCGTTGATGATGCAAGGGCCATATAGGGTATTTCCGTATATGAGTTTAGAGCGGTCCCAGACAGTGCTCTCCTTGTACTCCTTATTCTGATATACAAGAGTAGTCTTCCCCACATTAACTGAAGGAGAAGGCTCTGAACTTTTGGTGCTTTCGCTTTCTTTGACTCTGATATCTGGAGTAATTTCTTCGGCAACTATGCGCAGATTCATGAGTTCAATATTGGCAGATAAACGATAAGTGAAAGCCTTCTCGTGCGCATCTTCGAAGAGCTCGCTGATATGACTGAGATCTTGGGCCTTGAGCTTTGCAAAGTCTACTTCAATTGGAATCGTGATTGCTTGGCCGATGTATCGCAAATCAGCCTGATTTTTGAATGTCTAAGTAGTACAGTACATGGCATTAGTATCTTCTCTGTTTAGAAGGGCTTTCAAAACTGCTGGGAAGACATGTTACCTGTTTATCCTTTGGCACACCTTGCTCCTCGCGCATAACCTGTGAAGCCTTTGCCGCCAAATCTTCGTATGCATCCAAGACCTCTTCTTTAGTTGTATTGGCCAGAATGCGGATAAAGGTGGTAGACACTTCATGGCGGAGAATCGTCGTTGCATCGCCCCATGCACACAGTACCCCCGGTGAAGGAGGGATGATTACAGGGAAAGCGTGAAGTAGCTTTCCCAGCGCGTTCGCGTGCAAAGGCCCGGCACCGCCAAAGGCGACCAGGCTAAAGTCTCGCGGATCAAACCCTTGTTCTATAGATACTAGTCGTAGTGCTCCGTACATTGTCTCATTTGCGATCTTTAGGATTCCTTCGGCCGCTTCATGAACACTAACGCCTAGATCGTTTGCTATGTCCTGGACAGCTGCTCGAGCAGCTTTGAGGTCCAACTTGAAGGCACCACCTAATAAATACTCGGGCAGATATCCCAACACAGCGTTAGCGTCGGTAACTGTTGCTTTGTTGCCTCCTTTCCCATAACAAGCAGGGCCTGGATCGGCACCGGAACTCTGTGGGCCGACTCGAAGAGCTTTTGTGACCTTTGGTACGCTTGCAATCGATCCACCACCAGCACCGACAGTCCTTACGTCCACTGAAGGAGCTTTAACAACCAAGTCGCCAATGGTAGTCTCTCTCCGAACTCGAGGATTGCCGTCTTCAATGATGGCCACGTCAGTAGAAGTCCCTCCCATATCAAGAGTTATGAGGTTTCTGTAGGCCGTTTTGGCCGCTACGAGCGATGCTACCCCTGAGACACCTCCAGCAGGGCCTGAAAGAGCCAACGTCACCGGGAATCGATTCGCTAAAGATACAGAGGACAGGCCTCCATCTGATCGCAGAACACGGAGGTGCTTAGTCTTCCCCTTCAAGGAAGTGAGAAGATTGTCCAGATACCGGCTGACTTGTGGTTTAATGTAAGAGTTTGCGACTGTTGTAATAGTACGTTCGTACTCCATTAGCTCAGGCAGCACTTCTGACGACAATGATACGGGGGTTTTTGGGAATATCTTATCTAATACGCGGAGTACGTCTTGCTCACTGATGTAGGCTTCAGTATCAATATTCGGGCGTCATGATCGTACTGGCTTACTGTTTCGAGTTCGCAAACGAATTCATTAAGCTGACTGTGATAGCATCTGGCTTTTGGGTGATAATTGATTGTAATCGGTCTCGAAACAGCTTCTCATCAAATACGCGGATTTCTTCTCCATCAATTGCCATACGTCCTGGACATTCTACTGTCAATTCCAATGGAGCAAGAGGCTCTGGTTTCTTCCAGGTTATCCAGCTGGCCAATCCTAAGTGTTGTGTTTAGTGAGAAAGACTGAGCGAAAAGACTGGAGGCGAAGCACCTCCGGGCACCTGAGACCGTCTTGTTTGTAGTACATCTCTATAGCCTTCGGTAACGATAAGAGCTACTTTTGCTCCCTTCTGTTCGAGGATGGCGTTCGTAGCAATAGTCGTGCCATGATTGACGACCTGCACGACCGCATCTGCGGAATTGGGTATCTTAGAGAGTATCTCGTCGATGCCGTGACTAACGCCAATAGATTGATCCTTTGGCGTAGTATGAACCTTTGAGCGCCATGTCTCCCCAGTATTCACTTCAAGAAGCAGCAAGTCCGTGAAAGTTCCTCCAACATCTATCCCGAGTCTGTAGCTTGGTGCCATACTACGCGTGACGGAACCCTGGTTGATGAGAGGATAGATGAAAGGTGAATATCAGACTGCAAGCTGCCCGAATCGCGCTCACCTGAACATGCCGACATCTCGCAATACTGATGTATTTGAATCGAGTGTATCCCTTTAGCTGCAGCTTTAAGCTCTCGAAGATACCTTAGTCCTGCATTCACTTTGATAAACGAATGGCTATGATAGGATTTCCCTAATAGTCACCCAAAGGAATTGCGTTACAGGTACCTTAAGCCCCACACTTACACCCCACCACATATGCATAATGACGAACTGCTGGATAGAAGACACAGTGGAAGCAACTGCAATGACTAGGTTTGCCTAGTACTATCTCAACAGCGTGGGACAGAACACGATGGGTAGCAGTCTCTATGCTCGTTCATAGTCAATTTCAGGTACCTCTTAAGCCTTACACACCTTCCTTCTCTGGGCCTCATGCTCATTAAAGAGGCTTAAAGTGGTTCACAAATTGCATAATTCCCCACAACAGATCATCATTGTATAAAATCAGAACCACATCAGACAAGGAGATCCCATTTCGAACAGTTGAACTCAGTGGCACGGTGAGAAAGCCGCAACTGGTCCGGTGGTGTTCTAACAAACTCATCTGAACAATCCCATCTTCCCGAATCCAACAAGCAAGCCAGCGGTATATATCTACTCCTTGTTTCACCTGGCTCGGAGGGTAGCTACCTCGCCCTTGACGACGATGGTTGAATGTGAGCGGGATCAACGAGGTAGGTAGATATTCTCGATCGGGCGTCCTAGAAACACTCCGTATGCTTTGCGAGTGACTGCCGATGAGGTTCGAGTCGGGAATACTGAATATACCTCTCCATGTCTTGTCATTGTTAAGCCGGATGGAACATGTATGCTATGAAAGAATGGGAGATGTTTCGGTGCTGATACAAAATTGTGAAGACTGGGAAAAAGAATTAGCCAATAGGAACCCTTGTACGGATTAGGTAAGCCTCCGCTCCTCGAAACCTCCAAAAACCACTCAGCCGCTTTCCATACGGTAGCAAAGGAACAGCCACAATGCTCTTGCTTCCCATCTAATCCATCGTACACAGAGATTTGTACATCTGAGGGACCCTTCGTTTATTCCTTTGTTGCTTCTTGCTGGTTCCGCTATTACCTTGATAAGATCCTCTCCACAATATCCTCTCCACAATATCCTCTTCGCCCCAAACAGCGAACCCCCAAATATCTTCCCGCGACGCCGGCGCCCTCAAATCCTTTAACAGTGGGGTTTCTCTACTTAGCCATTGTAAATCCAACCAAAACGCTTACGAACACTATAGACACTCACGGTTCATTGGAAATAACCCCCTTGCGGAACTAGAGGGCTCCGTACTCGATTGCTGCCTTCGACTTTGCTGCAGTGTAATATCTATTCATATTCCGACCATCACTGCTGGGTTATCCTAGGGTAATCTAACACCGATACCACGCCCGGCAGAGGCATTGGCTTGGTGTGGAACACCTCATAGATCTGGCGGCGCAAAATGTCCCCTGAAGCCACACCAGGATCTAGTACGGACCGAAGGGGCCTTTTGCGCGCAACATCATTTGACGAAGTAGATGGTCTTGAGACGGCTGTCCAACACGGGGAGTATAAAAATGGATTTAGCGAAAAGCGAACCCGTTTGTCGAAGGCGTGGAAAGAGTCACCTCCTTGGTTACGGCCCCGATGCATGTTGATAGCTCTCGGCATTGCTGCGGCGCTATTACTGCTTAGCACTTTCTACCTCCGACAACATGGTGGAATAGTAATGCCGGCGGAACCTTCAGAAGCTGCTACTCAGACACCGAGTATACCAATTCCCGTCCAACCCCCTGACGCCAAGGTTTCGAAATGGGAAAAGCCGACAGGCTTCAAGATAATTGGCTTGATTTTCTTTGGACGACCGTCAGTGGTGGAAATACTCGACTGCTACCTCAAGAGAAACCTTGCCTCAAATGGAGGGTTCTTGGATGAAGTGCATTGGGTTGTCAACACAGATAAGAAACAAGATATACAATACCTCGATGACCTGTTGGAAACTTCCGCTGTATACAAGAAGATCAACATTCCGTCACTTACGTACAACAGCGTATGGGAACATGCTGTCGAGCGTGACCATATGTATATTAAGATAGATGATGACATGGTGAGTTGCCCCCAGTCCTATTCTGTTTAATCTCTAGCTTCTGATTGAATTTAACAGGTATACTTCGATGATAATGCTATTGCGAACATTGTTTTTACAAAGATGACGCATCCGGACTCATTAGATGTGGTCGCAAACTTGGTGAATAGTCCTGAAACCGGCTGGCTGCACTATCATGTTGGGGCTATACACGCATATCTGCCTGAGAAAGAACATCCGTCTTCTGATGTTGACCCTGCTTCTTATGGTCCGAAAGCATGGCGAGCATCAGCTTTACCCACATGGAACGAAACTGGAGAGATGAACTTTCCATTGGCGGGAACAAAGCCAGACGACGGCAGCACTATTCCGGAAGCAGACCCTGGGGCACCTCCCTACAAAGGTCATCGCTGGCTACCATTGCCAGACAACGAACGGAATCTCTATAACACACCGATCGCTAAAACGGCGTATGATCCATATGGCCCAGATTGGACAAGCTGGGCAATTCCTGCCCAGGTCCACTATTCTCTGCTTGAGAACCTTGAAAAAAACCAATTGAGTAAATACCATTACGGTAGCGGTCTGGACACTGAACGTGAAGGCATCTGGAATATGCAGTATGGGCGGATGAACATCAACTTCATGGCAATCTGGGGCAATGACGTTCTCGACAACCTGCCTTTCTCGCAGAGTGATGATGAGCATGAACTATCTGTGGTTTTGACCACCAAACTTCGAAGACGTAAGTTCTTTTAATGGTGCTCTTTCGGGCAATTACTGATCTTTGACAGCTCTATTGGTCAACACGCATGCCATTGCCGCTCATTTCAGCTTTCGAACGCAACACGAGCTGTACGAGACTGATCTTCTCAGTCGATACCGTGCGTACGCCAACGAATTCATCTGCACAGCCGACAATCAGATTCCTACATCCGCCTAGTAAAGCCTCTTCACTGGTGATCATTCATCGCGCCGAGGTAGCTGCTTCCACCCCTTGAGCATTTTGAGACATGCGACAGCAGTGGTTAGGTTGGGTTATGGTTGGTACTCAAGATGAGGATTGCGGAGCGCTCTTCCGAGGTGTTTAATTTCCGGAAACACCAAATCGCGGCTAGCTACATCGCTTGCAGCTCAGCTTCTTACGGATTTAGTCACAGAGAAGACTCGCCGCTGCGTTTCGCTCAGCATAGACTATATTCACACGGGGCCAACCGATGGAGTAAAGCAAGTGCTCTACACTGAATAGAGTCGAGCTCTCCAGTCAATCATTACCAAACGCCTTAATCGAAACCCATCTTACCGCCAATATCTGGACAGCCATAGCTCCAAGAGATCACCACGAATACAGAGCGGCTAGCCTTAACACTTCAGGACGGTTAGAGTATGTGAAACTGATGTTCTCATACTTATGATAAGCCCGTGGCTTGTAAAGAAGCTGTATTATAGTGTACAGAACTTATTCACAAGATCCGTATTAGCTTTCTGTCGCCGGTTGAATATGCCTTGTCTTGTATACCAACTATGCATGCGTATAAAGTACTTGGCTCCTACAATCGCGCTCATACGCTTGAGACTACTAAAACTCCCTCCCACATATCAAGGCTGCCGCCTCGACCTCCACACCCTCATCTTCCTCTTAGGGCTCCCACGCCTCTCCTTCCGCATCCTCTAAACCACGCGCCCTTTACTCCATCGTCATTCCTCAGGTCTTTGTTCTCTATCCCTTACCTCACGATAACCTCCCCTCATCTTCTTCACCAAGTGCATCTATGTGTGTTGAGAGTTTGATTGATTGTGGGAGAAGGCAGTTGGGGTTCGTTTGATGTTAAACTTTTTGGGGGGTGGGGTAAGGGGTTGGTTTGGGTGCGAATGTTGTAGAGAGAGCCGTTCTTGTTTGAAATTGGGTGAACATGGCTGGGGTTGGAGCGTAGGAGCGGATGTGTGCAGGAAGAATGCTTGGGGGGCCTATAGTTTGCACAGCGAAAGCTTCGATTGATGATGGAGATTCTTTTAAGGATCGGAGCAGGAGAAAGGGGAAGAGGTGGTGAGTGAAGTGAGGAGCATCATGCATTTGAAATGTATATCGATTACTTGATGGCTGGATTTATCAGGTTCAAGTAAACACAATCTTCTTCCCCAAACTCGGCACAATCCCTCCAGTCAGCCTTGGAGCAGCAGCCAGAGCCGCTCCAGGCTTTATGGTCCGTGCGTCTACCTTCCTCGGAGGGTAGGTTCTTTGCGGGCGTAGTTTTGTACTTAAATGGCTTTCGTCGGGGGGTTGAGTTGTTTCTGCAGAGGTCGCTTCGGTGAGGTCTTCTCTGCTGTTTTGGTTGGTTTTTGCGGTACCGTCTTTACCGTATCGCTTTTTGTACCTGATTGCCTTTTCTTCTGCAAATTCCATCCGCAGTGGTCGGCCTTTGAACTTGTTCACCCACCACTTTCGCAGTTTTGGTTTGCGCTTCGGCTTCGTCTTCTCCTCTTGTACCTCATCACTCCCATCCTTCCCGCCCTCCTCATCCTCGATATCCTCATTCTCCTCATAATTTACCCACCCCCTTACCGCAGCTTCCCCACCCTCTTGCTCTTCAAACTCCACCCAGGCATACCCCTTACACTTCCCCGAATCCTCAAAAGTAGCAACATGCACATCCGCAATCTCCCCACACCTCGCAAAATGCTCGTGCAGACCTTCCTTTGTAGCATCAAACCCCAGATTCCCCACGAAGATGCGCTTGCTCGGTGGTTTCCCGGAATACGTCGTCAAAACATCCTCCTTTGCTTTCTCCGGTCTCCCGGCAAAGCTTTTAGAGTCTTTGATTAAGACTCTTCTACCTGTAAGCAGCGTTTCGCTTAGGGCGAGAGCTTCTGATATGGGGGTAGCTGTAGAAAAATCAACGTAGGCGAATCCCTTGTTCTGGGGTTTGATCTTTTGCCGTGACGCGGCGTTGGCGGCCTCGCTAGGTGCGGGCATGTGCACCCTTGTGATCATCTCTTCGGTGATGTCGGTGTCTTTTGTAAGAAAATTGCGGAGATCTGATTTTGTTGCGGTCCATGGTAGGTTGCCAATCCAGATGCCGTGTTCTGAGCGCTTTGCTGGCACTGTTTGTGCTGGTACTTCTTTGTCATCTGAATCGGACTGGTGTATCTCGGAGATCATAGGCTTTGCTGCTTTGGCTGATGGAACAATTTTGCCTTTTTTGGCTTTTCGGAGGGCCTTTTTGGACGGCGGTTCTGGGGCCGTGACGTCGACTTCGAGCTCTTCAATGGTGGACTGATCCCTTTTGCGCTTCCTTGGTGGGGATGGCGGCGGTGTGAGACATTCTTCCTCGGGTTCTGGAGCCATTGTAGGATCTCTAGTATTTCCCAGTCATGCCAGTGCTGCTGCTTCATGTTGTTGTGTATCAGATTTCAACGATGTTGGTAATATTACATATAATACATTCGTCTAGCATGTAATCAAAACGCGCTAGTAAATGCTCCGAATTTACTCTAATGGTTCCAGATCTGTAGATGGTACATCCAAGTAGAACTGGGAGCATGGCGAATTTTATAAGATTGTAGTTAATTCCTCTCAAATTTATTGCCGTCTTTGCTGTTCAAGATACCGTCAAGTAGACAGATCAGCAAAGAAAGGCAAGCCGAATTGATAGCTTATACCTACTGGTAATTGTCTCCACTTCCACTTACGGAAGACTTTGGTGGCGATATTACCAATCAAGATTGCCAGCACCGCGCAATATCTAATCCGCCAGGAGGTCTAGTCAGCGGAGATCACTGGGGATTCGGAAAGCGGGATGTTCTTTGACGATTGAAACAGGCAAACTCACATAGCAGAGGCGGCCAGAACTTCGTGGTACTCCATTCTCGTACACAAGTAGAGCACTGCCGAAATGACAAGCGTAGCCACCAGCAGTACCCCAACACACTTGACACTTGACGAGTTGGTGATTTGAGAATAGCTAAGCCAGTGTAGAGAGTACGTAGAAATGACTGATAGGACAACGACGATGAAACTTTTGACGAACACGACAAGACGATCTACCCGCTCCTTTGTGAAATAACGGATATTTGGATAAGCCGTTTTCTGGTGGTATGCCTACGTATTGAACGCATCAGAACTGAGTGTATCTCCACGAAAGAGTAGAGAGACGCTACCTTGGCACAAAAGATGTACTTAAGAAGACAGGACCTTGATTAGTTACCTTCTCTCCGCAGCAACACTCGGGAGCGACCTACCTGGATAGGTTTGCAATACATCATGTTAAGTACTCGCACAATAGATTCACCCAGCCATGAAAGTTCTCTCCCAGGCCGAAGGGTTACGAGATCTTCTTTCTGATAGACATATTGGGTATCGGCGTGGAGCAAAGGTTTCAAAAGCAAGTCATTTTGTTCAAATCTGCTTTCCACGAAGTTTTGGAGATTTCTGTGATCGCGCGGCGCTGGACGGCTCATCGCAGCCAGCTGTTGTGCTTGTAGTAATAAGCGGCCTGGAACTCAATTCATGGTCTGGTTCAGGTAGAGTCATAGTAGGTCTGATTTACCATATTCGTATACTTTCTTCTCGGCTTCTTCCAAAAGCATCTTGCGGGTCCCTTGTTCATCGGTGTCTCTTCGACTTTCATCTTTCGCCCTTGACTGCAGACATTTTCTCGTCTGTTACGACTCCAGAAAATCTTGATGGTCCAAGTCATCCAACGACCCTTCAATTTTCCTTAGCTCATCCTGTTTTCGCAGAAGGATTCCAGCGTGCAGGAAGCCAAACCGATTATATATCAGGAAGTTCTCATCGCTGTTCATGAAGGCTGCAACTCTTGGATATCACAATGGGTAGTCTTCCACTATGGTAAATCTTAGCACGAGGGTTCCAAGTCGAAAAGGAAGCTGCTCACATTTCCGAACGGGATGTTGTCCATCACCATAACCGAACCCTCTCGTAACCAGTGTTTCACTAATCTGACGCCATAGGACTTGAAGCCGATTTCCCTCTTCATGGCGAAATCAGTGGATGGGGCTCAGAGAAGAATATAGGTCTGTAAGGAAAATGGAGCATACTGTTCACGAATTTATTAGTATCTGGGGAGGATGAGTATTGTGGAACCACTCCTGGAATCTTTGCAGTACCTTTTTCGATCCCACTTCCAGAACCATCAGAGGACATTGCTGTCGCCATCATGTCAAAACGGTAGTAAGATAGAAGCCAAGGCGGAACTGAAGTGGAAATTGAATTGAAGAGGGAGAATAGAAAGGGAATTGAGCCCTCGAACGATGGCTTAGCCTCCTTAGCAAATTCATTCAGATTTCACATGAGAGCCAAGGCGAACGAGTGAATACTCGGGGCATCTTATGGCAGACTCCAAGGTACTGCCAGCGATAAGCTGAAACGACTCTTGGTCTAGAGCACCCAGCATAATCGGAGTCAATTGTTAAACATATCGATAGTCGACTTTGGTATCCCGCACCATGGTTTCCGCAGTACTCCAAGCAGAAAGATTGCGATGCTTTAGGCCGCCAAAAGGAGCAACCCGCTTGCTATAGCAGTTATAGGGTCATTTCGCAACATGCGCTTTGTACTCCCTAACTCGATTCTAAGTCTGACGATGTAAACCCAGGAGTTATCATAGCCAGCATTAATTACTTCAAGGAGACAAAGATCATCATCATCTGCGTAGACAGAAGTCAAGAGATGAAGCCGGACTTGAGCCTGCGGCGTTGGTCCTTTGCTGGCGGTCAAGTGCAAGATTTCCACTTTGTGATCAATGGTACTCTGAAAGACTTGTTATAAGTTGTCAACGTTTCAACCTGTCAGAATTGATTGGGTGAGTGGCAATCGAGAGTTCTGCCTCTTTGCATGTTGTGAAGCTATCAAATCTTCCATCCCACGCTACGATAAGGACTGCAACCGTCATAGACAGTTTTCCCAAGTCGGAATTTCCGAGCGAAGCGCAGTCAGAGAGCAGAGCTCGCTGCTAGAGCTCCTCTTCATGTGGGTTAACAGTGGCTATTCCATTGAGCGGCAGTCCAGCATAGTATCATCAGGTCACCTGAATGACTCGACGAATAACTTTCTGTAACGCGTGAGAAGTTCAGCACAGTGCAATTCGAACAAGAAGGAGGGCATTATGGATCTTGGCAAGGGTCCCCCGACAGGAGTCGCGGCATCCGGACGCGGGTATATAAGTCCGCATAGCTGGGAAGAACAGACAGCTCACTCAAGTACTGCATAAATGTTCCAAGCTGTTCTCAGAAAAGCAATACTGTCCGGCTCAAACAAGTGAGAAGTGCACATAAGTGAATGAGATTGTATGAGAGAATAGTTTGACATAATGCGAAAGCAGTAGATACAACTCAACATCTCAATTGACGAATCTTATCAGGTGAACTATTTTCTCACACACGGAATTCTTAAAGGGTGCAGAAAGTTGGACTGAGCGACAATATCAGTAATCAGTATAGACGCTAGAGACTGATCAAACCAAAGTGTTTCTCTCTTCACTTCTTCTCGTCGCACAAGCTTTGCAATGAATCTTGAGCCAATGGTTGTATTGTTTCATGAGTTCAGCTGTCCATGTCAACATCTTTCTACAGTGACCGGTTATTGTTTCAGCACCCGGCAATACCTGCCCTGATCTAATTCACTTATTTTAGCATAGTTGGATGATAATCTTTCTTGGAATGAAACAAACACCCAAGACAACACTCAGAGTTACATTATCTCATAGTCTACACAGTCTGTCTATCTGGCCTTGGATCTTTGTCTAGATGTCATTTACAACGGTCAATGATCCTGGGCACGATGCCCTGCCTCCCACTGCACCTCCAGAAAACACCAGCAAACAAACGTACAAGTCCTACAAGTATTGTGCCTGCCAATGCTAAGAAGCTGGAAATTGAAGCTGATCAAGATGCAGGAAGAAATTTCTCAAAATGAAGCATACGTTCAAGGAAAAGATGAGGGAGAGCAACACTCTATTCGACGAAGAGCAGAAGGCACTGAAGCTTGCCCGTCGACTCCAGGAACAGAATGAGTAATATTCAGTGGTTCGATCCTTAGGGAGATGATCTCATACTCACCCTGACAGTCAACTTCTTGACCTACTACTTGATGTCAACGAGTCTAACCGGATACCTCCATATGTTCGCTACGACCTTCGATCGCCCACACCCGACGCGCTTGCCGTTCCAGCTCTTGAACCTGACCGTTCGCCTCGGGGCTCATATGATGCGATCGAGGCGCGCGCAGCATTGGAAGACCTGAAGGCGGATCTTAGAATTGGCCAGGTTTCGCCCAGATCGTACAGTCAAATCGAAGCTTCTTTATTGGACATCATGAACAAGCCTAAAATTCTCGCCCACCTTGACGCTACACCACATACTACGCTAGAGTCTGTGCTTCCTGATAATCTTCCTTCGGATTTGGATGAGGATACACCGACAGGCTATCTCTCTCCAGTTCACGAAGAAGAGTTCTTATCGAACTTGGACATCACTCTCGGGGATGGTCCTCTCGACTCAGGACCCATCTTACCATCACCACTGGCCAAGACCAGTGCCAGAGACAAGGAGAAAGATGCGTTGCTTCGTAATCCGGTGTCTGTATACAATTGGCTTCGTAAACATCATCCGCAGGTTTTCCTCCAAGATGAGTCGAGTTCCGACAAGCCTGCGCCAAAGCAAGCGCCCAAGCCTTCGCCCAAGCCTTCAAATCCCACGAAAAGTTCGAAACGGATCAGTGCTGTTCCAAAGCAAGAACAAGAGATCCTTGATGAAGAAGGCTACCTAGTGGAAGGAAATCTGGATGTGCCTGTAAAGGCGAAGCGCAAGAGAGAAGATGAACCTTACAGACCTAAGGGTGGAAGCAGTAGACCTACGAAGAAGAAAAGAACTAGTGGAGGAACAGCGACGAAAAGATCTGTTGGCGACGAGGATGCTACTTGAGATACCCACTGGCTTGTACTTGTGATACGACTTTCTAATGCTTAAACGTCAACTACATTGATTGCATCTCTATTATATTATTTGCAGTTGTACAGAAAAAACTATTAGCTGGTTTACTCCATCGTCGTGAAGTGACTTGCTTGTCCTATTGTTCTCATGTCTCAATCTTTTCAAGTTCTGCACAAGCTTTCCGCTTCCGGCGCAATTTCGCATTGCGAAACAACAGGTTCGTGCATTTCTTTCATGTGCTCCTTCTTGGCGAGCGCAAGCGGAAAAGTTATGTTTGCTGTATGAATGATTGCTTTGCTAATATTGAGAGCACAATGGTTTCCACTATTTCCCAACGTGGAGCTGAACAGGAGGCGCCAGCGTGGCACAAGACATTGGAGCATCGGAGCAACTGAGAGTTCTTGGAGCATTGCACTATAAATCCGCGGCGCTGGAGCGGACTTGACAGCCAGACGGAAGTCGAATAAATGGCGCCCCTTAACCCAAAAGCTACTTCATTCCACCCACCTCCTGTGGTCCCTCCTAGACCGGCAAAGCGACTACCTCCACAAGCGCAAGGTGGGGAGATCCCGATGAACCGAAGCCCAATCCCCCCTCCTCCGCCGGGATCCCCTCCACCCCCTCCGCCTCCACCTCCCGCGGGCCCTCCCAGGCCTGCGTCAAGGCAGCGGTCTTCAATACCGCAGATGGGCCAGGTCCCGGAGGGCAGAGTTCCTCGGCCGTTGCCTTCTCTTCGCCCCCTACTTCCACCTCGATTCGAGGCTCGTCGTCGAATCGAGCTACAGCAGCGTCCTGGTTTTGAAGAGGCATTGAACTGGTATCGAGATCATCTTACCGAGGCTGATTACAATTTCAACAACCCGACCGGCCTCACAGACATCCAAAAGCTTTTGAGAGGTGATGCCAATCCGGCTCCTGGCGTTGATTCTCACTCTTGGAGACCGGTTAGGGATTTGGGTGCGGGTACCTACGGTTCGGTTGTTTTGTGGCAGCGTGATACTGGTAATTGCGATCATGTGGGTTTGGATTCCTTAACTTTTGGCGGAGTGTCTACTGACGGAATTCACAGCCCCTCGAATACGTAGCTTGTAAGGACGCTAAATTCGACGTCTTCTACCAGGATTACTGCCACGAGGGTCATTTGATTCGGAGGCTCAACGTAGCAGGTTGCCCAAACGTGGTCAAAATACATGAGTGGTCGCCACTACCTGAGAAAGACATCATCAGAATGATTCTAGAGTATTGTCCGATGGGAGACTTTCGTGGCCTGTATAAATTTTATTATAGACATAAGTATGACTTTAGCTTCTTTATGACGAATCATCAAGCTAATTGATGTGGAAGATTAATATTCCCCGAGGCGTTCCTTTGGCACGTCTTTCACAGCATTGCAACAGCGATATGTTACTGCGCCCGTGGAACGACGGAGGATGAACCCGTTCGGGGGTGGCAGGAAATCATCCATCGGGACCTCAAGCCGACAAATAGTCAGTAAATACTCTGCTCGGACTTCTTAGCTCCGAAATCGCAAACACGCTGATATCTGTCTTCAGTACTCCTTTCCGAACCAACAAATCCTCAATTCTACCCTACCCTCAAAGTCACTGATTTCGGCTTGTCGTACAGTGTCCCCACAAACACCGACTCCGTACGCCGTTTCAAACGCAACTACTGGTCCGGTGGCACTGAGTTCTACTGCGCCCCAGAGGTCGACGTTGACGTACGTTCCGATCCAGATCAGGCCCCGGACGACATCGTCAGCCCACGTTCGGACATATTCTCGCTCGGCTGCATATTGATGAAGTTCCTCTGGCTTGCCCAAGATCACTACCATACAGAAGAGTGGCATCAGTTGGACCTCGACCAAACGTGGGCTTACGAGTGGTTTCCATACTCGCGGGTCCTCGTCGATCTCGTCCGTCAATGCCTCGAGAAAGACGCTCGCGCTCGACCTCGCCCACTCGAGCTTTTCAAAATCACTCGGGAGCACGCAGCCAGGACGAAAAGCGAAGTCCAGTACTACTTCGACCGGGACCGGATCCGCAACGGAGGCATCTACTACGGCATGCTACTCTCCCGCGACCAACAAACCCTCTTCATGGAAAACCCCACCTTCGCCCAACGCGTCCTGCGCGAAACCGACTGGTTCTACAACAACCACACCAAAATGCAACTCCTCCTCAACACCCGCCAAAACCCCCTCGCCTCCGCCCCGCCCCCGGGCTGCATCGCCCTCCTCAGCGGCCTCCAAGGCCACATTCCCCTCGCCGACCTTGCCCGCATCTACCACGGCGTCCCACAAGGCAACTATCTCGAGAAAATGCCCGTCTACGACGCGCAGGGCCGCGAAGTCGTCGGGCCGGGCGGGCACCCGTTTCTGAGATATGTCGGCCAGGAGCGCCTGCGCGTGCCGGAGCTGAACAAGAACTGGAGGGCTGAGAGGGCGCGGCGGGAGGCGTATAGGTTGGAGCGGGAGAGGGTGTGGGAGGAGCAGCTGGCGCGGGCGAGACAGGATGCTATGCGCCACCCGCCGGGTCTAGCAGCAGATGTGAGAAATCTTGGAGAGATGCGACCGAGGCTTCCAGATGGGGGGTATGGTAACATCGACCCCAATCTTGGTTATGGTAGACCACCACTACTGCCACTACGGCCGCCGCCGCCGCCGCCGCCACACGACAACGCAGCGGGTAGGGCGGGACTGTTTGGGCAAGTGGGGAGAGGTGGGTTTAAGGGAATGAAGCGTGCGGCTCCGGCTCCGGCTCCGGCGGTAATTGGTGACTTCTTGGGGGGCGTGAAGGGGGGGAGGGTTGCGAAGAGGGGGGGTGGGGAGGGGCGCGGTGGCGGTGGGTATAAGATGTGAGGGTTGGTACTAGATTGCAAAGTCTGACAACTCGGGACTTGCATCTGCGCTCATCCCTTTCTACTCGCCAAGAAAAGAAAAGAAAGAAAAAGAAAAGAAACCCATTGCGTTAAGCTCACCACCACTCTCCCACTCTCCCCCTCTCCCCCTCTCCCCCTTCTCCCACTCACGCAACAGCAACCCGCAACCCGCACCACCGCCTCCCACCCCCCTATCTCCGCTCCAAAACAGCGCCAAGAACCTCAGATCCAGACATCAAGAGCCCTCCCACGCATGAGTTCAATGTACTCGCGAAACCAGCACACAAACATCTCGCACGCTTGTCTAAACTTCGGTTCGGGGGTTTTAACGCGAGTGTTTCCCACAGCCAGCCAGCCAGCCAGCCGGTCTACAGTCGACTACCACAGGACGAAACACCCTCACCACCACCACCACCATCTTCCCCCCGCAAAAGCACCATCCAAGCCCACATCTATCACATCCATCACATCCACCCCCCCCACCCCACCGGGCATCTAAACCACCTACAGTATATCCACTTTTCCCCCACATATCAGTGTGGGCTCGAGTCGACAACAGCCTGAAAGATACTTTCCGCCTTGGCAGGCAAAAAAGACACAAACACGGAAAGGTGTTTTTCGCGTTTGGGTTGAACGGTCTGGAGACCAAGAAACGGATTATAGTAAGAAGAAGAAAGATTTTCGTTTAGGGGGGGGTGGTGTGTTTTCATCGACTCGCAGAAGCTACATATGTAGACGGCGAAACCCACGCAAATCTGCTTTTTTGCCTTCTCGAAAAAGGCTATTCCTGCATAGCTACTACTACTTACTCCCTCCTACTCGTACCACGCAATGGAAAGGGTTGATGGAAAATCTTACATTCTCCTTGTCGATCGAGGTGGAACGGATAGATCCAAACAGAACGACAGATGCGTACATACATACGCCATTTAGATCTCTTTTTTTTTTTTTTTTTTTAAAAGCGAACCCAAAAATCAAACAGCAACATCTTTGTTACTTTTCCATAAAAAGAGAAAGATTCGACCACCTTACTCTAGATCAAGCACAAACCCCCCCCTCCCTCTCTGACTTGCATACTCGTATACTTGCATACTTGTATACCTCCATCACCACCCAAAATATCTTCTATTAAAAAAAAAAAATCCGGTTTTTGATAAACGCATCATCGGGTTTCTACTCATTTTCGAAGATCGCGCCATAAGATGGATGCCGGGATTGATGGAAAACTGTTTTTGCTCGGCGGGAGCGGAGGGATGGGGAGGGGAGGGGAGGGGAGGGTGCGTATGGCGGCGGAGTGGGATGGGATGGATGGTTGAGGGGAGGGGAGGGGGAGGGGAGGGAATGGGATGGATGGTGAGGGGGAGGGGAGGGGAGGGGAGTTGTTGCTGGCTAAGTGGGGGCGAGGGGGGGGGTTGGGGTTGATGTATGTATATGTACGTACGGCCTACAGACTACAGTATGTACGGTTTATGGGTGTGTGTGTGTGGTTCTGGGCTTGGGCTTGGGCCGTTATTCAGATGCGATGCGATACAATACAATACAATACAACACTTAAACCAAAAGCAAACAAAACAAAATCACGATTGGAATAGATAGGATTAGATGGGGTGACGAGGAATCAAACCGCTAGTAGACGGGGGTCGGATGGTGATGTTTACCGGGGGAAAAAGGAAACCCTCTCCTACCTAAGGTACGCAATATGTCAGACTGGGTATTTGTTTAACCTGTGGTTTGAAAGGACCGCGCTGCCGCTGCTGGATGAGGCCATATTTGCCAAGGTAGGCCGTGCTCGTTTCTTCGTGCCTGTTTCGTGCCGAGTCGATCCCGCTGGCTCGGGCGTTTTTGGTGTTTCACGATCGGGAGGACGTTACGTATCTGGACGGGAGGGTTTGGTGCGCGATTCAAGTGGCAGCGGCAATGATAGGGGGCTGCTTTGAATGTTCAATGTTCAAAGGCGATCTGCGAAACTTCTGTTGCTCTAGCTACCTCAGCCAGCAGAGCGAAACGCCTGATATGCTACACCACGTCTAGTATCCCCAGCAAACGTCCCGCCATATGGAGGTAGACAGCAAAGATCCTCCGGTGCGATGAAGCAGCTCCGAGTAAACTCCGTCTGAAATGCTCATACATGATTCAGCAACAACAATCGATAGGACTCATCCATCATCCGTAGAACCAGTACTGAGCTGCGTATTGCACCTCCATGTCCTTTGGCTGGCCTGAACAGCTGGCCGGTGCCTTGCCACCAGCAGTCTCGACGCGGTATACCTCGCTCAGGTCTTTGCTCCCGCCAGCATCACACAAATCCAGCCAATCCACCGCACCAACACCTTGGTTGTTAGGACCCTTGCTCGCGTTTGCCGGCGCAGAGATACCGGCAGACTTTTTTGCCTTTGCGAACCCGGTGCTCCCCAGATCAAAAGTCGGTACTCCGGCGCTGTCAAAGTAATGGTGGCCGATGATTGGGATGGAAGAATTCTCAATGGTGGCAAAGTCAAAGGAGACAAGGTAGCCCGGCAGGAGATTGAGGATTTGCATGCCTTCGCTAGGCGGGAGTAGGGGTAGAAGTGCAGAGGCGTCAAGGAGGTCGGCTCGGGCGCCGACGGAGACCGGAACGGTGTAGCCGGGTGCGCAGGTGTAGTTCTGTGTTCCGCGGCCGAGAGTAATGGCTTTGAGTTTGAGGCCCGGCGATGGCGAAGGCAGCGAGGTGGCACCTAGGTTGGAGGTCAGCAGGTGGATGCAAAGTATTGTTGGTTAGTGTGTTAGGCATTTGTATCTAACGGACAACTTGGATATGAAATTGTTGCGTGCAATAAATGACTTTCCAAGTTAGGGAATGGGCTCGACATCTAGAACCAACGGTCTTGAGGAAGCTTACCATTGCTGAGAGGCACAGTGTAGCTAGACAGGTCAACCCCTCCAGAACGGGTTGATAATGGTCGTGGGGAGCGTCGAGCTTCGGAACAAGACACCAAGGCGAGCAACAGCACTGTCAAGGTGGTACAAAACGACATGGTAGAAGCGATTATCTGAATTACTGTAAAACTCAATAAGGTGTGTGTGTGTGTGTGTTTAAAGAGTGACTCTAGTTGGATTGAATTGGGAGAAAGGGCGACGAAAGGAAGGGCTGGAGGTGGGCTGTACAGTTTGACGGGTGGATAGATGGACGGATGAAGGTTTGAAGAGTGAAGAAAGTAATCGGCTGTTATCTTCACAGTTTCTTCGCACGTGCCGCTGCAAAAGCTAAAGAAAGCCTAATGCAGGAAGAGCGGTATTCTCGTCGTCGCGAAACAGAAAGATTGGGGGTCCAAACATTTCAATGGGAAGACTGGGAGAGACTCGTCTTTCTTTCATGTATGAACCTACTCTGCTGTACCTACCTACCTACCTACCTACCTTACCCACGCAAGAGCGTTCTGAAACTGGGCGGCAGACAGCAGCAGTTTCGCTCGATGATTAGCTACCTACCTACCTTACATACCTCGCGCATAGCATCATGATCTAAAATTGCAGTTGCACGTCGACGCTGCATGACCCTTTTTGGGGGACATTTGTGGTCGTACCAGCTGTGGGCCGCGAGATTCCACTATCTGCCGTAGTCGTAGCTGTCAGAACGATAGGTCATCGCGGTCAGGCACACCGAACACGCCCGCACGACTGCATGGCCGTGCATACTCGTGCATACTCGTGCATAACGGAGGGAAAATCGAAATAGATCAATTGTGTTGGAAAGACGAAGTGGGGAAAGGGAAGGGTGAAGACTCAAAGGAGGAAGGGAAAGCCGCCAAGATGATGGATGTTCGAGGCGCGGCCCGGAGATCAGTGTCAGGGAAGAACCAGACCGTAATAGAATTAATCCCTGCTGAAACCCTTGGTTTTCCCCACTCCGCGCTTGCAGTCTTCAACATTCGCCAAACATCCCCTCAAACCCCCCCGCAATGCGAGAGCGTTTGGCGTTTGCCCCAAGTTCAACTCGCTCACTGCTCACTCAATCCTCCTACTGTATCATTGTTTCTGTTCAGACGAGGGTGAGTGTCGAGGGAAACCTGAGCAGCCCGCAAGTGGAAAATTGTCCATGGAACTGTTGGGGCACTCGTCTCGAGATGCACAATGGCACTCTCCTCTGCCATTCCCACCGGCCAGCAGCACTGACTAGAAGTTGGTGGACGTGTCAAGCATCGGTTGCAAGCGAACCATGGATATCTCCCATCCATGCATCGAAACGACTATCGATGGATCAAAGTCTTCGACTTGACGTGAAGCCTTCGGAGCCTGGGCATATATATCTGATGCCATGTACTCGACACAACCATCGAAAAGGCCGATGCACAGAGCAGCCAGCCTCCCCGAAGCCATAGACATCCCAAGCCATGCCATGTGATGCAACCGACCCCTACTCCCTCCTCACCCCTTCGACTCTGTCAAAAACATCGCCTTGAAATCATCGTTACTCCTCGGCTTCCCTTCCTTCTCCATCGAACTCTCCCGATCCACATCCATTACCCCTTCTTCCTTCACCACGCCCTCATTCCTTGCTCTCGCACCCCTAAGCCCCGCCACCCCCCTTTTCACACCCAACCCGCCCCTCCCTCCCCTCCTCGTACCTGGCTGATTAGGTCTCCTTATCGGCGCCATCGGCTGCAATGTCGTTGGCTTCTCGCTCTCTTTCTTTCCCCCCTCACCAACACTGATTTTATCCTTCCGCCACTCCCCTTTTTGCTTGAGCATGTCGCTCACCGTGCCTACGCTAATCTTTCTTCCCGGAATGATTTCCGTTCCTTCAAGGGCAAGCGAGGCTTTGCCTACGCTTGCCACGTCCGCAAACTCAACAATAGCGCCTTGGTGATCTGGACGCAGGACGATTTTAACGAGGGAGCCGTAGGGTTCGACGAGGGCGCGGATGCGGGCGTCGTTGACGGTATCGGGGACGTTGAGGAGCGCGACGGTTCGAGATTGGATATCAGAGGACGAGGTGGGGGGAGGCGAGGTGGATGTAGTGGGCTGGGTTGTGGGAGAGGCAGCGTCTCCGTTCGTGGGTGGAAGTGAAGGGGATGGCGAGGTTGAAGTGCGGGAGTTGGAAGCAATGATGGTGGTTGCTTGTCGTTTTGCTGGATTGTTAGTCGAGAGGAAGACGTTCAGAAGGCGGGATTTGAATTTCGTAAGGTTAAGTTCTAGGGCTGCGTTGGCTTCTTCCTAAGGTGGCTGTTAGTGCAGGCTCCTGTAAAAGATATTATGGAGGACTACTCTATTTGAGAAGACCACAAATGCTATACCCTTGCTCTTTCCTGCAATGTTTGTAGGAATTCTTATCTTTTCCACGGTGCCGTACTTTGAGAAGACCTGTTTAACCTCGTCTTCGGTAGCGCTCCAGTCCAAGTTGGCCACATACAGTTCTCGGCCTTCATGCACGGCGCCCTGCCTATCTTGCTTGACACCAGGATCAGAAATCTTGGCCACAAGTTTCAGCTTCCCGATCACCTCGCCGTCTCGCTCGGTGGCGGCCCGGGCTTGGCCAGATGACTTGAATTGAACGTAACAGAAGCGGCGGTGGGTATTGTACTTTAATGAGGGGAAGCGAACGTCAACGATTTCCCCATACTGTACGCGAGTTAGTAACAGATCTCCATGAGCTATGGTGTGAATCGGATACCTTGTTGAAATTTTCTCGTATAAACTGTTCATCGGCGGTTGGGGGAAAATTTGTAACGAACAAAGTCGACCCTGTACCGACGTGGACTTCTATAGCACTACCATCAAAAGTCTTCATATCCTTTGTCTGGGCAGTAAGTACGTCCTCTGCTGAATCAAACTCGATTGTAGCGGTAGCTGATGCTCCATCGCTTTCTGGCAGAAGCTTCAAGCTATTGATCACGCCGCACTATCCACGTCCAGTCAGCATATAGTAAAGGCTGGCGCAATTGGGAGACTTACATCTCTAAAATACTGACGAACCCTAGTTTCTGTTGTTTCAGCAGGTAAATTCTTCACAATGATGGTCGCATTCTCACGGTCGCGCTTAAGACTAGAAGAAGCTGGTAAAGCTTGTTCATCAACTTGCATTGCCATATTTCCAGATCCATGTTGCCGGCTCTTCTTGCTACTGCTAGCCTCCAGTGGATCAAGATCAGCGTCTCGTTTTCGCTTACCAACGTTGAGGTTGCTTTGGGCATTCAGAGACGCTTCCTCTTCTTGAGCCTGCTGCAACTGTTGTGTATGTTGTACCTGAGCTGCTTCGTATGCCTCGATGGCTTCTTTCTCCCTTCTCTTCTTTACGATTTTCTTTCTCTTCCAGATTTGAACAACTGACGATTGAAGCTCTTCCGCATCTTCATGGTCTTCACAGTGATATCGATATACGTCCAATATCTTCTCTGGCCAGTCCAGCTTAGGCCTCGCCATCGCAGTGCGTAGAACATTTGTGGCTTCACTAGGCTTCACTTGTGACCCTACGCCATTTGAACTATTGTCACCGTAGGCCAGCTTTCCCCAAACATTCATTTCCCAGAGGTAATAACGAAGCCAAAACTCATGGCTATCACCGTGTCTTGGTATCAAGCTTTTCCAATAGTTTCTTGCACCCTCGAGGTTACGACTTTGAGTGAGATACTTGATATAAATTCTTTCTAGGCGATATTCAGGATCTCCACTGTACTCCTTACCGTGCTTCGCTTGGCCAAGGGTTTCCATGTCCTCAATGGCCGAGCGAATACCGACCTCCGCTACATCTAGATCCTCATCCGTGGCATCCAGATGGAACGCTCGGCGTCGCAAAAAGCCACACCAGGCAGTATGAACGTTGAGGACTTCCTGCATACCACCAGCGTCCAGTAGGCCGGTACTGGTAGCTCTATGTTTGAGGCGTCCGATATCAGTAAATGGGAGATTACTCCTCTCCGCTGCTACCAGGTACTGAGACCATAGTGTGCCCGACCAGGGGCAATGCCGTGTTGCTCTCTCTAGAACTGGCAATGCCGTTAGACTGCGCTGCGGATACCTAACGATTTCGTCATACAAGAATATGACGAATCCTTCCCACAGGTCAGTGTCTGTTGGAAAACGAAGAGTAGCACGCTGATAGAGTGCATTAACCAATTGAAAGGAGAAATGATTGCTCTTTCGGCTTTGATTAAATTCCCAATCAGTGTATTCGGCAAAGGTAGCCCACTCAGTATCCTTGTCCTGACTTTCAGTTGCTCGCTGTAATTGTGTTTCATAAACCTCACGCGAGCTATAGATGGCTTTGGCACCGGCGGACTGGTGATTCGCGGCAATCATTCTATCTTCGTAGGCTGCATTATCGTATCGAGAGACGAAATTTGAGAATGACTGAAATGTTTCATCCCAAGTCGCATGTGGTGTTTGAAGGCGATTCATAAAGTGCGACCTCATTCCAGCAATTGCTGATTCTGACGGAGATGTGGCAAGGTCATGCATCAACAATTCAGTATATCGGTCCCATAACAGATAACTGTCATTGATCCGCCACCTAGTATCTTGGACACCCTGATGCCAAACGTCTAACATTTGCTGCCAGCTGCAAATTTCTCTCGCTACCAATTTGTCCTCCTCTGACCACTGTTGGACCTCATTCGGCGGCTCCGTGATACTGCTGATCCTCTGGTCGTGAGAGTGAGCGACCGTGTACATTGATAACATCCACTCGCCATATAGCAGCCATAGCTTTGAGCTCCCCGCCTCTTCCTCTACAGCTTTTTTGCATGCCTCCATCACAGTGATCCCATCATCCAGCGTATCCGCGAGGAGTTTCTGGTCCTCTATCCATTCCACCCAGAAATCTTCTCCTAGAGCGAACCTTACGTTCATAGCTTCCCTAGCATTTAGAAGATCCGGGAGCAAATCATACGTGCGTGCGCTCCTTTGAAACTTTGGCGATGACGCAGATCCAATGTGTGATAGCAGGCCATGATGGAGAAGCTTGAGGAGTTGAACATGCGACTCGTAAGCGAAGGGGTGAGTAGCAAGGTAGCTGACGAGCTCTGCGACTGTCCGAAGCTCTGCCTCTGATAGAGCGGTCGTTGAGTATGTGCGTGGCGAAGGTGTGTGAGTAGGAACGTCGGCCATTGTAAGATCGAGCGAGCTCCTACCAACACCCTGAGGCCTTGACGCTGAATGCACATTTGGAAGAACCGCAGCTTGTGAGGGCTGGCTCTCATAGATTTCTGCACTCCTCAGCCCTCCAGAATTCACCCGAGCTGTCTGCTGATGATGCTGCATCGACGCCAGATCTGCCAGTGTATCCATTCCTGGCGTCGAAGGTTGTCTTCCTAATCGGGCCAGATCAATTGGAGGTGTACCAGAGGCGCCCATTCCAAGTCCAGCAGCCGGGCTGATCATAGGCGGTGAAGGTATGGCATTCTGGGCTTGTACTACCGCGCTGTGCGAGAAGGCCTGAGGAGGTAGGGTAGTATGTGATAGAGGTGAGGCGGTTGTGGAGGTAGTGCTGGGAAATCTTGTGGATTTAGGCCTTCGTGACCTTTTCGGCGACGCTTTGGCGGGTGGTGAGGGAGTTTCGCGAGGTGACTCCTGTGGAGAGAGAAGCGAATTAATGTCCATGGCGGTTTCTGAGGAAAAAGCCCAAGGTATCCGGATTAGTGAGCTTTACATTTTTGTGGAATTGAATAGATCCAAGTACCTGCCGGCCGCTGCTAATTCGAGGATTGCATGCCCACGTGATGAAGGAGATCTGGTGTGGGCTCGAGTCTGCGGGATATTATAGACTATGAGGAGCTGTGAGTCTCAGGAGCAGCATGGCGACCAAGATATGCTACTGGTGGTCACAGAGTGTTGTATACAATGAAGGGTCTCCCGTACCTCCGTACACGGTACAAGTACTCCAAGTACGAGTACCTTCATGTCCTGTTGGCGATGACACAGCGTTCTTTTGGCGGGGCCCAGACCACCCGCATGATCGACAGTCTGCTACGGAATACTTTAAGCAGCTGCAGGGCAAGGCAAGTGCCGCCAAGACCAATATCTATTAATTCCCGCCCAACAACTCTGAAGAACCTTCGTACATACACCGAGCGAGCATAGAAATTCTATACAAACATTTCATAAGAGCGCTGATGCTGACTGCTGGACTTCGTACAGGACGCCCAGACACAATTGACCATATATGCCAATCTTGTGTACAGTGTAATCCTTTTCCGTTTCATGTTCCGGCCTCCCGTCCACCACATCTTCAGTCTCCTTCTAGAAGTCTCAGATTTAGCCCCCGACATACGCCTCTATTTTCTGACCCGTTTGCTGCGACGCTGCCTCCACATTGTTACACGACATTGATACAGTTAGCCAATACCGCGGGCGACTCAGACAGCTGGACCGGTCGCATAGTAGACGAGTCCCAAGTCCCAATTAATCCATCAGGTCCGCCAATTTTGAACCAGCATATTCTCCAATTGGATGTCAAGCAAGTAGAAAAAATTATCGACTGCCAAATTTATCATCGAAAGTTCAATGCATGTTCGTTTCCTCGACCTGCCACGAGAGCTTCGCGATCATATCTACGCGTACGTACTCGCGACTGAGGACGCACCGCCCGAATCTCCAGAAGCAGTTGTAGACCGCGGCGACGGCACTGGCAAGTCTCCGATAGATCATAGCGACCTAGGACTGTACGAACGCGACTTGGGGATATACTATGATCGTAAGCCACTTCGCTACGCCTGCGCCGGACTTCTATATAGCAACCGGCAGGTTTCCGCCGAGATGGAAGATTCTATCATGCATAAAAGCCAGATAGGAGGACAAGCAGGCGTAAACTATAAAATCGATTGCATGGTATACCGTAACCAGGTCTGGCCAACTTGGACTTCTCTCCCCGTCCCACCAAAGTATGTGCACAACATTGATGTCGATGTCCGGATGTTTGGTGGCGGTAGACGCCCTTTTATAGGCGACGGCGGCTTGACCCCCGTCGCTTTCCGCCTTCTGCGCCTCATGGGGCAATTCTTCCAACATGGGCCCGAGTTTGTTGATAGAGGCCAACTGAGGCACCCGATTCATGTGGACGCGCTTACTTTCACTTTCGTAGGGTTGGAAAAAGAGGTTCGAGATGGGATTGCTTACTGGACCGATCTATACCATGCTACAGCACTAGGGCAAATGACACTTATCGATATGCTTGTGGAAAGCGGCCTCCTATTTGGACGAGTCAGGCTGGTCAGGGTTTGCACCATGGATGAGGTCAGAGAGTTTAAAATCGAAGAGAGACAGTATGTTGATCTCATTGCCGCACAATGGGCTTCGTATGGGTGGATCCCAATACATTCGCCAGGAAAAACCAACACCAGAAATTGAAAGATCCGTAATGATATATAATTGCTATATTCCACACTATGATATCTCCATTCTTTGACCATGTCTTCAATTTCCTAAGCTAAGCTGCAAGCTCGAGCTCGCCTCCAAGCACCTTCAACACCCTAATCTTGCTACAAGTATCAAAGACCAGCAACCTTGGTAGGCGTGGTTAATGGCATTTAGTATACAGATATCTGCAGCGCCTCAACATGAGGTATTGCTTCCCATAACTTGTTCCTTTATCGGACCAAAGCCCATGGACCTTGACCTGGTGAAACCATTTAATCGAATGAGAAGAAAGCGCAGAAGAAACAGTTATCAATCATATCTACAGAGTCGTTCTACCAAACCCAGCCAACACCGACGTTCTCACATCTAGAGAAACCGATCAAGGCCCCAAATATTGTGCCATACCAACTGCGGTGCGGCGGCACGAGCTAAACCACCGCCATATACCAACTTAAGACACTTAGGACCCTCCCTTCTTTCTCTGTCTCTTTCCCGAATTTCACTAAAACCCTATCTACCCTAACGGCTTGTTTCTCTCCCCGCAAAAGCGAGAAACTATTATATTGAACTATCTACTACAACTCTTTGGCAGATGCGAGTTATTGCAAGATGACGAAAATTCGTACCTCTCAAGTCTAGAGTTTTTCGGCTCTTCAACTCCGCTATTCTGGCACTCTCAATTTCCGCACTCCTTGCAACTGTTAAAACCCCTTCCATTCCTATGTGAACAAATTAATTAGATAAAAGTGTAAAGCAGGAAGAGTCACGCCGTTTGGGTCCGCTATCACGAACATGTACAGAAAAGGAAAAAGGATCCAAAGTGATATCGCGTGAGATGCTCTGGTTCTGAGAATGCGTAAGGTACCGACATATTCAACGGCGGAATCAAAGGAGGCGAGGGGAGGTTTCGAAAAGAATGGTTTGGGTAAAATGGTATGAGTGGGCAGCACACACTCTTCGACATCTTATGGCCTTCTATGGAGCTTGGTCGAGAGTCTGTGATCCTAGTAATGGCAAGAGAATGTCGAGTTCTCCTATATAGCAGTGAGTGAGTAGAAACACCCAACAACCTCATCCACGGCGGCTCCCCCCCCTTCCTCTCACCTCCCTAAACCAGCATGCCAATGAACGTGTATCTACCGAAGCATCATGAATAGCTTATGGACTTTGAAGCTTACCCGGCTTACCCGAAAGTCTCATCCGTCTGAACAAAAATCTCGAAGAAAGTGGGTATCTGTTTACCATCATCACCGAAAACCCCCAATCCGGAGTAGAAGAACCTCTGCTCTGCTCCCTCCAAATTCCGTCAGTAAAAAAAAAAACCAAAGCTTCCGTACTCTATAGAAAAGAAAAAGAAACCGGATCTCATGAATTTGTCTTCGATTACCTAGAGCCTAACTATGTACTGTATGTAGTATGCCGAAAAAGTAAGTATCTACCTGAGTAAAGAAGAAGGGAATGTAGTGCCCCAGTATCGAAATGGTAGCACATGACACAAGACCGTCTTCCTTAAGTATCGAGACAGAAGTCCTTTGTATGATCCCGTGTTTGATGGTGGTACAAACCCACCAAATCCCTTTCTCCGATATTGCCCTTTCCTCCAATAGAATGAAAACAATCATAAACTTTTGATGAAATCGAAAACCGATAATCGGAATTCAGTCCGAAAAAAGCCGCCCTTAGGTACAAGTTGTCCTTGACATATATCAAAGTGTATCGTACCATCCACCACCGTCTCTATCTTCTTTGTTATAGCCATGCCACAACAGATCTTGGCTGGGCCGCAAACGATCACTTCGCTGCTGGAACGTTCCCGGCAGATTTACGGCTCGGGCGGCGCACGCGTTTCTTCATCGGCTCGGTCTCTTCGGTTGTAGCGGGTTGTTTGTGCTTGAGGGCTTTTTCTTTGGTGGGTTTGTCGTTGGCTGTGGTTGTTGCTGATACGGTCTCCACGCCTGCTTTCTTTGCTATCTTGTCATTTCCCTTCTTCCTCGCTGCCTCCGCGCTTGCAGTACGGACTCTCTTTAACTCGCTACCTGCATCTCCTGCTTTCTTTGTGACCTTTTTCTTCACGCTCTTAGCATCGGGCTTCGCAACTGCGTCTTTCTCTGCAGCGCCATTTGTATTCTTCTTGGCGCTCTTACTCCCTATCGGCCTACCCACCTTCCGCTTCTGCTGCGCGCCAAAGTAGTCCTGGGCCGGGGTTTCCGCCTCTTTGCTGCAGCTCTCCGTCGCTTCTGCAACAGCGTCATCTTCCTTTGGCCATATTCTCATTCTTGTACGCGCAGTCTCGCTCGCTACTGCATGAGTGTTCCCTTCCCCAGGGCAAACCGCCGAATTTGTGGCCTTGTTCTCATTGCGTGGTGCCGGGCTAGGTGAGACCGGATCCGTATTTCCCATCATGACGGGCGTGGGAGTGCTGGTTACGAAATGCATGGGGCTGTTGAGGGAGTTGTATACAGGCGATGAGGTAATTAGACCATTGCCGTACAGATTGAGGACAGGAGGAGACGATGGAGGAATGGTCGTGGGGGAGCAGGAGACGCGGCTGATGGCGGGAGCGATAGGGTGGAGGGACGGTTGAACGAACATGGAGTTGGGGTCGGGACCTTCGATAGTGGTAGGGTTGACTTGGTTGGTATTGCAGGCCGAGAAGATGTTGTTGGGGGATGAGAGAGCGAGGAAGTTGAGATCCATGCCGGGGGAGGACTGAGGGACGTTGCTGGGGAGGTAGTGGCGGTAGTCGTAGGGGTTGAGATCTCCTGCGACAAGATGATTATTGACGTTCTGATTACTATCAGCAAGGGTGATGGGCGACGCTGGTTCGAGGTGGTCGAGATTATTATCGCTGTCGCTGTCGTATTCGGGGGTGAGGTTTTGGTATTCACCACGACGGGCAATGGTTGTCTGGGTGAAGTTGATTGCTCGGTAATCGCCACCAAGGTGAACGACGTTGGTGGGATTGTCAAATGAGGATGCGCCAGCATGAGCTTGGAGATCTCCGAGAAATTGCATCGACGACTCGGTTGGCAGATCGAGGCTACTGGGTGCATTCTGATTGTAGATGACAAATTCTGGAGTGTCGTGATGTAGTTGGGGAAACTCTTCTTGTGATATCGTCTCAGGGATCTCCGGTACAGTTCCGTGAAAGCCATTTGCAAGTGAATTCTCAGATGGCGGGATTTCTAGGTTGAGCGTATGAGTCGTATTATGCAAGTACCCGTCAAACAAGGAGTTGATGCGTTGGGGTATGGCAATGTCCTGTTGACAAGTCGCCGCTTCTCCGCCGTGAATGTTAAGCATGGCGGAACCTGCATCTTCATTCATCTCAACGTCACCCGACATGCTGCGGGGATCTTCACGCTCTAAGAGACCATTCTCTGACGATACGAAACCTGAGAAATTATAAGGAACATCAAGCTCACTGCTAGAGGCTGCTTGCTTACTAGCTTCGAAGAGAGCCAGAGAATCTTCAACGGAAGCCCCGAAATAATTTCCATTGGACTCGTCGTAGCTACTGAAAGCCTGCTCTGTTGAGGTCTTGCAAGCGGACTGTGGCGGTGACTCCTTGTTCGCTGCTTGAGCAAAGTAATCTTCCATGTGAATAGCTGAATCACGAAAGGCACACGAGGTGGATGGTCCAGCGGACATACGGTTACTCTGAGGCAATGTAACCCAAGTGGTGGACATGGAGTCACGACCGGCATTCTCCCGGTCGGTCGCCAATTGCTCGCGGTTGATCGTCATATTGTCGGTCGTGGTGCAATTGACAGCTTCTCCCGTTCCATAGAAAGCGTCAAGCTCTTGATCGAGGTCAATATCATCGAAGCTCGGATAAGGCTCGTATGTGACCCATTGCTTGTCCAAATCAAGGCTCTGCTTTGCTAGGTCTACCTCATTCTGCCTCTCCTTGATTGCGTCGGCAACGAGAGAAAACTTGTTGCCTTTGACCCAGGTGTATTCATCGTCCGTAAGTCCGTGGTGAGGAACTGACACATACTGTTGAGCAGTACCGGTTGAGCACGCTCGTGGATCGAATGTCCAGGAAGTAGCGAGAGCTTTCTTCACCTTCTCGTTAACGATCGTTTCTGGCATCGACGCTTGATCTCCGTACAGGGAAGATGTAGCGCCATTACTTTGAGTGAGACTTCCCTTCGGCTGAACAACTCGATGCTCGACGTAGCCAACGTTGTCGGTTGCGATAGGATCCGAGAAAAACGGCTGTACATTGTTGAGGTCAGGTACCTCTTTGACACGCATTGGTGGATGAGACATGGCAGGTTGGATGGCGTGCACCGAACTGGAGTATGGAGGAAGTTTTGCTAGTCTGGTTAGACTTTTCTCACTTTGCCCAATTGGGGCGTCAAGAGGCTTACTACCGCTTGGATGCTTAGGAGAGTCACCTTGTAACATGTACATATTAGTTGGGTCTTGGTAAGCGTAGCGAATCTCTTGGAAGGACAGATCCAAGTTTGGATCTACTCGTTGTCAGCTTGTTGATCGCTGATAGCTTGAAAATCATACGTACTGGACACATTCTCCATATTGGGATCCATTAGGACTAAGTCGTAGAAGCTGAGCTCAAGCAAATGCAATTGGTAAAATGTTTGTGATCGAAGCGGAGAGCTCGAGAAAGAAGTATGTGTGAGAAGGAGGGATTCTAGGAAAATATGCGTTCACGTAGAGGCTAGAGCATTCACTGAGGGCGTGAATCTAGAGCAAAACAAAATTAAACCACTGGAGCAACGTTGTGCCGAAAAATGTGAAATATTGGTGGTGTTTAAGGAGTGGTTCGCGTCAGGGGACTGGTGTTGAGCACGGGTAAACAGTAATATGTTGTGATGTCCAAATCTGTTGAGAATGGCGCCTTGAGGAAACGCGTACTATCGTGTAAATCCACTTCACAGTATTTGGGCTTGCACCGCCTATGAAATCCCGAAAAGAACTTGTATGCTGACCCTTAATGAACATATGAAGAAAACACAACTACCAGCCATTCTCCAAAAACCTACGGTATTCATCTGCCATCGTGCCCTTAGTCTCTATCATACTCCGTTTCGTACAGTCATCTGTGCGAATTGAAAGGAAACCTGAGAACCTAAGTAGACTTGATTGTCAGATAGGTATTGAATTGGCGACCTGCCCGTTGAGTTCCACAGGCATCCCAAGCATACTGCAATTCACCTGAAGTTAGCCAGCTATCTTCTCAGCTTAGGCCGATAGGGTTTCCGATCTTACTGCTTCCCGGTCTCTGTTGCACAACATCCACAGAACAGCGCTGCCGGCCAGCAAAACACCTAGAAATGCATGAGCTCCTAGTAGCTTAAGGAGAACTCAGTCTTCTCAGGGCATACAGCAGAGACAATCCCAACAAAGAAACCTAAAAGTCGTCAGCAGTCTGCCTAACTTTAAGCCTCGAGAATACTTACCCAGCGTAGGTCCAATGACTTTAATGTGACAGGGGTTCTGGTCGGTACCGCATTGAATGCAAACGAACGGTATTGGCAGGCAGTCCATTGTGATTACCGACGTTAACAGTCAAGGTGCAGACGCACTGCGGGATACAGAGATAGTAGAGGAGCCTCGAGAGCTAATGTGGTCGTGGGAAGTCCGGGGCGGATTTGGCGTTTTTGCTGCAAGGACGAGCTGAGTCACAGCTGAACAAGCTAGAGATCACGCCGCAAGATGTGGGAGTGCACTTGATAGGTAGGCGGTCGGGTTCATACACTGTGTTTTCAGGGGATGAATCATAAATGCCCACATGGCAATGAAGTTTCCATGAATCTGGGTATCGACATTCTTTCAATTAAGGTTTTTGGCAGTGACGGTGGTGGAAGATCAACGGCCCGAATACCCGCGTTAAGCCATTGATGCTAGCGCTTGGTTGGGTACCTACTGTACCTTAGTATTCCGTATATATGTACCTTGAGGTCCCTAGGTAGGTTAGGTAAGGTACCTGTACCTTAGTAAGACTGCAGCTATGTAAGCCCTAAGAAACTTCCATTGTTACAGTATACTTTACTGACAAAAATGTCCATTTCATAATTTTCATTGCATGAAGGAGTATGCAACGTGGCTTCAATCCTTACTCATGAACAAATCTGTATCAGACCATAGCCTCAGATAGGTTTATGAGAGTCACCAGCCATTCTGAAACCACATCAGCCTTGGGTAAGAGAGGCTTCAGATAGCCTCGGTCGACCCGATTAAGCAGTATACGGAGATTACTGAACATATCTCAGCAGCAGAAACCGCGGCTTATTGAGCCATCAGATCATACAAGGCTCAAATCACACCATGTCTTCGGTACTATGCTTTGAAGTCTGTGACTACTGGTTAGATATATATCCTTTTCAATGCTTCCTCGATATCACTTTTTGCAATGTCATGTTCCGCCTCCGTTTTCATGGTCGGCGTATCTCACTAAGTCTCCTGAAGTGTTTCGTGTTCAAGTTTGTGGGTTAGCTCTTCGAGATGTCAACTTCGACATTGAGCAGCGAGTCTGAACAGCAAGATATAGAGAAGTCGCGGACCAAGCCTACATCTCCGTCAGACGGCATTGGCACGCTCATGATCATGGAGAAAGATCCCGAAAAGGGCGTCGAGGCCCTCAGGAACCCTAGTCTAATTTCACTACAACCGGGATAACCTGTTGAGAGAACAGTGACAGCTCAAGACTGGACCAGCCCTGATGACCCAGAGAACCCCATGAACTGGCTTCGTTGGAAAAAGGTCTACCACACAATTATCCCAGGTCTTTTCGCTTTCATCGTAACGTTCGCCTCGTCGGTATACACTCCCGGTTATCCAGAGGTCATGATCAGGTTTCACGTTTCCTCAACAGTAGCTCTCCTTGGTCTTTCTTTCTATGTCCTTGGTCTTGCTTTTGGTCCTGTACTTGCGGCTCCTATTTCCGAGACTTTCGGGCGACGTGTTGTATACCTCACCTCGCTACCTCTGGCTGCTCTGTTCAGTCTTGGTGCCGGACTTTCCAGAATTTCGCTTCTCTAATAATTTGTCGCTTTTGGGCTGGGTTTTTCGGATCTCCTGTACTGGCTGTCGGAGTAAGCTGTTCCTACTTTTACACAGTACCTTCAGCTAACTTTTTCAGGCTGGAACGAACGCCGACATTTGGCCACCCATTTTCCGCGCCGTCTCCACCTCCTCATTCCTACTTGCCCCGTTTTTAGGTCCAGCCTTGGGCCCAGCAGTCGGTGGCTTCGCGGCCCAGTACAAAGGCTGGAGGTGGACACAATGGCCGATCTTGTTCATTCTGCTTCCCTCCTGGATCTTTTCATTAGGGATGAAAGAGACCTACAAAAAGATCATCTTAAACAAGCGCGCAAAAAGGCTCGGCATCCCCCCACCACCCAAAACCACCCCTTCAGGCTTGGCGGGCATTCGATTTTTACTGACAGTGACCCTCGCACGGCCAATCAACATGATCTTCACAGAACCAATCGTCTTCTTCTTCAGCCTCTACACCGGCTTCAACTTCTCCGTCCTCTTCGCCTTCTTTGACGCCTTCCCCCTCGTCTTTCAAGGTGTCTACCACTTCTCCCCCGGCTTCTCCGGTCTCACCTTCCTCGGCATCGGCTTCGGCGTCGTCCTCGGCGCCGTAACCGTCATTATCGTCGATAGATTCACCTTTCGTAAGCAGCACAACAAAAGCCACAAGGAAGGCAGAGGCGGCGTTGTCGCTCCAGAGCATAGGTTGTATGCGGCAATGATGGGAAGCTTTGGCTTGCCCATTGGGCTGTTTTGGTTTGCGTGGAGTGCGAGACAGGATGTGCATTGGATCAGCCCCGTACTGGCGACGGTGCCGTTTGCGTGGGGAAATATCTGTGTTTTCTGCGCTGCCGCGTTGTATCTAGTGGATACTTATGGGCCTATGAATGGCGCATCAGCGTTGGCTGCAAATGGACTCGTAAGATATATTTCTGGAGCTGCCTTTCCCTTGTTCACCATTCAAAGTACGTCATTCCTCTCCCACCCACCCCTACTTCTTCCAACCTAATGTCGTCCTCCCCCCGCCAGTGTACAAAACCCTCAGCATCCCATGGGCGACCTCCCTCCTCGGGTTCCTCTCTCTCTTTATGCTGCCGATCCCGTGGATCTTATTTAGATACGGGCCTGCAATCAGGAAACAAAGTCGCTTCGATACTATTATGGCTTAGGAACGTCAAGTATTGAAGTGCGCACGATCTGGCATACAGGGAGTTTGACGCCTCTTGGGGTGGTTAGAGGAGAGTTTTTATATAGGTATTGTGATAAACATGGGAAAAATAGTATGCACTATGTACGTTAATATAAAGCATTCACAAACCATATCCAAAAACTTCAAGTGTTCCAACTCCGTACCCACCCAGAACCCAAAATCCACTCATCCCACCCTAAACTCTCCACTCATCCCCTCAAACTCAACAATGTCCCCACTCACCGGCGTCTTACTCGCCCCAAAATGCCTGATCCTGTACAGCCCAGCCTGGGCATCGTTCTCAATCTCCCACGTGACATCCACCTCGCTAGTCCCCAGCACCGAATTCGTCCTCCGCCACTCGAACACCAGACTCCAGTCGTAATCGTCTCGAATCTGCACCCATGCGCCCTTGGAGTCTAGAATCTCAAGGGAAGCGTAGGTGCTTTCAAGCCTGAGGTCGTTCCTTGGGTTTGCGCCGACGAAAGTCGCTTTGGCTTTGGAGCCGGTGTGGTAGGCTGGTAGCACGTCGTTGAGCACGTCGCCGAAGGATTTGAAGAACGGAGGGGCGTCGAAGACGACGCCGCGGATGAAGCTGAGACTCTCGTTGACGTAGATAGGGGGGCTTGGTCCTGGGGGTGGGGACTCTATGCTCGCTGAATGCAAGTAAGGGAGATAGTGCGTGGTGAGATTGATGTAGGCGTTGAGGGTATGAGGGCCATAGAGCGTAGAGGCGCCTTCGTAGCGCTGGATGTTGTATTCCTCCTCTGTGGCTATGTAGTGGGTGTAACTATTCGCGGGCCCTCCTAGTACAACAACGGGTTCAGCTTCGGGTGTCAGAGAGAGGGACTCCGCGGTGGCTTGGAGAGCAGATTTCCATCGCCGGCCGGCCATGGTGGTGGCTTCGCCCGGGGAAACAATGATGAGGAGTTGACCGACGCGGAGGAGCTGGATATCGACGATATTGGGAGTCCAAAGGTACGGTTTATCAATTTCGCCAACGTCGAGGAGGATGGGTTTGGGTGCATGGCAGGCTTTCTGCTCATCACTTGGTTCGCGCAGAAATCCGCTGACAACTGACCAGACAGGGTTAGCATTTGGGTAACCGGTGTTGTTCTGCTTGAAGTCAAAGGCGCCAGGGCCGTCGGTCGTGCCTGCAGCAAAGGAATAGCCCAAGGCAGCGGGACAGGTGGACACGGCTGAGCCGTTAGGGTGAGGGAAAGAGTAGTTGGAAAGATCTTGAAAGGTGTGGAGGGATTTGACGGCGGGGCCGCGGATGGGGAGGCCTACTTCGGGCATTATGTCGTATAGGGCTTTTGCACCAGCGTATTGACGGCGTCCAATTTCGAAGCAGCTCGATGCACCTTGGTCTTTTTCTCTGAAAAAGGGGCCTCGTCCGTGACAAGGCTCGTTGCGACCACCGCAGGTACTGTCTTCGAAGTTGCACATCAAGCCAGATCCATCTTCACAAAATGCTCCAAGGACGTTCGGGGAGGTGTCGCCGACATTGGCTTGAGAAAACCCTGCTACAAATCCGGCAGCTGCGTCTTCTGAACCTTGAACGCTCTTCTCAAACAAATAGGCAGCAACTCCTTTATTATCTCCAGATATCAACGTATTGTTGCCAAGCATGGAAGTACCATGTACAGGAAACCAAGTCAAGACGCCCATGGTTTTTGCTGTCTCTGCGGCTTGAAATTTCAGCAGTGTCAGAGCCTTGTCGACATCATACGGATGATTCCGTCTCTCCTTTTCAGGATTGGCTAGATAGGCGTACGGGCTTCTATTAATATTTGCATCGTCGATATTGACCGTTCCCACGCTCAGATAGCCAGGCACAAGGCTTTCGTGGGCTCTTCGTATAGAAAGTAATGCTCCATCTACAATAGTCTGATAGCTTTGCTTATTAAAGCCCTTGCTAGTAATCTGAGGCAAAAGGTAATTGAGCCAAGCTCCAGGTCCGGAGTGTGAATGTGTGCCTGTGACTGCCACATTCGCTTGCTTGTACGCAGCATACTCTGGCCCCAGCTCTTGCAATCCTTCCAGAATACCATGCCGTACCGCTGTGTCTCCTGACTGAGTATCCAGGACAAGGTAAACGAAACGGGCCTCGGGGTTATCGATGTTTCCAATAACGAATGCACGGGAATAGAGCCGCTGACGCAACCCTGATCCGACCTGGTTTGGGTCCGCATAGCCCATCATATTGATCTCGACAACAGGTCCTGTAATGTCCGCCCGCCCCACTCCCAGCAGGTACTGATCTCCATTCTCCGCAATGCTAGGTTCGTAGTCGGGAGGATAAATGGGTATTTGGTGAGGCGCTGGATACGTAGAGTATATGTCATACTGCAGATGTAGAAAGTCAAGCTTGGGTAGGCCGAAGTTTGAGATCAGCTGCAGGACGAGGAGCAATGCAAAGGTTGCAGCGGCCACGGCGCCGGCGACCTGAAAGCGTGCCATGGCTGCGAGTACTCGTCTGGTGCGTATTTCCACATCGGTGAAATCCTTGTGGCTTACGGATGACGTTTAAAAAGAAGTTCAGAAACTCCGCTCGACGTTAAATGTCACACGATGGTGGGGCGGAGAGTAGGCAGGGGGTGGAAGTTTTCTCGGCAAGGGCGTCTGTTTGACAGGTTGCACTCCATCTTGCATATTCTACCCACGTAGCAACCACTAAGCAACAAATGATTTAGCATCTGGATTGCTCGCCTTCTGTGAAGAGTACTCCTAACACGTACGCCAGTTTCCAAGTTTAGTCGATATGCGCTCAAGCTGCGAGGGGTTTCTACCTCATCACCGAAAACCCTAAGATCACTAGCTCTCGTGCTTCGACTGCTTAGCTGTCCCAATATCCGTGACGATGGCAGATTATGACCTCTACCATGCAGCAGGACACCAGACTCCTAACAATGACCCGCAACAATATCAGTCACAAATCCAACCTCCAGCACAGCAATTCCGCCCTCCAGTGGCCCCCAGACCTGGTGGCTACCCGCAGGGTGGATCATCATACAGTCAGGGTGCCCCGAGCTTCCAACAAAATCATTTAGGCACACCGGAAAGTGGGTATCAACCTCAAGGGCAGCAATGGCAAGGGCAGGGTCAAGTGCAGGGTTACTTTCCTCCGCAAGAGCCGCATAGTATGAATGACACTGGGGCAATGGGTGGACTGGCTTCGCAGATGGGGCAAATGGGGCTCGCTAGCGACTCAGGAGCCCTAACTCGACCTAACAAAAAGAAGCACAGACACGCGCATCACGATATACAGCAACCGGCAGCGTCGTCGCAGGCATACAATGGAATACCACAGGGCTCAATCAACCCTACCCAGTACCTCAATAGCGATGCACCGCAGCAGATGAGCCCCGGCCATCCATATGCAGGTCAGCAGATAACACCCGCGATGAGCCAATTCCCTGCCCAACCTACTACTCCTTTTTCACCTGGCATGCAGTCAAGTCCAAATTTTGGGATTTCGAACCCGCAAGTGCCTGTACCAAGCGGTCCTCCCGTCTCTGCTCAAGGTAGAGTTGATCCCGAACAGATTCCGAGTATACCAAGATCTCGAGACGCAGCAGCGCAATCCTATTTGGACCACATATACCCAACAATGGAGCAACATCTTCCCCCACCAGGCGCTGTACCCTTTGTTGCCCACGATCAGGGGAACTCTTCGCCAAAGTTTGCGCGCCTGACACTTAACAACATTCCTTCCTCATCAGAAGCCCTCAGTGCAACAGCGCTACCTCTAGGGCTGGTTTTGCAGCCGCTTGCTCCTCTTCAGGCTGGCGAACAAGCGATACCTGTGCTTGACTTCGGCGAAGCTGGTCCGCCACGATGCCGACGATGTAGAGCTTACATAAACCCTTTCATGACCTTTAGGTCCGGTGGAAACAAGCTCGTCTGTAATATGTGTACATTTCCTAACGATGTAGCTCCTGAATACTTTGCTCCCACAGACCCATCGGGTGTGCGGGTAGACAGAGCTCAAAGACCGGAGCTAATGACGGGCACCGTGGAATACATGGTACCGAAAGAGTACTGGGCAAAGGAACCGGTGGGCTTATGCTGGCTATTTCTGATTGACGTAAGTCATGATGCTATCACGCAGGGGTTTTTACAAGCGTTTTGCGAAGGAATCATGAGTGCTCTATTTGGTGACGATCTAAAAAATGCGACAGAGGAAACAAACGGTGACAATCCTAATGCGGGTAGGAAAATTCCCCTTGGCTCTAAAGTGGGATTTGTCACGTTCGATAAAGCGATGCACTTCTACAATTGCAATGTAAGTATAAAAATACATTTTCTCCTTCCAATACTGAAATCCTCTAGTCAACTTTGGAGCAAGCGCAAATGCTTGTGATGCCTGACATTGAGGATCCCTTCGTGCCCTTGGGGAGCGAAGGACTATTCGTAGACCCTTACGAATCAAAGTTTGTCACTATATTGCCTTGAGAACGAGCCATTAAACTAATCTTTATAGGACTGTCATCACTTCTCTTCTGATGCAGCTTCCGAAACTCTTCTCTCATGTCAAGAACCCCGAGCCCACCTTGCTACCTGTGCTGGACACTGCTATCTCTGCATTGCAAACGACTGGTGGGAAGATTATTTGTTCTTTATCTGCCCTACCGACATGGGGACCGGGCAGGCTATTCTTGAGAGACAAGAACGACATGCATGGCATTGAGACAGAGAGAAAGCTTTTCCAGACGGAGCATCCTGGATGGAAGAAGACCGCTGGCAAGATGGTGGAAAGCGGAGTTGGTATTGATTTCTTTGTTGCTGCTCCTGGTGGGAAGTATATGGATGTTGCTACAATTGGTGAGTCTCTGTGTGCTTGACACTTAACTATGAGTCTAATAACACAATATAGGTCACGTATCTGCCGTCACCGGTGGAGAGACATATTTCTACCCCAATTACACCGCAGGTCGGGATTCCGCAAAACTCTCGCAAGAGATCGAACACACTCTTACCCGAGAAACCGGCTACCAAGCATTGATGAAAGTACGGTGTTCCAATGGACTACAAGTTTCGTCATATCATGGCAACTTCTTGCAACACAATTTCGGTGCAGATCTCGAATTTGGTGTAATTGACGCTGATAAAGCGGTTGGGGTCATGTTCGGCTATGATGGAAAACTGGATTCTAAACTAGATGCCCACTTCCAATGTGCATTGCTCTACACTACGGCTAGTGGAGAGCGTCGTGTTCGCTGCACGAACACTGTTGCAAGTGTCAGCGAGGGGGCTATGGAAAGTATGAGATATATTGACCAGGACGCTGTGGTCAACATGATTGCCAAAGAAGGTCAGCATTCGAATGGCTTATGCTTTTGGGATGTTTCTAGTCATACTGACCAATACCCATAGCTGCAACACGAATGACGGAGCGGACTCTCAAAGACATCCGCAATGCTCTTACGGAGAAAACAATCGATATCCTTGCAGGTTACCGAAGAGGCTTCTCAGGATCTCATCCTCCTGGCCAACTTGTCCTACCGGAAAATCTTAAAGAATTTGGAATGTACATCCTTGGTCTACTCAAATCCCGAGCCTTCAAAGCCGGCCACGAACCTTCCGACCGCCGCACACATACGATGCGCATGCTCAAATCCATGGGCCCTCTCGAACTTTCCCTATTTCTCTATCCACGCATCATCGCACTTCAGAGTCTCTCCGAGACCGACGGATTCCCCAACCCAGAAACAGGCCATCTGGTCGTACCGCCCAGCATCCGTGCCTCCTTTTCTCGCATCGAAGAAGGCGGCGCATACCTCGTGGATGACGGGCAAACCTGCCTTCTCTGGCTCCATGCCCAAGTTTCACCTAACCTACTTGAAGACCTTTTTGGCCCTAACAAAACCTCCCTTCAGTCTCTTGATCCTTTACTCTCCTCTATTCCTGTTCTAGAGACACATCTCAACGCCCAAGTGCGGAACCTTCTCGCTTATTGGAGTAGTGTGCGTGGCAGCAAGGCCTTGACGGTGCAATTAGCACGACAAGGCCTCGATGGCAGTGAATACGAGTTTGCGAGATTATTGTACGAAGATCGTAACAACGAGGCCCAGAGCTACGTTGATTGGCTGGTCAACGTGCATCGAAGTATACAATTAGAGCTAGCAGGGCAGAGGAAGAGGGAGGATGGAGGTGGAAACGGAGGGGAAGGTATGCTTGAGGGAGCGATGGCGGGAATGGCGAGTATGGTACCCGCATGGGGCGGAGGGAAGTGACATCGCGGATTCGCGTAGATGTTGAACAGATGGTTTAAGCGTAGCATAGGTGGTTCGGGTCACTCTCGGCGCTGCATCTGAGATATCGTTCTTCAAGAGGTCGGCTGCTTTATTACTACGGATTTCAATCGAATATCCGACTTGTCCAACGTTCACTCCCAGCTTTCCTGCATTTCAGCAGCTGGCTCTTGCACTCACTGCAAACAGCACTGCTTTGCAACGGAAGGTGCACCGCTGTAAAGATCAGGTAGATCAGTCGCGTGTGAACAACAACCAATAGCTAGGCACGCCAGGTCAATACTTGAAATCAAGTGACAGGATGGCTTTAATAAGTCAAGATTCACCCGTTAATACCCGTCTGATCATGCAAGCTTTGTAGCGGAACCTGAGCCAGGAAGTTATACCATTTAAGAAAGTAAAGGATCTATTTGTCCAACTGAACGTCTAAGGTACCGGTTTATCTACAGGTTCTCGTCGGTCATGCTTACCAATCGTGCCAATCCAAATCCAGTCCAGCCTCGAACCCTTCCTCCCTCACCAATGAACCCACAACCCCCATCGCCAGGAGAAATACTACTACCCTACCTCAACCATCTCCTCTCCACCCGCTCATACCCAAAAACCATCTGTCCATCCGAATGTGCGAGAGCCTTGAGCGCAGAAGAGCTCAAAGCAAGTGGGACCTCGTCTTGGAGAGACTTGATGCCACACGTTCGGGAAATGCTCTGGGATATGCGCCAGCGTGGAGAAGTAGAAATACTACAGAAAGGCGTTCCGATTGCAGATGAGATAGGGTTGCAAGACATCAAAGGTCCTATAAGAGCGAGAAGGGCGCAGAGGTAGCTTTGCTGTACTTCGTCAACTAGCGTTTTCCGGAAAGATCATCTCCAATTTGGACTGTTTACAAGGCAGTCTTATCACTGAGCTAGATTCCTCTCGCTCCAGCAAGGTGTTGACAATGCTCAGTCTTCTTGGCCCTTTGTGTTGACTGACTCATCCATCGACAGGACACTTCGTTTTATCTAGGCATCAGCATAGCCCCTCATGTGCCCGATCCACTCATCAAAATTTTCTTAAAAGAGAATTCCACTTATGACAGAAGGTTGATGAAATCCAACCAACGAATATTACTCCAGATCCTGTCTTCTCAATCTCTACACTGCCGCCGTCTGTATCTCTCTTACTCTATCTCCTCAATTCCGAACAAGGCACATACCTGTTCAGCAGCAACCATGGCTTCCCCGGCTTCCCCCCTCCCATCAGACTTCCTCTCCACTCCAAGCCCTAACATTACCTTCCAAAAAATCGACTTCACCAAAACCCCCATCCCCGAGTACGCCGGCCTCAACGCCTTCATAATCGATAATGCCCTCTCGATATCCGAGTGTCAGACCCTGGTCGAAGCGGCCGAAGCTACCACCAACGGTGTCTGGGAACAAGCCATGGTGAACGTCGGCATGGGAATGCAACAGCTCATGAAAGATGTTCGAGACTGTGGCCGCATCATATGGGACAGCCAGGCCGTCGTCGACGCGATCTGGTCCCGCGTAAGCGCTTTGGTGTTGCCGGAGATGGAAGGACTGAAGAACGCTCCGCGTATCACAGGCGCAGGCCCTGCAAAGCGTGGCGAGACATGGAAGCTAACCCGACCCAACGAGCGTATGCGATTTCTAAAATATGGAGCGGGCCAGTACTTTAAAGCCCACCGTGACGGCTGCTATGTGACGCCCGACGGCAGCGAGATCTCGTTCTACACGATGCATCTGTACCTCAATGAATCGGATCCTAGCTCCAAAGAGGGCAAGCTGCAGGGAGGGGCGACGGTGTTTCACTATTATGAAACGGATAAGGAGCTTAAGGTGGAGCCGAAGGTGGGGAGGATACTGGTGTTCCAGCATAAGCATTTGTTGCATTCGGGGGAGGATGTCCTGGGCGGGATCAAGATGACGTTGAGGACGGATCTTATGTACAAGAGGGTGGAGGAGTAACTGAGTTCCACAGCTCCGGTCTGGGTCGTGTTGATGTTTGAAGTAGGAGGGAGATGGAATTGAATGCTCGAGAGTAATGTACAAATTATTTGCCCGTGAACGCCAGATTCAATGCTGTATATCCCGGTGCTATGCATCCCACTTGTAAATGAGCAGAGAATAACCCTTTCGAAATCCATATCCTACAGCTCCTCTCCAAAACGCCAAACCCCCAATACACCCCCTCAACCACACCTCCCATCCCCCCCCTTCCCCCCCCACCTCTCCTCCCACCTCCCACAATCCCACCGCCCCTTCCCCAATTTGACATTAACCTCATTATGCGCCTCGCACATCCACCTCCCCAACCCCTCCCTCCCCTCCACCCTCGGCTCATTCCCCTCCTTCCCCATCCAGTCGCGGAAATCCTCCGCGCACGTCCAGCACGGGTACAGCTTGCCGAAGAGGTGCAGGAACTGGCGCATTTCGGATTGTTCGGTCGGGGTGGCGCGGGGCGGGTAGGTGGCCGAGATGGTGTGGAGGAGGGTCCAGGTGGAGCGGCCGAGGAGGGCGACGTCGGGGGGGCAGTCGGGTGGGGGGGTGGTGGTGGTGGTGGTGGGGGGGGCGGGAGTGGTTGGCGGGTGGGAGGAGGAGGAGGAGGAGATTTGCGTGGTCAGGGCGGCCCAGTCGGCGAAGGAGGTGCAGGAGCGGCAGCTGAGGTGAGCAAGAGGGGGGTGTCAGTGTGAGAAGTAGCAAGAAAGGAAGGGTGTTTTTGGGAGTGTAGAAAGCGGCTTACGGTTTCCCATCCTTGCCCAGCACAACGCCCTTTGGGAGTTTCTTCGGCGTCGCATCTGGTCCTTCTTTGCGCTCTTCGGGGGCTTTTCCTTTGCTTTTGGTCGCTTCCGAGAAGAACTTGTCCATTGCACGCTTGTACGTGCGTCAGATGAACTCGCGCCGCGGAAATCAAACAGTTGGAGGAGGACCTGGAGGGAAGTTTACAGATCGCTGTTCCTCGGAATCTAGATATATCAGCCCTACCAACCGGACCGCCGCCCCACGTCAGACCCCTCGGTTCCAGTGTCTCTCCTACCTACCTTCAAAATGCGAGAAATGGCACCACAATGCCGTCCTCTCCGATCCCAATCCTCTTCTTGAAAACTCTCACTACGCCCATAGACCCATACACAAGCTTTTTCACTTCCCCCCTCCCCCCCTCGTTGCCCCCCACCGTTCCTCCGCCGCAGCACCCCACTTACACCTACGCCCCTCGCCACATCCCCATCCTAAAACACACGCACGACCTAACGCCCATACTCACCCTCCTCGCCTCCCCCCCACCCTTCCCCTACGGCGGCCTCATCTTCACATCCCAGCGCGCCGTTTCCGCGTTCTCCTCCGCTCTGCAACTCCTCTCCTCATCCTCCCAGCCCGCCTCCCCCTCAACCAACCCCCACAATCCCCAACTAACCCCCCACTACAAAACCCTCGAACTCCCCCTCTACACCGTCGGCCCCGCCACCGCCTCCGCCCTGCGCGCGCTCGCATCCACCCACCTCCCGAACAGCTGGGTCGAAGGCCAAGAAGCCGGCCGCGGCGACGTGCTCGCCGCGCTGATCCTAGAGCGGTATAACGAGGCTTGGCAGGAAGATGGAGCCGGGGGGGAGAAGAAGCCGCTGCTGTTCGTGACGGGCGAGAAGCGGCGGGATGTGATTCCGCGGATGCTGATGGACGATGCGCTAGCGGAGGAGAGGCGGATCAAGGTGGAGGAGATGGTGGTGTACTCGACCGCAGAAGTGGAGGCTTTTGAGGCGGGATTTGCGGCTGTGCTGAGGGAAACGGAAGAGGCAAGGGTGAGGTGGGTGGTTGTGTTTTCGCCGGCCGGGGGGGGGAGTATGTTGAGGGCGTTCGGCTGGTTGGACCCTTTGACGGGAAGGGTGAAGGAGGGTGTTGATGGAGATACCAAGGGGAGGACGACGTTCGTGGCGAGTATTGGGCCTACGACGAAGGAGTATTTGAGGGGGGAGTTTGGGTTGGAGGTGGATGTTAGTGCGGGGGTGCCGAGTGCGGAGGGGGTGAGGAGCGCGCTGGAGCGGTGGATGGGGGAGAAGGGGCTGGGTCTGAGATAGATCGACTTGGCCTGTGTAGAAAACTTCAAGGTCTTGTACAACCATTGACCGAAAGAGTCTCGGTGCGGCCTGGCAGAGCCTAGGGCGGATTTCGAGTAGGAGATGGAGATTCTAGTAGAAAGCACATTTCCTCGTACATTTTATCCAGCATAGCCCACAAAGAAACAAGCCGCAGAAGCCGTAGAAGCCGAGAAATGAAAAGAAGTCACGTCCTGCAACACATGCTCGCATACCCGTTCCTCCCAGCATAAGCCATCCGCCGCCTCGCCGGGTTGATGAAAAGAGAAGCCATGTCTATCGTCACCAGCCGAAAAATCCTAGCCAGAGGCCAAAATGCCAAACATCCTCAAACTTTCGCATCCTTCACCTAACCGCTTACCTCATGATTTCTTGGAATATGAGCTCTACACTGGGGTTAGTAGTGAGCGGATAGCGATGTGTGGAGTGAGTTCTTACGCTTCAGCTCCTCCTTCGTCAGCGAATCCTTATTCTTGTCAAAATCAAAGAACTCCTCAGGAATAGCTTCAGCGGTTGGCTCGTCCTCAGGATCGTGGTATGGTTCCAGATATGGGTGCTTCAGCGCCTCGCCTACTGTAATACGTTTGACAGGGTTGAATGCGAGCAGCTTCTCGAGCAGATCTAGTGCCAAGTCAGATGTCTTGGGAAACATTGAGTTCATCGGAACCTTCTTCTTGAATGGCAATGAGCGAATATATTCGCGGGCACGTCGAGATTTGATACCGTAGTAGTCTTCCATGGTTGGTGTACCGAGGACATCCAAGATGAGTGTCAGTTGGTGATGATCTGTTCAGGATGTTAGCGAGGAGATCATAAACATCTAGCGTACAACCTGCGCACAATCTTTGCCAGGAAACAGCGGTTTTCCATTCAGCATCTCTGCCAGGATACATCCTACACTCCACACATCGATTGCCTTTGTGTACTCCTTGAAGGTGAGCATAATCTCTGGTGCACGATACCATCTAGTAGCAACATATTCCGTCATGAATCCAGAGTTATCCTCGGTCGATGCTGCCGATCTTGCAAGACCAAAGTCACAAACTTTCAAATCGCAGTTAGCGTTGAGTAGCAGATTTGAAGGCTTGAGATCTCGATGAAGGACGTTTGCTGAGTGCATGGCTTTCAATGCACGTAGTGTCTGATAGATGAAGTATTGGCAGTGGTCATCTGAGAGATCTTGTGTGCGGATAACACGATGCATGTCCGTTTCCATGAGCTCCTACCAAGTGTTAGTGCCAACGAAAAACGATGTTTTACAGAGTAAGCAAGTTGCGGCATACTTGGATAAGATAGACTTCCGTGAACGTTTCATAGTTCCTGGGCTTCTGGATGTCTAGGATAGAGATGATGTTCTCATGGTTGAAGTAGCGAAGTAGTTTCATTTCCCGTAGAGTACGCAGGCAGAACATAGAATGATCGAAAGGGGTGATCTTCTTGATGGCTACTTTTTGCCCTGAAGGCTTATGCAGTGCGGAACTGCATTGTTCTTTTTAGCAAGGTCCTGTAAGTCTGCTGTTGATGAAAAGTGTCTTACCATACGACACCATAAGCACCTTCTCCCACAACATCTTGTATGTCGTACTGATCAGAAACGTTGAAGGATATCTTTCTAGATCCGCCTGGAGGCGGGGCTTGCTGGCGTGACATGATGTACGTTTATATCTTAGTCGACGGAACGAACAATCTGCGGAGAAATGAGCCCCAGTGTGTCGGAGATATACCGACAGGTTATGTATCCAATATTCGGCCAACAGGAGGCTAGGTCTCTTCTTGAGGAATCAGTGCCAAAAGTGAAGGTCTTTGCGGGGTAGGCTTCTGATTAAGATGTCAGCAATGTATGACTCAATTGCTGGCGGTAGTTTCAGTAAAAATCGAGGGGTGGGGTGTCGGAGCAACTGGGCAAGAAACAAACACAGTGCCTGCCATATTGTGGATTTGCAAGGCAAATGGAATGCGTCAAGAAGGGATTAGAGTGTCTTCAGATGCGTGAGATGGGTAGAAAACTCTTCTCGTGATCTGTCGGTTTCTCCCTCGGTCCCAAGATAGTACATGACGAGGCTTCAGACTGTCTTCTAATCGACGGAACATCCTCCTTACCCTGTTTTAGCAAAGTATTGTCGCCGATGCTAATCCCTAGCGTTAAGACTGCCAATCCAAACGTGTCCAATGCTTCGAGTATGTATTCCGCCTCTCAGACCGATCCAGAGGTGCTTCCCGTACTGGAAGGTTCGGGTGGGGCGACCAAAGTCCAGAAGCTGACGGAAATTGGGAAGAGTCGGGTTCTTTGTTCCGCTTTCAGCTTGTCTCAGGCTTGCTGTCCGGGTTGTCGCTACAAGGTCTGAGTGTTTGCATACGAGTGCTATGGTACTTTCAAGTCTTGTTGGAACAAGCAGTCGATGTATGGGAGAGTAGTCTGGCTCGAAGGTGAATCGGATTATCCGAGTGAAGTTGTAGCACGGTCCTGGCTTCCCCCCACTCAAATCAGTATATCTCAAACACCGCAAACACACATCTTATTCACATAGCTCTCGCATATAAAGCACTCGTTGCCTGCACAGCCCAGTGCCATGGGTGGTACCTGGATGGTTCGGGCTCACCCGCGCTTAGGTTCCTGCAGACGAAGGAAGGGGGGGGGCTTACCGAGTGTGTGTCGAGCGCTTCTGGAGGCGAATAGCTGCGAGTTCAGCAGACCCAGACGATGTATTTATAACTTGTCAAACAGGTCGGAAGGATCCAGGACTCAGGAGTTGAAATGTAAGGTGATTTGTGAACGTGACTCTTTTGGCACATCCCAAGTCAAGTTACGGGCGTTTGTCAATAGAGAAGTCAGTAGACAGTAGTAGTGGGGAATGTTCCGCCAATAAGCAACGTGATTCAGCATTGTGAAATACTAGGCCCTGTAACCGCCGCATTGTTGTTCGTTCTATACTTAAGGTAAGGTAACAATACGGAGGCAATTTACTGCGGAATGCCATCCCCAGAGACGTGTTAACTGTTGGTCAAGTGTGGATGGACATCCAAAGGGGTTTATAAATGCAATTGCAGCTTGTCCCTGGCCAACTGACAATGGTTCGGTGACTCCCAATACCTTAACCCTGCTATCGATAGAATAAGGCTGCTCCCCCAGCCCGGAGCCCCCCCACTTCGAATTAGCGTACCGAATAATAAACGTTCTAGGCGTGTCAGGGTTGAAGACTCTTTTTAGACGGTACCTACCCGGTCCTAGGAGAGACTCAAAACCTACACAGAGAGCTGAATAGAAAAGGCATCGATGGATTTAATAAAGTGTTCCTGTAGTTTTCTACCTATATTGGAAAGTCCAGATGCTCAAGACCTCACGTGGAGAACTTCTGCCCCCCGTGGCGATGAACGTACAACTACTCTTCTATCAGCGTTCGTTATTGTACAACCTGCGGGTTCCGTCAGTAACGTTCCGTTATAGCACAACCTCATCACCCCGTTACCTTTTCTCGCATCATGCCCAACCACTGCTTCAAGCTCATGCCCTGATCTGCTCGATCTTCGACCAGCATGGTCTGGGCCCACAATCTCATGCCCGGTTCACCATCTTCCCGCACCACGTAGAGATGGGGTACCACGATACTGCCCACACCTCTCGATCTGTGGTCCCGACTCTTTTCCACTACGGCCCTGACTCTCTCATTGAAATCGTTGTCCAGCACGGGTAAGGTGGTTTTGCCGACTTTCAGTTGGGTCTTTTCCGAAACACCAAAGACATCATCAACAAGCTGCGGAACCGCATCGCGACCAACCCAGAGAAACTGTGTCTGACCGTCATCGATCAGGTACAAACCATACGGCACCATATTCGCAGAGGACAGATTGATACCTGGCGGCATGACGATCTCTCCAGTGGTCTCGTCTGACAAGCCAGCTGCATCGGGCATGTCATGCAGTGAGTAGAACTTGGGGTAGACGTATTGTACTAGAAGTGGCAGCGGTAAAGTAGATAGCTGGCAGAGTGCAGCTGAGCGCATGTCGCTGGGTATTTGAGCGGATTTCCGGAAGCCAATCTAACATGTGGTCAGTGATGGATCTCTGGAAATCTGTTCCCGCAATGCTGCTACTTACGTTCTTCATCAAACCCAAGAACAAGACAGGTAGACCTCTCATGTTCGTCGGGAATTGTAATCCGCCACCACCCATGTTACCACCAGCAAGCTCCTTCCGATACGTCTGTAGTAGCTCCACGAGCTTGGCCTGCAATGCATCACGGGCCGGCTCTAGACCGCTTCCAAGGGCGCGTTCGACTGCTTTGTGGCTGAAGAAGGTAGCGATAGCTCCCTGATCTGCAGATGCGTACATGTCTGCCAGAACTTGGGTCGTTGGTAAAGCTAGGTTCATGACCCTGATTCTTCTTTCGCCATTGCACGTTGTGTGCAAGACCGCACTTTGCAAGCAAATGACGTTTTTGGTTAAAGTCTCATCAATGGCAACCTCTACGACGTAGCTTTGATCCCGAGGGAATGCCGGGAAAGCGCACAGATCTGAACTTCGATTGAAGAAGTTGCCGTAGAAAGTACTCATTCGCAGACCGGTGGTGGCTCGGACACGAAGCACCGCCTCAAGACCGATCTCTGCCGAAAGGTAATCGGAGAACTCGCGAGCAAACTTAATTGCATCCTCACTTCTTGCTGCATTCCACCCTGGATAAAAGTACGTCTGACCTCCCGTATATCTTGGCAAGTTGCTCAAGGAAGCAACGTCCTGGTATTGCGATGAGAACAAAAACATATCAATAGATACTTGATTCTTCGAACATTCAACGGCGAAGCTCTTATAAAAGCTGTTTCCAGTTTGTAGAAGACTACTTTCTTTGCTGGTACCCAAGATCTTCTTATCCTCTCGCATCTCGAGCTTCCCAACACCTATGTTCGGAAGGCTTGCAGTCAATACCGTGAGCTTTCCCCCTACGGGAGAGATCAGCTTGTGGCCCGCTCTAAGAGCAGATCCTAAGCAGGAGCCGCCATTCTGCGTATTTTGGAACATCTCTTGGAGCTTTCCAAGGAAATTTTCTATGTTTTCCCGGCATTCCGACAGCGTAACTAAAAGATCTGCAGGCGTTGGCAAGAATGGTTCGTCCAAATCACTAACAACAAGCATCTGTGTCTCAGCATTCCCACTATCATCACGAGGAATAGAAAAATAGTGAAGGCCGGAATCGACCGCCATGAACCCGAGCCTCGTTCTTCTGTCAGCATTAGGTATTCGATCCAAGCTCTCGAGGATACAACGAGCTCCTGTTGCAAGCAAGCCACTAGTGACCGAGGCATAACTGACGTCAAAGAGAAACAGGTACACCAGTGGCTGCGGCGGGCGGACCATATACTCCTGGGGTGCTATGAATTCCACGACGGAGTAGTTGAGTTCTGGCCGTGACCATCTGTCAACGGCCTTTTGTGTAGCTGCATCCCAATCAAATGCTTGAGGCACCTCGTTGGTAAGATTACACATATTACACCTCCACCTCTGGCCTTGGTCTAGGAAAACTGCAAAAGGATTTATGTAAGCGCGACACCGGCGACATCTTGCGATAACTTGGTCAGGAACGACCGGAACCGGGTCTTCAACGTCGTGCAACGAGGTGTATGGTTGGATGACTAGAGCAAACGGCAGGCGTGATTTTTTGAGCAATGAATGGGTGGTTGGAACTGCGTTGAGTGTCGAACGGACATATTTGGGTGGACAGTTGGCATGAGGTGACGGGGTTACGCTTGACTATAGCCAGTTAGTAATACGTGGCTAATTTTCACCAATCTTGTTACTCACGTTCGGAGGTAGGATAATCGGTGGTGGCGGAAAATCCAACTCTGAAACGCTAAACGGCTGATTTAAAAGGTCGGTAGGGTATAATTGATTAAGTAGTGGACGCTGCTGGATATGCTGCGGCGGCTGCTGAACTTGCCCGCCCATACCAAGACTGTTCATACCCTGCGTGATCCCGCCTACGTTTGTTGGGACCGGTGCAATGCCAGGTGTAGGATACCCAGATTCCGGAGGCTGATATCCTCCTACAGCGGCAGGGGGCTGCCCATAACCTGGAGACATTGCTGGGGCTTGGGGGGCATGGTCCGCGCCATAACCAGGCTGCTGGTAGGCTTGCTGGTGCAGCTGCTGAGTAGGAGCTCCATATCCAGTGCCAGGAGGACCTGGATACCCTCCCCCACCTTGTTGCTGTCCACCAAGTGCTGAGTTGGCACCAGCACCGAAATCGTATGCTTGCCCGGCATACTGTCGCTTTCTTCGAGCTGCCGCAGAAGACACTGGAGGACCGCCTTGTACCGGAGATACATTTTCCGCATATTGTCCCTCTTCTGCCCCATATTGCTCTTGCTGGTATTGGTCTTGGTCATGGATAGGTTGGCCCTGAGGAGGGTAACCAGGCTGTGGTGCGGCCATAGCACTTGTCCGGGGTTTTTCTGGAACAGCTTTATATATCCTCGGAGTGAGCTCCCGGGAACGACCTTTGCGCCGGACTTCTGTAACTTAGTTACACCGTCAGCCCTGGGTTGCCAGTCGAGGCCCGAAAGATTATCGAGTACCGTAGATTCGGGCGTTGGGATGGAGAGGGCAAATGTCGAGGATACACAAGGATACACTAGCACATTCCAGACATCATTTAATATGAGGCCTGTCTTTGAATGTTACGTTGTTCATAGGCAACTTAGCATGAACGTTAGAAATTATTGAATCAATTTCCAACCTAACATCGTGGATTGCCTCAGTACGGTAGGTATCTCAGACGTGCTAGGGCTAAGCACCTTCGGATTAGCCCCGGGCTCTAAGTCCCTTCGGGTTAGCCTTGACTGACTAGGCAGCATACGAGCGCCGTCTTGTCTAATCCAGATGTAATTTACAGTATTAATGAAGGGAGCCAATACCCGTACACCCCCCTGGCTTACATGTACACCCCCCTTTGCTTACGCGTACACCCCCTCGGGGAAACCTGAAATTTCCATTGCGCATCACTCAGTTACACACCAAATTTAGTAGGCAATTCAAGGGTTTACATATGATCCTGAGCAATTTCTCCTTAGTAATTTTGCACTGTTTAAAAGAGCTTCAATATCGCTATTTCAGCACCTTCTTCGCTACATATGAAACGCTGCAAACAGGCCTGCATCCGTTTGGATGGAAGGGGGTGTGGCAGCACGTCCACCTCGCTGCCCTCCACCTCGCTGCCCTCCACCTCGCTGCCCTCCACCTCGCTGCCCTCCACCTCGCTGCCCTTCACCTCTTGCCCGTGTGAGACCTCGACCCCGACCCCGACTCCGACCCGGCCCCTGCTTCACCCCCTGCTGTAGCCCTTGTTGTAGCCCTTGTTGTTCCGCCTTCATCAGTACATGTTCATACTGTGAGAACTCTCTTTGTGTAGAAACCTCGAACTCTTGCTGACGTCTAACGCCTCGTCGTCCTCTTGCTCCTACGGGTCTATCCCTTGATCGAACAACAGCGGGGTTTTGAACTTGTAAAAGTGAATCTGACAAGCTCGACAAGGAGGATGTAGGAATATCGTAGTTCATTTCCGCATCGAATGTTTCAGATGTAGCTTCAGGAGTAGATTCAGAAGAATCAATCGACAAACTCACAGCTGAGCTCTCAAAGCGTCAGTGCGAGTGTATATCTTCTATCTTCAAAACTTCACCTTCTGCTGTATCGTACATACGTCGTTGAATTCTATGAGCGCATGGCAAGCTCAGGATCCTGGTGAAGACGTTGATGCATGATGACAAAGATCCTTCGGTGATCGTGATTAAATTGTACTGTTCAATGACCTTGTGTAAAGCAAATGAAGTCACATGAGCAACAAGATCGCGTAGTATCGAAGCTCGTAGACGAAAAGAGAGTCTGGTCTTCGTCATCTGAATGGCCTCAATGTAGTCATGACGTTGATTCATAAGTAACAGCTTCAGACTATCTACAACGCTCTTCAGGTCGTCGACGGAGGATCCAAGCTCACGCTTCAGAGCCGCATTGCTTCCTTCGCCACGAGAAGTAGCATGATTGCCGAAGTGTAATTTGCGGTCGGTTCAGCATCTAACAAACTTCGTCTTGTAGATCAGCAGTAGATCGTTCTTTAGATAGGAAATTGCTCGTTCATGACTCGTGTCGTAGATTTCCTGAAGGTCGATCCACTGAAATTGATACTCCGGCTCGGTCTTAGCATACATGACCAGATGCCATGCCGGTGAGGGTGGTCATGACAATGGCGATGGCGATGGCGATGAGTGTCAGTCAGAAGGAAGTCTGATGTGTGGGTTTACTAGGCTAGATTAACCGAATTTAAGGCTGTGGGGAAGGTCATGGAGAAATTACTCAGGATCATATGTAAACCCTTGAATTGCCTACTAAATTTGGTGTGTAACTGAGTGATGCGCAATGGAAATTTCAGGTTTCCCCGAGGGGGTGTACGCGTAAGCAAAGGGGGGTGTACATGTAAGCCAGGGGGGTGTACGGGTATTGGCTCCCTTAATGAAATATCAACGTATTTTAAGTCTGCATCATAACATCATTAATCTTAGCAAAAGCGCGTTCAACAGTGAGTTGAGTGTCGTTTTTCAATTGAAGTGTGATTATCTACAAAGCGAGCAGAACTGAGACATTTCATTAAGCTCGAAATACAATAAGAATAGAAAGATTTGGTCAGATACTTTAGTGCTGATGTTTCTGATGTAAGAAAAGGTATTAGCGCTGGAACGTTAGCCGCAGCCGCGGAAGCACTGGGAGAATTAATTATTTGAGTCAATGTTGAGCGAGATACTATGGAGACATAAATGGATAGAGGCATCGCAGATACCATAGAGCGTAAGGAGATCTCAGGATGGCAGCAACGGTGACGGCGCTACAGCCAGTGAAGCTGCCCTCTGGACCTTCGACTCTTACGCCTGAACAGACCTACTGGCGCACCTTCAAGTCCCAGTTACTAGCACTGTCGCCTTCCAACAATCCAATTACACATATCTCAAATCCATTACCTCCTTCGAATTCACTTTCCCAACCGTCGGATCACTTCGCTGTTACCACCGGAGCTCGAGTGCAAATCTTTTCCATCCGAACTCGTAGACTCGTTAAGACAATCTCACGCTTCAACGATGTCGCCCATGGCGCCGACATCAGACGCGACGGCCGAGTCATGGTCGTTGGGGACGAGGGCGGCATAATTCAGGTCTTTGATATTAGCTCCAGGGGTATATTGAAAACATGGAAAGAGCACAAGCAGCCGATATGGGTTACAATTTTCTCGCCGAGCGAGCCTACAACCCTAATGAGTGCAAGCGATGACCGAACAGTACGATTGTGGGATCTTCCCTCTCAAAACAGTGTAACGACCTTTGTTGGGCATCAGGACTACGTCAGGACAGCCGCATTCATGCCAGGGCAAGCTTCCAGCCTACTGGTCTCAGGGAGCTACGATCAAACAGTCAAGATTTGGGATCCCCGAGCGCCATTGTCGGCGGTTATGACTTTCAAACATGCTGCTCCAGTTGAGAGCGTATTGCCAATGCCCTCAGGAACCAGCGTTCTTGCTGCCGCAGGCAATCAAATCTCCGTACTCGACATAGTTGCTGCACGGCCTTTACAATTGCTACAGAACCACCAGAAAACTGTGACGTCTTTATGTCTAGCTTCCAACAACACCAGACTTGTAAGCGGTGGCCTAGACGGACACCTGAAAGTCTTTGAAACCACCGGCTGGAACGTTGTCGCTGGTTCCAAGTATCCATCGCCCATCCTCTGTCTAAGTGTCATCAGCTCCGGCACGACGCAGGAGGACAGACATCTAGTTGTCGGTATGCAATCAGGGATCGTATCCATCAAAACCAGACTATCTGGTCAACAAAAAATCAAAGAGCGTGAACGCCAAAAAGAAATGCAAGCACTCATCGAAGGCAAAATCGACGACCATGACAAGAAAATCACCAAAAAGCGAGGAAAAGGTTGGGAGAAGCGACTAAGAGGGCGAGACTTCACCGGTGAGGGCGCAGACATCATCATTGAAGGTAACGCAGGAGGTAAGAAAAAGGGCCTAAAGCCATGGGAGCACCTCCTCCGAAAGGGCAAATACGCCGCCGCATTGGACGAAGTCCTAGAAAAGCGCAACCTCTCCGCAACCGTTACTCTGATGTCAGCACTTCGTCATCGATCTGCGATGCGAACAGCCTTGGCCGGGCGCGACGATGTCGCTCTCAAGCCCATCTTCAAATGGGTCTGCACATACATCACAGACTCTCGGTATGTCAATGTTTGCGTGGAAATTGGCATGCTTATGCTCGATCTCTATGCGTCCCATGCGGGGGAGTCGTTGGACATTGATCGGTTGATGGAAAGGCTGCATACAAGGGTCAGGAAAGAGGTTGAGCTGGCGCAGCAGGCGGAGCAGACGAGGGGGATGCTGGAGTTTTATACCGATACCGTTTGAAAAAGCGGCTGTCATTCTCGATATGACCGGCTTTTATATCATCTCGTCAACCTCCAAGGTCTACGGTAAAGCTACTGGGATTATGTTACCGCCTTTACCATACGCGCGTTATCTAAGACCCAGGGGATGCCAACGGATGGCTACGATGCACTTCGGAGCATCGCTACCAGGACCACAGCCCTTCTTACCTGGAACGAGTCAGGAGATGTGGGATGCATACGCATGCTGAGAAGGTTTCGCTAACCCTAAGTATAGTTGGGATTTTGTGATTTCCTCGGCCGTATTGATTACAGTGGTGCTAATACCTCGCCAGGAAGATGGCCTTGGTGGTGGTGGCATCGGGCGGAGACATAGGAAGGAGCAGTCCTGAATGAGGATTTGTGGCATATCTGGCTGTAGTGACGAGGGAGGAGGTATAGTCAAGAGATCTGGGTGTAGTAGGCAGACCAATTCTCTATCTCATCAAGGGAGCATTGTCCATATAAGCACCTATATGTGCACTACACATTCAGTGAATCCCTTTGAGCGTAAACATCTCATGTCAACGTCAACAACACGTGAGCAGGCAACAATTCTTAGTTTATCTACCTTTAGGTAACTTAGCTCTCGCCACTAAGCCAACCTCAGCGCGCAGCATATTCAAAGTGTATCTCTTACGATCTTTTTTGGTTGGAAAAACATCAACAAATAACCACTTTTTCCGCCTAGAAGTTCCATCGCATGAACAAAAGCCGCGCAACATGAACTAACTCACGCAAGCACACGTCCCAACAACCATATCCATCAAAGTACCCACAACGAGCGTGGCCTAAGCGTGAGCAGGCAGAGTCGCACGAGCCACGTCAGGGGATTGCGTGACAACCGGAGCACCAGGGAAGCGGTGGTGCGTGGTGCTCTCGGTGGGCTGGGGCTGGATCTGGATGCGCTTGTCCACCTTGGTCTCCGGTCTCGCGTCGATGTGGATGCTCAGAGTGGGATCGTAATGGTACCCTGGGCCTGGGGAGCCGGGTGGGACCATGTATGCGGCACGAGCGACGACACGGTGGACAACGGGTGGAGTGGTGGTTGAGGTGGTAGTGCTGGACGAGGATGAAGAAGTGGTGATGGTTGAGGGCCCGTCGTTGGGGAGCGTGCATTGGAACGCGCGCTCGACATCTGTGCCATTGAGGCCAACTGTGCCCGCAGCGACCACGTCGAAGAAGTCGCATACAAGGAAGTGGTTGCCGTTGATAGAGGTGTTGAGCTGTGTCTCGAAAATGTACGTGTTGTACAGGATGGTGAGGTTCAGGATCTCGGCGTTGGTCTGTAGGGCCGGGAGCTTGGAGGCTTCGCAGATGGTATCTTTGATGAGGGTGACGTTATAGCCCTCGGTGGCGAGTCGGGAGGTGTCGAAAGTGTGGCACAAGACGACGAGCTGCTCGAGAGAGGTTGCGGAGCCGACGAGTTGGTTCGCGAACAGGAGGGAGGCGTTGTTTAGTACCTCCTGGAAGGGGAGGTAGGGAACGTCTTTGATCTTACGCCCGGAGAGCGCGGAGAAGCCATAGGCCTCAGCTAGGAAGGGGATCAGCTGGTATTCTGGAGTGGAGAGAATGGTGATGAACTTACCAGCTGTCACCTCACGAGCTTCAATGTTGGAGATGCCCATCTCGTCAACAGGAACAGCGCCTACAAGGACGCCGGAGAAGAGAGCGACAAGCCCGGAGGCCTGGAGAAGGGCTTGGAACTTCATCTTGAAGTTCGGGATTTCTAATTTTCAAAATGTTAGTCTGGATCAATAACCAACCGTCAGAAGAGGCAGCCTGTGAGTGCGTGCTAGTGAGCATGAAGGGGAAGACGTCGAGCGGAAAGGAGTGTAGATGAAATCTACGAACAGACAACGCAGAATCGCTACGTGAAAACATGATGAATAGGAGAACCGGAAGCAGCGCTCAAAGTGCACGCCAGTGAGCGTGCCACCAGTGAGCATGAAGGACAAGAAGCCCATCGGATGCACTGCACCTCAGCCTCTCCAGACAGGCTACAATCAATGCAGATTCGCCGCGTGAAGACGCGAAGAATCGGAGAATCAGAAATTGGAGAAAACATGGCAGCAGTGAGGTTGCTGCTGAGGAGCGAGAAGGACAACACAGTGAATGACAACGCGATCGATACAAGTACACTCGAGAAGATAAAGAAAGAGCACACTGACTTACTTGCTGTTTAGATTTGTAGGTTTTGTGATTGGGTTCTGAAAAAACCGTTGATTAGCTTTCGAATGACCGAAGGTGGTAGCAATGTGATAGGAAGAAGCAATGAGGAGGAAGATGAAGACGCTTAAAGAGCAATAAAGAAGCTGTGCTAAAGAGTGTGATGGTATGTCTGTGGTGGTGAAAATTCCACGATCAACACACTTTCGGTCTCAACTTGGGATGCACCACCAAGCACCTCCAAGCTAAACAAAGGACTCTGCAAGCCAAACTAGACAGTCATTGACTTACTTTTATCTCAGCTATTGCAGTCTACTTACTTGCAGTGAATTGGTCGAAATTTTGAAGGTTGCGGAATGAAAGGTTGAGGGTGAAGGATGAAGGATGGAGGAAAGATGAAGAACAAGAATGATTGTTTTGAATTGTTGTGGGTCGCTAGCGCTTGTCTCAGGGGGGGCTTTTATTCACTTTCAGACACTTAGAAGGATGTTCCGGTTCCGGCCCACGTGGGCTGTAAGGCGGAGGGGTGAGTGTTGAAGGGTGAACGAAAGGGGTGGGGGACGGTTTGGGGCATGTGCTTGTAAGGGGAAGGTCTGGCTTGAAGGGATGGTTTTGGGGATACGAAGCCCTCAATCTCGAGGAACGAACTCCTGCTCTCTTTGGTATTCGTTATAGGGAGTCGATAGGCGTACACCCCTTTTCTATCGTCCCCCCGTTCCCCCAAACAAACCTTTAATGCTCTTCCTTCTACTATTTCTACGCATACATACTTTCTTGCCGTCGTCATTAAACCTTCACCTCTGCTGCAAACAGAGACTTACGAACGAGATGAGCGAGGATGAATCAAAGGCCAGCAAGGTAAGGGGGGCAGAAGGGTAGGATACGGCAGATGAGCAGTTCGGGACTCTCGCCAGCGAATTGCTGCTCCTTCATGCTGTGCAAAGAGACGAAGAGCTATTTATGGCGCTTCATATGTGATACTAGGAGGAACAAACTGATGAAGCAAATTTCGATTTTTCGGCTTTTTTTCTGGCGGAGAGAGATTGGCAATCTCAAAATTTAGGCTTTTAGATACATATGCTTTCAGCTGAATCTGGTATGAATTTAAGTATCCAATATTTCTGAACCCTATTGAATTCGGTGTGAATTGTGTGACTATAGACTAGGGATGCGTGGTTAGAGAAAGAGGGTGTACGTCTATTGGGTCTATTTTTATATAAGTTATGGTTCTGGTTCATGGTGGTCTCATTCAGCGTCAACGAACAGAACGACAATATCCCCGGAAATTGGCGAAGAAATATAGTTTGGCATTCGTCACGTAACTCACGCGCCTCTACTTATTCGCTCTCCGTATGCCCTATTATATTTCCAGGACCCCATGGTGGAAATGACATTGGAAGAGTCGTTTATGAATTGAAGTGCTGAAGATAGTCTACGGGATTGTACAAATCTAAGTCAATCAGCTGCTTGATACAGGAACGTCTTCAAGGCCACACAAAATACATGGCCCTCTTCATCAACGCATTACTGCTCCAAACAGCGAAATTCGGCATGCTCAATGGATCATTATCCGGAGAGAAGTTCGTGGTGCTAACGATTTGCCGGCATCTCGTACGGAGACATGGTGTATGACGGATGCTGAGCAATAGGCAGTTCCTGAAGCGGCTGTTGGATCTGAAGCTATCTCTGGCATAAACTGTCCCCTATCCGAATGGCTGGAGTGCCCAAAGTAGCTATTGGAGTTGTCGCTCTTCGCAGGCAGCCCTTGTCTGTCAACAGCTCGTCGTCGCGCTTTTCGTCTCCACACCAGCAAACTTGCTAGTGTGATCAATGCAAAGAGAGCCACCACACCCACCACAATACCAACGATTGCTCCTTTGGGAGGTCCCCTTTTACTCGGCAAGGCGTTACCCCCAGAAGAAGTAACGTTACTCCCGGAAGAAGGAGTGGGCGAATCCAATTGTTGCTCTGTACATCCAACTGGTTGAATAGCAACCAAGTCTTCGCTTGTGGTTGGATTACCGCTATAAAGAGTGAATTGACTTCGATCATTGTCAGATACAAGGTATGCTGAAGTAAGGAAGGCTCGACCGAGTATCGGCATGTCGTGCTGGTTGGGGGGTGTAAGGCTCGCAATCAAGACATTGCGGGTTGTCTCATTGTAAATGATAGGCTGGCCCTGTTCATTTATTCCGGAATCTGGGACGACAAGTCGATGGTTTGGGATTGTAATGTTGAGACTTGATAATAAAGATATGGTCAGATTGCTATCGTGCCTGCCCGAGAAAATTAGTTGAGAACTATTGTATCAGGTCTAGAATCATTGCCTATGCTCCGAAGGCTGATATCAGCATTCCACGATAGTTGATACCGTAGGCACGCTCAGCCTCTGTAACCCCAGCTATCGAGACGAATGAGTGCCATATATCTTCTGATAATGAAATGAGAGGGAAATCAGGGGCTATGCAGCCTTGCAGAGCAGTACCCGCTGATGAGCCGAGGAGACTGGGATTTGAGCCGTTCTTAAGGTTCATCTTTATGTCTGAGATGGTTAGTACTAAATTTGACACACAATGCGGGTCGTTGTTGAACGGAACGGTGACGTTGTTGCCCTTGGTTTTTGCAGCATCCTAGCCACCAAGTACTCGACTACCATCCACCTGATTTTCTGCTTCCGCGCCCGTCCAACATTGAGAGTATCCCCATGTTCTAGAAGCTATGGCTTTGGCTGATATCAACGCATTAAGAAGAGTCGAATTGGTTCCCAGACCCATGGAATTGATCGCGTCTCCTACGGCGGCGCCTGTAGCGCGGTTGAGTCCAAAAGGAAACCCGGTGATATTCAGCGTAGAGTTCACATATATCGTATCGTTGCCAAAAATATCGTTTGCGTGATCAGATGAGCTTTCTGCCGCTATAGGCAGAGCTCCTGGGCGAGGAGCTTGAATCCAAGATGTAGAGCTGGCTTCGTCAAACCACCCTCCAGATTGGGCGTTGCAGTGGACCTGCGTATCGGTATTCGGGGCAATACAGTAGGGACTATAGTTATCGTAAAGATACGTGTTATTCAATCGTCTAGAGGTTGTCAGATGAAAGAACCATTCGTAAGCGAAGCGTTGGGAACAGACGATGACCTACCCAGATGCCTCAAGGACAAAGTTTTGCGCTGGACCCCGTCTCGAGAACTGGCCACCAAAAGTTCTATTTCGTATGGGAATCTGGACTGAAGGATTGTGATTGCACAAAGTTCCAGAAGCATTTGCTGATGGAAAAAGGATAAGAGAGATAAACAGACGCAAGAGCGGAGAAATACAAGGCTGGATAGACCTCATTTTTCTCAATACTGGTTGCAGATATCGAAGATCAAATGGGAACAAAATCAATCGAAACCGTAACCCAAGATATTATTATCCCGATATTTCCAGCGAGCAACAGTGCCGCCTCGGAAGCCATACTCGTTACGGGCATGCACGCAGAGCGCTTGGTGGCTTCATAAAGGCAAGTAGCGTTTTCTCACAATTTAACTTCATAGTGGAAACGCAGCTGGTAATTCTGATTGGGGTCTCCGTGCGAAGGATTTCAAGCCCTGCAACATTGGCGTTCATATGAGAGAAATACTACTGCACACTCGGAACACTCGATAATGCACAGCCGCCGAACTAGGAATCATAAGGTTTTGTCCACAGCTGTGAGCTGTGGATCAGGTTATGTACAATATATCTACCACAGTAGAGAGTAGTTACGGATGTAGGTGTTGAGATGTTGGCGGCTATTCCGGGACCAATTGATTGTTGGAAAATCCGCTGCGGCAATCCCATCATAACAACAACAGCAATCGACTTGGCAAGAAGCAAGACCTTTTTAATCAGCTAGACGATTACCTGGTGAAGTTTCAACTGAACCCTCGGACTGACAAAGAATTGTTTCGAATAAGCGCCTCGGAGCCGTAAAGTCCAAGACCAAAGATCCATGAGTCGACATTCAAATGTCCTTGAATCAATAGCGTGTTTTCTCTCCCTCTTTGTAGATAGGTTTATGCTCATTGAACATGATCCCAAATTCATTCTACCTACCAAAAACGTATTAGCGCGCATTCGATCTTCTGATCCCTCGGGCATGCTTCGATCCGCTCCGCTCCCTTGTCTCCCACGATAGACAACATCCCAATGCCTTTAATAAGAGATTCTCACGACTCCCTCCCCTGTATCTCCGCCCTCCCGTTTCCCTTCCCTGTAAAAGAACCCACTAACCCAACCTCCCAGACATCGACCGCCCCCTCTCCCCCGCCTCCCTCGCCGCCGCCAACGCCCTCGTCTCCTCCGCCCTTACCTCTACCCCAACCTCCCCACCACACCCCTCTCTCCCTCCAGCCTACGAGCCCAAACTCACAGACCTAGCCGCAGCGGAACAAGAACGCATTGAACGAAAAGAGCCTCTCACCGCCATCTCCACCTCCCACTACGAGCCTCCCTCCCCCACCACCACCCCCACCCTGACCCTCTTAACCGCCGCCTCCACCTCCTCCGCCTACCTCGCCAGCCGCCAGCAACAACTCACGCTGCTAGACCAGTTTGGCAAGAACGCGTGGCTGGTTGGGAACGCGCAGCTGGAGGACATATTGCGCGCCTATGAGAAGGAGCTTGTGGAGACGAGGGAGGCGGTTACGGAGGTGAATCGGCAGAGGAAGGGGGCGCAGGAGGGGCGGAGGGGAGAGGTGGAGGGGTTGGAGAGGGGGTGGAGGGAGGGGGTTACGGGTTGTTTGGAGGTGGAGGTGGGAGTTAGGGGGGTGGAGGAGGGGGTGAGGGAGGCGTTGAGGGGAAGGTAGGGACGAGTGAGTGGGGGAAGTTGGGTTTGGAGAGGACAGGTTATGGTGGGGGTTTTGAGGGTGGGATACAGAGGTCGTTCAGTGGCGGAGTAGAAAGAGGATGGGTCATTAGGGTGTTGAGGGGGTAAGGATCCTAAGCCATAGGCATGGATGAGATGGCAGACCCTTGGAGCTGCGCGAACAGCGTGTTAGGTCTCAACGTCACCATATCAGTGGGGCTTGATAGGAAGCAGAGGCCATGCCTGATCCCCAAGGCCTTGTGCACACCATTCACGACAAGAACAGAGACACCAAATTTCAAGAAGATTTGAGTCCTTTCACTAAATACGTAGGTATAATACCAACAAATGCGAACAAAGAGGTATCACATAGCGCACCATACCCTTCTTGGTCACCTCTATCAGTCGACCGTAGAAGTCTCCCCCTGCGCACTGTCTTCCAGCTTCACCGCTATTACATGCTTCCGGCATTATCGATAATAGAAATTTGGTAAACGTGCAAATACACAGCTGCCACCCGTGTATTGTTGGAACAAAGTCTTTAGACGATAGTGTTTACTTCTTCTCCTTATCACTAAACTTGCTCTTCAATTTTCCAAAAAACCCACTCGCTCGTTTCGACTTCTTGTCGGTGGACGCGCTAGTAGTGGAAGCCCCAGTAACAGTGCTCGGGTTTGGCGAGGTAGCAACCTTGGAGGCAGCAGGGTCGGGAGAAGAAGCAGCTTTGGGGGACGCCACTGAGGTTTCAGGAGCGCTACTAGAGCCTACGCCAGTAGTAACGACGGGTTGGGACTGCCCGGTCGTTATTGGATGAGACATGGGCGAGACATCGCGGGAGTCGGAGGCGGCGGCTTGCTGCTTGACTGCACTTGACATAGATGATTGGAAGGGAGGTTGGGCAGGGGTAGCTGTTGATGCGAGGGGAGCATGGAAGGTCTTCGCGTTGGGTTCCGCAGCTGTCGCAGCGGTAGAAGATGAAGACTCTGCCGCTGGAGTAGACTTGGCTGTGGCGGCGGCGGGAATTGTAGAACTCGTAGCGGCAGGAGCGGTCTCTGTCAAGGCAGCACTAGAGGAGGGCGCTGGTTCCCCAACATCGTTTTCAGTCTTTACCTTGTTTAGCAGCTCTGACTCCATCGAACTCTTTTCACCGACCATTGTCTTGCTTGCTGCTGCCTCTGGTGATTGGTGGGATTCAGTTATTGACTCTTGAACAACATCCGGTACTGTAGGAGCGATTGGTGTGCTCTTGTTCATGTCGTCGATCGATTGTTGAATGGAAGGTGGAAGGCCACGGGTGCCGAGGAGGGAGCTCCCTTCAGTTGGCTTCTCCGTCGATGCGGCATACCCAATAGCTGCTGCCGCGACTCCTCCGGCTGCGATACCTCCACCTACCATGGCACCATTGTGACTATTGCTCCCCTCAGAAGTGGCTGGTGCTTCGGGAACCTTGCTCTCGAGCTCTTTCTCCACTTCGGATTTCACTTCCACTGCTTCAGGATTGCTGCTGGCCTCAGGTGCAAACCCAGCTTCTTGCTGACTTTCTTGTACAACTTCAGGGGCTCCTCTCGATTCTAGGGGCACGTTGCCTGCAAGAGCGGCCGTCGTGCTGTTTGCGCCGGCGCTCTGGATAGTGTTGCTATGTATTGGTTGTTGTTCGGGAACTTTGCTCTCCAGTTCCTTCTCCATCTCCGTCTTTTCTGCAACAGCTTCAGGATTTGCGCTTGCTTCGGGTGCAAAGCCTGCGTCTCTTTGGCTCTCCTGAACGACTTCTGGGACTCCCCTAGACTCCAGAGGTACATCACCTGCAAGAGCAGCTGTTGTACTCTGTTTGCCAACACTCTGGATATGTGGAGTTCCCTCGTGAATGGGCGGCGCTTCAGGTACCTTGCTCTCAAGTTCTTTTTCCATTTCTGTCTTTTCCCTGACCGCTTCTCGATTGCCACTTGCCTCCGGTGCAAATCCTGCTTCTTGTTGGCTTTCTCGAACCACTCCAGGGACACCTCGAGGCTCCAACGGCACGTTTCCAGCAAGCGCAGCTGTTGTGGTACCCGCTCCAGCAGATTGGATAGTGAAACCTGGATCTTTCTCGGCCGAGCTAGCTCCACCCATTGGCAAGCTAGATTCTGGAATCATATTCCTGGAAAGACCTGGGATGTTGAACATACCACCATTGGCCTCGCGTTCCTTTTCCGGTGTCACAACGTCGGGCAACTGTGGTACAGCTGAACTGTTTTCGTAAGACTCTTTGTCGGTTCTCACGGTTGAATTGATGGTGTTGTTTGTGAAGGTGCTTGGGTCCGGCACCTTCTCGCCAGGTTGTAGGTGGATGGGGTTTCCAATGCCAGAGGTTGCAGGAAGCGGAGATACCGCGAAAGCTCGTTGAGAGTCTCCAGCATCTTTGGAAAGAGAGACATCGTCATGGGCGGTCGAGGATGTAGTATTCGACGTGAGGGTGCTTGGATCGGGCACCTTCTCGCCGGGCGCAAGATGTACCGGGTTACCAATGCCGGAAGTGGCTGGGATAGGATTTACAGTGAAGTCGGAAATCTCCTTGGCAGGTGTTTGTGGGAAACTTCCAGGAAGGTCAGATGAGCCTGTGCTCACTCCTCGGGATGGCTCTTTGGGTACGTTTCCAGCAAGGTTCGCTGTGGTGGATTGGGGAGTAACACCAGACATTATAGCCGCTGTTGGCTCACTTGAGGAAGATTTTGGCTTGGTAATGCGGTCTGGAGTGAGTACGTTATTTATGTTGCTTGCTCCGTCGTTTTCTTGAGGGGCGGTGTGATCTGTGGTCCAGTTTCCATCGACAACGAACTATTGCAAATGCAGTGTTAGTAACGGCACTGGGTGTCCGAACGATGTCTTTGAGATCGTGGAGAAGTATTGTGCTACAGCTTAAAGAGTGCTGGAAGTAGAACTTTCAAGTCTACCAAGATTCAAGAAGGCATGAAGAGGAAGACTGAGAGATGGGAGATGGGAGATAGGTAAGGTATTGACTAGGTCGGAATTGAAGGTTCAGTATGAGGGGCTGAGTAGCCGAGTAGTTGGTTATTCAGGGTCCAGGCCATTCACATGGCGGCCACGCCTGCCTGCACGTGACATCTTCAATTCACGCAAATGAGGCAGAGATTAACGACACCGGTTTTTGATGAGCCATAGAGCATGGCGTTTCTGAGAAGACATGGTGTCACAATGCTTGCCAAAGAAAATGGACCAACTTTGTAGTATATATTCTCTTCCGCCCGAGATAGCACAACAAGTTTCTCGAAAATATTTCCTTTCTTTTCAAGCCTGACGCTCTTCGCCCAGTCGTCGAATGTACCGGTTACGTAGACCTCGTTCGCTGGATGATCCCTATTGTCGACGGAAGCTGTTAGCTCTGTTTTCATTGTGCAGAATGGGGGTTTGCTTTAGGCACATTGCAGGGCTCACTCTGAGCCATAGGCTGAGTGACCGCGCCATCAACACGGGACAGATAGGTGTCTACCTCCAAGACAGTGCCACGAAGAGATCGAACATACCACTTGAACAAGAAGCTCCCCATCTTGTCAGCTGTCGCCAACGCGCCAGTGTCCAGCGTATCGTCAAGCGGGTCGATTTCTGGGCTTGTATCCGGCGGCGTCTGTAGGTATCCCAGTGCAAATTGAAAAAGCTGATTGGTCACAATACTTCTCCGATCTGATGCTCGGGGCGTAGATTGCGCTGAAGTGTTTGCGCTGGAAGGTTTGGGAAGTGCGGGCGAGGTAGGGGATGGCGATGAAGGGACCGAGGAAGCTATGATGGCGTTTTGAATGTAAGACTGAAGTTTTGTAAGCGGTAGCTATTAGTACACAGTATGTTCGAAAGATGGTGCAACAAATTCGCCGTAAGGGAGATTGAGGGGGCTTGAAATTGGTGATCGCCTTCGGCGGCGGAGATTAGCGTCGTTTACGCCTCAACGGAATTGCCAAGAGAAGAGGACAGAATTGTGCCCCAAAAGCAATCGAGCTAAAGGTGTATCAAAATACGATTATTATTAAAGGGAACCGATATTTGCACACCCAGTTTCCATACATGCACACCTATTTTCATACATGCACACCCTATTTCACTACACAAACACCCATCCAAATTAGGATTAGTTACTGATACCTCGGTCGATTAGAAATACCTTTATTTGTATGAGTGCCCCACCAAGAATTAAGTACCTGCAAGCAACGACGTCATCCTCCGTCAAATTTATCGCGTTACAACATCTTACATATTACCAGATATTTAATCTACCTATCTACCTTCCTCCTAACTATCTACCTCCCTCCTATCAATGAATCTCACGCCGCCGCCGGTAGGGGAGCTCTGCACCAGTCATGAAAAGCTCGTTCTCGCTGTCAACAACCACGCCGGCCCCCGAGGTTACGTCGTCGTAACTAGGGCGAGGTAGAGGGAGGGGGGGAGCTAGGGGGAGGGGAGCTAGGGGGACGAAGGATGAGGTAGGGGGTGACGAAGCAGATTCCGGAGTTTCAGGAGCAAGCATCAGGTGGTGGAGGCTTTTATGGTCAATTTTAGGTGTAAATTAGCTTGGAAATAACAGTTGATCCAGAGGTACTTAATTTTTGGTGAGGCACTCATACAAATAAAGGTATTTCTAATCGACCGAGTATCAGTAACTAATCCTAATTTGAATGGGTGTTTGTGTAGTGAAATAGGGTGTGCATGTATGAAAACAGGGTGTGCAAATATCGTTTCCCTTATTAAAAGTGCTTTTGTAATGCTACCTATCTCTTTCGAGAGAATACCTTAGCAGTCCAGTATGATAATAAACTAGAATTCTGACGTCACAAGCATGTTTCAAAAATTCCTCTCAGACTAACGCAATATCAAACTTCTTACGGAATATAAGATTCTAAATGTGCAGTGAGTATAGCTTATTCGTCGTCCCTCTTCTTTCAATCAAAGTAAGAGTATGAAAGTGGGATGGCCATGGCCACTGCCACTGCCATACCATGCCCGATGTTCCTTCTGTCATCAAGACTCCGTAAATGGGTCTGCTCTCCTTCGCACTGAGGGAGGTGCAGCGTCATTGTGGTAACCTTGACCTCGCCGCCGCCACCCACCCCCCCCTTTCCGCACTTTCCCTTACGGCCCCCCTCCCTGACCCTTCCCTCGTCATCTACCCTCGGCCCTCCTCGTCGAGAGGTTGTTGTCGGCTCAGCTCCTGCTTGCCCTTGTTCCACATATGCTAGCCCACGTTTAGAACGCGCAGACGCGCATTGTGTAGACATATCTTCCTTCGATTAACTTTCGTCCAATTAATCCTTTTCCTGTTTCTGTCGATTGACACGTTCCCGTGCTGTGAAGGAAAGGGATCGGAAGCGAATACAAACTTGAGTATGAACGTACGGCTAGGGATGGGAAGCCCCAGCTAACCTATTCGCATCGTATACATGTGCTAGTAGGAAGTACCTTAGGGGGCGTATATGTAGAGATATTAGCGTGCGCGGTTCAGGTTGCGCGAAGTGTGTGCCGCCGAGAAATGCCAATCACGCTGTATACAGTAGTTAACGGCGCAAAATAGGCGGCAGTGAGGCTCCTCCATCAGAACGATAATGTGAAGCTCAGAGCTCAAACCACGGATCAGTAAAGATCGCACGATGCAGCTAGTTCATATGCTCGAAGCTCATCTCGATCAAGAGTGATAATGAAGGGATGATGGTGATTGTAAGATCAATAAATTGGATGAATATGCAACTTAGTGGGTACGATTTGCTTTGCTCTTTTCTATAACCGTCCTCATCCAAGGGAATAAACGCTTTTCTATTACTGATAAATGTTTCCCGGATCTTATCCGCAGAATAATGTTCACCGTAACAGGAGGATTTGTAAGTAGGGCTGCACGGCTGGAAAACCTCCTATCACTCATGGCGGAAACAACTCCTGAGTAGCGTAGTTGCGGAGCCCAATAGAAGCACAAGCAGATGCAGCACGAAAGAGGTACGCGAATATATCTTATTAAAGAAGACATGGAGAGCCAGAATCAAGCGGTCCTGCCAAGATATTTAAGCAAGTCGAATATAAAAAAGAAAACCCTCTTGCCTTCGACAGTATTAATGCCCCCAAAACTGCCCACCTGCAAGAAAACCTCAGAATCGCGTGCATAAACGGCGGTGCTCGCATTCCTTGAAAACTTCCGACGAGAGACGCTCAGAGAACCATATGAGTTACCGTTAGAGACCTCAATGGCGCTTCTTCGGTTCCATGAGATTGTCGAGTATTTCACCTCTGACTTTACCATTAGCCGCCTTGCCATTATTTCTGCATCCTGAAAACCCCCACTTGTCGCCGCATGGACCCCGCCCTGAAGCAGCAGAAGCGAAAACAAGGTTTGCTCTGTCAAGAACAGAGTACTCCCGACTAGCAAGAGCGTTTTATCATTTGGAGCTCTACGGTGGTCTCTTCTATACCTCGGATTCACGTCAAGACGACATTACTGCGGCAGAGCAGTCAGGTTTCTTTCTGCAACGCCTGAGAGACTGGGAGCAGGAAGAATTCCTGTGTGTACGGAATTACCTTACAGAAAGACTTACAAATTACCTGAATCGAGTCGAAGATGATTTTATGCGACGTCATCTAGAGGATGAGCCACATATGATTGAGACAGCAGGCCCTGCTAAAAGGTGGAACCAGGAGGACTGATTCTTCTCTGACGATGACCATGGCCAATTTCAGGAAGAGTGGCTGGAAGGCTGCTTGACACGCGGTCTAAGAACACTCAGAGTGATGTTGACAGCAGATACATCCGAGGATAGGTTTGACGCTCTCGGAAGCACGGATCTCCCACGAAATACCTTGAGTCAGGCTCTGAGTACAATGCCCGTATTTCAGGACCGGCCGAGAAGGGAATGGGCAATAATGAGCTATAATAATCTCGAACTTTATAATGATCTCGAAAAGTATAACGAAGCTTGGTTATGGGCGATGAAGCGTAAAGGACACCCAAGATGCTCCACAAACTACGCAAACGACCAATTTGTCGAGGGATCAAGACGATGGGACTGGCAAATCCTCATGGGGTATTTCCTCCTCACAGCTTCTAGCACCAAGAGCCTTATTGCTGCGTACCAATACCTCGCCGCCCATCTCCCTTACTTTTTCTTATATAAATCTTCATTGTTGTCCCGCGGAAGCTTTAGAATACAGGTTGTCCTGAGCATGGAATTTGACACTACATTGCGATAAGGTCTTGCCGTAGATTGTACGACGTGGACCAATGTCTAGCCTTCCATATTGTGGACTATCTCGAACCCACTCTTCGTACAGAAGATGTGTTTTATAGCTCTTACTATACCTATATGCTCCTAAATCTTTATACCTTTCTACAAACTCTGCTCTTACGCACATTGCTGGGGTTTCAGCCTCCCAGCGCTGATCTCGCTTCAAGAATCCCCAGCTCCTTAGAAGGCGAAACAGCTAGGAGTTGTTCTACTTTGCTCATCTATGCTCATCTATGCTTGTTACTATGTTCTATATCATTATCTCAAAGACTGGTCTACCATCCTCCTCGATAGCTAGGTTCACTGGCTGGTACATATCACATCTAATAGTCTGAAGATTTCCCCAAGGATGTGTTGGAAACGGGGTACGTATGCACATACGTATGAACATACGTATGCTCATACGTATACCCCGGCGGTTAGTTATTTCCGCTCCGGCCGAAGCGGCTTGGCGCTAGGGGTATTTATCCGTCCTCCCACTTCTTCCTTCATCTGTATGCTCTACCATATGTTCTACCTACTAGATAGTCAATATATCTACATGCACATATTCGCTCTGACCCTCATATACCAATAGGATGTTCTAGCGAGAGATTCCTAATTTGGGCAATTGATCAGATGTCAGCACTGCATCTATGCAATTGGATGTTTTAGGACCGGGCGGCTTGCAGTTGTGGCTGAACGTGGACCGTTTTGACATGAATGCGGGGGTGCTGACAACAAAGTACTGTAGCCATGAGAATATCACAGCTGACAAGAAAAAGCCACAGTGAGAGTCGCTGTACATAATCTAAAGTAGGTGATGATCTTCTTGGCACTGCCTTCATTTCCATTCCCCAAAACCAATCATGGAATTTATCTGCAATTCTACGCGGCCCTTTCCATGGTGCCAGCGCGTTACAGGCTCGCACCATGGTAGTGACTATCTTTCAGCACGATCGCCGAATGCCACCGTCACTTTCAATTCGCCTTGAGAATTGTCGTTGGTCAACATCCACAGATGAAGTCAGTCGAATGAAGGCTTGTTTCAGATGGGCGGTCATCTACAATGTAGATCAGGATTACTTGACCTTGCAATACGAAGCACAACGCACTAAGAACAGAGAGGATTTTTGCTTGGCAATGAAACTATATCGTCAATGGAATTGTGAGTACCTGAATGCCATGGCTGGGCTTTGTGATCCAATGCTTACTTCTCGATTTCTCCAGTTTAGGCCTAATACTCTTTTCCTTAATCTGAGATTTTCAAAATGCCCTGGTATTCGGACACAGATATCTATATAGGTGGTCACAAGTTCGATCCAGGCCTAGATAGAGGTCCTTTAGCCCCATTTATTCCGGATGTCGGCCTCCATTGAGCTATCGAAATTCGACGTCGCAGTATCGTCATTAAGTTTGATGACCTCTCTTAGCCGGACATTGACGAAGGGCAGTGATTCGACAATCTCATCCTCGAGCCTGATTTACCAATCTTACAGGCTGATTCCGAGTCCTACCTCTCCAACTGTCTCATAGGTTGATTTGAAGGGGTTTTTTCAAACATTTTACGCTGTCACCGATTGTTCGACTGTCGGCCAAAGTGCTGTTTTGGAGGGCCTACTTATGCCAGGATCATTTACCTGAGGACCCTTTTGATTGTGTCGGTCACCAACAGCTGTCAGCTGTCATGAAGACGTAAACCGTGGGTCCAAATTACTGTGTGTTTGATACAATGGTAACGGGTGGATCCAATCCAGCGGTTTGATGCTCAAGTCGCGGTTTCCTTAACCAAGATATTCTAGGCTTTCATTGAATAGATATATAACTGCTGTTCATCTTGGCTGTTATTCGAATACATATATATATACTCCGTACCAGAGCTGAAACCTCAATGTAGCGAGGAATGTGTCTAACCCAGAGCAGTAACTTTCTAGAAGGCTTCTGGAAGCATCCACGCACATCATTCGCTGACTCGCCGACTCGCTGTGCAGCGTGCTGTGCATCTCGCCAATCATCGATGTGCCCACACTCTCCAACTAAAAATTAACAATTAACAATTAACAATTAACTCTGATTGCTGTGGGATCGAATCCCTTGGTAGATAGAAAGTAGATATTCGACTGTTAGAGGTCAGAGTGGCAGTAAACATACTGTAGTCGTAGGCTCGTAGCTTCCCTCTGTGACTCACGACTACTAGAAGCCTTTGCCTTCCGCAGGCTTTGTCGATAAACATCCAACAAACATTAGTTGCCCTTTGCAAATCGTCGGATCGTCTGTGAACTCCCGCGTACTTTCGCCCTGCAGCAAAACGATCAACGAGTTCTCTCAAACATACGGAACACCCCCGTCCGAACCCTGCAAGTGCCCTTGAATCGCCGTCTGGGAAAGGCAAACGACGTCAAGTCGTTCGGTGGGGAACTAGCCAACTCGGCCAGTCGATTCACTGCCCCCTCCCCATCAAGGGATTGTCATCAACTAACCCCCCTTCACTCGAATGTCGCTACCATCCACATATACCAATGAAGTCAACCACCTAAGCCGCGAAATCCTCAAAGCCCAGCCTACCGACATCCTGCAATTCTGTGCTAATTTCTTCAACAAGCGACTCGAATCCCAACGAACAGAGCATCTACTTTCATCACTCCAACCGTCACGCACTGGGGCCTCTGGTATGATGGTCGAGAGCAAGTTTCCAGGCAGTAATCCCTTCGGCGGTGGTGGCTTCGGAAGCACTGGGACAGGTGGAGGAATGCAGAATGTACGAGAAGAGGATGAGAGCGGAAGTGTTGCTTCACCCACAGGCACCAGTTTCCCACAACATGTCTCATCGTCCGGTCCTACCTCAGGTAGCCCGTTCAGTGGTAATGGCAACGGGAACAGCTCGTTTAGCTTCGGTCCCAGTTCAGATAACGCACCTCAATCGTCTTCTGGATTCAGACCACCTCAGTCCGTCGCCGAGAGCTTCCCAAACAACTATAGCATGGCCCGCCGCACTTCAGTATCTGCCGAGTCCCTCAACCCCACCTCTGCTCAGAACGACAATTGGAAGCCTCCCTTCCATCAGAAGACGCCCGACCAACTTGCACGTCTGAAAGCCTCCGTCTCCGCGAACTTCCTCTTCTCACACCTCGACGATGAACAATCATCCCTCGTTCTCGGTGCCCTCGTTGAGAAACCGATCCCGGCAAAGGATATCAAGGTCATCACCCAAGGTGATGCTGGTGACTACTTCTACGTTGTCGAGAAGGGACAGTTCGACATATATGTAAACAACAAGGGTAGCATCGAGCCAGGACCCTCAGGCATGGGGGTCAAGGTCAACACCATCGGCCCCGGCGGCTCCTTTGGCGAACTTGCCCTAATGTACAACGCACCACGTGCAGCAACGGTCATAAGCACCGAACCCAATAGTACGCTGTGGGCCCTTGACCGGGTGACCTTCCGCCGAATCCTCATGGACTCTGCATTCCAGCGCCGCCGCATGTACGAATCCTTCCTGGAAGAGGTTCCTCTCCTCTCCACCCTCACCCTCTACGAACGCTCCAAAATCGCCGACGCCCTCAACACCCAAAAATTCCCTGCCGGCAGCACCATCATCCGTGAAGGTGACCCCGGCGAAGCTTTCTTTTTGCTCGAAAGCGGTGAGGCGGAAGCGTACAAGAAAGATGCGGGACCCAATCCGGTGAAGAGGTATAAGAAGGGTGATTATTTTGGCGAGTTGGCGTTGCTGGATGATAAGCCCAGGGCGGCCAGTGTGATCAGTAAGGGTGAAGTCAAGGTGGCGACTTTGGGCAAGGATGGGTTTCAGAGGCTTTTGGGCCCGGTGGAGGGAATCATGCGGAGGAACGATTATTCAAGCGTGCCAGAGGCCAAGGAGGTGGGTCAGTGAGGCCGGACGGAGAGGACAAAGGGGGATAAAGGGTTAAAGAAGCGGAAACAGGCAGGCTAGATGGGGTGTGTGGCATAGCTGAGGAATGGAACCAGGGCGGAATACCTGTGCTTGCGCTTTTGCTTGTGCTGCTACTCTTTTCCTCCTAATTTTTTTGGTGTGCTGCTTTTTGTGCTCGCGGGGTTTCGGCGATGGCATGGTAGGTGAGTGGGGAAGGGAGGGCCATTCTTGGTTGATTGTTTTTTCCCAGACCCAGGCTGTGTGTGCATGAGATTGGCTTGGGAATGGGGTGGGGTGGATTAGAGAGGCGGGAGGTTATTTTTATGGTAGACAGGGGGGAAGGGGACGGGAAGAGCATCGGTAGAATAATTGAATCAATGAATGGGTGGGTTGGGGAGATCCCGTATCCCATCTCGGGTGTGATGGTTTCGTGACAAGTTTGTCCCACTGTATCCTGGTGATTTCTAGTATATAGGAAGAATGTGAATGTGATGAGAAACGCTCCTGTGAAGCTGTTGACGCGATTCGTGTTACGAGCGAAAGACGGATAAAAGAGTAAAAGCAGGACGCGGACATGAAGGTGCCCGTTTTTTGGGGATGCCTAGACGTGAAGGGAGATTTGAGGCTACAGTAGGTAGTAGGTAGTTTGTTGTAGACGAAGAAAGGGGATGGGGAGTCTGGCAATTTCATACAGAGTATAAAGACTCACCCAGTATCTAGTTTTTTTGAGAGATTAAAAGTGTGCTGAGAGCGGAAGGGGTTGTGGAGGTGGTGCTGGAGTTGGGAGGATAGGTAGGGAGGAGTCGGGTGGGGCGTGGGGAGGGGTGGATGGGGGATGGGGTGGTGGATGGGGTGGGATGGGGTGGGATGGGTATTTAGGCGGAGATGGATGGGGTTTAGAGGTATGGAAGGGATGGGAAGGGATGGGATAGGGTTTGAAGTAGATAGGGGCAGGTGCAGGGGATGGTGGATGAGGGATGAGGGATGAGGCGAGAGTGAGACAGGAGATGGGATGGTGACACCTCTCAGTCTACGTGTCTTTCGCATAAGGTCTCAATTTTGTGGGGATGGTTTATGTAATGTGAAGGTAGATTTAGGGAGTTTCCATGATTCGAGCCAGTCTGTTTAGGTGTCGTGGGACGTGATGGATGGTTGCTTGTTGATTATGCTTTGGGATGTCCTTGAGTTGATTCATGCTGTAGACCAATGGAGGCTTGAAGGGTTTCCGTAGATGAAGGGAGCAGGATTGGTTGGAGTTGGGCGGGATCAGTGGTAGAGCGAGGTTTGGCGTGCAGGATTCGAATATCGCTCTTTGATTATTCCGTGGGACTCCTCAAACCATTGAAGCTTGCCACTATACCCTATGTGCTCCGAAAGCCTCAAGATGTTTCTAGTCTGGCTTTGCTCAATCGGGTTCCCTGAGACCCGGACGCTCCGAATTCAATGTCCCATCATCAGGCTGCTTTGGGAAACTTCTGATCGTTCCCATTCTCGTACTTTCACTCTGCTAGATGAGTGCACTGTATAAATGCTTCCTCACTCTTCAGCTCCTAGTATTTTCGCCTCATCGTTTCTCTTCTCCACCAGAAGAGCGCGCCGTTTCGCGGTTTCTTCACGCTTCTGCCGTCCCCTCCGCTTCCTTTCTGCATTCACCTCGTCGGCCCACCCCTTCTTCCGCAGTCCCTTCAAACTGAGCAGTCGAGAGAAGTCTGGCGCTTTGAGCTCCATTGGCAGCTTGAAGTTCATATCTACCATTGCGGTTACAGAATTGTGCATTCTTCTTCTTCCAAATTCAAGAGTTTCGTAGTTCGCGCGCAATAAACGATTGAGAAGGCCCCCTTCAATACTTTTTCTATCTTCAACAGTTTTGCGTTCCCATGCAAGCATATCTTCCATAATATCAACCCTCGCCCGCTCAAAAACCCGTTGTACATGTTTGATGGCGTAGGCTTTCCTACCAAGGTCGTTAGCGGCGTCGGCGGGGTCTTGAAGGCACAGCAAATAGGGTTTGCGGTGATTAAGGGGAAACAGGTTGTTGCCTGCTTTTGTAAACGTGCGAGGTGGGTCGACACAGAAGCCGACATCATATAGATCTGCACTGGAGTAGAAGTGCAGCACATGAAGAAGATGGTTGGCATGATCGTCACGAGCATGTTGGCCGCTAGCTTGCTTGAGAGCAGCAACAATCATCATAAAGATGGAATAGGAACCCAGACCGCCTTCGAAAGGGGTATTCAAGCCGCGCATTTCAAGTGCGTAGCGAAGGACGATGAATATAGGGCGGAGTGTAGGAAACTCTGCAAGGTATGCTGCAGTGAAATCGCGGTCATATCGATCTGGAGATTGGGTCGATATCTGGACTTTTAGCCCTGTGCGATAATGTGTAGCCCTAATGATCGGTATACTGCCAAAGACTAACTCGGCCTCTCGAAATGACATGGATTTGTGCAGGTGTCTTTGTAGTCCGCGAAGGATTTTCTGGCTGACTTCTCTAATTTTGGTTCGTGATTTATGACTTCCTTCCTCTTGGGATGGCGGAGACAGTGAGAAATCAATGTCGGACGTTGGGGTTGCAAGACCAGTGCGGTGAGAACCGACCACTGACAGTGTACTTGAGGGGAATGCTTGCTCGACCATAGCTTCAACATCCGTGATGACGGCCTCGGAAGCTGACTTTTCTGACGGGGTGAGTCTGGTGTACGTTTCAAACGCTTTGATCTCTTTTTGTAGCCTAAGTTCAAAGATCAAAATTGACACTGTTGCCATGATTGAGTGAACAAACCTTTCAGGACCGTCCCCCTCGTAGCCTTCCACATAAGCAAGCCAGGGCCATTGGAGATCGTCTGGCAGCACTTTCCCCTTGAGTAGCCATGATTTACATGGTCTAGGACTCAGCGATACATACTCTAGCACGGAAGGCTCGGTGACCTTATCGCTGGGTTTGATTCCCAAAATATCTTTGTACTGAATAGAATCTGCAGGCCAATGCTGCCAAGCTTTTAATGGCCCAGAACTGGCATGTAGATTGTCAGCGGTGCCGGCGCCAGCTCTTTCGTTTCTGTCGGTTTCACTTGCTACGATCTGCTGGCTCCCTTCTTGTTGACAACCGTCTAGCGAGCCGGAACCTCCAAGGACGTTCGTACTTTCAAGTTCTTCTGCTGGGGATTCTTTTCGGAAAGCAAGAGACAGTGGCCTCAGGAAAGACAGACTACGTTCATCAAAAACGGTCTCGACTCTCCGTATGGTCAAGGCTCTGTTGCTCTCCCTGTGGGCTTCAAGTGTCGCTGACAGATCATCAATGTAGATGTCTTTATTATCCTCAAGCCTGGTCTTGATGACGTTCCTCCTCTTATCTGCCCACGCTACTTGATTTTCCAAAGACCCAAAAGCTGGGCCTTTCTTTTCTACAGCCGCAGCCCTTGTTTGAAACGAGTGGTCGTATCCAACGCGCACCCATCGCGACTGTTCGAGGCTGTAGCGAAGACCGATCTGGGCGTTGAATCTTAGTACGTTGCCGTAAGGAGGGCATAGTGCTCGACAATGCATGAAAGCTACATCTGGCTGAGGATTTGGAAGTTGACAGCACCCGGATATGAATCGTCGATGGTTAATTCCGTAAGATGGTAAGATTTACAGCCTAGCGAGCGCGCTAGAAATTGAGGCTGTAATTGTACCGTTGTACGAGAGCAGGTAACCGTGCGTAAAGAATACTCTCTACCTCATAGCGGAAACCGTCATCTATTTTGTGATCCCTCATCGGATTCTGGGCCTTGTTGAGTGTAGTTGTTTCAATTCAAGATGCTAAATTTCTAGACACACTTCCGACTTCTTCAAAACATCTACATTCCAAAATCGTCCAAACCCTTGCCCAAGTTCCATAATATAATTTTCTAAACGTTTCTATATGCACCATTAACAGGGTCTTACTCCTCTAGTCGATCTCCAGCCCCTTAACTCCTTCAATCACACTCGGACTTTTAGATGTCTTCCTGTCTTTGCGATTCTTGCCGCAGCTAATGTGAGGCAGCCACAGATCGTTACTGTGCCAGCAAACATCTGAGCATACAGATAGCGTCCGCCTGCTTGCTGTATTAATGCCCCTGCCAGTGGCGGTCCAGTCAAACAAGCGAAACTTATGACACTGAAAACCATGCCTATTCTCACCCCCGTCTTACTTAAGTCTGTTGTCAGACTTACCAGTGTTGCAGGGAATAAACTCTGTATCCCTGCCGAGAAAAGCCCATAGATCACCGCAAAGCCTACTAGACCACCACTAGAAGAAACACCAGACCAGGAGTAAAGCAGTATGCCGGAGACCAATGCAAAAGGAACCAGGAGGTTAAAAGGACCGAAATACCGGTCCGCAAGGTGAGCTGGAACTAGACGGCCGACCAAGCCAACACCATTCAAGATCAGAAGGTTGTTGATGGATTCTTGTTCACTATTGCCGAGAATGTTGCGGCCAAAGGAGCCAATCTAGAAGTCTATAAGTAGGGATAGGCTTAAAAGGCTCGAAAGACAGAGGGCCTACGTAGTAAAATGCAAAGTACAATCCCAAAAATATCAAAAACATGCCTACATGTCCCATTAGCATTGGTTTCTCTCTTCGAGTGGCAGCATTTACCGATTGAGAATAGGGCGTACGGCAGCTCTTTGAAAGCGGCCCATTCTACCAGAGGTCCTGATTTCCTTGGTGGCAGTCTTGGCTTAGTAAGTGTCAGAGTAACGCACATGATAGCGAGCATTACGAATCCAATAATTCGCACGGTCCAAGGGAATCCAATCTTCGGAAGAAGTTGCTGAACAATAATCGGGAACACTAGCCCTCCTGTGGCAGTCCCAGACGCTACAAGACCAAGAGCCAACGACTTCTTCTTACTAAAATAAGTGGACACTATCGAGATGGTAGGACAAAATACAAGACCGTTCCCCAGACCGGTTAAGATACCCTGTGCCAAAAAAAGATGCCAGTATTTGGTCGATAGGGAGGTCATGAAAACACCCAGAAGCTGGAAGATCGAGCCGACAATGAAAGTGATCCTGAAAAGACCGTAGTCGGTGGCACGGCCAGAAAATGTTCCAACGAAGAACAAGAGAAAACTCTGGACCGATCCAACCCAGGAAATAGCAGACGGTGGTTCTTTGAGCATGGTGACATAGTAAGTTTGGAATACACCGAAAGAATTGATATAACCCCAGGTATTGAAGACAGTTAGATGACCCATTATCACTTGGGTCCATGCTTGCAAACCCCCGTCTGGAGGAGGCCCTGGGTCAACACATGACGTGCGAGATCTCGTACGACTCAGAACTTCTCTGATCCCCTGAAAGGAGGCCATTGGGCTGTCATTGCTAGTAGCATGTCCTTTCGTCTCCTGAGCATCTGTGCTGCCGTCCTGAGGCTCTGCTGTATTGTTCTCTGGTTGTGGCCGGCTTGACGAATCCGAGCTTCGAGGACCGCTACGAATTTCTTTCTCCAAGTCTATACCCATAGCAGAGAGTTTTCCAAAGTTAACTTAACCAGTACTGACGACGAAAGAATATTATTGTGGGTAGCAATGCATAGCTTCAAAGAACCAGACCTTTTCCCACCACCATCAATCAGCAATCGTCCTGAGCGTATGGGGCTTGGAGTACACACCGCTATATCATAATCTTGTGAGGCAAGGGACAATATGTAGTCCACCGTACCCCCAAGTAGTCATAGTTGGAAAATCCAATCGAGGACATACCTCAATTGATGCTGAATTTTCTTACAAATCCAAAACCCTTGTGAGTCAACCGCAGGACTGTTATGTACTAGTATACTTTGTTGGTGCCCGAGGGCCCATTGAGTTCAACCATCATCCGTGATAACCGGCGCAATCTTTCAGGTTGCTTGCTACTGTAGGCTAGCGTCCAGTTGTCCGTCATCGCCAGCCTGAGAGCCATCCAGGTAACAATAACAATGAGCCTGGTGGCTACAATCTTAAGCCCTCAATTGATCAGTATTTTTGGAATAAATCGACGAAGAAGTCAGCTATCGATAAAAACATCCAAACCAAGCACAAGCATGCAGTCAGCGTGCTTCAATGTTTTAAAAGACGTTGAAAGAGAAGATCATGACGTCATCTTAGTCACAAGCACTGGTACTTTCCCCTTGCTCTCTATCAGAACCAAATACCTTAGTGTTCTTTCTCCCCTTACAATTTCTTGCAAGATGGTCTTTGCTTGGACACACTCGTTCCTTTCTACATGTTATTGAAATGTGAAATGAGGACCAGATGATGGGAGGAAGGGGATGACGGTGCGCTCTTCGAGTAGAGAATTGGAGGGAACGCAGGAGGAAGATCGGATTGCACTTTAGCAGTGGGCAACTGAAAGAAGACGATGATAGTAAAGAGCGAGAGAGAAGGATTATACCGCTAGGGCTTTCAATTGCACATATTAGGTTGGTTCCATCATTCGTATAGAATTTGCCTATCGAGCAATCAGCCCGAGTGGACAAAACCTTCGTTTTGTTACCTTTCCCTTGTTTGCAAGCACCTCCATTCCTCATCAAGGAAGCGTAAATCAAAAATCTTGCCCTTTCAGCCGATCAAATGTGCCATTCAGCCACGAATCAGCATTTAGATCTGTTGACACCGAGCAAATACGATACTTGATCTTGAAGATGTTGTTGATGATTATGATTGTGTCTGTTACTAGAAATCTATAATACCTATGTTGATGGATGACCTGGGAGTTGAAGCGGTTTGACCATTTGGAGCCTCTGACTCGTGGTCAGAGATCTCACAGACGAGGGGGCAGACCTGAACGGCAGGGCACGTGGACGTCAGTGGGTCCTGAATATCATGGGTCAGGCGGAGCGGAAGTGCTTGCAAATTAGAAAAAGGGTGTCCAAGTCATCAGGTAAGATGCGTTCCGATTGGATGGTCATTAGGAGCAATTCATGCTGAGTATATACATTGCTTGCACGATCCAGACGCTAGTTCTTGTATACAAGCGACAGTCCCTTAGATCCACCAATTTTGCAGTCTCTTCTGTAGAATAGAGGGGGAAAGTGAGGCGACTCAATAAAATGGTACAACACTTGGATAAATTTGTTCCCAGGTAACGACATTACTTGGAGCCAATGAGGCAATGAAGCAGAAGCCGACGGAGACCAAGTTACCGTCAACGACGAGCCATTCCACAGGATTAGGGATGCTGACGGCCATGATTTGCTGGGCTAGGGTGCTTGGTTAACGATATCAAGGCAGATACTGAAAACTTATGTGTGGAGAAGGGGCCTTGTAACGTAAGAGGTGAAACATACTGAGAGCGTAATAGGCGTAACTATCGACATTCCGCATTGCTTGAGGAGGCTCTAAGAACCTGATCTGATCCCAGCCAACGCGGGCATTGGCGCTGTCGTCAACTGTGAAAACGTCAGTTGTTTGAAAGGACAACAGAGCTTCGTGACAGTCACTGACAGAACCCCGGTAGAGCTAAAAACATGACCTGGCGAACTAACGTGAATGAAAGGCAAGTTGCAAGTGCGACATTTTCAATTGGTTTTCCCTCATAAAACCCTGCATCTCCGGGCAAGGCCTTGATGGCTGCAACCCCAGGTTGACTCTCTGTTGAGTCTGGCGAGCTACCCCTAGTCAGGGCTGGATCGCAGAGCACAAGGTACTTCGCGTCGCATACGATATCTCCGAACATGCGAGGCATCACCCGCCCGGTCATTGCCATAGATACGGCGTCTCCACACATTCTTGCATTGCTATCACCTCCGTGCGTCGAGGCTTCAATGGAAACACCAGTTTTGGGACATATCCAAGCGTATGGTGACTTTGCAGGTATGGGAATGAAGGCTGAATCGCCACAGAATATAGAGATATGGTCTCGATCGGGAGTATCAATCAATTTCCAATACTGAGACGTGTAAGCCACTACATATGTCTCTGGTATGACCAGTAATGTTAGTCGAACACGAATAGAGCCATTAGAGCGTATTTGATATAGCTAGAATACGCTCTTCTGTTGCGGACATGTATGGACTGACTTGCGATCTCGTTTAAATCATTCCGAGAGGCACCTGAAAAGCACTCTGACCTCGAATTCTCGGGTACCATTCGCACATCCTCCCTGATCGTTAAACTAGCGCGGACCATCATTCGCAATGCCTCGTTCATTGCAGCTTTTATGATGTTGGTTTTGTCCACGAGTCCTCCTGAAGAGGGATATCGTTTGCATGAATCATCGATGAAATAGGCTCCGACCCGAGTGGAGAGCGTGCACAAAAACAGCCATGCACATAAGACTTTAGTGAGTGAAAGCATGGCCTGACGATCGAGGATATCAATGATTTGGCAGAAATGGCACGATGTCAGAGAACGGGTTGAAAAAGGGCGAACATCGAGCGGTGGGAACTGTAAAAGAAAGCACCTACAGGCCGTAGACACTGTGAAAAGAACGAATAGAGCAATGACACAAGACAATCAACGAGTGTTGAGGGAGATGAGCCTGCATTAATGAGACACCACTAATATCATAAGAGGCTCGTACAGAGTGTTCTATACAGGAATTCGGGTCCAACAAGAGAGAAGAACGGGCGGGATGTTCAATCTCTCTCACAGAAATACCTATATTAGGTATTGTTTCTGGTCCACATACTAGCCAGGGAATATGAGTTTGCACTCGAAGGTAAGGTGCTTCCGTTCCGTAATCTGAAACCAATGTGGGTAAGCGCAGAAGTCGACGTCGAAGGTGGTTTGAACACAATCCGTCTCCGTTGCAGTGTTTTCGACGTCGACTGGTGCTGAGTAGCAGAGAATTAGGGTGGGAAATCGAATATTCCGTAAATAATCGCTTCGTGCGAGTGTAGAGTCATTTATTTTTATATACACGGCCCGAAAGACGGGAAGGTTAATCTTGACAAGTTTTGTCAGGGCATATTCCTTTTTCCTAATAGATATCATTATTGATTCGGTAGAGTACCCTTCCTCTCTCAACAGCACCACAAATTCGATGATGAAGATCGACAACGATTAACGAAGAAGCTTCTTCTGTGCAGAGAACACCGAATGCCTACTTGCCTCGGGCTATTATTGAGTACGTACCTACCCACTACACAGTAGTAGTAGTAGTACCCTACTCTGCGAGCCTCACTGGCTCTTAGCTGCCTTAGACAATATTCGTTGGTCTTCGGTTCTATACCGAAACAACCTTACTTCTCTGGTCTGGGTGAAATCCCACTGCCATGTGCACTGAAGCTCTCAGGCGGCAATACAAACATGCCTCCCTCCCGCAATATTTCTCCGCCCCCATTCTCAGCGGCAATATCTTAGTGGCAGTAAGGTATATCTACCACTACTTTACGCATACTACTACTGTACTATCTCGCTCCGTTCATGATTACCCCAATGAGAAATTGACAATGACCGAAATCATGGTCATTCGGATGTATCTTGCCTTTTGGCTCCTTTCTCTCTAATATGGTTGGATTATGCCCTGTTCTAAGTTTCAGATGTCCACCCAAGGTTGTCACCGAGCCCGATCATGGAATATCTCATTATCTACTTACATTCCGAGATGAACGGCTGGTCTTTAGGGTTCTACGGACCCTCAGCGTCGATGAGACTCTCGCTATAGAGGTTAGACTACTGGATTTTTGTTGTTATACTGGTGTAATACTAATATTGAAGCTTGAGTGTTAGTCACTATAAGTTTTCCACTATGTACTAGCAATGCTCTTTTGTTCACTCCTGTCTCGGCCCTCTTATACTTGAAATCATAGCACTGAAAGTTGAACAAAGCGCAGCTGTTCCTTTTGTGCCTTTTAGAGCAATCAACAACGTTTTGTCGTACTCGATATCTCTTCATTCCTTTCCCATCCACCCTTTTACTGGCTCATACCATCGCCTTCTCCGTTGCCGATATGGCCGGACGCTGGTCGCTGGTTGTAAGCCTTCTTCTCATAGTGAACTGTCGAGCAGCGCCTGCTCATCAAGATCCGTCTGCTTCCCTCAGCGTCATTGTCACCGATTCTCCAGATGGCGGAGCGAAAGCACTTGTACAGAAGAGATCGCCTCGCCTGGTGACGATGACCTCGAATGCGGCCGCTATTAATTCACAGCTTTCTGTCCAACTCGGTCCACGGTCTGGGGCGGGTGCAATCACTTCCGTGATCCAAACTAGCGACGCAAGAGGCTCAACAACAGAGGTCGTCGTTGTTGCTGTGCCTTCCAATGATAGGCAAGGCCCGACAACAGACGTTGTGGCTACCATTTCTGCACTTCCGCCAAAAGTCGTCTCAAGTCTGCTCTCTTCCGCTAAATCAGCGACCTCACATGCTAAGCAAAAGCCGACCAATTCGCCTCCGCCAGCCGTAGTTCTTGAGGGGATTGTTCCACCTCCTCCACCACCATCACCACCACCACCACCACCACCACCACCACCACCACCACCGCCGCCGCCGCCACCTCCTCCTCCGCCACCTCCTCCTCCGCCACCTCCCAAACTACCAACACCGACTGTGACACCGAAGTCTGATATTACTAAATCTTCGGACAAATGTAGTAGCGCAACGGCTACAATTACCACTGTCTCTTGCGCTTCTTCGGGTCCATGGTGGTCTTGCGCAACTGCGACGACTCCAACAGTGGGTTGCAATGTAAAAGGATCAGCCACGACAATAGATTCGTGCGCTGCAACTACCACATTCGGTTCCTCGACACTGTGCTGCTCATCCACAACGGTATCCCAAGGGTCTAAAGTCTGCGCATTTCTAACATTGACACAAGTCGACATCTACAGGGCTCCAACCAAGCCGCAAAGCTCAATTGGGTCTATCGAGCTTATGGCTCAACTTCAAGCATATGCGGCTTCGCGTAACAGTTCATCGACTTCAACGACTCAGCCTGCCTCCACGAGTGCTTCCGTAACTCCAACTACCACAACCGCCCCAAGCTCGTCGACATCCGCCCCCCCCGCAGGTCCATCAGCCGGTATCGTAATCGAGTTCTACAATTCCAACTCTGTCAATCCACCTATCCAACAATACCGCGTATACGACTGGAGTGCATCGGATCCGCTTTCCCAGATGGACTACTGCGACAACAAAATGAAACCTGTTGCAATCGCGGATTGCCCCTTTACTGGCAACAGGGCGTTCCTGCCCACGGGTCAAATCCCCGCATTCTGGACTCATGGCATGACTGGGTGTTTGTACCGCAGCGCAAGCAATGTCAAAGCGGGTACGCTGACTTGTCCTGGCTGGACGAAGCCGGTGCAATGTGTGGTCTTGGCGCCTCAGATTCCTGCGCCCAACGATATGTGTCAGGTTGTTCCTGGTCAGGTGGGGGATTTGATGGGGGCACTCGTAACTTGTAACTGGTAGCTGGGCAGCATGGGAAGAAAGTTGATTGAGAGGTATGATGTCATCCACCAGAAGGGGGGGAAAAGATAGTATATAATAATTGGTCTCTGTAGAGATGCCCAAGTGGACGAATGGATCTCTTGTTCTCTTGGAATAGGATAACTATCAAATTGAGATTGTTTGCAAGCCTTTTGCTATAATAATCGGGTAATCGAACACCTGAAGGCTGGAGTAGCATAACTCTAATCATACCACGCTATCGACAAATAGCCACTGAAATCGAGTAATCGAACAACCTGGAGTAGCATGATCCTAATCAGCTCCCCCATATCTCTCAAGACCCTCAGGCCACCCTATTTCAAATAATAATAATTGTTCCACAAACCTTCAGTCACAAGCCCCAAACCTCCAAAACGCCCGCTGAATGCATCAACCTTCCCAAACCCCCCTATAACTACCTCCCTAAAGAAACCCCATCGACTATTCCCATTTTCAAGGGAGGATAACGTTTCTCGTCCAACGGGTCATTCTTCAATACTTTCTCCGGAGTTGTGCAACCCCTGAACGCGTTATACGATGGCTCTGACAAGTATTATTGCGAGAACCATTTGCCAAGATAGTGGGCGAGGCTGAGATCACTCGTGCACTGAGGGTTCTGAGCTGGTGTTATGTTAAAGGTTAGGAGAGGTGTTTGACTCTGGTCTTTGGGGTGTGTGGAAAGGGATGGCTTTCGGTGATGGTTGTGGTGGGGGTTTGCGGGTTGGAGGATTTGCGGAGGGGGTTGTGCTTTTTAGGATTCAGTTGAGAGGGCCTAAACGTGGTGATTTGTAAGGATTTGTGGTGTGCCGGTTGTCTGAGTATGTTGTTGATGTTTGTTGGGATAGATGAGGTATTGGGATTGTGAGGGGTTTTGGTGGGATAGGTCGTTGGGTCTTCGTGCGACTCTTGGAGCAATATGTATAGTTCGTAATACTATGTGATAAGAAGTCATGTCATGTAAAGCTACGCTTTGACAGTAACAGTGTCTTGAGCGTTTTGAGTGAGTTTTGTGTAGTTGAAGGGAGAGGGGTTTATGGAATGGACATGGAAAAGGTGGATATGAGAATGAAGTAGAAAGGCCTTAAGCAAACCTTACCGGGAGGTTTGGAAGGAGAAGAAAAAACTCAAGTAAATCACGTACGACCCAATCCATGATCCCTCAACTACCCTGCGCCTTCATCCCCGGCCCTCCCTCTTCAAGCCCTCCGCGCCAACCACTTTCGCCATTCACCCCTTCACCGAACCCATCGTCTGGTTGTATACGCCCTGCCTGCGGTCAGAGTCGTCCTTAGAGACCGCGCCTAAGGAGATCACCGCGGAGGGATCAGCTCTACAGAGTCGACGCTTTGTAAGGAATCGCGTTCAGCGAAGGCTTGGGACTGGCGGGCGTCACCGTGGGCCTTGGAGGTGCTCAAGATCCAATACTATGTGCATCAGACTCTCTATCATTATGCCTTTGGTTTCCCTTCGTCTTCTCGGCTTTTCTCGTCGTTGCAGGATGCCTTTAATTTGTGCCCTAAGCATACCAAGCTTCTGGCTTCTCGCCGTCCAAAGCCTTCGTCGCCTGCGAGTCTCCGCCGCAGAGGGCTCTGTCAATCACAGCTTTTGTACGGCCGCATCCACTGGCTTTATCGGTCAAAGCTCATCGTCCCGTCCGGGCGTCCTCCGTCCCGCTAGCCGCTCCTTGAAGCCGCAAGCTGGACATTCGCCAACGCAGTACTGCCACAGTTTGGAACAGTTAGATGAGGCAGGGTCGAATCTTGTCTCTGGCATATCGGAAAGACGAGCAAGATCAACAAGTTATCGTTGGTCTCAATCCTTACTCATCACTGTCATGCGCGAAACTAAGTTAGGAAACCCCGAATGGCGGTTCGGAAAAAGGGTTATCCGACACTAGTTGCCTGAGAAGTGAAGTATACTGTATGGAGTACTGACGAGTACCTTAGATCTGCAAGCACCAATGCGAGCACTCTTGATTCCCTTCCGATTATTATCAATCCACGGATATCATACTTATAGTCTGTGGGACTTGGGGACCGTCATCGAAGAAACCAGCAACTGGGGTGGAAACAGAGTCGGAACCGGCATGCCTTCAACAGTTACAGACCTTAATACCTAGCATTCTGCAAATAGTGTACTGTAGTACAGTCGGGCATCAGAGAAATCTGTTCAGTTCTGAGGAAGTACGAGGACGAGGATCAGGCCCGCCGATGGCTCCACCCCACAGTCTGAGTCTCCGTTCAATCGGTAAACCTATCAAAATGGTGTCTACTGCTTCATGGCTTTACCCCTTCAAGGCATGGCTACATTGAACCTCACGATGCCTGCGCTTACCGGGTTAGGGAGTTTACTACTTCTTCGCTCATCCCTTCCTCTACCCTTTACTTCGAGCCCGCCTCCTCCCGGGCTTCCTGCTGTCACTCTTCGTATTGACGAACCTCTTCATGTGGACATACCTCCCTCAGGTAGCTTTTCTGGCAATATTCCATGGGCCCCTAGCCTGGATCAATGGGGCTTTCTTAGTTCTAGGAGAAGGTGCCGCTATAGTAGCGTTGTTGTTCGAAGCATTCTTTGTCGACGAGTGCCTGGTCGATGTGTTCGATGCTGTTCTGGTCAACGAAGGATACCAAGATCTTGTCGCCAGTTCGCGTACCATTGACCCTGAGGCTTGTGACCCAGTGAAACAACTGGGGAAACCTACAGAATCTACGGTGTACTCGCCGTTCTCCTTCCGCCAAATCCTTGAATTCATTATATTCCTTCCATTAAATCTAATACCTGTAGCCGGGACGCCCATTTTCCTGATTCTGACTGGGTATCGAGCCGGACCATTCCAACACTGGAGGTATTTCAAATTACTAGGGTTTACAAAGAAAGAGAGGAACGCCTTCATCAAACAGCGGAAACTGCGGTATACATGGTTTGGGACCATAGCTTTACTTCTGCAACTCGTTCCTGTTTTCAGTATGATGTTTCTTCTCACAACCGCGGCTGGATCAGCTCTTTGGGTGGCTCAAATGGAGAACAAGCGAAGGTCTTTACTGGTCGAACCCGGACAGCCCCAAGCTAGGCCTGACTATGTCGATGATCCTGTTTGAATTGCCTCGGCCTTGGGATGGCTCCTTGATATTCAGTGGGTGTTGAAAGGCTCGAGGATCAATACCGCTACGGTACCTACCCGCACAAGACACGACCACTGCCTACAATATCGGTTGCTCTTAAGATTATAGAACTAAGCAGCTCGATAGTGCTACAGCGTTGAGGTTGTTCATCCAACCAGAGGAAGCTTGAGAGAAAGATGACCATTACTATTCCGCGCGTACTTAGTGGCTGATGGTGACTCAGTCCAGCTATGAACGAAGATTTGGGTCATTAGATGCCCAAATCAAGAGACGCAAAAATTCAAGGTAGGGACATTGATACTATTTTCATGCAGAAAGGACGCGTGGGAGAATATTTTATCAGCCAGTGGATTTTTCTTAAGTGTAGGACACCATCTGGGAGGACCAATGACAACGCCGAAACGCGCATGAGAAATCTGAAACCACGCAACGGAGCCGCCCGAGCTTCTTCACAGCTTCATTCGAGTGAGTTTGAGCTCTTGCTACCACAACGCGAAACATACGAATCCCTAGAATGTCATTGTACAATAATAATGGCCACTGTTTGGAAAGGCATGTAGCAGGTACCGCTGAGTGAAGACTTTCTCTCGACCAGATTGTCTTGATTTCTGTCACCCTATATTCATGCTGATGTTTTAGGGTTAGTATGAGCAATGGCTTGTGTGATCCTATAAAGACTACAATACCTATTGATCCCCTTTGCATCTTTCTTTGACTCTTCTTTCTCGTTCTATAGATTTCTGCTGCTTTGTAGCCCGACCCCATTCTTTGTTTGTCAAATAATCCCTCTCATTCAGCTGTCGTAAATTCTTCTTACCATATCATTAATTAAAGCTCTCTACTTTCTTTTCTTCTACATTTGTCTTCTCACATCTTTATTGCTGTGAATACAATACTCCACCATGCAACTAAAACTCTTCACACTGCTGGCAGTACTTTCTGATGTGGCCACAGCAGGTCTGGTTCGCCGTAATGGTCCATATGTTCCGTAAGTCACGGTATCCCATTTAGATCTCAGACACAGCTAACTCGAAGAAGGTCTGACAGACAGGTCCGATCATTTAACCAGTCCTCGGTTTCTGTCGCTCAATTACAACCTCAAATCTCAACCACTTCCTCAAAGCTTTCAACGTCAAGTCGGCCACTTGAGGCAGTGTCGGATTCTACAACATCCTCTGAATCTATTTCAAAGCAAGTTGGTAGTGTACCTGCGTTTGGAAACGGGCCTGGAGCAGCTACCATAGATCCCAGTACTTTCACCACCCAAACGAGACAGTCTTTTTCAGTTGCTGCCTCTACATCCTCTCATACATCGACATCAGCTGCAGTACCGCTGCCATCGAGCAAACCGTATCTCACTTCGACCTCGCAAGACCAGAGCACAAGCGTTGCAACCTCAAAGCAAGTCGGCAGTGTACCAGCGTTTGGGGATGGTCCAGGAGCAGCTACTATATCAACCGTCAACCCCTCCACATCTACCACATCGCCGCTAGCACTCTCTTCATCCGCCACTGGGGCTGTTAGAGCCTCCAAGGAAGCCAATTCATCGACTTTTAGCACCATGCTTTCATTCTCGAGGTCTTTTACGCTGGGAACTGGGATCGGTAGCCAGAACCCAAGGACGAGCCAAGCGCCTACAACATCAACCGCCACCACATTCCAAATTACACCAAGTCAGAGTCTACCGTTGTCGACATCGTCCGCGACTGCGAGCACGAATCCAAAAGCCGTATCGCCACAATCTTCCAACGGCTTAAGCACCCAAACAGCAACGACCAACCCTACTTCAGTCAGCGTGAGCTTGGGCCTTTCAGTGCCGTCGTCGACAACAAAGCCGACTTCAACAAACTCCGCAACCACGTCTAGCCAATCTAGGCCACCAGCACTCACTAACACCCCGGATGCGCAGGATGGCAATATAGCAATGGCGCTTGGATACAATGCCATCTTCGAGACGATGACTCCTCAGTCCTCCTGTGATGCCTCAAACAACAAGCAGGCTTCTGCTTGCATAAACGAACAGCCTGCTCAATGTGGTTCTGACGGCAAGTATGTAATGACTGCATGTCCTCAAGGTCAAAGATGCTTTGCACTTCCGCTATCAGCTGGAGTAACAGGGATCGGTGTTCAGTGCGCAACGCCTAGTGACGCCAACGCAAAGCTAGGTTTGGGGGCTTCCCCTGGCTCTAATTCCAGTACTACAGGACCAGCATCCAGAACAAATTCGCAAGCACCTGGCTCAAGTGCTCTAAGTGGGACTCAAGGGACATCGAGCGTGCCAAGTGCAACACAGAGCTCACTAGAAATTCCTGTTGGTCCCGCTCAAGCACCGTCAACTACCCCAAGCGTGTCGACAACTGCAACAACAGCATCTAGCCTTACCAGCACAGCGTCTACATCTACTCCTACAACTCCACCAAAGAGCACCGAGTCGGCAAAACCATCTTTAACTCAAGTACCATCGACGACGTCGTCACACACGCCAGTGGTCATCTCGTTTCCCAGTGAAACATTGTCATCCCCTGGACGTCCAACCATAAACTCTGCGCTTTCAACAACTCCAGCCGCGGTAATACCAGAGCCGGCGTCGACATCAGCTCCAACAGCCACCGGCTCCAGCATAACGTTTGTCTCTCCGGGAGGAGGCCTTGCGACCGTCACAGAAACAGTCACGGTCACAACTACAGCACGATAGTGCTTCCACATTTTTTCTTCTATTTCATTCGCTGTACATAGGACAAGGCGTGATTGCTCAATTTGGCAGGCCGCCAATCACAACCATAGAAGTAATCTTAGTTTGTATAGGGAAGGCGTGTCTTGCATTAGATAGAACCATCCTGTTTTAGAAAGGAAGTAACGGTTTGCCTTGAAGTTCTTTTACCGAACCTTCCACACCCACCACGTAGCTGTACTAGAAGGAACAATATACCGTGTAGGGTACCTTCCATTTCAAGCGCGTCCCTCCGCTTCCTTTAGCGAGATCGCCTTGACGGTCAATCTATTGGCTCACCTTTAACATGCGTGCAGTCTTGGCCGTTATAAGCATTCGTCCACTCACATTCAACCCTTTCTACCACGCTGCCAGGAAATCAGGAGTTTCGCGCGCAGCCACCTCGGGATGTACCTGGATTAGGGAGTATCGCGGTAACAATCTACTCTACCATGATTTCAATCCCCAACCAATACTGCTTCTATCCTTCTTTTTCGGGGTGTTTGTACGAGGAACCCATATTGTCCGTCGATGATCTTACCCAATACTCTATAGACCTTCATCAGCCGGCTTCAACTAGCACCGTGATTGTGCGAGCACGGGGCGGACAGACAGGGTGGTAATCAACGAGCAATGTCTTCAAGTCATCCAACCACTTGACCGAATCACGGGGTACTAAACGTATGCAAACTTGTTATGCGCTTCTACAGTCGAGTATCCGGGCAAGTGTTCGATAGTGTGAAATCCAGGTGTACCAGGAAAGATATATGAACAGCGTTATTTCTCTGTAAACAGCCATTTTTCTCTATCGCTATCTACATAAAGTCCATAATCTACCGCATCCAAGAGCCTCGACAGTCTCTTGTCATGCGTTCATTCACCTCCACCGTATTGGCGCTACTTGCCTGCTCGCCTGGAGCTCTCGCATGGGGTGCGTCTGGTCATGCGACAGTTGCACTCATCGCCGACAACTATCTTACACCCACGGCGAAAACATGGGTTTCGAAGATCCTTGGATCTGGAGTCACGATGGCTTCAGTGGCTAGTGAACCAGACAGCTATCGCTACACCAGTGCCGGAAGTTTCAGTCGCCCTTTCCACTTCATTGACGCTGTTTGTACCCTTCGTTTAGTATGCTATGATCGCTATTGACCTCCGTGCAGGCGGACAGTCCCCCTACTTCCTGTTCCGTAGATCTCAACCGTGATTGCGGTACGGGTGGATGTATTGTGTTGGCAATTGCCAACTATGTAGGTTTCACTTCCGCTCCTTGACTTCGTTACTTTCCCAGGAAAAAGAGAATTAATGAGAACATATGTGCTAGACCACCCGAGTTCAAGACACCAGCGCATCTGCCGCAGCCCGGAAGCAGTCCCTCGAGTTCTTGATTCACTTCTTTGGAGACATTACGCAGCCATTGCACGATGAGGGAGAGAAACTGGGTGGGAACGACATTGTTACTCTCTGGAACGGCGCTACCACCAACCTACACCATTGCTGGGATACACAAATGGTTGAGAAAGCAGCAGGCGGCGCCACCGTAGCTGAATACACCGCATGGTCAAAGACGTTGATATCCCGCATCGACAACGGAACCTACAGCTCGCAGAAGGCCTCGTGGATAGCTTGCGCTGATATCAGCACCGCTAGCACCTGTGCCCTTTCCTGGGCTCAAGATGCTAATGCAATCAACTGCAAGTACGTTCTCCTACATGACGAAACCAACCAGGAGTTGAGTGGGTCATACTACACGGGCGCGAAGCCTTTGATTGAACAACAGATTGCAAAGGGTGGTTACCGACTCGCCGCCTGGATCAACAAGCTGGCTACGGCTTGACGTTCGGGTCTGGTATATAAAGGCCTATGTAATTAGTATATTGAGTATTGCGTTTCCGAAGCCTTCGATTACATTTTCATACCCGTACCTATAATCTGTGTTTGGATAAATTGCTTCAATTCCTTGAATTCGTGACCACAACTTCATTGATGTTGCGAAACGTCAAAATATACTTAGAGCATGTCTTGTTCTGTTATTGAATGCTCGCTGTATAGTCTAATAGCCGATGTATGTCTTTATAGAAATCTTCTGAATTAGAATGGTAAGCTCATCACTCTGATATCATCGAACAGCATATCAATGTTTCAGAACAGATCATTCGTTGAGACTATAAGTAAATACCATGTACAGTGATATAGCCATCATCTGGGAAGAAGAGACCACCGCAAACCGTGCTACAAACCCCTTCAGCTGCCATTCATGATATGAGATGAAGCTACCGTTATTAGATAGATCTCGATGTTTGCTGTGTGACATTTCTTGGATCCATGTCCTTCGAAACGCAAAACGCGAAGACAAGACTCGAGGCTCTCAAACCCTAGGTTTGTAGACCAAGGCCTAGAAAAGAAGTCATAGAGACACCCATGGTTCTTCATTCTTTGTTGAGATATCCACGAGGCGGCACTCAGTTGTAGAGCTGCAGGGGGAGCAGCGGGGAATGCGGGACCAACGGGAACATCCTTTGTGGGGTCTAGCCCTAGTTCTGGTACTGACGAATGGCAACGACATGTTCTTCCATCCCAAGGACAGCCTCACATTGTCCCTATCTGCTCTTCTGCAGCTTTCTATTACTTGTCATCAATGTCTTCAGGCAGATACTGGGTCAGTGTCCCAATGTTGAGGTCATCTCACAGCCATGGAGCGCTACTGCATGCACAAGGACATTGGGCAGCAATAGGATTAAACCGGACACCAAAGTGGAAGAGTAAGGCGCCACTCACAGGACTTTTCGTCATGCAAGAAGCCAATGCTAATGTACTCCTAGTAAACGGTATCACCACGACCATGCATCGTAACCAGATTGCGTGCCGGCTACATACACTTACTGAAACTCTTTTTTGACGTGGCACCAGTGAGCCATTGTTCATTTATCATTGGCTAAATCCAGCATGGGTTTCCACGACCCAAGACGGTAATTCTATGAAGAGGGTGATGGACGACCCTTTCTCCCTCGTCTCCGTGGACCATGTGGCTTTGTTGGGAGAGCCGGATATGCTGCCTTTCTTTCTGCTTTCGATCTATGTCACACAGCTTGCTTGGTCCTATCGAGACGTTGCTTATAATGATTTGCTATTCTCATTTTTACGAGACGAGTGAGATTCGTTTCTTCTGATTATTCGCTTATCCCACATTACCCAATCGATTGGTAGTGATTCGACATGGGTAACAGGAAGAATAAGAGGGAGCAATGGTCTCCGTCTCCGTCATGGGATAAACCCGAGGTACCATTTCCTTCATATCCTACCTCAAAATGGCTTTCTCCTACCACAAGCCTCCTATGTTTTACTACCAGACATTTGACCGTGCAAATTTACAGTTTACCAATGTTCCTTGTTACACGATACACCAACCTCAACCTCCTGCCCCATCTCCAGAAGAGCCTGCTGAGGGCAATGCCAGTGAAGGCGTAGCAAACACGCAAGATGGAGAGCCCCCTGGCCCTGATGGTACGCCAGAAACTGCACCAGGTACGTACTTTCATTAAATTCAACCGGGATATACGGGTGAGGAATGTTGTTTACTAATTTCACCCTAGAGGAGAACAATCCCCTAGACGGAGAAGGTGCAGCGAGTGACGTAGCAGTTGTCGATGATGGCCCTTCAAATTCAGACGAAAGCACTACTGAGCCTCCGCCTGAGACAAGTGAGCCTTCTGACTCGCAAGAAGCTGTTCCCAAAGCGAATGACGATGCGCCTGCGGAAGAAACACCTGTCAACGTTGATAGTACCGCAGGCGAACCGAAGGAAGCTGAAACAACGCCAACTGAGGCAGCTGCTGAAAGCAACGGGGCAGGGGTGAAAGAGGCAAATGGCGTAAGCTAGGCCTTGGCTTCCAGATGATAGCAGAATAACTAACACAGTATAGGAAGAGGCTCCACCAGCCGATGCTGAGACATCAGAAGCGAGTTCAGACCCTCCAGCGCCATCAGAACCAGCACCAGAGGAGATACCCCCTACGGACACCCCCTCTAACCCACCTGTGGCAGAACCCTCTTCTGATCCAGCCGTGACTGAGTCTCCACCCGCGGAAGCTCCGGCAGAGCCAGCGAAAGTAGATGACTCTACGCCACCAGTTGAAGATGCACCACCGCCCGCTGCACCAGAACCTCCTACTGCAGACAAGAGCAAGTCGAACAAATCTAAGAACAAAAAATCGACAAAGGGCAACTCAAGCAAGAAGAGGTCAGAAAAGCCGGAAAAGCCGTCGAAGAAGTCAAAGGGAAAGGCTGCCCCCCCTGCAGCACCTGATCCTCCTCCAGCCGACGCTGCTCCTGTCAGTGCCGCTCCGACCGAACCCCCTCCAACCGAGGCTCCTCCTATTGTCGAGGAGACCCCGGCTAATCCTCCCTCGACAGAACAACCTCCAGCTGAATCAGCTCCCGCAGACGCTGCGCCAGCAGATGCTCCGCCAGCAGAAGACAAGCAGGCAGAAGACAAGTCAGCAGATGCTCCACCAGAGGATACTCCGCCAGCAGAAGAGAAGCCGGCAGAAGAGAAACTGGCAGAAGAACAGCCAGCAGATGCTCCACCAGCCGAATCGACGACCGACGCTCCTTCAGTTGATGTTACTCCAGCCGAAATCCCTTCAGCGGAGGGAAACCCAGAGGAGGCACATACGGAGGCACCTGCAGCAGATAATCTACCGGCAGATGCTACCTCAGCAGAAGCTTCACCTTCTGAGAGCACACCAACCGACGTAGGTGCAGTTGAGGGCGAAAACAAAGACGCTGCACCTACCGAGCCAGAGCTTGCAGCAGATGAAACAAGCCCAGAGCCTGCAGCAGAGAGCTCGCCACCCGAGGAGATGCCCGGAACTTGGCAACAAGACGCAGCCCCACAGCCAGACGCCGCGCAGCCCGCTGCAGATAACCCAGTCGAAGAAGAACCATCAGCAGAGAAAATAGAGGCAGCCATCCCAAACGAAGAACCACCAACAGGGGATAATGATGGGGGCGAGACGGAAGCCGCTGCAGAACCGAGTTCAACCGAGCCTGCCGCGCCAGTTGAAGATCTGCCAAAAGAGGAGATTGCCAAGGTCGAGGATGCTCCCAAAGATGAGATCGCACCGGCAGAGGAGGTGGCTCCCACTAGCGAACCCGCTTCGGTTGAGGATGCAGCACTAGTTGAAGAACCTGCAGCCACCGAGAACGCAAAACCTGCTGATGACGCTGAAGCCTCTAATCCAGCTCCTCCGGCTGAGCCTGACCATGCTGCTGCTGAACCTCCACAAGAAGTGAAAACCGAAGCACCTCCCGCGGAAAACACTGAATCAGCGACTCCAGAAGAAGCTCCTCCTGAAGAATCTCCAGCCGTCAACGGAGCTGCCTCGGATCCTGCCCCAGATACAGCTCCTAGTACGACAGACGAAGCCACCACAGAGCCATCCGCAGAATCAACCCCAGCAACGACAGAAGCCAGTACAGAGGCCACAGAACCGCCTTCAGCAATAACAGCCGAACCGTCGTCAGAAGAAACTCCTGCGGATCCACCTCCAGCGACTACTCCTGCTCCCACCGAAGAGCCAGCTCCTCCTCCTGCCGACGAGCCCGCTCCCCCTCCTGCCGACGAGCCAGCTCCCCCTCCTGCCGAAGATCCAGCCCCGCCACCTCCGGAAGATCCAGCTCCCGCACCCACCAAAGATCCCGCTTCCGATCCACCTGCAGACCCCACTCCCGCAGCAACAGAGTCAGCTCCGTCAGACCCACTACCAGAACCCACACCTGCAGACGATATTCCTCCTCCTGCCCCAGATCCGCCCATAACCACCGACTCCGTCATCCCCGAAGAACCTTCTGCGGTTGGTGCCGCACCTCCCTCCCCAACATCCGAAAAGCGCCGTCGTAAACGCGCGGGCTGGGAGCGCGAACGCCGCTACAGTAAATCGAGTACGAAAAGCAACGAGACCGCTTCTAGGCCCGAGAGGAAAAGGAGAGAAAGTGACGTTAACGCAAGTACACCAAAGGGGGTTATGGAGCCGCCCAAGGAAAAGGAGAGAGAAAAGGAACGGAGAAAGCGAAGTTCGCGAACGGTGACCGAGGCGAGTGCGGCAGAGAAAGAGCGGCCCAAGTCGCGAAGATCAGAAACAGACCGCCCGAAACTAAGCCGCTCCGAAACCAGCCGGCGCAGCAGAACCTCCCGAGAAAAAGAACCAGAAGCAAGACCCTCAGAACCAAAGCCCTCAAGACCCACCCTCTCCAAATCCGCCACGGAGCGCCCACCCCCCACGCACTCAGACCAGCCGCAACCCAGCGAGCGCCCCAAACTCTCCAGAAGAAACACCACGCACCGCAGCGAGAGACGTAGCAGTGACAAACCCCTCACCCGCACCCCTGAAGAAGACGAGGAACGCAGGAAGAGAAGGGCGGAGAAAGAGGAGTTGAAGAAGAGACTCAGGGAACTTAGCGAGGCAGAAGAGGTGGAAAGACGGGAGCGTAGGGCCAGGAGGGAGAGGGAGAGGAGTCCGCCTAGGGAGAGGAGGGGCGGGGTCAAGGGGATGTTGAAAGGGATTTTTGCGTTTTGATATGGGTAGGGGATGTGAGATATGTGTTCTGCCTCTTTGGCTGTTGTTTGCTTTTTCTCTTCGTCTTATTCGTCTCAGCTTTCTGCTTGCCTTGACTATCGGGGTGGTGAAGGAGAGAAAGCAAGAGAGATCAGAACAGACGGCAAGTTGAATGTGTTTTGTATCATGGGCGGCATACTGTAATACCATTTGTACTCCTGATGTGTTCAACGACTTTATGTATTCGTCAATGTTCGGTCACATAGAGAGAGCATGGACTATTTTATCCTTACGACTGTACGACTTTTTCATCGTCAGTTCTATAGCATGCATGCTATGTATCAAATTTGTACATCAAACCAACATCAAAATACACCACCCCCTTTTTAATCCTCCCACCCCATCAAATCCCATCACCATCACCATCACCATCACCACCACCACCAAAAGACCCCCCAACACCAAACCCCTCCCACGTGCAGGAAACATCCCAACCGGTGGTAAGCACCAAGGCGTCGAGGGGGGGGGGGGGGGGGGGGTGGGTTCTAGCTTCTGGCTTGTTAACCCGAGACGAGAGGTTACAGTACATGAAGTGAAGGAGAAGAGGGGGGGGTGGGGGGTCTGTGGTTTTGAATTTACTGTACTGTATGGGGGCATCCTGTTTATTGAGTTGCAGTACCTAGCTACTAGACTAATTAACAAGCCAACTGACTGACTGACTAGCTAAGTACAGTAAATAAACAAACAAACAAACAAATCACATACCCGTCGAAGTGAAAATCGCAACGACAGGTAGAGCTGGTTCGAGGATGGACGTGGACGTGGATGTGGATGTGGATGTGGATGTGTTTCAAGAGCGAGCAAGGTAGGTGGATGGGAAGTTGGGATGCGGAAATAGAGGTCGAGTTCAACTTTTTGATATCGGAAGACCTCGTGGACATCAATGTAAACTTCGTAATATCAAACGCTCTTCATAATGCATTCGTTGATTTGTCGCAAGGCACCTTCCTCAAACCCTTAATACCCCTCTTCACAACCACCACACCCTACCCCATCTCCCTATCCATGCGCTCCCTCCACGCCGGCCCAAACCTTCTCATTGCCCAAATAACCGCACTGCTCGCTGCCGCCAGCACTCCAATGCCCGTAAACAGCCATCCATTCCCAATCGCGGCGATGAGCGGCTCGGCAATGATCGCGCCGACGCAGGAGCAGATGTTGCGGACGAAATTATTGGCGGCGACGCCCGAGGAGGCGCGCTTGGGCATGAATTCCGTTAGCATGGTGGTCGCCATGGCGAAGATGAGCATGCTGCCGACGCCGAAGAAGAAGTTGGCGATGAGCTGCGGGAGCCGGGGTTGTTAGGATTTGGGTTTGAAAGGGGGGAGTGGGGGTTGGAAGGGGGGTTTGTAAGTGGGGTGAAGGGAGGAGGGCTTACAGGGACGACCCAGAAGATGCCCTTTTGTGCTGTCCAGCCGTACCAGATCAAGGCGCCGGGGTAGAGGAATGCAGCAATCCATGCGTTTTCTCGCATTCGATCCTCTGGCCGGTAGACCAACTTACCCTTTGCATCGTATCTTCCTGCCTTCTTGGCTTCCCTGGCCATGATTGCGTCGGTCCATCTGCCTCCGAACAGACTAGTGAGGAAGTAGCCGACGGAATTAGGGATATAGGTCAAGCCGACGATGATGGTAGAGAAGTTGTAGGGTGGCTTGGAGAAGGTGGTTTCAAGACTGATGTTCAGCATATAGAGGCTACCAAAGGTGATGCTGGCGTAATACACGGTTATAGCGATGGCTGGAAACCGCAGGTACAGCAGGATCTTGAGAGGGTCGATAAATACTCTTTTCGCCATCTTGAGCCACTTCTTCGCCTTTTGTTTCATGATCTGCCGTGAGCTAATCCTATTCAAAGCTGGTACTTTACTTGATGCTCCGAGGGTCGTGTCCTCAACTTCATCCAGTATAGGCTTGATAGCCTTTAATGTTTCCGGCAATGCGAAAAAGAGGAAGACCAACAGCACTCCACCATAGCCGGCAAGAAACCATTGCGTACTCCGCCATCCCAGTTTTTGTGCTAAGGCACCTCCTATTATCGGAGCAAGAAGAGGTCCACATAGCGGTCCAAGGTAAAACATTCCCATGGCATTCCCTCTCTCCTTGACTTCCCAAATATCCGCGATTGTGCCTGCACCTACTGCCTGAACACTAGCAGCGGCTCCTCCACCGAGTATGCGCATAACAATTAGCATGGCTATATTAGTCGATACAGCAGCAAGTATGTTCCACAACAAGAACAAAGCGAAAGAGACAAGGTATATTGTGCGCCGGCCGAGAGTCTCGGAAAACGACGACCACCAGAGAGGAAATATAGACATGCTGAGCATATAAAAGGCAACGGAAAGATTAGTAACTGTCGCTGTGCTATTGAATTCTTTTGCAACGTCAGGCAGGGCAGCTGCCAAGACTGTCAGCCCATGTCCAACAAAATGTCAGATACTGGACAGTCGTACGGAGGATAATGGCGCTTCCTAGCGGAGCTGCCACAGCTGCCATTGCTATCACAAAAGTGATGTACCATTTGGTTCCTCTTGGGTAATGCTGCGGCTCTTCCACCCTGTTGTAATTCCGGAGTCAGCAATGCCTTTTGGATTCTAAAGTTGAGCCTCATAATATATCAGGAGAAAGAAAAGGGAGATGAAAATTCGACATGCTTCCGAAACATCGTATGCAGACTTATTAAAGGGCTGAGAGCATGGGGAAACGACTCCCAAATCACTTACTCGGCGAGTATCGAGAATCGTCCAAACAAGCCTCTACGCTTTGATCTCGGCACCTTTACTGGCACTGGGGCTATTGACGAGGCGGCTGTGGTAACCCCCGCCGCTTCCACATCTTTTTGCTTTTCGTTGGCATTGTCGATAGGTACAACGATTGAAGGTGAGCCCGAGCGTGGAAAGTCCTCCTGAGGTCTGGTCTCCTTATCGACCTGATGAGACTGTAATTCCGAATCATCTCGTGGCGCTTCCTGAGCGTTGCAGTTCTCCATATTGTGATGCATTCTTTTAGATCCATAAGGCGTACAACAGGACCATCAAATAAGGCTAGTTAGAGTAGAGATATAGGATATTAAAAGTTATATGATTGCTATTTACCATATCGTAGCATCTGCAGCTCTGATGCTTATAGTGTCACCGGGTCATGTACGTAGTTACGAGCCATCGGCTGTTTTCTGGCGTGTCGAGGCAAATGTGCAAGCATTTCAAGCAGTAACGTTGTAGGACAGAGCTTGTCTCGAGAAGGATGAGAAGCGGACAACGATGCAGAACGACGAGTAGTAGTAGGAAATAAAAACATTATCGCGAATAGCGAATAGCGTACAGTATATGCGTACGGGACCTCCGTATGCACGGTGTTGGGTGCAGTAAGGTAGTCGGTGAGGAGATGATGTGGTTAGATAACTTTGGGGGGACAAAGTGCCGGTATAACCGTTCGAGCTTCTTCAAAATATCCCCAGGTTAGATAAGGTAGGTAGCCCGTGGTGCACTGTACTCGTATGCACGGGATTTCCGCGCACACTTGGTTTCCGCGCACTCTAGCCTAGAAAGGTTAGCGACAGATATTATCGGGTTTAGTGTGCTAAAAATGGCACTAAGATAATTACTCTAGTCGTACCTTAGTTAGCGTGCGCGGAAACCCAGTCGTGCCAGTGCATACGAGTAGTTAGTACCTTATCGTTATCGCAGCGCAGGGGGACAGTGGTGCAGTACAGTGGGGAGTACCTATGTTTGCAGCCCAGTACTCGTACTGCTTGCTCTACGGCATGAGGTATTTGTTCCTCGCGGTCACCAAGCTTTCAACGAAGTCACATCATCGTGTATATGCCGTCAGGACTACTGATGCACTCGTGGAGTCGTCAGTGTCGCCGACACGCATGTCGAGCGGTCCTGCCCCCCGCCAGACATGACGCCATAGCGTGGAGCCGGAAAATGAACCACTGAAGCCATGCCACTCGATGTTCAACTGCTCCAAAAACCCCCCCATCCCCACTCCTATACATGTCCTAGCAATCCCAGTACACGTTTATACCTCGAAGATCGACTGAAAATTTGAAGTGGTTACAGCATGACACAAACGCCAACAGACGACAGAGCTAAACTACTAGCCCATTTTGCTGGAGACACATCGAACCACGCAGAGCGCTGGTCTACGTTGTGGGATAAGGGGGACTTCTTGCCATTTGACAAAGGCTTGCCCAATCCTGCCCTCGAAGACATGCTCAAGGACCAGCGTGAGATACTCGGTTCGTGCTTCAGAGACGATTGCCATGGGGAAAGACGACGCAAGAAAGCACTGGTACCCGGATGTGGGAGGGGATACGATGTCTTGCTCTTGGCAAGCTTCGGGTATGATGCATATGGACTCGAGGTCAGCGAGACCGCGGTGAAGAGATGTGTTGAAGAGCAGAAGGCCAACGGGCACAAATACCCGCCCAGGGAGGGATCAGCTGGCGGTGGACGCATCCGTTTTCTTCATGGTGATTTCTTCAGCGACGACTGGATTAAGGGCGTCGAGGGGGGGGGTTTGTTCGATATCATCTATGACTATACGGTAAAGCTCCAGTCGTTTGACCGGTACCTCACTATGGATTACGCTGTAGACCTGCAAGGAGTCAAATAATAACAAGCCTGCAGTTTCTCTCGGCTCTTCCACCAGGTCTGCGTTCGATGTGGGCACTTCGTCTTTCACAGCTTCTGGCCCGGCCTCCTTCAGGTAATTTAATCTGTATTGAATTTCCGACGTACAAAGACCCCAAGACTGGTGGGCCTCCGTATGCGTTACCACCTCAAGTGTATGTCGAGCATCTCGGTCATCCTGGCACAAACATCCCATATGATGAAGATGGTCGCGTGAAGGAAGGCACTTTGGGAGAGCCAAGTGCCGAAGGCTTGGAGCGAATAGCGCATTGGCAGCCCGCACGCATGCGATTGGGAAAGGAACCGATTGGGTTAGTATTTGGAGGCATAGGCGAGACGCCTAAGCACATTTGGATACAGCGGCATGATGGCCCAATTGCAGCAAAAGAATGAGGATGAACGGAGTAGGTATGATTACCCTGGAGCTGTACGGCGTAAGGAATTATAGTGCTCTCCTAGTCCGAAATTGTGGCGATAGTAGGCAAGCCAGAGTGGGTTGGTAGTCTTTTCTGACCCGCACTCTATTTCTTCGACGTTGCCATCACCTTGCAGTACATTGATGTTGACACCATACGCTCTCGCCAATGCTAACAATTCAAGATGTCCTCCCCACTCACCAGTGTCGCGAATCCTTTTGATGTACTCCTCTAGAGGCTCTTCCAGGAAGGGCGCAAAGTCATCTGGGTTCTTCGATATATAGTTTGCTGTTACCTGTCGCGTAACCTGGTAGCCAAGATTTGAAGATTCTTGATTGAAGTCCACAGTATCAACATCAATTCTTGGCTTCAAGCCAATGTCAGAGTCGATCAGCTGGTCCGCAACTGCAGCATACAAGCAATGGCCGTCAGATCGTATTTCCTTCTCTTTAAGACCACGTGAAGTATATGCTGTTCGCATTACTTCTCGCTCCTTTTCGCGAAGATTTGGTAAGTGGGAGGCTTCTTTGGCAGCTTGTACTGCTGCCACTTCCTGTTCAGCAGCCCGTCTGGCTAATCTGACTTTTTGACGGTTTGGCTTCTTGATGTGATCAGGTGCCGCTGCTACAGGTGACAACTGTGGAGTCCTTGTTGACTCATCAAGGTCTCCAACATTCGGAACGTACTCTTCTGAGTTTCCTGCAAGGTCTTCTCCAGTACTGGATATCTCTGCTTCCTGACTGCCATTCAGCGCTGAGAGCTCCAGCTCTTGCTGCTCCTTGAGTTGCTTTTCGAGGTTTGCACACTCATCGTTGACGCCCTTGCGCGTTTTCTTAGTTGCAGAATTTTTCTTCTGCGTAACTCGTGACCGAAGATCTTTCTGCTCCTGCCTATGCTTTTTCTGTAACTCCTCCATGACTGACTGGTAAAGGGAAATTAAGCGACAAATGTAAGGAGACTCGGACAAGTGACGAGAGACGAGAGACTTGCAAGTGGTACAACTGGAGCAATTCTGGGAAGACCACTGCCCCAGGAGAATTGGACGCTGAACTGCCCTATAAAGTGACCAGTCACAACCATGAAGACCACAATAAGGCTGGTGAAGCAATGGGTTAATGACAAGCGAGTTTTATGGTTGATACACACTAGGAAAGATACATTACCCGCTCCGAGCCGAGGCAATCGTCCACGTGTCCTGCCTCCAAGAACATGTCTTGGTCTCCCAAAGCTCAGCACATTGTTTCATGGAGACTGTAAACTGGAGTCTTGGGTTGTATATCAAATTGAGATAGACATATCGGTGATTCGAGAAGCACTCACGCACTGCGTTATTAGATATTTGAAGAGATGCAGACCCATAACAATTGGCGAAACATTGACGGCATGCCTATTCCGTACGAGTATGACAAAACACCCCGGCAACTGTCCCCACAAATCGCACATGCTTGTAGCCCTCGACCTTTGGTCAGTCTCCCTTTGGACCGACGAACTTCCATTACCACGAGCAAATATGGCATTCCGCTACTCTTGCCTCGGGATGGCCGTATGGCCGCCGATGCATCCCGCCCGTCGTATTATTGTCATTCCTCCTCATCTTGGAGCTTGTGAACTTGCTCCTTCATCATCCCTCCAACATCCAAAGAGCTCCTCAGATAACAGTGCTCAGGCCAATAACCCACATAACCCTACGGTGTTCAACGGCTGTTATCTAGCAAGCAAAACTGGCGGATCAGAAACCCTTCGTAGTTGCTGTACCAATGGCGTCAATAGACCTTGAGGACCAGCTCTACGAGAACGATGTGAAAGCCGTCAAGCAATGGTGGATCGACTCTCGATGGAGGTATACCAAGCGGCCATTTACGGCCGAGCAAATAGTCGCCAAGAGAGGGAACCTCAAGATTGAATATCCAAGCAATGCCATGAGCAAAAAGCTGTGGAACATTGTTGAGGACCGGTTCAAAGTGGGTCCCTTCTTGGATTAATCTATATGAGTATTGATGCTGACCCTTGACTTTCAGAATGGCGATGCTAGTTTTACCTATGGCTGTCTCGAACCAACTATGCTCACACAGATGGCGAAATACCTTGATACCGTTTATGTCTCCGGCTGGCAATCCTCCTCGACAGCATCATCCACTGATGAGCCTTCGCCTGATCTTGCAGATTACCCCATGGTACCCCACCTGTCTGAGGTTACGATATTAGTGGTGACTAATCACAAGTAGAATACTGTTCCCAACAAAGTGCAGCACCTCTTCATGGCCCAGCTCTTCCACGACCGCAAGCAACGTGAAGAGCGTATCACTACCCCCAAGAATCAGCGTGGGAGTGTCGCCAATACCGACTTCTTACGACCTCTCATTGCAGATGCGGATACCGGTCATGGAGGCCTTACGGCGGTTATGAAGCTAACAAAGTTATTCGTTGAGAAGGGAGCCGCAGGAATTCATATCGAGGACCAAGCACCAGGTACGAAGAAGTGTGGCCACATGGCAGGTAAAGTTTTGGTACCTATCAGCGAGCACATAAACCGTTTGGTGGCTATCAGAGCACAGGCAGACATTATGGGTACGATCCGATACCATCCAGTGTAAATGTACACATGCTCATTATGCTAGGCACCGATCTCCTCGCTATTGCAAGAACAGACTCAGAAGCCGCAACCCTCATCACATCCACCATTGACCGTCGAGACCACGGCTTCATCCTCGGTATCACTAACCCGGCCCTGCAACCTCTCAACGATCTCATGGTCGCCGCCGAGCAAGCCGGCAAAAACGGCGACGAACTTCAAGCAATAGAAGACCAATGGCTCGCTCAGTCCGGGCTCAAGCTCTTCGATGAGGCAGTGCTCGAAATGATCAATGCTGGTGTCCACGTAAATAAGCAGGGACTGATTAAAGAGTATCTCTCCACCGTCAAAGGAAAGAGTAATTCCGAAGCTAGAGCCATCGCCAAAGGTCTTACTGGGGTAGAAATTCACTGGGACTGGGACGCCCCTAGAACTAGAGAAGGATTCTACCGCTATCAAGGCGGGTGCGGGTGTGCTATTAACCGTGCCATTGCCTACGGACCTTACGCGGATATGATATGGATGGAGAGCAAACTGCCCGATTTCAAGCAAGCGGAAGAGTTTGCCAACGGCGTGCATGCTGTATGGCCTGAGCAGAAGTCGGCGCCACTGTTCAACTAGATCTTTTCGGACGCTGCTAATGTTCTGTCATAATAGGCTTGCGTATAATCTTTCTCCATCCTTCAACTGGAAAGCCGCCATGCCGCGCGAGGAACAAGAGACCTACATCGCACGTCTGGGCAAACTAGGGTACTGCTGGCAGTTCATCACACTAGCAGGCTTGCACACCACGGCGCTCATCTCGGACCAATTCTCCAAGGCGTTTGCGAAGAGTGGCATGAAAGCTTACGGAGAACTAGTGCAGGAGCCGGAAATGGAGAACAAGATTGATGTGGTAACACATCAGAAGTGGTCTGGCGCGAACTATGTGGATAACCTATTGAAGATGGTTACTGGGGGGGTGAGCTCTACGAGTGCAATGGGCAAGGGGGTTACGGAGGATCAGTTTAAGTAAGTTATGTGTGTAGGAAAACATGTAGGGACTTGGATGAGGCGTTCATAAAATAGGAATGCCATTGAATTTGTACAGCAAAGGAGACGATAGTAGGGGCTTGGCAGCAGGACGTTGCTATCCAATACTTTCACATACAGTACTTGTCGACAACAGTGCGTAGAGTGTCAAAACGTCTACCGGTTCTGGTATTGCCTAGTCTTCATCTTCCCAATTTCTCTCTTCTACTTTATAGTTCTTGAAGTAACCTCAAGTACATGAAGACGAAGCCTTTTGGTTGAGGTAGTATCATACCGTGAAGGGAAATCTTCGAGACATGGTCGATATAAAGTGATACGATCTTCAAATTTGAAGCTTTCAGACTTTCGAGGGGCTCTTTTTTGGTTGAACGTATGGAACTGAAGAAGCACGTCCACGTAAAGCTGCAAATGGAAGAGTTGCCCTCGGCTGGACCTCCCTGCTTGTCCTGCTGTTCATTACGGGCCGATGTCGCTCGCGCTAGTTGTAGAACCCTGTCAGTGTTTTGCGGAGAATCCCAAATTTATTCCACAGCTCTGACCGCCTAAAGAGTAGAGCTACAAGCATCCTCTACTACTTTATTAGAAGCAGTGGTTGCACCTTGCGCAAGAACTGTAATCATGGCCTCTCGCATTTGTAGTCGTTCTCTCAGAACGCCTTTGGCCCGTCAGTTCGCTTCACCAACATCTCAACGCAGAACCTTCGTTTCGGCATTGGGGGGTTTAAAAGCTGGGTTTGTTGCACCTACGAGGCCAATTGTGGGAGCTTCTTTGCAGCAAATCCGAGGTGTCAAGACCATTGACTTCGCAGGACACAAAGAGAAAGTTTATGGTTCGTCTGAGCTGGTGGCCAGAAGCAGTCACGGAAGGCTGACCGTGACTCAGAGCGTGAGGATTGGCCAAGGGAAAAGCTTTTGGTAAGTTGCGCCCTAAGGCGTGCATCAAACATCCTGAACCCGGTCTACGTCGCTTCTCAGTTGACAGAGATTCTAATCGCTATAACAGGAATACTTCAAAAATGACACTCTTGCCCTTATTGGTTACGGATCGCAAGGACACGGCCAGGGCCTCAATCTTCGCGATAACGGCTTGAACGTCATTATTGGTGTACGGAAGAACGGCGCCTCATGGAAGGAAGCTCAGCAAGATGGCTGGATTCCTGGGACCAACCTCTTCGATATCGACGAGGCCATTTCGAAAGGCACCATTGTCATGAACCTACTTAGTGACGCCGCCCAGAGCGAGACATGGCCCGCAATCAAGCCACAATTGACCAAGGGCAAGGTAGACGGATGAAATGCTGATGAAATTCAGCGGAACTAATGCTAACTATGTATCAGACGCTGTACTTTTCACATGGATTTTCTCCAGTCTTCAAGGACCAAACCAAAGTTGATGTGCCAACGGATATCGACGTCATTCTAGTTGCACCCAAGGGTTCAGGTCGGACCGTTCGTACGCTTTTCCGTGAGGGTCGTGGTATAAACTCCTCAGTAGCTGTCTATCAAGACGTTACTGGCAAAGCCGAGGAGAAAGCCGTTGCCCTCGGTGTTGCCGTCGGCAGCGGGTATCTCTACAAGACTACATTCGAGAAGGAGGTCTACTCGGATCTGTATGGCGAACGTGGTTGCTTGATGGGCGGTATTCACGGCATGTTCCTTGCGCAGTATGAGGTCCTAAGAGAAAGAGGCCACAGCCCAAGCGAAGCATTCAACGAGACAGTCGAGGAGGCCACCCAAAGTTTGTACCCATTAATCGGAGCAAACGGTATGGACTGGATGTATGCTGCTTGTTCGACAACGGCCAGACGAGGCGCCATTGATTGGAGCGGGAAATTCAAGGATACCCTGAAGCCTGTGTTCAATGAGCTCTATGATAGCGTGAAGAGCGGTAAAGAGACGCAGCGATCACTGGAGTACAACTCGCAACCGGATTACAGGGAAAAATACGAAAAGGAAATGCAGGAGATCAGGGATTTGGAGATTTGGCGCGCTGGAAAGGCTGTCAGGTAAGCATTCAGTCTGCTCTTTGAGTTGAAAGTAGCTAATTGCAACAATAGGTCTTTGCGTCCTGAGAACCAAATCTAAGGTTGTGGCTTTGTTTCTATCTGTTACTTTGGCGCATCTGTATGATACCAGATGCATACCTGAACATGATCTGCCGGGAAAAGTTGGCTTGGGATCTGATCTATTTAGCCTGTGCTTTGCCGACCGAAAATCGGCCCCAAAATCCAAAAATGGCCAAATGTCCATCCTTTTGCATCAATGCCTTTATTTGAAACAGCAATGGTGACTGTTAACAACTGCTGACACTTGTGCTTAGTTATCGAGGCCTTATTTCCTGCAGCATCTCGGTATCCTAAGAGCCTGGCGCAATGACCTTCGGGAACACGCTGCCACTGGATCGTTCCTCCGTGCTGTCCGCCCACGAAATCATTAAATCCCATATCCATCTAACACCTGTCTTAACATCCACAACCCTCTCAGACCTCGCATCCACTCCACAGTCACCAGAAGCACTTGTCGGCACGCCTTACGAAGAACAGACTCCAGCGCACCCTAGGATACATCTCTTCTTCAAATGCGAGAACTACCAACGAATTGGTGCCTTCAAGTCCCGAGGCGCTTTCCATGCACTCTCGAGATTGAGTAAAGAGGAACTATCGAGAGGAGTGGTGACCCACAGTTCTGGTGCGGGTTGAAACGTTCACCTTCACCCAATTGGCATATACGCGAGCAACTTGGCTAACTATTGTGACCTCGATCTATAGGCAACCATGCACAAGCCCTCGCCCTTGCCGCGCGCACTTTCGGAATCCCTGCCCATATCGTCATGCCCACAATATCCACTCCATCCAAGATCGCCGCAACACAAGGGTATGGGGCTGAAGTCATCTTTAGTGGTAGCACATCGCAAGAGCGGGAGGCCGTTGTGAAAGACGTGATCAAGCGGACTGGAGCAGTCTTGGTGCCGCCATACGACCACCCGAATATAATCCTTGGCCAGGGGACTATGGCATTGGAGCTCGAGGAGCAAGTCAAGGAGATGGTAGGGCAGGACAAGACGCTGAGTGTACACCATTATACGAAAGGTGCTGTGAACGGACATGCAAACGGAACCACAGTTGCAAACGGCCATGAACCATCCTCGCATCCAGGACCTGGGCACCTTGACGCTGTCATCGCACCTCTCGGGGGCGGTGGCATGCTTTCTGGCGTAGCAACTGCCCTTCACGGCACAGGGACTGTTGTTTTCGGAGCTGAGCCTTCGTTCGAGGGTGCTGACGACGGAAGGCGAGGCCTCGCCGCGAACAAGCGCATCGAGACGGTAAAGACGCTCACCATTGCCGATGGTCTACGGACACCCGTAGGAGAACTCACCTGGACTGTCATCAGCGACAGATCGAAAGTACGAGGCGTGTATGCCGTCACAGAAGAGCAGATTCTAAAATCGATGAGGCTGGTGATGGAGCGCATGAAGGTGTTCGTGGAGCCGAGCGCGGTTGTGGGATTGGCGGTGTGTTTGTACGATGAGGAGTTTAGGGCTCTGGTGGAGAGGGAAGGGGGAGAGGAGGGGTGGGACGTGGGTGTGGTGTTGTCAGGTGGGAACACTACAGTCGAGGCTATTGGGAAGATGTACGAGGTCTCAGAGACAAAGGCGGAGAGAGCGGAAGGAACGTTGGGGCGGAATGGGGAGAAGACAGCGGAGAATGTCGCTGGGTGACCGAGTAGCCCTTGAAGAAAGTACATTCATAGGTATACTGAAGAAACTTGGGGGGGTTCTCATGGGATCATTAAGCTTCCGTGCGTCACGGATCTCGGGGAGGCACGAGCCCTATTTGGTGATGGCTATCATTGTCTTATTCACTGTATTTATTCACACAACAACAAATAGACATCAAGCCAAGGTCATCCCGAAACGGTCGTGGCAATCTTGTGTGACCACTTCGCTGGCAATGACCTCATGTCTCAAAGATAACGCGGAGTGTCGTTGTGCCAGAACAGGTCACAAGCCCAAGGTTGGTATCTTGTGTGCGGTGTGATTGCTTGCGCCCTCAATCGAGAACAAACACCACAGGGGAACAGTATCACACACTCCATGAGCGTAGAGCGCATTGATACGGCAAGCCTCTTCCGAGTTGGAGCCACGAGTCGGCGGATTTTGAACAAAGCACGGGGGTCCGAGAGGCGACCAAAGATGTGGTTACACTGGGTCTACAGTATCCCATGTTGGACTGTTTCAACAATATATCCTGACTTTCGTCACCAGCGACCCTAGAGCAGGGAAAATGCCTCCGGTTATGATTGCAATTGGATGCACACCTTCCAACGTTCTTATCGTTAATCAATATTCCCGGATAGTGTGAGGGGGTTGCCGCCTCTACGCTCTACACCAATGATAGCAGCCGTTTGACCACATCCTCCTCGAACCAGGAAGCAAGCAGCCTATGGGTGTAACAGATCGAAGTGAAAGCGCAACACATCTATCTCAAACAAGCTCTGGGTGAATTCTGGTCAGGCGGTAGCTTCCCTTTGTCTCAAGTTCTGCGCGTGTGCCAGCTATCAAGGCAGGTACGAGTCGATCATACAACATGACTATCCATAAATGGGCACCTCCCCTAAGGCTTCTCTTCATTCCCAACTCTTCCTCTTTGTGCAAATATTACAATCGAGCTCAGATATCATTCCTAGTACTACCTACTATCATCTTCTTACCGTCTCTATCTCTTCGATAGAACAATAAACGCAATCATGACAAGCAGAAACTTGACCAGGATCAACGTCATCCATAACACCAAGTACAAGCCATCGGGCCCCAAGTCCTATGTCCATCTCCTCCGCAAGTACAGATTCAACCCCACCAAAGAAGGCCCGTACGCCTTTGGCAGCCAGGTCCATACCCAGGGTAAGTTTGGGGTTGACCGCGCCGTTGGCGGTAAGACGTCCATCCAGCATCCGCTCCAGAAAAAGTCTCTTGCGGATCCTGGTCAGGTCGGTAATGTTCCTGCCGAAGATGTCCAGAATGACTCTATGTACCTTTGCCCCGTGACTATTGGAACAACTGGCCAAACCTTCAATCTGGACTTTGATACTGGGTCTGCAGACCTTTGGGTATGCCAACTCAAAGTTCTGGCAAGCTTCGAATGGAATGTGACTGACCTCTGTTCAGCTCTGGTCTACCGAATTACCTTCCAGCACCACTACCACTGGGCATACGGTCTTTGATCCCTCGAAATCCAGCACTTTCAAGAATACCGAGGGCTCTTCCTGGAAGATCTCCTATGGTGATAGCTCCTCAGCATCCGGCACCGTTGGCACCGACAATGTTACGCTCGGCGGTCTCACCATCAAAGACCAGTCCATTGAACTCGCCCAAACCCTCTCTACCCAATTCCAGCAAGGAGCCGGTGACGGACTCCTAGGCCTTGCCTTTGGCAACATCAACACCGTAACCCCCAAACCCGTAGCCACTCCAGTCGAAAACATGATCTCCCAACAGGACATTCCGAAAGACCAAGAGCTCTTCACCGCCTACCTCGGTTCTGTCAACGACGCCAAGGACCCCGATAAGGGCGCCTCCTTCTACACCTTTGGCTACATCGACCAGCAGGCTCTCGGTGGTCAGACACCTTACTACACCCCCGTCGACAATTCCCAAGGGTTCTGGATGTTCCCCAGCACCTCGGCCACCGTCAACGGCCAGAACGTCGATCGATCCGGCAACACCGCCATTGCTGATACCGGAACCACACTCGCACTTGTCGACGATACGACGTGCCAGGCCATCTACAATGCCATTCCCGGCGGAAAGTACGACAACAACCAGCAGGGTTATATCTTTCCTACGAATACCGCGGCGGACAAGCTGCCTGCTGTGACGTTTGATGTTGGCGGCAAGCAGTTTGCGGTTGAGAAGGAGGATTTGGCGTTTGCGGATGCGGGGAATGGGATGAGTTATGGGGGAATTCAGTCGAGGGGGACGATGACGTTTGATATCCTTGGGGATACTTTCTTGAAGGGGATATATGCGGTAAGTGGCCCTTTCCGAAGCCACCTCCCTTTTATCCATCGGCAGTGGCTTATCCGTTTCTACAGATCTTCGACCAGGGTAATACACGTTTCGGCGCCGTGCAGAAGAAGGTGACGGTTTAGGAGGCTGGTGGTGTGCCTCTCTCTGTTCTGTGTGAGAGATGGGGATTGATGCATCTCAAGCGTTTATGGGCGGTGCGGAGGAAACTGGGATTACATTGGGCGATGGAACAAAATACCCGGTTGAGTGATGTGGTACATGAATTGCTTTGATGCTTTGGGCGTTTCTAGCCTAACTATGGCTTCTTGTAGCTCACAATGGGGGGAATACATGCAGGGGTCTAGCCATTGTAAGGCTAGTGATTCATGAGAGTCAGTTTGGTAGAGTAGCAGTACTTGAACTATAGACTTGTCGATTGATTCGATAAATCCTTGATGGGTATTCATGGTATGTACGTACTATCCCTCTTACCTTGGATGTGATGCCCTGGCTGTTTAGATGTGATTCCGACGTAGATGATTATCATGGCAAGATGGTGGAGGGTGTGAAGGGGGTTTAGGTGGGAGGGTGGGGTGGTTGTGGTTCGTGTGGGGGAAGGGGTTTGGTCGGGAGAGGTCGTCGGTGGGGCAAAGGTTGTGGTTCGTGTGGTTGTGGTTGTGGTTCGGGATGGTTGTGGTTCGTGTAGAGGGAGGGGTTTTGGTCGGGAGAGGTCGTGGAGGTGGAGGGGTACCTTAGGGGTAGAGGGTTCGTGTGGTTGTGGTTCGTGTGGTTGTGGTTCGGGATGGTTGTGGTTCGTGTGGTTGTGGTTGTGTGATTGTGGTTGGTGTGGTTGTGGTTGGTGTGGTTGTGGTTCGTGTAGAGGGAGGGGTTTTGGTCGGGAGAGGTTGTGGGTTCGTGCGGAGGGAGGGGGTTTGGTCGGGAGAGGTCGTCGTGGGGGCAGAGGTTGTGGTTCGTCTGGAGGGAGGGGTTGTGGTTCGGGATGGTTGTGGTTCGTGTGGAGGAAGGGGTTTTGGTCGGGAGAGGTCGTGGGCGCAGAGGTTGTGGGTTCGGGATGGTTTATTAAAATAGGGTGATTGATTGAGAGAATGAAGTTGTCGAGGTCGAGATAGGGGGGTGGATGTACTGTATGTACTGTAGCATGAAGGAAGGAAGGGTAGGCGGACAGTACCTAAAGACGCGATATAGTAGCACTTGTGAATTAAGCAAATATGCTATTTTATTAGAAAAATTTAGGGGTGGGGTATGTAGACGGAGGTTTGGGCACGGTTGGGAGGTTTGGGGATGAGTTGGCACTGAGTTGAGATAGGATGGGGTTGAGAGGGGGGGAGGGGGAAGGGGAGGTGGGATGTAGGTAGATGGACAAGGAGGCAGGTATATGGCGATGGGAGGGTGAGATGGTTGTTTTGGGTGGATGTACGGGGAGAGTGGAAGGGGGGTTTTGTGTGGGTGGGCGAGGGAGGGAGTGGAAGGCTCTGTTTGAGCGGATGTGTAAAAGATAAAAAAGCCCTTCGAGACTGAAAGAAAAGAAAAGACGTGTACGTGAAACAAAACCGAAAGTGTGTTTTGGGGATACCTACTTGATCCATTTTAACATGTCGTAAACTCCGCGGTACACATGAAATACACCTGCAAAAAAACAATTCTCCCAGACCGAAAATTGCAAGAGGATTTTCTAGAACCACAACGCCTTTGGGATACCGGATCCAGCCATACGACTCCAAGAAATTTTCCCAGCCAAAAACTCCAATCCCCGAAAACGCCAGTATCCACAGCTCCCACTAATCTCACTCACCCTCCCCCCCCCTCTTTAGCTACCCCCCCGCTCTAACCTTCCTCCACCCCCCGACGGCGTTATGCACCCCGACCGCCGCAACCCCCACGCTAATCAGATCCATCACCGCCGCCTGATGCTCCAGCGTCCTAGCCTCAGGCTCCGTCATCTCGCCCGCTCGGATGTGCGCGCGCCGCGCGCGGGACGCTTTGTGGGACTGGTAGATGTTGTTGCAGGCGGCGGCGGTGGTGATGGTGGCAAGGGCGAGGGGGAGGAGGGGGGTGCGGTGGGGGGTTGGAGAGGGGGTGCGGGAGCGGGAGTGGGAGCGGGAGGGGGGTGGAGGGCGGGGGTGGTAGTGGGAAGGGGGGTGGGCGGAGGAGTAGCGATCGACGCCGCGGTGGGAATTGTATGGGATCATGGTGCGGCGGCGGCGGGGGCCGGGTGAGGAGCGCGGGCTCAAGTCATCGGAGTCGGAGTCGGAGTCGGAAACGGAGGCGTGACGTCGGCGTCGTCCTACATGCAGAAGATTCAGATGAAGAAACACGGGACAGAAACAAACTTGGTTGGAAACAACTACCTTGATCTATCCTCCTCGGCGCACCCGAACTTAGCGAACGGCCCCGGTGTCGCTCAATCCCATCACGGTACGCATGTGCGCGCAGGTGATGGCTATCCTGCTTGCCGTTGCGCACAAAGACTTCTTCGACCGAGTAGGCCGGGTTCACGCGTGCGGATGGCGGCAGGCCGACTGGGGCTGGGAGGGGGGAGCTGTGGCGGGAGTGGTGATGGTGGTCGTAGTAGTCTGTGAGGTTTGTAAGATGGAGATTGAGAGGGAGGGAGGAAAAATTGGGATGGGGTACCTTTGTCGCTGGAGTAGGGCATGGTGATGCGAATGGGAGGGATTAGAAGAGGGATATGAAAATTGGAAAGCCAGGTAGGCTTCCAGCCAGGAGGACAGTGGTATATCAATGCGCAAAGTGGCATGTTGCGGGAAGGATTCATGGTTGGCGTCTCATGTGTGTTTCGGTGTCGGATGTGAAGCTATTTACTGTTCACGGATGGGGCTGTGCTGGAGATACGCGACAGAGTATGGAACATTTTTAAGGAGAAACTTCATAGGGTCATGAATGTAGAGTCTCTAATCATTCCATGGATGGTAATATAAAAAACTACAAAGTTCCGCAGTCGAGTTTGCTGGGCGTGAGTCTCCATTTGGTCATGGTGTGGGCCCTGCGGACCAAGTTATCCAACGGAAAGTTTTCTAACAGGAAGATGAGTAGACAGGAAACCTAAATGGAATAGCAGTATGATATAAGCCGCAGGTAGGAAAAGGGTCCACTCGAGCCCACTCTTCAGACGGTTTTGACAACTTGTGCGAGTGGAAAGGAAATTGAGCTGTGCCGACGAGAAAAGTCGACAAAAGGAAGAACGTAAATCATCATGTGGCTATCCGACATAGCATCTCATACTACGTTTGGTACAGCCAAGTAGAGGAGATTGTGTTATTTCTTAGCCGGTTTGTTGAATCCAGGAAGCAAGGCAGCAAGACCACGCACCCTTAAACCGAAAGAAAACTTGACATATCCATGTTCGTTCGTCACCTAGCCATTCCCAATGTGTCAATCTAGCCCATCTCCTTCAGGCTTACCGTTACTGGCTCCTATTCAGTTTTTTCCATTTTTGGCCTCCATCCACTCGTCATCGCTTGGGTCCAACATCTCGTACTCCTCATCTGTCAAGAACCCGTCGTCAGTAGTGGATTCGTCTTCCAAAGTCAGTGTCTCGACATCGTCTAGTAACTGTCCCTCTGCGTCGGTGACGGAGGCAGGTGCGGTTTGAGCTTCGTGGGTGCTCGAGACAGGAGATTCCTTGTCTAGCTTAGGAAAGATCATCTGGCTGTGCTCTACTTCCTCTTGCTTCACTATCTTGGCGATGTCTTCAATGTGCTCCGTCTTTACTCCTGGCTCTGAGTCCTGTGGCTTGGCAATATCGTCAATGTGCTCCGTCTTCACTTGGGGGTGCGATACTTTGGCGATACGGACATCAATATCGCACCAAAGCTTATGGCCAAATGGTAGTCCATCAGCGGCCTTCAGACGCCAATAAGAGATCGCTTTGCCCTCACGCTCAGGGGTCCTCATGGTAACAGCGAAGCCGACCTCTTCGCCGACTTCGACAACACGATTGATAACGTTGCTCTCCGTAGCTTTGACAATGTCACTTACGCTGGATGGGTGATTCGGGTCGACGTTAAACATGATATCTCCACCAATGAAGCGAACGCTACATCCTGCAGGCCAAGCGTGAGGTCCAGGGTTACGAAGGGTCCAGATTTGTTCAAATCGGATGCTGGGAGCGAAGACAGATCCGTCAGCGACAGCATCACAGATGAAGTGGGCTTGGAGCTCTGAAGCAATGGGCTTCTGGGCTTCGGTCTTAAGCTCCTCCTTGACCGGCTCTGGCTCTGTGGGCTTAACCTCAGCAATAGTTTGCACCTGTGTAGCGGCATTGGCGGATGGCGCACGTGGGGTCGTTTCTGTGGCCTTAGAGCTGGTTTGCGGCAGCTGATCACCCATGGTGCAAAGGTCTTCGCCGTTCTCTTTCTTGCCTAAAGTGGTTACCGAGACGCTTCCAACTGGGGTCTTAAATTTGATCAGAGGGTGAGTACGATTGTGATGAAGCTTGGGCAACGCTTCGCAGCTGGCGCAGAAGTCGGTATCATGGCAGACCGCACACTTGTACCTAATCCCCGTAATGTAAGATCCATATTGCTTTCCTTTGCATAGAGGACCATCGCAGTTAATGCCGATGTGTCGCTGGGTGCGCTGAGGCATCTGCGGAATCGGTTCGTAGAGCGGTACAAAGCGATGTCCTGGATGGCTGTGACGAGCATCCTTGAAGCAAGTAGAGCAGTAGTCCCAGTCAGGGCAGTTCATGCACTTGTGACGTATACCATGGATATTCTGGATGTGTTAGAAGATATAGTACCATCAAGACGCTTAGATATACCTTATCACATCCATCGCAAACTGCGAAATGACGAATGCTTCGGCCAGGCGTGCAAAGATTACTAGCCATGATGTCCAGGCTGGTCTCCTCGGAGGCAGGTACGAATGCATGACCTGGGTGATGGCCATGCTTCAAGCTAACGTGGCAAGGAATGCAAAGATCGTAGTCGTCGCAAACGGTACAGGTCACAAAGTTGGACTCATCAAAGACTAGACCGGTTAGCATATCGACTGTGACAATAACATATAGAAGCCTCACCTTGAACACAAGAATTGCATGTGCGGCTCGTATCTGGAGACTCATGAAGCTCTTCTTCCTTGATGTTGGAGTTGAAAGCACCGGGAACATCTTTCTCATCCTCGACCTTGGCATGCTTCTTGGGAGCTATGGTCTCAGTCGTGCTGTTGATAACCTTGCCATCTTTGACGAATCTCTTGATCAACCAATGATCCTCGAAATCACACAGAACACCCTTTTCAACACAGGATTGGCAGAGATCAAAATCTCCATCATCACAGATGCTGCAGTGCCAGTGAGCATCAGGTATACCCGCATCACAGTTGTTGCAGCAGATAGTGAATGCTATTCCAGGAGCAGTGAAAGCTTGGTCTGCGCTACGGAGTGTGATTGGATGATCTCTCGCCATGCTCTCAATCTCAGCGTAGAAATGCTGGCGAGCGCTAAAGAACCCGGGTACTGGTGCTTCGTCATCACCTTCTTTCAGAGGTTCCTCTTTGATTGCTTTCGTGGTCTCTTCAGCCTTGAACGGAGTGGCATGAACCTTTAAGGACTGGTTGGAGGGGTACTTCAGAGTCGATTGTCGAAGTTTCTGTACATAGGCTCGACGATGATTGTCTGTGGCGGCCTGATGGGCTAGCGGTGTAGCAGTAGTTAGCGTTGTGGTTGGGCTGCCCGAATCCATGTTTAAGGACCTTGCTCCATCGACCTTGAGAGGATCGGGGTTCATTGGAGGGACATAGCGGTGAGAAGTAAGACGGTCTGTAGTCGCCGGCTCCACTACTAGAGTCATAGGCTTTGAAGATGGCATGTCAGTAACGGTGGCTTTGATACGAAGCTTGAGCTTCGCCTTAGCAGCGCGGTAAAGCTGCTTGTATACCGATGGGTTGTTGCTATCGAGAGTAATATATGACCCGGCGCTGTCCGAGAAACGTTCGAACACAACATGCTGCGTCGGAGGGATGGCTAGTAACGAACGAAGCTAAGGAGTTGTTAATGAACAATACTGATGTTAACGCTGGCGAGGCGTGAATGATGTTTACGGTAGCCGTCGGACGAGGCTATGCGTGAGAGGGAAAACGTACCTTATCGGGCAGACTGTTTGCTCCAAGCTCTTTCAAAGCAAGCTTGAATCTTCGATTCTCGCCATTGCTTAGAGCGATCTTGATAGTTATGGGGTGATCCGGTGATGCGGTAGAGTTGATGGTCGACATCGTGGCGAGTGTACGAGGCTACAGTCAAGGATGACGAACGGCCAAAGTGGGGGCGTGACTGATCACCTTTGTAGGAATCAAGAGGCGGTCTATAATCCCTAACTAGTTATCAAGTTCTCTACGATGATTGAGAGTAGATTCTGCAAAAAATGAGGGTTAACTTGAATGGTGGGTGATGAAAGGATGTAGAGTAGGTGAGAGCTGAAGTGGAGGTCGAGTAACGTAAGGTACCTTAGGCAGCTTTGGGGCCTTGACGCTAAACCGCTTTCAACACATCTTGAAAATGTTAGGAGGTTCAGGTTTCTATGTGATTTACAATCACTTTGCTCATACGAAATAGGTACAGTGTCCAGTCTCGCATCAAGCACGTAATGGGTCAAATGTGATTGAGACTGGATTTTGGCATGGCGCTTTTTCGGTGTAGTTTGCACTATGGAATGGGACATTGTGGCGATACCGCCGAAACATGATGAATGTTGTCCTTTGCTAGCTAAATGACAGCCAATATGCTCGAAACTGACCCTGAATATTTTATACAAGAAGTAGTCCCATCCCCGACAGCAGGGCAAAGTGCTCGTAAGCTCGCATATGAAACTGCTCATCACGGAATTGCTTTGTCCTTACAGAAAAGAAGAGAAAAAGCTAAGATGCTATAGTGACACGCCTCAAGCATGGACTAGACTATTAACGACAAGCAGAAGTAAATTAGTAAAACATCTGTGACGCTCGCCCACGCATGCAAAGCACGCTCAAAAAACACGACTAAAAACAGGACTAAACACATTGCTGGAACACTGGCATGCATGGCGACCAAATTTGGCAACTCCTTATTGTTGGGGATAATAGACCGCAGGCGAAGGTTGAGTATAATATTGCACGGGAGGCGTCATCGTCCCGCCCATTCCAACCACTCCACCAGATTGTGGCATCGCATACGTAGCCGGGGGATATGGCGTATTGATTTCCGGCCCAGCGGTCAATTGAGATGAGTCGTAATAGTAGACCATGCCATTGCTTTCATGCGCCACGGTACCTGCTTGGGATGTTGGCTCGGCTGGTGGAGGTGGCAGTGGTGGCGGCGCCGCGACAGGAATAGGGTATGGGTATTGCTGGCCTGGTACAAAGGGTGGGGCACCAACAGAGGGCGCCATGACGGGTACCTGATCTGCGGGTGGATAGTAGTACATGGGCGGAGGAAATTGTTGTGGATAGAAAGTTTGTGGCTGCTGGTAAGGGATCGGTTGAAACGGCTGAGCGTGTATGGCTCGCTCAGGTATCTGTGAAAGTGGAGTTCCAGAGCCTTGACTCGGGTGTGATGGATGACGAGAGTGAGGGTAGTAAGCCATATCTTGGGCAAAACCTGGACCAGGTACTTGCGTAGGCACTTGCTGATGGAACGGCTGTTGTTGCTGTTGCTGAGGTGGGTTGACATCCAGAGTAGCTGGAGACTCGATGTCTGCAACGGATACAGTCTTTTGTGGTATGGGCTGGTGCATTGGTATCGGCGCCGGCCGATTTTCCCTGAAAGTTGGCTTCTGTGGGAGAGGATAATTTGCCGATTGGGGAAGTTTGACTGTGGGGAGTTCAACAGCCCCAGCAGCTGGCTGAGTTGCTACTTGTACTTGCTCAACCGCAGGCGGTAATCGCACTACGGGCTTACCAGGCTCTGCCGATATCGAGGGTACCACGCCATCCAATGCAACTTCGCGAGCCAAGGAGGACCTCCTGCTCATGGCAACACTGGGCGAATAAGCACTGCCCGCGTAGGCGCTGGTCCTTCTGCTGGAGAACCCGCCAAAGCTACCGTATCCTCCGTTGAAGCTCCCTCTTCCTCTGGCTTTTCCGAAGCCTTGCTGATGTGGGCGCAACGCCCGAGGGATGAATATAAATGATCTATCAGTAGATGGGAAAATATACCGTATAGGCATGTCAGGTAGCGATATTCGGACAGGCTTGTCTCTTCGGAGTGGCGGACGGTGATGAGGTAAACGTGTGTGTTGGTTGACCGGTACGGCAGAAAATGTAATCGGATCTGCCATGCCTAGCATGTAGACCCTAATCTGCATAAGTCCGATACGTGTGGTTCTCGAGAATGATCGGTTTGGCGGCTGAGCCTTGAGAGGCAAAGATGGCATATTTGGACGCTCTTGCGAGCCTTGGTAAACTGATTGTGGAGTGACGGTACCATGACCTTCTTGCGCAACGGTCTCGTGCAAGTCGTGCGCCCAAGGAGCATCCACTGGTCCTGAAGGTTGAGGCATATGACTGCGTGCGTATTTAGTTAGGAGTGCATGAGACTGACATATCGGCTCAGTAGATACGTACCCTACCGGCGAAAAGGGTCCTCCGGGGCCAGCTCTTCCCCTTCCTCTTCCTCTTCCAAAAGGCCTGAACCCATTCTGTCCTGGCGCAGAGGAGCGGTGGTCGTGCATGAAGAATCCCCCACGATTCGGTACAAAAGCTGGATCGGCATCCCTCTGCTTCCTATACTCTTCATGTTCCCGTCGCCTCTTGTCTCCTACTGTATCTAGGGATGCCGATTCCATCTTCTCTTGCCCAGGAGCAGCTGGTGGTGGTTCATGAATCTGCTTTCCCATATCTTCAAAATCCATTTCCTCCCCTTCGTCGACGTCGCCGGAGAACTTGAGGCCGTTCATCATGGCCTCTGTATCATTCATGGCGGTTGAAAAAGACGCCTTCTCCGAGGCCACAGTTGTTTTTTTTGGCGAGTCCCGAGTACTTCCAACATGCCCATTGGCCAGAATCTTCGTTCTGACATTCCTGCGCTCGATAGATTCTCTATCACTAGCATCACTCCCCTCAGCGTCAGCGTCGTCGTCGGCATCGCTTATGATAGAACCCTCGCTCAACGAATCATCATCCACCCCAGCTGCTACTGAGCCATCTTCCTCCTCACCCTCATCATCTATTCTCCTCCTACTTGTGATATGGTTTTTCCGCCGAGGTGCAACCATATTGAATAATGGTGAGGACGTTTGAAGGAAAACGGGATTGGTGAGCAAAAGTCCGTAGACTTGATGAGGTGGATGACAGCGAGTGGCGTCGAATCAGGCATCCACCACGGGACAGGTGGAAACAAATTCACGCGTGAACAGCTGATGGTAAGGACAGCAGAAAGGTGTAGATTTTAATGACCAGCGGCGTCAACAAGTACGACTTTGTTGAGATGAACAGGTTGGTAGAGGTTGCTGACGTCGAGGGTTGGCAAAGCTCCAAAAAACATTTCAGGCTAGTCTACTTCGCTTCAAGGACTTAAAGTGCGCCGTAGCCGTGTATTGTTCCCATCACATGTCATTCGGTGATTTGTTGAAATGATAAGTTTAAACTTTTACATGAGATCACAGCCATATAATTCTGTACTACGAAAAAAGGAGGCACGCGAGAATAAGCCTACAGAACGCCAAAGGCCGTTCGTTGTTATATATTAAGGAGGATGTAAACCTTGGAAGAACCTATGTTGTGGCAGACTATGATACAGAAACGCCAAACACGTAAGCACTCATTCGAAGACTTTACTGCAATAGATAGGTCAGAAGTGGAGAATACAAAGCTGTAGTATCAACGGTGGCCACGAGTTGACCTAGAGAATGCGGATTCGAATCAAAAGCACTGGGTACGATTATCGCGTACCAGGCCCTCCTATATTGCCACCCATACTTTGCAGTCGGCTTGCAAGCTGCGGATACTTCTCTTGTACTTCAAGTTGTGTCCTCGTTGCTTCTGCATATGATAATGCGTTGACAATCTCACCTTCCGTCCTGGATAGCTCGGCTGCTCTTTCGAAATACTTCAGTGCTTCCGTGACTTTCCCTTGTTGTAGTAACAGTTGCGCCATCGTCGCTACGGCGATGTCGCACTCGGGATCGACTGGTGGACGTCAGCAAAGTACTCAGATCATAGGTGACAGCAATGGGACGTACTGATGAGCGCTTTCTGACACAGTTTCTCTGCTTCTTGGAAGTCTTGCTTCCATTGAAACAGAGCTAGTGCTTTGTTGATGAGTGGTAATACATTCATTCCGAAGGGTTTTGTCTGCTTCTCCATTTCGATTGCAGTATCGAATTTTTCAATCGCTTCTTGGTATTTCTGCTGATCCAGTAACAGTTCTCCGTAGTAGTTATAGACGTCAGGAACCTTGTCAAAATGCTTGATGCATCGTCTAAAAGTAGCCATTGAAGAAGCGATCGATCCCATCTTGTACTGTGTCACGCCTAGTTGGATATGGGAGAAGATGAATTCACGATCCAGGTCAATGGATTTCTGGTAGTCCTTGGCTGCCTCGGCGTACTCTCCAAGGATGAAGTGAAGCTGTGCTCGATGATAGTAGATGTCTGGGTCATCTTCCTTCTGTTCCATGGCTTGCTCGAAGTCTTTGGCAGCAAGATCTCGTTCACCTGGATATTGTAGATCAGCACTATCCAACAATTGGCAGGGTTCTCAGCTTACCAAGTTCAAGATGCATGCTTGCCCTTTTGATAAAGCTCTGGGTTAGTGATGATTGAAGCCCAACGCTTGTTGTTAGATCTGTTAACGCATCCGCGCTTTCGCCTCGTAGGTATCTGAAAGTTCCGCGCATGTTGTAGGCAAAAGCTTCGTGCTCGCCCAAATCTCGGAGCTCAAGCGCTTTATCGAATGCCTTCGATGCATTTTCATAGCCTTCACCAGATTTCAAGCTCATTGCAACCAACCCTGCTCGTAGTTGTTCTTTGCCACTGTCCTTTTCTAATTCGGCCGTTTCCTCCAGTCCTGCCGGCGGTGGGCGCGGTCTGAAGCTCTGAAGATAGTTTGTCACGAAAGTCGGGCTTGGCAACTTCTTCTCCTTCGCCTCTAGTATTGCCTTTCCTTTGGCCTCAGCAACCTTTTTCAGCAACCTTTCCACGCTTTGCGCGCTCTGCTCGTTCCTAAACCCATCGATGATACAGCTGGCGGTGTAGTCAAGCAGAGCTTCGCTGTATTTCTCGAGATGCTCATATGCATTGGCCCTCCTGTTCAGCGCCTTAACATATTCATTGTCAAGACCTACAGCAGCTGTAGTATCCTCGACAACCTTGTCCCATAAACCCATAGCGTTATAGCAGGCCGCTCGGTTTGAGTAAAATATAGGGTCCGGCTTGCAAAGGATGGCTTTGCCATATAGGTCGATGGCCTCATTGTAGCTCTTATCCCCGTATGCTTTGTTACCAGCCACTTTGAGTTTTGTGGCATAATCTTTTCGCTCCTAGGAAAGGTCAGCTTCAATGCTATCTTGTGGTCTAGAGGAGCAGTATCTACCTGTTCCGATAACGATTCGACAGTAGATTCATCAATCGTTGGAAGACTTTCTAACGGATCTGATTCGACCGATGGTGCTTGCGGCTTGGCTGCTATGGCGGAAGAAAGGTTAGAGACGAATTTGATTCAACAGCAAAGGCTCACTCTGCTCTTTCGGCTGTTCAGACACAGCCTTAGCCTCGGACTGGCTTTTCTCCTTCTTGGCTTTCCGTTTTGCCTTCTTGCTGGGTTTCTTTTCTTGCTCCGCTGGGCTGTCTTTGGCCCCCCTCCGTGAGTCGGATAGATAGTACACAACGCCAGCCCCTGATATGACCACCGCGACACCCGCAATCGTATAGACAACAGCCTTGTTTTCAGAGGCCCATGTTGATAATCGGTCCCAGAGAGGTAATGATGATGATTGGGAAGACAGGGAGGACGTGTCGAGAGCTGTGTTGGGCGCCGCAGGAAATGGAACAGATTCGCTGGACATGCTGCTTGCTCGGTCAAGCAAGGAGTGTGGACAAATTAAAACGCAGTCGCAAGTACCTCAAATGTACACGTGGAGATGGCGCAGTGTAAAAGTAGAAGCTGCACTAGATTTTTGTGGACAGAGACTCGAAAAGCAGTTCACGAGATTCCGGAGGAGTCAGTCAACCCATAAAAATTTGGCGAGGCAAACACAACCCTGACACGCCAAATTGCTTCAAGTACGTCACGGTTCCGGATATGATTTGTGTTGATAAATTTTTACAGGGACGACACTGCAAGATGTCAATGTATTTGGCTTCCTCGTGATATTTGCAGATGGATTTCAACCGCTTTGGAGGACCATTGAGGGGAGAGGACACAACTTCTGCTGCCCGTTATTGCGGAGAAAACCACTTTCTTCATGGTGACAGCCAGAGCTTTTCATAAAAGTCCTTCAATTTCTATGGCACTGTTATTCACTGCGTTTTCATCCTTAAAGTCCATATTCCACCTCTCTTAAGGTGCTTCCGCTTTCATCCTCCGTCATTGGCTGGGATCTACTCAACGACAACATAAAGCCTCCGAAGCGCTGATCCACTCTGAACGTCGAAGTTTCGGTCGTTGTTAGGCTAGGATGTAAAACAGGAATGGCTATAGATATCTAGACTACATCCACGCCTCCATCTGAGTTTGGTCGCGAATATGGAAGACTCCCAAGATCCCGACATCGAGATCACCACTTCGATCCGTAGCGATATCACCCTGACCAAGAGTGGCGTCAACACTACTCTCTCTGGCACCGCTACCGAGCCATGCCAGTTCTACATGTTAAGCTATCACCGAGACCGCATGCTCAGTACCGCCGCCGAATTTGCTTGGATCGAGGCATTCAAGGTTCTTGATGGAGCTAATGGGCTCCGTCTTTTAAAGAATACCCTGCATGAGCATCTTGCTCACACCTATGGAGATCACAACCATCCCGATCCCATCAAGGTACAGCGCCTCACTCATACTCATTTTTGTTGCTACCTTACAACTAATTCAACCAGCTCCGTGTCCTGCTTTCTCGAATCGGTGTCCTCCATGTCGAATCGTCTCCTACTCCTCCAGTGCTTCTCTCATTTCTCTTTCCCATTTTTCTTCCTCTTTTGCCACTCTCCCCCCCCTCCTTCCGAATCTACATCGCCCCTTGCATAACCTACTCATCCCTCTACACCTCTCACAAAACCACCTTCCGTACCCCCTATGATCACGCTCGGTCTCACATCCCCTCCAAAGCCTCCTCGTCCCCCGTACCAGCAGAAATCATACTCGTGAATATTCTAGGTGCTATTATGGAAGGCACTATCACAACGCCATATTTTTCCCGCGAGGGAAAGTGGGTCACACCTCCCGCAGCTCATGGAGGAAATGTGGGGACCACCAGGAGATGGGCATTGGAAACAGGGTTATGTAGCGAGATGGCGATTCTCAGGTCGGATGTGAAGGCTGGGGAGGTGGTCTGGTTGAGTAACGGGGTAAGGGGATGGGGATGGGGGCGGGTGGAAAAGACCGTAGCCCCATCCACTTTCGAAGGTCGAGCCCAAGCATCACTTGAAGATACGTCATGCATTGGAGGGTCTGACGATCAGGATCTTACTTTGGAAAACCACCTGGGGCAGACCGTTGGACCCATGACCAAGGGTTAATACGGTTCTCTACTATCATTAAAGGGAACAGGAAATGTCACCAGCTACTTCAGTCATGCAGCTTATACGCTGTAAGGCCGCCAAAGACACGAGGGATGGTACTGCTCAGTCCGCTACGTCAACGCAGACTTGAAAAAGCCAGCGTCCATATAGTGACTAGGAGAAGTCTGCGGAATGAAAGCTTGAGGTTTGCAAAAAGGGACGTTGATTTGAGTTGGAGGCCAGAAGCAACATGTTTATTCTCGGACGGAACTGCCTGACTGCTTTCTTGAACACACGATCGACTTAAGGTATTCTACGACTTTGGTAAATCTAAACAATTCATTTTGCGCTACACCACGCCATGCTCGATACAAAACCCAACTATCTTCATCCCGTCTTGCCAAACCAAAACCCACTACTACTCCTCCTCCCTCAACCTCCTCAACTCTGCCTCCAGCACCTCAATCCTCTTCGCCCTCGCAGCCTTTTGCTCGCTCTCGCTCGGCATCCCCTTGAAGACCAACTGCCGCGGCCTCATAAACTCGTCTCGAATATGCTCCGTAACTAACTTCCTCCTTTCTCTAAACTCGCTCACGTATGCTTGCAGCTCCTTGATACAAGCAGCTTTCATCTCTCCGCTTGCAATCTCCCCTTTCTCGTATGCCTGGCGAAGTCTTTCCAGCTCCTCGTCATCTTCGAGGAAGAACGTTAGGTACTGGTACGGCACGTCGACGTCAGTGCGGCCGCCGATTTCCTTGTGCAGCTCGATAGTATCTTGGCCGCCGGAGAAAGCTTTGTTGATTTTCTTCTTGATCTGATTGTCCGTGTCGCTAAGGAAGATGCTCGAGTCGGCGTCGCTAGCGGACATTTTGGACTCGGAGCCTTTGAGTGAGGGCAGGAAGACGGTGTGGATAATGGCTGGTTTGATGAGACCAATTCGCGGGGCGTTATCGCGGCACTGCCGAAAATAAGGGTCTTGGTCGATGGCGCAGGGGATCAGACAGGGAATTTTGGCGACTTTCTTGGGATCGGGGCCGAAGATGAAGGGGAAGCTGGTGGCGAAGGCGGTGGCGGATTGCATGGCTGGGAAAGCGAACTCGGCAATGTTGTTGCTGTCGTTGAAGCCAAATGTCCCTTTGATTTGGTTGTTAGTCGTTCGTTTGCCCATTTCGCGGACGTTAGCATTGAAGGCGGCGGCGAAGCCGCTGTCGATAAACTGGGTGTCGGCGAAGATGAAAGTTTTTTTCGGATCGAAGCCTATGGCTATGATATCTAGGGCGTTCTGCTCGGCGAAGCGGTGGGCTTCTTTTAAGGTGAGCTTGGGGGTGTGGAAGAATTTCTCGTCGTCTGTTAACATTATGACTAGAGGTACATTAAAAACGTCTTGTAGATACCTGTTACAATCAGTATATGCATATTTTCAGCCGCATAATATATGAAGACTTGAAAGAAACTTTCGTCTGTATATACGCAACAGCAAGAAGAAAATATCCGACGAACGACTTTAAGTTTGGCATGGCAAACAATGAAAGAATAGAAATATTAATATAACCAACTTAAGAGCGGGAGTTTGGGTTTTTTCAATGCATACAGTTGGACCTAACATCTCCCATCTATCTAGCAAAACTTACTTGGTAAACTCGAACGGTATCGAATGCCCTACATGCATACTATCACTACTCGGCCCCCTACCCGTATACAAGAAAAACGGTATCCCCTTTTCATACTTGTCCAGAATAATGTTTAAATCCCGATGGCTGAATACCATGCCCCGGCGCATCAAGCGGTGAGATCTATGCCCAGTGACTCTTTCAAACCGCTCGAGAAGCGCCTTGTCGATTCTTTGAGAGCCGAATGTGTCGATGAGTTTGTCATAGTCTATGGCTTTCGCTTTGCCGTGCTCGTCTACACCGCCAGATACGTCGAATGGAGTGATGATTTGCTCTTTTGATGCTGCTTCTTGGGATTTTTCTGCAAGGGATAGCGCTGTTAGTGCTGGAGGTTGACCTGGCTCGTCTGGGACTGCGGATACTGCTGCCATATTGGAAATCCTCTTTCCGCGCTGGCTTAATACTCCCACTTAATCTTGTGCGAAACAGCTTCTGGATAATGGGCAGTACAGGTAAATATTTATAAACTGGTAGTATTCCTGTCTGTAGGGATGTAAGATTTAATTCTACTACCCAGGTATTATAATACAACGTTTTTTTTCGATGGTCCCGTCTCTGGTTAGTCGCCTTTGCTCAGGCGCGATTGCCTTAGAACCTCAGACGTGCGGGGCTAAGCCCCTTCGGGTTAGCTTTGCTTACTTCGCGAGCTCAGTGCATGTATTTACATACAGATTTTTGACTTCGCAATGCATCAACATTCAATTTCACATCATGATCATCAATACAACAACATATTCAATGATATACATTCAAATGTTGATTCTAGTTCAACATCTGAATTGATTACTGATAGCTTTTTTAAATCTGTATTCTATGATCTCATTCTTACATTCTAGAGAATCAGGCTCGCAAGAATTTGAAAGAGAAAGACTGTTCTTCTTAGTTCTTGCTACTCGATCAATCTCGAGTTTTCTTTGTGAAATTTCCCGAAGAAATACGAAGAAATAACATCAAAGAAATGCCGTAAATTTCAAGGGACAAACCGACGACATTATCTACAACAAAAAACTTTCAGGATTTTGAGAATAAGGTTCGCGAACGTCGGCGAAGGTATAAAGTGAAAGGGGATATACGTCTACGGTCTGAACCAGAACAACAAAGTCGGTTGAAGTTGAATTCCAGGATTATCATCTTCAGCGCCATGAAAGAATTGAGAAGAACATCGATGATCTGAAAACGAAGTTGAATGAGACTCGAAAGAGATTTGAAAATGCAGACGCCGCAGGTTTTAAACGTGCAGCACGAGATGCAAAATTCTGTCAGGAAAGATTGAAGTCTGCTAAACGGCGGCTGGGACAGTGTAAGATTCTGCTACGATGAATCGAGCACGAGTGTATAGTAATGAATGCTGAGCACGCGACATCCGTTGAAGGAGACCATGTCAATCAGGATGACGCACCGAAAGCCGTGCAAAGGACTTCCGCTCTTGACCGTCGGCAGAGACGACCGAAGGCTCGTTCGGTTCTCGGCACAGCCCAGGCAGGAATTTTGAAACCCGAGCTCTGGAACGGAATATGCAGCGCCCAAAGCGCAAGGTAAGCTGAACCTGCCATCGTGGACTTGGGCGCTCCACAAAGCAGTATCCCACGGATACCGGACGGCCGAGAAAACAAGCCTCGACGTATCAAGAAAGAGGCGCCTCTCCGTCCTTTTGATTCACAAAGAGTGTTCAAGGTCAGACGATCCGTTGATGCTAACACGAAATCACTGTCAGCGACGCGGCTCCACGGGCTGAGACCTTGATAGAAACTGGACGTGAGGACAAAACCATTGCCTGGTTATATACTAGCAGCGTTTGAAGTCACTGCAGACTACTACACCAGGCACTGCCTAGAGGCAGCTAGAAGACGTTTAGAGGTAGATTCTCAGGCTCGATGTAGCTACTACAGAGCCGAACCAGACTACGACTGCGATGGAAGAGATTTGAAAGCTCTCACGTTGCGTTCAAGCGACCACAGCCGAAGACGAGAGGGAAGAGCCGAGAGAATCTACACGAGGTTAGGCCTGAAATTCAAGTGCAACACAGATAAGAATGACATACGCCGTTGTCACGGTGAGACTCTGAAGACTCTCCTGTCCCAAAGTAACGGATATGCAAGAGTTACAACTGCTAAGCAGATAGAGATCACCACGAAGATCCAGAATTGAGATGAGATTACAATGTGTGATCCTTTGGCGGGGTCGTTGACGTCGTTTGCCTGCGATTGCAAAAGACTGAAACTGAAAATAGTCTGATGAAAATGAGCTTATGGCAATTCGGAAGCTGAAGTTTCTACGTATCGCAATAAGAGAGACTGGTAGATACATGATTGCGATGATGCTCAAGACTTGAACTCTTTTGGACTCTTTTTGAGTTTGTTGTGCTATTCTGGCTAATCTCATGTCTTCGTGCTGGATTTAGGAGGTGATAAGCTGTAATCTGTTCAGATTGCCTTTTATGACATGATTGCTTTCTTGAAAGATCTTGCTATCTCGATAATCTAGAATGGTAAAAAGCTATTGAGTCACGTTGCGCTTTTGTTAGTGATTTATCTTTTCTAAAAGTAAAGGCGTCAAAGATGAAAGTGTATCAGCTTACTCGTTCTCGATGAGTACTGAATGATACGACGCAGCTCACGACGATGATAGTGTATCTGTCTCGTGTAGATTGTGATCTCGATCAAGCAGTGTTCATCAATATTCGTTACCTTCGAAGCAATTAGCTTGCGACAATGAGCTTCGCAGTCTTGAACAACGTTCAAGCATGAATCGAGAATCATAGATGTTCTGAGAAGCTTCTGTCGAAATAGCTGTAGATTCTGACTGTCTAAGAAAGTGACAGAGTAGTCGTGGCTGAAGCTACGATCAATCGACGAGAAACATGCTTTTTCATTCTTCATGGGACCAAGTCAGTGCGAGCCTCAAGGTGTGAGACGAAATGATGAACTTACAAAGAATGCAAGTTGTGAGCGCAGATACTCGAGGTAGTTCTGCCAGTTTCCTGCCATAGCTGAAAGAAATATCATATGGGGAAGCATGAAGTCAACTTTCAGGTGAGCATTCTTGTAAATCTTGCTTCTCAATGCTTGATTCAGCGTTGCGCGCATTCTGATTGAGACATGCAAGAGAATTCAACTCGAGCGTTGAGTTTTAAGACAGATCTGTTGGTATACTGCGCATTGGCGTAACGACCATGAAACTCCTTCGCTTCGCTCGTTTAGCTTCACGTACTGCAAATTATAACAAAACTCTGCATTAACAGGTCAATTCACGGATCGACAGACTAACACATGAGGAAAGTTCTTGCCATGCACCTGGCGATTGTTCCCGTCTATCGGTCTTTGAGAGACCTTTCAACGAGCTTCACTTCAATTGTGTTGATCGGCGTGTCTCTTTGAGCCATAAGCTTGAACGAAATCTAAAAATGATATAAAAACATGATGTGAGGCAAGGATTAGTCTGAGTGCGTGAGACGAGACTCGTAATGAACCTCAGAAGGTTTGTTGTGAAATCAAACTAATAAGTAAATCAGCAATGATGCTTTTCGATGTAAATCAGGTCTTTTACTAGAATGCGTTCTGTGTGAAGGAGCTCGTGTTGATCTAGCATCGTAAATGAGGGCTTGTCACGGATTCCTCCTTGTTATATAAGCGCTTTTCAGTCTCACCTTTACATGGCTGTCGAGTGCACTGGCGCTTTCTACCAAATATGATTCTTTCTCTGTAGAAAATCAGTCACCTTGATGAGTTCAACAAAATTGACTGCAGAAATTCTCATCCCCGCTTCCTGACAGTACTCGCGTAATTTCCAAATGTTCTTCCTGACTGGCAAACAAACGTCGCGAATTGTTCAGGAAGCGGAGGCTATACCTTTCTTCATCAACCCCCACTGAAACAAGGGATTTGTCACCGAGTGGGTAAAGCTTGCATAAATCACTCTGAATATCGTCCATGTTGTCGCTGTGTTTTTTTTTTCTCTTTCTTTCCAAATGTGACTGAAAGGACTTTTATGCAATTTACAAGCCTCAAGCAGTGACCATAGTCACAGGGTTGCAAAAATACCATCAAACAAGGATGTGAAGGCATTAGAATTTATGCGTGTTAGACGCATGTCGACCGTAATCGCGCCCCATTTACGTCTGCGTTAACCTAGCGTAGGCGGAGGTGGGGCATCAGGCAGCTATGGCCAGCATAGCCGGGCGTAGTCCTCATGGTCAATAGGAATCAACCGTTCTTTAGGACGTGCTGAGCCTCCGAGAAGACATTGAAATGCGGACAAAATGTTGAAAACCTCTGGTGATCCATCTCCAACATTCCCTGAAGCAACGAAGCAACACGCATTACTGAGAATCACACCTTTCTTCCTCTCCCAAATGGAGAACCAAGTCATAGCACACGAATACATCAAGTTGAACAAGCTCAATGCGCTTCTTCAGTCTCTGTTTGGGACGAATTTCTCGGTGGATGTAAGTATTCGTCTTATGATAGATTTACGTTTCGAGGCTTAGCTGGTCTGTATTCTCTCAGGAAAGAACCGACTATTATCATCTTGTCGTCCCACGGAAACTGACAAAAGTATGTCTATGATCCATCCTGGGCCCTATTCTGACTCTAATCTTGAGCAGGATCAAATCGAGTCCATCACCGAACGCGCCAGTTCTTGATCGTCGGTAGATGGCTCTGGTACCATTGAAGATCAAATCGAGCAATGGATACACTCTATTCATCGATATCCAAAATTCGTCGCAAGAACGCGGTTGACTATCGGTACTTCGTTCCCAGTCACCGCGTTCGCGAGGTTATGACCTCGGAGAGCGTCCGAAAGGTTCTTCTTGACAGCCAAATGGAGATATATCATGTCAACGAGGCAGTCGAAATCATCAAAAATGGCGCATGGAATGTTTTTGCCATCCTGGTTCTTATAAGGCAGCCCCGGAGCATTATCAGCTTCATCAAAGACGATCGCATGCAACGCGGCCCCATTGATCATCACCTACCCTTTGAGCTCATTAAGCTTAAAAAATTACTAGATGAAATGGTGGCACAGGACTTCCACGATAAACAGTGGGAATTCACAGCGCCGTCCTTCTCAGGGAGTGTGTTCACAAGAATCCTTCCAGATGACTTTGTTTTGCCATTTCTCAGCGACGAGGAGTTCGGGGAGGGAAGCTTTGAGGCAGTTCATCGGATTGAGGTCGAGCACTCTTATCAACAGTTCGGTCGTAAAACGTACCACGAGGCGAGCTATCGAACACTGTGAATTGGGCTATTGATTTGCTAACTGGACGCTCCAGGTCGTGCGAAAAGAGTTCAAACCTCAACGTGAAAAAGCTGAATATGAGCTGGAACTCCGAAACCTGTCTGAATTAAAACTCATCAAGCATCCAAACATCATCGAATTACTAGGCTCTTATACCTATCGAGACAAACACAACCTCATATTTCCACTCGCCCGTGGTGGAAATCTCGCGAATCTTTTTAAAAACGCTCGGCCTCCCGCATTTCAATCAGATGAGAATATCATTCTTGCTCTGTCTGAGTTGTGCTCAGCGGTGCACGCCACCCATAACCTGTTCTCCAAGAATAATATGTTAACTCGGATTGGTTGTCATCATGACCTAAAGCCCCAAAACGTTTTGGTCGACGACGCCACATTTCTTCTCGCCGATTTCGGTCTGTCTAGGTTCAAAGAGCTCACGGAAGGGTCTGCTACATCTTATAAATCCGTCGGCGGCTATTATATAGCCCCGGAGTGCGAAGATATTAGCGCGTCGGACGAAACGAAGAGGAGACAAATTATTGGTCGATCTAGCGATATTTGGTCCCTCGGATGTATCATGATGGAAACACTGGTCTACATGAAGTCAGGAGCAGCAGGTGTCCAAAGATTTGAGGATGAGAGAAGCTATCGGTTTGGGCAGATCACGCTTCATCGTTTCCACCATGGCCCCAACAAGAAAGAACCCGCGGTGGCCATGTGTCTCACAGGTCTGTCGAGTAAAGCGAGTACGAGATCAGAGCGTCTGCTTATCGAGTTGGTCAGGCAGATTCTTCAGCTTGATCCCAGTGCTCGTCCCAAAGCGGAAGAAGTAGAGAGGAGGATGCGGTTAATCGCTATTGACACAATTGCTCAGCAAATAAACCCCCTATACGCTGATATCTGTGGAGAAGGCAGCTCGCCCCAGGCTTTCATAGAGCGGATGCAGTTTGAGAGCTGGATGGAAGCGTGCGAGATTCTCTACACCCACAAGGACTCGCCCCTGTCATACCACTGGAAGTTACCATCACATGACGAATACCAATCGACTTTGGAGTGCCTGAGAGAGCTGCAAAACACGCTACTTGCATCTTCAATCGAATCGCAGAATCGCCCGATCTACCAGTCAATAGAGCGTCTCAATGACTTCCTTATCGATACGCTCCCGAACAAGCTGCAGGAAAACTCTCGCCGAAATTTGAAGTTGAAAGTTCTGGGTACAGGAACGCAAGATTTCGCCGGTCAAGCACTTCATCACTCTCATGAACATGAGCGACACAGAATTAGCATGTTGGCAACTATCAAGCGGATGGGTTCATTGGTAACAGAACGTTTGCAGAGCAGCCGGCCCGACCTGTGGATAGAACTTGAGCGCCTGAAGGGTCGAGATCAGGTCGGCATCCATCACAAGAGTACATTGGTCATAGATAAGGACGGAGACGCGGTTGAAGTGCTGTGTGAAGTCAAACCTTATGGCTCTGATCGTTTAGAAGACTCGATTCGACTCGAACTCTACCTCCGTCTCGAGGCCACGGCTGAGTTGCTACAGCAGGCGAGTGCAGGCTGCTCCAATGGCTTTCGAGTGCTCCATTGCCTCGGGTATTTCCATGACCCCGCGAAACTATCTTGTGGCCTTGTATACAGCCTACCCACCTCGACAGGTTCGGATCCTCCAGAAATTTCAACGCTTCGGACTGTGCTCGCAAAACGACGAGGGCCGTCTCTGGGCAGTCGATTCCGTCTTGCCCAAAACTTGGCAACGGCGGTGCTGGAATTTCACAAAGTCGCATGGCTGCATAAAAGCATATCGTCCTTGAACGTTGCTTTTGTGTACCCAAAAGGCTCCTCTTGGCGAAACGGCGTCGATTGTCCCTATCTGCTAGGGTTCTCAAATAGCGGACCCGATGGACAGGACCCATATTCCACCTGGCTGTATGAAACAGATCGCGCTCTCATGGACTCACAACATCCGGAATATCTCAAAAGAAAAGGTAAGGTTCGATATCGGCCTGAGTTCGATTACTACAGTCTTGGTATGGTTCTGCTAGAGATTGGTCACTGGAAGCCGCTCAATAAAATAACTGCCATGACAGATGGCTCTCCAGAAGATTACCTCGACCACCTTCGGGACGAGAAGGTCCCAGGACTAGGATTTACCATGGGTACTATTTACCAGGACGTCGTTAAGGCATGCTTGAAAGGAGATTTCGGCAAGCCTGAGAATGTCGATGGAGGTTCTAATTCCTCCATAAGCGTTGCCCTAGGCTTTGCTAAGACCGTGGTGGAGCAATTAGCAAAGTGCTGGGCCTAGTGAAGCATTTGATGCGCTTTAGATGGTCTTATGATTCAGGGATTGGAGACCTTTCATGAAAGGATTTTGTTGATATTATCTGGCAACGTACCTCGGTCTTAAGCAGAGGTCCGTTATGATGGATACGTTTCAGCGTAGGTAAACCATAAAATTGTGATTTGTCGAATGAGTTGTCGGTGTCGAGACTGGTAAGGGTTTTTGCAAAGATCGAGAGCATAGAAAGTATGTGGTCTTAGGAAGTCACTAGAACGTAATCTATGACCAGACATGTTGCATTGTATGAAACGCGCTGCAGTACAGAATCCTGAAAAACACGCATTTCGCAACGACTTCCACCTCAAAATAGAGACTTTGCACAGCTTGCGTTGATGAATGATGGTAACCGTCAAATCATGCTGATTGGTAGTTACTTAAAGTACCCCATGTTCAGGTAAGGTAAGGTACTTGTATTTCGTGGACCGTACCATTCAATTGGTACTGCTAAGCCTTAAAAGGAATCCTCCGTGAACCGAGTCAGTCGCATGCTCTTCCTCAATATGTACTAGCCTGGATGTGTTAGGCAGCAAGATCACCCGGCTGACAACAACCCCACCACCCCTTGCTTTTTACATCTTCCCTCTGAGACTAGATACGAACAGAGCCTCAATATCCTCTCTATTTCGGGCAAAGCATTCATAACACAGACCAAAAGATCTTCAATCGATTTCGAGCTTCTTCATTCAAGAGAGCCTGATGCATCGGTCAAGTCTTCGATATGTCAACAGCCTCCGACAGCGTTTGTGACACTTCAGCTCTAGTCACGTACACGAAGTCTGGAGAGACTCATCAAAGCGCGAGCTCAACTTCGAACGAAGAATATGACCTCCTCGATTTCCTTGGGGTCGCCCAAAGTCTGAAGATTGACTTTCTTCCGATTACATGGCAGCCAGCACTAGGCAAAGTCGGCGAAGGTGGTACCGCCGTGATCTATCAAGCATTGGTCAATATTCAGGCGACTTTCACGTTTAAACGTCTGGAGCCTTCCCAGTCCGCTATGAGAAAGGCCCGAAATTTGCGTGCACTTATTGCGGAAATATCGATATTAGGTCATCCCGCCATCCGATACCATCCGAATGTTGCGAACATCGAAGGAATCTGCTGGGACGTTGTCGATGGTGGTGAGGAAGTTTGGCCAGTCCTAGTGTTAGAGAAGACTCGGTGCGGGGATTTGAAGAGATTCATGACATCAAGCTCAGGAAAAGAGCTGGATTCCAAGAACAGACTTGACATGCTGTTCGATGTTGCTCTCGCGGTCAGAGATTTGCATGCCACTGGTAGGTTCTCAATCCCTCCCCTCTTGGCGACATAATTAAGTGAAAAAGGTGTCATTCACGGCGACATCAAACCTGAGAATATTCTGGTTTCCTCTGAGAATGAGGCCCGTCATGTGGCAAAAGTGACAGATTTCGGTTACTCTACTCTATTTTCAACAGACAACCACTCGATCACAATGCCTGAGTCGGGGATCTGGACGGCTCCAGAACGGCATCATCGGGAGATTCTGCCGAGAGAAGCTAGGAAGATGGACGCATACTCGTTTGGCATGCTCTGCCTATGGCTTCTCTTCTTCAACAAAGAAACTAATCGAGATCGCAATTTTGAGAAGGATTTAGAAGATTCACAGAAGAAAGTATCAGATTACGCTTCTGAATTGCTTAGAGCCTCATCGAACCTAGATAATCGGGAAAAGAACGATATGCAAAAAGTCTTCAAGTCAACAATCGTTAAAGATTCAGCTGAACGAACAGCGAATTTTGATGAACTCTTGCAACTCTTATCACCATATAGGCCAGTAAAATCTCTGCATTCGAAACGAGATACTAACGGGATATTAGAGCCTTGCATTCAGCATTTCCGGCGAACAAAATATTCATACCTCACGAGGATTTTCAAGTAAGTTTGACTCGCGGTTTCAAATCATGAAGCCACAGTCTGTACAATAAACTAACAGTATTCAGATTACTCTATCATTACATCAGCTTATTGATGCTCACTATGGCGTGCGCTCTCACATCGCAAAATGCCTAGAAAGAAGGAGGGATCGAATTTTCACTAGTCGTTGTCACACTTTGAACCTTGCTTTTTGTTATGAGCTTGGATTTGGTGTTCGACGAGACATCGTCAAATATTCCCGAACCTTGCTCAGATCACATGACATATCAATTAAAGATCTCGAAGATGTATTTGAGCAATTGAAGAGAAACCTGGAGCCACCAGGGTTTCGGAACGGCATCTTCAGAAAGTTCTTAGAACAAGGTCATTTCAACGCATTTGATTTAAGTCAACAATACCGCGAAGAGCAGCGTTCTCGTGAAGCTGAATCACGATATCAAAGAGAAGTGGAAACAATGGGATCTGTGCTTGGGGATGGTCATGGTCTCGTTCAAGAGTTACGGGTACAACTGTCTTTTCTTATGAGTAGTGAAGGTAGATGGAAAGATGCAGAGAAGCTGCAAGAGCAAGTTCGAACGATAATGATAGAATTTGAGGGAGTAAAATGTGAACGTCAGTATACAGGGCACTTTCACTTAAATTTGGCAATGATATACAGGCAACTAGGGCGGTGGAAAGAGGCCGAAGATTTGGAAGTACAAATAATGGAAATAAACAAGAGGTTACAAGGAGCGGAAGATCTCTACACATTGACTAACGTCGCTAATCTGGCATTGATATATTCAGACCAGGGGAAGTATGAGGCGGCCGAGAAGATGAACCGACGAGCGCTGGACGGGAGGGAGAAAGTGCTAGGAGTAGAGCATCCGAACACATTAATCAGCGTCAATAATTTAGCATTAGTGCTTCGACATCAGGGGAAGTATAAAGCGGCCGAGGAGATGAACCGACGAGCGTTAGACGGAACTGAAAAAGTGCTAGGAGTAGAGCATCCGGATACATTAATCAGCGTCAGTAATCTGGCAACGGTGCTTCAAGATCAGGGAAAGTATAAGGCGGCCGAGAAGATGAACCGACGAGCGCTGAACGGGATGGAGAAAGTGCTGGGAGTGAAGCATTCGAACACATTGACCAGCATCAGTATTCTGGCATCGATGCTTCAGGATCAGGGAAAGTATAAGGCGGCCGAGAAGATGAACCGACGAGCGTTAAACGGGATGGAGAAAGTGCTGGGAGTGAAGCATCCGAACACATTGACCAGCGTTGATAATCTGGCATCGGTGCTTCAGGATCAGAGGAAATATGAAGCGGCCGAGGAGATGAACCGACGAGCGCTGGATGGGAGGGAGAAAGTGCTGGGAGTGGAGCATCCGAACACATTGGCCAGCGTCTATCGCCTTGCCTATCTGTTTCACACTCAGAAACGATATAATGATGCATCTGATCTCTATCTCAGAGCTTCAGAAGGGTTTTCGAAGACATTGGGCCCGGATCATCCCAAAACACGGAATTGCTCCCAGGATTATTCTTCAATGATTCATGAAATGGAAAGCCAAGGCAGAGACATCTGATAGTCAGAAAAGCATTCCTATAAGTTCGTTCCTACGCTCTAGCAATTCTTGCATACCTGGATCGGCTCTGGAGTTGCTAGGATATGATATGTATTTGCTTGACAATTCAATCCTCAACGAAACTGCTTCACTAATACCAGCAGCCTTTTTTCTTTGTTCTGGTCAAGCATGCGAACCAGAGTCAGTAAAAGGATGGAATATCATTGAAAAGCAGTCGGCACATAATACGAGATCTCATGATGCCGTACGTTCAGCTCCACCATGCACAGTGTATGCCTATCGTTGAAGCCCTCCATCAGGCTAGCACTTAGTGGCCTGAGGCAGCAGCATCGGGCCGCTGCTACATAGTTGGCTGGAACGCCAGCCAGGAATGCCAGCTGAAGCGTAACGGCGAAACGTAGGGACGCGGAGGAGGGGCAAAGGTGAGGAGAGGGAGGTCGAGAGAGCGAAGGATGAGGACTGTGAAGGAGGATTACGGAGCTTGCCAGCAAAGAAGATGAAAGCTGAAGCACGAAAGGTCTCGATCGTGATGGTCGATGTTTCGACTGAGGTCGGCGACGTTGGAGCTGAAAGCGATCGACACAGCTGTATGGCGTGGTAATGAGAAGGGAATAAAGAAGTCGATTGAAGCTCAAGCTGCAAGAGCGATAAGGGAAGGCATGTAAAGGAAAAAGACCTCCATGCGCTTGGAAAGGGCAGGAATTAAGATTATTGAGGAAGACAGGAGGGATAGTTTGGAAGAGCTTGAGGGAATAAGGTCGATATTAGATCTCCTCTCTCTCGTCGCCGCTTTCCGAGTAGAAACGCGCTCGAAGGACAATTCTGGATGCTCCGCCGTCGATCTAAGCACTGCAGATTCCTAGCGAACTGCTCGCCTGGTCGTAAAAGAGTAACGTAAAGGTTTCTGATAACCGCGAAATCAGGCGGCAGCTCTCCCACGCGAGGGGCGCAGTCACCCAGGATCACCCTCTTGATCAGTCCGATAGTACAATTTCAACTTCGTTAAAATCCCCTTGAATATGAGGTATATCAAAATTCAGTTCCTCCAACACCGACAGCATCCTTTTGACTCCTTCGGAGTACTTGACAGTCCTGTTCTTGAAATACTCAGCTATCGTGACATGCTTTTGAACCTCCTGTTGAAGTCTCTGATTAGCTGTCGTAGCCTGATTTATCTCAGCTTCAGCACGCCGTCTAAGTTCCGATTCTGCATTTGCTTGATCTCTCCATTGGCTCAGCTCTCGCGCAAAGCGATTTACTCTCTTCTTGAACCTCCGCAATTTTCGCGCTGAAGCTGACTTGCGCTTCGGTATTGCGTGTATATATTGATAATGTCTTTCCTTGCAGGCAATCTGCCGAGTTTTGCTCTGCTGTTACCGGTAAAGCCTCAGATGTTACCTCAATCCCTTCACATAACTTCTTGTAAGCTTCAATCAAATGTTCACTCATATGCTTCGAGTAGAGATGTTCCTTCCCGGGTAATGCTGCTCAAGTATAAGAATCGTCGCTATTGATAATAAGACGCACTTGTGATGACTTCACTGAGATTCCTAGTCTGTTCTCTTGAAAGTATATTAGCGAACTGTGAATAACGAACATGACAGTTCTCACCAATATATTTTGACAAATCTTTCCGGCAATTGCTTCTTCATCTTTCAGGTTCCAGGTTACTTGATCGACTTATGGCCATCGGGAGAATGCGAAAGCGCGAAAGGAGTTTTTTATCTCGTATCTTATCGTATTAAGTAGTTACAGTGTTGCTAGTTTCGCTGGCGGAGTCTCGCGACCTGAAAGGCATGATGATTGGATATACATAGGAAGCCAATTTTGGAGCGCGTGAGCCAGGTTTGAAGCGAAGTCATTTCTGGAGCCAAAGAGCCAATTTGCCAATTTTGGAGCGGAGCGCTATCATGAGAGCGCGATGGGCCAGTTCTGGAGTCGAGAAGTCATTTCTGTAGATGAGAGCCAGTTCTGAAGTGAAAGAGTCTTGTTATAGAATCAGGAGCAAAAATAAGAGCTACGGGGTCAGAATTAGAGCGGGATCGCGTCTTCGATCTTCCATTTGACCGACTGAATATACTACATATGAAGCATTAAATAGGCCACATATGGAGCATTGGATAGGCCACATGTGACATATGGAGCACTGAATATACCACATATGGAGCATTGGATAGGCCACATATGGAGCACTGGATATACCACATACGGAGCACTGGATATACCACATACGGAGCACTGGATATACCACATATGAAGCATTGGATATACCACACATGGAGCACTAGACATACCACAGAGTACGCTCGGTCCAAGGCTTTCCCTCGAAATACTTTGAGAAGAAACCCTCAACGTTCTGATATGTACATCCTCTTATCTCTTCGAAGACCCTTCCTTCCACCAGTTTCTAAGTTTGCTCACCGCCTTGCTGCGAGGCGGATGAACTCGTGATTGGAGTGCCATCGAAGGAAACAGGAATGCTTGTAGGAGGGGTTGTTCGGGAGACTGTGGTGATGAGGTCGAAGACGGCGTTCCAAACGTCGACATCGGAGGCTTGTTTGACGACAAGGCGTGACAGCGCACGGTGGTGTTCGTAGTTGAAGTTGCCATTTCGGACGCGTCTCCGAAGTCCAAACAGGTCAGAAGCTATATCTCCACTCCCGGTCTTTGACCGAAGATCAAGTGCAACTTCGTGGCTCATCAATGTTGTGAGTAACCTTAAAATAGCCTTTTGAGGATCCGAATCGGCACCATTGACGACGTCATGGTGGGAGAGGGAATTCGGCTCGTATCTTTGCTCTGCTCTTCGAAGTGGATCTCGTAAATGATCCAGACATTTGTCCAAAGGATGCTCTGCGATGATGATGCGATCGTTTTGCGATAGGTTGGCCATCTCAAGGTAGGTGGCGCAAGGCCTCGGCTATAGTGAGATTTACATCTTATTTGCAAGCTGCTAAACGAGACTGGAGGATGTTCGTGGGTTTGCAGTCGATGGCGAGGAGGCTGGAAAGGTTGGAGATGATTGCCTCAGAAGTTCAGAACCTCAGACGTGTTTCCGTAGCTAAGCCCCAAGCCCCTTTGGGTCCGCGACCCTCTGAATGACTTCGCAGCCGAGACCAAGGAATACGCTCTTCTGAAAGAACAGTGTAAAGAAACCTCGAAATCAACGAGTTCTGTGGTTCGAAGCTACCTTTCATCTTACTCAGATGAAAGAAAGATATCCAAAGCCATCAAAGAACCAGAAGCCAAGGATGGGAGTGTGTAGGAGTCGAAAAGAAGGACATGGGTTCTGATGAAATTCAAATGAGTCCCCTTTGCCTGGGTTTCTTTTGCTTGGTTGACTCTTTGTTTGCCCCCTTGCATTGCTTACCCTATTCTATGTATCAGGCTTCAGTTGGAAACCTGCAGATTTCAGCTGAGAACAGCTGGTAAACCCACCCTTCTCGAGAGCTGCCATAGAGGCGGAAATGGCCGAACCATACTAGGTTAGTTGACTGCTCGAGCAAGTCTGTTACCAATGAAAAGCAACGCAGTTTTCAGCTATTACTGACTCAGAACTTATTAAATAACATCGGCAAAACGAGATCACTGAAATTTGACGCATTTAGTCGCTAAAATCTGAATTGACGAATCTGCTCAAGTGCTAATTTCTAGGCTCGATTGACGCAATTGACTGTCATACAAAAGATTTTGACGCAATCAGCGCAATTGACATTAAATAGCAGTCACTCAATTTCACCATTCTAACATTGAATTAATGACTAGTTATTGCGATCGTATAATAGATTAATTCATAATTAATTTAATAAATTAACTAAATAATAGCTATTTACATAGTTTAATATGTGCGCAAGGGAAGCAAATAAAGTAGAAAGTCATGAACGAAGCCATGAACGAAGTCATGAACGAAGTCATGGAGAGTATTTGGTAGGGAGCCATGAACGAAGTCATGAAGGGAACCATGGAGAGAATCATGAAGGGAACCATGAAGGGTGTTCGGTAGGGAACTATGGAGGGAGCCATGGAGGGAGAGAGCCATGAAGAAAACCATGGAGGGTGTTTGGTAGGGAATCATGAAGGGAACCATGGAGGGAGTCATGGAGGGAGGAAGCCATGAAGGATGTCATGAAGAGAGTCATGAAGAGACGAAGTCATGAAGAATGTTCGGTAGAAAATCATGAAGGGAACCATGAAGGGTGTTTGATAGGAAATCATGTAGAAAGCATTGTTTGAAGCACTGTTTGACGCGTGTTATGCGTCCGACCGAAGCGTGTTTTGAAGCATGTAGCGAGCTTGGTAGAGAGTCATGAAGAGAGTCATGAAGGGAGCCATGAAGGAAGTCATGAAGGGAGCCATAGAGAGGTGTTTGATAGGAAGCTCGGTAGGAAGTTTGATAGGAAGTTTGGTTGAAGTTTGGTAGGGAGTTCGGTATCGAGCCATGGAGGGTGCTTTCTATTGAGCTAGTTAGCATGTGCTATGAAGCATGTATGAAGCATACTATAAAGTAGATCATGAAGTAGGTCTTGAAGCGAATGACGCGAGTTCAAATGCGTCGCATGAAGCATGTTTTGAAGCGAGTAGGCTGACGAGTAGGCTAACGAGTAGGCTAACGAGTAGGTAGGGTGGTAAGTAGGGTGATGAGCATGTAGAGTGATGAGTAGGGTGATGAGCATGTAGGTAGGCGAGCATGTAGAGTGGTGAGCATGTAGGGTAACGAGTAGGATGGTGAGCATGTAGGGTGACGAGTAGGGTGGTGAGCATGTAGGATGGCGACCAGGTAGCTGAACATGTAGGTAGACGAGCATGTAGAATGCTGAGCATGTAGAATGCGAAGGGCGAAGATGTTGTCAAACTGTCTAATGATGCTGTTAGTCATCTAATTATCTATGCGCAAAGGTAAATGATTCAATTTACCAGCTATTAGATCTAACTACGAGGTTAACGACGTAATTAAGTGATGTTTGGTTGAACCTTTGGATTAATCAGCTGTCTGCGTGTGATTGACTAATTAGCACTCGAGGATTTGTCGATGTACCTTAGTTAGCATGTGCTATGAAGCATGTATGAAGCATACTATGGAGTAGGCCATGAAGTAGGACATGGAGCGAATGACGAGTGTTCGAACACATAGCTGTTAGGAGATATAGAAGGCATGTTGCAGAAGGTAAAAGCACGCTGCTAACGGTGAAGAACGAAGTGAAGCAGTGTAAACACGCAGCCGAATAGAAAAACCGACAGTTCATTGAAAATTGAATGGTTAACTGTAATAGGTTTAGCTTTCGCGACTTCGGTAAAAGAGCCAACCCATTTACAAAGAATTAAAATAATTGACGCAAAAGGGGTCAAAATCGATCACTAAAAGCAACTGCGTTGCTAATTAGTCAGCGAAGGAGAGGTCAAATACTCGCCAGTAGTTTAGAAAATAGAAAAATAGACTCCCCTTTAGGATTTTCATCTACCCAACTTTAATACCACTTTAAGCCGAGAAGCGCTGAACAGGCTGCTGCGCAAGCGTAGGCGTCTCGACAACGACAACAACATTCGGGCTTTGCAAGCTACTTTAAAGACAAGGAGCAAGAAAGCACACTTCCGCCGGGCTCTAGGCGGCTCATACTCATATCCGACCATTTCTACCCCACAGTCGGGTTCTGTTGGTACTTAATACTTAGCTACATCCATCGTCTTCTCAGCTCACAATAATAGGGCCTCCCGGAGTGTGCATCCGCTGTGGGAGCGATCCTTTCCTTCGCAGCGCTTTGCCCACTGTTCAAACTACATCCGCATCATGGCCGGGGAGAATACGGTGTCTTCGCAAGACAGTTTGTTGCCTCCAATCTTACGTTTGCCACCAGAACTTCGGCTTAAGATTTATCGGCTTCTACTACTTTCCGACCAAACTGTACGCATGGTGTGGCGTGAAGATAGTGACTCATTCCCTCGCCCGAATTGTCTTTTCCCAGCAATCTTACGCACCTGTCGTGTTTTCTACAACGAAGCCGCGGATGTTCTTTATGGAGAAAACGTGTTTCGCGCTCATCGCATTGACGACACGAATGACAACGCTGCTTCAATCTTGCGCGCGAAATTCGTGATTGGCATAGACGATCCTGAGGATGGAGAAGTTGATGCTTCTAAGCTACTAAGCTTTCTTGAAAATCATCCAAAATTGGAGCATCTTGTGCTTCAATTCGGGTTTAACTTGTTAGAGGACAGCAAGCTTCGAGCCATAATATCACACGCGCTCTACAGGTGTAGCTACTCATCCAGACTGACGGTCCGTTCGGCGTTCCAATCCAAAAGAAGTTCTTATAATGCGACGCAGCTGAAAGAAAGGGTCGATTATATGGCTTCAATACGGAACAAACAGTTGTTCAAGATAATAATTGATCACAGTGGGGAGATAAGTCCAGAGGGTACGCTAGAGAACCAAGCTAGAGTGTCAACGGGCTTGAAAACTTCGATAAATGACGGCAAGGGCCTGATTATTTTCAGACTCCGGTCCTATTAGCCCTTATAAGTTAACAGTTCCAATTCAAACAGTAGAATAAATATCTGCACGCGAAAGCTACATCAGAGAGCGGACAAAAACACATTAACGTTGATTCAAATACGGATGTCAGCACAAGCATCTCCCACTCAATGTACCGTTCAGAGCCATTGTGACCAGACGCAAGCAGAGCGTTGAACTCGCCTTGTGTTGCATTCTTCCTGATTCGAATAGGCCACGGTTGGATGATCGTAATCCTGGATTTCATTTTCGGTCCGGAGGCCTTGCTGATCTCGTCCAAGCGACTTTCGCATGTGAAACGGCTGAACAACTCATCAAAATCTCGAAAAAGAACTTGCGCACTCCTGAATATTATGAATTCTGGATTAGACCTGCTGCGTTCTTGCACCATATCTCGAATGATTGGTGTGTATGAGCGCAAACGTTCCATCTCGGGACATATTGAGCTTAGACAGTCTAGCGACTGCTTGTAAGAGAGCATGTCTCCTGGGAAACCATGACTCTTTGAAGATCAGGCCTAGGAGAACGCGGTTCTCGGGAGACTGCGCGTCCTCGCCATCTCCGACCCTTCATTTGTACCGACCTTGCATCTCAGGAGATTTTTCCTATGATAAAGTTTCCAGGAGATTCGTTTAAACTTCTCGGCGTATTGATGGTCCGAGAACACATGAGTGGCTCCTGGGAGATTTTTCTTGAGAGCAATTCTCTCTAGAGAAAGTTCCTCAGAACGCACCTTTACGAGGATTCTGGGTCGATTCTGGGTCTGCCAAGTACAATCCCCTATGAAACCCATTCCTTGGAGAATCCTGAAGGTACTTTCTGTTGATGTATGAGGTCCTATGGGCGCATATTGATATTGTGGTTGTTGCTGTTAAGAGTCTATCTAGTTCCGTAGGAGCCAGCCCCAGCTATCAGCCCTATGAAGGCGGCATCTCCCCTACCTTATCTCCAAGTATGCGCAGCATACATGCTTCCGAAGGGCTAATCCTATTTTGGTTAATACCATACCCATAACCAACGGTCGCGTAGACTTAGACGGTGAAGGTCATTACAGGTCTTCTTCAATCAGTTCGGTACAACCTTACCCTCTACGGAGTAATGGGTAGGGTTGCAGATTCTTAGTGGATTCGGCTAAGGCTTTGTTGCGATGATACGAATTCATAATTGACTTAGGTTTCGCGGTGGTGTTGCTGAGGTAACATATGTTCCTCTGACAATCAGCAAGCAAGTTCAAGCATCACCTAGAATTCACTCCACACGCTCACAGCTTAAGACACGCCGCCATGCCTACAGATCGTCTTTGGAAACCCTTCATCGTCCCTCAACAGGTGAGTTGAATGCATAAACCTTCGGATTCCTTCGTCATTAATCGAATCATAGTTCTTCGATTCTGCATGGATCAGGTCTTCACCCATCTTGCGCTTGCCTACGGAGGTTCTTGTTGAAATATTTGACCATGCTGGCCCGGTAGATCAACTTGCATTCGCGCTTGTGTGCAAACACCTCCTCCAAGTCTCTACATTTGTCTACTTGAAGACATCCTCCCTCGTTGGACGGAGAGTGTCACGCCACAGGTCCACGATGGAAAACCTGCTCAGAATCGTCAACCCCCTGAACAAGGCTGGACGTCCGAAGAAACCCTGGAATCTCTGCGTCGACTGCTTGCAATATCGACCGACGAAAAAGAGCTACTGGAAGAAAAATCGAGCGTCTGGATTGGATTATTGGGAAGGTTGAGTGGTAAGCTGGAATGTTAGATACTCGCTCCAGTGTCCAGAGTGCCGGTTTCACGAGGCAAGGGACTCGATTAAATACCATGAGGCAACGGTGGCCCGATAAGGTAATGCAGAACGGAACTTCATTGAAACACGCCCTCAGACATTCGTTGATACTGTGCAAGAGCGCCAGGGGGGTGCAAAGAGGTTAGCACATAAGGACGCGAGGTTATGTAGGGAGAGCTGAAACGTTATTTCCATTCTTCGTCCACCAGGGGGTCAGAAATCATACCACACAACTCCAAAAATCGACAATTCAGCAACATTCCATGCTTCAAACCCGATCTATTATGTGAGATATTAAGAAAACGCAATGAGATTCAGTGTATGATGATGTGTTCAATCCATAGATTTTATAATGTCTGTATCCCTTAAACCGTCGTTAAAGCTGCCATCCCAGGATTAACGAAGCTAAGCCTATTTAGGCACCCCACCAAAATATTTCTTTACTGCACTGTTTACATTCACCTCAGCTTCCTACATCCACCCCCCACCCTACATACTCACCTACCTACTCAGCTCAATATGCGAGCTAATGAGGAAGAAATTCCTTCCGTACCAGACACTGCACCGGTGGCTATTCAAAAGCTTCGAAAGGCTAAAAACAAGCCGTCGGTTCAAGAAATACTAGATTCGATTGAACCTCCTTCTTCTACATATCGACCTATCCAGGTGGAGGATCGGCCTTTTCAGGCTAAATTGCCCCCAGGGCTTGTAACTCCATTGGTTTTTTCAGCCTGTTCATTACCTCATCCATGCTTGAACAAATTTCCGAGTTCACGAATACGAAGGCACAGAAGAGGGAGAGAACAGCTAAACAACGGCCCTGGATCCCCACTTCGGGTGCTCAAATTGGCGTCTTTGTGGAGATTTTACTATCCATGGGTTTAATTTCCTTAAATCGCACAGAGAGCTATTGGGATACACACTCAGATATGCATGGAAATTCCGAAATACCTCAAGCTTGGCTCTGACTCGATTTGATCAAATTAAACGATTTCTGAAGCTATCCGATCCAAATACGGACCCTGAACCCAAAAGCCCTGGCTATGAAAAGCTCTGGACTGCGAAATTGGAACCGTTTTCGACCCTGTTTCAGCAGGCCTGCAAGCAATATCTACATTCAGGTCGGAACGTGTCAATTGACGAACAATTAATCCTTTTTAAGGGTCGATCCAAACATACCATGAACATACGGAAGCCGATCGAGGGTTCAAAATCTACTGCCTATGCAGTGATAATTATCTATCATGTATGCATCGAAAATCACTAAAATCGTTGATTTGCACCAAATTCAGGATTCTAGCCCTTCGGCTTCGATGGTTGTTCAAATCGTTAAATCGCTACCTCGACCCTACGAATATGTGGTTTATCTGGACAATCTCTTCAGCTCAATTGATCTGTTTATGAGCTTAAATGAACAACTTTCTTGTCGGCGAAGAGGCCGTGGTTGGGCTTGCCGCTTAGTGTGGTATGATTTCTGACACCCCCCACTGGCGGTCCAAATTGAAGAATCACGGCCGGTTCGTACTCACGAAGTCCTGCTTTCAGCCATCCACGATTCCAATCCCATGCGCTGGCTACCGTCAGTCGTGGGCTCAAATGATCTTAGCACTATTCAAACCTCGTGCAGGGTTACGGGTCATACCATGTAGCCAGTGGCAGTTAACCTTCGAATCTGCGCTGTAAAAAATCTCTGAAGGCATTGAACCGTGAACGACACAAGTTAAATAAATGATGGGGAACTACCAGATGCAAAGATGAACCAGAGAAAGTCCTGTAGTTACTTTGCTTCCTCAGCTTTAGTATCTTAGTCACCAAATCACCATGACTTGCTCTGGTTGCATCCTGACATTCAAGCTTGAGCCTGATGGTCTCGTATCCTGGATACATCATCAAGGCTACGCCAAGTTCTTGTATCCCCTCAAGGTTCTTCATATTTGACGCCAAAGTCAAGAAGTGGATGCTTGTCACGAAACCGCATGGGCATTCTGAAGGAACTTCGACAAGTGAAGTCGAAATATCGAAGGATGACAAAGTGCTAGCACCAATGACTACCATTAGAAGTCTAATGGCCCTGATACTGCATCGCCTGCCTTTTGCAGACACCGATCATACTTATGGCACTATGGTAAAGTTAGACCAGCTCGATGCAAGGGACCGCAATTACCTCACTCTCTCTGCGACACACTAAGGAGCAGTTGACGTTTTTGCTTCGGACAGACGAAATGTCATCGGAAACCTACGGCCCAGAAACCATATTTTACATACAGCGAAGAATATCTCAGCAGAGATGGTCGATACGATAAAGAAGCAGAAGAATGCAGATCTCGAAAGAGGTTCAAGCGTTATCGAAGTAGAAGCTGTGAACCCTGAGAAGAATATTGTGACACACTTACAGCGAACAGATTCGATAAGGGCCAATTGATGCTGGGAGTAAGAAACTAAGTCAGTGCTTGAATTACGTTGACGTCCTTCAAGATGTCCATGTTGACCCTGTGAATTCTTCTGTTGTTCTCTCGCGTAAGAGTTGAACTCCTCATGCCTCATGCGACTGACAACGAACGAGCCGAATAGTATGACAGTCTTCAATTCTTAGAGGCCTCGTACTTGCAGAACATAGATTTACGCGGTCATAGAAGCCATTCCCTCTCAATTGTGAAGCATGTAATGAAAGCCTTCACGCGCTCCCTCGTGCTACCTTCTCGCTCCCTTTAATGTAGTCATGCTCTCTTTCAAGGATAGAAACAGTAACAGGTGACCTGAAACTCAAGGCAGATATGGTAAATATGTATATGTACAAGCAGACGTCGTAAAAGAGAAACGAAGTCACGTAATTCAAGGCCATTCATTCATATAGCAGCAGCTTGTCTACGAAGAAAGGAATCTTCGTTGAAGACGAATGTCACGTGTTGAAAGTGTCACTGTCTCCAGGTCCAATTGACGCCAGGAGAGCAGCGTTTCGGGGCGTATTTGAGAAGATCGCAGTAACCACGGACTCTTGCGAACCGGGCGTTGATCCCCTGGAGGAGCAATCGCCCTACTGGGTAAATGTAACGCAGTTGAGATACCAGTAAGTCTCATAAAGCTTCCTATTCGGAAATGGTGGTGGTGCGGTTGGTTGCATTGGGAGTTGGGCTGCGGACTTTCCCTCCGAACATTTTCGCTCTCTCATGACTTCTTGGCGTTACCTGTTGCGCCTTGGTCTGAGCAACGCGGAATCCAACTTGGATTGATATGTAGCAGCCCGTCTGTATCTGTGGAATTATTAAGCGTTAGTGTAGTATGATCGAAGACGCTCCAGTCGCTAGGTTCAGCATGTCAAATGAGCAATCCCTGAGGCATGACGCTTACCATTATAGCCCTGTGAGCACAGTAGATTCGCTAAATCCCTCGATCGACAACGAAATAAACCATCTATTCGCGTCTAGAACATCTCGTTTAGGGATGGAGCAGTGAATTGTAAAATGAATTAGCAACGGGCCTTTTGTTGGAACACGAGGTCATATGGGGGCATATTGATATTTTGGTTGTTGCTGTTAGGAGGCTATCTAGGACTAGCGGGCCCCAGCCCTACCAGCCCTATGAAGGCGGAGATTACCATTTTCCCTATTTCCAACACCTTTTGGAATATCTATTGACCACAGGTGCTCTTTCACCAAATAATCATTTCATACGGTACAGGTCGGAACAATTTAATTGCTTTCATCTTGCAGCTCAAAATCCCATATTGATTCCAAACAATGCAGTAGACTCAGGGCGGCAAACAGTAAAATCCAGCTCCACATCTACATCGGAGAAAGCTTGGCTTACCCCAGATTTTCGATTCATCTCCTCCTCTTCCGGCAGCCTAGCAATAGAACTCCAAACAGTAACCTTCTTCAGCGCAGGAATGTGGCTCGCCTTATAGTCAGCAATCTCCCTCAGCCATGCCAGAAATCTAGCGCACTGTGCGGTTACGCTTTCCACCCAAGAACAATGGGTGATGCGAGCCTGGCGTCCACATACGAAATGTAGTTCCGAAGACTGTATTTGCAGTATCTCTAATTTTGACGGCAGCATTTCGACAAGTTTCCTTGTATTCGTATCGCCCTCGGTATATAGCTTTGCCTCGTCTGTAGCAGGATGCACCATCCACCACGCGGGAAGTCCAAGTCTTTTCAACGCTGTAAAGTGTTCCAAAGTTTGCATTACTCTGCCAATAGGATGTTGTAGTGGGATGTGTTGGTGAGGATGGGCGTGGACGACAAGCTCTTCTAGTGATGCCTCGTGGTATTTTAGGTTGTAAGGAAAATTCGTCGGCATTATGGCATTGCGATTAGGCGCAGCATCTCCATTGTAATGATAGTGTAACGACACAAGGGTTTTGGGCGCGCGAAGAAGATTTTTCATGGTATTTGCGCAGCATACGGTGCTGTAGATTGACATGTGAGCGACTAATGACATGAGCCGTATGTCATCGCTGCCGGCTTGAGGGACCGAGAGATGGTCGTCACTCGCCCAGCTTTGCGTGGCTGTAATTACGAGATTGCTAAGGTGCGGGTTGTGTCGGAATAGACCTTCAAAATCCGAGACCGTTGCCCGGTCGCGAAAAGGCATGCAGAGGTGAAGGGCGGATATTTGAGTAAGTGAGGTATGGCTGAAGTAGAGATGCCCTGGCAGAAGGTGCAGGGTCTTTAGATTCGGAAGGAGGCCTATGAGGCGTGTGGTCATGTCTCGGTTACTGTCTATAAGACCAAGCGGTTGTTGTCCCCAGCTCAACCTCATATGAACCACATGTTTTCGAAGATGCTCTTGCGCTTCCATTGTTTTTAGGAAAGCACGCAAGCTCGAGATCTTTGAGCCTGCTGAAAAAGCGGTCTCCCCCCTCCATTTACCTAGATGGCGCCTAAATGTTAGCAGAATCTTTCATCACCTGGCGAGGCTTGCAGTCTCTTGGTATCCACTGCCGATCAGAGATTTGCAGACCAAAAGCATCGCAGCATGTGGCCAAAAAGCTGGTCTTTCAAGAACAAGCGGTGAGATCTGAGCCTTCAGATACGCGGCGCTCTTGACGACAGCGAGTCGAGCCTGCCTGGTACTTGGTCTTAAACGTACCATAAAAGACAGATTTGTAAAGCACGACCGCCACAGGGTTCGGGAAGGCTCTCGAAGTGACGGCGAGGTCGAGAAGAGACTCGAAGGGGGTTGTTTCGATAATTCTGAGGACTAACTCATAAGGCAGGCTATCCAGAGTTGGCACGGTCATGATGAGTTGGAGTCCTGATGGCGCAAGGCTCTGGTGGAAGTGGTTCAGAAACAAGTCACTCCCGAGACCGAAAGCAGACGAACGTGCACATTAGCATTTCCGCGTCTGTTTTCCTGTGAGAAAGTTAGACTCGCTTCAAATTGAGGATGAAATCCAATAATCGGATTATCTATCGGATCATGAAGAGATGTGACCTGGGTCTTCTACTGGGTTTCTTGGATGCTGGGTTAACGCAGACCTGGAGGAAGGCGATTCCAATTCAACAGTAGGTCTTGATTTGTCGAAGGTCCGAGACCATCTATCTTAATGGGGTTGGTAAATAGATAAGTCGTTCTGGAGGTGCCTACCAATTGACCCCGCCACCACCTTCTCATGCCTCGGTACGGTGTTGTCAGTTATCTAACAATGTACAAGTAGGTGGATGGATGCCGTCATAGGGCTGATAGGGCTGGGGCCCGCTAGTAGAGTTTTACCTGCTCGCTCCTACTGTAGATAGACTCCTATCCAGCTTCAACCTACATACCAAAATGCCCCATATGACCTCGTCCTCCAACAATGCTACCTCACTACTAGCTATGATGCGCTGTAGTTGAAAAGCCTCGTTCACGAATCATAACCATTCTATGACCCCGGTAGTGTGTATATATAACCCCCCCACCATCTTTGAATATTGTCTATAAGCCAATGCTACGCTGAAAATCTTCACATCTTTAACCGTACAAATAGTAAACCCAGGGTCAGAGGCCAGGAGCCTTCAACTTGAAGCCATTATACAGCTCCGCCTCCAGCGGCGCCACAATGCATTCATACACCGATTGTCGAACGTCTTCCGTATTTAAGCTCCCCATTTGGTTTAAATGGAGAAAGGTCGGTTCAAGACACGCCCGTATGGCTTTCCTATAATCGTCATAGAGGTCGTCAACCGACTCCTTGAAGAAGCGCATGGCGGCGGTGAGCTCCGTGTTGGCATTTCTGACTTTGCCGTTTGTTAAATCGAGAGGACTTATCTTCATCGGCTTCCCTTGATCAATTTCCAATAGTAAGATGCCCAAAGCGAGGAGACTGGGGTTTGGGTGGATGCTCTGGAAAGCAGATTCCTCCTTCCCGTTATCCGGGGTGTCTTGTTGAAATCTGGTGGTTAAGTATGGCCTTTCAAAGTCAATGAGGTTCTGCGCAGTTTCGAAAAACGAGATATGGTTTTTGTCCCATTTTTTATTGAGCCATGGACCTTCGGAAAACTGCAGGACCGTGTTGGCAAGAGTGACGGCCAAGAGTCTCTTGTCCTTCAGGCGCCATTTAGTGGAGCTGCGGAGCAGACTTTCCAGAGACACGTTGCACTGGGGCTCTAGACGCTTTGCTTGGGGCTTAATATGCCAGAGCTTCTGGTCTTCAAGCAGCATCTGAATGCATAAACCCTGGTCTCGAGCTCCCTCGATGACTTTACACAGGCGGTCTACTTGTTCGCTCTGAAGCTTTAAAGGTGGTGATCTGAAGATTGAAAAAGAGCTAGTATTAGCATTGCAGGGCCCCTGAAACGAGAACCACTGGGTAGGAGGAATAGAGCATTTTGGTCACTCCCAAATCAGAACGATTTTGAACCAGGACATGACGTACCCTTGAGACCAAATGTGCACGACTCCTTCTTGCCAGGTACAACGCGGTCTTGGAGAGGCTTCAGCTTGCGGTTTCGTGGAGAACAGCAGGTCGAAGCTGATGTCGAAAGAACTCTCCGCGCTTCTATGGCGATTCAAGCAAAGCATTGCCTCGCAAAGATTTTCCTTATGAGGCGCCGGACAATCACACTGCCAGCAGCAGGACAAGACTTTGTGCAGGGTCTGTGCATATGTTCGCACCATAGGTGAGGGTGTTTTGTTCCGCAAATCAAATTCCATAACCTCAGCGTGTGACGTATCTTCTAATAAACGTTGCAACCTCCCATTGTACTTCGCGATTTTCTCGAGATGCCTCGCGCGCTTGCTTTGGCGTGCGCAAAATTTCACTCTGCTGCGAAGAGTGCTCGCTGGAACACCCGCAAAGATGTCTTTTCGGAGGTTGGTGAGCTTTGCGCAAAATACGGTTTGGTTCACCTAATGGTATGGTCTCTAAGTTTCTGTATGACTCTATACCTGTTCTCTAGACTTACCTCCTCCTTTTTGGAAAGCTTTTCTTGATCCTCGGAGACTAGCGCGTTTAACGACTCCAAAACTCTTCTCAACGTGTCCGAGAAGAGCCTGTCGTTCCCCTCGCCCAGCTTATTACTGAGAGCACGAGACAATGCTTCATCACGCCACGCATTCGGATCAACTGCCTTGACCAATTGGCTTTTATATTCATAAGAGAAGCCTGGCAGATCTTTGACAAGCTTTTTAATACTGTTGCGTAACTGAAAGATCTCGAATGCGATTTCCTCGTAGAATTCTAGAAGTCGATCGTCTCCGACTTTGGCTCGGATAGCTTGTAGAGAGTCGAGGCCTTCGCGATAATGCTCCGCGGCTGCGATAAGCAGAGGAAGGATAGCCAAAACAAGCCCAGTGCATTCAATTCCAGTCAGCATGATGGGTGAGGCACAATTGGATGGAAATTTCAGTTTTGTTCGAAGAGCTACCAGTGCCGAGCGGGAGAAATATGGCAAAGAAGGTGGAGGGGTATATGGCAGGTTACATTAGTATGTATAGAGAACTCAGCCTCGTCTGATTATTCGTACCTAATTTGTACCACATCGATCTACGGAGTACACTGCGTCATCACGTGATGAGGGCGCCTACAAACCCATGGATGCCTGGGCCAACCATGTGCAGGCAAACCCGCTTCCTCGCATATTTTACAACATACGATTTTGTTCTCTCGCGTGAAGTCCTCTAGTCGAGATGGACAACAATACGATCGCCGGCCATACGCAGGCCTGCGCCATTCGATTCAATGTCCTCGCTTCATCGTCGAGCAGTTCGGGAAGCTTATCGCCACCCGCATTTGAGGATCAGCTTGCTCGGTTCAGTATATGGGCTGCCAACGTTGGCGCTTTCGCAGAAGCCCACGGATCTCTGGACTACCGGCTAAGGGAAAGCCCAAAGATCAAGAATATGATGATGCAATTGTTGATAGGGTTGAAGAGAAAATTACAACGCGGTCGGTGTATAATCTATTTTTCACTTCGTTTGACCTCCGGTGCCTGTAGTGACTGTTGTGTTGTTGCGGAACTTATTCTGTTTAGCCATGGACTCCACAGAAGAAACCAAAACGAAAGGTTTCCACTCCAAATTAGATAGAACTTCCGAAGATGCCGATTCGGAGTGCGACGAGAACGCAACAGAGTTGGAAGAATCAATATCTTCTCAATCCTCAAGCTCTCCATCCGTATCAGAACCTATAGCACGCTTCGTGCCATTGATGAAGCACCTAAAAGGTATCGAAGCTGCAATTGATCGACTTCATCGATTGGCAATGACCATTCGGGGGTCCAGTATACATCACCGAAAATCGAATACCTCAAATTTTGTTTTACGGGATGAAAACGGAAATGACATAAGCTCCCAATTTGAGCACTTTGCAATTCGGATGGTTGAAACGAGGTATCCCAAAGCGAATCCCCTACTTCATTTGCGATTGGGACAGGTGATACTGCAACGTAGAAAGCGATTCGCCTATCAACAAAGACATCAACAGAAGCTGGCATTACCCGCGCGAGCTACCCCTATGCCGCCATCAGCTCGGCAGCTACAGCATACGGGCAGTGTCCGAGATGCGAATTTCCCTCCTCCGGGTCGTGCGGATTCCCCCAATGTTCAAAGGATCTTCCCGCATGGACATGCGAGGAGAACTGTGCTTTCCACGACAACGGCATCTGCGCTAACTCTAGGAACTTTTCGATCTCGTCCGCCGAGCTCTACCTTCTCTTCAAGCACTGTTGCAACTACTAATGATGCACAGAATCTATACTATCCCCCTAGGCCTAGAGTAACCCCAGGCTCAAAGGAGTTTCAATGCCCTTATTGCGGTTTGGTGCTTGGGCTCGAAGCGGGAAAAGGGACGCGATGGAAGTATGAGAAGCTTTTCTTTCCCCTGCTTTATCGAGGGAACAACTTTCTTAGCTGATATTGTGTAGAAAGCACATTATCAATGATTTGGAGCCATACATTTGCCTATTTGAGCATTGCACCAAATTAAATGAGGCTTTTCGGACCGTGGGTGATTGGCTGCAGCACATGCAGGGTGAACACAATATTGGCTGGTACTGCAACTCTTCGGAATGCCATGACCAGATGTTTGATTGTCAAGTTGACTTCGAAGAACACATGAAGTCTCTTCACGCTGAGACTTTCAACCCCTCTCAGCTTCCAATAATTTCCGAAAGCAGTAGGCGTCCGGCCACAGAGTTATTCGAACAATGTCCGCTTTGCGACCATGTACCAACTGTTCAGGAATTGAATGTCTGGAAACGAGAAGGCACTCGTAATAATACGGGCGAGAACCTGAAGATCCTGCCAAAGCACATAGCGGTACACCTTGAAGAACTTGCGTTGCTGTCGCTTCCTTGGCAAGACGACCTTGACACAGCTGGTTCAAGTAAGAAGACAAGATATAGGGGAAGCAAGAACAGTGACCGCGAATTTATCCTTGACGATATTTCTCTGACCTTTGAGGACCCTTCTGATGCCAATGTCATAAGCGGACACGAAGGGAAGACGGACATTCCTATAGCTGAACCATTTAATACCTCACGAGAGTCTGAGTGGGGTTTCTGGCCACTTCCGGACTATGAAGGGCACATGAAAGATCCTTTTCTACGGTTGCTTGTGGATAGATTTCTGCGCCGACGAATCGAGGAAGCCGATATAGTTCTAGGAGATGTTGCGGAGAATCAGAATTCTGCCGGTGGATTCGACCCCGATACTGCCTCGCAACTCGATCTAGGTACGAGTTTCGGAGTCATAAAATCATGATATCCAATATGCAGGACTGATTGTATTGTTAAAGGCATGTTTCATCATAAGTATTTGGACTGGATATCCCCAATGGTTTTTGCATCTCGACAAACCGAAATTTTAGGGACAAGACTGGAAGGCACTTGCCAATGGTTCTTTGAAACACTTCAGTTCCAGGGTTGGATCTCTGGTGTCGAGAACAGACTCTGGTATTGCGGTATACGTGAGCGCCCAAGACCTTTCTTATGCATGTACTCCGCTAAATATAATTAGCCGGGTCAGGTAAGACTGTTCTTGCGTAAGTATTCGAGTATCCGATTGACTACGGTGTTGAGAATGAAGGTTACTCACGAAAGACAATAGTTCTGCTGTGATCGAGGACCTTCAACAACGTTGCCAAACGAGGTTAGATATGAGCCTAGCATTTGTTTACTGCGATTGGAGGCTGGGGAAAATCCAAAGTACGATAGCTCTTATCGCCAGTTTACTACGGCAATTTCTCGAGACTCATTGGCAAGTAAAGAAATCTGTATGTCAGCCTGCAAATATGAACCTAGCCAGCTACTTCAAACTCGGACCATCCTCTACACAAGTCGTATCGCCAATTATCCAGATCAATTCATCAGCTGCTGTGGCATCGCAGTTCATTTGGCTAATATTGATTATTTACTTAGGTACCTGAATCTATACAAGCATCCATCGATCGTCATAGACGTGCAAATACTCGGCCATCTCTAAAAGAATACTTAGAGTTTCTAACAGTCACGATTGCTAATTTCACGAGTGCATTCATCGTCATTGATGCGTTTGATGAGTGTAGCGAAACAACAAGGGCGGAGCTCTTTAACGAACTCCGAGCGGTGCGGCCCAGCATGCGAATTCTGTTCACATCCCGGTCCTCTGGTGAGGTTGAGCTTGGATTGGCAAAATCCCTACGAATAGAGAGTTATCCGAATGACACAGAAATAAAGAATTATGCTCAAAAGCTGATTGAGCAGAAAGTTATGTTGGTCTCCCGCATGAAGGCCTTGAGCGTCAGCCAGCAGGATGAGATTTTAAGCAAAATTGTGCAGAGCGCCGGTGGAGTGTTGGTGTTCAATCTCTCCTGAAGAGGTGTCAGTACTGATTCTTCCCAGGTTCCTTGTGGCCCAATCTCTTGTTCAGTGTTTGGCAGACACGGATATCTCTCCCGACCTCGTGGATTTCCCAAAAGCACCATACATGACACAATTATGTGCCATCTATGGAGACACACTGGACAGAATAAAGAGGCATAGCACGGAAGCTGTCCAAGTCGCCACGCGATCTTTGGCTTGGTTAACTTATTGTAAGCGGCCGCTAACCCCTGGAGAGCTACAGCATGCAATTGCAGTACAGGATGTTCAAGACGACAGCCTAGCTCTGGAAGAAGCAAAGCCAAGTCCTGTAATGATCAATACTGTTTGCGTTGGCATGGTTATAATTGAAGCCGAGAGTAACATTGTCCGCCTTGCCCACCACACAATGCGAGACTACCTTCATAGTGTCGGCCCTGATTTCTTTCCATACGCAATGCAAAATATCACTAAAGCATGTTTGGCATACCTCTCTATTTGGAGCGTCAAAAACGGGCCGTGTATGTTTAAATCCTCGTTACAGAGTTCCCCTTCCATGTTGCTAGTTTTGTACGTGATAATACATCGGGTTTCTGATTCAGGTCACAACCATAGGCGAAACCGACAAGGCTCTGATAGATCGCCTCTACCGATATCCTTTTCTTACTTACGCCGCAAAAGAATGGGGAAATCATGCACGTGGATTCGTGGAGCACGACTGCGAGGAAGATATCCTCATGTTCCTTGGGAATGAGCTCGCCGTTCAAGGTACAGTACAGGCCTATAGCATTCCAAGCGACTGGCAAGCCTACCCTCAAGCGATCGAAAGCAACAATTTTCCCCGCGCGGTCTCTGCTATTGGGTTGGCCGCTTCTTTCGGACTGAAGGCGATAGTTGACGCCATTTTATACAAGGAAGGCTCCAGCATAAGCGACAGCGACAAGGTGCAGGCTCTGTTTTGGGCAGCTACCGAGGGGTTTGATGGGGTGGTGGAGCTCATGCTCGCTAACGGTGTAGATGTCAGTGCACCAGGCGTTCTAGCGGCTGCCGCACGGAACGGCCGCCTTAGTGTCATTCAGATATTACTCAACAGGGGCACAGATGTCAATTCTAGGAGTGAAGAACGCGCCTCTGCGCTACAAGCTGCAGCATTGAAGGGCAATGAGAGCATCATCAAGACTCTGCTCGAACATGGCGCTGACCCCGATATTGATGGAGGAGAGCTAGGAAGTGTGCTACATATCGCGGCAGTAAACGGGGATGAAAGTATCATCAGACTCTTGCTCAATTATGGTGCTAATGTCAATGCCAAGGGTGGGATGTATGGCTATGCGTTACAAGCGGCAGTGGAAGAAGGGCACGAGAATATTATACGATTGCTGCTTGACCAAGGGGCAGATGTAAATCTGGAAGGTGGTCCTTACGGCAATGCGCTACAAGCAGCGGCAGAGAATGGTAACGAGACTATCGTCGAGCTTTTACTCGCCGCTGGTGCGGACATCAACGTGAAAATCGGTGGCGAGAGGTACACTGCGCTCCAGGAAGTGGCGAGACGAGGACTTGAGGAAATGGTTGCGCTTCTACTTGGCCATGGAGCCAATATCGCCTCTCAACAGCGAAACGGGCAGACGGCCCTGTTCATGGCGGCCAAGGAAGGGCATGCGGAAGTGGTGGCACTTTTACTCAGTAAGGGTGCCAATCTAAATACCCGAGACGAACGGAACCTTACTCCATTGGATTGGGCGATCAAGAAGAAACATACGAAAGTGATAGCCGTTTTGAAAGATGCAAGGAGATAAAGTTCTGAGGATCATGAGCACGGTGAAGGAGCGGGATTACGATTCGGCAAGGAGCACTACAATTTCATCTCCCTTTATAAATAATTAGAACTGGTAATATCACAGCCGAGATTCGAGCTTGGATCCGTGAATTCGGTGGTTAGCACTCTTATTATGATGAAATAAAACTAAGTTGGCTCCCTAACCATGGATTCAAGTGTAATGGGCTTCTCAGCACCATTCAAAACCACCTTGCCTTTTACTTGAAAGCCAAACCGCTCGTAGAACGAAACGTTGTAGCTGCTGCATTCGACATAGACAGGTTGAGATAGACTATCGGTCTGCACTGAAATTAGTCCGCCTTGCACCAAGTCTGCTTTCAAGTACAGAAGACCTCCCTCCGGATAGAAGGAAGGGGAATAGACAGACCAATTTAAGCCCATGCCTGATCAACCTTGACGCATAGCCCCGTCCTCTTGACTCGGATCTAGTCCCCAAATCCGTCAAAGTCCAAGTGCTGTCCGCTCTCTCCCCCATAATTTTAGTCATGCCCTCAGCTAACGTATCCCAAGAGCCGAAAAATCTCTTCCGGCCTTCTGAGCCGAACTGCCAGTACAGGATCCACATTTTACTTTTCCAGTATGTCTTCCAGGTCCAGGGTGTCGTGGGTGGAAGCCACAGAGCAACGGTATCAAAATTAGGTCCTGCAGCGGTAACGAGGCCGGCGCAACAGTGAGCTGCTGTAAGGCACTCGTAGATGCTAAGGTGCAATCTTTGTGCTTTTGCTCCTAGCGATTTATCGCAGTCAGGGAGCTGAAGATAGTAGCGAGCTACCTCGTCGTCTTTGAACGTGTCTGCGAGAGACGCAGCAGCAAGCCTGTAGTCCGATAGAGAGACCTGGAGAACGCTGCCGCTCGAGGATGGAGTATTGTTTGACTCTTTCTCTTTGGTCACACCTATGACGTGCCCATTTGTCTGCTTCGCTTTTTCAGCTTCAGAGGTGGGGTCCGAGGGGAGTGTGGACGCGCCTTCATCTTCTATCATGGCCGTTAGCTACCTTGGCTGGCAGTATGAATCTATTGCCTCGATTTTTGACGCACTTACCTAGGAGTTTGGTTCTCCAGCCTCTCTCGGCACCATACGCCATTGGGTTTGGCGCTCCCTGCATGCGCTTCTGCCTCAGCCTCATAACGGAGAAGATCCACATCAATGCAGACCAAAACAATATCAGGTTGCAAACAGGATCAACAGTGTTGGCATGCAACTCAAGCTGGAGCGGTGTGATGAAAATCCTTGCTAGACGAATATGAGCTACACAATGACACGTCCTTGTCGGCGCACAAACTTGGTCATAGCATGATTCGTGGGATAGAATCTGAAAATAGTTAGAACGATAAAACTAAACAAATCATGATCGAGGAATTGACAGAGCCCTACCATACTCGTATTATGTATACAACTAACCGAAATCGCCATCTTTCTAATTCAAATAATGAGCTTGAAGCACATTGCTAAGAGCGCAATCAAAATGAATCTTCAAGTTTCTTAAAAAAGATTTTATATAAAATTGATGTCAGTTTATGTTAGATCTCGCTGCTCTTAATGAATTTGATGACAATGACATGCTCTGAAATATTAAGAACATCAATCAACTAAAGCGATGAGTATTGCTAGAAATATTAAATTTCAAGATAGTAAATAAGCTTATGATAAATGAAATTCTAGAAAGTAAAAATATTTTATTATGCGAAAAATGAAAAAGAATTAAGAATTTAACACAATGCTTTAAGTATTAAGAACATGATCATATTGACTTTGAATGCAAAAACTCAGTCAAATGTGATATATATATGCAATCACATTGTCGAATTTTCGAGAAGACGGCTTGCAGAATTGAAGTTGCTAAAACAGTTTCTAGCAACATTGTTACATTGCGAGCTGATTTCTGGCTCGAGGCTGGTTCCGAGCTGGCCAGAAGCCACATTAGCATCTTTGATTGAATCTTGCTTGGAATATTTTATTTTTGCCTAAGGTAAAATCTTGAAATCTTGCTTCGACGAAATTTTGCAGCCGGCCTAGCCACCATCACCCTACCTACTCGCCTACCTACATGTTCAGCTACCAACTCAGCTGCCTACTCGCCTACCAAACTTTCTACCAAACTCCGAGTCCTACCAAACTCTCTACCAAATACCCTTCATGGCTCCCTTCATGGCTCCCTACCAAACACCCTTCATGGTTCTCTACCAAACACCCTCCATGCCTCCCTCCATGATTCCTTACCAAACACCCTCCATAGCTCCCTCCATGGCTCCCTTCATGACTACCTACTAAGCACCCTACATGGTCAACAATTCGTTTAAATAGATGGTTAGATAAGTAGTTAGATAATCAATTAACTGATTTATTTAATGATTTAATGATTTATCTAACAATGATGCTCACAGTCGAAAATGTTGCTAATGTAAGGTTTGATCGGCTGCCGTATCTTTTGCGGCCCCCTGGCCACGACATGCGCACATCGGCCCCTGTGGCTTTTAGCCACCAAAAGCCATCGGCGCCTAGTTTCCCGAAATGCCGACGAATCGGAGTCTTTTCATTGATGCAGTGAGCTTCGTGAATTGCTTTTGAGTTGCTTAAGTCTTAGACTGATTATCATCTAGATCGTTCTTATTCTCAAACCATTCTAGCTTCGCTGATGATGACACACGCGCTCTTCGAGCGGCAAGAGCAGCAGCAGACTCGGCGGCAAAGGTCACAAGCTCGCGCAAGGTGAGTGCGTCGACAACAGCTTGAGGGGTCTGAGGAACCTCGAGGGGGTTGAGCTTGAGCAGAGGAAGGTCTTCTACATCTGAAAGTGGCGGGGGTGAGGAGACCTCTGCCCCTGAAGAAAGTACGATAGGATCCTTAGATACGGGGGCGAATTTGCGTGCCTTAGAAGCCTTGGGTGCACCCAGGTGAAGCAGGGCCTTGGAGGGTGCCCTTTTGCGCCCGGTACGCCTGGGGGGCATTCTGACTATCTAGGATTGCGCCCGTGTAAGACTGAGGTTTGTATAGCTTCGAAAATGAAGCCTGGGGACGTTTTAGAGGTGTAGAGATAGTATCTAAATATTTGCTCTTTTTGCACCAACTTCGGGGCAAATTTGTTGTGTTTCCCCCGCCGAATTCGCTAAATTCCGAAATCGGAACCAGAATTTTGCATACAACGATAGTCACCGTTGACCGTCGATGGGAGCACTCTGCTTACTGTTGAAAGAGCGGCCCCGCTTGGAGAATCAACATTGTTGATTCTCATTCTACTTTTTCTATTCAAGATTGCTTCTCGCGACACGTATTGACAATTCAGTTTATCGCTGTTGGAATCTCAGGTGTGATTTGGTTGGTACTCGCCGCCCTATAGGGCTGGGGCCCGCTAGTAGAGCTTTCACCTTCCACCTCCTAGATAGACTTCTTCTTCCTGAAAACATCTAATACCACCGTACCGCGCCACTTATACCGGATCATGTCGGCACAGCAACCTCAAACATTCAATCCCCCAAATGTCTGTCCCCCAAAACCGACCTACTCCCATGTCTCCTGCACGCCGCTTTCGTCAACTAGCACCCTCATCACAATCGCCGGCCAACTCGGCTTTTCTATCTCTGGTCAGATTCCCTCGTCCCTCGCCGACCAGGTCGCCCTCGCCCTAGAAAACCTTTCAAAGTGCCTAGAAGCTGCGGGTGCCACGACCCGCGATATCGTCAAGGTCACACAATATATCGTCGACTATGACCCGAGTGAACGGAGCAGGGCCGAGCTGTATCTGAAATTCATCGGTGACCATCGACCGCCAAGCACGTTGGTTGGTGTCACGAAGTTGGCGGCTCCTGATCTTTTGTATGAGATTGAGGCTATGGCTGTTGTGCACGAAGCCGCCAAGTAGTGACGGGTTGAGGATTGTTGGACTGGCACTCGGCTTTCCCGGCAAAGAGAGCTCGGTGCAGACAATTTTAAGCATTCAAGTTGACGAGTATCGCTGCTTCATTGATCGATACTTCTTCAGATAGTACTTTAGGTCAATCAGCATTCTATTCTTTCTCAGTTTTCATGAAGAGAATGTTACTGACAATGCCTCAATTTCCTTTTTCACATATTTCGCCCTCTCAATTCCTTTACGAATCTCATCTTTATCTGTAAGATAAGCTTGACTCGCAAATACCTTGTGGAGGCGAGGTCTGAAATATGAGTAGCCCAGCGGATAGGACTGGCCGATTTCTAGGAGCTCTGCGAGGACAACTGAGCTGGAACTGGAAGAGAATAATCTTATGTCCTACTACGGAGGTATTCTGCAGTAGATGTCCAAGTTTCAGTGATTTCCATCTTAAGTACTGTACAATGCGAGCTTAAAGGATGAACTTGCTGCGACTCACTTTGAGATGTTGGTCATACTCATACCTGATATCAATATTACTAGATCTGTAAATTACACCCCGCTAAGATCTTGACGATTCATGCCGAGTTTTAGGTAAGGTATCTAAATGAGCTAAGCTCGACTTTGGCAACGCCATCTACTGTGAACACATGCAATCCATCTACGATACCTAGTTTGACTATGGTCAAGTTCTTCGAAAGCTCCTTCAGCTATGATTACCCATTCCCAGCCGTCAGCCTAGCATACTTCCTGCGCTATCCTAATCCTTACGCAACGCACGTGCTCTCCACCGATGTCATAGATCGTCAATTTGATACGGAAACACAGAGGCTGAGCACCACGCGATTACATCTCAAAAGATCAAAACTGCCTCCGACGGTGCTGAAGCTACTACCGAAAGGAATTCTGGGCTCGAGCAGCGATACCGGTCAGAGCTTCATACTTGAAAAGAGCGTGGTCGATGTCAAGGAAGGATGGATGACAACAGAGACGAGGAATATGGAATGGACGGGTATATTGAGCATCATCGAGAAGCAATCCTACAGACGACCACATCCGGCGCACGTGGGGCATATACCGGGCACGGACGACCTGATTGAATGCACGAAGAACGAAACGACGGAGGTCACGACCACGGTCACATTCAAATCAAGATTCGGGCAAGCAAAGGTCAAAGGAAGCAAGGGCAGAATAGACGCCGGGGCGATGAACTCGGCAGCTTCGGCAGCTACGGAAGAAGACGTCCCCGCGAAGAAAGGCTTCTTCGCCTCCTGGTCGACGTCTTCGCTTCAGCGCAGCATCGAGCTGATAGGCATGCGGAGGACCCGGGAGGCGTTGGTTAAGAGCAAGGACGGTATGAACGTCGTACTCGCGCGACTGCGGCATGGCGGCCTAGGGGAAGTGCTGGATGGAATGCGGCGTGACCAAAAGGCAGTGTTTGGCCAGGATGGCCCGTGGAAGCGCGCATGGCAACAAGGCAAGGAGTTGGAAGACGACGATTAATCCACGCCTACGAACTGTTTCTACGAAAAGAGACTGTTGGTTTCTATTCTGCCTCTACCATTGTATTTGTTGTGGAATCGGCATCTGTTCATACACATGCATAGCGGGATAAGCGTGGCGTTTGGACTTGCTCTTTATCCAACCTTACCTTCCCTCGTTCCTGTTTTAACAAATCTATCTGGAAGCGATTAGGCAAAGAAAATCACACGGCCAACGCAGCCATATTCTCACATGCCGTGCCTCTTCAGATGCCTAAGCATTCCAATAATACACTCAGAAAGAAATCTCAGTCCCAAAGGACTCAATCAAAGAGTAGGTCGCCTTTGATGTTTGGATGTTGTTGTTGCCAACCAGCGATTCCAAAAGTCCAACATCGAGGAAATTGTGGTGCGCTGCATGAACCCCTGCTTCAAGAACGTTGGAGTACGCAAATGTCCATCAACAGTTCATCGTCGCAGCCTAGTGTTACATAGATCATATCGATGCTTTCAATACTTATTCGCGCCTCGCTATTGTGGATCGAACTAGATGCCCCTCGTATCAACAACAGTCCATGCACTTTCATCAAAAGTCCTCAGAATTCTGCTTTCATGTTTCAGTAGCTCTTGTCTGCCATCCATCGCTCGAGGGCCTTGAGAGTGTTAGCAACCTCTGGAAAGTATTCGCGATGTCGTTCAGCTCTTTAACCCCTTAACCAGCTTTCATATGTAGCAAGCCCAAATCATCCATTCACGATCGGGATCGTGATTACCGGATCGACCATGTCAATTCTCAAGTGTTGTCTGATAAACCCGAAGCAATCCGACTCTGGCTGGTTCCAGTACTCTAATCGTGGGTCGACCACTCAGAACTGGGCTCAAACGAAAATTTCAAGGTCCTTTCCCTCAGAGCTTAGGTTACTAGGATTTTTGTTCTATCTCGAAAGATTATTCGTGATGATATACGACAATCGATATAGTCTGGCCGATGTGAGGGCGGTCGTTGCTGTTTTCCGTATGGCCAATGAGGGGTTTCGTGATGGGGTCTTACACGTGATGTTATGAATTACTTGAATTGTGCTTTGTATGTTTTCTGATGTGGGATCCGAATGCTATAAGCATATGTTCCTCGTTAATATTTCTGATCATACAGACTGCCTACTAGGAAAGTAGCTATCCAAAATGGCCATTGCCCATTATACATTTTACAGGCTCGTTGAAAAGAGACACAAAGTTCTTGACTAATAGCCTCTTCATACATTTCAACCATGCCCAAAATTTGTGCTGTTCCGTTCCAACCATATCAAACCAAACCACATCTCTTCAAATCCAGTTTTTATTCTCCCTGCCAACCAAGCAATCACAAAGCCCGTCCACATCTACGCACACTTGGTAATCTTATCGTTGATCAATGTGACAGCCCCGTTGATGGCGAAGAGACCACCCTTGTCGGTGACGGCGTCTGCGGCGCTGATACTCGTGTAGGCCAAGATGGTGGCATTGATGCTTGCATTGGCACCAATGACTACGGAGCTGCCGGCGCAAAAGAAGACATTGCAGGCACTTGCACCATGCTTGAGCAGCATCTTGCTGCCAGCGAATAGGTCAAGCTCGGTGCCGACCTGGACGATAAACTGAGCCGTGGGCAAGAAGAGTGCGTCAAAAGTGAGGACTCCGTTGGCAGCAAGGCCTGCTGTGGTGGCGTACTTGTATACACCTGGATACAGGGTCTTGCCTGCCAGGTCTTGGCCGGTGAGCACAGTTGGGTTGGTCGCACCCTGGCAGGCATTATAGGCAGTTCCGACGTCGGCCTCGCATTTGACAGCCGCGGGGTCGGCGGAGTCGAGGGAGGTAGCAACACCTGGTGGAAAGCCAGTGATTGCAGTGCCTGGTGCAACACCGACGGAGCCCACAACAACGGTGTTGCCTGTAGAGGTGACAGTTGTGCCAGCGCAGACACCAAAGTTGTTCGCTGCGCCGATGGTAATGGTTATGCCGATGGCGAGGGCAGCAGTGGAGCTGACAAATAGGAGCACTGAGGCAAGGATCTGAGAATGCATCTCGTGCTTTGGTGAGGGCGAAAGGACGGTTTGTGAAGGTTGGGGGAAGGAGAGTACGAGTTGAGGACGGTGGAGGAAGCGAAGTAGCAGAAGAAGCTGTTTGACCGATTTGAGAACTGTTGAAAGCTTGGTGAATATTATATATCGACAGCAGAATGGGCTTTTTAAGTACGTTTCCCCGCCATGGTTAGTGACTATGCTGCAACAAGCTGAATGATTTGACTCTGTCGTGGTTGCACTGCTCTCCCAAATTCTAGCCGCCTCCAACTCAAAAGTAAGAGAAAGCGTAAGCCAGGACTGAGAGCATGTAGGATTGACAGCATGCAGGTCTGACAGCATGCTAGACTGACAGCATGCAAGATCGACAGCATGCAATAGCCCACAAGGCCTAGGAATTCTTCATGCCGAAGCTAATAAAATGTGTGGCTCTTGTATGCAGGTCCTCTAACTGCTCCAGACCATCTAAAGACTGACTGATTGACAGCCGCAACACCATATACGGCTACTTGGCTCGGCCATATCAATCTGCCAAGCATCAGGGTGTGCAGCAGCTTGATATGCTGCTCAGTATTCTTCTTGCGATCTTTATGGGAAACTCGTCGCCAAGTCCAGGGTGTGTACAGTTTTCGCGCAGCATCAGATCGATCCACTTCAAAGGAATAGGGGAGGTCCAGTAGCTGTCCTGCTCAGAAAAGTAGAAATATCTCTAGGAACAGAAGGCTAAGAGCTGGACGACTATAAACCAAAGAGGAAAATTCCAAAGTCCTGCATGGAATTCAGAGGCCTGACACTTTTGGAAGCACTTGAGAAGTGTATTCAACCTTAGTAGTAGAACGTGTGGCTAAAGACTGGATAAGACTCGACACAACGGCATGTTCTAAGCAAGCAGCCAGAGAGGCACACAAGGTTAGGGGAAGGCCATACCACCATTTCCCTCATACGAGACCTTGATATCAGATTCGATGCTGATGGCGCGTAGCATTTCAGATCCAAACTAGCTGTGCAGAATCCGATGGTAACAGCCAGGCGTGCCAGGCACTGCAACATGCTGAACACTCCGAGAGGCATGCATCAGGCTACCAAGTAAGCTTTCAACCATCTGATAATTTCCTGCCAGCACCATTGGCTTGTCGGGGAGTTCTTACTGGATGTGGCCTTTGCCATTGGGTTGCATTTGGTTGCAAGGCACTCGATGCACCGCATTGGCCGTTTTCGCTTTCGCTTACCTACCCCGCTGCTGTGAGCTTTCGGAGAGCCTTCCACTGTCGTCGTTCTCCTTTGCCCCCATCATCTCTCCCCAATCACAAATCCTGTATAAAAAGCCTCATCGTAAGATGATACTAGCAAATCAAGCGGCCCAGTCCGGACACACCGGGGCGTCCCTAGACCACCGAAGATTTTGGGTTGTAAATCGCCACCAACCTTCCCCATCGCCAGCTTCTACTAGGATCGAGCATCTCCATTCCGTTTTTCAATGCTCTGCTAGTAATGAGCCCCCTATCTGCTTTCCCAGGCTTTGCAGTCTCGGTGTTCCCTTGGAGTCGAAAGTAAACAAAGAAGATTTTTTCCGGCGATTCCAAGCCCTCTCCGTCAAGGCCTGATCAAAACATATTCGAGTACTTCGTTGTTCCCCTTCTACGGATTAGCTTCTTAACGAACACACGCCAGGCACATGCCCCAACCCCTACTGTATAGCCAGGAACCATCTCAAAACCCCCCGGTTGACCTGCAGACAACCCTTCAAAGGCCTTGCCTCAGAGCCTCGTGCGCGCTTTATCAACATGACTCTCTTCAATTAGCCCTTACCCAGCAACTATAGCAAAAGGCACCGGCCTATTGACACCGATCCACAAATTGCGGTTGTTCAGCAAGAACCGCGTCGCGGGATTGGGAAAATAAGCAACGGGTCAGCTAGGCTAGACATACAGTTCCCTCCGTTGGGGACAGTCACTCACCCGCAGCCCGCCCTGCGCCGGTACTTTTAAGCTTCCGCCATGCTACTTTGGTGGGGTCGGCCCTGACTTGCCGTCTGGGGTCGGCCCTAACTGCCGTGTGGCTTGGAAATTACTGTATCATACCATAACTCCCTATGAAGCTCTCTATCGGGCTCCCTATCAAACCTCCTATCCAGCAGTCTACCCAACTCCCTCCACCCAGTTTGCTCCATTGATGCTCGCTGGCCAAGCACCGAGTTCGCTGCACAGACAAGTGGGTAAATTCGCTCCAAACATTGCACACCCGAGCACCAAACATGACTTAAGCTTCTCATCAAGGTCTCTAACGAAGCAACCGTCGAGTAGCCAGCCCCGGAGGACCCTCGGAGAATGGAGCCATGTAGGGTGCTTTGGTCGGAAAATCATGTAGGGTGTGTTTAGTAGGAAAGTCCTTGCGGGTTGTTTGGTAGGGCGCCATATGGGGTGTTTGGTTCTTGGGTATGGAGCAAGCTGGTAACTCGGGTCTGGAGCATATTTAGGAGCGAATTTCCCCATCTGACTAATGAAAACGACCTCGATGCTTGGCCAGCGGTTCCGTTGATGAAACCATCTCATTCGCGCATGCACGCATTGATACACCAATTCTACGAATTCCCCGGCTCGATTGAAAACCGCGTTTCCAGCACCTCTACTCCGCATCCAGCACCACCACCGCCTCCCTCTCATCCACCTGCACCCCGCCCCTCCTCCCACAATCCCGATCCCAAAACGGCAGCCGCCACCCCCCTTCCCCCTCCGGCGTCGCCATCCAAATCCGCATCAGATGCCTCTTGGGCATCGGGTCTTCAAAGTCCTCGTACGCCGTCCTCCGGTGCAGAATGTGCTGGTTGTGCAGGAATTGGATCTCGCCGACTTGCATGACCATGTGCATTTGCAGGCGGGTGCAGGTTGCTTCGACGACGTCGGCGGCTTCGAGCTGGGCGGGGGAGAGGGGGGGGATGAGGCCGGCGGAGGAGAAGCGGGTAGGGGAGCGGAAGAAGTGGGGGTCGAATCTTTTTTAGGGGGAGGGGGGGTAAGGGGGTTAGTTTGGCGTGGATGTTCGTGGAGGGGCTTCGAGGAGTCGGAGGTCTGGGTAGGCGAATTATGGGAATGATAGCAGGCATTGGTACTCACTTGGCAAACATTCGCTCCTTGCTGCCTTTCGGTTCGAGGAAGAAGACGCTGGTGCGGGTCCACTGCTCTTGGCCTTTGTTGACTTCGCCTTTGCGGTCAAAGTACCAGATGGGCTCGATCAGTGTTTTCACGACGTCGGGTCGCTCTTTTCGGAGTGTGTTGTACAGGTGATGTGTGGAGACGATGTCGGATTCCCCGCCCTCCTTGGCGCGGGCGAGACAGAGCAAGCCTACGATGTCGCTGTAGTCTGCGTGGAAATCTTGTCTTTGGTGGATATTAGCTCGGTTTTGTAGTACGCGCCGATTGTAAGGCGAGGTGAGTGTTCTTCCTTTGAAACGAAAATGACTACCCTCTGTTTGTCCTGTACGAACGAATCTTTCCCACTTGCGACGCATCCTCGTTCATATCCTTGATATGTCCCAGAACGTGACCTTTTCCGTTTTGGGAAATCAGTTTACCGAAGTGCGCGCCAAGGCCCATGTAGCTGAAGCGGGTGTCAGAGCCATTCGATATATCCTCAGTCTGAGAGTTGTTCTTTGACATGAGATGTAAACACCAATGAATGGTTTATATGTATACGTACGCGATTGCCGTCTTATACCGGCTCCATTCCGTGACAGGCAGTCCTTTGAAAAGTACGAAACCTTTTCCGTTAATCAATTCCTCTCGTATTGACTCAAGGTATTTGGACAGTTCCGGCAGTGCGAATTCTTCCTAAATGCTAGTTGTCAGTATATTTAAGGCCCAGAGAGCCTACGTTACAGGAGACCTTTGATATATTCAACAGCGGTAACCCTGATGCATTGAAATGATCGGCCGCTTTGCTAATCTCATTAATTTCTTGTTCGCTCAATTGATGGGTCCATCGCTCGGGGTTATCTTGGTATTCGGCTGCCTTCCAGACTGTAGGTCCAGTGATCTCTTCTGGGAAATCCTCGTATGATCTAAGCTCATCATAATAAGGTGCATGCTGGCCAGATGTTTTTATGCCATCAGGGAATTGTGCACGGAGTGGGGTGTAGTCTCCATTCTGAGCTGGATTCGCGAAGCCATTGACAGAATTGGAGGACATTTTTGAGGATAGTGATTTCCTTTGACATGATGGAGGAAAAAGTGAGTCAAGTCGAAAGCTTGGTAATAATATGAAGAACGAAATGTAGTACCTTCGCAATAACGTTAATCTTGTACAAAACGCTGTCGCCTTTGGTCTGGCTGACCGATCTATTCCATGCTTGGGCAAGACGACGTTCGTTGTCAGTGTCAGCAACCGTCTCACAGCTACACAGTAGTTTAAAACGCGCCAATGATGGTGAAGGCTTCGGTATCCTGCATAAGAGCTGCATCCCGTGCGAAGCGGGGCTTTGCCAATGAGAATTAGGTAGGTATCTTGCTCAGCGCTTCGAAAGTTCGAGTGTCAGCTTTTCCGTGCCCCCACATTTTTGGAGTTCTGGCACGCGAACACTCAATGAAGAAACTGGAGTAGATAATCTGTAAACACCTGGACCATTAGCCAGGTACGACTCATTGGCCATTGTACTAAAGGGCGAGTTATCCTAAATGACATAGCAAATGTTTCTCGTCGAACATAAGAAGAATAGACCGGAACCAGTGGATCCCGACCACATTGGGAGAAGAACAGAGCAAGAGAAATGAAAAGTAGATATATCCTGAGCACGACCACGGATCATCATAGCCATATTCCACTATGATCTCTGGCGAATATTATCATCAACCACCCCCAGAATTCCGTAAACTAAATCAAAAAGTCTCTTTGTTTCTCTGAACCGGTCTAAATGCAAAGCCAGCTCGGAATGGACGCTCCCATTAATCTTGTAGCCTCACGTATCCTTTCGCAGTGCTAAACAAATGGCATCTATCAGCTGCTCTGGCTACTATTATGCGACCCTTTCCGGTCGAAGCCGTAACGCTTAGTCTTTGCAGCTCATCTGCTAAAGCTGGAACATGGATTTCTCCAACAGTTCGATATCCACATACGATTCATACCTAGGTTTAAATTTTATATAGTCCATAGTTCACAAGTTAGAGACGCATAAGTTGTTATAGATGACTTCTTACACAGAATCATATCTGATGGGTAACGAGGTTCCATGTCGCCATTGACCTACTCGTATAGTTGCAAAATGCTGAGGTATGGTTTTCATGATTGAGCTCAATCAGAGAATATAATCAGAGGTCAGTAGGATGTATTGAACATGGTTGTGATCGATTCAAATAACCTGCCAATGCATTTAGTTGCGCAAAGAGGGCCGAATCTTGTGAGTCCTACGAAGTTGTTAATGACAGATGTATTTACGGAGGTGAGAGATGAAAGAGCTGAATCCTAAGGAGGAATGATCAGTTATGTCGCGAGGATGGGGGGTTAATACCGTGAGCCTATTGGCGAACCAAAAAGCCTTATGTCTCTAATGGACAAGGCTCACCAATCACCATTACACCGGTAGAAGTTTGCGTCCCCTGACGAGACCAAGCGAGCGGTCAGCACTCTTTGAAGAAGCCCTCCTTGTATTTTGATTGGCTTTGGCTTCTGACGTCGGTCTAGGTATCTGTTTCTTACCTGTTTGGAAACGCTAACTTTCTGCTCTTTGCTGCACCGTGCACGTTCAAATTGAGTGATAGGTCCTTTCTAGGTTCCTCTGCTCGGGGTCCAATCCTTTGAGCGGAAGGAGTCAGAGGAGTGTCGACCCCTCAAGATAATTTCATTATCTCCGGTGCAAAAACTGGAGGTCTAGGAGGTCTTACAGACTTACTTCGTCAAGGACGCTCGAAGGAAATGAGGGTCGCCCCTGCTGTCGAGATTGTTATTTTTTCAGTTGAGTATAGGTTGAGGCCAAGGATGCCAAGCCTTAGAAGGATCAGGATCAGGATCAGGATCGATGTTAGATGTAAAATCAACACTATCTTGGAACAATTTTCAGCCATAAGGATTGGGGCTGAGCGGCGCGAAACAACAATTATTTTCGTCCAGGACAAGGGATGCATGTCCCGCGAACTCAATAACATACGGTAGTACGGGGTAGAGACACCGGGGTAGCCATCATGTCCAGGAAGGAACGCTAATAACAAACGACGATGACCGAGAATCGGGCTTCCAATCATTAACCAGAACGTTTGGCAACAATCGTACATATTAGATGCCATCACGTCTTGACTAAACATGCAACAAGTAGTGCACAACCAAGCGATGTGGGATAAGTTAGTGCCGATACTCCATGAAAACATAGCCAAGAGCCTATCCCCAACACAAGCGATACATCGCATAGATATACAGCGTGGCGGCGGCAATGCAGGCGCATGAAATGTGGTTGGGTCCAGTGAAGTGCACGGCTGGAAGAATCCTCATAAGGCTTCAGCTTCACAGCAGTACTAGTAATACAAGTACCACCTAAGCAAACGTTTCATGTTCAGCATGTGTCTTGTAAAGCCTTAGGTCACTCAAGGGGTTGTTTTGACTTATGCGAGAAGGATCCGGCTACGCCTTGGATTGTTCTTGGCGCTCGTTTTCGATTGCTCGGGAAGTCTAGAAGGGGGTTTCAGCCTCCTCCGCTCCGCCCCCCGTTAGCGATCCATGCCACGTGATTGCAAGGCTGTGATATTAATTATACTGAAGGATTGTGAAAAGGATTGGTGGAGTGATATCCGCAGGATCGTGATGCTACAGCGAAGGATTAGAAATGGAATTGCGCCTCTGAATGCGGCCACGTCAATCCTTCAGAAAGTCCGGGTCGTATGATGTTCCCGGGTATCAGCTAATTGTCACTTTGCGCAGTTCGCCCTTCCAAAAATATTGTTTCGTCCTTCTCAGCTATCCTCTTCCCTCTATATAAACGTAGGCATGGCCCTTCCTCTCCTCTTCACCTCCTCATACTATCCAACAATTCAATAACCTCCAACCAACATCACTAAACCGCCAGAATTCAACCCTCAACCATCCAATAACGACATCTATCGAACCTGATCAGATCAATACCGTCCACGATGCAGACCAAGCTCTTCGTACTCGCTGCTCTATTTTCCGCCGCGTCTATGGTTGCTGGTCAGAGTAGCAGCAGCAGCAGCGGTAGCACTAGCAGCCCCCCAACTGCTTCTCAGGTAGGTTTCTATCCGAGCCATACTCTTGTGCCTCAACTGACTGACTCTGTTCTAGACCTCAAAGGCTATGGCCGACGTAGCAAGCTATATCTCATCCGTCACCGCGGACTCCGCTTTCGCATCGCAAAACGCCGCCATCAAAAGCGCCGTACCATCAATGGATTTAGTCAGCGCTGCACTCAACGCTTCCGCCATTATCGGTACTGGTGCTGTGACACCTGCGGCGTCACTTTCTGGATACAGTGCTCTCCCAACGAGCCAACAGAGTTACATCGCAAGCGTCGCTTCGGCAGCGTCAGGTATTGCAAGCAAAGATCTGTCCGGCGCTGCGCCCCAGGCTACAGGAATGATCGTGGCAGCAGGTGCGGCAGCGGCAGGAGTGCTCGGTTTTGCCGCTATGTTGTAGATGAGCGAACTGCATTAGGTTCCTGAGAAAGTGGTTATATATTGCATTTGTCTTTAGCCTCGATGCGATTGTACTTGCTGTCGTTGTTTAAAGGTCGGTGTTCTGTATTTCTAGATATCCATTAGATCAACAAGAAAGCTTTGACGCTCACTTACATCTGGTTGAGATTCTTTACCAACAATCCACCTGGGTTGCCACGATTATCTACAGTCCTCGCATATTCGACTAAGCATGACCCGGCCACTCACTCAGAAGGTTAAGTTGATGGCCAAGAAGATGGTCAAATAAAACCATAATTTGGACACCTCCCGCCCACCACGTAACTCCTAGTCGAGGAAAATGAACAGCGCTGGCGCACAGTGACCGGACAGTGCAATGTTTGGTCATAGTGGCTAGTTCTAGGAGCAGCTTTAATGCTTAGATATGGAAAGAAGAAGGACATCGCACTCCTTGCGTACATAAGGTCGAACACATGGCTTGTAATAGGCGAAGATCGAAGACAACAGGGAGGATCAAGCAGTGGGTGCATGAAGTCGTGTAGTATAAGCGGCAAATATCGAACACGCTATAAGAGATAATTTGGGCTACTATCAGCGCAACGCCCTTGCGACGCGACCATGCGAACAGCCAGGTAAACTTGGTGGTAAGCCCATCAAGTCGAATGTGGAGTGATATTTCGATGTGTAGAGCCAAAATGGCACCCACTGGCGAACCTTAAGTATCAACCTCCCTATCTCAAGCGCTATCCATCTGTTGTCGTCGTTTGTCGACAGAGTGATCATATGCTTCACAGATGGGGCCGGAGCAGAAATGAAGCAATGAACAAATGACTAATCTTTCGGTGAATTGCCCTGGGCCGAGGTTTCTTGCATAAGTGATATTATAGCCAACGTGGGTTTTCAATCCCTTTTCTTCGTCTCCTACAAGTACTCCCTTCTACTCCACTTCCATTTCCCTTTCGAGCGTCTTCGCCATGGCGAAAACACAGACATCCCGTGAGCGGTTCCCTGAATTATACGTTCAAAAGTCTTCATGGGTTGATCCTCATAATCGCACACGCAAGGTACCTATGCGAGTACTTTGCCTTGGCATGCCGAGAACTGGGACGGCATCCATGTGGACAGCTCTTCAGATGTTGGGTTACAACAAATGCTATCATATGGTAGAAACATTGTACAATCCCCCCGACACTAGGATGTGGCAGGAAGCTATCAATGCTCAATTTTATGGTCAAGGCAAGCGGTTTGGGAGAGAAGAGTGGGATCAGTTGCTAGGTGACTGTCAGGTATGAATGACGGCTTAAATTCAACCAAGAATCCCACAATTCCTTCTCAAGTCTTACGTGGAGAGGAACATAGAAGCGCAAGGGCTGATCAAAGATTGTCAAATATTCAGGCCGTCATTGATATGCCGGGCGCCGCTTTCTCAGAAAGTCTTGTTGCCTCATACCCCGACGCAAAGGTGATCCTCACTACTCGAGACGTAGATGCCTGGTACAAAAGCATGATGGATACAGTCATTCTAGCAATGCGATCTGTCCCTTTGAAGTTGGTCTCTTATATCGACCCCGATGTTGTCGGTGCCTGGAGGCCTATGATCACTACCCTCTTCAATGGATATTTCGAGCAAAAGCCATTTGAGGAAATCGGCAAAAAGAAGTTTGTCGAACACTACGACCAGGTGAGGCAACTTGTACCAGAAGAGAATCTTCTTGAGTACAGGGTTGGGGAGGGCTGGGCCCGGCTTTGCGAGTTCCTGGATCAGCCAATGCCGAAAGAGGAATTTCCAAGAACCAACGACACCAAGTCTTTTGGAGATCGCATGGAGATAGTGATCCAATTGGTATTGTTACGGTTTTTGAAGAGGGCAGCGCCGATCGTCGGCGCTTTGGGAGCTGGAGGAGCAGCGCTGTATTTTTGGAAAGGTTGAGTAAGGGTGGAGGAGTTGCCTATTTTGCTGGTTCGACCCTGCTTTTCAGGTGCGCCTGTTACTATCTGTAAATAGTGAAACAGATGCGCGGCTTTTGTAGAGCTTTCGTCATTTGCAAATCATCGATTGCGTGGAGCCATCGCTGCCGTGAGTTGGGTGGGTGAACAAATGCTTGAGAATCGCTGTCGTGTGTTAGGTTGCTCTGTTTACTTTTTTCTATTTATAATCCCTGCATCCAAAGTTGAAACCAACAATACGCCGCCATATCTACGTCAGCACCGTGCACAGCATACGTACTGAACGTACGGAAGTATTCCATACACAGTAAGAACCTGTAGTATTTTGTCGTAGTCATCGTGCTTCTTTGGTATGGAGGTATTGGATCAAATCGTTCCCGGTGGCTGTTTCGTTCCCCAGCCACGATTTTACGAGTACAACAACAACAGCAAAACCGGACCGGGAGCTATCATCTAGAATATTGAATGGGCTAATGCAACACTCTGACCCCATCTATTACTATTATCGATTAAACGCATCGACCTTTGTAACTATCAGCTAGGGATAGATTTACCACAACAATTGATCTGCTGAACAATTGTGGCCGGTCTCTCGCCCGGAAAGCCAACCTAAACGCCTTCCTCTGGATTGCAATTTATCGTACTCAAGGTTACCCGCATTATAACCAAAAAAGCTAGGACTCTTTGTCTCACGGTGCTGCTTGGACTCCACAGGATGGTTTCGAAGATAGCCAAGATGCCGCTCAGTGGCACCCATACAGCCGGGATATACGCTGACATGACCGTGGATGGTCCTGAAATTGGCACTTTGGTTGTTGTGGTGGATCGAGCAAAGAACTTGCCCAACAGAAAAACAATGGGGAAACAGGATCCTTATTGTGCGGCAAGGCTCGGCAAGGAAGCAAAGAAGACGGAAACAGACAAGAGAGGAGGTCAGACACCGCGATGGTAAGGCTGTTGGTCTTCCAAGCATTCAACACCGCTAACAAGACCTAGGGACCAAGAGATGCGCTTCACCGTTCACGAATCACCTGACTACTACCAGCTGAAAGTTTCCGTGTTCAATGACGACAAGAAGACCGAGCTGATTGGAGAAACCTGGGTCGCTCTAGATCAACTTGTAGTACCTGGTGGAGGACGGAACGATCTCTGGCACAATCTGAATTGCAAAGGGAGATATGCTGGCGAGATTAGGATTGAGCTCACCTACTACGACATGCGACCAAAAGAAGAGAAGGCCGAGGAGAGACGGCAAGATGCTTCGACCAATGACTTTCAAGATCAAGGGAGAGAGACTGTGGGTGGACCAAGACAGCCAAAACAAGTCAAAAGGAGGCCGCTACCAGCCGATCCAACTGGGACAATAACATCTCGTCCTGCAATGGCCGATCACTCGATATCTGCGCCACTACCGTACACTACCCCAGATAACCGAAACTTGCACAGTTCTCAGCAAGCCTACACAAACTCATCAATGGACTATGAATCTGAACCTCAACCACCATTAGATAATCGATATCAACATCTGGGACAGGCCCCGCCTCGAGGATCATCGCCAAGCTACAATAGCTATGATCAAGAACAGTTTAACGGTGATATCGACATATCCCATAATTTTGGCCAGCCACCGTCAAATCAATATGGAGTCTACAATCCCATTTCGCCAAGCGTATATCGACAAGAGGTTGCCTTGGATCAACACGTGATTTCTCACAGGGAGCAAGAACTCGAGTACCCGTCATTGTACGGCAGCGAATCTTACATGCCTGAACCTGAACCTATTCGTAACAATCAGCCTACGAACCTTCAGACATTTTCTGGATACGATAATAGGGACGTTAGACCTTCTGCACAACCATTGCACATTGCCAATGGAATCTTTTCGTCGAACTCTATGCCGGACATTCGGCCGCAACAGAGAAAGCAGGGTGTTAGCGCACCAAAACACAGGTCGTCGCTGCAAAAGAGCAGCAACTATGAAGATCTGCACCCTCTCTCTACCGGCAACCATGCATGGCCAGTTCCATCGGAAACTGCCGGTGACGATTCGGGGCCTCCACCACCCCCAGTCCATCGGAATAGCGGGCTAAGGTCTACACCTGAACCTAGCGGGCAGGCCCCGGCTGAATACTCTCCCCCAATAACCCAGCCAGTTCCCCTGAGGATGAGAAACGAAAGAAGTAGCGTATCAAACAGCCCTTTGTCTCAAGTGCAAAGTAATATATCATACACTGACCACCCTCTATCGACATCTCCATCGAACTCGCAACTCTCGCATTCGGGTGTCTCCGTCACGTCGCGTACGTCCTATAGCCAACGCGATAGTCGACAGTCGCAAAACGGAATGTCCTCATCCCCGGTACGAGACCATACTTACACAATGCCACCAAGTCTTGTACCGGGGTACGCGCCCAGCATAGCCGACGACGAGACTGAGAGGGAGGTCCGTGAAAGGCGCATGAGCGCCCGACCAGTATATGCAAATGACGCTGTCTCGCAATACCAACAGCTGCCGCATAGCAGTGCTCAACCACGAGCACCTCTACCAATAAATCCGGCTCCGGGGCCAATCCGAACAATAGAAAAATCACATGACCGAAGAGCGCATCGATCCTCTGCCCCTATCGCCATGTCGCAGGCATCCGGCATCGATCCTCGAACACCTGTGCGCAAGTCTGTCAGTCCGCAACCAGGATCGGCACCAGGCGAAAGACGGCTTTCCGCTGTCCCCTTCTCGCCAGATTCTTACGACGCATACAATCCGTCTATTAGCACTGCCGCTAGTGTCAATGCCGCTGGGCCCAAATACAACACACCCGAGCAAGCCAAAGATGCTTTCAGGCAGCACGAAGTAGAGTCTAGGCTAGCAGAGGGCCCCATAATTGGCAGTGATGGTCGAGTCATTGATCCATCTGATCATCTTCCAACCGAGACATGGGCCCCTGAACCCGAAGTCAAGACGCCTAAGAAAGGCCCTCAAATCACAATGAGATTCAGGCAGAGTCCTCTGGGTGCTCAACCTATGCCAGCCTCATCTCGGCGACCTATTCAAGTTACCACGGCTCGTCCTCATTCTGTTTCCACCCCTATTTACACGCATTCACCAGACTCGAGCGCGTCAGTTTCCGGTAGTCGTGGTCGCCTGCAAAAGAAGTCTCGGGTACCTGTGGAGCAAGCGACACCGCCCCCTAATACTAGTCCTTTAGCACCAAGAATTGATACTAACTCATACAATTCTACGCCAAGGCCATCTCCATCTGCTTATGCGTTACGAGAGCATGAAAGTTACGGCTATGGTAGTAGTCCTACCCACACGAGGAATTCACCAGGCGTTATCCCGCCTCCAGTCCCAGGCAAGATACCCATGACGGCAGGACAAGAGGAATGGGGAAGAGACGCCTTGAGTGAAGAGATGAGGATGATTGATATCGGCGTTGGTGGGGGGCAGTCTAGGGTAAGGAGGAGCAGATTTGGGGCATAAGGGTTGGTATTACTATTTATAGGCGCTATGGATACGGTCTAGTACATAACGGGCGGTCGTAGGTTTGGGATGGTGCGGCCTTTTGGGATTTGTGGCAGCTATAGAACCATAGATACTGGAAAAATGTGGAAGGGAAGAGAGTAGGCCTGTCAAAATGTCTTTCTATCGTAAGACACGCAATTAGGATCATATATAGATGATAATGTGGAGTCTCACAAGAAGTCCACAATGGAACATGGCCAGATGGTTTATTTAGTAAGGTACCTAAGGTACTCCACGATTGTTTCATCTTAGTGCCTACGATTGTTCTGACGATCTATGAAACAAGCGCTCAGATCTCCGCCACGCGCTAAGCCTAACTCGAAAGCACTACGACGACCTCCCCGCTTCTGCCTCAGGCCGCTCAACTCCATCACCACTGTCTTTGTTGGTTAGAAACCTCACCTTACCTATACCTTATACCTCAAACGTTCTTTTCCTTTACCTCCCCTCTCACCGCCCGCCTCCCTCCACCAACACCCCCTTCAAACCCCACCATGGACACCCCCCTCCCCTCCACCCCCACCCCCACCTCCCCCTCCGTCCTCCAATGGATCCTCTCCTACCTCCTCGTCGGCATGGCCTGGGGTTTCACAACCCCCTACATCCGCCGCGCCGCCCTGCACCACAAACCCATCGCCCACCCTTCCCTTCAGAAACTCGAGTCTTCGCCCAACAAGAGTGTGGGGAACTGGGTACGGATGAAGGTCCTGGGAGCGTTTTTCGTGGTCACGGATTTGCTTAGGAGGTGGGAGTATGCGGTGCCGCTGGTGGTGAATTTGACGGGGAGTGTGTGGTTTTTTGTCGTTGTGGGGAAGGCGGGTAGGTTTTTGGGGTTTCTTTTGAGGGGGTTTTCGGTGGGGTGGAAGGGAGTGGAAGATGGCTAATGTGGGGCGTGGTGAGGTAGAATTGAGTTTGACGGTGCCGATTACGAATTCGCTGGCGTTTCTGTTTACGGTTTTGGGGGAGTGGTGGGCGGAGGGGAAGGTTATAGGGAGGGGTGAGTCCCTAATCTATGTTCCATATTTCGATGTGAGGAGGGAAGAGCTGACAGGAGAGGCAGATACGTGGATTGGGATGTCATGTGTGCTGGCGGGGATCGCGTTGTGTGTGCAGAGTAAGCTTTCTTGATGAGAGGGCTTTATAAGTATAGCTGGCTTTCCTTTTTATCCTATAAAGTGCCTAGATTTCCGTCACTTGTGATTTTCCCAGTTGGCGACAAGTTTACATAAACATCTCTCCGCCTGTTTACCACATGTAAGATCGATATCTTTGTTTTGCTCTCTTCTATGTTGATATACAAGATCCCATAGAAATTTAAACCCATGTATAAATCTTTCAATTCTCCAATTTTCTATATACCAGCCCTCTACCATCCCTCATACCCCAATCCTCCTCCGCTTCCCCCCTTCTCCATCTTCCCCATCCTCCACCTTGCGCTTACCCTCGCAGCTTTCCACCCCCATCACTTCGAGTCGAACTCCCTGATTCCTCATTCTCAGTCCCGGAATCTTCAGCCCCGCCTCGAGAACATCCCCCTCGTCACTTATCGGCGATACGGGCCTATCAACCTCCGGAAACGTCTTCGCCATCGACTTCTCCTCCAACTCCTCGGCGAGCCTCTCAAGAAACTCATCCGCGAGCTCTTCAGCTATATTTCTCATCAGCCCACATTCCCCGCCAAAAAAAAAAACATCAAAACAATGGTGAAAACACACCGGTCTTCTCTTCTTCAGCCTCCTCCCCTTCCGCTTGCAGCAAAACCTCCATCTCTCGAAGCTCCCACTCCGCAATACTTTCCTCCAACCACTCGCTCAATTCCTCGATTCTTGACCCCAGCTCATTGGAATCCTGGTTTTCCACAAGAATCAGCCTGCACTTTTCACAACTAGGAAAACTGCTTTACTTACCTCTCCTTCCTCTTCCGCCTCCTCGTTTGCAAAATCCTCAACTCCAACCCCGAATTGCACCGCCAACCAATCCAACCTCCACCCCAGGATATCCATGTTGGTGGGTAGGGAAGACATATCTGGAGCGCGTGTGTTGTGGCACAAGCCGCTCATGGGAAACGCGGGTTTGGCGCGTCTTGATACGTGATTGGTTGGTTGGATGGACGAGACAGATGGGGAATTTGTTCCTCTGAAGAGTGGGTGGTAAGGTAGTAATGGGATGGGAGAATAATAGGAGGATGGTTGTTCGGCTTGTGCGAGTTTGGCTTTGAGCCGAGACGTTGGGATGAGAATGGTAGCGAATAGGAAAGTGTTGAGATGGGAAGTGGGATTCCTGGATAGCCTCGGAGGGTAGAGGTGGGAGTGGCAATGGGAGTTGACTGGGTGGGGAATTAGTGGATGAAGGGGGTTTAAGACTGGTGAACAGGCCATGATTCATTCTGCTTCTGTGAAGAGAATCGGATAAGGTGACGAAGAAGCCGAATGCTGGGGGGGGGTGGACTGTACGATGTGGAATGTGGGGAGTCAACGAGCCAGGCCAAAGACGCGGTCGGTTTTCCGTCCGAGATACAACGATCGACGGGGCTTTTTTTACGTCTCTACGAACAGGGTCTTGGAGATTTACGCGGATGAGGGTCTAACTACGAGTTCGCAGATGTGAAGGGGTTTTGGGCATTACCCAGAGACTGCACCATCTAGTAGGAGCGAGCTCGCCGCTCATGTCAATCCTTGGCTTTATGTTAGGGTTGTGGGAAGGGGATGCTGGAGATGGAGCTGGGCGTTGGGGTTGGAGGGCTGGGAGGGTTGAGAGCGTTGGGTGGGCTGGAAAGGGGAGTGTTTGAATAGAGGAGTGGGTTGGGTTTGGTTGGGCTAGCTAGCAAGAGCGCAAAGAACCAGAACCCAGATACTAATTGTGAATAGGCGTGGGAGGTTGTGTGCGACATATGTACTTTTAAGGAATCTACCCTCCCCTTCGAAACCCCCGTTCCTCGACATCCATTCCTTCAATGCGAGCGGTGAATACCAACCACATCCTCTCTCAGTCTTTAGCTCTTTTCGTTGACAAGAATTGGATTACTGATGGTAGTGATTCGGCTTAAGAGGGATGGAAGGAGGGGGTGGGAGCTGAGGAGGTTGTTTGGGATGGAGGGGAGAGAGGGTTGGTTTTATTGGAAGATTTATGTGTACGAGTATCGGCGAGGGTGGTGCGGAGGGAACTATCCGGGTTTGTGAGAGGAGATGCCGAGATATCAATTTTTCGCATTACTTTAATTTCTGATGATCTCGTTACCGAAGTTGGCGCTGCTGATAATATCTTTTTCTTTAAGAATGATCAATACTTCTACTTCTACCAACCCCAATGACCGCGTCTCCCTAAAACGGATACGCGCTCGGCAACGTCACTGGCGTATCTTTTCTCAACTGGTTCGTAATCAAATGCTCAAAAGTCGCCGACCACTCCACCCTCGGTGTCAACTTGTTCATACCATAAAAGTTCTCAATAAACCCCACCAGCGACGTATGGCTATACTCGCCTCCATTATTCCTACCCTTCTTCTCCACCACGCCCTTGCCCACCCAGGGGGAGATCAGCAGCGTAGGCACGCGGATGCCGAGGCGGGTAAAGTCGAATGTGATGTTTTTGCCGTCGGGGGCTTTCTCGGTGTAGGTGAGGGAGTCGCCGGCGGGGACATGTACGGGAGGGGGGACGTGGTCGCCAAAACCGCCGTTTTCGTCAAAGGTGAGGATGAAGAGAGTTTCTTCCCATTGCGGGGAAGAGCGGAGGGCTTCGTAGATTTTCTTGATGAAGGACTCGCCTTCAGTGATGGCCGAGGGGGGATGAAAGGATTGGTAGGAGCAGCATTCGGGGTTGATGTAGGTGAAGGAGGGGAGTTTGCCGCTGGCGGCGTCAGTGTAGAACTGGGAGAGGGGCTTGATGTTCTTGGTGGCGGCGCCGGAGGTGACGGTCCACTGGTAGAAGAGAGCATCGGGGGTGAAGCCGGTGGTGTTCGAGTAGTTGATCCAGGAGACGCCTTTCTCGGAGAGCTGCTGGAAGATGGATTTCTGTGGGAGGGCGGCGGTGTTGAAGTCTTTGTCGTTGCGACCGTGGCCGTGGGAGGTCCCGGAGGTGAGATAGGCTCGGTTGGGGTTGGTTGGGCCTGGGACTGCCGAGAACCAGCGGTCGAACAGGACGTAATTCTCGGCCATGGCGGCGAACACACGGACTTCATCTTGAGTGTAGTAGTTGATGGCCTCGGCGGCACGGGAGACATTGGCCGTCTTGTAGGTTGACGCTTGCTCGGTTACGAAACCTTGCATGGTCTCTGGCAGCTTGCCCGCAGCGACTGCGGCTTCATCCGGATGAAAGGTGCCAAAGAGCTCGTAGTTGGTACCGCTAATGCCATGGTTTGGGTCATCCGGCGCAACATTCTGGGCAATGGGCTTGGAGCACACTATCTCGCTCTTGGGGTCCGAGGCATTTACTGGGTTGCAGTAGGTACGGCCAATGAGACCGTCAATGGACGGGTTGTAGGTAAGGCCACCAGCGAAGGTGTCGAAGGATCGGTTCTCTTCCACAAGCACAACTATGTTCTTGATTTTTTGGCTGATATGGCTGGAGTCATCATTCCCTCCTTCTCCGTTGTAGTCGGAATCTGGACGTGGGGCAGCCAAGACCACAGTCGAAAGGGCTAACACAGTAGTAAGTGAAAGGCCGACCATGATGATGATGCTTGACTGTGAGCGTGCTTACAGGTTGGTTTTTGGAATCGCAATCTCTCTTATGTGCTTTGCTGGGCCCTGGGAAGCCATGTTCGATTTTCCTCTTGGGAGACTGGCATAGGAGCACGTGGGAGGATGAAAGGTGAAAGGTTCATCTCTCTCAAGGTTCTATTGCATCGAGAATCGACGATTTCTCCCAGGTTGACCGACAAGGGTTCCTCAAGTCCCACAACGGCGGGCACACATGTCGTTGGATTCCTCCCCCATTGGATCCGTCACCCGAGAGATCATAGGCAGTTGGTTACCCCGCTGGGAATTGGCCGGTGGGAGATCTTTGGAAATACGTCGATGCATCGGACCTCGCGGAGAGAGAAACATGGCTCCAGTTGCAGCAGTGCGATGGAACGATGTGGTGATGTGCCTTCTTGAAGCGGTTAAACAGGATAAAGGTAATTACTGTATGGCCGTTGAGGCCGGCCGCCTTACCGGCCCCAAGGCTTACAACAGCCACCCTCATCCCCACTACCATGGTTTCTTGCGGCGCATTTGGCAATCTCTACGGAATATATACAGGGCAATCATGCATCGCCCAAGGGCCCTTGACACCCTCAGGACTGATGAAAGGGCGTATTCGAATGACGAGCGTCGACAAGAACAGCCGAAAGCGCGCTTCCTTTTTTCGTATCTCGCCGATTTCCGCAACCGAACTTTGATACAGTGTGATGCTGTCCATATGACAGCTCGTGTGAATGAGTGGCAATGGCTTGTCACTCTGGTTTTACAACCTCCATAATCCTGCGCAATCGGATGTCGTCAACTCTTTGACGGGATACTTCCACCACGTCGGGTTCGGAGAGATATGCACACTGGGTAACGAACGAGCTCTGCATGACCAGGGGACATAGAGACCTTCCTGTTCAGCTACTCTGTGCGAAAGAATAATGTATCTTCGAGAAGATTCCTATCGCGATCCATACCTTACATTGATGGATTATCGTGCAGGAGTACCGAGGAGGTAATCGAGTGGTACTTTGTCACCTATTGTGGCGGTAATCGCGAGCTTGAGACCTCAATCTGTCACTAATTCGACTTATACCTGCCAAAGCGAAGACTCTTTCGCATTGTCACACACAGCTTTGGGGGTGGCCTTTCAACGGTCTACCAAAGTCGAAGCTTTCTTCTTTATTGCCAATGGCGCCAGCTTGAGCAACGGGGATTTTCGGATCTACCCACAACATGGGGACAGGATCACAGCAACTCTTTTTTTTTCTAATTCAGGATGAGGACGTTAAGTTCTCAGGGATTGGTGACTTGTTGCTAGACGGGTTGAAAGATCGAGTTAACGGCCAGGCTAAGTGACAAATACTTCACAGCCAAAAAACCGATCCAGCTCTACAGATCTAGAAAGGAACAATTTCTGCATCGCAGGCATCTAGACTACCAACCAAGCCTTGTTTATTCCTGATAGCACAGGGATTACGCACTCTTGCATACGCATGTACGCATTAGGACACAATACCAGCCACGTGCCTCTTGGGACGCTATTGATTATTAAGGTACCTTAGTTGCAAAGTGCCCCCTTGCCTCAGTTTTCAGACGTGCCAACGTCGCTAAGCCCCTTCGGGTTAGCGCCCTGCTGACTTCGCAGCGTACGGGCGGCACGTCTGAGTGCTGCGTTAACTCTGAGATAAATACCGAACTTTGCCGGTCGCCTTACCTGATGCGATAAAGTATGAGCGTATTATTGAATTAATTTCGCTCTGTTTATCTATTCTTATCGACTCGCCTATCTACTCACCATTCTACTCACCATTCTACTCACCAGTCACCACTCTACTCACCATTCTACTCTACTCACCATTCTACTTACCATTCTACTCATCATTCTACTTATCACTCTACTCATCATTCTACTCATCATTCTACTCATCATTCTACTCATCATTCTACTCATCATTCTACCTACTCGCCTATTTACATTTTCAGCTATCAACTCAGCTATCAACTCAATCATCTACTTATCACTCTACTCGCTTCAAAACATGCTTCAAAATTGCTTCAAAACATGCTTTATGTGACACGTTCAAATAAGCATCATTCGCTTTATGATCTACTTCATAGTATGTTTCATATATGCTTCATAGCACATGCTAATTAACTCAACAGAAAGTACTCTTTATAATTCTCTACAAAACTCTCAATCAAACACTTTATCAAACGCTTTATCAAACTCTTTATCAAACACTTTATCAAATTTTCTACTGAGTTCTCTACTAAGCTTTCTGTCGAGCTTTCTATCAAACTTTTGATCAAACACTTTATCAAACACTTTATCAAACACTTTATCAAATGCTTTATCAAATTTTCTACTGAGCTCTTTACTGAGCTTTCTATTGAGCTTTCTATCAAACTTTCGATCAAACATTCTATCAATCAAACACTTTATCAAACTCTTTATTAAACACTTTATTGAACTCTCTATTAAACTCTTTATCAAACTTTTTACCAAAACGACTTAATACACTTTCTTGATCATCAAAAAGAACATTTGAATCAAATCTTCATCTTTCAACATGATGTAAGTTCAACTAAGTTCAATTAATGATATGATCATGAAATATCAAGTAACAAGAACAAAAAACAGAAGTTAGCATATTCTTGATCACGCTGTTCAACTACTTGAATTATCACATGCAATTAATTTAATGATGCAATAACATAATTTATCAATCTCACAGAATTTTATTGATACTTAAATTAGACGCATCAGATAAAGCATATGTGAAAGTACTATTTGTCAAAACTCAGATCTATTGTTAGGGGCCAGCATAGAGCGAGTCATATGGGTGTAATGTAACGAGTATATAAATGCTAAGGAAGGAAAGTATCTAGAAGGGAAGAGCCGGCTATCTATATGACTCAGGAGAACATAAGCTAACCCTGAATAGGGTTGGCCTCGGAACAACCCTATAGCCTAGCGGCGAGCGGCCGGCGATAGTCATCAACATAGCCACCAACATAGCTACCAACATAGGTGCGTAGCTAGGATCGTAACACAATGAGTTCAACTGCAAAAAGATTGTACAAAGAGTCTCAGAAAGCAATATGACTCTTCTTGATGCAAATAGCATAATCATGAAACTTGTGAATCAAAAGAACTTTGACTTTTTGAATGAAGAAATTCGCGAAATTTGTAAATTCTTTTGAAATATTTAAAAATTGATCAACTATCATATTCTCAATTTGTGTGAGTTGAAAGTTTTTTTCTATCATTGAAAGATTCAAAAAGTTGTACAAAGCATCTAAAAGTGATTGAACATGTATTATTGTTACGATCCTAGCTACGCACCTATGTTGGTAGCTATGTTGGTGGCTATGTTGATGACTATCGCCGGCCGCTCGCCGCTAGGCTATAGGGTTGTTCCGAGGCCAACCCTATTCAGGGTTA
>JAABUI010000050.1_pt1 | contig 195954 bp, 196 predicted proteins | sample 5559111 | NCBI WGS metagenome assembly JAABUI01 (sample SAMN10711870, study PRJNA513365) | rock metagenome | isolation source: Antarctica rocks | place: Antarctica: Victoria Land, Buttleship Promontory | reverse complement strand
CTAGCGTCGGCTGAGGAACACACATATGTAGCCAGCTTCTTTCCCGTAGCTACCTTTCTTCCTTAGCATTTATCTTCTAGTTAAATGACACCCCTATCTGACCCGCTCTAGGCAGGCCCCTAACAGAAAGCGAAGCGGAAAAAGAAGCTACGGGCGAAGGAATTGGAGCAACGACGTCTAGTTCAGGAGCAAAAGCTGAAGGCTAAAGAGCTTCAGAAAGGGCAAAAGAAGAAGTCTAAAGAGGTGAAAGTACAGCAATTCACTGATTTTGTTGCTATTGAGGAGGTGAAAAGGGGGCCAAGTCAAATCAGGTCTACGCGAGCTGGAAGGCAATTCAAAGCTCCTAAGCGATTTGATGATTGATTCTTATAGCTTGGAAGCTTCATATAGATATCGACAACTCTCTATATTAATTGCAATTTGATTTATGAATGGTGGTTGAATAATAATAAAAAAAGTATGGGTTGCTAATCGGGTTTAGGGTGTGCACGGGACCGGAACGTGCATCGGGCCGGGAATACTCCTAAGTCACGGTCGCGCGCTTCCCAACCAATACACCCCCCACCTGCATCAACCATTGAACCATCAAATTCAGCTGGGGAACTTCAATATTTGGGCTACTTATTTAGTAGTATATGACTTATAATTCCCCGATCAATATTTGGTATGCCAGCCCTTCGCTTTGATTACAGCTGCACATCTGCGTGGCATACTGAATATTAGCCCCCCTATTACCTTCTTTCGTACAGTATGTTCACCCAGGCCCTCAGTAAAATCTGAAACAGCTGGGTTTCAGCTTCATCGCCGAATAGACTTTATAGACTTTCTTCTTCAGTAGAGTTCAAAGATTTTCGATTGAGTTCAAATTAAAACTGTACAAAAATTACTTCATGACTTCTATACTCATTATTCTGCATAAAAATTAAAATTAAAGTTATAAGTGTATCAGAATTGAATAAAGTTTTTTAAATGATAAAGTTCTATGAGTTTGTCTATGATTAAATGACTGTCTGAAGAAACAAGAGATTTTCTAGAACTTTGAGGTTAGAATATCGAGATCGAGAAAGAAAACTTGGCGCACCCCTCAAAAAGGATGACTTCTATGATCTATCAGCCTTTTCTCTACTGGGCGGCGCGCTATCTAAAGATTACCTCTGTTGATCATGTTTTTGAGACCAATCAATCCGTCGTCGAGCTTATTGCTAATAAGATAAGCCAGCGCCAAAGAGAGTCACATCTTAGATTGAATAAAGCCAAGCGTCAAGCAAAAGTACTGAATCAATCCAAATTACAGGAGCAAGCCATTGAACAAGCCAACAAACAAGACATGGAGGCGTTGCGAAGTCAGGGTGAAATAGAAGTCGTTCTTACTGTTCACTTCGTCGAGCACCAGCAAAATGATCTGGACAAATCATTTTCGTACTGTGCTCCGCATGCACAGCGCCACGATCCTGCGTATGGTATACAGATCAAATGTACTTACCATGTCGAGAAAGACGGTATCTCTGCACGCAGAAAGTTTTGGACTACTCAGAGAGAAACTGGAAGGAAACGAGAAAACTTGTCCCATAAACGACTGTGTCAGATGAACACTGTAGCAGATTGTCGGAATGGGAAGACGACGGAGTATCACTATACTATATGTAATGAGGCTTCCTGCGAAGGATGTCCAAGAATAAAGGCGAAAGAGTAAGATATTAGAGATGGAGAAAGGAAGGATATGGGAACAACAAATACCACGTGAAGGAGAAATTAGGTGCACATAGTCACTAACAGACTGCCTTGTCACAATGTCACATTTTTGGCCTGCGGTCGGGTAGATTTGAATAACTGACTTCCCCTTAATGATATTTCGGTCCATGCTCCATCACTTCCGTTATCCGGACTCTTGCGGTCCTTCTAATTATTGCTCTCAATATGCCCGATCCACAGAGAACTGGAATCTATCGAAACCTAGTGAACCAAAACGTAAATAGAGCTACGCTCTGGATCCAGGTAGATTGCTATGTATCGAGTTAGCAACCCAGGGTGCAATGCAATGATGTCAGGTAATGTTAGGAAAAGCGTTGACCAACATGCTCAGATCGTGGTTTGGTGCCAACGAACCTTGTGTTTCGAAGAAGAGACAATTACATATATATATTGAATTAGTGATTTTTATCTCATGCTCCTATAGCGCAATTGGTATGTTCATGGACGATCCATTCTCTCGACGTCGGCTTATAATTCCCAAAGGTAGAGCGTACGGCTTTTAACCGTAAGGTCCTGGGTTCGAGCCCCAGTGGGAGCATCCTTTTTTTTCCCCTTAAAGGTTCTCATCCCGAGTTTCCGGAGTGAATATTTAGGTCTTATTTCTAGTATTATGGGTCTAGAGTCCGACCTATACCCAGGCGTTGAAGAGTCGACATCTTACCGCTCTCTTTCTACTTCGACTAGACTAATCTCAATATTTTGAATTTTCAGATTACCCATCCTACGCCCAGGCGCACTCTCACTGACCCCTACGAAATCGGACCTTTGGGTCTGCTATAAGCCTCACAAGCAGTGATGTTTATCCGGGCCCCGGGTTAGAATCGAAATTCCTGATATTTCTAGACCAAGCGGTATTCTAGAGATACCTATGGCTAGTTTATCTACCACAGTAGAGTTTCTTTGATAGCTTTAATTACTCGTATTTGTACTATAATCAGGATAATATTACTTGTTTTGATTACTAGTAGATTAATAGTCTTCAGGATTAATACGCGCGCACACGGTCTGAAATGTTTCGTCCTATACTTCCAGGTGTCTAGATCTTCTGTCATTACTTAAGCCTCATTATAAATATTAAAGTCTCGAAAATGAGAGGACTGCTTAAACAAGACAACTCGTAGTATCTACAAGAGGCAGTTCCTCGTCTAAAAGTGGCTATATGTTGAAGCATTCAAAAAGTGCTACCTCAAGGCCGACTGTGTTGGTGCGTATCAACTTGAAGATATCAATGTCATACTAGAAGGAGGGTACGAGGCAGCCAATTCTGGCTACCTGTGCTGTACCCTATCTAGTGTGGGGAGCCAATACAGGCTCCCCCATGCTCCTCCTGTACTCCCCCTCAGCTACTTCATGCTACCTAGCCGTTCGCTATCGCTATTATACCTTTTGTAAGTACAAACGACAGGCTCTGTTCAGCTCCTATTGGATATTTATCACAAAGGAGCCGGTTATGGCTCCATTGACCTCCCACTACGGAATATACGAGGGGGTCGCCATTTCCGATGGAAACTGCTTTGCACTACGTCTTTTTAATTAGGTATCGAAACCTGTGCCGTTTTTTAGAATTTGCCGAGAGCCCCACCAGATTTAGTGGCGAATCTCCTAAAAGTGCAAAATAAGAAACAGATTTGTAAAATCAACCCTACTGCCCTTCACATGTAGTATATTCAATGCTCCGTATGTGACGTATCCAGTGCTTCATATGTGATATATTCAGTGCTTCAGATGTGGCCTATCCAGTGCTCCATATGTAGTATATCCAGTGCTTCATATGTGACGTACCCAGTGCTCCATATGTGCTCTATCCAGTGCTCCATATGTGCTCTATCCAGTGCTCCATATGTGCTCTATCCAGTGCTCCATATGTGCTCTATCCAGTGCTTCATGTGGCCTACCCAGTGCTCCATATGTGACGTATCCAGTGCTCCATATGTGATATATCCAGTGCTCCATATGTGACGTATCCAGTGCTTCATATGTGACGTATCCAGTGCTCCATATGTGGTATATCCAGTGCTCCATATGTGACGTATCCAGTGCTCCATATGTGACGTATCCAGTGCTCCATATGTGGTCTATCCAGTGCTTCATATGTGGCCTACCCAGTGCTCCATATGTGACGTATTCAGTGCTCCATATGTGACGTATCCAGTGCTCCATATGTAATATATCCAGTGCTCCATATGTGACGTATCCAGTGCTTCATATGTGGCCTACCCAGTGCTCCATATGTGCTCTATTCAGTGCTTCATATGTGCTCTATCCAGTGCTTCATATGTGGTCTACCCAGTGCTTCATATGTGACGTATCCAGTGCTTCATATGTGATATACCCAGTGCTTCATATGTGGCCTATCCAGTGCTTCATATGTGGCCTATCCAGTGCTTCATATGTGGTCTATCGGAAGTCAATGAGAAAGTTAATGGGGAAGCCAATGGGGAAGCCAATGAGATGTAGGGGACCCGTTATCGTTATTCCAAGCTCTTCTCCATAATAATAGTTGATGTAGTCCTTTCTTCTATGCGAAACAGATAAGACGAAGGACTCGATGAAGCTTTGCGATGGGGAAGCAAACGGGAGTGTAAATAGAGAAAGCAATGAAGAAGCTAATCAGGTAGAAAGCCATGTAGGAAGCATTGTTTGAAGCACTGTTTGACGTGTGTTATGCGTTCGACCGACGCGTATTTTGAAGCAGATAGGGAGTTTGGTAGGGAGTTTGGTAGGGAGTTTGGTAGAGAGTTTGGTAGAGAGTTTGGTAGGGAATTCGGTAGAGAGTTTGATAGAGAGTTTGATAGGGAATTCGGTAGAGAGTTTGGTAGGAAGTTTGGTAGGGAGTTTGGTAGGGAGTTTGGTAGGGAGTTCGGTAGGGCGTTTGGTAGAGAGTTTGGTATCGAGTCATGAAGAGTGCTTTCTATTGAACTAATTAGCATGTGCTCTGAAGCATGTACGAAGCATACAGAGTGTATGAATAAACAGGTAAATCGGTAAACAGAGATGAACAAAGATTCAAAACACGCGTTGAATTAGAATTGAGAAATTCATGAATGAGACGATTATGAGCACAGCGTTGAGACATGAAAAAGGATCGTAAAAAGAGATAAAGATTGATATATACGCGTACAATGAAGGTAATGACAGGTGCAGGTATGTACGGGTAAACAGATAAACAGGTAAGAAAATTTCAATCGTCGATCAGGTGATTTTCGGTCATCTGATGTACGTACAACGACTTCAATGAACTGTAAAAATCAGGATGGTAGTTGAAGCGAAAGAAAAAGAAATGATGGCAGTTTAAACGGAAGAAAACGACTTGCACGGGTCGACGCAGCGAAAAACATAGTGCGGGGTCGAAAAAGTTTTGATGTTGGGTCACCTGATGGAACACTTGGCAACCAACGATCAGAATGGACTCTTGCTTCAGTACTATATAGATGATGTTCTGTTATGGGTGAGAATGCGGCTTGGTAATCTTTCACCAAAACGCAAAAAACTTCTTTTACACCTTATAATTGGTAGGTTGGAGACCTTTGAACACCACAATGGCAGAGGTTAGACGAGAACGGCAGAGCTGCCCTCAGCCAAGCCCAGGTTTCCAAGAATAAAAAAGGACGAGTTCTAGTATTAAGGTGATGCACGAAGCTGTAGGATCTCAGCTTCACTTTTCCGCTTCTCCGACGCCTCCATACTATCAGATGGCTTCTCCCCCTGGATTACGATTAGGAATCATGTACTAACTGGCTTCAGAAGTTAGTGTAGCAAATAGCTAGATTCTACCATTGCCTCCACAGCGAAAGGACTCCAGTGGTTCCTTGCAGTATTGCAACGAGGAGTCCCGCAATTGCTCCCCTGTTGTCCAGGATACCATGTCAGAAGTCGCCCATATTCACGATATGCGATTTCTGAGCTTACCAGAACGCAAACCAGGGCATGGACCCCTTCTCGTATTTCCATAATTCAGCAAAACCTGCAGCTTTCGACGATTCGACGGTTTCCTGCACAATTTCCAGCCGCTCTCGAAAGTGAGGAAAATCTGCCGTCGTCCACTTTCTTTTCCTCCCTTTGGTCGCATGACCGTCTTCGAAACGGGCATAGTCAATGAATACACCTTGCTCGGTTTTATTTGATTGGTGCTTCATGCCACAAGTTATATCCATAAAAACATCCCTGCATTTCAACTTCATTTGCCGGCTTTCAGGGTCTCGTGCGTGTCGGTAATATGTTTGTGTTGATGCTAGTGAAAACTCGTCAAAGAGCAGTCTGTAAGTCCGGAGTATCTCATCTATATAGGACACCGGAAAGCGTAAAGTACTGCATACGGACAATTCATGTTTCCTCATTGAGGCCACACTGTGTGATTTGCACCATGAGGCGTGCCAGAAGAGTTGCAGCGTGCTGTCAGACGGAATCACAAGGTGAAGCAACGGATTGTCGACCCAGTCGATCATGATGGAATGGCGAGACACCAGTTTGTGGATGTTAAGGGTGTCTTGAGACAAGACTCTCAGAACTTCTGGATTTCTTGGGCGTTGCGATGAAATTAATGTGCTTGCTGAGGATCGACGCTCTCCAGGCTGCTCATGGTACCGGAAAAACTCCAGATCTTTCAAGAATGAGCTGATACCGCTTGTAGGCATCTTGGACAGAAAGGTCTCTGAGTCCAAACTCAACTCGATCATTGTAACATGTTCGATGACCCATAGGACACGCTGTCGCCTCAAGCGATTCTCTAGATCTTTATCGATCGCAGTCGCGCAATCGAACAGTCTTTGGAACTCTCCGTCTGTGGCTTCGCCGATCTGGTCGATGGACATTTCATCGTTCTTTGCAATGAACTTAATGACTCTTATCATGTATTCAACATAGCCATCACATAAACAAGAGAAATGAAGCTGGCTACGGGGTAAGGGCAGATAGAACTGCTTGTCTCCATACAGTCTTTCATGGGCCAAAAAAGAGTGACGCGTTGAGAGAATGGCTTGTTGGAGCCAAACAAAATACGGTAGATTTTTTAGCAACTTTCGGGGCCAATCTCCCCACAGGACAATATCGAGCTCAGATCGTTTGGCGGCACTAATGCTCCACTGAAAATCTATCAAGAACTCTGGTCTTAGTAATGTGCTCCTTCACAGGACTGGTACGTCGCGACACACCTTGGTCAAATACTGGCTCCCAATCTTGGCCTGGAAGGAATAGAATGATCAGTCAATGCTCAAACCTCAATCAAGAGCTGTCTGTGCGGCTCTAGAGGGTCAAAGTCGCGAGTTTGAGCACCAATCGCACGCGCACCTAATCTTTTCCAGAACAGAGCTTTGAACCTTCTGGTAAGTCCACTCATGGATTTTTTTCCTGACATCCGAATTCATATGGAATGTACGCTCGCCTGTCCGCTTCAAGATACAAGAGACCGTGGCTTAGTGGTGGGACTGCGGGGTTGAGTCTCATCTGACAATGTAAATCGCAGGGGAAATGAGGCAACCAATCAATGACCGGGCGGATTGCAGATTTCTCAGCTGACCAATGTCAACACGGCCAATGGACCAACTTGCATCCAATTGTTCACTCAAATTGGAACCGCTTTAGACTGCCATTCGAAATTCGAAAATATCAGGCGGCTTCGCCAACAACAAAAATACAACCTTGCTCGCCCACGGTTGCTTTATGCTCGGTCCCGCCATCCATCTCCACACATTCTCCTACCCGTAACCGCCTCGATGCTAGGTGGTTGAGAGAGGTAGTGACAGCAGGTGTGTTACCCGCCAGCTGCAACGGTACTCTGACTGTCGGCTTGTCTATCTGATAGTTTAGGAAGACAAGATTGATCGAGCCCGAGAGGACCAGATAAACGGTTTTGTGGTCGTGCGTGAAAGGAGGATAGTATACAGTGCTGCTTTCAATGTTGGTTTACAGTCGCTCATTGGAGAGGGCGGATCTTACCGCTCATCTTTCCAGGTATACACGGTCGTATAACCCCAGGAGCGAACCTTGTCTTCTCCTTTTTTAGAGTGCCAGTCGTCCTTAGTCACTCCTTTGTGACCGTCCTTACCGAAGACACCTTTGTCGCCTTCGCCGCATCGTCCACATACCGCATGAGAGGTACTGGTGTAAGTTACGACTCTCTCACACTGTGCTTTGTCCTTCGCCCTAGTCACCTCGCGGCAAGGTATTGAATATTCTTCCCCCATGTGGGGACAAGGATCTGCCCACTTGATAATATGCTTGAAGCACATGTCGTCTAGCTTTTCTGCTGTGGTGATCGAAGTTTGCAATCGGTCGCCAAAGGCATGGGCTCTATTATCATAGCCGGCACCAGATATAGGGTTCCCTAATTGGTGGGCATTGAGCATCACTTGCAGTTGCAGGACTTATCCCTCAAGATTGGTCGAGAACTCTTACGCCACCTCGACGGGTGCGTACTCGCCTAACAACCGAGACTGCATGACCCCGATATCGGCACTGTTGTTGTGTTTATTTGCTGCGCTGTTCAAGATGCTACAGGCTACAGCACCTAGATCTTAGATCCCGAAAGAAGATATGCCGAGTCTACGTATTGGCATCGATGTAGGAGGTATGGCTGAGACCACGTCACTTCGGCCGAACACCGGGCTCTCGCTGATCATGTAAGGAACGAACACTGATGTTGTGCTGTTGGATACAAATCCTGCGAAGACACCAAACGCTTCGGTACTCGAGTGGCACAAAACGACAACCTCTCCCGATATCACCTCTGGTATTCAAATAGCCACTACCGCGCTACTTGCGTCAGTATCGGTGAATGCATATGACATTATCTGTGCAACGATCGGGACTACTGTGCGTCCACCCTCGAATCTGCCATATCTTCTCCAATCTGATCAACGTCGCCAAGCATCTCATCAACGCCCTTGTCGAACGTGATGCAGAGAAGCTTAATAGAGTGGGCGTCATCCGCTTAGCTTCACAAGGCTTCACTCGAGCAACGCCTCCTTTCGTCGAATTCGAAGCAGACCTACGAGAACGTACGGTATAGGAGCTAAAATTGTAGCGTCGGAATGCTAATGGGCTTCAGTGATATACGCTGGCCATGCTATTGTCGATGGAGGCCTGCAAATTGACGGCAGTGAGATTGGATGCATTAACAGGGAACAAATCTTGCAACTTTGTGAAAAGTTCAGGCAAAATAATATACGGAATGATCGACTCAACATTCAACCAAGAAAAGCTATGTAAAGAAATCATATTGGAGAGCCTAGGGTCTATCAATGTGTTCTGCTCCGCCGATCGTAAGGAAATTCAACATTTATCCCAAACCATATCTGAACTGATTGCATTGCAGTGGGCGGGCTTGGTATCTTACAAAGGGAAAACGCAGCTGTGCTGAATGCCGCCATCCATGCTTACGCATCTTTCGTCTTTGGCGAAATTGAGAACGCCCTCCGAATCGCTGGACTTCAAGGCTGTCCGATTTTTATCTCCAGCAACGACGGTAGCATGATACCCTTCAAAGAAGCAGTACGATTCCCAATCCAGTCAGTTGCAAGTGGGCCTGCCAACGCCATGCTTGGGGCCTCTTATCTAGGGTTGCAGTAGTCTTCTTCCAATGATCATAGTCAACTTGATCCAGTGGAGAATAGTGAAAAGATCTTGATTCTTGATGTCGGCGGCACAAGTACAGATGCTGGCGTACTGATGACGAACGGCTTCCCACGACAAGCATCAGCGTATAAGATGATCGCCGGCGTCTAAGTTAATTTCTCCGTGCCCGACGTGTCAAGCGTGGGGTTGGGAAGTGGGTCCATTGTCAAGACAAACGCTGGGGGTACTGTAATAGCCATTGGTCCTGAGAGCGTTGGTAATCAATTGACCACAAAAGCATTATGTTTGAAATCTATACTCGCGCCCGCCTACTGAAGCTGCCTGCGACTCCACTCCCCTCAAGGCCTCTACCAGCTCACTTAGTTCACCTTCTTCGTCTCATCCTTTTCACTATAAGGATGCTTGATAGTCAGACACCATATATCAAGGTAGTCACAGATCGTCGTGATGATATCATACTGCACTATATCAGCATCCAAACCCTGCCGTCAAAGATGTGCGACTTACAACAAAGCTGCCATAGACGCCCACACCGAGCCCCAAACAACAAAACACAAATGCAATCTGATATGTGCCGTCACCCAGTGCACTGGGCCACAAAAACAGCATTGGCCCCAAGCTATCCAGCACCGCAAGTCCTAAGGGTATAGTGAGGACATTGTACATCGGAAACTCTGGGTTCTTGGTCAAGTGCGCGATGATCATTTGGCCAACGGAGTAGGCGTTAATTAGGCCGACGTAGAAGACGAAGGGGATGAGGTGGTGGTGTAAGATCACTGGTTGGAGGTACAGGTAGAGGGGGACGAAGGTCCAGGCGAGGAAATAGGGGGCGAGGCCAAATAGTGGAGAATAAATTGGCTGTTTCCGCTCTTTGCGCACTTCCATAACGTGGAGGGCACTGAAAGGGTCAGCTTTGGGTTTCGTCTGAGCTAAATGGCAATTGAAGGGTTTCAGTACCTCGATACAGTGTTGAATACGAGGACTAGGCCACCGTATACCATGTACCATTCGTTGAATGGTAATCTGTAGATGTAGTCGGGTATTAGACCATTTTTGGCTATGCCTATTGTCTCGAGCATTGACTGTTGCCAGAAACTGCCTCCACCTTTTACTGCAGTAAAAGCGTACACAATGCAGAGAGTCAAGATACCCTCTACGGGACCGGAGACGATGCCGAGGATAAGCGTCTGAGTGTAGTACTCATCCCAGGTCTGGACGTAGAATGTCAGAGTGGCTGGACAATGTGAGCTAGTGCGTATTGCATTTAGAGACGGAAATGGTCATACCGCCAAACAAGGTTAAGACTGTGTTCCAGCTCTGGCCAAGATTCATTGCTGCGGCGAAGAGGAGGACTTCGAGCACAGTATTGCACGCATCGACCCCTAGGAATCTCCATTAGGCTAGCCCGTGGTATGACTTTCAATTGTCTTAATACATACCATGATCGAAGAGTTCTCCTAGCGGTCCACTCTGATGTGTTCTTCGTCTGCAGCCCACAAGTCAGGTATCATGTCTTCGGGTCTGTCGCTTTCTTGACGTACGCTTGTGTACCATCAACCGCATCGAATGTCTGGTATAGAAAAAGCCCAATGGCCCAGGAGGCGTACACCCATTTTGGCATATCCTGATCCAGCGTCGGGTTGTACCATAGTAATGTCAAAAAGTTTAGAACGACGAAGCTGAATCCGGATATCGTGATCTATATAAACTCGTCGCAATGGATTAGATTTGGATTAGGGAAAAAGGTTCGTGAGACCACTCACGGCATTGGGCCTGTGGTTGTCAGCTACAAACACGTTCCCGAAGTCTGGGGCGGTGTGATGTCTGCTTTACTTACGCCATTGACATTGGAAAGCATTTGATGACCACATGGGTGTAGAATGGTTTGAGGACATAGCGAGAAACCAGGGAATGGTCAACACCGGCGTACTTGTAGGGATGGAGGCCTTCAAGATTCTTCTGCCGAATATACACCATTGTGACAAACAGAAGCGCGTGAAAGGTACTGGGGATTGGGAGCGATGGGTAAGAAGGGACTGTGGGTGTCGAGTCCAAGAAATTCGCGAAATTCCGTTTCAGGGTTGACGCGAACTAGAGTACTGTACAGACCAGGGTTTAGGCGGGATGACGTTGGTCGGGCCGCGGTGTTTAGATAGAGATTAGGGCTCGGCAACAGAATTTGGGAGTCTTTGACAAGCTCAGAGATTGCCGCCTTGGAAAAGACATTTTGTAAGGGAGCCTGAGCAATTAATACGCAGGTTCCAATCTGACCCAAGCAAGTATAACGCCCTCCATAATGCAGCTATGATACATCCCTTGGCTACAATGTTAGGAAATCCCATTTACCATTGCATGCCTCCCTCTTTGATCTGCTTCCTCCGAAGGTACAATACTCCAGTCCTTCACGCCCCCCTTCCAATCCGCTATTCTTCCCTCTTTGACACCGACTATGACGACCCTGACCTCTTCACCTTCGATGAAACAGCTTGCTCCGGTATCGCCTTCACTTGCCGCAGCTTGAGGTGCTGATCCAAAGAAGCCTTGTTCCTCTCGTGCCTGATCACCGAAGGTATTATTCTCTAGATGCTTCTCTTTGCACCATATCTCTTCCTCGCTTCCTGGCTCTACCATCCTAGCCACACCGTTAATCGTCGCGCTTATGCTACTTAGCGCGCTAGTATTGATATTCAATAATAGACTCGCCAAACTTGATCTTGTCGCTTGAGGTGGGGGAGAGCCTTCTCGCGTCGGGTCCGGAGCTCTGGTGGGTGGACGATGCGTAACCCAGTCATGTACTAGTAGTGAGACCCGAGGGTTGTTGATGAGGTTCAAGGTCTTTTTCGAAGCGGGATTCGTGGTCATAATGATTGTCGGTTGAGTTGTAAAGGGAGTTGAGGGGAGGTACGTGTAGTTCATGAGCGAGATATGAGGAAACATGGCGTCGCACGTTGCGAGATGGAGCTGCGACAATGAGTCAGCTGAGAACAGATGACACTTAAACATCATAGCACACAAATCTAGCATTCTTCAAGCATGCTTCAACCTCTGAGGGGAGTGAAGACGAGACTTGATGGTGGGTAGTTGTTGCCGAAGCTTCCCAATTAAGGGGCGGTTGTTGCGGTTCAGGCATGTCAAGTTAGCTAAAACTGAGATTAGAAACCTGCACAAAGAACCTCTGTGATGTGGGAATGCTAGGGCTATGAAAGATGATGAAAAAGTAGAGACAGACGGAGACGATGGGAGAGCTCCCGAGTTCCAGATATGGGAAATCCCTGTAGTGCATGGCTTGATGACAGCTTGGCATCTTATCTTATCTGATCTTGACTCTGATGTCCGCCATATCTCATGATTTTTGGTTTGATTTGGTTTGATTTCTTCATTTTAACGTGCTTATGCAGCCAAAGACTATGAAGCACAACATACTATCTACGTATATAGATACACATAGAGTCGTACTGACGATGTATGTAGTATGAAAAAGCTCTCTGCGTGAAACAGGCTCTTAGAGCTAAAAACCCGCACTGTTGTTTATTCTAGTAGTCGCTGTAACCTGAGTTCACTTTCCATACTCAGTCAGATGAGCTCAAGGAAATTCTGCTGCAAGCAGTCAACTCAAAATTCTAGACAGTATATTTCGTAAATCATTTGTACATTGTGCAATCACATCGATAAAATGAGCGACAAAGAGCTATGTTCGAGATTGCGAGCTGATCATGCGAGTAACAGATCATGAGCTTCACGTTATCATGAACTGTTTATGTGATTAAGTGATCACATAAACAAATCGAAATTGTGAAAGCTGATCACTTCAATGTGAGCTTTTGAATTTGTTGTATGAATTGCAACGCAGGCAAATTGATTTGAAAAAATCAAAAATCAATCAATTTACTGCATCGCGCAGAGGTGTATATGCGTAAAAGCCGAGTCGTGCCTTCACAGTGTATGTGTGTGTGACGTATATGAGTTGCAACGCGTGCGCAAAGACGTTGCTGTCGTTCTGTGTATGTGCGAGCTTCAACGCGCGAGGGATCGCGTTGTTATTGCTTCGCTTTTCGACTGTGTATGAGCTCAACGCGTGGGTAAAGCGCTATTACTGCTCTGTCGATGTCAATGAGATTGTTCAGCTCTTCTGACAAGCATAGCTTGCAGAAGGTTCGTAGCCACCTCGTATAGGTAAATCTCGTTGCCGGCCCCATATTCCATGATATCATCCCCTGTGCTAGACAAGGGGATGACCATCTCAGCATGAGGTAGTAAACGATTGTGTGATCGAATCTTTATAAACTACCTGAACTACCTAGATTTTATTGAGATGCACGTCAAAATTGAGTGTCTAACCAATATCAGTATTACCCCACACTGTAAATATTCTATCCAGTGCTCTATTCAGTGTTCGATCCAGTGTTCGATCCAGTGCTTCATAATTGCTCCACCCAGTGCTTCACTCAGTGCTTCATTCAGTATGATCATATAAGCAAATTGAAAAGAACTGAATGCAGACGTGATGTTCGATCACTTGACTGCGGGACGGAAAGTCACGTGCTCGGTACTTTTGTCGACCAATCGGATTGACGGAGTGAAGATTTTAATCTTTTATTCCAGTATATAATAGATATTTTGTACTGATAAAGTGGAAAGCCTGATACATATATATACATTTATATATACATATATATATTCCCTATATTCCTACCCTTGCCAGGAAGTACTAAATTATCGCCTATTTGTTATCCTGCGGCACGCCTAGTTTGGCCACGTCGGCGATGGCTGTTACTGACGACCACGGGCGGCTATTGACTCGCTATCCATTTCTAGGCTTGCTAGAGGCCATCGAAGTCATTGCAAGCTCACTCAGCTGTCCTATTCTTCCAGCAGCTTCAGGAAATGTAAACTGTAGCGTCTATCTTCCAATTCCGAACGAAACAATACCTCGGCCAGACTGAAACCCGAATTCTTGAAAATCTTCATCTCCAATTGGCCCTCTTGGTTTACCACCGTTGACGTGAATCAGACAGTCCACCTCCTCAATCCCAGATGCTGTACTCCTTCCATAATTGAGGTCAACCAAGTCCAATTAAAAGCAGCCGCCGTCGTGGGACCCTGGGTCGTCCAGGTTGATGCTGCTGTCGGGCCACTTGCGGAGCTTGAGATCTGAAAAATGAAATATTTGAGACCTCATCGGAGGGTAACGGCCTATCATCCACTCATCCAAGATAATGAAGCTGTCTCACATCAACAGCTTCCAGACGAGACACTGGATGTCTTCTTGAACAAGATCAGGAACGCAGAGCCTGTAATAGATTTGATCCATTGCCTTGATGGACGTCGACAATGTTATTGAATTGGGCTGCCTATAGCTTTGACGACCGTTGGGCTTACCAACAAAGATATTGCGGTTCTCGTCTCACTAGTGGACAAAAACCCAGTGATGCGTCATTTGGCTGGCGCAGCAACTTGGTGTCGTCTGGCCGCAATTCTGGCATAGGCTGGACGATGATGAGGTCCCGGAGAGCGCGCAGATTGCGGTTTCTGGCCCACGGAATCCGAGCATTGGGATAATCTAGAGAATTTAGCCAAGCTCATTCAAAGCACATATGACGACACTGAAAGTCTTCGCCCGGGATTGCAAAGAAAACGTTAAACTGGACTTTACGAACTCAATAATTAGCATTCTGGCGCATGGATCCGAACGCAGACAATCTGTAATCTTCTGGGTGCCTTGACCCTATTGTGTACAAGTCTTGGAACAGATCACATAGGAAAGATGGCCACGATCAAGCGTATCCGTTGCACTTGTGCTAGTATTCGTTCGCTGCTACAACAGTAAAGATATTGAGGCTCCGTCTAAGCAGCCTTTGCTCTCACTTTGGAACCAAGGCATGAGAAGAACTTGGTTCTGCTCTAAGTCCTAGTGCTGAGCTTACAGCACAGGCATAAAGCATGTTCCCATTTAACTTGAATATAAAGCTATATACTCTGGGAAACCGTGGCTGTATTGCCTCGAATGGTACGTTCCACAGTAAAGGCAAGCAGCCAACCCGTCCGTTCCAAGTCCAAGAAGAATTTTGACGCTCTCCATTAAGCGAAAGTTGCGAATACTTTCCAAGTCCAGCAACTTGACATTCGCAATCTTCATCATAGTAGAGAACGTTAATTCGATCATCTAACACTGCAAGACACTGTCCAATAACAGACATATCAGCTCCCGTTTCGACTACTGGACGACCGATAAGTGTTTATAGATCGTCCACACGAATTTTGGTGCCAAGGTATTTGATTATTTGATTGACTTGGAGGAGCTTGTGGTAGGTCCTGTTTCCAACGAAACTTGCCAAGAGGCCATCATTACTGCTTCTTTTGCGTCTACCGACAATACTGCGGAGTCCGGTTTCGAGTGATCTAAGCCCCTATTGATGGATCGCGAGCTCTTTCCGGAAGGCGTTGTCGGATTGTTTCAAGGTGTGCTGAGGAAGCCTGGATTGGTGCCAAAGCCAGCCATAGAAGACATGAATTGGGACTATAAGTGGGCTGCATCGATTCTAGATTATGCCTGGTCTAACTCAGTCAACAAAAGATTTCCACTTGGAACATTTTCTGCTTGCTGCTTTGGATAGCCGTGGTTGGCCGTTACGACGAGGATATTCCAGCCAGGGTGGCTTGTGTACGAGCTTCTAAAGAGGTTTTCGCAAATCGAGCTTTTTCCCTAGGGCATTCTGCAGATGTAGAGTGTCGACGTGGATTCCACAATGAACCATCTAGTGCCCGAGGGTACAATTAAAATCTTCACAAGAGCTCAAGGTTCAGTCGCCCCGAAAAAAGCCAGTCAAGGGAATCAAGGGGCTAGATTTTTCATGAAGAAAACGCCTTTATATACTGAAGAATGAAAACTCTGCGTAGATTGTCGAGGTCGAGAAGGAGGATCATTTCAAACGCTCAATTCATCGAAGAAAAGTCTTTGCTGGTGTTGCCGCCCAAAAGGGATAGGCCTTACGCTCGCCGAGCATTGTCAGCTGGCAACACCGCTTCATATCGACCAATAGCGCGAATAGGCCCTAGAAGTAATGTACAACCTAATTATGGTGATAGTGTTGACGTGCACCGGACGGAGCTTTTCTAAGGACGTCTGAGCTTGCAAATATCCTCACGAGCACGAACAAACACTTTATCAACCTTGTCAAGTCTCGCACTCGACAAAGCCTTGACCTACTTCTAAAACAATTCGTTACTCTTGCTCACCTGAGCCTTTCAAATACTATCTAATCGTTCAGTCTTCCCAAACCTATCCTCGTGTACAGCGGACAAACGTGCCACTGTTAAAAGATTGAAAGAAGTCTCGTAAGTGAAGAATCACGGTTTAGCTACAACGTTCTACCAAATCTCTGTTTATCCTGTTCGTGAGTCTAATGTTATGACAAAAGACTAAAAACGTACTTTCCCCCGGCTCTTAACTACCACGAGATGGAAGACAGCAGGCCCTTCGTCGTTTTTCTCTTTGTTTCCGGGACCGTCTTATATGAGCCAGACGCAAACCTGGATGCACTAGAGAGTGCTCTTGAGCCACGGTCTTTTGTTCTCAAGAGTAACGAGGCCGCCACCGATGCAATACCCTCTATACCACTCCTCAACCCACGTGCAGTCGTCCTTGTTGACCCAAATCTTACAGAGAACGACAATCTGGGTCTGTGGGCCCAGCTCAGACAATACATCTGGAATGGTGGCACTGTCATCATCCCTGGCTGGAAGTGGACCGAGCTCCCCGATGGCCACTCCGACTCACTTTTTGAGCATATCTTCTTCCTCCCATGGCGTTTCGGAGAACCGATCACCGAGCCCCTGGAGGTGGTAATGACACCTGACTACAGCACTCGACGTAATCTGAAGCTTGCTTACTCTGGGAGGATGGATGTACTTCCGGTGCCGGAATACGAGACCCGAGGGAGGCCGATGATGAATGTGGATGAGAAGTCCAAGGTTTACGTGACAGGACAGGGGTTGGGAGAATGCATGTCATGCATCTATTTCTACGAGTCTGGCGGAAGCATCGCCTATATAGGGGACACCGAGATGAACGAAGCAACTATACGAACCTATCAATGGCTTATGGGCGTAACTTAAAGAGCTCGCTTTGCACGGGAGTACAGGATGATGGATTGAGGACGGAGGAAATATGGTTCAAGAAGGAGGACATGATACAGTCGGATTGATATGGAATGACTGACGATGGCGGATATCTTTGCATGACGAGCTGACGTGTATCTGGCAACGGGACCTGGAGATTGTGGAATACTGCCTAATGAATGAGATGGTTGATGGGAAACCCGCGCGGATTTTGAGTTTGTACATAGTATGATGACTGTAAGATCAAACAGTCAAGACACACGAACTCGTTTTTGCGAAGGAAAATATTTGCAGCAGGAAGCGCTTTGTTCACGAGAAACAAATCTCTTTGAAATTTGTTCTACGTCAAACGTCGTCCAATTGGGGATCCAATATTACAGTAGAACTGCCAGAAATGCCCGGACTGAAACCAGCGGGATGGCTTGCATTAGTCGATGTGAACATTCTGGACTGGGATTACTTGCAGAACAACAGGTGAAGCCCAAAGCTTGTCTCCTCCAGTACATAGTCCAACTGAACAGACGGAGTTCTTTACTGACATGAGGTTCAACTCCGGCTACGCTAGCGGACACTACGCGATAAGATTAGGGCTCCAATAACCCCATGATCTCGAAAAACCGTCAAGATGTCCCTTGGCAGCAATGCAATGCGCAACACCCCCATCACCCTACGCCGCCTCCTCTCCTACCACTCCCACCTCTCAAATCCCTCTCCCCTTGCGCCTCCCAACCCCGCAATGGCCCTCACCCACCCAACCCCCACCCCCCTCAAAATCCTCATGCTCCACGGCTTCACCCAATCCGGCCCTCTCTTCCACTCCAAAACCCGCGCTCTCGCCAAACACCTGACCCGCATCTTCCCCTCCATCTCGTTCTCGTACCCCACCGGGCCCCACCGCCTTCTAGCCCCCGATCTACCCTACGCGCAGACGACTCGCGATGCTAGTACTGCGCCTCCGCCGGAGGAGGCGTATGGGTGGTGGAGAAGGAAGGATACGCCCGAGGGGGAAATATCGTATGAGGGGATCGAGGAAGGGCTGGAGAGGATTGCGCGGACGATAAGGGAGGAGGGACCGTTTGATGGGGTGGTGGGGTTTAGCCAGGGTGCGGCGGCGGCGGCGGCGGTTGCGGGTTTGCTTGAGGGGGAGGGAAGGGTTTCCGCGTTCAAGGAAGCGGAGCGTGAGGGGGGTATGCCGTTCCCAGCGTCGTTTTTGGATAGTGGGAGGGAGGGGGGCATGGTGCAGGGGCCGTTGAAGTTTTGTATCGTGTACAGTGGGTTTAGGGCGCCGGGGGATAAGTACAAGGCTTTCTACGAGCCGAGGATAGAGACGAAGAGTTTGCATTTCATAGGGCAATTGGATACGGTTGTTAGCGAGGAGAGAAGTCGCACGTTGGTGGGGTGTTTTGCGGGGGATGCGGAAGGAGGAACGGGAAGAGTGGTGGTGATACATCCAGGGGGCCATTTCCTGCCGAGCCAGAGGCCGTGGCTGGATGCTGTGGCGGGCTTCTTGAAGGAGTGTCTAGAAAGGGGAAAAGAGAAGAAGGCGGAGGAAAGTGTGGAGGAGATGGATGTACCGTTTTAGGGCATGGCGGTGATACTAGGCAAAGGCGTGATTGATTCTCGTGGTATTAGACGCTGGTTCGGGATAGGTAAGGGTTATGAGGGGCCCTTTGGTGGAACATTTACATTGTGCATTAGCGTGGCGTTGGTAAGTAGAAGGTATAGAGGTAAGTCTGGAATATAGAACATTCCAAGAACCGCTCTTTGTCTATCTCAGGGGCCTTGGCATCCTTCCACTCCTCGATTTGGTCAAGTAGGTATTGGCGTCACATTTATCTTAGACTCAAAAAGGCCACTTTTCTTCAAGTTGGCTTGAGGCGTTGATGCCTTGAAAGGACATACAAGCAGTACTGCCACCGTTGACTTGTCCTTCCTTACACTTTGTGTCTCTGCATTTGCTACTCCAGATCTCAATATGCTGGAAAGCTATTCCTCTAATTAGCTAACATCCATACCGTTGCTTGATATTCTAGCATACAATCTTCTCGTACGTCCTGTACAGATCTCCAGTTCGATACGTGGAGCCAGCCTTACCATTATTTCTGTGACACAAATTTCCATTCCACAATGTTGAATTCTGCATCTGCGGCCACTGGCTTTGCATCAGCACCATGCACCCCTTCTGAGTCTCCTATTAGGAATCCAGCAGATAGTGTAGGACGAAGTCTTCAGCCGAAACACTTTCGAGAACTTTCCAAACCAATACTTCGACCTCATCGAGACCAACAGGCAAATCGACGATGAAACATTCGATTTCGCCATGAACCATTTCCAAACCTTCGAGCACGTCTTCCCTATCCGAGTTAAAGCAGGATCGACCAAGCCTTCTGGTATTAAGTTGATGGTCGACCTACTCCTGCACGACGGCGGAACCGGCAACGAGCTACCTGGAAAAGTAGTTGATGTGGAGACTTTTCAAATGTTCGGCATCATCTCGATTAGGTTCGACTGGTCCTGGACAAATACAGTCCTGCGTACTACACAAGTATTTCAGACCGTGATCTACCTGCTAGTATCGATATTCGAACAACAAAAAACCCCAATGAGCCTGGATAAATTGTTTCCCTGGTACCTCCATTCCAGAGGAACAATATTTGAAAAGGTCATGATGGATCTGGATGCCTGGGCCTTTCTACCCGTAGCCTACGACGTCACATTGAATCGGAATCCAGCCTAGCATTTCGAGGTCATCCCACGGTGGAGAGCGAAGAGGTAGGCTTTCGTGCTGACTGGAAGAAGGGAGGAGACGATGGAAGTGGCGGTGGACGGTTTTTTGGATGAGATAGAGAAGAGGGTCTAGGCGGCTGCGGCTGTCAATTGCAACTGAGTAAAAAGTCCACAAGACTGCGAGAGACAGAGATTGATTTAGTTGGCCGAACACCTACCGAATAGAGCTTCTCTTGCTGGAAGCTCGCCAATATAGCGAAACAGCAAAGGCGGGTTAGCGCATTGTAACTCTTCTACTCGTCAGATAGAAGACTCTTTAGAGAGCAAAATAAGTACTTATATGCCCAATGGTGGCACAGAGGCGAGATGAGAAGCATATTTTAGACCAAAAAGCGCAATTATTTTTCGAGACGTTGAACTTTGCTTCATACAGTTCATAACGCTTGATTGGTTGGTACTAAATCCGAGCAGCTTTCTCGACCAAGCCGAGGATAGCCTTCATTCCTAATGCCACTCACTGTCTCGAATCAGGAAGATCGGTTTCACATAGAGAGAGTGTACAGTTTCAAGTAACCGAATACGTACAGTAGTTATGATTTGCTGTCAAATGACTGAAGTGTAGCTGTGACTCTCTGGCACGTCTGGGTACGGCGAATAGAAGATCCGGCGCCTAATCAGAACACCAAGCGCCTAAAGAATCAATTAATCAATGATGATCCCATCTGCAAAGGACAAGAGAAACTTCTATGCATCGCTTAACCCACGCTCGAAAGAAGATTTTGTTTAGAGGAGTATTTACGAATCCCCGATGAAAAACATCGTTATTCATGCAGTTTTCAGACTATCTGCGGCAAGAGAAGACCTCGCGTCGCGAAGCTGTCGCGTTGAGTGCTGGCAAGGAGAAATCACATTGTAAAAATGGGTGAGGTTCAGAAGGGCGCGCAAACAAAGGTTGTTTAGTCACGGAAAACTGGAGAGAAAGCGACTATATCAACACATGAAAGTGGTACCAGTTGATGCTGAAGGACTTTAATTGACAGATGCAGCCTGCTCCATGAAGCCATGAAGCAACCGGCTTTTTTGTTGGATAACCCCTCCCACAGGCTTCTCGATCTCTGCTACCCAAGAAATACAACGATCTCTAAGGCCCTCTGTCGCGGAAAGCTCAACCTGGATACCTTCTCCAGATATTATCAGATTCAGCACGCCTGCCATATCTGTAGAGGTGCCCTATCTCTCCTCGACTTATAGTTGTACTGGGTCTGAGTGCCCTGCCATGCGAGAATATGCCATCAACATGATCTGGGAGCTGAGGTAACAGGAGAGACATTACGAAATCAAAGGCCAACATGATAACAACAATACACGAGAGGCTTGAATATAAGCGGTATGATATGAAAGCGACGGCTAGAAGGTCGAAGACATTTTCCGGTAACAACCCAATTAACGAGGGCAAGAAGGTATAAGAAATGGAAGACAAGAAGTACGATAGGAGACAACGCTGTGTAGGGCAATAAACTTTTCGACTAAGGAATTGAGACTTACAACGACATCCAATCCTCAGTCATGAGACACTCCGGTCTATAGGATACATTACACACTCCTGACAGTCTTATCGTGTGTGGATCAAAGCTCTCCTTTGGCTAAGCCTTGGCTGGAATCAGAGGTCACTCGGTTTCAGGACATCGGGGAATGCCGTGCTAGAGAATCATCCAGATGCCTAAAACTCGGCAACCTACAGTTCGATATCTTCTGGACTTGACCCTACAGAGCTCGGCAAGAACCTCCGTGAGGTAGTCACTGATTATTTCTTGAAATGCAAGAAGGCTTAGATACCCAACTACTGTGACAACATCGAGTTGTTCTGGCACTCTTGGGGGCTGGTAGGTGAGGAGTTGGTTACATGGAATAATTATGCTACGCTGTGTACAGTTTCTTTCCTTTCCCTTCCATATTGTTTCCGTTCAGTCCAAGGCAAGCAATCACCCCAACCAAGTAGCCTCTCTCATCGCCGTACCCGCTGTGTACAGTTTCTTTCCTTTCCCTTCCATATTGTTTCCGTTCAGTCCAAGGCAAGCAATTACTCCGACCAAATAGCCTCCCTCATGGCCGTCCCCGCCGTAATAACATCGTCCAGCACTAGTACCCCCACCCCTCAGCCCTCAAACTTGGCCCCTTTGGGCTTTCTTGGCTATTCTGGCCGTTGGCCAATATGCCAGAAGTGTGAGCTTGCTGCTTGCAATCCCCCGGTCGCTATTGGTGGAGGCTAAAAGTTCTTCGATCACCCCATCTATCAATGATGACGGTACGGTGGACGCTGTGACGTCTGCACACGATTAAAAGGCGCTACCTACCCGTAAAGGTAGCTTTGCCAAGGCCACAGTCCTGGAGCTTTGGCATACATGCAAGCAACAACAGAGCGAGCAGCCCACTGCATCTTTTAAACGTCTTCACTTCAATAGTCCGATCTTCCAAGGAGCAGCACCACTCATGAATTTTGACACAGCAGGTGACCACGTCCATAGTATTAAAGGAGGCAGCGTTATCCTCCCTTAATGCTGTGAACGTGATCGCCTGCTGTGTCAAAGTTCATGAGTGGTGCTGCTTTTTTGAAAGATCGGACTATTGACGTTTAAAAGATGCAGTGGGCTGCTCGCTCTGTTGTTGCTTGCATGTATGCCAAAGCTCCAGGACTGTGGTCTTGGCAAAGCTACCTTTACGAAGAGGTAGCTCCTCTTCATTGTATGCAGAGCTCCCATCACCCACCGCACTCTGCCAATCATCGTTGCCTCCGTGTCCCTTTACGCGGTTCTCTCAGCGCTCGATTCTTGCATCCTGAATATGGATCCGGCCGCCTCTCGGTGGAACTTCCTGGTGGGCTTTGCCTTCAACGGATTTTCCTTGACCAACTGGCCCAGCTGGTTGAAAGCCTTAGTTGTTTCTCTTTCTGGCAGAGTTGAAAATGGTTCTCTCAGAAGTTTGGGTCCGAAGGTTCGGTCGGATAAATTGGCAGAGGAGCTCTGGTATTCGTCGCTAGGTCTGTATCGCTCCAGAAATCTTCTGGAGATTCTTCTGGAGATTGGCGACTTCCTCGAACGTCGAGAAGATCTCGAACAACACCGCGATTGCGTTGCCGTCGGAATTTCTGCCTGCAGCATAATTCATGCGAACAACAGATCTTGGCGATTCATACAGTTGGACCCCAAGGCTCCCTGTGCAAAACCACATTGAGGCTCCTTCCATGGCCCATGTTTGCGAGAGGCGCCTGGTAACGTACGTTTGGATCCTGTGGATTTGGCAAGGAGGATTTACGATTGGAACTCTGTCCTGAGATCATCTGGAATCCTTTTGGGAATGCCTCGATCTATTGAAATCTGCCGGAGATAATTACTTTGGCTGTGCCTCAATCAGCTAGCAACACCTGACCTCGATTTTTTGGTTTTTGCCATCGTATGTCAGAGCCCTCGTCTCTTCCTCGTATCTGACCCTGCAAAACCTCCCGATCCGTCAAACTTGTCTTGGTCTATGCTCCATCTTCATCAACTTCACTGCCCGGCTTATGAGCGTATCTATAACTCTGCTGCTCTGCCAAAGCTGCTTGTCGCGTGTAAGTGGCTTCTCTGGAACCACTTTCCAGGTATTTCCGCCACTATTCATAGAGTAGAGGGCCGGGGTCCCCTACCCAGAAATATCCTGTGATATTTCACAGTAGCCCGAAGAGCTGAGTCGCAGAATGGACCCCGCAGGCGTCCTAGTAGTTATTTCGATGTCTATCGAGGTCTTATGAGCGGATTATTACGATATTGCATTGACCCGTCAGAGCCGTTGACTGACACTTGTGCAAAGCGTGGTCTGGAGAACTCTGCGTCGCACCTGGACGAGTTTGATTGAGTGATGCGAGTGCCTTGTTGATCGACTCGGGCCAGAAAGAAGCCGGTCAAGGATAGACTCCGCAATTGGAATTGAAATAGAGCTGAAGACAGACAACACAGAAGGATGTGGGGAAACCGTCGGATACCAGTATGCCGTGCGTTAACGTCTCGTCTTTTCTGTATTGAGCTCAGGTGTTAGCTTAGTTTTTAGCTCCGGACATTTTGCATGGTCGGCCGACCTCTAGTATGGGTCAGCCGACCTACCCACCTACCTTACCTCCTCTTTCTTTCTCGAGGGAGATTCTCCGGCTTATGGCCCGGAGCTAAGCTAAAACTAGACTAGCTGAATAGCTGAATAGGTAGCACCTTCCAACATTGCTTCATTTCCTCTCATCAACAACAAAACATCGCAAGCCAATACTGCAACCACTACCAACAAGACCTACCCATCATCTCTTCATCCGCCGATTTCTACATACACATCTACAATATCATGAGCATTCAACCCAATCCCCGTGAATACACTACGCCTCCAGAAAGTTTCACCAGCCCCCCTTTCACCCCTCCCCCAACAGATGAGGAGCCGACAAGTTTCGTCTCGCGCATTATAGAGGAGATTAAGAATCGGCAGGAGGGACGCAACTTGACGAGTAAGCCCTGGGCTGTCTACTTATTAGACCTGAAGGGGTACCAGGAGCTACAGCACGAACTTCAAAGAGACGAGTCGCTCTGTGGGTTTGCACAACATAAACTCCGGTATAAAGAACCCTGATCGACCCCCTCTGTCCGATTCTATTACCTAGCTAACACTGCACGCAGATACGATTACTTCCCCTCCACCAGTCGACTTGTCCTTCGAATGCCCACCAGACTGCACGAAGCATTCATCACAAGCATTGTCGAGGAGATACAAGTCCAATTGAAGTCTATCCAAGACGCGTCAGCAGAGTTCGCAAAGGAGATCAGGTCTGAAGGATCAGCATCGATCAAGTTTGCAGACGAAGAGTATGGCAAGCATGATCCTGACGCGCAGTTCCGCCACTCGAAGGCCCAATTTCCAGGAATCGTGATTGAGGTGTCGTATTCGCAGAAGAGAAAGGACCTCGAGCGCCTTGCGGACGATTATATTCTTGCCTCTAATAGCGATATTCGGGTGGTTGTGGGCTTAGATATCGAATACAAAACTAGCAAGAAGGCAACCTTGTCTGTCTGGCGGCCGAACACTATCACGAATGAAGCTGGGGAGAAAGAACTAGTCGCCCAACTGATCGTCGCGAACCAGGTTTGCATACACCATTCACACCTACGTCTTATGCTAACTTGATGCAGGTTTTCCGTGATAGCAATGGCAACCCAGGCGCATCTCGCACAGGAGGCCTTCGACTACGCCTTCGAGACTTCGCCACGAAAGCCCTGGCCGGGGTTGAACTACAGCTCCGCGATCCGATTATCCTCCCTGCCAACAAACTATATTCGCTTCTCGAGCATGCGGAGGATGCAGCGTCCGTCGTCGGGCAGCAGGCTGGCATCATCACAACTAATGAGCCTTGGGTAAGGAAGCGGCGCAGGGAATCCTCGCCGCTAGAGGAGCTCACTCAGAGAGATGAGATACGCTTTTGCGCGAACGAGAATAGAGCAGAAGACCAAACAACAAGGGAAGATTCTTCGTACAAGACGGGTTCAACATCTGAGAGAGAAGCCAGTTGATTTGCGCTAGAGAGAAAGAATAGCCTTCTTAGTCACACTTGCGACCATTGCTATCTGTACGTGTCTTAGCCTATCTCTAAGATCTTGAACCGATATCTCAATGAGTGAGCTTGAATGCAAATGATAATTCTTGAGCTATGATCTTAGTCTACGGCAATCTTGAAGAAATCTTCATCATGAATATCAAAGCAGTATTATCTACAGATGCAACATTCTTCAATTCTCAAGCAGAAAAGATTCAGATATCTATTCTGACACGATTACTTTTGATTATTGATCACTTGTTAATATTTTTATCCTCACTTCATAGTCTTTAAGTCAAAGCAGTTATGTAATTTTCATCTGCTCAATCTCTGTAACGAAGTTTCATGCATCGCTAGCATAGTTCATCTCTTCATCATCGCAGCGCAGAAAGATCAGACAGATGTTTTTGCATATTTCTGAGACACATTTTTCGCTTCTTGTGATTCAAAGACTATTTCATGATCTTGTTTGAGAATCATTGCGTTTCAAGACAGCATTTCTTTATCGCAAGTCTTCTGATTCTGCAATTCAAAATGCTTTGATATTATCTGATTACAAGTCATACATAGTTCAATAGCAAAGAGATGATATTCATCAGATTTATATCATCATACGAAGTGATCAATTCGAGTACGTTGATTTCATGCTCACTCACGATGCAGATATAAATGTCGAATTTTCTAGCAACGATCTTCTCAAAATGATGATGAGATGCGCTGTGAACGATGAAACGACTCTTCAATGTATTCGCTTTCTTGTATCACGCGATGCGTGAGTAGCTGATTCAGAAGCGCTGCGAGCAGCTATCGCTGAGAACAGCATTGAGCTCGCATCGTATCTATTGAACGAAGAATTCAGCGAAGATGATGTCACATGCTACTGCTGAATCGAAATCACCTGAGTCTACGGAAACGATATCGCATGCAAGAAAGATGATAGGGGAAAACGAGTTACTGATATCACGATTAAGCAGACATAATAGCAGCTTCTTCGCTGCAGTAGAATTGAGAGAACGAAAATCGACGAAAGAGAAAGCGACAGAATAGATTGCGAATAAACAAAGCTTTGAAACAGATTATCTGATCAAATATGTATAAAGATCCTAAAACGTACCCAGGACATTGTCTACCTTCACCAACATAAGAAACTCAAGGATGGCTGTTTGAAGTTCGGTATTTGCTGTGTGGGGGAAAGTTTCTCCCTTGGCCATGTTGACGAGTTCAAGCCCATCTCTTTGGGCCGCAAGTTCGAGTTGGTCGAAGACGCCTTGGATCCCATTCTGCGGGTTAGCCTCGCATATTCTATTGTCGGTGATTCAAGCTCATGGAAACCTCTGATCTGAAATACATAAGAGAACTTCTTTGGTTGGAATATATTGCCGGTCGGGGAACGATCAAACCTTCGAAAAATAGTATATTCGTAATGCGCAAGCGTTGCACAGTGTCTTAGCCCCGTCTTGACCACGCCGCCAATCTGGTGTTGTGGCTCTGTTACATTCGAATTGCTTCTTGGTTGCAGGGTCAGAGTCTCAATTTATCGCAACGTCTGGGAGGAATTTGCGCCTTATGCATACGGTCCTCAATCTCCATGTTCGCATTCTGGATGACTGTTCCTGTATCTCGTGTAATGTAGCGCCGTTCAAGTTTGGTTTGAAGACCCACGTTGGAGATGCCCACAAGATGCATAAATGCTTCGATATAGCATTCTCTCCATTGCACGCCTGGCTGACAGAATTACCGTTCTTTGGATTGCAGAATGGGCAGGGAGACGTGAGGGAACAGCACAACTCTCTTGTCACGAGATTCTGGGGATTGCCTGGTTCGGAGATGACTGGGTGCCATTGAGGCTACCATCAGTGCTGCAACAGTACCGAATCTTCTTCTCATTCTCCCTCCCCTCTATTTGTTCTGCTGCAAACGCTGCTGTTGACGCATTCGTTCTTGCGAGGTGGTGGAGGCCATCCGGCATGTCGGATAGGGATATTGGATATGGGGAAAGCTATTGCGGATGTCGAAGCTCTGAGGAAGGTTCAGTATATTTTCTTTCTGAACCTGGCGTTCCCGAACCGTTAGTCCTCTATCATTGGCCAAGGCTGGTGGTTGGTAAGGGATCTTCATCTGAGCCTAGAGGTCGGTCATTCTGCTTCTCGAGGGGTTCCTGAAAGGTACATTGGAACAACCAGTATGGCTGCTGCGCAATCTCGGCTATCCTTAGAGGCTCACTCCGCTTGCCGATAAACCCCTGTCAAGCTGGCTCATTGATGTGAGTTGGTGAAGGCGGACGCTGCGGTAAGGATCAGAACATGTTTTTGTCGTACATTGATGGCATCTAGCGGACGCTTTGATCCGCTAAGACACTCCTGACTCCACGGGTGCCGACGTTGATTTCGTCATGTTGAGTCTTGCAACAGGCTCATCTAGTTCTCTACTTTCAAAGATGTTTTATCTCCTTCAAGTCTCGTTCGCTTCCAAGACCTTTAAGTCAGCAAAGCTGCCTTGATGAGTAGGTGCACCTCTTCGTCATACCAGATTTCGGATGCCGACGCCCCAAAGCGATAGCATGGCTTGACGAAAGACTTTTAATTGGAAGCCAAGGAGGTACTCCAACTTCAAAAACTATGGCTAGAATTCCTTGTGCTGGTCTTGATGAGTTTCCTAGTCGTGCGGCATTCGAAGTAATAGCAGGCGAGAATGCCATCCGCGCTCAGATTATACTTGAGAGATACCGTGATCGAATTCTAGAGCCAGCTGGGCTATTTGGAGGCTGAAAGGAACGGTGCAGCTCATGTTCTTTGGTACTGTCACCTTTCTTAAAGTTTTTGAAAAGTGTAGTTGCTGATTTCTTTCCAGATGGCGCCGGGCGAAAGGCTCTGAAACTTGCAAGCCGCTCATGAAAGGAGGCTATTAAACGTTCGAATCGATTTGATCCTAGGAGTTCTCAAGCGCCATGGCAGCACAAGCAAAGCTTGGTTATGGTTCTGGGTATGAAATGAAAAGATCAATATCGTCTTCTGATATGTTAGTCATGTTTTTCCTGCTTCCTCAAAGGGTTTTCAAGTCTCCCGAGAGAAGGCAGCTGTTCAGTAGACTGTAGAGGGTCTCAATGAACGAAAGATGCCCTGCTGATGATGATGCTTGATTACTCTCGCCTTGTTGTAGTGATGGGACCAAGCGTTGGCTTGATCTTCCTTGCCTTGCTTACGATGAGTGAGTATGTGGTTCAGCAGCGAAAATTGCTTTAGCACGTTCATTAGCTAAGAGGTAGGTACCATCAAGATGTCCTGGAAAGGTTATTATGAAGATTTCTTTACGGGTAGGAGATTGTTTGCTTACTGGCTATAGCTTCAGCTTGGCGACGAGCTGGACAGTCTTGCTAGCAGTGAGCTTTCTACCGCATGCTGAATGTGAGTCGGGTTTATCTAGAAGGATCTGGCTCGCGGTGTCGTACTACTCCTTTCAGCTACCACAAGATCATCTAGAGCTGTTGAGCTGGGAAGCCGGGTAAGCCTCTTGGTGTGGGTGCCTTACCGGTCGAGCCGATCCCATCCCTAGGAGCAGCATCCGTTACTGTTACTGTACCAGCTCCTATCTCTGCATCAAGATCTTTTGAAGTAGGCTATCATTTATGCTGAGGATGCTTGGATGGAAGGTGGATGTTGATGTCGTGCTCAGTGCAGGATCAACCAGAGGCGAGGGGCCATCCTGCGGAAACCACTTTAGAGGAAAAATACGGATTACGGTGCTATTTCTGTTTCACATATTTTCCCCTCCCCATCATGCCTTCACTTTCCTACTGTCTAGTCTACTCTTCTACAATTATGTTCACGGGCTGAAGAGGAATCAGTGTGTTCTCGGAATTTCCTGTATGTGCAGGGACACCTGCAGTGTCTAAGCGAGTTGAAGCCCTAACTATGTGAATTTTCAATTTTCAATACGACGTATACATTACGATCCTCTAGCTGAGACCGTATGCAAGATCACCGTATACAGTGTCGCTTCCCAAGCCCCTCAAGACAATCCTTCAACGAGGATGAGCATTGATAGTCTTAGATTCCTGCCCTCTGGCATGAAAATCCAATTGTCTGTTTGTCTTAAGTCTTCTTCAGCAATCAACCCAAATGAGGCCTTGTCTGACCACTCCAAGCAAGTTCGTCCCCAGTCATACTCTACTTTACAGCAAAGTACTCGTCGACTTGAAGCATGCCAAAGACTGCGGCAGTTCTTCTTGTGTTGTCGGTGTATCCAGTTTCCAATCCTTACAAGACCTGCGAACTTGCGGTATTCGAAAGTCCTGATAATAGTGGAACAACCAGCTCCCACGGATACACTGCATGACATAGCCAAGACTACTTGCATTCCAGGTTTGATTCTGCACGAGGTAAAGTCTAGCCGGTTACCATAGCCATTTCACATAGCTCTGGCCCGCTTTAACTTCCCCATTCCGTCAAGATTTACTTTTCCAGGGGCTGATACTCGATATTATGACAGCTTCTCAATACAACGCCACTTACTCCCCCTTGATTGTCGCCGCAAAAGCAATAATCAAATTCCAGCCATGGAAACTTGCCGTTCTCTCCGCTTCCTGCTGTTCGCCTAGCCTTCGGTTGAATGACGTTGTTCATGCCAAAAATAATAACAGCAACAACACATGGGTGGTGGAGAATCTTGCCTGTTGAAGCAGGATTAATCCCAACTCAGGTGGCTTCGCCTCTTCCAAGGGCACCAACGGCACGCCTACAGGATTAACGCCCACAAGCGGTACACGCCAGAACCCAGCCCAACCAGGTCGGTCAAGGCTGTTCTATCCCCTGTTGCAGCAGCCACCAGATCCCATTCAAGAAAAACGGGAGATAGCTAAATAATCCAGCACTATTGGTTTACGAATCGGCCAAAATGTGAACACACTTTGGAACAATCCTATTCAGGTATGTATGGCATATTTCAACAAGCACATCAACGGGATCACTATGAAGAGATACGAGCCAGATTATCAGCCGGTGGATATCCCTTGGGGGATGAACCTGGAGTTGGCGCTGTGGAGCTATGAATCTTTCAATCGCCGCTGGAAGGAATCCGTGCATCGTGCATACCACATCGAGCTTTTCAAGAACATCATTTTGAAGCTCGAAAGCCAGCAGATCACATCATGTCTCGCTATTGGCCTTGGAACATTTACCAGTAGTAATCCATACGGGTCAGCTGATCCAGAGTCATCTTTGTTACCCTATAGAGATTGACATAGACTGCCAATAATGTTAGCTATCTTAGGTAGACTCATTCCGCCCCTGGCGTCAGCATTCGACGTGCTGCCTTGCTTCGTGCTTGCACCATCACTTCTTAGCAAAGCAGCCCAAGCAGAAGCTTCAAGTGTTTTCTACAGCCTCCTCTGTCTTCTGGTCTTTGGTGCCTTCAACCTATGATTGACCTGCAAGTGCTAAACCGGTACAAGCTAGTCAGTGTTCCCCCTTTTCTCTGTACCCAGCCTTCCCTGGAGGCTCGGGTAATCACGCAGACAAGCGTGTCTGACTTCAAAGAGTTGAACACGGAAACAAGTATGAAAGACTGTACTGTTGGAAAAGAGGAGTACTTGATGAACTTCAATTTGATGCTAACCGTGTATAAACAAACCCTTGCACCTTCTAAGACCCCATAACGACTTCCCAGACTTGCAGAAACCCCAGAAGCGGTTCTCTAGCGCCATGAACTAGCTCTCTCTCTCTGTCTAGACTCTACAGAGTAGATGATGCATGGGTGGGAAAGCCTCCATGACTATTTAGTATCATGAGGGGCAGGAATAAATATTTCGCCCTGGTCCCAGCCCATCTTCTCTCCTTACTCTAGTGTTCCTCACTGACAGTCATCAATCAGGCATTTGAGGGTTTGAAAACGCTTTACGGGGTACGACTTCAATTTCTGCGCAGACATGAAGCAAATATGTCCACACCCTCCACACCCGCCTTCCGTCCACCCCGTCCCCATCCTCACCACCATCCTCACCATCAAGCCCCGCCCCCCTAGCCCTCCCGAAAAAATCCTCAAATACCCTCATACCCTTCTCGGAAACCAACTCCTCCATTCACTCTACATGCCAGCAATACCCCTTATCACGCACTTCACCACCACCGCATAATACTAGATCCATCACCATATCCGTTCAGCTAGAGGCTTAAACAGGAAAGGGGAGTATAATCACATTCATTTCCCCAAATTATTGCATCTGAGCGGACTTATTCCTCCCTAAGCTGTTTCATCAATATCGAAAACCAAACTAGTCCCACTCATCCAGTATCGACGTTTCACAAATCTAATCAGTTACCCTCAAGTCCAGATCCTCGTGGTATCGCAATAGAGCAAAGCCAGTCCTCGGACCCCAACCGGATGATCACCAAGAAGGATAGGTTTATTTCGGGGATTTGGATTGATGATCCCAACCCCAACCATCCACAACATCATCCCCTTATCCTACCTACTCATCTTTCAACCTCCAGGAGCCCCCATAATAACCCTCAACTCAACATACCATAATCCCTCACCCTAGCATCCACATATCTTCGGTACAAAAGAGGTCGTGGTCGAGAGGCCGACTTACCCATCCTCCCCCCCCCCCTACACTCCCCTTCCCAAACTCTCCTAAACCTTCTCCCCGCAAACTCTCGCCCCCATCCACGTATCCACCAATTCATTCACTTATACCCTAACATCCTCTGCCAAGCCTTCCCCTCCCTCCCTTCACCATAACCCCCACGAGGCTTCGTTCTCGCCACAACATCAATTCTCTCCTATTGCAATCACTTTCTCAACCTCTCCTCTCTCCTACAAATCTCCTGGGCGGCGGCCCTGGCGAACCTGACCTCCTCCATTGCTTCGGCGCTCCTGCAATGGAGGATGCAGGACTTCGGATTGGTGAATGGGATGATTGTGTGTTGATTGTTGAGCCAAGGTGGGTATCTGTTTTATTAGCGGGGATGAGGGTGTTGTCGTTGAGTTTGTAATTGGCTGTTTTAATGACCCATTTCTTATTTAATAACAAGCGCCCTTCTTTTATACGGACATTCCTTACTTTCTACGTATACCTAGATCTTTTGTCGAATCTGGATTTAGGTGATATGATTCTATCCAAGTGATGAGGAAAGAGCTGAAGCCAAGAATATAGAGAAGTTGAAGAAATCACAAATCACGGAAGCTAGGTGGGAGATGAGCGTGATGACGACGCCGTGTCCCCCCCCCCCCCCCTTCATTTCTCCCCCTCGCTTCCTCGCTCTTGAAGATAAAGAACAAATAACTTTAGACCCAGAAATAAAAAAGGCACAACTTCGAGAAAGTCGAAGGACGTTGAGAAAAAGAGCAAGACGACGAACGACCAAGGACAGAGACATGTGACAAGGACAACAGGCAGTTAGACATTGAAGTAGAGAGTAAAAACAATCGAAACACATGAGAAAAGTTCGGACCATGACACGAGAAGCGGAGAGAAACGACTCCATCGATATAACAGAAAGCGATACAAGGGACCAAAATTAACAGTCGAACTAGCCATCAGATCGAATTCTAGTGCAGCACGTCATGTAAGCAGCTGCCCCCCAACCGTCCCCAGAAAAAAACAAAAAAAACAAACAGATTACTCAAATGATAATATCACTCTAACGAGAATACATCTACCCCTCTCCAACCCTTTATAAACCCCCCAAACCCTCAAAAAGCCCTTCCCCTCCCCCTTCCCTCCCCACATCCTCAACCACACCTCCCCACCAACCACATCAAATCCCCACCTTTAAACCATCACGACCCATCCACGACCCCAAAAAACCACCATCTATCCAAATCTGCAAATAACCAAAAACAGTCAACCTGGAAGATTTGACGGATATTTGAATAAAGTGTGAACGGTTAGTAGAAGAGATATGTGTGAAAAAGCGGTGGGGAGGATCTGGGAAGGGGTGGTGGTTGAGATGAAAGGATGAGAGAGGGGGGAGACATTTGATTGGAGGGTGGTGTGGGGAGAGTGCGTGGAAGAGGGGATGAGGGTTTTTTTCGAGGATGTTTCTTCTGATGGTCGGTGTAGATGACTGTGTTGGCGTGTGTGTGGGTTTTGTCGCTGAGTAGATTCTTTCGCTCGTGCCTACCTCCATACATCCAGTCTGATCCACCCCCGGAGGTGTGCAGAATTTGAAAGAAGTGGAGTTGGTTGTAGTCTTTTGGCCTGGTTGAAATTCGTCATGAATAACAAATTCTCTGTGGTAGGATGAAGGGGGGATGATGTAAGTCTGCGTATATAGCACATTTAGCACAAGAGTAGTATAGGCGGAAGTGGCAGGATGGTGCTTGATAGATTGATCGTTCTCTCGAGACGAAGAGGTGCCATTGTCTTGCAATATCCCATTCAGATGCCGCGCACTTATCTCTCCTCCTTCGCAACCCACACCAACCACCCCTCCCCCACCTCCCCTCCCTCCGAATTCCCCCTCACATATATTTTCTACACCCCCTCCACATGCACAAGCAGAATATCCGGCCAACCCCCCCGCCAACAAGAAAAAAACGCCATCTTCTATTCCACTCCCTCTTCCCCCTAACTCCACTCCCATCTACTTCCGCCTAAACGAACACCCCTCCGTCAGTCTCGCTTTTCCGCCCGTGGGCTGGCATAGCACGGTGCTGCAGCCGCCGCAGATGACGACGGTTTGGGCGTGCGAAAAGACGGTAGTGATGGTGAAGCAGCCGGGGCATTTGACATCCATGAAGAAGGAGCGGGGGGCAGGGACGAGGGTCTGGAAGGAGTTAAAGGGTTAGCGAGGGGGAGATGGGGGGTTGGAGGGTGGAGGAGGGGATGGGAGGAAAGAAACGAACCTTGAGCTTATGCTTCCGCGCTTCAGCCGCCGGCGTTGGGTTTAGGAGATCGACTGCGAGAACCTGTCACAAAGTCTATCAACACCTGGACTACTTTTTGCCACACGCTCAAAGCTCCCCACGAGCTGCGAAGAAGGCTAAATTTACCATCTTGACGAGTGTGAAGTTGTATTCGATACTTTTAGATACTTGACTGAGCGTCAGATGGGTTGTGGGATGTGGGCGAAGATGAAAAGTTCGCTGGTAGAGGTGTCGTGTGGATGATTCGAAGTTGATGTTCGGTTAGTAAAAAAAATGACGCTAGGGAACTTTGGATTTAGTAGGGCAGGGTTTGTGCCCTAGGGTTACGCTAGTACTGAAGTTGGCTTGGGGGGATTTGATAGGGGTTTTGAAGAGCGTGAGGGTGTTAATGTTCGCAATTGCATATGTAGTTCGAACTGTCTGCACTTTATCCTAAATTCCCAATTCTTCCATACTTTACGCAGTTCCCCTAGATCAAATCCCGAACCCATCAGTATCAGATGAATCTACTTCCCAAACCACCATCCAAAACCCACAGAAACGCATCGAAACAGAAATGAAAGCTATGGAGAACTGAGATATCCCAGAAATCCGAAAAAATGGCAATGCTACAGGATCTGTTGTAGATTACGTCTGAGTCTAGTCTTCATTGTTTTGACTCAGGTAACCATCAAGAGTAATCGAGCTATCTCGGAGAGAAATAAAGAAAGGGTCATGTATATCGTCCCATCTAAACATAACCAGCCTTCAATGCAGCTCCTAATCTATCACAGCCTTCAAGTGCCCAATCAAACTTACACCATCTACGCGGACCCATTCTCTACCACTGCCGGCTTATCTAGATTCCCTCTCACACCCCCTTTCCCACCGACTTCTCTCGCCGTAATCTGCACTCCTAGATTCTCTCCTACGTTTACTGTGACTTCGACTTTGCCTCCTTTCTTGACCCCTCTGACCGCAGTCTCAGCGAGCACTTTCCCGACCTTCCACACCTTTTCCCGTCTCTCCTCTTCTTCATCCTCGCTATCGTCAAGATCAGAATCATCGTCTTGGGCTTTTCCGTTGGTTTCCGGTTTCTGCGGCGCTTTGAAAACTTTAATTTCTCGTGTACCCTCACACACCTTAATGATCACATCTCCGCCCTCTTTCGGCGTTGCGAATACGCCGGCTCTCCTTGCTGGCACCGCAGTCTCCACTTCTAGCAAACTCTTGAATGCACCTCTCTCGACGTTCTCGCTAATGACGAGCACTCCAATAGCGTGGCGTAGATGAGGTGTGACGGTGACCATCGGATGCGTGGATTGCTGGATATCTTCTTTTTCGAACTCTTGGATTAGCGAAGCTTGTATGGCGGCGCCGCGGGCCGCGAGGGAGGATGGATCGAGCGCTGTAGAAGTGGTAGAAGGGGAGAGAATGCTGGTATTAGGAGCAAAGAGGGATGTGAGGATGCGGGCGATTTTGGGAGTGTGGGAGGTTCCGCCAGACATGATAACCTATAGTTTGAGTAAGCAAAACTCTTTGAATCTCTAAGAAGATTTGAAAAGGGAGTACCTCGTCAATATCTAGAATGTCCAAGTCCGCTTTTCGAACCGCTTCCTCAATTAGACGGCTAAAGCTCCCGAATACCTTATTGGCGAGCGTCTCGTACCTCAACCTATTGATCGTAGAGGTGAAGTCTATCCCATCTGCAAGACTCTCCGCGCTAAAGCTCGCATTCCCACCTATGCTCAACGCCTTTTTCGTTGCTTCGGCTTCCAACTTCAGCTTTGCCAGACTCTTTTGATTCTCCCGTGGGTCCGTCTTATTTTTCTTGGTGAATTCTTTCGCAAAGTGGTCAATGAGCACCTGATCCAGCTGGGCTCCTCCAGTCTCGTAATCATGAGCGGTGGAAAGTATGCTGTATATTCCCCCTCTTGACGCAATAACCGCAATATCTGATCTTGTCCCACCCAAGTCCGCTACTACAATTATCTTATCCGAAAACTTTGCCTCTGGTCGAGCATCGTACGCAAGTACCGCTGCCGTAGGTTCTGAAATAAATTGCAGTACATCGATTCCTGCAGCTTTGCTTGCCTTGCTCAAAGCCTCCTTTTGGTCATTGGAGAAGTCCGTTGGTACTGTTATCACTGCAGCATTGACCTTCTTGCCAAGAAAACCTGCCGCTGAGGATGCTAGTCTGCGAATGTGGCGAGTAGTTATCTCGGGTACACCGATTGTATTTGGTGTTTCTGACTCGGTGTCATGTATCGAGAAAGCGACAGTAGAACCCTCTTTCTGGGGATGTGCGGATGCATGGCATGGAGTCGGGTCTATCGAGTCAAAGCTAGAAGCGCTGTCAGCAACAGAAGCACGATATGCCACACTATTTTCATACTTTTTGCCCAAGTAATCTCTGAAGTATGCAACCGTATTTCTACTGTTGCGGACCAATTGCGACTTTGCCTGTGTACCATGATACTCTTCTCCTTCAATGTAGGATAATATTGAGGGAATATGGCGATCTCCTTCTTCATTCGCTATAACTTCTGCTTTCCCTTCCCCAGTCGTGTATGCGATTGAGCTGTTGGAATTTCCAAAGGAGATTCCAATGGCGAAAGTCACACCCGGAGACGCCCCGCTCTCCTCAGCACTCATCTTGGCTGTGCTCGGGGATTTTCCTGTTCTGTCAATATACAAGTCAGTTATCCGTCACCGTGACATTGTATCTTGTGTTTCTGCGAAACTCTCAATCTCCAGCGATGTCAAGATGAACAATCGCGAAATTTTGCTAGCTGCGGGAGGAATCTTTGGCTTCTCGGCTAGGGCTGCAGCTTTATCAATGACGGGCTTCTAGTTCCCTTCTACTCTCCTACCACAATGGCGACGCTGGTACTGCCTGGCGAGGTCATCTCTCCAGATGTCCTTCCCGTTCCATCGAACCCTTCCATATCGCTCAAGCTAGGCCCTGGCTTGCGCCATGTGCCTCCCTCAACAATCACCCCGACGCTTGCTGGAGCTCTGAGTGTAGATCACAAGAAAAATGCTATATGGGTTGAAAACAACAGCGGTAGGGTACAATGACTAGACCGTATACAACCTAACCATTTCTCTTGCTGAACACCCACATCAAAACAGTACATCCCCCAACCCAATGACCTTATCCTCGCAACAGTCCACCACTCCTCCACCGACTTCTACCACTGCGCCATCACCCCCCACACAACCCTCGCTCAAATCCCCCAACTCGCCTTCGAAGGCGCCACCAAGAAAACCCGTCCCCAACTCAGCGCCGGCAGCCTGATTTACGCCAAGGTCTCATCCGTGTCCAAACATCTGGACCCGGAAATCGTATGCTACAACCCCTCTACGAGGAAAAGCGAAGGCATGGGCGAACTGAAAGGCGGGATGGTGTTCGATGTGAGTTTGGGTATGGCGAGGAGGCTGTTGCTTAGCAGGCAGAAAGAGGACGGGGGGATTGTGGTGTTGGAGGAGATTGCGGAGAAGGTGGCTTTTGAGATTGCGGTCGGGAGGAATGGGAAGGTGTGGGTGAAGTCGAAGGGGGTTAGGGAGACGCTGCTGGTTGGGAGAGCGTTGCGCGAGACGGATCGGGATGGGCTGGGGTTGGAGGAGCAGGGGAAGTTGGTCAGGAAACTACTTAGGCAGATATGAGATGTAAAGAAAATCAAGCCATTCACATTCGGACATCACACGTTGGATATACTGTTATCGTACTGGCGCCTAAGAGTTTTGCAATTAAATCTCGACCTAAACCGGTCACGGAAATAGGATCTTAACATTGTTCTTCAACCATCTCCACTGCTACTAAAACTACAAAGAACAAGCATAATATCATCTTGCAAATCAAATACGTAATCGCATCACCATCAATCCCCCCTCTCAGACAAAAGAAAAGCACAGTGTGTAGCGCGCGCGAGTCCCCCGGACAAGGACAATCACACTTCATCGGGTATCACCACTGTGAAGCTCAGATCCTGCTCTCTCCATCGAGGACAAGGACACAAAGTCTCCAACCCACCCCGGCTCCGACAAAAACTCCACAAGAATAAAACCGTAAGTTTTGAACACGAAAGTAGAGGATTGTCAAAAGGCCAGCCCGCGTTCTTTCCCCTCCCCTCGCCTCCCCTTGGCAGACCAGCAGAGATGAACATATACAGACGATAGAGCGTCCAGCAAGCTCTATCCACTTCCCTCCTTGGTCTTCCCCGCTTCCCCTATCCCCCGTTACTACATCAACGCACCAATCACCACTACTGCTCCGAACCCAGCCATGACACCCACAGCGCTACCCGAGCGCCCCACCGCCGCTCCGACGAAAGGACTCGGCTTTGGCGCTACCCCTGTACCTCCCGGCGCACTACCGCTCGGCGCGCCAGTACCACTGCCGAAGGGCGCAATAGTCGTTGTCGCGATAATAGAGGTACTAGCGTAAGGCGCGGTACTTGGTGCGGACGAGAAGATGGGCGAGGCCGAGGGTGAGGAGCTGGACATTGACGAGGTGGGAATTGAGGAGGCAGATGGTGAGGGGGTGGGTGGGGTAGGTTTCTCGGAGGATATGACGGGGAAGGTGGAAGTCTCAGTCATGGTGGTGGAGGCGAGGGTGGAGGTGATTGTTGTGGTGGAGGTGGAGGTGGAGCTGAGGGTTGAGGTAATGGTTGTTGTTGGAATGGCCGTGGCCAGAGCGGCCAGGGCGGTGAGAATGAGGTAGGAGATATGCATTGTGAGCGTTAGGTGGGAGTTCCGTTCGCTAGAGATATGGTAAACGATAGTCGTGTGCGCGATGTTGGTAAAGGCAATATCGATAGTGCTTTAAGCGAGGCAAGATCCAATGCTGCAACTGATGTGCGCGATAACTTCTGCTTTGGGGGAGCGGTGTCTTTTTGCTATCGGCGCTGATGTTGCGATATTGCTTGCACCACGGTGTGGTTGAAGTGTTCTTTGTGCGACTGTATAGCTAAAGATAGACTGTGTAAGAGATAGTGTGATGTGTAAATAAAACAATGGTAAGTAATTGTGATCTAAGCTTGACTCAACAATGAATGAGATCTTCACATAAAGAGTGTGTTATTGTCAATATCGACGGAGCAACAACAAAGAGTGGACGACAAAGATGTCGAAAGGAGCGTGTTCTTTTGTTTGCGCAAGAAGGGAAGCAAGAGGGTGGCAGGGCGGCAGGGAGGTAGAAAACGAGAATAAAATGAAACGGGAAATGTAGGGCATCTTGACGAGCAGCTACTACTGTCACTACTATGGATGATGGGGCTCTCACCCCACAGTCTACAGAGCAGCTAATTACGCAATCTCGCAGGACAGCATGAACATGGCATTTTGGCCCCATGTCCATGTGCAACGTGAAGCTTTTTGGCGCGGTAAGACTGTGAGTCTGTGAATCCTTAATTTCGCGTGTGACTGCGAAATGAGATCAATCGCGTGAACCGACAGCTTCGCGCCAGACAGCGATGGAGAAGGTTGATTGGCTGTGTTGTCGAGAATAAAACAGGGCATTTAGCGGCACGTTACTTAGCGCTAACCGTGCGAATAAGGTAATCCTTGTACCGATTGGTTTAGTGTCATTCTCTCCTAGAGTACTTGACCAGTGAAAACTTGACGATGCAACTTAAGAGGTCAAATGCGAGTAATTTGAAGAAACTCACTGGCGCTCGAGATCAAGGGAAAATGCCTAACTTGTACCGTGTTTGTAGTTGTTGAGGCCTGAACAGACGCGCAAGACAAGGAGATATGAGAGATGTTTCCATGCGACTCCAGTCGTTTGGTCAATCAACGAGCGTGAAACACGAGCTCAGGAGAAGAAAACACACGGCTTGATGCCCAACGAAAGTACTTGGTAGGAAAACCCCTCCCGCCAAGACACCGGAGATGGAAGTGTCTCAAGGTTTCAGGCGTCTCCGAACGTCCGAAGGCTCCTTTGAATAACTTCATCTTTTGACTAAAACGGTTCCAGTGTCGAGCATGGACCACACAGTGTCATCAATGTGGTAATGAAAGCATATGTGTCGATAACCCTGAAGGTCATCTTTATTGATCAATGTACGGAGTAACTAGAGATTAGCTCGACCTGCTTGAAGGCAAAGAAATTGCTTCCGCTTATAGCGTATTTGAATGTGAGGGTTTCGGAAAGCGCATAAAATAATTCAGTAATGGTCACGCTCGGCTTCAATCGAGCTAGAACGTCCTTTAGGTATGCTAGTCGTTAAATTATACTCTCCATAGTATTAGAGACAAGGTAAGACTGCTTCCCCAGTATAGGAGAGTACCTTTAGCGGACTGAGGACACATATCGAAAGTATATACCACAGGGAGACCTGCATCTCACAATTTTTACCAGTAATGTCCGTGGCAGAGTGGTGATCATATCTCGGGACACTGTCTGAGCTAGCTGGTGGGTTTTTGGAGGTATACAAAGGCGCGTTCCCTACTCTCTCTGATACTGCAGTCATATGCAGCTGCCGGACTTCTATTGGTAGGGTCGTGGTTTTAGAGACGTCAGCTTCGACCTTCACCTGTGACTTCATTTGCCGCCAAAGGCCTCCTTGTACAGATGGTCTTGTAACGGAATCGATGATTGTAAAAATAGTTCGAAAACTGACGTAACTCATACCGGGCCTTGTCGATACTTCTAGCTGTGCAAACAAAAAGTAGGAAACCCTGGCTATGGCGGCCTTGAATGTTGTAGTGTTTTGTCCTTGAAAACGATAAAGCTTCTTGCAAACAGAGACGAAGATTGACTCAAGTAGCTTTCCGACAGGACCAATCCTACAAGCTTGTATATATTCTCGTCAAATAGCGATATTTCCGGTAGAAAATGCTAGAATACTCAAAGCACAAGAAAGAGCTCGACGTGTACAGTCCACTCGGCTGGGATAGCTATACGTTTACTGGTTAGTTGCTTCAACGAAATAGGTCAACTTGCTGCGTATCATCTGCTAATGACAATCTTAGTATGACAACTTTCGACGTCGACTGAAATTTCGATGCAATTGGTTAAAATTACTTCTGATCGTGCTGATGTTTGAATTCTCAGCCGAATGTTCAGAGCAAGGGACGCTAGTAGTACTCTTGTTTACCCTGCAATGCACCAACCTTAGCGATACACCACTCTAGCTCCACGGAGTATAGCTACAGCCTAATAAGTACTAGTGTTTGAAAAGTAAAGCCTAACGCTCAGTATTATAACTAGCGTGGTGCATCGCGGAGGTGGAACGTTTTCCGCTTACATTGAAACCCGATCTTATCGTGCTTGTCTATCTCACTAAAGTACTCTTATGATAGGATCTAATAGCATATATTAGCTTTGCGACGATTAGAAGTAGACCATACTTCGAGACATTGCAGTCCTCATAGAAACCGGTGTGAAGCCCTTTGAAGGATGACTGGACGTTCTAATACAATGGCTTGCAAGATCGTCAAGAGGTCATCCTTCAAATGGTACAGCTGCTGCTGCTAGAGCAAAGCGAAGTTCAGCAACGCCAAATGCGACTCATCGAGAAATGCGCACTTGAATAAATATAAACAACGAACACGAAAGAAGGCCCAACGACTAGTTCTTAACTACCTGCACGACAACATGGTCACAGGTAAGCTACGATGACCGAGTCCACCAGAATACGGCTTGAAAAGCCTTTGCCAAAGCTTCTGCATGGCAGGCAGTAGAATGAGTATTTAATAACTTATCAAGATAACGCAGAGTTACCAACAATACTGGATACCCCGACATTACCATATATCCAAACACACTAGCCAACACCAGGGCCCGTCCAATTTGGCCTGCCACATACACCAACTCTGGGCTATGATTATCCTCACATAAGCTTTGGACGCGGGCAATTAAAGCAAAACCGCTCCTCCAAGAACAATAATAACGCCAGCAACTGAAGCAACTGATCCCTTAAACCTGGATGCAGAACCGGTGAAGCTCGAAGCCGACGGTGTAGCGGGAAACGTGCGTGAAGCAGAGGGTGCACTTCCGCCTGAAGCAGTGTTGATAGAAACCATACCTGGGAGGCTGGACCCAATTGGGGCGGTATATAATGGAGAAGTCATGCTTGCGCTTGGAGCAATAGGTGTAGCCGAGGCTGAAAAAGTGATGCTCGAAGCGACGGCCGTCGATGAAGGAGAATTGGAGGCAGAGGCGGCACTCGAGCTTCCATCGCCGCCTGTCGTGCCAAGTCCAGCGCACAGAAACGCCAGGGAATTAAACTCCACAAGAGCCAGGCATTCACCATCGAGGTGTCCGGATCCATTGTCGACACTGTTGAGCGCCGGACCGAATCCCTCGCTCTTGCACCCAGCGCCGTGATAGAAGGCAAAGGCGGCAAGGTTTCCGTTGGGGCAGGTTGGGCGCCGAAGGACTTGGTAACTGTGGGTAGCGGCGCCAGGAGTGCCGCAGATATCGGTGCTAAGGGTGTAGTTGAGAGCTACCGGGTCCCTTTCACCAAAACTCGTGGTGAGGCCAGAGCCGCAGTCGTTGTCGCTCCAAAGACTAATTTCGCCTTGTCCTGAGGCAGCATGGACAAAGGGGAGAGAGAGGGAAAGCAGAAGTGGAACGAGCGATAGCATGGTGGATTACGTTAGAGGCGGGAGCGAATGGGTGGCAACGCAGCAGAAGACTGAGTCGTGAAAGAAAAGAAACACAGGCAAGAATGTGAGAAGAAATCGGTAGTCGGCTTAAGACCTCAATGATCAGGGGCTTGGGGGCTATATTACCACAGGGTGGTACCTCGTATTGGTGTAATTGGTGGCGGCCTGCAGGCGATCGAAAAGCAAGTCCATGCCGCGGCGTAGACGTTGCCCACGCAATGACAATCTATAAGACGCATGAACAATATGGGGATCTTTACGCCGCGACTGGGAACACGCGATCAGACTTCGGTCCATCACTGTATATTGGAGGAATCGTGAATAGGGAGGTTGGTACGTTAAAATCACCAACGCCAAGCTTTAAGCGAAGGTATTGAGGCTGAGGCGTGGTCTGACACCACGTAAATAATGTTATAGCCTATAATGAGCGACGAAAGATATATGACGCTTCGGATATCTTTAGTCTTAGCCTCATAGGAAAACTCACTCAACGTTACGTTTGGAAATACAGTCAAACCTAAAGCCTTGGGGCAGTCCGTAGCCACGCTTTTTCCGAAGACCGTTTGTCGTTTATCATTTCTTGATTCCTTTCGATGCATTGCCTCGTGTAATGACGCTGGACAGAAAGACCCTCCTCGCTCTTCAAACTTCCATCTGCAGACTCCTCAACCTAAACCCTTGAAATCGATGCAGTCAATTCCAAAAGCCCCCAAGAGGCAGCGACTTTAAAAGTTTCCATCTAGATTGAGATCGAAGGTCAGAGTGCCAAGCCCAACTTAAAACTAGGCACGAAGATTGAAGGAAACCTGGACCCGGGGATTTGGCAAGTTTCTTCCAAGTTTCCACTCTGCCATTTGGTCTGGTCTGCAGAATCTCTCTGGGTGAAATTTGATAGTGCTACGCGTTCTCTAGCTTTTCCTATGGGACATATCTCCATCTCGTGATTGCTGGCGAATCCCTGGCCTTCGGATGCATATTATGAGCTATGATGTGGAGTGTTCCACCCGAATGTCAGATTTGGCGCTGAAGAGAACCATTCAATACTGCTGCTGGCCCAGTCTTGCAGGGACTAGTGCTGCGGTTGTTTGGTCCGTCACGCAGGCAGAGATACTAGAAAAGACTATAAGAGCAAGACTCTGGTGGTTCCCTGCAGCATCAGGCCCAGCCACTAACATCGAAGAGTGAGATTGTGTGGAGCAGATAATTTTTTACCAAGGACGGCAGGGAAAGGTAAAGAAGGCTCGGATTTCTAGCTTAGGGCCACCTTGCATTCTGCAATCTCTGACAGCACACGTCGATGGAGGCAGTGGACCAGAAAGGACTTTCTGCATGATATTAAGCAGCACGATTGGTACGACCCCTTTCTTATATGTACACCCACTTCCAAACTTGGAAGGGTGGAAATACTCAGCAGCGGAATTTCGATTTCCAATGGACCTGCTTCCATTTACAACTGCGGAGAAAATAGGACAGTAGCAGTATCATATTCTGGCGACATCAACCTCGCTGTCCTCGACCTCTCTCCCTTGTTTCACCTCTTATCCATTACTCCTATCCCTACCTCTTAGGCCGCCATCGGCGTTAATCGTCGCTAGCACACCGAGAGGGCTCGGATTGCGTAGGTTCATACGGCTACTAGGAACACATCGGTAGAGACATGATGGCAACAACCACAAGGGTGACCGAGACGGCGAGGACCAGAAAGGAGGAATGAACGCGTCAGGCTTCCGGGTGGATACTCTCCTCTTTCTCGATTTGGAAGGGTCGTGTACATGCAACGATGTAAGAAAAGAGCCGAAGAGAGGGGGAGGGGGGCATTTACGACTGTTACCTGCGATAAACACGCATACGGCGGTTTCCAGTCATCATAACGCTCTCCCTCTTCTTTTCACTTTTCCAACCCGCCTGTCCTATCCTTTACATCTTAAAGATCATACGCCTAAAATCTCGAAGTTTTCATAAAATCTCTTCTTTCAAGAACAAACCGTCGAGCCAGAGTACCGCCAATGATGATCTGCAGACTTGTCAATGAGGTAGACTAAAGTGTTTAATGGTGACCTATGCACGCTCGCGGCCGTCTCTAAGTGCGTCTCGACTATGACTTTATGCCTGGACCGCCGTGGACTATCAGAGCTGGCCGCTGGCGATGTGTACATATAGCAGCAACCTCTCACCGATCTCCCTTCTTATATCACAACTGCAGAATTTTCTTTCAAAGCATCCACTACCCACCCATCAGCGGAAAGCCTTCTTACACCAATCTGAACACTGTAGCCGTGTTGTATCGAACCGCGTTTCCTAATCTTACCGCGACTAAGACAAGTAACGTTCAAGCTTCTTCCATCCTGGCTCTAGATATCCGAGTACGCAATTATCTCATATCTCACATGCCTGGTCAAACTGTTCATAGTTCAGTGTACTCACGATAGACTGTGGCTTGATCGCTGGCTTCTACCGCCTGGGTAGAGAGCTCGGATATGATACTTTTCTTGATTCAAGATCCATCACTACACCAAAGAGTCATGGTAGTCAGTGATGAAGTTCAGAGCTGTCATAACCAAGAAACTGCTCTTGATTGTGCAGGCAAGTATGTGCGAAGGCTTATATTCAGAGGCTCATGACTGTTGCGAAGAATGCAAGTGGCACGACCTGCGCCGCTCCTCTCCAAGTGGTCTTCAAAGGTTAAATCTTATGATCGATAATCTGCGAGACTAGTCTTTAAGGGTGCACAGCCATCCAGTGATTGAAGTCAGCGAAGCCTTCCGGTTTGGTCTGCACCCATAGGAGGGTAGGCAGGGGCATGTCCCAGGCTTCCTGCAGAGGGCTTGGCAGGCACGGCCCAGGTTATTGAAGCTATTACGAGGTCTGAACGATTGCTACCGCTGAAAGAGAGATCGGGAAATTACTAGTGGTGTATGCCTGCCTGGGAACCCAGATTTGCAAGGGTCTTTGTGATTGTCGTCGCGGCGAACGTGTCTCTTTACGGCCTCATATATAGCGCCAATCGAAGCAAGGTATTGCAAGATGCGGCCTAATCGCCCAGTTCATCTTGGCAGTGGATTCCGATACTGTTTGCAACGGCGTTACTCAGGAGGACTGGAGCAGCCCCCGTTTTCTGCGCTAGTTTCTCGACGGTCAGCGACTCGCTGCTCTCGGTCAAGATGTCGAAGAGCTTGAGATCGAGGGCTACGCAAACAATAGCGATCCGGAGATGTTGCGTACCTTCTTGATTCTTCAAAGGAGTATGACGACTTGGATTTAGTGTGTGAGCGTACCTCGAGAATTACGATCTGTATAGAGTCCTCCGGCGCTTCAATGAACAATGTCAGATCACGAAGTTACTGGAGGAGCTTTTTGCGAGCGGCCTCATCAGCAGTGCTGGCAGCATACTTCGCTTGTGCAATAACGTTATCCATCGATACAGGTGTCAAGTTGTCTTTGAGTTGCGGTGTTTAGAGGGGAAGGATATGATTGGTCCAGGTTGTTTCGAAGTTTTTGCGGTTCCAAAATGCTTCGTGAAGGGCTTCGGTGAAAGTTCAGCTGGTCAGGCACAGGGCAGCGAAGTCCATGGGCTAGCACATAAAAGAGGCGCAGTGGGTGCCTGAAAAAGTATACCCCTGCCATATGTGCCTCGTTATTGCATGCATGATTTGGAATACTGTTCATTACCGTAATGATATTATGTGGAAAGACAGCAACGCCTCGTAGTCTTGCAGTGCGGAATCCTAGCAAAAGAGAGGAGATATCTCTTGCAAGCGAACCATAAATTCTCGTCATCCATCGATGAGATCCATTGCCATGGACAGAGGCGCTATTGGTCGAGGACTCCATCAATCTTGTGGACAGACTATCCGGACTTGAGGGTTTTCATGCATGGATCAAACGGTCAATCCAAGGATCAAAGATTAGGTTTCATGAAAAATTGAGAACACAGTTATGTCTCTCTATTTTTATTCGAAAGCAACAGGCCAACGTGGAGAAAGAGCGAAGGAAACGACTGCGAGATGATCAATCAGCTATCTCGCTATATAATAGATATTGAAAATAATAGCTTTCGACAATATGTTTGAATAACCCATTTGGAGTTATGGATGCAAGCCCTCAGGTGCGGGTAATACGTCCTTGGGACGGATGCGGTTCTTGACCGATAGAGGCCCCTATCGATAAGAAACAGCATTGGATCCATTTATGGCGATGTCTACCGATCGTGTATATCAGATCCCCTCGACCCTGTAACAATATAGCGAATCAGATGCCTGACTGTGGGGGCGTCTTGCCACAGGCATCATGATCTAAATCCGGACATGTCGTTGGCGCTCGCTCACGAATACAGCCCACACGGTCGCCATTTATTTGCATGGAACTTGGAGAATCTCCCTCGATAAATCACCGTTCTCTTGTTGAAATGGCTGCCGAGGTGCTCTTCAGCGGCTCCAGTTTCCAGTCTTACAAAGCCTTGCGATTCCCATCAACAATTTGGTTACAAAAGGTGCTCCTCGGACTCCCAAGAACCTAGGCTCGGCGGGCAATCAGTTTCTAGACCTTTCTCTATGTGTACCACCTACATCTGGCGGGCTATCTCGCATACCTAGATGATGGGTTCCATATGTCCAGCTTATGCGCCTCAACTTTTGGCTTCCTCATGTCTTTGAAACTTTGCACGCGGCTCATTTTCGAAACAGCCTGCCCGCGGTTCTGCTGCAGGTCAACCCCATTCTCTTCCGAGACTGTTGTCATCCGGGCCGCCTGCTGCACATTCAATGATCTGGTCGGTGCCCCTTCGACAAACTCGTTGCCAGATGCCGTCGCCGCGCAGGAAGTGAAACTTAAGCGATTGCCTTCATTGCTGCGCAGACCCTATATCGCTCGCTTTCCTAGCCTTGTTACCTACTACCTATGCACTTTATTCCATCCCTACACTTATCGAGTAGAATCCTACACTCTCGCCAAATGAGTAACATACTACCCTCAAGCTATGCTAGGCTTTCCGATGGCCGGGGGCGCTGTTGAAAGGAGTTAGTACGATTAGTATGAAGGTGCAAATCATGAATGGATTAATTTCCAACTGTTGAAGCAATAGGAGCTGCAGTAGAAGCTGCAGTAGGAGCAGGAGGAGTAGTCGTTCAATTAGGAACATAGTTCCTAATTAGGAACATAGTTGTTGCAGTGTCATTACACTGTCCGCTAGCCTGGTTGCGGCTAGCGCCAATTGCGGCAGAAAACCTACTTTAGATAGCTTTCTACTGTAGAAGACACACCTTTAGTCAACTATCAGATCTACACTTCAACACCGACCCTTTCCTAGGCTCCATATTCGACCCTTACCAAATTAGTTGGCTAATAATTACCGATGGCTAGGAGCGTCATTTGACAGGCGCTGAAGGGAAAGACCGCCTTCGTATATAATCATAGCCTGCTTGAATACAGTTTTGAGATCCTTCGCCGCGTTCTCCGCTGCATCTTAGTGGCTGTATATAAACCTATAGAAGAGCGTCTACATAGCGTTTGCCGCATATGGACATACACCGAGCCCCAAGTCTCGGAAGTCATCCATTCCATGGTTCCGGGGCCTACAGCAAGAATTTAGAGAGGATCAAGCCCCATGGCAAAACAAAGCCGTTGCTGGCAAAGCTGGTCATAACACAAGTGATGTTTCTGGCTGGCACTGGTGGCATCGGAGACGCAGGCCCATATCATGCTATTGGTCCGGTTACCTGCGCCGCCGTTACTCTCAGGGTTATGGTTAAGCGAGTTGAATTGAACGTTCCGGGGAGTTATTTGTGGTGTTTCAATTGTCTGTGCTGCTTTCCGACTGGAGGTGCGATACTTGGTGGGTTGCTTGGGCAGTTTATTGCCACAATTTGTTTATGAAGTGCGAGACGATGGGACAGAAGTCAGTGAGGACATCATGGTCTATGCAATTCCAATATCGTTCTTTATCTTTCGTGGCCTTGCATATAGGTTGTGATAGGATTCAAGACTTACTTTACGGCTTGTCCCTCGGCCGGAAGTGGAACACTCCATATTACTGTGGCGCGCGGGAAGTAGGTTGACAGGGGAGGTTACAGTATCACACGTGGGGTTGGCGCTAGTTGAGAGTCAAGATTCTACCGTATGCACCCAATCACCAACTTGCTGCATCCTGCCTCACCTGACGGTTGCCTTGATCGATCTTGGAGCTGAACGATTAACAGAGAGTTGATCCATCTGCAGCTAGTTAAACGCAGCAAGATATGCTATCTCACGCAGGAAATGCAGCTAAGAGCACCTTGGCGTGTTTGGGCATAACTCGACCCATGCTCTCTGGGCTTCAGCCTCGCGGCGTAGTCGCATCCACGGCTCAACTTATGCCGCATCAACTACTAAATCCTGTCTAACAGAAATCCAGCATGATTAGGTCCAATTTGCTTACATACGAAGGAAGGCATGAGGATCAAGATGCCGCTGGCTTGGAACAGGAAAACGTCGAGTTGCAAACGTGGGACATATTACTTACATGCTGGATCTTCTTCCTAGATTTTTCAATTGCTGTTTACGTTCTAAGGACTGTCATATTAAGCTTTGCATGATTCTTGTCGACGAGGTTAATCATCTTAATCTTGGGAGCTAACCAACATGTCTTTGATGGGTGTTTTCCTGCTACGCCTCTGTTTCTTAACGGCAATTTACCTCCGGAAATATGTTCATGGTAAAGTGCCTCATCCGCATAAGCAAATTTATTTGGCTTTGGTGTCTAATTACGATTTTATACAGCTGGATTTGATAGAGACGATTCTTACACTTCACCTCTACCAAATTTTCTAAAAAACAATGTAGGAATAGCGTTTAGCAGCAATGCTAGCAAGTCTTGCTAATGTTTGACTAGCCCCTACCAAATGGTTCCCCTTGGGGCGATATCACTGGAGCTACTACCGCCCCTCCGAATACTGGCGTTACACGCTCCTACGACTTCACCATCTCTCGAGGATTTCATTCTGCTGACGGCTTTAATAAAAGCGTAATGCTCATAAACCATCAGTTCCCAGGGCCACTTGTCGAAGCAAACTGGGGCGATACGATTCAAGTAAGGGTCACTAACAACATCAAAAGCCCCGAGGAAGGAACTTCGGTTCATTGGCACGGGCTGCTGCAGAAGCTTACCCCGTGGTATGATGGTGTACCGTCCGTTTCACAGTGTCCTATCGCTCCAGGAAGCACTTTCACGTACGCCTTCAGGGCAGATTCGTATGGCACCAGCTGGTACCATTCTCATGTTAGTGCCCAATACATCGATGGCATCTTTGGTCCTTTGGTTATCTATGGGTTAGTCCCTAGCTTCCATCTTCCTTTTCAACGACATCTAATGACAATACAGACCAAGCCAAATTCCGTATGATGTCGACTTGGGCCCAGTCCTTCTGGTGTGTTTGTTCTCATATCAAATTCCTACTTTACCCGTCGATTAGACACACGAGGCTTTTATCAGCGGTGCGACTAACATCATAACAGACAGACTACTATCACACCCCGTACTTTCAGCTTGTTGGAGACATCTACGATAGGCCACCGCTATTCATATTATCTGACAACAACCTCATTAACGGCAGAAACGGTCTTGATTGCAGCTTAAGATCAAATTCTACCACTTGTCAAGCAGGAGGAGGACTCCCGAGATTTCGTTTTGAAACCGGCAAAATCCACAGACTTAGATTGATCAATGCTGGAGGGACAGCTACCCAAAAGTTCTCGATTGACAATCACGAAATGACGGTCGTTGCAAATGATTTTGTACCTATTCGACCTTATACAACTAGCGTTATTACGCTGGGAGTCGGCCAGCGTTCCGACGTTCTAGTTGAAGCTAAGGGCAAATTTACAGACGCTGTATGGATGCGTTCCGATCTAGATCAAGGCTGCTTCCCTGCTGTTGCCAACCAGCCACATGCTCTCGCGGCCGTCTATTATCCAGGCGCAAGCTCAAAGCCGCCAGATACGAGCGCGACGCTCTGGACGAGTAACAATTGTTCGAACGTATGAGACCTTCCTACATGCTTGCTGCGGCGAACATCTTGTTTGTACGTTTCGCATGGCGCTTGCCTGAAGCTGACACGGCTTTAGGATCCTTTGAGCAATACTGTTCCCTTTTTTTCGATTAAGCCCCCCGATGAGCCAGCAATTACACAGACAATTGATATCGTTGGTAAAGTCAACGATACTGGCTATCTACTTTTCTTCGTAAATAATTCAACTTTCCGCGCAAATTACAAGTAAGCCAGTCGGATGTTTGTTCTCTCAGGCAGCGCTCTGATCCAATATAGCAATCCTCTTTTACTCCTTGCCAATATGGGTAATGTCTCCTATCCTGATGATCCTCAGTGGAACGTCTACAATTTTGGGAGAAGTACATCTATCCGCATCATCCTCCGCAACTACTTCCCCATCGTCCACCCAATGCACCTTCACGGGCACAACTTCTGGGTACTAGCAGAAGGCACCGGTGAATGGGACGGTACCATTACCAACCCTTCCAACCCCCAGCGCAGAGACACACAACTCATGGTATCCGGGACACCGGAGGTCCCGTCCTATCTGGTCCTGGAATGGGCGGCCGATAATCCCGGTGTCTGGCCGTTTCACTGCCATTCTGTAGTACATGTGAGCGCGGGGTTGTATATCAACGTTCTGGTATGTTTTAATTCGTCGTTGGTGAGCAGACCGAACTTACAGGTACCTTTATAGGAACGGCCGGATCTCATCACCGAGCGAGAGATTCCGTCTGTGATGGCGCAGACTTGTCGTGACTGGGCCCAGTATAGTGGAAATAATGTTGTTGACCAGATAGATTCTGGACTGTGAACTATAAGACTTGGTGGTGGGAAGCAAAAAGCGCTGGCGTTTGTTTACTCAGCATGGGATACTAGATGGTGCACGTTCCAAAGTCCTATATCGTTTTCTTTTCCTTGATTTACCGGCAAATCTCGACCTTGCTCTGAATTAGTATTCAAAACCTACTCTATAAGAAGGTTAAATATTTCACACTGTTCTGGATGCATGGCGACGGCACACAGTACCATGACATATATCCAGCAGGAAGGCAAAATCGGCGAGCCTTTGAAGCAAATCTTCTGTCGGTCTAGTCGCAAGAGTCAGAAGCAACGAATTAGCTCCCGGCCCTCGTGTGGCTCGGTTACAGACTCTCCGCTTCCGCTATCGTGTTCGAGCCTGCATACTCAAGGATCTTGCATAACCCCGCCACGTGCCCGCGTTTCGGTCTAATCTAGATCAATTGGACGGTTTTTGGGAGCAGGATCCAGGCCAGCTTAGGTGCTACATTAGTCGATAAATCCTTCGCGGAGCTGAGTTCTAGAAGTCGACATTGCAGCATCGAATAAGAGTGCTTTGTGTGATACAATGAGAAGTCTGTTTCGTTTTTGAAACCTGCTTGAGCTTGAAACAGTCGTTCGACGGGGTCAGCAATTTCCCATTGACGGATTTCGAGTAATGTCTCCAGTTCCTGCCTCGACTCTTGCGACTCCAGTTCTAGTTGTTGGCGCTGGACCAACAGGTCTGATTACTGCGCTGAACCTCGCCCAACATGGGATCAAGTGCACTTTGGTGGATAGGAACGAGACTGTGGGGGAGTGGCCGAAGATGGATCTTACGAATCGGAGGTCTATGGAGCTTTTGAGGCGGATGGGGTTGGCGGATGAGATTCGGGTCCAGGGTATGTTTCTTAGGTGCGTTTTTCCTGCGAGGAGAGATTATCAAGATCAGGATGAGAACTTCGCTAAAGATTAGCCCCATGCATCAGGTGTTCCACAACATCATTCACTAGATGTTTTGTTCAGTGCTGGATTTGGTGAATCTGAGGCAGCCCATAAATATCTAACGAAATGGGTATGTTTTGGATTATTGGTTCGGAATCTCCCAGTCTATTAAGAAAATCCTAATAGAGTCGTCCATCCCCTGCCGAGTGCAGCCAATTGATTGTAAGTCGAAACGATGGATCAATGCCCCAGGAACCGTACCAACGTATCATGCAATCCGTATTCGAGAAATTCCTTCGTAGGAAATGCTCAGAAGCCCCGAATATCACCATGCTATTCGGAGCATTTGACGGACTGAAAGAATCTGACGATGGAGTTATATCAACATTGGCGCTCCTCGGCACAGGCGCAAATACAAACGTACATAGCAAATACGTTGTAGGCTGTGACGGATCAAAAAGCAGAGTCCGACAGGCGGTTGGCATTAATATGCACGGGGAGCAATTGCCCGTCAAGTATTTCTTGGTTCATTTTCGATCGAAAGATCTAAAGAGAATGCATTGCCAAGGTCCGTTTTGGCATATATTTTACATCAATGGTGGGGTACTTATATCCCAGGATGAGATCGACACCTGGACAATCCATCAGGCCTTCCCACTAGATGTCGACCCTTCAGCTGTCAATCCCACGGATGTCATCTTCAACGTTCTCGGTGGCTTAGTTGGCCCTTACATCATCGACGTGGATGAGATCCTTGTCAGCGGGTTCTGGAGACCAAGCACCTACACAGCCAACGCTTATAGGTCTTTGGAAGGTAGGGTATTTCTCGCGGGCGACTCTGTCCATCAATGCATACCTACAGGAGCCTACGGCATGAACACAGGCGTGGGCGATGGGTGGGATATATCCTGGAAAATAGCAGCCGTCTTGAATGGCTTCGGAGGCGAACAATTACTGCGTTCGTACGACTTTGAAAGAAGGCCTGTAGGTCTGCGGAATGTTGCCCGAAGTGGGGATCTCATGCAGGTACACCTGACGTACCTAGAATGGGTCCAGAGCGCTCCAAATGGATGCTTGCTCAGTGCGGAGAGTGAGGAAGGCAGGGTGCTTCGCGAAAAGATTGCCAGACATGTGGAGAGCAACGACACTGAGATAGCTGAAGAAGGGTTGGAGCTGGATTACCGGTTTCCTGACTCGCCGGTAGTTGTATCAGGTCCAACTTCTACTGCACAACAACCGAGCTGGGAACTTCTACACTACACCCCATCAACTTTACCCGGTCATAGGGCGCCATACCTGATACTCTGGGATGGATTGACAAGCACATATGATCTATACGGACTGTGGTATAGCATTTTCGATTTCAGCGCCGATGGAGACGTTGCGAAGATCTTCTCTAATCTTGGCAGTCAGCTTAATATACCTTTAAAGCCCCTTCATCTGCCTTTGGAATCGCATGTCAAGCGCTGCTGGGACTGTGAGGCGGCACTGATTCGTCCCGATGGCTTTGTTGCTTGGCGATTATCCCGAACTGCTGGACCTGTTAATGAATGTGCGGCTAAAGCCGCTCTCCTGGTTGCTGTTGGAATGTAGTAGTCGATATACTGCGCACACTGAGTGGAAAGTAAGAACAACGCTGTACTACAACGGGTTTACAGGGTCAAAAATGTTGGATTCGAAAGATGTAGACTTGACGTTAGCATAGTAGAACCTTCGAAGCTTTTTGGTGCCCTTTGATCGTAACTCATGCTCATTTTCAGAACCGAACACAACACAACTGTCTATTGCACCCTTTCAGTTGGAATTAGGTGTTCGAGGGTTAGTAGCCTTCACCTCATAGGGCTGAGGCTTGTTTGTATAGATTCGGGATTTCACCCTTCTAACAACAATAACTGAACTAATCTATCTCGTACTACTCGTGGAAATCTCATGATTTACTCGCTAGAGCAGGGTTAAAGAAATGTTGCAGGCCAAGAAACGAGTCCAAAGGTTCAGCGAGGCTATCTTGCCTCGTTGCAGCTGCCAGGATTGGACACACAAATCCGGCGCTCAGAACAACTCCCCTTGTGTCGCCACGCATAGGGTTTCAGCCATGGGCTATGTTACTCCAGCTTGGGACTACGTGCCTATCATACATTGTTGGTGCCGGGCTGATGGGGGGTTTACAGAGAAGCAATGTCGGGGCTCAAAGAAACCTTTGCCTGTCACGCCTGTGCCGAGCCCTGGTATGTGTACTGTATTGCGTCCCACTCATTGCCTATGCATGCGGAGCACAATCTCTATAGATGATGCAGTGGCTTTCAAAGTCGCAAGCATCCTTCGCGCGGGTTTTCGTGCCTCTTACGCATCGGTGGCGCAGACAACCAATCCCAAGGCTCGAGAATTCAGAATACCGCCCGCGCCGCCGCACGAAGGAAGGGTCGCACCACAAACCAGTAACCCGCGATCGGCTTCAGTGCCTTGAAGCTGCATTTCAGGGCTTGCTCAGCTGTATATGCTGCCCTCAATTGGACCCCAGAATATGTCGCTATCCGCTGGCCGCTGTTGTTGTTGTTGTGTGAGGCCCAGTTCTGACCGCACCATGATTGCTCAGTGGTTTCTTAATTCCCCAAGTTCTTATGTAGGATCTCTGAGCCTCCACTTCATCTTCTCAAGTAAGTTGTTCGTTGCTCAGGCATTCTTGAGAGTCACATCAAGCGATTTGTCTTCTCTCTTATGGACAGTTCAACCCTCCCCGAAGGTGGTGACCGAGACCGGGGCTCCGTTATACTTGGAATTACATGGACGTTGACCTTGATAGCCCTACTCTTTGTTTGTTTACGCATGTATACTCGAGTGAGGCTCGTACATAGAGTTTGGTGGGATGACTGGCTGGCACTATTTGCTATTGTGAGTTGCAACAACTGTGCACTGGCAAGATCGAAGAGCAAAACCAGCTGACTTCTGGAGGCATGTGCTTCACCACTACCTATCATCTGGATCTTCTACGTCCAAAAGGGAGGCGCTCGTCATGTCCACTATCTAACTTCGCAGCAACGGAAACAATTGATCAAACTCAATTGGGTGTCCCAGCCTTTTGGCATCATGGCTATTAGTATTGCAAAAGCCTCGGTAGCCTTTTCGATACTTCGGTTTCAAGCACCTAACAAATGGCGCACGAGGGTGTTATATTTCATAGCTTTGAGCATTGTTCTTTTACATTCTCTAGACTGTGTTCTCATTTTCGCACAATGCACTCCAACACGCGCGTTGTGGAGTCCTGAGCTTGCTGCTTCTGCCAAGTGCTGGGCTCCGGACGTTCTCACGACTTATGCTATAGTGATTAGCAGTAAGTCCAAGGTTTCCTTTTTTTGGTTCACATACGGCTATTTACTGATTCCCACAGGCTATGGCGCATTCTTAGATTTCGTTCTTGTTTTCATTTCCACCACAATCATCTGGCATCTCAAACTCAGTCTGACTCAACGGATCCAACTAGCCGCCCTGTTGGGTACAGGAATAATGTAAAGATGCCTTGTGTTCTGTGCTGCATCATGGGCTGATTTGCCTCCAGCGACGGCATCTTTGGAATCATCAAAACTACCACCTTGCCCGCAGAAAGCGCTAGATCGGATTATACATGTAGACTCCCCCCCCTCCCAATCCTTTAGTCCAATTCGAGTCGGGCCTAATATTCATCCAGGGAACACTTATCCTCTATTCCTATGGACCGTGTAAGTTCGAGTTCTCCAGGACATATAGATGGAAGGTACCGGAACGACTATCTAACACTCATTCTCTTAGTGCTGAACTCCACGGTATCATCATCGGCTGCTGTCTGCCTACGCTACGGCCCCTTTACCTCGTCCTCCTCAAGCGACCAGGCAGGGACGCATATACCTCAAAAAGCAAACAAGCCAAGTTCTACGGAATCCCGGATCCTTTGCCGCTTAGCCACAATTCGAGGACTAGGCATGCGCAAAAAGGAGGCAGCCAAAGCGACGAGGCCATCTTTGTACATGGCAAAGGGAACACGTTTGAGATGGACGTGCGTTATGATTCCTCGGGGCAAGAGCATGAGACCACGTGGACGGCTAAGCCTGGGGATGCGGCAGCTGCTTATCATCCGGTTTGAGCTCGAAGGTGAATGCACAATACGAGCGTTCTTTTACGTCTTGTCATGGTGCAGTCGACATGGTGAGATAGCTACTTGTCGACCTAGCTGGTAAACGAGCTAGCCAGACGTCAAGTCGCTTTTTTCCTTGACACGTCAGATCAGTGGTGTATATGGATCTTATCTCTCAGTCCTAGCCAAGCCTCATCCATTCTACCAAACGATCGTGGTGGCAAAGAAAGAAGATGGGTTGTACAGTATATAAGTACTCGAGAATAACAAAGTATATAACTAGCCTTCCGCAATGCCAAAGATTCCCAACACCTGCATCCCCATTCAGGAAGCTTCAAGTCCACATATACATAATCCATCCACTCCATCCACCCCATCCATTTCATCCATTCCCGTCCTTGTATAAATCATTCTACGGTTTCAACATCGCACTTCTCTCTCTTCTTGAGCTTGGGATTTTCCTTTTCCTTTTCCTTTTCATTTTCATTTTCTTATTATATCAGAGAAAAACAGATCCTTTGCAGGAAAGAACAATGCAGCCAACCGCCATCCATCAAAAATCATTACTGGCATGGTTTTCACATTCACATTCACATTCACTGTCATCTCACTTTCACACACACACACTCTCTCTCACTTTTACTTTCGCGCAAGGCCTCGAAGAGCCCACACGTCAAACTTTGTTCAACAAATCAGAGAACACGCACCACAACCCTTCCCAAACTCCCGCATAATCCCATTTCCCCGGGGCTGAAAAAGACACGGCACAAGCGTCTACGGGCTGGGCACAGTGATTTACAAATACTGGCTTTCTATATATGGTTCACACGTCTATACTTAACACTTTCGGCATCAGGTGAGATGCGGTCGAGAAGGGGGGGCTTCCAGTTCCAGCCCCTTCCCCGGGGGGGGGATAGAATGCTCTAGCATTATAGAGCTTTAGCAAGAATCCGCAAGAGAGATATCCTGCGCAGGAAGAGTCTCCGCTCTTTGGACCACGACGATGCGCTTTTACCCCCCCCCAAAACCAAAACCAAAACCCAAAACCCGGCTGCCCAACGCCCTTATATCCAACCTACCCCGACAATGACCGACTAACAATACTCTGCTGCACCTCCTTGGTAACATTAATCCCTTTCTTCGGCAAATCCCGCTCAGGCCCCCTCTCCGACGCCCGACAATCCGCAAACGAGCCGCCATAGATCGTCATCTCAAACGTCGCGCCCAGCTCCGAGAGCTCGTTCATGCGATGGAAGCCATTGTCGCGGCCAAACGGCGCGTGCGGGTGCGACGGGTTGAGCGCGTCGGTGGAGCCTTGGGGGTTTCGCTTGCGTTTGCGCATCAGGCGCAGGACGAGGGGGGTAAGGCAGGGGATGCAGGCGCAGATGACGCCGAGGCTGGCTTCGACGCAGGTCCAGATGGCGACGTTGACGGCGAGACCTGGGGTGGGGGGTTAGTGGGGATTGTGGGGGGGAATGGGGGCGTACCGGTTATGTCTTGGGGAACGAATTGGCCGGTTAGGACTATGCGCATGGTACTAGCTACGCAGACACTAGGAGGAGCCATGGAATGTCAGTGGTTGACTTTCGGGGTTTCGGATTGGGGGGAGCCATACACGCCTCCTAAGAGAAAGATGACCGACAGTCCAATCTTCTTCATGGTGTCAATGCGTACACTCCAAACGAACGGAAGTGGTATCACGAGGACCGCCACGTCCGTCACCAATTGCATTGTAGATCCGAATATATAAAACACGTTTTTGTTGATGCAATGGCCTTTAATGTTATCATCCCAGAATTTACTGATCGGCGTACAGGTATCGATATCGACGATTGTACTCGCAATGGCGAAGCTCCACATGATCCCTCCAGTGATGCATGCTACAATACGCATCCGGCGATGGGGGAAAAGGCGAAAGTAAAATAGAAGCAGAGAGGTTTTGACGGCCGGAAGCGTAAGTTGCCAAAAGATTTGAGTAAGCCATGCGAGCTGTCAATCAGCATGGAATGGTTTTCCAGAATCTTCAACAGCGAACGTACTTGGATAACATGCATTGCATTGCCTCGGCCAACAATATCGATATGTTGTCCCAGCCCGAATTGCACCGCTACCATCGTATCAGCTCAATACTGATGTTTTCCTCAATGCGTTTTATTTTACCTAGCAGTACACAAATGATAGGGCCAAAGGATAGCACCTGTTGCATCGTGAGCCTTCCATGACGGACCGAACAAGAAGCGGAAGATTCGAGAAAAACGGACCAAAGCCACAAACGCCATATAATCGTCGTACCAGTATCTTGCCACCGATATCCTTCGTGCCAGTAAACGGAGCAAGAAGATCGCAGTGGACAGAAACACCATCAGGCTGAGGGTCGTGATTATTCGGACCTGGTTCGAGTTGTGGGCCTCTCCGCCGAACTCCATGGCTCCCGAGGACTCGCGGACTGGGCTTTCCTGTGATGTGTCTCTCGTAAAGACCGGTAAGACCATCAAGCTATCTCCATCCTTGGAAGGAGTACTGAAAGAGCGTATAAGACGATCAAAGGAAAGGCAGACGCGCTACTCTATGGTACGAGATAAAACGCTTTCGTGCGACGTAACAGCTTCGAGGCAAAGTGCATTGGTGCAGAGATGGAAGAGGCCGGGCCATACAAGATGAGTGAGACGTACATGTCAGGGGGGGGCAGTCCATTCGTATCGAACCAGAGGGAGAGGCAGTTTTGGAGTGCTGACAACCGATTTCATTGGGTGTGCACCATGCACCGCACATCTCATCCTTGCAACTTCCGCACAGGTGTTGGGCACACCCATTGGGGAAAAAGATGCAAATGAAAGCACGTGATTACTGCCATGCCCTGTGGTGATTAACAACTCTGTGCTCTTTTTGATTCGTGTGCTTTTCAGCTCGCTCAAGGAGCCATGGATGAGATCCTTTAGGCGACCAGGTGCCAAAACTCTACTCTAAGACAAGGACAAGGGCTGTGAAACACTACTTTGGCCCTACTTGTACTAATCCGTACTGTGTTAGGTTTCCAGAATGAACACGGGTCCATCCGCATCAATTGGAAGTAAAGCCTTGCGCTTGTGATACCTTAGGTAGGTGGCGATACCTAGGGAGGAAGTGGGCCGACCCTTCCCTTTCGACCTCCCCGGCACGCTTCATCGTTAATGGCTCGGTCGGCTTAGCCTTCTGCGATAGAACGGAGGCCCAAGTCCAACAGCATAAGGTAATCAGCGGCTTGGGGAACATGACTGCTCGGGTTTTCTTATCAGCGTTCTCAACACCGAGTTGCCGTACCGTCAGCAAAAAGTCGTGCCCTTTTCTATTATTGTTAGCTTAAGCTGGTTTATCCTCAAAGCAGCAACTGCACTTCAAATTTGTACCCCCCACTGCAACAGTGCAGGAGAAAAGGGACTTCGATCAGAAATTCCTGGCGAAGGTATACTGCTTTGTTCCAATCCGGGCTCGCGACTCGAGGAGGCAGATACTGTAGATGGGACAGCGCACCAGCCAACCCCACGTAAAAGCAGTTGGTTGAAACACTCTCGATGGTCAGCTTCAATGCTGGTTGAGGCGGTTGGTGCAGTCGCAACAGCTTGGAGATTTCTAGATTGCTACGAGACCATCCATGTCTGATAGCTTTTGTTGCTGACAAGTTGACTACATCTCTTGCACTGTTCTGACCAAGTTGCGAACAGGAAACTAACAGCGCAAGTCAAATTCCGTATCAACGAAGCTGTTGCAATGACAAATTTTCCGAACCTCGCCAGTGTCATCACCGAAGCTACAAAAGTCTTGTCCACGACCGATGGGGGTCTCACTTCGCGGGCACGCACAGAATTGGCCACGGCTTGTGCTAGGTTAATGGCCGTTGTAGAGTCTCCGGTCGAAGCAATTTTTAGAATGATGATGGCAGTCAGTCTATTCTTAGGACTATCTACAAATTTTAGAGGTTGATGTGTTCGCCAACAGCCCCATACTATTACTTGCGTGAGGATAGCAATAGAGATGAAGCTCTTTGACGCCCTTGGTTCAGCTGCGAAGAAGTCGACCTCACTCAATGAGCTTGCCGAGAGGACGCACGCAGATCCTACTCTACTCGGTCAGGCTCATGAGCTCATTAAGCCATAACAATTGTTGATATATTGTATTCAGAACGTATAATGAGGGTACTCGTCGCAGCAGAGGTCGTGATCGAGGTGGCAGAGGGCGAGTACGCGACTACTCCAATAGCCAATCTTCTAGTCGATGCTTCGCCTATTCGAGACACGGTTACCTTCATGTTTGTACTCTTCTTTCACGCCATGCTGACTGACGCTATAGACTAAGTCTTCTTCTTTAGCTTCGACGACCACACATCGGTACTTGTGACGCTACCCAAGTATCTATCCGAAACTCGTTTCAAGAACCCTACAAACCCTCATAACGCTCCATACCAATATGCTTTCCGTACTCAGCTGCCATTCTTTGAACACATACGGCAATTCCCAGAGCGCTTACGAGTCTTCAATTCGGCCATGACAGTCCAACGTGCAGGTCGCGGGGAGGACTGGTTCAAGTTCTTCCCTGTTGAATCAACAATCTCCAAAAATTTCCCCTCAGATGACAAAGATGCTGTATTGCTCGTTGATGTCGGTGGCGGCGTAGGTCATGATCTTAAGGCCTTTAAAGCTCGATTTCCAGAGTTGCCAGGACGCCTAGTGCTTCAAGACCTTCCTCAAGTTATTGAGAACATCGCAACCATACCTGATGGCATCGAACCTCTTGAACACGACATGTTTACCCCTCAACCCATTCAAAACGCTCGTGCATATTATTTGCGCACTGTCTTGCACGACTGGCCTGACTCTTATTGTCGCGACATCCTAAAAAATATAACATCGGCTATGGGTGTCACGTCCAGACTCCTGCTAAACGAATGCGTCCTCGCCGAGACCGGGAATCCTCTGTTTCCAGCACAATTAGACATCTCTATGATGATGCATTATGGGTCAATGGAGAGATCGAGAAATCAGTGGGAAAGCCTTCTGGAAGGAGTTGGGCTGGAAATTGTAAAGGTTCATGCTGCGAGGGAGGCACGTCCAGGGTCTGAAAGTTTAATAGAGGCTATGAAAAAGGTATGATGGCTGAGAGATTGGTTTATCCAGTCCATTCAATGGTATGTGGATCGAAATACAATGAGTATGGATTTCAATTAGTGCTGACCAAGTTGATTGAATGCAGAATCCTTTGACTGCAATGGACTTACCGTAGGAATTAGCCTCATTAATCAGGCAAGCCATACGTCGTCAATAAACATGCTATGATCACATGATATGCAGAAACGAGCTGAGCAATGAACAACAATCAATCTACAACGGGCTTACATGAAATGCTAGTTCCCTGTTTAACAAGAATGTCTTTACTTCGTGCTTGACATCTATTAGCACATAACCCGCGAATTTACGCTTTCCCGGCCACAGAGCGAGCGACCTGCTTGATTTGGGTCTAATGTGTTTCCATGGATGTTGGATAGAAGTGATAAAAAAAAACATCTGCTTTTCCGGGATTTGCTGTCTAAACATATATCAGTCAGCAGCAAAGATATATCTGGCTATATTTCTGAATTGTCATCATTTGGTCCTACATCTCTTGAACAGGAACCGTCTCAATGATGCAGCGGATAGAAGTCAGGGATTTCGCGCGCCACTGTTGCTCTGTTCTTTCCCTGGCAGATGAAAAAGCGGAGGCAAGCGTGGCATGTTGCGGCGAGGCTGCTATTGTGCTCTGCTCTTGGATCATCACCCCCGCTCTCACTGCCGCCCCCACAAAGCACCATGCTCGCATTGTAGACGCGGTAAATTCAATCGGGCCGCCTCTTTTCTTAGTTAGGGCAGGAGAGCGGATGATTACTGCAGTAACGGTGTAAGGGTGGATGGTGTCAGTCACAGTAGGTGAGTGTGCGGCACGTGGTTGGAGATTGTGTGATACTCCGTTGATGTGTCGGTTACTGTTCGCCTTCTTATGACCCACAGCATTATGTATGCTCTGTCTGAGGTCAGTTCGTTCTTGCTTGCGATTCCACTTTGATTTAGATATATTCTTTCTTGGGCTTCCTTATTTGTTATAAATCCCGTTATAACGTCTCGCAGTGCGGTAGCAAACACTATCGATCACGATATAAGAGCTGATTCAGTTCCTTTGCTCGAGATGGACCCGAAATCAGACATGAAGTTCACTGTGCAGAGTCTCACTGCTTTGGCGACACGCATGTCTGACAATGACTCTCTCGATTCCCAATCTCGACGAGCTCTGCAAAAGTCACTCAGAAACTCAGTCTTGCTTCGGAAAGCCTGAAGATACTTTTCAACGAATCGTATTTTTGGTAAAATCCTGATTCTCTACCACTATCTTTTGTCTTTCTTTGCATACTTATACAGGTTTTTGATTGTTCCAGCCCCTTCAAAATACAGTTGTTCGCATTGTACTGGACCTTGGCTTGTTCGAGAAATGGGCACAGGTTAGGCCCGTCGGCAAGAGCATACATGAACTCGAGAAAGAGACGAGTGCGGATCCTGTATTACTGAGTGTGTCTCCCCTGACTTAGTCTGAAAGAGGATCGAAAGCTGATGCAAAGTAAATGATGTCAGTCCGTCTTTTGAGATACCTTACAGTCACAGGAGTCGTGGATCGAGCGGATGATGGTCATTATACGGCAACGCCAATCTCCACGGCTCTGTCAGACCCGATACCACAAGCTGGTATGAAACACTCGTAAGCATCGTGATTTTCAATACGATGGCTATTTACCATTTCGTCATTCTGCAAATTGCCAGCGTACTTTGCAAAAACCATGTACCAGAATCCCACCGATGCCTTTGAACGGTCCCTTCCAGTACGCTTATGACACTCAACTACATGGCTTTACGTGGATCATGCGGCCGGAAAACTCGTATTTTCTCAATAACTTCAATACCTGGCTGGTTGGTTCCCACGGGGGAATACCCAACTGCCTTGATTGGTTCCCTGTGGATGAAGAAGTCGCAAAAGGCTTGGACAGCGATGACAAGGCCGTCACTATGATAGATGTTGGAGGAGGTATGGGACATGAGCTCCTAGCACTGAAGAAGGAATACCCAGAGCTGCCCGGCCGACTGGTTCTCCCAAGATCAAGCGGAAAATATCAAAGGCGTCCCCGAGACTATAGTGTTCGAGGCCACCGTGCATGACTTCTTCACCCCACAACCTGTCAAAGGTGAATGCATCCTCAACCTAGTTTCGCTATAAAAATCATCCGAAGTCCATACATTTTGACATAAGTCGCCTACAGTGGCAAGAGTATAATACTTCCGAGTTATTTGACAAGCCCGGCTCATACTCCAGAACACTATCCCGGCGATGCGCAAAGGCTCTTCCAAGATCTTGATCAACGAGATGGTGATTCCTGAAGTTGGGAGCAGCTGGAGAGCTACGCAGTGTGACTGAACCATGCTGGCTTGTCTATCTGCTATGGAAAGAACAGAGCAGCAGTGGCGTGACCTTTTGGCTTCTGTGGACTTGAAGGTGATTAACATATGAACGCATCCTGCTTCGACGGAGAGCATCATTCAGGCGGTAAGAGGCGTAGAATCAAGGAATGGCAGGTCAGGGATTGCAGTTGTATCTTGGTGCCCTATGATATATTTTTTGGTTGAGATGGCATATTTTGGAAATACAAACTGTACAATTTTCATGAAAACACGTGAAACTCCAAATCAATCGATTTGCTCGCCGATATTTTTTCTTGTAAACTATTTCGAACTCGGTGAGATCGCGACACTTTAACATTTAGCCAATGAATGAGTGCTTAAGTGAGTGCTCTTTAAGGATAAATCCCACAAAATTAAAGGAAGTACTCGCCAGGGAAGTACTCGTAGGGGGAATATCACCAAGGGCAGATCCCACAAAAACTAGAGGGAGTACTCGTAGGGGGAGTACTACCAAAGGGAGTACTCTCCAATTGAAATCCCACAAAAATTAAAGGGAGTACTTACCAGGGGAGTACTCCCCCAACGAATACTCCCTCGACGAGTACTCCCCCTAGAACCCTCACCTTTTGGATGTGGGGAGTACTCCCCCGACGAATACTCCCTCGACGAGTACTACCCTTAGTTTTGAACGATTTGCCTGACGAGTACTGTGACGGTTCCTGACGTCCAAAAACGCTACATCGACAACATCCGCAACAAAGTACCTAACTACCTTTACCCGTCGTATAGTCCCAGCCATTAACGCAACTCTTCCCGCCGTCAATAGCGTGCCTAGCAAATAATAACACCAACACAACGACAAACATTCCCTCCTAACACCCTCTCGCACCAGCACACTCACCCAACAAAAGCAACGCCGGCCTCGTCATCAGCATCCCCACCAACAATATCCAACCACCCCCATCCAATCAATCAACCATACTCCCAATCTTCTCCGCCCCAGCAGATCAGCTACTCAGCAGTATCCTCACACATCAAACCCCTACGATCAAGGTACCTTACTCGTACTTACGCCCCCAAACCCCCCTTCACAACAAATTCCATCTTTCGCCATGCAACTATCATCGGTTCCAACAAGTCCAGCTACCAGCAACAGCAGCAACAGCAGCAACAGCAGCAACAGCACGACTTCTCAACGATCAATTTAGAAGCAATCTTCGATGTGTAGCAAGAGGCCTACGGCCACGGCAAAGCCATCGCTGCAATTGAATACTTAGGAGAGGCGGATTCGAAAGCCGTGGGTATTAGTTATTAATGACGCCTCTTTGGGCATGTGTGATGGTACTGCTTCAATGGTTACGATGGACCTGCTTCAGGCTTTAAGTAGGCTGGTAGGGTTCCCCCCGCGTCTCCCGGTTGATGATTTGAATGTCTGTTTGGGAACTTGAGGGGGTATGTATAACCTTCGGGTTTACTTAAGGATAGGCTTCCCGCATAGACACTAGATTTGAAATAGGCACTGCACAGCATGATAGAAATAATGCGCAGGCTTTCAGAGTGATATCTTGTAGTCAAGTAGGCATACTGCATCTATTCTTAGTTCTATTCGGCTGTTGTATGATCTAAAACCACTTCCAAAACCGACATGGCACTACCATACGCTTGATTGACACTGACCAACTGCAGTTTTGGATCGGCAGCAGCAAGCAGATCTTTCCAATCATCCAAATCCCTTTCCTTACTATTGAAAGCCTGCATCATAGTCAAGTCTCTGACCCGAACAATGCGCTCCACAGAGACAGGCACCGACCCTGGCTTCGGGAGCACCGTGTCCATGATGAGCAGCCGCGACTTTGCCTTGTCCATCGCCGTGACGATGTTTCTGAGTATTTTCGCAGCTTCGCCGTCAGGCCAATCGTGCAGGATCATTCTCATAAGATATACATCGGCGCCTTGCACCGGCTGTGGCTGGGTGAAGTCGTGGCCCTGGAAGGTGAGGCGAGATGCGACGTCGGCAGGTAATGACTCTGCTGCTGCTTTGCGCCCGCTGTCCGCGTTGGCAGGCAGGTCCTCCACCACGAATTTGAGACGGGGGAACGCATTAGCCAGAGCTATAGCAGCGCTGCCGGTCGATCCTCCTACCTAGACGGGGCGAAGAGATTAGCAGAATTCTTCACCTCTGGTCTCCATTCTAGAAAGTTAGGGCACTCACGTCGACGACTACTCCACGATCACTGATATTTTGCCATGTGTAGCCAGCCACAAGGTGTTTGAGGTCAACACCTTCGCTACTCCTCACGTTCCGCATATACCTAGCAAACTCCTCCATCTTGGCCTTGTCCTGCGAAAGGTGTTCGAAGAAGGGCAGATCCGTGTCAAAGGCGATATTGTATCCAGTCTCATCAGTGCGCATGGTGGCGGGTCCCCACCGTCGGTGCGCTGCTGGCATGTGCATGGCTGTTGGTGCCGACTTGGCACACATGTAGGTAGCGTAGGCGTACACATCTCCGTTGCGTGCCAGCAGCGCTGACGTCGCTGAGTGACCGACGTATTTGCCGTCCGCTTGCTCGCGGAACAGTGTGTTGGTCATGGCCATGCGGACGATGCTCTTGAGGCGCTGCTCGGGGACACGGGCTGCAGCAGCAAGGTCTGCATAGCTAATCGTGTCGCTCGGGGGCACAAGGTGGAAGATGTCGTACTGACAGAGCCAGTGAAGGCAGGAGATGTATTGAAACTTTGGATCATGAGTACGTCTTAACGGCGGGTTTGGAGGAGGAACGCTCAAGTCTTACACCCGTAGCGAGGTTGGGCAAGAACTCGCTGGGCCCAGTGGCTAGCTGTAAAAGCTCGAGAGATGCTGCGATGAGATTCTGCCGCGCCTGTTGTATGTTCTGCGGCGAACCACCAGGAACGACGGTCCTGGGCCCATCACTGTCTAACGAGGGCTGTGGAATGTGATTTGTCCCCAGGTACTGGCTCACAATACTGGCATTCTTAGTTATCGTCCAGCTCAACTCCTCGAGAGGGAATGCCGTTTCAGACACACCGTTCGGTTGTTCAGGAGACATGTTGAAAATCCCAATCCGCGAGTCGCGTACTATTCATGGGGGGCACCCATCTGACTCCATGTATAACAGGCATCGCAGGCTATTGTCCTCTAGTCCCAGTATACTGGCATACGCATTGGGAGCTCCCCGTCTAACTCCCCGAACCTGAAAGGATGAGCCTGTGGGAAATGGGGTCGTGCCTGCTTATGCCTTTTGTTTCCCGATCGGTGCCCGAATGACGTATACTGTGGGTACTCAGATACCTGCAATCTGTAACTCGCTAGAAAGGAATTAAATCTTTCTCCGTGTCTAAACCCTTCCTAAAACCCTTATCTCCGCCGGGCTGCATGCCCGCGCACGCTTGTACTTTAGACCCCGCATCTATTCCGGATCGGGTAAGACGAATAATCCTAAATCGCCGGGACCGTTTAAGGCCGACTGGGCCGATATCTCCACCCGTCAGGCACTAGGACGTGGTTAGTCAATCGTGGGGAACAGACAGCATGCTCGCTGTCTGCACAAAGTTCATTGCCCGTCTACCACACAGGTCGCTGGTGGAGACGGTCATCTAGTACCACAGTCAGTCAAGAACCATCTCTCGTTTTCGAGGCTTCAGCACAAAGACGACCATGGCAAAGGGATATGTCAAAGATCAGCCTAAGGGCTTCTCCAACCGCATCGAAAAGGTGGCCATTATTGGGGTACGTCGAGTTTTCACGCCACCATGTTTGAGTCAAGAATGTCTAACTGGATGACAGGCCGGCGGGCAGATGGGAAAGCACTTGACAGATGCAATCCTCAAGAACGGCAACTTTGTCGTGACGGCCATCGCACGCCCCAGCAGCACCAACAAGCTGCCGGAAGGTGTCAAAGTTGCCCGCGTCGACTACGGCAGCGACGATGACACGGCACTGGTAGAAGCGCTTCGGGGACAGCAGGCCTTACTCATCACCATGTCGGTATCGGCTCCGCGCGACACCATCAGCAAGCTCGTACGCGCTGCCGCCAAGGCCGGCGTGTCGTATATCCAGCCCAACTGGTTCGGCCACGATGCCGCCAATGACTCGCTGTGCAACGACAGCTTCCTCGGCCAGAGCCGCGACAGCACCCTCGCCGAGATCGAGAGCCTTGGCGTCAGCTCATATCTACTGCTGGTCTGCAACTTCTGGTACGAGTTTAGCCTGGGCGGCGGAGCGGACCGCTTCGGTTTCGATTTCCAGAAGCGCTCCTTCTGCTTGTTCGACGGCGGCAACGTGCCCATCAACACCAGCACCTGGCCCAGCTGCGGCCGAGCCATGGCCAACCTGCTGAGTCTGAAAGAACTTCCTGCGGACGAGAAGGACAAATCACCCACGCTCTCGCAGTTCTGCAACCGCTCCACCTACATATCGAGCTTCCGACTGACCCAGCGCGATATGTTTGAGAGCGTCAAGCGCGTCACAAACACCATCGATGCCGATTGGACCATCACCCACGATTCCGCCGAACAGCGCTGGAAGGATGGCCATGCCGCCGTGGTGCAGGGCAACTTTGGGGCTTTCACGAAGCAGCTTTACAGCCGCATGTTCTTCAACAACGGCGACGGCGACTATGAGTCGAGGCGGGGCCTTGACAACAAGACGCTCGGCTTGCCCGCCGAAGATTTGGACGAGTACACAGCTATCGGCGTCCGCATGGGAGAGAACGGCGAGGTGGCGGCACACTAGGGGAGGAGTGGTGCTGCTTGTGATATTGTGATACGGATCGGCCAAGTCTTTTGAGACGAATATAGCTCCAATGACTTATCCATCCCGAGTCAATAGTAGAACATCATTGCACATACCTTATCCCAGCCATTCATCTACTCATCCCATGATAACAATTCCAACCCAACACAGCTTCCCACATCATCCCAAAATACCAACCTAATTCCAAAAAAACCATTCCCCATAAACCCTCCCTACTCATCCCCCCATCACTTCTCCCCAAAAAAACTTAATTCTACCTCCTCTAACCTCAAAACCCAAACATCATAAACCCCACACACCTCCCACGCCTTCAATTCACCCATCTCAGTAATCTCATTTTCCATTGTTGAAGTAATAGAAGCTGCAGTAGGAGCAATAGTAGGAGCAGGAGGAGTAGTCGTCCAATTAGGGGGTTACAGTTGGTGGGGGGTTGGAAAAGTTGAGCCAGGGCCGGAACTTTTTTTTTTTGATCCCGACCCCGACTCAACTTTCTGCATATGCTAACCATGAGTTCAAAAATTATTCCAACCCCGACTCAGCTTTCTGCATATGCTAATCATGAGCTCAAGAATTGATGTTCTATAGTTGAAGTAGTTAGAAGATAAACAGCAAGAGCGAAGTATTGAAGCCGTGCATATGCACAGCTTGAGCGAAGCATCGACATGATAGCAAGACGACGAAGATTCTTTTACATATGCTTAGCATATGCACAAAACATGCTCAATCATGAACTCAACTTGTGACATGCTCATCAACAAGCTATCGCTCACGTTATTCTCATCCGTTTTCTTCTTCATTCTCGTTGTTCAGCTCATGATTTGCATCATCGCTTTTCTCGTTGTCTTCAACATTTGCATTGAATGAATCTTGAGCGAGCTGAGTTTCTTCTCAGTATATGCGCAGCATATGCGAAGTGCGACACTCATCTTCAAGTCGTTCATCGATGTTTCTTTGTGCTCAGTTGATGCTACGCATATGCACAGACGAGGCTTTGGTGACCAGATGTGAATTTTATTGTGGCCTCGCTTAATGCTCTTGGCATATGCTTCGCATAGGGCCCGAAGCTTTTCCAACCCGACGTCAGATCTTGGATGTGCGAGGCATATGCCAATTTTAAAGTCCAACCCGACGCCAAGAATTTTTTTTGACCCCGGCTCAACTTTTTCAACCCCCCGGCCAGCTGTAACCCGTCCAAGTAGGAACATAGTTGTTGCAGTGCCATTACACTGCCCGCTAGCCTGGTTGGGGCTAGCGCCAATTGCGGCACAAAACCTAGATAGCTTCCTGCTGTAGAATACATACCTTTAGTCAATTATCAGATCTACACTTCATCATCCATCACCGCGTCTAAATCACCTTTTTCTCCATTCCACTCACACGCTCGTAAAGTCCTTTTAGGATAGTCCAGCTACCGCCATACCCATACTTAATCATCAAAGACCGGGTCTTGTGTTTCGCTCTATGGTTTGGCAGTGTGGTGGTGACTGCATTAAGCGAACTAGGGGGGGTGTGGGGTGCGTTGTTGATTACTGGGGTTGGGGTTAAAAATGGAAGAACTTTTAAATTGGATCTATATCTACGTCGGTTTAAAGAGTATTGGATTCTCACCCGTCTCGATCGAGTGGGATCATGTCTGATTCCTTGGTCCCTGCCTGTCTCTTCCCCTCCCTATGCTCCATCACTATCCTTCTCCGTTCCTCCTCCCCAGCCAGCCCGGTCTTCACCTCCACATGAGTCTTATCCAACGTCTTGCGCCGGATGAGCAGGCAGACCAAAAGCCCCGCTGCCGAGAAACACACGGCGACGATCCATATGTTCCGTATAGATATCCAGAACGCTTTGCGAACGACCGCTTGTTGCGGGCCGTTAAGCTTGTTGATAAGAAGGACATTAGCCTGCGCATTGCTCCCCGAGTAGAGGTTGGCGGTCGAAGCGCCCAACGCGTTAATGAGCATGTCTTGCTGAGCGTCCATCTTGTTCGCGACGGCCACCGAACCGATGACCACACCAATCGCGCTGGCAACGTTGCGCACGAGACCAAAGGATGACGTCGCCGCAGCATTGTCCTGCGGCGAGACATTGCTCTGCAGCGCGATGAGAGGAGGCTGGAAGATGAGTCCGACACCGAAACCGGAAATGATCTGGTAGATGATGATCTTCGACCACGTCTTCGAAACTGGGAAATCATAGGAGAGCCCGAGGCCTAGGATTAACAGGACAAACCCAAGGCGGATACAGTCGAGATAACGACCCGTTTTCTTAAGGTAGGTGCCTGTACTCACTGTGGCCACGGACATGGATATGGCGAAGGGGAGCAACAACACCCCGGAAAGGAGCGGGCTCTCTCCGAGGACAGACTGGCAGTATAGAGGGAGGAAGTAGGTGTTGCAGGTCAAGACGATCCCGTGGAACAGGTTGACGACGAAAATAGCGAAGTTGGACACGTTCGAGTACAAGTGCACAGGGACGATGGGATACCGAGCAGAGTACCGCTCTACTGCAACGAAGATCATGAGAGTGACGATTCCGAACACAATAAGACAAATGACTGTTGCTGAATTCCAGGGGTGAACGGTGCCGCCAAACTCGAGCCCGAGGAGGAACATCAAAAGGCCACCAATTAGGGCGAGGCTACCGACCCAGTCGATGGCCTTGATTCCTGCGAGTACGGGTGTCTTCGGCGTGTCCAATTTCAGCATCAAAGCAATGATGATGAACGAAATCCCTGAGATTGGCACTATGAGATGAGTTTGGTTATTATGTCGTTATATACGAGCAGTGAAGAGGTTGGTAAAAACGGACTTACAATTGACATAGAAACACCACCTCCACGATGCTTTTTTTGTGAAGGCGCCTCCTATCAGTGGACCCAGCGTGAAGGCGACAGCCCAAACCATGCCCACGATTCCATAGTATTTGCCACGTTCTCTAGGGAGTGGGTTAGTCCAGCCATGACATGATCTAGGTACAGCTCCACTCACCTCTGGGAGAAGAGGTCACCAACGACTATACTCACCAAAGACAACAGACCCCCGGCGCCCAATCCTTGGACAGCCCGGCCAACAATAAGCATCGTAATGCTTACCGCAGCGCCGCTGATTGCGCTTCCAATGAAGAAAATCGCTACGGCTATCAGTAGGATCGCCTTTCGACCCCAGATATCGCTAAACTTCCCATAAGTGGGTGCCACAACAGCAGCGGCCAGGAGGAAGGCTGAGCCGATCCAAGTGTACCCCGATGTGGACTGGAAGTGGTCTGAGATTGTCGGTAGGGCCGTGGAGACAATCGTGATGTCGAGGGCGGCAAGGAAGACGGCCATCTGGAAGCGCATGTCAGTGAGATGCTTGGACTAAATGGGGCTAGTCAATTAAATCACATGGCCGAACTCACACACAACGTGGTCATCAGAATGGCGGTCTCTAACGTGCTTCTCTTTTTGGTTGGAACTCGGTCAGCTTGGGGTTGGCCATCATCCTCTCCTGGACTGCTGCCTGTCTCGGGAGAAGCCGAGGTCCCATCGGCGGCTTTGTCTCCCAGTTCTGTGTCTGTGTCTGACTTGGGATCCATTCGATCCTCTTCCGAATTGCTCATCATGTTGGATTGCACTGAACTCACCGTCTACCATGACCATTTCAACGGCTTGGACGAGGGGGTTCATGGTCAGCTTTAGGGCGGGCACTACAAGGCTCAGAGCCTTCAATGACATTTGTCCCTAACTCCGAACTCCGAGAGAGGTGAGGATCCCCGGCGCACGGCCCTCGCTAAACTCCGGGACTAAACTCCGAAGCTAAATGCGGCAAGGGATATAGAAGGGCTGAAGGGATGATATGATTATTATATCAGGTGGAAAAATCACCCCTTTAGAGGATCCTCTCTATGGCAGTCGTACATCTTTCAAGAGGCCCATAGATACACTTTCCGGCTAGTACGGCTGTATGGAGGATGACATCAGCGGCCCCGAACAACGAGGTATCATGCTAACGGTAGGGTTCCAACTCTTGGAATACGAGGACATATGGGGCATATAGTATATGGAGTTGAAGCTATCTAGGTAGGAACTCCGGAGGAAGGAAAAGGTGGGAGGAAGGTCAAATAGCCTGAATCCCCTGAATCCCCTAGCGCCGGATGAATGCGGCGCCGGATGGATGCGGAGATTACCAACCAAATCACACCTGAAATTTCAACACCAACAAATCCCATCACCTCAAGAGATCCTCTCTCAGCAGTCATACGCCTTCTGGGCATCGTCCAGGCAACCTCTGAAGGGGGCGTCGTACCCGGGATACTAGCGTTGCTCAGGACTTGTAGTGTCATCCTCCGTAATCATGAAATCATGAATTCATGATCATCGTCAAGGCAGCCTCGGTAAGGTAGGGAAGCAACATCTGGATCAGGTAATCGCCATGAGTGGAATGCAACATCGATGGAGAGCTGAGGCGTAGCCATCTGCGCCTCATATTCGGAGGCTGACATGAAATTTCCGAACCCCCCCAGCAGGCTTCAAAAAGGCAGACCCGACCTCTTCGCAGTAGAAAGTAGGTAGAAAATAGTTGGCGAATCGAATCTCATTCTCATTCTCACACTGCTCGTCAGCCCAACTTACGCATTCAGTGTTTTCGTCTGTATTCCGTAACTTATCAAATAACAATCATCATGAAGACTCCGGTTTTACTTTCTATTTGTTCGGGCTTGATGTCCGCCTTTGCACAAAATACAAGTCAATTTGACCCCTCAAACTACGCCAGCGACGATGTTATCACTCGCGACGTTGCCGTCGTTGGCGGTGGCGCAACCGGCACATACGGTGCTATCAACCTCAAGTTGCTTGGAAAAAGTGTTGTCCTGGTCGAAAAAGAAGCGATGCTTGGCGGCCACACTAACACCTATACCGATCCAACCACGGGTGTCAGCGTTGACTACGGCACTCAAGCGTTCTGGAACAGTACGTCTTCTACAACCCTTTCTTTTCTGTGTGGCCCTCCCATCATGGAATGTGAGACGGAGTTTCTTCTGCTAGGCCGTGACTCTAGAGCTCTACACTCCTGATACTCCCTTTTGGACTAGAAGGAGCAAATGCTGAATCTCGCGCTCTGACAGTCTCTGCGACGCAAGACTACTTTACCCATTTGGACGTTCAGGGCACCGCGTTCGAGCCTTTTCCATTGACTACAATCTATGCGAATTTCCAGACGGGGCAGCAGGTGACCGGCGTTGAAGCCAGCAACAACTATACGGCATATGCTGCGCAGCTGGCAAAATACCCGTACCTGCTGTACAGCTGGAACCTCCCTTCTCCCGTCCCCTCAGACCTGCTGCTGCCGTTTGCAGAGTTTATCGCCAAATACGATCTTCAAGACGTCGCCTACAGCCTGTTCCAGGATGGCGAGGGATTTGACAACTTTTTGAATGAATTGACTATAAACATTTTCAAGTTGGTTGACGAGTCATTTCTTGACGCTGCAGCACCAGGCGGGTCTATAGTGCCCCCGAACCATGACAACGGCGCGATATACACCCAAGCCGCAGCCCAGCTGGGTTCAGATGTTCTCCTCTCTTCCACCGTAGTGGATGCCCAGCGCCCCTCCAATGGTAGCTCCGGAGTCAGTCTGGTCGTTCAGACGCCCTCCGGCAAGAAGCTCATCCAAGCATCGAAGCTTCTTATTAGCATCCCGCCGCTCCTGGACAATAGTAAGCGGTTCCTCAAGTCACTCATTGCCTCTTGTCCCATTCAAACCCCCAATGACAATGCCTGCTATCGCAAAGTCCACTAGTCAACTTTGATCATTTGCCGAGCTTTTCACAGAAAATACATGCTAATCCTACACTAGTGAGCCCCTTCGATCTCGACTCCACCGAATCCGGCCTCTTCTCACAGTGGAGCTACACCAACTATTTCACCATGCTAGTCAACAACACCGGCCTGCCCTCAGGATTCCACTACGCAAACGCGAACGCCTCAACAACGACCTACAACATTCCCAACCTACCCGCCCCGTACCAGGTAACCGACACCCGCATCCCCGGTCTCTTCTACGTCTGGTACGGCAGTCCATACGACGTCACACAAGCCGACGTGGAGGCAGATGTAACGAAAGTCATCGGAAGACTGCGTTCTAATACGAACTCTACTGCAGCCGGCACGACTCCTGAGTTCGTGGAGTTTAGGAGTCATACGCCGTTCAAGCTTGTGGTCTCGGCTGAAGCGATAAGTGGAGGGTTTTATAATCGGTTGGAAGGCCGTAAGTAATTCCTAATCCTTTTACCAGACTCAGAGAGAGTTTCAGATGGACAGGGATTGGTTGAGGACTCCAAACAGACTAACAAGAACTCGCTAACCGGCACATAGTCCAAGGACACCGCGACACTTACTACACGGGGGCCGCCTTCCTGTCCCACGACGCGTCCGAACTGTTCAATTTCACCGGGGCTGTGGTGCTACCGAAGATCATCGCATAGTGAGAGAAGTGAACATCGAGGAGTGAGGATAGTGGGATTTTCTGCAAATTGTAAAGACCAGGAGGTGTATCGTAGACGGGATTGTGCAAAATAGAGGGGGTGGCAAAGAATGTTAGACAAGACCGTGCAAACAGAAGAATGGTAAATGTATACAGGTCAGGAGATGTACCATAGACAAGATTGTGCAAATAGAAGGGTGGCATACATATACAGATAAGGAGATGTATCATAAACAGCACTCAAATCGACGAAGCCATAAACAAGATCACTGATGAGATGATCCAGCAGTTGCTCAAATGTTCGAGTAAGATGTCACGTGATTCCCCTCCCGTTCTCCACCAGCACTGCCAAAGAATGTGCTCATGCCCAAAACCCATCTCCATCTCACGCACTTTCCCCCTCCCCACTCTCCACCCTGAACTCCTTCCCCCTCTCCCCTTCAACCCCTCACAAAAATCCATCCCCCTCTCCTTCTCATCACCACCTCCCCACCTCCCCCCTCCCCCCCCAAAGAACCTCCAGAACCTCACACAACCACCACCCCTCCATCCCCCACTCCCCCTACACCATCTACTCAACATAACCACAACAGTGCATGGTCTTTACCCGCTTACAGACAGAGAAACTAAGCCCGCCGTGCTGATTGATATCTGGATTTTGATCTTTTCACACAGACCCTTTGAGATGTCTTCCATCATCCATCAACTACCCACCAAAACCCCTCCCCCTCCCCCTCTCCTTCTCATCACCACTCTATCTGCCTCACCCCCTTCCCCCAAAAGACCCTCACACATCCCATCCACCACCCCTCTATCCCCCCCCTCCTCCTTCCACCAACACTCCACCCACCCAACCTCCAACCTTTCCAACCTCCTTCAAACCCCCTCATACCCCACCTCTCACTCCCCCCAACCCCCCTCCATCTCTTCCATCCTATCCCGCACCCAGCCTTCCCTGCAGATCCCCACCCTCAGAAAACCCTCTCTCTTGAAATCTCAGTACCTTGGCCCTAAAACCAAACCTACCATGTCGTCATTCATCTCTATATGCTGCTTTACCCCTCCACAATCTCTAAACATCCAGGGAGTGAGTCAGATAAAGACGGCTGGTATGCTCAATTTGATTCTGCCTCTTTAATTTATGGGAAGGGGGTCTGAAATTGAACTCTTTCTCTCTCTTGTAGACTTAATAATTATTTGGCCCTTTGCGAAGTTGTGTTATTTTCTATAGAGGATGATCTTGATGAAATTACTTTGTGAGAGGGTTGTTTTATGTTTTATATATACATACATACGGCCGGCGACGAGATTCACCTGTACGTGATGCCGGCTACGAACATTTTGATTCTATTCTGTGTCCGAATAGAAGTCAGAAGAGCCAAGAAATCTCAATTCGACGCAGTTCAAACGACGTTAGGACGTTGCGTGATCAGAAAAGTCGTCGTGCAGAGTTTTCACCTACGCGACAACATCTCTTCTAACAGTCACAATCGATCTACGAAGAAGTTTAATGACATGTCGATGTCAGTAAGAGATGAAAAGATACTACTAGTGAAATAGACAATTCAGATGAAGAGTCTGCGAATTGTGATTACAAGTGATCAAAGAATTTGCGACTCGTCAACTGCGTCGATATCGAAACATCTTCATCACATCGACAGTATCATCGAATAATTAATGAAAAAATATCAGATAAAATAATCATCTCAAATGATGAATTTGAGAATCATGATTACAGTGTTCAAAGAAGTAGTGACTCGTCGATCATGCTGATATACTGAGAAAGCTTGAGTTCATCTTCTTTACTTGATGTCAAGTCATACATTTATCTACGTGAAAATCGATCTACGAAGAAGACTAATGACATGTCGATGTCAATAAGAAATGAAAAGATACTACTAATGAAATAAACAACTCAGATAAAGAGTCTGAGAGTTGTGATTACAAGTGATCGAAGAATTCATGATTCATCAACTGCATCGATATTGAAACATCTTCATCACATCGACAGTATTATCAAGTAATTGATGAAAAAATATTAAATAGAATAGTCATTTCAGATGATGAGTTTGAAAATCATGATTACAATGTTCGAAGAAGTAGTGATTCGTCGATCACGCTGATATATTGAGAGAGCTTGAACTCATCTTCTTTACTTGATGTCAAGTCATACATCTATCTACGTGAAAAATTGAGAACTCATGAGAATGATCAGAACGCATTCTCTACTATTGATCAGAATCATGCATCGAACGATTGCGATTGCACGTCTATACTAACAATCTATTCAACGTTTACGTGACACAAGTCAAATCAAGAGAAGAAAAGAATTACTCAATATAATCACATTCTATCTTCTCATCGTTCGCGTCTCTCTTTCATCATATATTTCTCTGCTCGATGAATGACAATCATCAAGCAGAAGAACACAGTTTTCTGCGTTACAATCACAAGCATCACGAATGCGAAGAATTCATCTTCGCGATCGAAGATCGAGACATCGTTGTATAGAATATCGTCAATGAAGAGCAAAGCAAGAACGATGCATTGCAGACAAACAGCACAGACACTCTCATCAAGAGTTTGCTCGAGCGTCACGCGCTGAATAGAAGCTATAGATTCATTATTGATAATATTGTTTCAAAATTCATTGTTTCGACGACGCGAAGTCGTCGTGTAGTCGGCGAGCGATTTTCTCCCCCAGAGGGTTTTGTCCGTTCGATACACATAGCATAGTTTCCCCCATGGGTCGGACTTAAACCGATGTCACAAGGGTGTATGAATTCAAATCAAATATACATACATACCTTGATGATTTTCTGGGGGGATGAGAAGGGGGGAGTCTGTGAGGGCGGTTGGATGGTTGTTGTTGGCGTTGGATGTAGAGTGTTTTCTACTCCTGGATGTAGTTGGTTGAGTGAGTGGGTTGGGGGCGGCTCGGGCTTGGGTAGACGCGGATTATAGAGACTATATCTATGTATGTGCCTTTTGAGACTTCGTGTCACTCTGATTATAATTTGACGCTGCGAGAGGTTATTTAATAGATGAACGGAAAGGATTGGAAAAATTCTCCATCAACTGTAATCAACTCCGTTCTACCGAGAAATCTACCAAAATTCGCCTCGAGACTCTTCCACACTGTGCATCTATGACCCGTTGTGGTTGTATCTATATCTGTCCATTAATCGGAGTAAGTCTTTCAGTTCAAGAAACCGATTTCTTTCCAAATGTGAATGTACTTCCTAGCCACCTCCTCACTCAATGGCCCCACTGCACAAAGCGTCTTCGAATGCTCAAGAGTATGTTTCACGTCCAGAACGAGCCCGCCGCAAGACATGCGAAGGTAGTTGCTGTCCAAGAACTCCAAGAGCGTAGCAGCCGGGTTGTTCCGCCTCGGTCCCGCTCGCACGCGTTCGACCCACTCCGCAAAGGGGATCAAGTTCGGAATGTTCAGCGCGTCCGCCAAAACGGCATTCATCTCGCTCCACGGCTGGCCGACCGGATTCTCAATATGGTAGACCGGGTAGGGCGTGCGGTCTGAGAGGACGAGGTCGGCCAGGGTCCCGGCTATGTCGTTGACTGGGGTCCAGTAGACGGTGCCGCCCGTGTCGGGCAGGGCATTCAACGTCTGCGACGACTTGATCAAGAACCCGAAGTGCTCCATGGGGTTCCAATACCCGCTGGTCTTGGAACCGGCAATCTGCCCCAGACGGACGGCCATGGTGCGGAATCGGTCGCCATGCCTGTGCAAAGTCTCGTCAAGCATCCTCTCGCATCCCCACTTTGCGTCTCCGTAGCCGTTCGGCAGCACCGAGTCGATGCCGACCCTGTCCTCGGGCACCATTGTTCTAACTTTCCCATTCCCCAGGCCATAGTACCCAACAACGCCGACGGACGACACCATCTGGAAGCTGAACTTAAAATTCCTTGCACGCCGACACACGACGTCGCGAGCAAAGTCGATGAGGTTGCGCATGACCTGGAACTGCGGCTCGAAGCCCTCCAGAGCACGCTTTGCGCTCATGGGCCACGCATTGTGAATGAGGTGAGTGACAGAATATACGAGCCCTTCGTATTCGCTGCTCGAAAGTCCCAACATTGGCTTCGAGCTGTCAGTCTGCAACACCAACAGCTTGGGCCTGATTTTGTCGAAGGATCGAATGCCCTTCTCCCTCATGGCCTTCTGCTGGCGGAGATAAGGCTCCACATTCTTCTCGCGATTCAGACAGACGACCGTCTTCACGTCAGGATCCTGTGCGATTTGGTCAACCAAGTGGCCTCCTAAGCTCCCCGACGCTCCCGTCACCAAAACGACCTTCGCGTTGTCACTTTGGGCAGTAGATGAGGGTGAAGCAACGTGTGCGGAGAACCCGGCAGTGTATTTCTGAACATAGTCGTCCACAGCCTTCTTGCGAGCTGCAAGGGCAGCTTTTTCGCTCTCGGTTCGCAGTGGCGTGCTGGTCTTCTTATTGGTGTCCTCTGCTGCCTCAGGGGCTGGAGTGGGAACTGGCTTGCTCTCCGCCAGCGATTTGGCAGTGCCGTTTGCGTTTGTATCCCCTAACAGCAACCGCCTCAGGTCGCCCACAGTTGGACACTCCAAGAATAGAGACTCGTGCCGAATGTCAAGTTCGAGCTCATCGCGCAACCGACTTACAATGACGAGCGACAAGAGAGAGTCCACACCGGAGTCAGCGAAATCGGTGTCGTCGGTGAGGTCTGCCATCGCGACTCCACTTTCCTCTGAGATCATCTTGAGAGCGCGCTGGAAGTCAAGCTTGGGGGCGAGAGAGTACTCGTCATCAGCAGGCGTGGTTTTTCCTGTAGCTCTAGATTCCGGTGTGGACGTTGTGCCGCTGGAACTCGAAACAGAGGAACTTCCAGTTGCGCTGACCTCAGGCTCTTTCAAGAAGGTCCTGAGATCGCCAACAGTTGGACAGTCAAAGAACAGCGCGTTAAAATCAAAGTCCACGTCAAGCTCCTCGTTAAACCGAGCCGAGATGGTCAGACCCAGTAGAGAATCAATTCCGACGTCAGCGAAAACAGTACTGTCAGTCAAATCAGTTAAGGCAAGACCGCTCTCTTCGGCGATGATCGACAATGCTTGTGCAAGCTTAGACGCATCAGATTCTCCGCTGACTGGAGCAGAGACCTGTGTTGCCTTAGTAGAAGGAGCGGGTACCGTGGGACCAGGCTGTTTCTTCTGCGCACTCTGCTGCTTCTGTGACTTGTTTCCGCTTTCGATTGACAGAACGACCTTGAGGACTCGGCGCGGCACGCCTTGAATCTGGGAAACACGGTAAGCACATGCTTCTATTATGCAGAAGGGAATGGAAGGAGCGAACCGCAATCTGTCCGAAGAACGCTACGACTTTCTCGCCGTCGAAGATCACGATGTCGCTGTGCCATAGCTTATCCGCCCCCTCAGCCATGCGCGTGTAGGTAGTGTACTTCTTTTCAAGGTCCAAAGGTTCGAAGATCTGGAAAGATCCCCATCCATGATTCATAAAGACTTCGACATCCAGGTCAGTGCTATCATTGCAGTTCATGGTGAATCCGCAAGACTGCGTCAGAGAATCAATGATGGCCGGATGAGTGTGGTAGGTGCCGCCTCTCTTCACAGTACCGAAGCTGATGTGACTCGAGGCCTCCAGCGTATTACTGTCCAATACGATTTCATCTATGGCCCGGTAGTCGTCGTGAAATCGCGCCAGCGGTCGGATTGCGCGATACACCATAGGGCGGTTGAAACGAGCGGTGGCTCCCGTGGCGATTCCATCTCGGAGGGCTTGCATCTTTTGCTTCACCTTTGCCGAGTCATTTTGGAGCGATTGCTGAAGGCTTCTGTCCTTGAAGCGCACAACGCATCGCGAGTGCTCCTGTAGTTTCTGCTGACTCTGTAATTAATTCTATCAGCCCACCGTCCGGCAAAGAGGAGCTGAAGAGGTGCAAAGGAACACTTACGTCGAAAGACATGAACTTGATAGCCGCTGCGTTCGACGACCAGTCGACTTCAGCGTGGGCTTGAAGGAGCTGCTGGGTAGCGCCAGCACGGAGGATCATGGCCTTCGAGATGGTCATGTCCGAAACGTCCACAAGACTCTCCTGCTGGTCTGGACGATAACGCTCAAGAAGGTAGGTGCCCAGGCTCAATGCAATATCTGCGTAGACTGACGGAGTGCAAAGTGGAATTCCGTCGACCTCGTGTCCTTGCACCAGCGGGCTAAGATCTTTCCGTGCGATATCTGCCTCCACGACAATGTGAGTTTTCTGGGAATCGCTCGTCTCTTCAACGACCCTATGGACGGTGGTGCTCTCAAGTCTTGGGGCATTGCTGATGGTGAGGGGAGGGTCCCCTTTGCGCAACGACCAGTCGTTAATGTACTGCATCCAGTATTCCTTCAAATCCCAGCTGTATGCCGGCAACAGAATGACCTCGTGAGAGACCTTGAAGTCATCATGGTACTTTGACCAGCGAATATCGGCGCCTCCAGCGTAGAGATTCTTCAGGGTCGCCGTCAGAACCTGCCAGGCCGGTCTGCCTCGCTGTGACGATGCGAGAGATGTAATCTGCGGCCCCAAGACTGCCATGACCATACCCGAAATAGCTGGGTGCGGGCCAATCTCCAGCATCGTGGTCTGGTCAGTAATGATGCGATCGCTGTGTGCCGTCAAAAGTGCCTTGAGCATGTTGACAGGTTCGCGAGAATGACGGGCGAGGTAGTCAGGGCCGAAGCTGCCATTCTCTACAACGACACTGCCATCCAAGGGGCACAGGATGGGGATCTTGGCCTCGGAGTACACCACACCACTGGCCAACTTCTTGAAATCCGCCAGCACCGGGTCTATCTGAGAGGAGTGGAAGGCGTAAGGGAGCTTCATTAATGTCGATTTGACTCCCGCATCTGCGAGCAATCCTTTGAAGACGGAGATATCCTCGTTCGGCCCAGCCAAAACCGTCTCAATCGGTGAGTTGATGCAAGCAGTTTCATACGTGTTGTCCTTCAAAATGCCTGCGATCTCATCCACCGATGCCTTAACAACAAGCATGGTGTGGGTACCTCGTGTGCACTTCTCCTGGAGTAGATCGGCCCTCTTTCCCACAAGGTAGACAGTATCTGCGTCCGATAAGACTCCAGCGACGTTGAGAGCCGCATACTCGCCCAGGCTGTGTCCAACGACGGCAAGGGGGTGGATATTCCACGATGCCCACAATTTGCTAAGCGCAATCTGCATGCATACACTTGCTAAGTGGGCAGCGGTAGGCGCAAAAATGCCGATGTCTTGTTCCTCGGACTGGATGACAGGCAGCATGGACGGAAAGCCCAGACTCTGTCCAATCTGGTCCAGTCGACGCATTTCAGTGCGGAAGAGTGAAAAGTTCTCGAAGAGCTGCTTCCCCATCCCAGGGTACTGTGCGCCCTGGCCGGCGAAGGCGAAGACAATCTCCGGGGGGTTCTTGGGTCTTGTCATTCCAGTCTGGTCGCGGAGAGCTGCCTCAATCTGGGTGCAGACTTCTTCGACGCTTGAGCCAGTAAGCATGACGCGATGCTGGTGATGCATGCGCCGTGCCGTCGTGGTGTATGAGAGCTTACCGAGGGAGACACCTGGGTTCTGCTTCAAGAACCCGAGCATAGACCTGAGGTTGCCTTGCAGGGAGACGCCGGTTTTGGCTGAGACAGCTACGAGGTGTTGGCTTCGCAGGTCAGCGGCTCCGCTGAGGGACTCGCGCTTGAGCGGTGCATCTTCGATCAACAGGGCCGAGTTTCCACCTGCAGCACTGAAGTTGTTCACGAAGGCCCGCCTAGGCATTGAAGGATCAAAACTCCTTTCCCAAGGGGTCGGCTTCAGGGCGATATTGACATTCCGCTCCTCCAGATCGGTTGGGAACTTGTGGTTGATCTTTGTTTTGATCCCACAGTGTGGAACAATCATGTTCTTCTGCATCATCAACAGCACCTTGATGAGGCTGGTGACACCCGACGCAGCCTCGCCATGTCCGATATTCGCCTTTGCAGATCCCAAATAGAGAGCCTCATCTCTGTTCCGGCCCTTCTTAATCTGGTTAAGAGGCGGTGCAAAAGTGTCCAGAGTACTTGACATTTCCCCAGCATCGCCAGCTTGGGTGCCTGTCCCATGCATTTCAACATAGCTGACGGTGTAGGGATCCACGGCGCCTTGGTTCAGAATCTTGCTGAAGACCGCACGCTGAGCCCCGACATGCGGCCGAGTAATTGACTCTGACTCCGCCGAGTGGTTAGTGGACGCACCCAATATTACCCCCAGAATTGGGTCGTCGTCGGCGATGGCATCGTCAAAACGTTTAATAATCACACTCCCGATCCCTTCTCCACGGCAATACCCGTCAGCCGAGTCATCGAAGGTTTTACAGTTCCCAGTTCGTGAGAGAAAGTGGCCCCTGTCGAGCCCAGACGTGAAATCCGGGTTAGTGAGAATGTTTGTCCCTCCAGCGATCGCCGTGTCAATATCCCCTCGCCACAGCGAATTGCACGCAAGGTGAATGCCAGCGAGACTGGATGAACATGCCGTATCGACTGCGAAACTCGGACCACTGAATTTGAAACAGTAATTGATGCGTCCCGGTATGAACGCTCGATTCCCACCCGGGATGAAATACGTATCAATATCTTGGGCGCTGTTCGTCTCCATCCAGTCATTGCTAGTTACACCATAGAAGACGCCGACACGATCACGTCTGGTCGAGGGAGTCGCGTCTGGAACAATCCCGGCTTGTTCGATTGCTTCATAAGCTGTCATTAAAGCAAGCCGTTGTGCAGGGTCAATTTGCGGCGCTTCTCGTGGTGAAATATTAAAGAAGCGCGCGTCAAACTCAGCTGGGGCATCAAGCCAGCAGCCATATGGCGTTGCGCTCGTATTTTTTCGAGTTCCTGTAGGGTCTACGTGTGTTTTGGTGTCCCAGTGAAGGGCCGGAGCAGGCTTATGGACATCCAGACCTTGATACAGAAGATCCCAGAATGCTTCGTTGTCCTTGGCACCAGGGAACCTTCCAGACATTCCGATGATGGCGAGCTTCGGTTTCCCAGGGTTGGCATATGAGCCATCTTCAGGAAGAGACGGTTTGCTCGGTCCAGGTGTAGGTGACAACAACGCGCGCAGCGACGTTTGCTTGAGCGCTGTGTAGATGAGCTGGTCGGCCTTAGATCCGATAGGAACGACACTGAATGTCTTGGAGCCCGTTCTATGGAGACAATCCTGCAGCTCTTCAAGAACGCCACTCCAGCGAATTGGTTGTCGCAATATTTGTTCGACTGCAGCCTTTAAGAGCGTCTCGAAGTTGCCACCTTCCACCGTGGTCCCCGTGCTTGAGAAGAGGGGGATCTGGTTCGGACGCACGTCCGCGCTCCGAGGAACCAGGCTCCCAACGATTTTTTCAGCATCATCCTGAGAGTATAGATGTGGAGCATGGTATGGCCCGTAAAGCCCCTCGATCTGGAAAGTTTTGAATCCGAGATCCTTGAAATCTCCGGAACTGGTAAGTTGAGCGAGCGACCGGGGCGGGCCGCTTAGCGTTATTGAGTTTGGCGTGTAGGCGCTGATATAAGGCTTGCTCGTTAGGGGCAGGATCTGGTTAAGGAACCAAATCAGCTGCTGAGAGACAAAGTCGTGACATACAGAAATTGTCATCGCATTCTTACAGTCTGTTCACACAGTCTGGGCACGGCTTCGGCAGACGCCAACTCGGCGACGATTATCGACCAGCTCCGATCTGAAGCATCCGAGGGTTCGACTCGCTGTGCGACATCTGTCACAAGCATGCCCGTTCTGAAAGCCACGATGACGGCATCAACCGCCATTGGGATGAGCTCGAGTACGCTGCGGCTGCAACTGACTGCAGCCGCAGCCAAGGCTCCTGTACAGAGACCAAGTATGCGGGAATTGTCGGCCCCATAATGCCAATGGTTGGCCTGACTGCACGCATTATTCAGCTTCTGTACTAGAGTATGCAGGAACTAATCATCCCATGAAACAGCCCTTACCTGATGAAAACTCCAAGCTGGTACATACAAGTCACAGCCATATCTAGGGGTATACATCGTTTTCCACCTTGTTTCCGCAAGACAAGGTCGTCAAGGCAGGTGAATCGAGGAAGGTCTTCCCTTGTCTCGCACGGTAGGTTATATATCTCTGTGCGAATTGCATTGTACGCTTTGACCAGGAAGTTTTCCAAGACTGGATTGGTTCTATACCACATCAAATCTTTCAAATCCGGCTGTACAGGATATGTCTGGTCTCCGAAGAGGTACAGCTTCAATTGGTCTGCCATGTTGAAATTGATGGCAGTAGGGTTGACACATGTGCGTGATGTTCTGGCAGAATTGCCTTCTTCCCTTAATAGTATATCATCCTCGGCATTATCTCGCCCTTATCTTAGCCATACTTGCAAGCATGTAACAACGTCCGACATGATTAAGCTTAGCGGAGACAGTGAGTTGTGGGGTATCCTACAAAGAATGCCACTTTGACGTATCGGGAATCCTTCAGTCTTCATCCTGCACAAACACTTTGTATATCGGGGATTCTACGGTGGGTTAATAGATCAGCACTCGAGCGGAAAGCCTCCCACTCCTCCGTAACATAACGTTAGTGACTAAATACATAACCGTGCGTCTTGTATAAGACGATAGTAGCTTCAAGAATCTCAAAAATCTTGGCGAGTCTGCTTCGTGATTGCTTGGTAGGTAGTAAAAGTCCTAGATTCGCGTAGAGATTGTCAGAGCGGGATGGTTCCAGGGTATCCTTACCTCCCAAGGAATCCTCTCTGGAACTGTTATGCGCCTTTCTCGGGACCCATAAGGCCTCCAGATTCAGACTATTAGCGCAATCATAACCATATCAAAATAACCTAAAGATTTAATCCCAATCTCTAACTGCTAATCTTTTGTTGCGCCCCCTAGACCTTGCGGCATTCGGGGTTTATGAAGCTAGCGCTTAGGATCCTTGCATAACCCGGTGCGTCGGATGCATGTCAAGTGGTAGCCGCGAGCCTCCGGATAACGGCACTGTCAGCTGAGTGCCGCTTTTACAAATCAGGAACCGTTCCGCCTTTAGTGTGTGTGCGCGTCCCTTTTATCTCGGGGATTTTTCGGGGGCTTAAACAGATCAGCGATCATCAGCACTCGGGTTTGTATTTCGGAGTCGCCGGGATTTCTTGGGTAGCGAATATCTTGTTAGAACCTAATCAAGCCAAGCTCTACGATTGAATACATGCTGTACTGTCATGGCGCAGTAGCAAGCGGCTGGAAGATCGCTCTTTCCTATTGTGAGTGCAGCACAACTGGGAGAGTAAGACGCTGAAGGTATGGAGGTACTCGTGCTGCTCAGAAGTCTAGGCTTACTCTATTCGGCTAGCGCTGTAGATCCTCTCGTTTCAAGGTAGTAGAGGTACGAAACAACGGGATTCGTTGGAGGATTAAAAATCGACAGCGGCTTGGCAGGTACACTGGGTTTCCGCGCACGCTAACTATGACGAATTATATTAGTGCCCTTTTTAGTAAGCTAAACCCGATACTATCTGTAGCTAACCTTTCTAGGTTAGAGTGCGCGGAAACCCCGTGTATACGAGTATGCTCAGTAAGCATGCTTTAAGTAATTCAGAAGGCGGTGTGTGTGTTGAACTGACAGCGGCCCGAAGGCGGGACAGGGATGTTGCTACCCTTCCGAAGAGCTGCTCCTTTCTCGCTTTTGCGCTTTGTTCTATTCCAGATCTCCTCACTCTGATATTCCATACTCTTTGGCCTCGAGCTCTGACCATTCGTTCTTTCATTAGCCATGACTGAAGCGCCGCCTCGAACACCTCGACAGCCCAAACTACGATCCAGTTGTGATAGTTGTGGTGCTACTAAGCTGAAATGCGATCGTGTCCGGCCACAGTGCGGACGGTGCTCTTCTCTTGGCCTGGTATGTATCTATGGAGTGTCACAGAAAATGGGGAAGCCGCCGCGAGAGAGGTTCCGAATTCCTGAGGTACCGAGCGCATCTCGCACACCAGGCGAACACGCCGGCAGCATCGACAGGGACAGACCCGCCGACAACAGTGGCAGCAGTGGCGCTGGTGGCTCCGTTGGTGATGGTACCGTCCTAAGTTCTGGGCCATATCAAAGCGTCAATAATGTACCCTCAGCCTGGGGCGCGGTTGACGGCTACCCCAACAATCTTATGACGAGCGTTGATGCGCCAGGTGGATTTCACAGCGATTTATTCGGGCCGTCCTTCCATGATCTTACGTCTCTGGAATTCGGCGGTAACCTTCTATCCACACTGGCATCGCCCGAGTTGGAGGGTTACTCAACTCCCACGGCGCAGACCAAGGCTTCTCAAAGCGAAGTCGATGAGAGTATGTATTTTGACAGTACCTTGATGCCACCTGCAGGCAGCAAAGGTCACGACTGTTCTCGGGAAGCGTACGATATCCTGGGCAGCTTGTCTTTCCTTAAACTTGACAAGGCCCATTCTATATCTCAATCATCACCGGGCTCAGCCTCAACGACAGCCAGCACTGCCAATCGAGTGCCCTTGGATCATGTGCTATGTCTCAACCGCGAGGCCAGCGAGCGGCTCGGCCACCTCCTGACCTGCTCCTGTGCTGGATACCCGCATCTTGCATTGCTCTATGCATCAATCATCTCCCGGGTCCTGTTTTGGTACCAGCAAGCGGCTGGCTGCACGCCGAGCGCTTCATGGAACCCTGCAGCCATAACGCTGGACACAGCGTCGCACCATGTGTCCCTGACCGAGTCCTCACCCAGCTCTGGCTCCGGATCCGGGGGAGGGTCTTCAACGTGGTCGAGCAAGGTAGCCAGCACATTTGGTACAGGTGGTGCAACAAATACACCGACATTGACACGGTCCACCGGGCTTGCCGTTACACCAGCGACGATGGCCATCGGGACTTTCAACGTCGACGATTTACGTGTACAGACCGCCTTGAAGATCCAGTTGCTGTCAGGTGAGATGAGAAGAGCCGGCCGTCTGATTGATCAATTTGCTTCGCATAACTCCGGCGGCCAAAGTCTTGCCGACGAATATAATTTTAGCGGCGTGAATAGCCTGTATCAAAGTCTGAGTTCATGGTTGAGGGGTGAGCATTCAAGGATAGCCAATATGATGAGGTCGAATTTGAGGGAGCTCAACACTTGAATAGAGCTATGATTTCAGACGGAATCTTCCCTTGCAACTATCTCCTCCTGGCTTGCATCTGCCGGTTTATCCGTGCCCCGCCTTCCACCTCCTGCTTCGCATGTTTTGCCCCCTTCTCCTTCAGTACTGAATCATGCCATCGATGTCAACTGGTACGCCCCTCAGCTGATAGCCTTCCTTCGTCGCAACCTCCCACTGTTCCTTGACTACTTGAAGTCTCTCCTCACTTCTTGGGAGGAATCTGGCGGCGAAGGGCTTAGGTATGGTGAACCCTGCGTCCAGGTACATACTGTCACTTGAGTCCATCTCGGCTTCGACGCCATTCACAAGCGGCGGTCGGATCTCAAAGGCCCATATCATGCCGGCGAGCGCGATGTTGAGTGAGTTTTCGGCCAGACGCGCTCCCGGACATGTTCTTCTGCCCGTGCTGAAGGTAAAGTGGTCACGCTTGTACGGGTCGCTCATGGCCGCATACTCGGAGCTATACAGGGTATGGTCAAGGTAACGCTCAGGCATAAACTCAAACGGGCTTTCGAAACGCTCGGGGTCGTAGTGCAAGAACGCCGTGTTGGCAAGCAGCACCGTCCCCTTAGGTATGACGTGACCCTTGTACACGACGTCTTCGCCGGCAAAGTGCCGGATGCCCGGTGCGAGAATGGGGTTCATACGAAGCATCTCTTTGACACAGGCGCGAACATAAGGCAGGTTTTGCATATCCGCGAAGGTGGGCAGGCGATTCGGTCCGACGATACGCATGAGCTCTTCCTGGGCTTCGTTCTGTACCCGCTGATTTGCGGCAAGGTGAAGTACAAGGCTGTTCAGCGTCGCCGCCGTTGTCTCGAAGCCTGCCTCGACGAGCCCACCGGAAACCCAAGCCAAGTGCTCTTCTGTAAGCCCCTGAGCATACCAGGACTCCTTGCTTTCATAAATCTCGCGCGCATAGCAGTGAGGAGCTTTGCCTGACGTCACCTGCTTTTCCAGTCGCCGCCAGAGCCCCATCTTTATATCTAATACTTCCTTGGCAGCCTCTTTGGCCTCTTTCTGACCGGGTTGTAGCCACTTCGGCAGGCTGGTAAGGGGTGGCAGTTCGTCGACGAGAAAAGCGCCGGGCCGCGATGTTCTTCTGAGTATTGCCTGACTTCTTACCGCGTCCTGCGCATCCGGGTGGTCCCAGTTCTTGACGCGCGTGCCGAACGTATTTGTCATGATGATGCTGAAAGCGTAGCGGCGCATGTGCTGATAGAAGTTGCGTTGATTCTCATTATCGGTGGCGAGGTCGAAGAGCAACTGTTTCGTCTCGAACTCCTGGCTCGGGACAAACGTTGCCGTTATGGGCACCGTCGTGATCTGACGCACCACCGATCGCAGAGCACGCCAGTGCGGTCCGTAGGGCATCGTGGGCATCCGATTACCACCTGTGACTATGTCGTGGCCCATCGGCGAAGGAGCCTTGGAGGACGTGACGAGGGCCTGCTTCTCTAGAATCTCCCGTATGGCTTCCGGGGTGTTGATAACCACCCAGTTATACCAGCCCACGCGAATTTTGAAGACATCGCCATACTCCTTCGCCCAGCTGCGGAAAACAGCAGGCGCCTTGGGTGGTAGTTGATAACCAACGCCAATCAATGGGTACCCCTTGGGACCCGGTATCGTATCAAGTCTGCGGTCATGGCCCAGCCATGCTATAACAATTGCTGTAACGCCAAGAAATGCGGCAAGATTTAGAACACTGGTGTGGCTTTGGTATATAGCAAGTATCGCGTCCATCTTGAATAAGAACAGACGACGATAGGGATTATTCAATTAGATCGGAGATACTTCAAGTAGATATTCAGTCATTAGGCACCACTGGATTGGCTGTGTAAGACTCTTATACTTCACTTTAGACAACATCTAAACGGGTTATGATTTCCTAATCCTGGGGCCGTGTCCACACTCATTTGTTTCATGTACGTCTTGCCCTCCGACCGGAGTTAAGTACGTTTTTGGGCCCCAGGTCGCTCGGCCCACACCATGGGGTAATGACGGCATCTCTCCTGGTCAAACGGGCAAAGCCTTTGATCCCCGAATCCGTCTCTTCTGGCTCCGGGATTATTTCGGGCCCCGATTTATATACCAATAGTACTTCCATGGCCTGTAAGTCGGTACGCTTTTCATACTTTGTGCACATTTCATATAAAGCTTCCAGCACGCATACAATGCACCAAAATGTCCCATCGCCTGTTTCTTCCAGAGAGTTTCTGCTCTCGAACCGATATAGGGGGTTAAATCGCGATTCCCAAAATGGCGTCCGTTGACCCCAAAACCAAGACCACATACGCGAACACAGACTGGGATCAATACCGGCAAGGACGACCACCCTACCCCCCATCCCTCACCGAGCTCACCTACAGCTACCGCCGGCAGCATCCAAACGTAGGATGGGAGCGTCTCGTCGACGTCGGCGCCGGTTCCGGGATCGCCTCCACAAACTTCATGCCCGACTTCTCAATCATCCACAACTCCGACCCCAGCCCCGGCAACGAAGACCAAGCACGCGCATTCCTCCCCAACTGGGCCCAACGCCACAACCTCGCCACCACCTTTGAATACACCCAGTCCGGCGGCGAGGAAGCGCACACCAAAACCGGCGAGCAGTCCGCAGACATGGTGATCTGCGCCACCGCCGCGCACTTTATAGATCCCGACGGTCTGGCGGCTTCAATCGCAAAGATGCTCCGCCCGGGTGGCACGCTCGCTGTGTTCAGTTATTGGATGCCGTCCTTCCCAGGGCGGTCGCAACACTTCCACGACGTCTTTGCCAAATACTACGACAACCTTGTCTTAGAACCTCTCCAATCCGGAGACGACCTGACGCGGACCCGGCTTTCCAAAGTGATCCAGCGGCGGATGGCCGGGAAAGGCGTCTTGGACTCGTTGCCGATACCAGAGGAGTTTTACGACGACCCGCTGCGCGTATACATCAACGCGGGGAGTACGGGCGAGATACCCTACAACAGCTTATTCGACAAATTTGCGCCCCTGGACCCACAGCCGGGGGGCATCGCACGCGTGAGCGCGCGAGATCGGATTGTTACATATCATACTGGGACAGACGCAGAGGCTGAGGGGTGGGGGTTCGATGCCGATAAGAAGTGGCTTTCCATATTCTTGGACACGATACGGCCGGCCGATAAGAAGCTTTCGGAGGAGGAATCTCGAGAGGCCTACAAGGAATGGGACAAGATCTTTGACGAAGAGTGTCCGAATGGGACGCTTCGCGTGCTGTGGCCTGCGTATGTTGTTTTGGCGACGCGGAAATGAGCGGTAGGATTGTACTTGGTGTTAAATCCATACCTCCTCCAGTTGGCCATCTCCGCCCATCATCTGCTTAGCCGTTCAAGATGTTGTAGTATCTTATCGCGCCAAATTGAAGGAAACAACAGTGTCAGGCAGATACGTTCCACTGTAGACAAATGGACTTACTCTCAAATTGCAAGTCGTCAAGAAGAGCCGAATACAATACCGCACGTGGCCCTAGTCCATGAGCTAACGGGTAATCGCATGAGAAAGAGTAAGTCGAAAATTTGGATAAACAAGCAATCCAACTCAAACACAAAAATAATATAAGGTAGATGTTAAAGAATGGTGCAGTACGAGGTTGTGTCACGTGCTGATGTGTGTTAGCGTGGAGCTAAGCGAGACTCGAGATATCTTCGAGTCATCCGTTATATAGAACTTGGCTCCTTAGTCAATACAACAAAGTTGACCTTCCTCTTGCTACTGAATTGAGGCGTTCCATACGTGATCATAACGTGTAGGGACCTCTCTTCTCAAAAGTAGATATCAAAAAATATACAATTCTCGCACATGACAATGAAAAAAAATCCCAGACAGCTACAGCAACCCATTCGCTCCGTTCGCTCCATTCACAGACATCTCCAAATCAGGAACATACTGCCACGCCATCGGCAGCCCCCCATAAAACACCCACCTCATCATATTCTCCGCCACCATCTCCCCCCCCTGCCCCACCCTCTTAACCACCCCATCAAAAACCTCCCCCGGCATCTTATTCCCCCCCCTCTCCATCGCCCCCTCCACCGAATCCAGCGAAATATGCGCAATCTTCACAAAATCCCTCTTCTTAACCGGAAACCCCTCCTCCGTCTCCCCCAACTGCTCCAAACTATACAGCGCCCGTATCAACTTAACCACATGTCCCTCCTCCCTATAAACATTCGCACGATGGAACAGCTCTTCCCAGCCGTCTTTCGGACTCCGTGGCACATACTCCACCACCCGCTCCGGATACAGCACCGGACACTTGCACGCGGCATACATGACGGCATCGACCCTCGTTTTCGCTTCCAGCAAGCGGGCTTTTTCCACATCAGTCAGCCAGTCCTGACTTAAGATGGGCGGGTAGAAAACCGAAAGCGTGACGCTGTGCAAGAGGACAAAGTCGACGCGTTCGCGTTTCCCGGGGCGTTGCGCCGCGCCCATCATGTACGCGCACGTGTGCATCATGTCGTCCAGCTTGCGTTGCAAATCCTCCGGTGTGGGTCGGACTTGGAACTGGCTCAGGTGGGGGACGAGCTGCGCGCCGGTGACGCGCTTGAGGAGGCCGTCGCGGATTTTGTTGAAGGGGTCGGTGTCTTTGACGGCGGAGGAGATGTGGGGGTCGTGGCGGAGGCTGTCGAATATTTGAAGAAGGGAACTGGATGGCACATCTGCGTTTGATCGGACGTACTCCTCCGTTGGCAACAGGAAATCTTTGGGCCAGTTGTCGTGGACGCAGGCTGCTGCGAGCGCTTCGGCGACAAGACTTCGAGAGTGGAACTCCAGCGCATAGCCCAGATGGATGATCGGATGCACGAGGTCTGTGATTTGTGGGCTGTTAGGGAGCAATCCTAGCATAAGTAATGCCAGGTTCAAATTCACCTGTGTACATGCGGCAGAAGATATCATTTGCCCTATCATCACCCTTAAGAACATACTCCCTAACAACGTCCGGGACGCCCTTCTCCGCGACTTCATCTTCAAAAAACCTCAGAAAATCCGCGTACTTGTCGTCATTCCCCAGACATTTATCAAAGAGTGCCGGATCCTTCAGATCCAAATGTTTTGACACTGCTGCATTATGTTGTTGTTCGAGGGGCGCTTGGTAGGGTTTGTTGAAATCCCACATATATTGCATCTCGTCAGGCGTGGCCCCCAGCGCCCAGAGGCCGAGGAGGTGATGAGCGATATGGTCCGGGTCCCAAAGTTAACTTTAGTGCCCCGATCGTCTGGCTCATTGTAACGTACTGTGGAGACCCCCATTGAACCGTGTGTGGTACAAGCCATGGTTGATGGTGAGTAGCTCAGATGCTCTGCTTGCGCTTTCGTCCGTTAGACCCTCGGCATGTGTATAGCCTGGGGCGGCATCAGCAGACACATGGATGCTGTTTGTCGCGGTGTGGGTGCCATTGACTTTCATTTCGAACGTAGTGGCTGTGAGAGTATACGCAAGATAGTGTGCAATGCTTCTACTAAAAGCATGTTTTTGTGGTAAAACTTAGAGTAGGTAGACATGTATATGTAAATGTCCCCATGTCGAGTCGTTGAACCTTTAAATCCGATCGTAAGTGCGACGTTGCTCGGGGACCGAAAAACACAAAATTCCAACCTTGTAGCCTCTCATGCCTCTAAGGTTACTGTTCGGGCCCCGAGCTTGCTGACATCACATCAAAATATCGGCATTATGCAAGTAAGAAGATAAAATAGGTAAAGCTATTCTAGAAGCATAGATAAGTACAGTATGGTGTTGATATATGACGACACCGTGCTGGCGCGGCGCTAGCTAGGCGATGAACAGGGAGGCACCCTCGTCGCCTTCCTCATCGGCCGCGCCTGGTTCTACAAAATGGAGGAGAGGGAAGCAAAGGCATTATATCAAACTTCCTCACGGAAGTGAACAAGTAGGCGTTGGCGCTATCGGCTACGTCGATTATGTCAGCAGCTCCTGGGACGGCGGTGGCCGTTGCCTCAGTACCTCAGACGTTGACCTTACAAGCCCCTTCGGGTTGACGTTTCGCTTACTACGCAGGCTTGTGCTCACAAGTATTTTTGGATTCTGCGCTCAGACTTGTGAGCACTAGCCTGCGTAGTAAGCGAAACGTCAACCCGAAGGGGCTTGTAAGGTCAACGTCTGAGGTACTGAGGCAAGGTGGCCGCAAAGGAGACCGTTGCAAGTATGGTTACGAGTAGTGAGCTGTGAGGATGGGACATGTTGGGGATATTGTGGATTGGACGACGAAGGACTTAATCAAACCAGCAGAGATAACATCTCTGGGATCATGGAAAGGAATTTGGCGTAAACATAGACATGGACATCTGTTTGCTCCGAAGGTCGGGCCAGTGTATATGAAGTATCAGACGACCGCATGGAACATTGCATGACAGGTCAGTCTTTGTTAAACTACCCTACTTGGCCATCGATGGGTATCTTTGATCTGGTATGATCCGCAAGGCGCTCTCATCAACCTCTAATGAATATTATCCAAGTTGAGTTGGCCAGCCAGTTCTGTCGTACACAAGGCTCTCTTTGGGTCTCTAGGTAGTGGTATCCTCAAGCCGATGACCCTAGCCACTGAGTCCTTTGAGGAGCTTAGCATCACCCTCCTCCCAAGGGTGCTCAACCTCAACTTTTCTAATCAACTTAGCGTGCTTCTCACTCCTCGGTACGATCCTACACTGGAACGGGAATGGATGAGCAACAAGCCCCGGCTTCGTTCCCAATACGGGCTCAACCTCTCTGCCCGTCTGCTTGTCAACCGCCTTGCTGATATCAAACACAGCCAAGCTCTGCGCAATGGTAAGGAACAAACTAGAATCCGCCAACAGCCGTCCGGGACAGATCCGTCTCCCAAACCCAAAAATGTACGCATACGGACTGGGTGCCTCGTCAGGCCCAAGAAACCTCTCCGGTCTGAACAACTCAGGATCTGGATACACCTCCGGATCCATCGAGAACCACTTGATGGACGGCATGAGCATCGCCCCCTTCGGGATACGGTACCCACGGTACTCGTCTTCCTCATCACTCATATGCGGCGGGCCCAACGGCGCGAGCGGCTGCCAGCGCAGCGTCTCCTTCACCACAGCCTCGACAAAGGGCAGGCTATCACGGTCCTGAAAACCCGGGAGCCGTCCAGCACCCACGACGCGGTCAATTTCCTCCCGCGCTTTCACTTGCACTTTGGGGAACGCCACCATGGCCAAATAGAAGAAACTCAGCCCCCCAGCCGTAGAGTCCGCCCCTCCAGCATAGAGCGCAGCGGCACTCTGCTTAATGTGCTTCTTGTCCTCGTCGTCGGGGTCGGCGCTCAGGAGACGCTCGACATACGATGGCCTCGCGGCATTTTGCGCCATCTGCTGCGTCACGAAGTCCGCGGGCACGTTCATCACTTCGTCACAGTCCTTGTTCCACTGGCGCGCCGTCTGCTTGAACCCTGTGCCCGGAACCCAGTCCGGCAGAAATCGAAGCCAGGGGATCATGTCAACCAGCCATGCGCCGACGACGACGGCTTCGCCGAACTCGGCCATCACTTTGTTGATCAGACGAACCAGGGAGTCGGGGGTGTGAGGGGAGAGCGCGTATCCGTAGAGCATTTTGAGCATGAGGGAGCCGGATTCTCTGTAGTATGGTGGGGTTTGTTAGATCTATCTCGTGTATATCGTGGAGCCAGGAAGAAAACTGGAGGAGATTCACGTTTCAAGATGACCAATCACGTCTCCAGGCTTGTCTAACGTTCGCAGGAGAAAGCGCCGTACCTCCACGTCCATGGCGGAATGGAATTTCGTTATAGCCGTTCTGGTCCCAATTACCCCGGCAGCTAATTTGCGTTGGTGGCGAAAGATTTTGTTGTACGGTTTGAAGGGCATCCGCTCGTTGTAGCCGCACCTGCATCACGTCGTGAGCGCGCTCTCACTCTTCGACCCAGACACGACTAGCACTAACATCTCACCCGCAAACACCATCCGCGGTCTCGAGGAGTACTTCCCGCCCCTCTTATCCAGGAGCTCGAGCGCCGCTTCCAAGTCGTGGAGGAGGATTATGGTCTGGCCAAAGACCGTGACGGAGCTGAGCGGTCCGTAGATGTTTTTGTGTTTGAGCCAGTGCTGCCATTCTAGTCCTCCCTTTGGCGGCATGTCTGCTACATTTCCGATGATTGGTAGGCCTTTCGGACCCGGCGGAAGTGGCAGTTGCTTTTGCGTGAATACAAACTTCCTGATGAGGTAGAAGACGAGCAGAAGTGAGATGCCGTACACAAGTGGGAGGCTAGCCATTGTGCGGGCTGGCAGTTCTGAACTACGTAACAATCATACAGGGACCAAGGATATCGAGCGGGAGTGTAATAGTTCTCACAATGATGTTCTGTGAGCTTCTTTTCATTCTCTCCCAATCGCTCGGGGAAGACATTGATCGGAAATGAATGTGTTCCGACTAGCTTCATCCGCCGTAAGATAGCGTTTCGTTACCATCAATCATATATCCGACCGTCGGGTTTCGTAAACGGACTTGCCGGATTTAATGTAGGTTATCACCGCATGCAGTTCTTCACTGAATGCAACGACCGCGCCCAGACGGCTTGATACGTCCAAGCTAGGACCCGCTTGCATAAGTAGGACTAGCCCCGGGGTGATACAAGCTGTGCTCTCTATGCTCTGTGTGATCTACCGCAGAGTACCGTTATGGAACCATGAAATGTGGGGCTCCATACATGACGGCAGCATCATGAATCCATTCCATCCTTTGTATGCCCGTGCAGAATTCTTAGTCCATGGACTCATGACATTTTTCTCCACCACCTCTGGTCAAGACTTCCATGTGCTCCGGGGCTAGTGACAGCGATAGCAGGGGGTCTTGTAGGGTTGGAAACCCGCATCGGCCGTAGCTGTGGGGTGTCCAGTGTAGCGAGAATAGATAGAAATCTTATATGTTGAGTTGTTGTTAAATAGTGAGTGCGATTGAGTTGGCATTCTGAATCAGGAGGTTTTAGAACGTCGATTCAATTCGTGAAGTTTTTCAGTTTGATGCTTTTCATTGATGCCGAAGCTAACTCGCTATTTCCGAATCTTACTGTCTTGGTACAGCCATTGACAACACTGCTCTTGAGCCGCACCTGCGATGCTTCTATCACGATCCCCAGCTTTCTATCTTTCTATCGTGTCAGCAACGCTTGATCATAAAAGATGACGGCTCTTACAAATATGCGCTGATAGTTTCTCTCTGCATTTCTTATTCCACTTCTTTCGCTTAACATTATTGAATCGACGAGAGGTCATTTTTTTCAACCTTTTGCAGAGTGAATTGATCAGAATCTTTAAAGAAGACATCAGCTATCGTTTCAGTGAACTCAATCTTACAATGTAAAGAATATGAGCATGAACAAAGACTGAATGAAGATGAACATCTGATCTTCTGCGTTGATTGAAGAATTATTTCAACTCATCTTCAAGCTCTGCTATTGTCACGAGTTGACTGTATTCAAACCTGTCTCAAGAGTACAGTTTTAAAGCTCAACGACTTGTCTGTGAGTTGAAAAGATTTTCATACATCTCATGCATGTAAACGTGAAGCTTGAGAGTATTCGACAAGTGCAATATATTCAACTTGTCTGTCTGATTCAAAACTAGGGTTACATACAACAAACTTTTATCTCGCTCGCTCTACATAAATCAATGAAGCATCGCTTGAGCTTTAAGCTACTAAAAGAACTGTGATAGTCTCGTATTGTTAGCTCTTTGATTGCAAACGCGAAATCATCTCGTGCTATGACGAGAGAATGATAGGCTGCGGGTCGGACTCGTTGAGAAGTCTCGGGTCGATTGATAACGAAAGGTCGAAGCAGACTGACGATGCCGGCTTCGAGTTATCGAGTACGGCCTCGTTCGAGGCCCAATCAATTATCGAAAGCGGGTTTTCAGAGCTCGTGAAAGATGCTGCGGGCGGACTTCGCTTCTTCTGATTTGCTGTTGAGTCGATCGTGGAAAGGGAATAAACTTGACTGGAGCTCTTTTCCTCTCGCAGTGCGAAGCATATCGTTTTTGATTCGAAGATGGTGCAAGAATTCATCCGCAGGGGATGGGATCGCTACGATCTCTTCAAAAGTCCCATAGTCCTGAAAGGCATGATTCGCTAGGGCGATTGCCAACAAAGGTAGCACTGGGTTCGCAAACAGCGGCTTCATATCCTCATACATGCCATGCTGTGGCCTAGAATCACATCGGAACAGTTAGCAGAGATTGCTTCTAACCATGGTCCCGAAGCACTGAACGGTAAAGCAACCTTTTGTGCGGCGTCTTCGAAAAGCCTTTTGCGTCCCTTGTGACTCGCACACCAATCTCCGCCTCTCCTTTTTCATTCTTGAAGACGACGAATTTGATTGTCTGCTCGAAGCGTGAGTGCGATCCCTGACCACTTTATTGATTGGCAGTGCCCTAGAGGATCAATCCACTCACCTCGTATAGTAGTCCACGGCCAGAGCCTCTGCGCATGTTAGATTCAAAATACTCCCCCACTCGCGCCGATGAATAAATGAATAGCATATAGACTGCGTGATCCTGTACGAGAATCCGTTCATGTCTGTATTGATGTCAATCCTTCTTTCACATGTGTTTGATCACAATGACGAAATGATTCACTGTCATGAAGTGCCGAGTAGTTGAAAGCTAGCTCACACTTGATTCGAATAGATACCGGAAGAAAGTTAGCGTCGCCCCGCACCCTTGTTGTTAGGACATGCGTGCATGCTTACCTTCCTACCACACTCTTCCTTTACTGTACATACCTTAGCCTGAGACAAGCATGCTGCATGCATGCTGACCACCACTGCCTTCAAACGTGGCACAGCTTAAGCTTTGAAGTAGCCTGCTGCTCGAAATGCTGCCAGTTGAAGATGAAATTGCGACGAAGGCTGTCAAACAAATATCTTCCATACAAGCCTGTTTTGGTTCCTCTCTACGAACTGAATAGCTACGCCTTTATTCCAAGCGCTGCGGATTTGTGGCGCTCTTTGAATATTGCTTACGGAATATAGAGAATTCAAGCGGTGTGTATGCTGCGTGACCTAAAGCATGCGCCTAAAGCATGCGCAGACGTTTCTCCTCAACAACAAGAGTACTAGTACATGGTGAACTAGCAATATCCCATTCTTTCTGGTGCTTTTCTCGTAGATACTCGTCGGCAAACTTACCTGCTGCCTCTAGCTTCCCAGAAACATGGATCTACAGTGCACCGTACTGCTGCATGGTACAATGCAGGCTTGCAGCAACAAGCCCCGCAGGGAAACATACTAAGTAGGTGTTACTGGGGGCTGACTGTTGCATGCCTTGGCGAAGCATGCTATATGCTTCATGCAGTGCTTGTTCTTCGCATGATTCCATATCTGAGGTAGATCAGGGAGCTGATCCACCTTGACTAATGCTATCCGATGCTAATCTTTGATCTTATGGTACAGCACGATAGCCTGGTAGCTAACAATCTTGTTTACTGTAATGCTTTGAATTTCCCTTCTCTTTATGTTTGTGAACTCCCCGTTCGCTTCTTCAGCTTTACTAGGCTTCTCAGAGTTAGCCCCACACAGGTATGGCAGAAGTTGTTCCCACCCAAATATCTGGTCCACAGCTTTCCATTCCCCGGATTCATGCATGACAAGCATATCGAAGAGTGTTGCAGCAGCACGCTATGTCTCACGCATATGCTTCTTGCTGCAGAGTATCTTACCATCGATTGGGATTCTTTTCTTCATGTATACCTCAGCGACGACTACCTAGTACATCTCTCCCTTTCCTCAATCACCACCGACCTACCTTCAGTGACAACCCCCCCTTACAATCTTCTAGGCGTAGAGCGAATACCACCGCAGCGCCCGGCGACCCCGCTACGCAGCATTCAGCCATCCAGCCATCTACAAATACCACAGCCCAATACAAGCTTCCCGTCACGGGAATCCTCTCACGCCTTCCTCCTTCCCTCGTCCCGTATGCCGAGCTCATTCGACTCGAAAAGCCAACCGGCACTTACTACCTGTACCTGCCATGCCTATTCTCCACGCTCCTTGCTGGATTACTATCCTCTCCGGTTCCGGCCCCCGGTTCAATCGTGGCTACGAACGCTCTGTTCCTCCTCGGCTCCGCGATATTCCGTGGCGCTGCTTGTACCTGGAATGACACCCTTGATCGTGACCTTGATGCCAAAGTCACACGCACAAAATTGAGACCACTGCCTCGCGGCGCCGTTACCGCAAGCCAAGCACATACGTGGACAGCTGTCCAGCTGGGTGCCGGAATGGGAGTACTCGCGGCTGCTTTCCCGTTCCCGACCAGTGCCATATACGCTATTCCTTCGGTCGTCATTATCGGTCTCTATCCTTTAGCAAAGCGGGTGACGCATTACCCGCAGGTAGTTTTAGGATTTGCATGGAGCTGGGGCATAATCATGGGCTTCCCAGCCATGGGCATTGGCCTGTTTGCTCCCGAGAGCTCCACCGCGCTTGCTGCGGCAGGCACATTGTACGCTGCCAATATTGCATGGACAGTCCTCTATGATACCATATACGCGCACCAAGACGTCAAAGACGACACTAGAATTGGGATCAAGAGCATGGCTGTAAAACATGGCGCAAAGACCATCCTCACAGGCTTGGCTGCTGTACAAGTGTCCCTACTCGCAGTAACAGGATGGATCATTGGCGCCGGACCGGTATACTTTCTGGGGACTTGTGGTGGAGCTACGACCGCCTTGGTAACAATGATCTGGCGCGCCCGACTGGAAAAGCCCGAGAATTGCTGGTGGTGGTTTAAGTGGGGATGCTGGTTTACGGGAGGAAGTGTGGCGTCTGGCTTGATGGGAGAATATTGGTTGCGGTGGAGGAAGCAAGAAGAGTAGAAGCATGTGGAGGATAGGGACGCGACTCTCAGGCTCCAGTAGTCTAGACTTCGAAGAAGTGGGAAGGAGCAAGTCTGGAGAGAAACGCTAAAGGGCTGGGTGGGCTACATACTGGACGATGGATTTAACACGTACAAAATATTGAACTAGCACGACAGCCATATTACTCAATCTTTCGCTGCGCTCATTTGAAAGATCTCCCGTGTACTCCCAGTAATCTAGTCCGAAGACATCTCATTCCCCGTATCATGATTAATCCAGCACATTTGGCAAGCCACCTCTTTGCGACTCATCTTGGGGTCGAACAAAGATGCTCACAACAAGCCGCTTGCGGATCTCGCAGAGTTTTGATTGGGACCGTTTCACCCGAGTGTGCAGCTGAGATCGAAGTAGGATGGGCTGGCTCTAACCCTGCGCTTCTGGGTTGGTTAGCAAATTGGACCGAGAAGCTCTATTGGTTGAGGGAATTGAAGGTCGCTGCGTAGGGAGTAAAGGATGGGGCAAATTGCGGTTTCTTTTTGGCTCGATGTAGAATATGGGGAATCTGGATGGGCGTAACAAAATACTTTCGTTCTCCTTGTTCCGTACTTTTTCCGACGTAAAGTTACGGAAAGTTTGCGGTGATATGTACAAGCTCATGGAAAAATGACGCCGCTCAGGCAATGCTGAAGGACATTTCTCACAAAGCTCTTACACTTTCCCTGAATGATCCTTGCAAAACGTTGCCATGACACGGCCGGTATGCAGTGTTGCTATTGTTGGGTGTGGCATTAGCGGACTCGCTGCTGCAATCGGTATCAGCAGGGCCGGCCACAAAGTCATCATATTTGAGCAAGCAGCAGCCCTTAGTGAGGTACGTCGACGCTGTCTCTTGCGGCGCCTTTAATTGTCTAAGAACAAACGCTGCATACAAGATTGGGGCAGGCATACAAATCCCTTGTAATGCGACACGCATCTTCAAAAAATGGGACATCCTAGAAGCAGTCCAGTCTCGTTCTCTTAGGCCGTCGGGCATTGTTCTAAAGTCTTATCGAGACGGCACAGTCCTTTCAACTCAAACTCTTGTCCCCTATGCCGAGGATAGATATGGTGCGCCGTATTTGCTGGCTCATAGAGCGGACCTCGTCAAGGTCCTTGCCGATGAAGCTTTTCGTCTAGGTGTAGTCTTTCGATTTGGATCGGTAGTCACTGAGCTGAACGCAGTGAAACCGTCGATTCTCTTGAGAAATGGCGAGGAGCATCGAGCGGACGTTGTTCTTGGTGCGGATGGGCTCAATTCCACTTGCCGCATAGCGTTGCTGGGACAAGCACATGCGCCGAGTTCTACGGGAGATATGGCCTACCGTTTCACCGTCAAAATCGACGATATCATGCGACAAGAAGACCTCTGTGAATTACTGGATGGATATCCTGTTATATGTTGGATGGGCCCTTATGCTCATGCCGTATGCTATCAACTTAAGCAGGACGGACTTTGCAACGTCGTACTTCTCTGCCCAGACAACATCACAGAGATAGCCACCGTCTCAAAAGCAGATGTAGAGGAGATTAAAGAGCGTTTCAGCAATTGGGATCCCAAATTGAGAAAACTTATTGAGCTGGCCACTGGCGCACTAAAATGGAAATTACAGATCATGGGGCCATTGGACATATGGAGCCATTCAAGTGGGCGGTTTGTCTTGATTGGAGATGCCTGTCACTCAACGCTACCATACCTGTAAGTATCCTCTTTCGTATAAAACATGTTATACTAATGCAGACATTGTCGCAGTGCCCAAGGAGCAGCACAAGCGGTAGAAGATGGCGCCGCACTAGGCGCTCTTTTTGAGAACCTAGAGAATACCAACCAGCTACCACACCTCATGCGAATCTTTGAGAAGGCCCGGAACCCTCGGACTACCCGTATCACAAACGACAGCACCTCCATGCGAAGCATATTCGATTTGCCGGACGGTGAACGTCAACGAGAGCGAGACAGGCAATTGACAACAATGGAGCCGTTTGTAGGATATCCCAATCGCTGGGCAGATCCTGAGTTCCAGCAATGGCTGCTTAGCTATGATGCCGAAACGGATGTGCTTAAAGCCTGGCAGATGTATCAGCGGAGAAGCTATTTGTAGATTTGCATTACGGGTCGTCAAGAACCGGCAGCGCAAAGGATTGTCCCATTTCCAACCTTCTCTCCTATCGTGGCATAGCATCTACCATCATGATACTGAAAGGCGGTTCTAACTTTTGGGCCTCCTCGGCCTCGCACCTTTCTTTCCCCCGTACTAGGTCAACCCTTTTTTGAATCTGCTCGATTCGCCATATTTATCCTGCACGTATCTCCAAGTCCACCTGAGTCTGTTCTTGCCTGTTTCCGATTAAGCTAGAGTACGCTTCTTTCCACGGTAATCTCAGAAGCCAAACAGCAAAGCTAGACATTAAAAGTATATAGAGGGACTGTTATGGCCAAGGCACACCATGGGGGTGCAGACAGTTGGCAAAGAACGACCGATAGCCCAATATATCATGCCACCCGTCGTCGTTGGTGCCCATCCTGCCGTATGCATACGAAGAGTCACGGTTTGCACGTTCATATGCTCCTTTGCTCAAATTCTTTATATCACCACATGCCTTGCAACGATACCCGAAATAAATTCATGATATTTACTTCCGGAAAACAAAGAAGTCTACTTATTCACGTCTATATATTTGACAAAAAACCCGGATAGTGTTTGCTGACTTTGACCTCTTTTGCACTTTCCCGAAGTTGAGGATACATATATCGGAAATCCTTTGGGGTTCCGTCGGTGGCAAACGGTTCCAATAAAGTTCCATTTCCCAATAGAGCAAAATTCGGATGAAGAAGGGATTTTGACTAGGCTGGAGTGTTGCGTTGCCTCGTGGCGTCTGCACCATTTTTGGGCGCATGCCGTAAGCAACCACAAAGTAATGTAGAGGCGTTTACGTCTGATGCCGTGTTGGGCCAAAAGTATATCTGCGTCTCAGCTTGCCCGGTACGATCTTTTTTTGAAGAGGAAGTGGCCGGTCTCATCGTGTGTTTTGTTGCGGGATCGGTGCTCCTTTGGGGTTTGGTGAGGCGTGTAACCCGGGAGTTTTCCTATGCGATGTAGTGATTTTTTGGGACCCTGGTCGTACCGGTAGGTGCTGGCTCCTCTTTTTTAAAATTTCTCCACAGCCCTTTCGAAGAGTGTGAAGTATCAGTGCGGCTCGAGTCAGTGGTGGAAAGCTACTATCAGATCAAGCAATTTGTTCAAGCATCGAAACTCGAGGTTAGTCAATTTCATTTATCGCTTTTGTTCAACCTTTCTTATCGAATTATCTTCGTACTCAAAGTCGAGATTAACGGATGATACTTATCTCAGAAAAACGAAGAGCCTACTTGATCATTTAAACCATCTCTAGCGAGAGATCGTTTGTTTGTTATAGTGATTTTCGTGCACCCTTCTTCAAAGATGACTAGATACGATCAAGATGTGAAGGCCGCATTCTTGTCTCCATAAGAAGTGACATATACCTCCATTAACATCACCCATGCTTTCAAAAAATCAAATTTTGTTCCCCTTGACCTACAGTAATCCAGCCCGTCACCGAACCGTCCTACCAAAAATTCTTTCCTGCCCCATCAAAATATTCCCAAATAAAAACTTCGAAAATGGATAAAGCTCACTTCATAACTGTCTATGTAACCCTACCATTTATCCTCCGAGAATGCCGCTGGACGATCGATTGCCTGAAAACGAAGGTTTTGGCATCATGATGAGATTCGGCAGGAGCGGTGCCGCAACCCTACATAGGGGGCTTTACATATATCATCCATGGCGTTTATTTCGACGAATGAGCTTGGTTGGGCTGCCATGAGTTCAACGATCGAAAGGTGTCTGCCGAGGCAGGGTCCGCAGTCTGCTGTTGCTGAGATCGCTGGAAGGTGTCATGGAGCTTGGATTGGGGGCGCATGTTTTCGGCTTGAGGATTATTCCGGTTGAGGTTTGTTCGGGGCGGTGAAGAGCGTTGAGTGCAGGGCTAGGATTGGGGAGGGGGATCTGTTTGTTGCTTTGTTTTACCTCGCTCTGTTTTTGTAAATCTCCCTCGAGATCGAATTCCCGTTGGGGAGATGTAGATTTTTTTGGTTATAAGCGTAATTATGGTTGACGAAGCGAAGAAGGAGCATTGGCATGTTGAGCCAGGTACAGGTTGGGGGGGTTTCTGCATATACACTTGGAAGCGTTGTGTTATAGAACCGAAAGGCAATATCGTTGTATAGAATATCATCAATATGAAGAGCAGAGCAAGAACGATGAATCGCAAAGGAACAACGCAGACACGCATTAAGAATTTTTTTACATGAGCATCACACGCTGAATAGAAGCTATAGATTCGAAACTGATACATAGTCTCAGCGTTATTGTCTCGACGACGTGCAGCCATCGCATAGCGGGCGAGCGATTTTCTCCCCCAGAGGGTTTTGTCCGTTCGATTCATATAGCATAGTTTCCCCCATGGGTCGGGCCTAAACCGATGTCGAAAGGGTGTATGAATCAATCAATCAATCAATCTATTTCAACCCCCCATTTCCCGCTCCCCACCCTTCTCCCCCCCCCTCTTCCACACCTTCATCTCTCCCACCCTCACCACAAACCCACCAACCTCACTTCTACATCTCCCATAGTACGCCAGCATAATTCCAACATTCTCCCCATATAAATTTCCATCTTAAAAGACACAGGAAAGTCGGAGATGGTGCGAAGATGTTAAGCCCTCAGAGAATAGGAATCCATGAATAGATAAAGGATATACCAGATCAAATAACACACGAAAGAGAGAATTCAAGTGCGAAAATGTTGAGATGGGGCTGTTTATGGTTTTGAAAATATTTATAAAGAGAAAGATTATTATTTGCCAACTTGCAGCACCGGTCTGATGCATCGAGTCCTTGGCTTTTCTCCTTCCCCTTTCCCCTTTCTGCCTACCAAACCAAACTTCACTCTTACTCGCTATATCAAGGCCTCTATTTCCATGTCACTATGTTCAGCTGCTCTCTCAGGCCTTGGCTCATGTTTTTTTTCTTTTTTTCTTTTTTTCTTTCTGGATTTCTCGATCTGTATCGCTGGGATTGCAGGGCTTGTAAAGGGTGTTGGGATGTGCAATCTAGTGGTCAAGTCTGGTTTCAGTTCTTTTCCCTTTTTGATTTCTTGTCTGTTGTTTCTGGCGCTCTCGAGGTGATGAATGCATTAGGATTCGGCCCACGATTAGAAATAAATCGTTTCATTCCCTAAACAATTCCTCGACTATGGTTGTTGACTCTCTCGTTGTCTTTTTCATATTCTCGTCACAAAAAAGTTCAAAGCGATGGCGATAACTCTCTTTCTCATAATATCATCGTCATAACTTCAAGATCGGTAAAGAAAGAACTCATAAGATTGTCTTAACTGCGAGATTCGTATAAACATTTTTGTTAAAGATTGTTGATTTAGGGACGACAGGACTTTGTGGGTTCTTTGTGAAAACTGTACAGGTTGGGTTTATGGTGCGGCAACTTGCAGATTCCATTGTAGTTTTCCTGCTAATAATTCCAGCATCTGCACTACCTATCCGTGGCTTCTGACATCATCAAGAATCCAACCATACATCATGCTAGGCCCAAACACGATGTCTTTCCTTCTTACTCCCAGCCCTCCACCTCTTTAAAGAGTACCACCCTACTCCTCTTTATCCTTGCCTCAGCTGCTGCCTCTTCGGTCAGTCTTACCTCCTTGTCCCCCAAAAACTCCCAATCCCTCTTCGTCGCCCACTCCAGAATCTTCTTCTCTTCTGTCGGATCTTCCAGCGCAGGTTCTGACTTCGGCGTGACGACGGCATGATGGCTTCGGGGGGAGGGGGGGGCTACAAGGATGTTAGCACTGTGAAACGTTTGATCAGCTTCATATTTACCTGTTTGATTGATTTTTCTAATGCGAAAGCGTTGAAGGTTTGAGAATGTCAAGAATGTCTGGATTCAATAGTAAATTTGGGGGGGGGCGCGATGCCAAGGAATCCATAGCTTTCTGCACACGCTAATAGAATACAACGATATTTATCCGGATTCCGAAGCAACCTTGGCATTATCCGTGCCCCCCACTTTCGCTCATCCTTCGCTTAATAAACAATGCCTACCACTACTACTACTACTACTACTACTACTACTACTACTTAACGCTGTGCATCTCTCTAGGCGGTTCGACTTCTCGATTGCAATATGTCTGAAGTTAGTTCTGAGATTCAGCGCCTTCAGGCTCAGCTGGAGCAAGAACAACAGGCCAGAAAGCAGGCAGAAAGGTGTGCTAGGGTCCTAGGGACGCAGATCTACGAGCTGATGAAGATCGTAGGCGCGTACAGAAAACAAACTTCTCAGAATACCTAAAAGCTTGTCACGAACACCTACACAAACATTTAAAGATCGAAACCGATAAGAGTCTGACTTCGAAAGGATCCACGAGCGCGAGAAATAAATACTACCCGAGAGTCCTTAGTCCGTGGAAGGATTTCCCTCAAATTCAGGAGAATCACTTCCATACTCTACATTCTCTGTTTCATCCACCGGAACAGCCGGCTCCACGGCTCTTTAATGCAGCTAACAGCATTGAAGATCTTGGTCGGGATCATTGCCGTATAAGACTCGCCAATGAAGCGGGTCTTCGGAGCTATGAGAAGGTAGCCCTGGAAGAGCCAGCAGCCAAAATCCTCAATAATCTCCACCAGACTTCGCATGCCGAAGAGCAGCTTGGCCTTATGCTTGGGCAGCGTATCACCTTTGAGAACGATCCCAACTCTCTCAGTGATGCTGCACAAGAAGTTCAAGAACGTCTGCATATACAACCCCCTAAAACGCCTCCACCACGTTCTCAAGCCGGCTTACTTGAGCCAATATCAAGCCTCCCTGATCGAACTCGTGCCGACCAGTACTGTGTTTATAGAGACGCAGAAAACAAACGAGAGCTACTGTTCATTATCGAATACAAACCACCACACAAGCTTTCGGCTGGCGCACTCCAAAGTGGATTTCGCGAGATGGACTTGAAAAGTGAGGTTTTTGATAGAGTCACTATTCCGCCGCCGATTCCAGACGGCGACGGGCATGAGACTTCTGACTCATCCAAGGTGGCTAGGGAGACCAAAAGGGATAGGACGGCAAAGGAGAAAAAGGAGGCAGAAGAAGCCGAGAGGGAAGAGGCGGCCATAGAGGCAAGATTGCAATACAATGCAGACAAATTAGTCGCGGCTGTTGCGACCCAAACGTTTCACTACATGATTGAGAATGGGCTTGAATACAGCTATATTACTACGGGAGAGTCGTTTGTTTTTCTTCATATCAGGGAAGAAGATCCAACCACTCTACATTATCATGTAACCGTGCCAGCAGACGAGGTTGACGATGATGATCTGGCCTCTTCAGAATCACGAACGGCCATAGCACAGGTGGCATGCCTTTGTCTGATGGCTTTGAAGTCTAAACGCAGGGGCCATGTATGGTGCGCGCGCGCGAAAGACCAGCTCAAGAAACATCCGACCGACAATTATGAAACCATTCTCCAGCAGACGCCCGCAAGCGAAAGAAAGCTCGCAGCGAGGAGGAAGGCTTCGCGCAATTCACCGCTGTACAAAGGTGGCCGGAAAGGACCAATCGAAAGCAAATACGATATCAGGCCATGGCAAGGGCAAGGGCAAGGGCAAGGGCAAGGAAATCCGCGTAAGCCTCCCGATGATGACGAAGGTGGTCCCAGCCCACCTAGCAATCCCAGCGGAGTAAGCGAGCGAAATTCTACGAATAGGTCTGGCCAGTCAGGCAGGCAATGCAGCGATCAAAGCCAGAATCAAGCAGGCGGGAGCGATGCAGGCAAGGAACGGCAGTATTGTACTCAGAAATGCTTGCTAGGAGTTACACAAGGAATCTCACTGGATAGAGATTGTCCAAATGCTGCTTATCATTCAGAAATCGATGGAAAACATACGGTAATGCAATCGGATTTTTTGAAGCTCGTTCAGAAACAGCTGGCTGAGGATCTAGATCACAACTGCGAGCCTCTAAGCTTACAAGGGGCACGGGGATCTCTATTCAGGATCACATTGGTCTCGCATGGCTATGTATTCGTTGGTAAAGGAACAGTACATGCTTTCGTACCTGATCTGTTACACGAGGGAAAGATATATCAGCAACTTGAGGCAATTCAAGGGAAAGCAGTGCCGGTATGTCTGGGGAATATTGATCTTCTTGAGATATATTATCTCGACGTACGAGTCTACATCTTGCATATGCTATTGATGTCCTGGGGTGGCACAACCATCGACAAGAGCGAAGACATCTCTGGATTGCAGGCAGAGATACGACGAACGGTCAGCGAAGTTCAACGTGAAGGGATCGACCAGTGTGACGTCAGATCACCTAATCTCCTATGGAATCGCGAAACACAGCGAGTAATGCTCATTGACTTTGAGCGTGCGTGTAGCATAGTCAAAAGGCCGCCCATGCAAGACGTGTCATGGAACAAGAGACGAAAGATAGTGCGTACGGTGAAGCGCAAGGTTACAACGTGAGATGCTTCGGTGTTTTGGATGGTTGTTTCTGTCAATGACTCACATTGCGGCTCAAGCACTTCGCCTCCATGGGTTCATATCAGTACTATTCGAATATTCACTGTGCATAGATCTCAAAATTGTATCGGCTAGCCAAGTTTGACAACCGTGCCCAAACGAGTCCATATTATTCATCATCCCAATATGCTGCAAAACGCTGGTCATAGTTGAGAAGAATTCGTCCTGATGTATAGAGCGATAAGCAGCCTCTCTCTAGCTCTATCAGCTCTCGCAATTCCTCCTCTACAGTAGTTGTGTTTTTCGCACCCCATCTCTCCCACCCCTCACCACAAACCCACCAACCTCACCTCTACATCTCCCATACGCCAGCATATATTCTAACATTCTCCCCATATAGATTTGAATTTTCACGAATCGGTCGAGCTGGTCTTGACATAAAAGTCCAAAGTGCTCAACTTCTTCCAAACTCGGATTTTGATCGAGTAAGATGTCTAGCGTCAAGAGGAAGCCTGCAATAGCGACGGTATCTTTCACATAATCGCTACCCCATCCAGTTTGAACGTTGACCAACAGGCGTTTTATCAACGTAGCTGGTATAACCCCATACCCTGATCTCCCATCGGTTTCACGCATGGCTTGACTGAATTCGCTCTTAGCAGCTCTGTCTTTTATGCGTTTTGCGGTAAAGTAGTCTTGGTCAGCCCATTCGCGGGGGTCAAACAAGTCACCCATGTACAGGTTTTTCTTGTGGATGGTAAAGGTCTTCCAGCGAAGTCTTGTAGCTACCCGGTTGAGATGCCATGTCCCTTTCGTTGCTTCACACCAGTTCTTGAGAGTCTTAAGATCTTGAGCCTGCTCGATGATGTAAGGTACGAGGTGCTCGGGCAATTTGGACCATATAAGAGGATCCGCCATGGTGGATTGTCAAATTGATGGATTCCAGGGTTTGTGCTTTGCTTTTTGCGACATATATTATGCAGTCTTAAAGTTTTAGACTTGACTACTTGAGCTTGAACGTTTAGTGGTGAAGGTGAAGACGTTGTTTGAGAGGTATAGTGCGATGTTGTGTTATTCCTTCCTGGTGTTGAAGCCAAAAGTCAACATTTGACGCCCCTGGATATCACTAGTACGGCAGTCCATTATAAACTTACCGACAAAACGAGGTTTCGACAATTAAGAATTGAAAGAACAGTCTGTAAAGTAATTCCCTAGCCTATCTGCTTGTTCTGTTGTACTGCAAGTGATCACAATATTCTGTTACGATTAAGCTGAATATTTGTGTCACGATGACTCGAAGCGATATTACGTTCACATGTAGAAGTCGAAGAAGGAATTGTGATAATATAGAAATCAAACGTTCAAGTGTTAAGAAACGGGAAATCGAAGATCGGGTATTGAAGATACCAATTTACCATTTCATCTATTCAGGGAATCAGATGCATCTGTACTTAATGAGGTCTTTCCCTACAAATTATGAGTATTTAAAGCGATAGAGCCATATTTGAATGTAGATGTTAATGTAACAGCGCCGTTCTGTTCATGTAAGTATTAATCTCAATTCTTCGATTTTTCCAATTGGCGATAAAATCAGAATGGACCGCCGTACCAACTGCCCACTCGAAATCCCATCAAAGCCGCATCCAAATCCCTTTGATACACATTATATATAAAGTCAAATCCATAATCAAATCATGGCTACAACCTCAACAAGCCCCTGAGCCTCTTTAGTAGTTCACATTATAGAACTCACAGGCACATCATAGATCATAGCAATCCGGAATCGAGATCTGATTGAATTTAAAAGGAACCGTCTTAAGTGGATTAAAGTGGTGGGAAAATCCTTAATGGCGGTAAATAAGTAAGGTTTTAGCGAATATCCTAACTAAATAACTATGCGGCCCCCAAAGCCGCAACCATTTTCCATCACACTTTTAGCATCATTGAATATCATCTTCAGTTCTCTCTAGTCTCACAACTAGAATCGCTCTAAGTAGTCTACGTAAGTTGTCCGTTGAAGAAAATCGGATAGGAGGTAGAAAAAGAGGGTTCGCTTAATTTCTTGCCCAGCCGGATGCGGAAAATTGAGGGAGAAATTTAGTTATATATTAATTAACAGCTAAGTTACCCAGTAGCTGTTCGACGTGGTGTAACGGTTTAGCATCATTCGCTTTCAAGTCGTTTGATCCGAGTAGATCCGGGTTCGACTCCCGGCGTCGAAGTACCTTTTTTTCTTTCACATTTAAGTACTCCGTACGAAACCTCTAATCCATATCCCGACCACAATAACCACAACTTCCCCCTACTCATGCCCATCCCTCCCTCCCTCCCTCCTAGGCGACGACAGAACTCAAGCACCAAAGGCAACAAGTTCATCATCATCATCATACCGCAACCTACCTTACACTCAGTGCAGACCAAACCAGACCTACCGCATCCACAATTTTATAAATCCGAACAGATACCGGGTCCGGCTCCCAGCAAAGGAGGTTAATTCTGCCCGTTTTGGGCCAAGAAGGAAGTAAGGTACCTTAGTTGCCGGACAAAGTTCCAAAACATAGCACGAAAATTTTGCTTCAATTAGGTACATTATCAACTCATCATCCAAAAGATTTCTTTATTCTGCTTTTCCCCTTCTTCCTTTTCGCTTTTCGCTTTTCGCTTACATGGTTGAAATAGGGGGGTTGGTATTAATCTCCATCCCACAGGGCTGAGATGCGCTAGTACAGTTTCCACAACACTCGCGACACTTTTCATCTCAATGTCTAATATCAACTGGTCTTGGTGACTTTAGCAAAGGGGTAGTATGTGGGTACACACTAGATGGTGTGTAGTTTTGGTAACAAATTGCGGGTTTTGGGATCTTGCCGATTTTCATCACGCCGCTGGAAGTATAGTCCTCTATATGGGGGGTGTACTTGTGATGGGACGCTTTTCCATAGATGGCAATTTTAACGGAAGTATAATACAATCACCAAGATCTGAAGCCAGTCAAAGTTGAAGAGCTGAATTTATCATGGCGGTTGAGAATAACTGGTGGTCTCCTCCAAGCACGCTCCTCGAACCTTATTTTTCCGCAAGTCTTGATCCCGCATGCAGCACAAACAGAAAAGAAAAGAAACCAGAACAAGCAGGCACAGCAGCAATACCACCCCGGACGCGGCCCTTGTCCCATATCCATAATACCTAAGCAATCCCAGGAACATCCCAGTTCCATTGCGAATACCGGCCGGTTGAAGCCCCGTACCGAAAACCCGCAAGGTCTTGTGGTTGAGATGATCCTTTCCTATTCCTCGCAATCTTATCCTGCCTCCAATCGCTGCATTTCACATTCTTCCCCTCTGCTGTGCCTGCTAAGAAAGAAATCCGTGTCTAAACCGAAAGCGTGTAATGAGGATAAAAAGCCAATAACCATGGATGCGCAAGGGGGGATTAGTGCAATGTGAAATAGTCCGTTAGTACGAATAACGGTGTCGACATCGATTCCATGGTAGATTCGTGTTGAATAATTCCATATCGTGTATTACTGTCCGTTCATGCCTCGAACCGTAACCGATCATGTGTTTAAGTCGAATTGTTACCATCGTTAGCCAGCGGCGTGCCGTTCGTGAGCCCAAGGTCCAAAGGAAGATCAGAAGCTCGAGTGGTTTGACAGTCCCGAGCATTCCACCTAGACATCCTGAGACCGAGAGAGCGTACGAGCCATAGAAGCATAGCTGACAAAGTGGAGATGGAAAAGAAACACAAGGCGTGTCCGATAAAAAGATGATGGTGTACGCCGTCGTAATGCCTGGAGGCCAATGAAAGTGGTCAAGCTCCGGCTGGCGGTAATTCGTAAAAGGCAAAGGTGGTAAAGAGCGGGGTGGTCATAACACAGCCACCTAACCTTACCACCACCTCAAGCAAATCAGTACCATTGCCCACCGGCTCCTGTTTGGTCTTCTCTCTTGACACGGTAGGTACCGTTACCTGCTCCGGTAAATCCAGCACCAGCAGCACCTTTGGAAGCAGATCGAAGCCTACCGACGAAGACTGTAATTAGTCAGAATTCATTTCCACAATCCTCCACGCCCAGCGTGATTCGACGATCAAACACCAAACGCAGAGGAGAAGAGTTCCTTACAAGGAACCGAGGCTTGGCAGAAACTCACATCCGATCACTTCCTCCAACAGCACGATTCGTATCAGGAGTATCGACACCACCTAAGCCGCTTTGACCGCGCTCGATGACCTTGCGACGTTGGCTAGAGATTGGACCTGGTTTACTAGCTGAGGATGTATTCTGAGGGGTTGGATGACCCGCAGTAGCGGCATTCGTACCTGCAGCATGACGACGAGCTGGCTTCTCATCTTCCTCCACATTGGCAACCTGGTTGTTACCAGCAGCTGCAATGGCCTGAGCGTTCTTCTGATATTTGTAGACAGTCCAGTCAAAGACGTAGTCATACTGGAACCCTTCTCGGACAAAGAGATCGCGGAAGATCTTACGGAGGTAAGAGTAATCCGGCTTGTCGTCAAAGCGAAGGGAACGAGTATAGTTGAGATAGATAGCGAACTCGTTGGGGAACCCACGACAAAGGATCTCAGTAGGCGTGGTCATCTTCTTCTCCATAATGCGGTCGTACTTCTGCTTCTTGGTGGCAGCCTTGAGTCCTTGCCAAGGCAAAGAGCCGCGGCAGAAGTATAACATAACATATCCGAGGGATTCCATGTCATCACGACGGGATTGTTCTGCAAAAATGTCAGTGATTGTCGAGCGGGAGATACGGAGAATAACTAACCAACCCCCAAGTGAGTGTTAATACTAGCATAACGAGCGGTCCCGGTCAAGTTCTTGTTCTCACGGTACGGGATATGGAAGTGAGTCTTCGGGTCACGGTACTTCTTGGCCAGACCGAAATCAATGACGTTAACCTGGTTACCACGCTTTCCGATGCCCATCAAAAAGTTGTCCGGCTTGATGTCACGGTGGATAAACGACTTCGCATGAATGTATTCAATACGTGAAATAAGCTGATCGGCGAGCAGCAGTACGGTCTTCAACGAGAATTTGCGGTTGCAGAAGTTAAACAAATCTTCCAAGCTGGGACCAAGAAGATCGAGGACCATGGCATTGTAGTCACATTCTGTGCCGAACCAACGAACGAACGGGATGCCGACACCACCAGCGAGGGATTTGTAGACACGGGCTTCATATTCAAGTTGAGGGTGTTTGGCTTTGACACTCTCCAATTTGATGGCAATTTCTTCGCCGGAGATGATGTTGGTACCTGGAATGATTAGAGAATTTCCAACACCTACCCGGAACTTCTCTTACCAAGGTAGATGTCACCAAAACTACCACTGCCAATCTTACGGCCAATACGGTATTTGTTCCCAACACGAAGGTCCTAAGTAGATAAGACTCGAGTTAGTTACGATACCAAAGAAGCGAACAGACAACGTCAAAGGGCACAGTGACGCCCTAGATAGGTGCCATGAAAATTGTAAAGCAGATTTGGCCAAAAGCCCTATTCAAAATGCAGGCGGAACTCCCCATGAGCCATAGCGTCCCAGTGATGTCCAAGGATCGAAGGGAGGATAGCTGACAATAGGCAGAGAGTATGGAAGGGGCTATAACCAGAGGGTTGGATTTCGACGTTGAAGCGGATCCACCCACCATTGTAGTCATCTTGAAATTGGATGACCGCTCAAGTCACTCCACTTTTGGACTGTTCGTTGATGTCAAATTACCGGGATGTGTGGAACTTCGACCAACGTCGGCACTGAAGGTAGTAGAATGATTAGAACTATCGTGATAAATATGGGGTATTAAGGATGGTGGAGGATGTGGAACCTAGGTGGGCAAAAGTGTTAGTGCAGATCTCAACAAGTGATGATTCGTGTTTGGCGGTGAGGCTGTCAGCAAAACCACCCGCAATCGAATTCGATCAATATTGTATCTGTCATGTGAGAAGGGTGTGGGAAAGTGAGTCGTGATCTTAAATTATGGTGAAGGAGTACGACGTTGTCTAGGTCACGTACCTTTTCGAGTGATGGGCTGGTCAAGAGATCAAAGGAAGCCTTGTTGCAGTAATCCGACCGGAGAGTCTGGATAACGCGTTGGACTGGGGATAACAGGACACAACGATGACCTGGATGTCGAGGACCAGCTTCCTGAGTTGCAGGATATAGAACCCTTCAATCCCTCAAGCCTTTGGGGGACACTGTGTTCGGTTCAGGACTGCGGTGGAGTCGTTACGGTTGCAATTACAGTGTGAAATGCAAAGCTTTCAAGGAACGTGTGAGCCTAAGGGGCGCTAAGATGAGAGGGCTGACATAAGCAGCCAGCTAGACCGTATGCACTTGTGCCTAAAATAGAATTCTCGCTCTCTTCGACAATGGATTGGATTCCCAAAGCCACGATTTAATGCCGCAAAAGTCATACAGGAGCGAGGTAGACACCACCTCGGTGAAACAAAGCGGTCGAAGTGATGAGCGTTTCTTTCACTGCAGATGTTACGGATACAGATATCACCATTGTCCACAAATCCTCGAATCGTACCTAGCAACAGAGCCTTTCAGCATTTGATCAAGTGCTTTAGGTTGAGAGGGGATACGCATTAAAGATCCCTGGTATTCCACCTCCCGCTTTCGGAAGTGAAAGAAGCGACTCCGCCATTTCCCCCCCAGAACCCAAGAACTGGAACCGAGGTGTCAATGGAGAGACTCGTGGACGGTCGCTGTTGGCTCACGTAAATCTCGTCTGCATCTACCTCAGCAATGTGCACATTTCTGATTCGGTGAAATATGATCATGATACACGTCAATAGGGAGATCGCTGTCAGCTAATCTAGCTGCTGAATCGGTGCGGTACAATCAATGCTACAGGACAGTGACATCGCCGTGCCGCTGTCCAAATGTAAATATAGAAACTATCTTGTAAGACTTCTTTTGATGACTCTGCCGCCTTAACATCTTGTGCACCCTATTTGGCGATTCTGTTCCTGCAACAAGCAGTAGCCAGTCGAGAACAAGACAACACACCAAAGTAGAAATATCATGTGATTCGTGGTTCTCTTTCCGGACCATAATTCGTTTGATGACCTCCAATCTCCACATGGAAATCCTCGCCCTAATATAGCAGAGCCATACAGTTCCGGTACCCCATCAAGCTGAGCTCGGGTAGGTAACAACCATGTCATATCAAGCCATAACCCTTTTGTACTTGCCTAAGATCCCCCTCAACGAAATCCGCCCACCGTACCCTCACGCACACCTCTCCTGACCATGGGATCAAACACAGTATATCTACCTTCGTGAAAGGTAGGTCGGTACCTTGGATCTCTCCCCACTCGGGATGGTGGCACTCCCCAGTCACCAAAGAAGCTGGCGTTGTTCCCTGGGCCATTGTCAATGCACCACTCCGGCACTTGGCCAAACCGACCAAAGTAATCTACTTCCGGGCCGGCAGAGTCCTTGACATAGCTTTGCAAGTTTCCAAGTACAGGACCCATGAGGTGATTTGCAACGTTAGGGTTCTGTCTCTTTTCTGGAACGAGAGTTAAACCCGAAGTGTCGGACCAGGTAGATGACCCGCTAACATAATGTTCAGGCACTTTGTTTGTGTCGCTCCGAGTCGCATCCTTTGCCAAGCGTTGGCTGGCTGCAGTATTCTCGAGGTATATTTCAAGGCCGTCCAGGCCACGAGCGTCCCTGCGAAACCACTCTTCTGCTTCTTCGAATGATCGACCCGTTGGATTGGGTTTTGGCACCAAAGACCACATGTCAGCCTTCTCGCGATGCTCAGGATGGAGTCCGGGTAGAGGCAGTTGGGATGTAGGCCACCCTCCTGGTCGAGCGAAATTACGCTCCGTGTCTACTGGCGAGGTCATGCTGTAAATACCAACTAGTCGGTCCTTCCAGGGTAAAGGATCGCTTGCCATAAGAATTTCTTTCTCGCACTCGGAAGGTGCTATGGACGGCCCTGCAATTGGAGGGTAGGTCTGGCTCTTTTGTCTTAGACCTGCTGAGGATTGAGCCTGGTTCGTGTGCTCTCGCGCTACCGGATCGTAGAGGACAGTTCTGGTCGACGTTGGTAGGCTCCCCTCTGCTTTGGAAGACTCAACAGCATCGTTGAAGGTCTGGAGTAGCAGTTCCTTCTTGCTGCTCGCTGCAAAGCCAGTGTAAGGCATCGGGTCTCTCTGATGAGGATTGACGCTTGTAACGTGATGGCTTTTGGTAGCAGCGCTGAGGTGGTTCGCTTGTCCTTGCGGAGGTTTGCCATTGAATTGCGGTACATAAGCTGGCTGCTGCGGTTCATATGCCAACGGGAAGCGGAAATCGTAATCCATGGTTCCTTTGACTGCAGGCTGTTGTAGACGGATGGTGGACGCGGAGCTAGAGCTGTAACTGGACTGCTGACCGTAGGGATTCGGATCGTTCAGAGATTGAAGTAGCTTCTGAGGTAACTCCGTGAAAGGATCATCGGTATCTGTGGCCTTCTTTACGTCCGACTTTGTTTGCTTTGATTTGCTGAGGGATTCCAAAGGCCCTGTCTCGACTGCACGTAGGGCGATGATGGGGTCCGTACTTGCAGCAAGAGCTCCTTCCGGGACAAAACTATGAGAGAGCACTGAGGATGGACGAGACGACTGCATAATCAACTGGCTGCTCGGACGCCTGGATAAATTCCCGTGGTCCATGGCGTCCGTTGACTGCATGTCTGGAATCCATTCTTGGGGATCGTAATCTGTCCTCATCTGGGTAAGGTTGGTGGAAAATGACTGTGGGTAAATCGTACTTGATCTTGCGAGAGTGCCAAGATAGGTGCCGTCGTTTGAATATTGCGGCGTGCCAGGTCTGGAAGCCTGTATATGCTGGAAATCCTCTGGATCATTCTCTGAACCCTCAGGAAGGTCATCAAGGTTAAGGGCTTTCCAAGCTCTTCCTCGGTTGCGAGCCTTTGTGAACTTAAGCGCACCTAGAGTCACTGGTGCAGCGGATGGCAGGTCGTCTTCCATTTCCAATTCCTTAGCTGCTCTCCTAGATCTGACGGCGTTGAGCTCTGCAGCCCGAGCCTTAGCTGCAAAAGTGGTGCCCGATGTCATGTTTGCTAGGCTAGCTGTGGTATTGAGTGGGATAAACGGAGCTGACATCTTCTCTTCTGCTTCTTTACTGTAAGATGGGCTTCGGAATGTCACTTGGGGTGAGTTCTCGTCGTTGACAGATGCTTCAGGTGAGGCTTTGGGAACAATCTGAATGTGTGAGAACGGAGTATTTGGAGGAGGCCTGTAAGGAGCCCGAAGTGAATCTCTCTGTGCTGGGTTAGGTAACTCTGGCAAATGACCTCTCCCTCTATCTACATGACCTCGGTGTAAGTTAAGTGAATGATAAGGAGGGGGAACTGCTAGATTTGCACTCACGACGGCGACGAGGACGCGGTTGCCGCGCCGCTAGGTTTGCGAACGCCAGACTTGCTTTGATGTCTATGATTTGGCTGAAGGGTAGCTCTTGCATGGACAGAAGGAGAAGATTCCAGTCTTGGCATAGAAGACTGCTGTAAGGTTCATTTGTGGCAGTTGGGATTAACAAAAGATTTCCCTGGCAAACTAGCGGAATGGGCAAGTAGAGATGTGAAGGGGTAAGCACTTGACACAGGCTTGAGGACTAATGTAGAGAGACTAGTAATGTTTGTGTAGGAGTGGTGAGCGATGTGTTCTATAAAGGTGCGCAGTGAATCACTTATGCTAAGCAGGGTGCTATGCTGAACAGAATATGGATTCGTGCAGTCCTTCATCTTCATGTGCTGAAGGTATCGAGCCTGTCTTGTGTTGTAGAGTCTCAAGCAGTGTTACATCAACCTACTTTGATTATTGGCTCTACGTTGACACTCTAGGTTGCTATGGCTGTCACCGTATCCTAAGTGCTTGCCTACTTCAAATGTTATCAAAAGGTTCGGACGGTGATAGGAGGAATGCAAATAGCATTTTCTTTTCGAACATCATGAGGGTACTGCTACTCTCATTTCTGAACATGTAGCACTCTCAGAGGTCATCATTATGAAAGATCGAACGAAGCGGCTTTTCTTTGTTGAGAAATAATTCTGATACGCCCATAAGATATTCATCCTTATCTAGCTTATAACGAAGCCTTTGGGGTACCTTAGCTGGCATCATGAAATAGCTCACTGGAGCATCTCACTTGCGATCTGGCCATGTCGTCGGATTGGGTTCGAAAGCCTATCGCTTGAGATGTGGTAGAGTGCCATCACTGTCACGCCTACCGATAGCGTACAAGACCATTTCGAACTTATCGAATTATCATCTGAACTCGAGTAACACCGTCGACCAGAGGATGATGGGACTCGTCTCTGTCAGGGTTTGAAGAATTCTTGCAATGGCGGTTCGGCTAAACCAAACATCTCGGCAATCGCGACAAACCATGTGCCGCATCCGCCAACACGATGCCCACACCTATCCTCCTTTTCCTCGACTGGGACTCCACCCTGACCACCACATCCACTATTCCCATCCTTCTCTCTCTGTCTCCTAAATCTCCATCTAGATCTCCTGCCGACCTCTCAATCCTCTACGCCTCCTCCCTCGCCGCGCACGTCAGCTCGTACACGCCCAGGGCTAACTCTCGCACCACACTCGTTGAAGAAATCACGTATCTGAATAGTCTCAGAGATGTTGAAAGAGCAAGCATTGAGAGATGCGAGGAGGCGGGAGTGTGGATGGGAGTCACGCCGCAAATAATTGAGGATGTTGCAGAGAAAGCGGTTAGAGAGAGGAGTGTGGTATTGAGGGAAGGTACCGGGAGGGTGATTGAAGAAGTCATGAAGAGGGGAGGAAGGGTTGTGGTGCTAAGTGTAGGATGGAGTGGGCGGTTTATCCGCGGGTGTCTGCGCGCCACGGTAGGGATGGAGGCCGAGGGGGTCGAGATAAGGGCAAACGAGATTGAAGAGGATGGAAAGCTAAGTAGATATTTCGGGGCTGAGGAAGGTGGGATTTGGACTTGCGGGGATAAGGCGAGGCTGCTCGACGAGGTTGGCGGACGGACAAAGGAGGTAAGAACGGTATATGTAGGTGATAGCGTGACCGATTTGGAATGTCTGACTTGTGTCGACATTGGAGTTTGCATGACGGGTAAGGTGGAGGGTCGTGAGCAGAAGGAATTGTGTGAGACATTGCAGAGATTGAGGATCAAGTGTACGTGGATTCTCGAACGCAAGGCAAGTGAGAAGGGAAGCGGTGTTGCCAAAGATGATGTATGCCTTTGGTGGGCTAAGGATTTCCATGAGATCTGCGAAGGGTTGTTTTTGGATGGTAGGTGAATTGGCAGACTTCCTAAGATAGTCTGAGCGGGTCGTGTATGGATTGGTACTCTTGATAGTCAAGTAGCGAAACCCCTTTGTAGTTTGGTCAAGCCACAAAAAGCTTCACGACTCCCAAACAATTTCAGTTGCTTTATTGGTAGCTTAGGGGCTTATTGACCGCTTTCTACCATATGAGATCTCCCCAGCATAACCTGACGAACGTCCGTAGCGCCAACGCACGACCAATGGGTATTCAATTCCTCCACTGAAATAGAAACAACTTGCGCTCTATCGTATCAGCATCTGCCATATTCTCATCGGCATCCCCGATCCTGGCTTCGACGGTGTGCCTCATAAACTCGTAAAGAAACTCCTGTAGCTCAACAACCATCATATGAGTGTCTTGCACAAGCAAATTCAAATGTGTCGGAAATCATATGTCAAATCAACTCGTCCCCAGGCCCCCCCACGCTCTCTTCAATCGCTCTTCTTATTTCTCCTTCCTCGAATGCAGGTCCACTCCCGTCACACATCGTACGACCCTTGAGTCGACCACACACATCCGCGATATCAATCATGCCTTTCTTAAACATCTCATGGCTCTGGATCATGTCCCACGCAGCACCTGTCGTGAGAAGACGCTCGCCTGTAGCAGCATGAATATGGATGCGGTGAGAAATGGGTTGATTAGTAGAGTTCGGATCTCGATTTGAAAGGGTTTCGTGAAAGGCAGCTGGACTGTAAGTTTGAGGTCCGGGAACGGGAGAGTCGGGCGGAGGGGGGTACGTCCCGGATTGAGCGTGTATGTTTTGTTGTGAATAGTTGAGTGGGGTAGTGGTGGCGCGGAGTATTTCGTTTTGCGTGTTTGCCTTTTCTAACTCCCGTCTGAGACGCTCATTCTCGTTTGTGATGGTAGATTTGTCTGCTTCGAGAGTATTGAGCTTCACTTCTAGCTCTTTAACATGGCGCTCTTTGCGCTCTCGGAAGGCTCGTTGGCTACCAACTTGCTAGTCAGTCATGCAAATCTTAAGGCTGAATGAGATAACGCATTGTATCTTACGCTGCTCTATTTTGAGCTTTCCGTCGCCCTTGTGCAGGGGTAACGTTGTCTCGGTCATCTTCGCTGCTCCGCCCTTGTGCCTGCTCGTACGTCTCCTGGTCGCCCGTCATCTCAACAGAGTTGGAACTTCCATGAGGAAGAACGTTTGAGATGGAGGGCCTGTGTACCGACTGTGGAGGTGACTGTGGTTGGGGCGGGACCAAGGGATTCTGCCCGAACTGGTATGAGGGATCGAAAGGGTGGAAGGCGGTAGGGTCATTGTAGACGTCCTGGTGATTCCACAGATTAGTTCATAGCAAAAGCGTAAGAAACCAAGTCCTACAATTGGATCGTTGGAAGTTTCATCATGTGGAGTATATGGGTGCTCTGGCTTCGATGGTAGATGGTAGAAAGGGTAAGGTTGAGTAGGAGGATTGAAGTAGCTGTTGTAGTCCATTTCTGGATCCATTCCGATTGAATTATGTACAATAACGGATGATCTACCATGCAGAGCAGTAGGGAGGAACTCGAAAGATCAAGAAACTGAGCAGGGTCTATGAACAGCTGGCGCGGAGGGCCATAAAAGCTATCGAGAGCGTCAGGGGTTGATGTGTAGACTGCAGATTTATCATCAACTTCACGTTGTGTAACCTCAACAAGCAGCAGACATTGAAGTTCTACCTGTTTAACGCAGGCAACAGCATGGTATTTGTATGATATCCTGGGTCATGAGAGATAGCGGTGTTGGCCGTTTAAACGCAAAGGTCAGGTTTGGCTACCTAAGGTTTAGCAGATGCACCCATGGACCTTGGCCTTCACCGTCTGCATGAACGCAGCCTCTTCGCCGGCGAACATGCGACCAACTTCACCCCCGAGCTTTGCGAAAGCGCGCCCTAAGAACCTATCGCTACATTCAGCTCCGGGCGTTACAATGCTCGTGTTCCTTCTTTCCACTTCAGTCAGGTAAACAAGTAGATTCATCGCCAAAGCCCCGATCCCTCAGGTCCCTAAGAACTGCAAGTTTCTCACGACCCACCCTGTACTGACAGCCGCGCAACTTACGTTGAAGCCGGCGCGTCCTGGTACTAAAAGAGTAGGAGTATCGGCTGCGGCCAACTTTGTTTATATCCCCAATACTTTTGAAAGCCAATGATGCTCTTTCAGGAAGACCTGCTGCAGATGCACGACTCAAAGCCTCACAATTGTTCGACGTAACCACCGCCAATACGCATACGCATGAACACATGTTTATGGGAATCAAGGATTCTTCCCTGATGGCAAAGCGCTTGTACATTTGGCCTTGTAGTCTCGCATCATTCATTTCCCGCTCCTCTCGAATAAAGTGTATTCTGCCAATTCCCTTACGAATAACATCTTGCGCAGTATCAATACAAAAGATCGTGAAATCATGTACCTGGTATACTCGTTCGATCACTCGTTCTCCTGAGATTCTGTTGCGCCTTATCATACTTCCGTTGCTCGAAGGAGTTGAAACATGGAAAGCCTGGTTTTGCAATATATTTCAAAGTCCATGGTCCTTTGGAGAATATGGTCAGCGAGACAACTCCAAAGATTCTGCTTTGTCAGGCCTTGCACTGCAATCAAATGCGGTGAAGTTTCTGGCACGAAAAAGCAGAGAAAATGATATGGTCTTTCGCAGATAATGACCTGTAATGGGGAAAGCCTAAGAGGGCATTCAATATTTGCCCACCGATTGGTGGCCTTCACAGAGGCGCATTACATCCTAGTGCAGGAACTCTGTCCTACGACAGTGGCAAATATGCCCTTTCGGCGGTGGCTTGCCGCTCAAAAATCATATGGCTCGATTCAGGACTGGTCTTCAACATCGCGCCGACACACTGCGCGCAAATCAATCAATCGAGGGCATTACATATGACCTACCACCGTAGCAATATCATGAAAGGTTCGTGGATATGGACGCCGATCCAAACATTTCTCGAATTTCAAGTACTTCCTTTAATCCCAGTCGTCGTCAATATCACCATCTTTTGGGGTTCTCGCATGACCGCTACGTATTGAGCTGTGGATTTTGTCGCCTGCGTCTTTTGCTGGACTTAGAACCCTGTGGTCACTTGCTTTAACAGCCCCTACATCAATGAACAGATGCTGAAGATCTGGACATATTATTTAGTTGTTGCCGCGGTCAACACATCAAATAAGATATCAGGCACGAGTATACCTTTGATGCTGGTCTCTTTCCCACCTAGCTCCCTTATCGTAACAATCTGCTTCTTAATGTCGCCATTGCGGTAGATCAAAATAGTTGGCGTGTTCCGTTCTGGATAACCTTCAATGCAAAGATCCGCTCTGATCTCACAGAACTTGATATCTCCAAATTTGCGGGCCACATCTCGCCACAACTCGGTTAGAAGTTGGGATTCAATGTTTGTGCCAAGGGAAGAGGTGAGATGCACGAAGACAAATGCTTTCTTCGAGGCTTCGGTTACGTCGCGTGCATAATCCGGCTTCTGGAGAGGATATACTTGACTGAAGGTACTGGCAGTAGCTATGGTAGATAATTCGGCTAGGCGCTGGTTACTGAGGATGGGCTTATCAGCATGCATTTTGAGCCCCTTGATTGGATTTAGATTCACCGGTACTTGGCTAAGAAAGCATCATCCTCCTCATCTTCTAGCTCTTTAAGCTCGTCAAGGTCTTTGTCTTCAAGCCTGTTTTCGTAGGCCAATTTCTGAGCTTTCAGTAGAGCTTCTTGAATGATTGGTGTAGGAGAGGGAGGCTTCTCCGGAATGATTTTGTGTTTGCGTAAAATATCGTTCCTGTAACGAGCAATTAGACAACTCCTTAGACAGGGGACTTAGAGAAAGTACCATTCGGTGTCCGCATTTGGATCATCAATAGGAACATGCACTCGCTCATCCATTATTGGAGTGCTTAAAAAGCCTGTATTTCAGATAAATTTCGTTAGAGATGTCGAGTCATTAGTTTCGTGAAAGTAAGATAAAAATGAAAAGCGTAGAAGTCATTGCGCAAGATCTTTATAATCTCGTTCAGGCTGCGGTTTTGTTTGATTGAAGTTCAGGCAGGGCACACTAGGGCCGACTACTGGACACCCTGACATCTGGCGCAGGAGCCTCCAGCTCTTAAGGAATGCCATAAATCAGTCGCCGACATCTATACTGTGCGTATGACGACGCAATCACTTCAATAACCTAGGCACACATTGGATTGACTGATGTAATGTTATCAGAAGCGTCAGCCTTGGCTTGAAGGTCCCCAAGTTGAGTGGGCACTGCCGAATCACACAGGATTCAGAAATTCTAAGCTCAGGCCGCGGGCCTACAGCACCAACGATGAGCTACGGCAAGAAAGATGAGGATGCCGACCAGGCAATTATGAAGGTCGACAGGACCTCTGTCTTTCAAGAAGGCAAGATATGGATCGTATAGGTTATGGTTACTTCAACTGATTGTTCGGTGTTCAGCACGACTCTTCAATTCTTCGCCTATATCTCCACGAAGATGTCGAATACTCCTTACAAAGATTGCTCTTCTCCTCTTTACCGGGGAGGTTTTCCCAACGAACGAAGCAACGTCTCTTTTCTTCGGCATCTCGAAGCTGTTCCAAAACAAGGATGCCTCCCTACGGCAGATGGTGTACTTGATAATAAAAGAATTAGCAAATACCGCTGAAGATGTCATTATGGTCACCAGCAGCATCATGAAGGACACATCAGTGGGAAGCGACATTCTTTACAAGGCAAACGCTATACGGGCATTATGCAGGATCATTGATGTCAGTGGATAGGTACTGTCAAGAGTTCTTCGCTGACATGCCTAGGCCACTACCGTTCAAGCAATTGAGCGCTTGATCAAGACTGCCATCGTCGACAAAACCCCCTCCGTCTCTTCTGCTGCTCTTGTATCGTCATATCATCTCCTTCCTATCGCTCGAGATGTAGTACGCAGATGGCAGAGTGAGACGCAAGAAGCCGCATCCTCTTCAAAGTCATCTGGAGGGTTCACATTGGGGTTTTCAACATCTGGAGGTCAGCACTCGCTGCAGCCAAGCACCAACTATATGACACAATATCATGCCATTGGTCTGTTGTACCAGATGAGGTCTCATGATCGCATGGCGTTGGTCAAAATGGTACAGCAATATGGTCTTCCCGGCGTTGTCAAGAGTCCTGCAGCGGTGGTCATGCTAGTAAGGTTAGCAGCAAAGCTGATAGAGGACGATCCAAGCCTGCGGAAACCTATGATGCAACTTCTCGATGGCTGGCTGCGACACAAGAGTGAGATGGTCAATTTCGAGGCCGCGAAAGCAATCTGTAACTTGCGGGATATTAGCGATCCGGAAATCACCCAGGCTATCCACACGCTCCAACTATTCTTAACCTCCCCTCGCTCTGTCACTAAATTTGCTGCCATCCGTATCCTCCATAATGTCGCTTCGTTCAGGCCACAAGCTGTCCAGTCGTGTAACCCCGATATTGAGACCCTAATCTCGAACACTAATCGCTCAATCGCCACTTTCGCCATCACAACGCTTCTCAAGACTGGGAACGAGAGCAGCGTTGACCGACTTATGAAGCAAATATCCGGGTTCATGGCAGACATTACTGACGAGTTCAAAATTACCATCGTTGAAGCAATAAGAACATTGTGTCTTAAGTTCCCTAGCAAACAGGCGGGCATGCTTGCTTTTCTAAGCGGCATACTTAGAGATGAGGGTGGTTACGAGTTCAAGAGGAGTGTAGTGGAAAGTATGTTCGATTTGATCAGATTTGTGCCGGGTAGCAAGGAAGACGGTAGGTTTACTGCATTTACTGAAGTTGCACTAGCTAATCTGTATAGCTTTGGCACACCTGTGCGAGTTCATTGAAGATTGTGAGTTTACGAAGCTGGCTGTGCGAATACTGCATTTGCTAGGAGTGGAAGGTCCGAAGACTTCACATCCAACCAAGTATATTCGATACATTTACAATCGCGTTGTCTTGGAAAATGCCTTGGTCAGAGCTGCCGCCGTGACAGCTTTGGCCAAGTTTGGAGTTGGACAACAGGATCCTGAAGTGAAGAGAAGCGTTACGGTGCTACTAACTCGCTGCCTTGACGACACTGATGACGAAGTCAGGGATCGTGCTGCTTTAAATCTGAGGTTAATGAGCGAAGAAGATGAAATGGCGAATGGTTTCATCAAAAATGGTATGTCGGCCGTCTCTGAATTCATGCATCCGGCTTACTTGGTGCAGATTCAATGTTTTCGCTATCAACCTTCGAGCATCAACTTGTCATGTACGTTACTGCTAATGACGTGGCTACGTTTGCGACCGCATTCGATATGTCTACAGTTCCTGTCGTCACTCATGAACAGGCTCTTGCCGAAGAGAGAACGAAAAAGCTTACTTCTGCAACACCAACTCTGAAAGCCCCGAGTGCAGGACCGAAGAAACCTCAAGCCAATGGCAGTGTAGATGGCGCAGTTTCTGCGGCGGCTGAGGCTCAGAAACACGTGCAACGATTGATGCGGATTCCAGAGCTCAAGGCGCACGGTACTTTACTAAGATCATCTTCGCCGGTAGAACTAACGGAATCGGAAACGGAGTATGTCGTTACTGCCATCAAACATATTTACAAGAAGCACATTGTACTCCAGTACGACATCAAGAACACAATACCAGACACAATACTAGAAGAGGTTTCTATGGTGGCAACGCCTTCGGAAGACGACGAGTCTTTAGAAGAGGAGTTCATCATACCCGTCTCAAAACTTCCCATTGACCAACCCGGGACTGTGTACGTCAGCCTCAAGAAAGTTGGCGACACGGCCTATCCTATTACTTCTTTTACAAACGTACTTAAATTTACTAGCAAAGAAATTGACCCAACATCTGGTGAGCCGGATGAGACTGGCTATGAAGATGAATATCAGGTTGAAGATCTTGAACTTCTGGGAAGTGACTATGTCATGCCGGCGTTTGCTGGGAGCTTCGATCATGTATGGGAGCAAACCGGCGCTAACGGGGACGAATCATCCGAAACATTACAATTGACAAGCATAAAGAGTATAACAGGTAAGTCCTCTAATGCTACTTTAAGGGCTCCTTCCGCTCAACGTATTGGCGATCAAGCTTTAATAAGAGCATTGGAGACTGACGGAGTTCTTTCACAGACGCCATTGAACAACTCACGAAGGCCCTCTCCCTTCAGCCTCTGGATGGTAGCGACATCAGTATCTCTACTAGCACACATACCCTCAAGCTTTATGGTAAAACACTCGATGGTGGTAAGGTTGCTGCCATGGTCAGAATGGCTTACTCCGCAAAGAGCGGAGTGACGACTAAGATTACCGTGAGGAGCGATGAGGAGGGCGTTGCGGCTTTGGTAGTTGGGAGTGTATCTTGATAGGCGGCATTTCAGGCGTCGTGGGAGTACGATGTTACAAGCCGGTCTCACCTATTTTACAAAACTTATGACGTTGTATCGAGGCATTCCAATTCAAAAGACTATGAAAATGTGCTACATTGAGAGCTGATGCTCCTCCACTGCAAAGCTTTAGATGGAAAATACTGTAGTAGAAAATCGTAATTGTCTCCGTGGTTCAACACTATACCTTACATCCTAGTGGCGACAGGTAGAGCTACTAGAACTAGTCCTGACTTAATTTGCTACCATTGCTTCACATTAGATTACAATAATCTCGATCTGCCGTCCTATCTTCTCAGCATGGCAAACAAACGCAAGTATGCCGACCCCACTCCAGACTTATCCATCTATAGCAAACGTTCTCGATTCTTTAATGCCGGCGACGATAGTCCTAATGGACACTCAACTGCCCAACCCCGGGTCGATCCGACATACGGCCAGCGGGGCGCCTTCCCAGGCCTTGGTGGTGAAGATGGCCAGAATGACTTGTTCTATGGACCTGCAAGTGATGGGCTGGAGTATTTGCGTATGGTTAGGTGAGCTGCTACAATACCGTCCCTCTTGCAACATTGGCTGAGCATTTCCTTTTCCTGCAGAAGACCATCGCAGTCCCCACTGACATGATCATTCCATGATACAGATCCGAGGCTAAAACCGTTCCCAATCTGCTTGTTGCACCTATCTCTCATACTGTCGGAGATGCAAAACTTTACGCCGACTACTCTGATGGCTACTATGCCGATGGAGCCTACACTGCGGCTCCTATACAGCCTGTGTGCCTGAGGAGGGATAACGAATCCCAGGATGCTAACCCCCAAGAAGCCTACTACACCGCTCTATGCGCTCGATTCTCCGCTCTTGCTGCCACCTTGCGCTCGCCTTCTCCAGCCTCGGACACAACGGCGCACACCTTTTCCTTCGCCACGCATAGGACATGGCGGTATAAGCTTCTTTATACGCAACCAACGATGACACTATTAAGCCAACTGCAACAGGACAATGTGGTGCACGGGTTGAACATGCTGGAAACGCTGTTGATAAAAAAGAACCTGGCAAAGGGGAAGGAATTAGGGACGTGGGGATGGGGACTACTAGCAAGATGCAGACCTGTTGGGGAGATGGGGAGTGAGGAGGTGGGAATCCTTAGAAGTCTTGGAAAAAAGGCCGTGTGGCAGCTCAGGGGGATGATGGCTGGGAGAGAGGAAGATGAATGGGCGGAAGAAGAGATGGATGGTTTAATTGACGAAGAGGCCGAAGGTGATAGTGCCGCGGGGCTTGGGAAAGTGCAACTGGATGGGGATCAAGACCTCGTTCGTGAAACGGAAAAGTCTGTTGAGAAAACGTTAAAGCCGCCGGATGCGATCCAGGCGAATCTAATCCCCAACACAACTCCAACCCCTGATACCTCGAGCAGGGATCGACAAGAACTATCTCAAGGTCAACTCGAAACAGCGTCGAATACTTCCGATGCCTTGGAGCAAGCAAGACAGCTCCTGCTATCGTCCCTGACTCAGTCTTCGTCCCCAACAGTCACCTCCTATACGCCAAAAAACGGTACCAGTAAGCCCTTAAAAGAGATTGCCGGCGATGACCCACCGCCCGCAGTTCCGGAAGCCCAGTCGTCAAAGGAGCAAGAGAATGACGAACATCCTGACATTTGTACCTATGCTACACTTGATATGATCGTCACCATCGTCGGCGAGTTTTACGGGCAGCGGGATCTACTAAATGGGAGGGTGTTATGGGATGAGATGTAGGCGGCATTGATGATTGAGGTAGCTTCCTATGGAGTACAAGCGTGGAGATCATGAAGTGTTGCCGAGGTCAGAGTGGGAGATCTTAATGCTGCCCAGCTTTCAGATCATCGAAATCGGCTCCCTGGTCATGCCACAGCGTGTTTACATCAAGACTCCAGCCCTTATCTGATTGCCCTATTCTAGCCTGACCTTAAAAATCCCGAAACATCCTTGCATTCGCAAATCTAAACACAGCAGCAACAAATCTCATCTACCAGGAAATGACATGACAACCTCGTTACCCTTAGATATCATCTTTCTACCCAGACTCTTGAAGTGGGACTAGCGTTTCCCGTTCTGTCCCGAAGCAGGATGCTTTCCGTCGGGGAACCTCCAAAACTCTTCGTGTCTATAATGTTTTTCGAGATACTTTTCGATCGGAGCTCCATATCTCTGGACAGAATTCTCCAGCGTGCTAGCGACGTAGCTATCACGCTCCGACTGAGAAATCCTTGACTGGCTTGAGTGAATCGCCTTGATGGGATCGTCTCTTCTACGCGCCTTAGCATCGATATGGTAAGGGGGTTTCTCTCCGCATTCAGCGAGACCGATATAATCGAGCTCGCGACTGTTCCTTCTTAGTAAGCGCGGCATTGCAGGAGTCGTGGTATACCCCAAACATACTTGGGTTGTTTGTGCCTGCTGGAATTCATGGTACCTGCCTTTGCAAACGTTTGTTTTCCACCTATTGGAGCCCTAAGGAAACTGTTAGTAGGGTTTTGAGCTTCTGCTTCGCGAGCTTCCAATGGCAGACATTGTCTCAGAAGTGCTTCGATTATGATTGCTTCCATGAGCCGTTGCTTTGCAACTCTCAATTTGTGGGTTATGCTCTAGCTTAATCATCTCGAGAGGATTTCTCGACTACCATATGTTATTCCTTCTTTTCAGATCTTCAGATTTCGTTGCATTTAGGGAACAATTTCAATTACTTATAGGGTTGCCCCCACACCTAGTTCGGATACGGATCTATCTTATCCACAAGTGCATTGGGAAAGATGGCGAGTAAAACTCTCTGAACCTGGTACCGCATCTTCGCCGGAATAATACTATGAAGGAGCAGTACAACGCAAAACCGGGATCACGAGATTTACATCCGAATCGGGAAACATGGCGAGAGCTTTACTGAGACTTTGCCAAGGCTTTGCTACTGCGGATTCCGGCGAGACATACGGTAGCTGACGGTCCATGATACTTGACAAGGAGACGGTTCTCGGTACACTAGCATACCCTGTGGTAATTACATTATACCAGAAAATGAGTACGCCGGCTTCAGTATATATGGGTTAGCCTTTCACTTAGATCCCTCAATTGTACTAAGCTGCCCTGGCCTTCGAAACGCCCTAAAAGGTAGTCAGAAGCGAGACAGCACCTCGCTGTCATCTCGGAACTACGTGAGACGATCGTTAGGTGAGTGAGTGTATTTGACGTTCTTTCCAATATCCTCGCGCTTCATGCTCCACAACATCGAATACTCAAATGAACATAATATATTCAGGACACAGGCCCTAGTTCCTCACTCCCCAAGCGACCTAAACTGTGCGCAAGAGTCTGCTCTAGTTGGTGGGGTGGAACTTCCAGGAACATACGCCATAGCATTCACGCACAGTCTTTCCTCCTCTCCTTCCACGTGGACTACCGCTGCCCCCAGATCTTCAAACCCCAAATGCGTGTAGAGAGGTTTACCCATTGGACTCGCAAGAAGCGATAGTACCGACCTGCTGGCATTCGCTTCTTCAAGACCTCGGTCTATCAGAAGAGTGCCTGCCCCATGCCGCTGATAGTCTGGATGTGTCAAAAGATTCATGAGGAAAATCTGTTTCTTTCCAAAATCGCTGAAATACTTAAGCCGTGCCATAACGACCGTTTTCTTGAACGCATCCATGTGTTTCGGGTCAGCATCCCGTCGTTTAGGTGTATTAAGCTTCCTGACCGCGATGATGGCTGTTGGAAGAAGTACCCATTAGTGGAAGGAAGGAAGCGAGGCAAAGGAACCTTACGGACGTCGTTGAGCTTCATTCTTCAGCAAATTAGAGTTTCTTGTTAAGTCCGAAGATTCCCAGATAGCCAGCGCAATTGGCTTCACCACTGTCGCATCTTTCAGACTCACAGACTCCGCTACGAAAGTGCAATACCTGCCCTCGGCGTTTTCAAGGATCTCCTTGTAAGTGAGCTTTGTGTAGTGTCTATAGTCTTCTGGATACTCAAGGCGGTATGGAAATCGGTAGTCCCACTGAGGATCCATTGGAAACGCTGCGAAGACAATCTCAAGCATAGCGTCAAGATCGGAAAGAGTCGCAGACCTCATAGAGATCTCCATACGCTGAGACTGGTTGGTTGCCATACATTGGCCCCATAGGACAAGAAGCGAAACGCTTCTTATCCAGCCCCTCATGCTTAATACAAAGGATACGGAGATGTTGTCGACAAATCAGAAGCAATAGGTAGACCGCAAGTAGAATGAGCCCTGACCGTTTGCCGGTGAAAGCCTGGCATTGGAATCTTATGACAGGAAGCAGAGCAAGAACAATGTCTGATATATACAGTAAGGCCGTGGAAATCGTTCTGGCCAATCACATCAATGTACGGTGAACAAAAGCGGCAAAAGATTTACGCTAGGAAACCCCTTGCAGTTTCCGTACGACTTCACTTTGATCAGTAAAGTACCTCTTTTCCCACTATACTTGGTTCCAGCATGTTTGCTTTGCGGTTTATCTTCACGCTATTAAAGGAGTGTAAGGTATGTCCCTAGTTTTATGGGAACAGTTGTGGACACTGGCTAGGAACATCACAAAGTTTCGAGATCATGCTGCTACCAACATCTGCATTTTCCTTGGTGGTCACACAACAGTTCGATTCGAGGTTTTCAGGGAGATAAGTCTCTGAATGTTAGAATCGGTAAGGAAATCTACGAGATCAAACAATTTGGGCCCCAGCCCACAGCAGCGACCTTGTGAGCTTCGTAGACCATGGCCGCAATGTAAAGCTTGGCTTCCTCACCCTCTGCCTGCACTATGATGGTCGCAAGCTCGCTGAAACCTAAGTATGCGTACAGCTTTTTCCCCATTGGACTTCCGAACAATGACACACAAACGTTGTTGTCTTTTGCCAAGTCCATGCCCCATCTACACAGAGATGATCCAGCACCTTGCCGCTGGTAGTCGGGATGTGTACCCAAGATCATCAGGTGTATTTGGTTGGTGCCATAGACATCGTCAAAATACACCTTCTTGGCCTTCATGATAGCCTCATGGAAGGCTTTCATGTGCACTAGGTTTGCGTCGCGCCTTGATTGACCGCTGCCTATGCTAGGGAGAGCGAGGGGCACTGGCAAGGCATCTCAAAAAATAAGTATTCAGCCTTGGGAGAATCGGATGTCACTCCAAACCTATGGCGTTCTTCTGACGAAGATTTGCTGTCTCCCATACGGCATGGGCAATTGGCTGCATGGTCTTCTGCTCATTGGTGTCAATTTCTGCAAGCATAACGCGAAACCGGTCGTGGGTGTCTTCCAGAAACGAGCTAAAAAGAACATTCGTATGTTCTCGTGTATCTTCAGGAAATTGTGCCCAACGCGGGAACCGATAATCCCACTGAGGGTCCATGGGAAAGGCTGCCATCTGTATGTTGGTGAGAACGTCCAGATCCTTGACCGTTGCCTGTCTAATGTTCATCCTCATTGGCTTCAGACCGGCGAAGAACGAGAGGTCATGAAAGCTAAGTGAAGCGGCGGAAGAACTCAACCCATCAGGCTGTCTTTTGTAAGTCTGCGACCGGATAACAAGGCCAAACCGGTGACTGGATAAGGTTATGAGGCGTGTTTCGCGTGCGACACCCCAATGGGCTGGCTGCAAGTGAACACGATGACCGTATCAGGTATGCATAACAGATAGGCTGACAGCCTGCAGCCCGCCGCCAACTAAGAAGAGAAAACATATTGCATCTTGTAGCCCAGACAAATATCCCCATGTGTTGCGCGCATGGACATGGCAAGGTAACATAGATGGCCGTGAAGAGAGTGCAGGAGCCGGACTACCCCACCAACATTGGTGAGGTTCACAATCTAGACGCATTCAAGGATTTCGTCGATCAAGGCTTTGAGGATTTTGACGGAAGCACGCCGTCTTACTTTGCGAGTATGTATCGCACTACGCTATCTGGATGGGACAATGGTTCTTGCACGAGATACAGAAGACTACGATTTACTGAAGCTGCGCAGCTCCTACTCCGATCGCAATCGTTCAATCTACAGCTCAGAACGTGCGGCAAACCATTGTCGATGTTGCTCACAATGAGACGAATATGCCGGCTCTTCAATCTCCGGCGCAACTCGCCGCTACTGAACGTATAACTGTAAACGCTTCACAAACGCCTCTCATGACCCTCGATGAGGAAACTTATATGGTGCCCTTGACATTACCACAAGGCCAACGACTAGTCCCAGTCGCATGGACCATACAACAGCTCGATGGAACACAAAGCGAGCAGAGCCTCCCACGCCTGTTTATAAAGCACCATGACGGCACCAGCTTTCTCGAACTAACAGTCTCATCGGACCACAGCCAGCAAGAATTTGGTTTAGATGGTTCTCGCAACCTCGCAGCCACAATCCACTCGGCCCCAGGTACTATTGCTCCATCGCTCATGGCTGCGCAGCTGGATGGACATTTTGCATCTCAGATCTCTCAAAAACAGATCTGGAATCAAGGCTCGGAAGCACTCTCACAAAGAAGTGCTATTGCATTTCTACCTTCTTTGAAAGAGTCTGTCGAACGAGCCCATGCATTATCTCCTATCCGACACTCGATCCCTAGCCAATCTTCCAATCAAGCAGGAACATTGCCGAACAGTCCACTCTTTCATCATGAAGACGCCTCACATCTCGGATCGAAGCCGTCATCACAAATATCTACGAGGCAGTCGTTCAACCTCTCAGCCCAATATGCCTCCAATGGCACCATGCATCCACGGAGCAGTGATAGAGGGCATGATGGACAAAACTTGACATCCGAACAGCTGCACGGAATCCAACGCCTCACCACCGTTGATGATGTATTTCATACCTCGTACCTTCCGACGAAGAGTAGTGAATTCGAACCTGAAACGGTCAAGCAAAGCATTGGGACCTATTCTCCAGTTGCAGCCTCTCGCATATCGTTCGACAACTTTGATCAAGTGCGGTCTGGATTATTCCCCGACCACGATCTCAGCATCGAAAGTCTGTTTCCGGAACTAAACGGAAGGTTCTTCCCGCAAACGGCTCAAGAGGCCTGGTGTGGAGACGCTCAGATCAGTAGGAGCTCTCATGAAACGGTAGACCAGAATCTCCATCAAGTGCCGGCAAACACAAAATCAGCGTCTCGAGGTAAACTTCGCAAGGATAGTTCCAGAAGCTTAACGAAGGATAGCTCTAAAATTCGTTTGCTAGCTTCACCTAATACAGGAGGTGTTTCACAGCAAAGGAGACGCTTATTTGACCAGGTAACTTTTCATGTGATACAACATTACGCATGAAACTGACTCCCTTCCCTAGAAAACCTTGGAAGAATGCGTGAAGAATGAAGCAGGAGAGGTGCAAGGAATAATGACCACATTTGGTTCGAGACAACGGCTTAGATCTGCATTGCCATCAGACCAAAGACGATTGACTGGGCAATGCAGAGAGAGAGGTGCATGCGAGAGATGTCGCAAGTTAAAGAAAAGGGTGAGTTTGCAGCACAGTCATAGCACCAAAGATGGTTAGCTTACATCATGCTCGCCGCAGTGTAGGCAAGGACCCTCAATGTACGAGCCTTGCGCAACTTGTTCAACATCGAGTCCTCGTACCCTCATGATGCCCTGCGTTCAAGTTAAGATCATAGAGGCTGCGTTATTTCGTCTAAGTAAGTCTTCCGATTAGGAGCGTCTCTGCAGTCGCTAAGTGTCCTATACAGAGCCGCCTGTTAACGACCCTAATCATCCCATGAATTTCTGGGTGAACAAGGAACAATTGTTAAGTCACAACCATCTTGCTAGACTAATAAATACTGTGCAACTTGTGCAAGATGTAGGTTCTACAGAAAAGCCGATAACGCTGACAGTGCTAGTGTCCCGGTTTGACGCTCATTCTGAAGATAGAACTGGCTATAAATGGCAGGATAAGAATGGAGATCACGTCTTCGAGATGCCGCCATTTCTTATCAGTGATGTTGAAGGGACACAAAAGCGGATCCTGCAGTACGCCTCAGAGTCGACACCTTACTATCTTGCGAACTTGTTAGACAAATCTAATCCCATCATCTGGAGCACATTCCAACTCGCTCTGCGCTGTAAGGTGTGTACTTTCCGAATGGTTAATCGTTTCTTTGTAAGGTAAACCCGTGGCTGATTTCAAAAAGTCAACGATTGTACAAGACTCTCTCACATTATGGTCTTCGAGCCGCTTCATTGAACGAACGTGGAGGCTGTTCGGAGAGAACACCTTGGGTCTGAGCCCTGTACACGACCCATTGAATCCGTGGAACGGCATTATTCCTGTCACTCCAATCATGGATCAACAACTGGATCAAATAGTGATTCATACCATCCTTGTGCCTCTGCAGAATGGTTTACTTCGCGGACTTGAAAAGAAAGTTTACGGCCGGAAAAGAGAGGACTGGTTTGAAATCTATCTAACGATCTTTATTTTGATGAGCAATACGGAATGGCAACTCGCGCATGAACGCCAATTTGCGCAAAGATATGGCATGAGTGTATGTAACGGTCGTCCCAAAGCTTATTAAAAAGACTGATCTAGCCTCTTATATCGCAGGGCCGATTTGGGAACTATGGAAAGTACGCAAACAGTGAGCTTCATTTTCACGCTGCTAAGACAATGCTTGCGTATTTCCATTACGTCTCATGTGGCTCGACCCCTCTCAATCTGGACTTCACTTCTCCCAACACTGCGCGACTCGCCGCTCTAAACGCAGAGCAGATCCAGTATCTCGGGAACTTGAAGAAAGAAATCAATGTGAAAGGCAATATTGACATTCATCTAGAACCATTGCCATGGCTACTAACACTGCAAATAGAATTTTACATGCTGAGCTTACGGGCCAAGCACAAATACGAAACAGATTTGTACTGGTGTCATCAAATGTTCTTTCCCAATTGGCAGCCAGGGAATGGTCATATCCAAGAATTGAGAGGCAATGACTAACAGCTCAAAAACCCGAACCTTCAGTAACATCTGCAACCGTTTTGACAACCTGTGTCAATTCAATAATTGAATTACGACTTCAGGGGTTGATCTATCTTGAGCGGGGGCTGCACCTGCCAAAAATCAAGCATGCCTTGAGAAAGGAGATATACATTTGGCTTTGACAGCTAAGTTTGCGCGTCATCTCCGCAATGCACGCATGCAGCAGCAGCGTTTTGTCTATTGCTACATTAAGGCCAGGAAGGTCAAATGCTCGATATGTAATACGCATACTCTACGCGTCAATGCTAGCCATGCGATATAACAACCCGTCGGAGCTAGATGTCATTTTGGTTGGGCGACTTAACTTCTTTTCTAAGTAAGCGCTCGATGCTTGGACGTTTGAGTTGCACTTTCCTGTCGTGCTGGTTATACGGCTCAATCGCTTGAAATTCGGCACGCGCCATATAAAGCCAAGCATCTTCGACTTCGAGCTGTTAGTAGCTACTTAGATATAGCTCTGCTGATTCCTCCCTCGTTTATTCTTTCCGTCTATACTATCGTCCTTTGATCGCTGCAAAAAAGCTCGCTACAGTACCTCTTCGAGGTAGCCGTGACTCAAATCTGGGAGTACTTGGCTTTGGAAGCACCCCGTTCGGGATTAGCAGGGCCGGCGGCGACGGCCGTCTTGAGGGCTATCATTGCCTATAACCTTGTATAGCACACGATCAGTAAAAATATCTGAGGTTAAGCAGTATTAAATGATAGATTTGGATGGTATATTGGTATTTGTTCATCCTCATCCAATCTCGACGGTCTGCGCCCTATCTGACGGATAACTTCAGATCTGCTGTCACCCTCATGAGAAGCAAAAACCTTCGAAAGTGGTAGCTCAACTACGTGTCAAATAAGAAAAAGGCCGTTACACTTTCATAACCCGCTCATGACAGGTCGAAAGCCTCTCCAAATCGTCGCTGTCGTTATAACTTCCCTCTTATAGATCAGCATGTCATCTTTCTTGTGATGATGTGTTCCGTCTCTTCTTTGGCGTCGTATTCGTACCTTCTTTTGGCCATCCTCTCGGATTTCCCAAAGACCTCGAACCAGTATACAGCCAAGCTCTCAGGGAGCTTCCACGCCCGATTCTCGTTGCGCAACCAAAGACGCACCAAGTGTCTCTTACTTCTGGGAGCGTACAGATGGCTACTCTCCTTATCATCGTCTGAGAATTCGTGCCTCGCGTGCAACACAGCCAAATTATTGAAAAGCTGGATGTCTCCTCGTTGCAGCTTCAATGAGAGGGCCTTTTTCTCGGCCACGAAATGCACCATGTCAAGAGCCTCTGCTTGGGCCTCGCTCATTGGCGGAATGCCTTGGGAGAGGGGAAAGTCTGCGGATCCCGTTAGTTTGCGGCGAGAGAAGCAAAAGAATGGCCCATTAAGATCGTTATTGAAGAGGACGGCCCGGGTGTCATACGTTGGCGGTGTGGTGCTCCTATAAAGAACACAAAGAGCGCCCGGTCAGCTGTGCTTACCTCATGTGGATATTCAAACGTTACTCACCTTTCAAAATTCCAGAATGGATCGGCTAGAGTGCGAACAACGTCCGGCCGGGTGCAGGCAATTTCGTTGTAAACTTCTCCGGATGATGCCAGAAGTGATTCGCCGCCCATAGAGGCGCTGTCTAGGGCGTACATAGCTACGATATCGCCATAGTCATTATGAAAGGGCTAATCCACGTCGGAAACTAGTCAGCGCGATATGATCATAAAGTTTTAACATGATGAATGGTAATTGACAACGCTCAGGGAATACACAAATTACCTGGGCTTTGGAGGTGTAGTGCGATTGGCGCTTTATAGCCTGCCCGTTCCTGGCTCCCATATCTTTAATATGTACTAATGGCTTCCGTTCAGCATATATCGACGCCCTTTCAAGCTGAGGCGACGGATTTTACCTAGCATGTTTCCGAATCGATCCTGACATCCTCTCTTCTCGGCAATATGAGAGGTCACGCCAAGGTATACGATTGCGTTTTCCCAAGCCGTATATCTGCTAGGATCCAAGCCGCGTAATACAACAAAACCTCGACCAGTGTGCAGGGTCCTTGAGATTTCCTCGAGTTTTACCCCAAGGTTTGGGAGTGGGAACGTGCTTTGAGAGACATGTTCCAGGCCACTATCGGGCCCTAGGACTAATAAAAGTCGGTCAAAAGAAAACGTCGCAGGTTGCACGACATCATACCTTTGAAGGATGATAACGCATTCTCAATTTCTGTAATATCGGACGTGTGGAGTGGAACTACATATTTCGACTCATCCTTGAAGTCTTGCCCAAGCCATACTCTGGCACCCTCTAGGCTCAATGGAAAGTCGAAAGGTAGAGTCGTGCTTCTCGCGGCTTCGTCATTTGGAGGTCGAGCAATCCTTGATAGATAGGCAGACCTAGAAGGTATCCAGCCCGTAATTGGTCCGTTGTCGTTGTCAGTGAGGGCGTTAGCGATGAGAAATTGGTCTTTCTCACCCCCTTTTGGTCGCTTGGATCGAATTACTTGGCCTTGGATTGCGATAGCGTTATAACGAGCACGGAGACCTTGTAGCTCCTGCGCCTCGTACGAAAAAAACTCTTGGATAGCAGCCATGGTCGTGATACTTGGCTATCCTGGGTAAAGATGCCTTAGAAGCTGTCATATAGGTTTTTCTTCCTAGCCTGAAGAAAACGGGAGTCGTGTGAGCACATTGTGTGTCGCAAGTTTCTTGAGGCTCTGTGATACCGACGCCGAAAGTGGGGAACCTGTGTGTGAAGGATGGTGGTGTCCAAAACAATCTGATTCGCTTGCCACCTGACCCCGCGAACTGTGGGATTGAGTATAATTGGGCTCCATTTGGGAGACGAATCGAGGAAAGACCGCATCGATATGGGTTGTAATTTGGGATTCGAATTTTGTGCTGCCACGTAGTATGGACCGCCGTGTATATGCTGACCGTGCAGTGTCCTTATATTTGGGCTTCAAGGCATTAAACTCTACAAAGTTTGCGTGCGCTGAGACTGACCTACCATTAGGGGTTGCTGGCGTAAGCACCACAGGCGAATGCTCTTCTGCTGATGGATATCTCTCTGTATGATTCGGTAGCGAAGGTAGGATCCTTTTCCAACTCTGCACTATCAACTATCGCTCCCCAACCTGTGTTGGCGATGCGAGCCGGGATGCCTTATAAATCTCACAGGACACCCAATTTCGAAGAGTTGGACCTAGGGTCAAGACAGCCTGACCATACACGGATTACTTCTACCATGAATGCTAGGAACCAGCATATCATGATGCCGCTTGCGAGTCTGTTTGGATAATTGATGTCTGTACAGAACCAGGGTCTTCAGTACTTCGCTGTCCTCATTTATTTCAAACCGAATACAACGCCTCAGTAGGTTGACATTGCAAACCCCAACCAAAAGAATAACTTATGCTCTCAAAAGATGTCTCTGACTGCAACCTGTCGGGGCTTTGGAACCTATGTCACAGGATCCAGCGTATTGGACACATTGCCTAAAAGAACTTGAATTCTCTTCAGCGTCTTATACCTTCCTCTCAACGGTTGATATAGATCTCTAGTATGAACTGTGCTGAAGGCTCTACCAAAAACCGTCGTGTATCCGTAAGAAACAATTTGGTCCTTACCACAAACACTTTGGCCCTTACTATAAAACCATGGCAACCAGTGTCAAAGTCAGGCAGGCTTCGTTCAAGACTTGAAAGCACGACATGCCACACAAGAAGAGTGCTTTCGAGGCAAAAACAATTAACGTAATTGGTGCGACACCAAATTTCATGAAGACCTCCTGCAAGCTCCCTCGCGCAGTAGCCCAGCCGAGATACGACGTGTGACGGAGAGACTCGAGAGGGATCGAGCGAGCTGCATGAAATTAAACTGCAAGCGTCAGAGAGTTTCCAGACTGCTTGACAGATGTTCTGCTCTGAAGACCTTATGCAGATCAGTTCACGTAAAATAGGTAGTATCACGGTATTGAATCTCGATTGAATACCCAATCGAGATGTGATTCGATAGACCATCACATGATAGGATACCTTAGGGTTGCTGAGTCATGCATCGCAAGGCCCCCCTTTTGTGTAACCATCTGAGCTTAACATTCGCAAGGCAGCCTATACCTTATGCGTCGTCATCATGTGTGTTGGATCAATTTCATCCCTCCTCACTTCCACATTTTTCGAATCATCTATCGAGACGCATATCGGAATGGCTTCTAGGTCGCAATTAGCCCCGTACCTCTGTGCGGCTATAGTCCTTGTGTTGAACCTTGCCTTCTACAGCATGATGACACCTCTGACTCGCGCGATCGAGCTCGCGGTGTGCTATGAGCATTACCTTGTCCATGACCCTAATGTTATTGAGCTTGGAGGCTACGTCGACGAAAAGCTCTGCAAAGTCGTTTCTATACAAGAGAGACTAGCGTGGATTCTTGCCTTGAATGGGATTTTGCACTTTTGTTGTGGTTAGCCCATCCATAGATTTGACTGGAAAGCTGTCTGACCGAGACTACATTTAGATCTTGTCGTTATAGTGCCATTGGGAGTTCTCGCAGATCGGATTGGCAGGAAACCGGTAATGCTTCTCAACTTCTTAGGTCAAATCGTCAGCTGGGCCTGGATTATCGTTGTTTGTAAGTATATCCAAGAAGTTATCGAAGAGCTCTAGAGGTTTAATTAACACTAGGCTATTTGAGAGAAACGATGAATACGAAGCTTGTTCTCCTTGGCCCTGCTTTTACTCTCTTTGGTGGAGCTACTCATCTCACCACTGCCCTCGTATATTCCGAAGCAGCTTCTTACACCCAACCTGATGAAAGGTAAAGAACTTCCACTGTATATCCATTGTAAAGGCTCAATTTTGACACAGGACTGCTATTTTCTCAGCAATGGAAGCGATCATCCAGATCAGCCAGCTTGTAGGTCCTGTCATCGGTTCTTTACTCCTGCAGATAGGGGTATTCACTCCGTTCCCGATTTCACTTTCACTGGCCTTGCTATCTGTGCCTCTAGCACTTATACTCCCTAGTGGCGCGGTACAGAGCGTGCAGGATTCATCTTTGTCAAATGATCCGCAGGAAAGGCTGCCTCTTCTGAATCCTTCATATCCCGACACACCGAGTACACCCCCCCATGAGGTAGAACTGACTACTAGATTGGGAATCGCCTGGAAAGATGTTCGCGACTTTGGATTAATATTCAAAACTAACCAAGTAGCCCGTTATGCATCCTTTGCGTTCCTGATTGTGACACTCGGAAAGCAGTCCCTGCATATCCTTCTTCAATACGTCTCGAAACGCTTTCATGTTTCAATCGCAGCAGTGGGTTTATTGAAACCACCCGTATCAAGCACCCTCCGATTATCTAACTACTATAGGCTGGTTATCTCTTTTCAATCAAAGCTGTTGTGGTACTTATCATCTTCGGCCTCATACTTCCCTTTGCAAAGCGTATCAAGCGTGTGCCGGTGCACGTCACCAATATTCGCCTTGCTAAGACGAGCATTATTGCCTTGATGTGCGGCAGCTTACTCATGGGGCTATCGTGGAATATATGGGCTCTCATCCCAAGCGAGTGACCACAGAAATTCTCAAAGAGCGCAGAAGTACTCTGAGATCTCAGGCTAACGGTGCAAAAGGCCTGATGATCTATGCTTCGGGATTCGGCTTCAGTACCCTTGTTAGAGCGCTCGTTACAGCTACGGTGGCGGACGATAATGTAGCTCGACTGTATAGCGGACTCGCGATTGCCGAGACTCTTGGTTCGTTGAGTGGAGCCACATTCGTGACGGCAGCATTTACTTCCAGTCTAAGCCTAGGAGGGATTGCAGCGGGAACTCCATTCTATGTGTGTGCGGTAAGCTTTAAACTGCTCGTTACAGGCTTTTCGCGTACCAAGTCTTGGATTATGCTGCATCTATATTGACATCAATAAGCTAACAATTAGCTTTAATTTAGTCCTTCTACGCCATCACTGCAGCTCTGACGTGGATTACATCCTTTGAAATTTCGACAAAAATTCCAGTTGTTTGATGGAATGATAGTTGTCCTCGAACGGCCACAGTTTTTCACTGTATTCATTGATTCCGTTGGTCTTTCCTCGAATCCGAACTCGATAATTTGCCATTTTCAATGATCCTTATGTCCAACCCGATGATGCCATTCCAGAGACATCAATCTCCAGAAAAACCACCAATCGGCTTCGAAATGCAACAAACAATAGTCCATCTTTGCATGGAGCGTAGTTACCAACTGTCTATCAAGAAAACCTAATACTCTTGCCATTGCGTTGCGGGCAACCTTATATCTCACCTCCAAACATCCACCTAGACAATCGGTCTTGGTGGGTTCTCGAAAGAGGTATGATCAGTCACTCAGGGGTTCAAATGCTAAGGATAAACGACAGGGAGAGATGGAGACTGGAAGGTATTGGACGAATGAGGGGGTCAATCTGCACATAAATTGCGGCTTGTTTTAATCCCCCCTTGGCTACGAATAGCGATAGTACCCGAGCAGCATTCAAATACCCCTGCTGGAAAATAACTACTTCTCACTCGGGTCAGAACACCTCAACCGAGGACATATCCTTTGAAACCCAACATCGTCCAACTTTCGAGGGAAGCTCTCAAGACTATTAGACTTGAGCAGAAGAAATATCAATACATAAGAGCGTTGAGTCACGTGGGACTGAATGGATACGCTAGACACTCCCCCTCTTCCTCCGTTCGTATCCCCCCTTGGGGGAAGCCAACGAGATTCAAAACGAGGGAAAGGAGAAATGGAAAAGAGCTATCACCACCAATAACCACACCATACACGCCTTCGACACCACCAAGCCTACCACTTACAAAGACAAAAACTCTCCCTTCCGCCAACCACCCCAGAAACCCCTTTTTAGAACCTGATCCTTCACAGTCCCAGCTACCTGCCCCAACCATAGCCTTCAGCCAATATGTTTTACTACCTTCGCTACCTTGTCTCTTACAGCTTTCAGCATGACCTGTGGCTCCATCGACGCGGTATGTGCAGTACCAATACCAGCACACGCAGCAAAGCGCCGCAAGCTCGTCTTCGCAAGCAAAGCAACCCTTCTACGAACATCCCGCCCCAGCTGCACAAAGTATGCAATCGGGATGTCTTCGCCATGCCAATGCTATGCGTGCTGGGATAGGTGGGGCGTGGTGGGGTGCGGGAAGAGTAGGAGAATGGTGGTGGCGGAGGGAGCGGAACAGGTGGGATGCATGATTCGGGATGGTGATGGTGGGCGGTGGATGGGATTGTGGTGTTTGTGTGCGCTGTAATCTGTGTGACTTACTGTATATATAATATAAGTAGGCTAGTAAATAACCCCCACCCCCCCCCTTGTTTATCTCCCACCCAACCACTATAACCCCTACTCGTCATACTCATTCCCTCCTCCCCTAACCTCCATACCTCCCCCCCCGGCATCCCCCTCGTGAACAACCCCCCCACCCAAATATGCCCCCAACAACCCCACCCCACCCCACCCCACCCCACCCCACCCCACCCCTCCCCCGGACCTTCCCTCCACACACCCTCCACCCACACACCCATCCCCCATACCTCACCATCCAACCCCAAACACCCACACCCCAATCCCACCCCCTTCCCACCGCTCACAGCCCCTCTCCCCCCACAGCCCCTCTCCCCCCCATTCCTCCAGCCCATCCCCCCTTTCTCCCCTTCCCACCGCTCATAGCCCCTCCCCCCACATCTCTTCCAGGAACTCCATTTTAACATACTTATCTTACTGAACTTGGGGAAAATAGGTTAGGTTGGTTTAGCAGCGGGGAGGGAGAGAGAGAGAGAGAGAGAGTAGCTACTGGAGCTGAATGATTGGGGTTGGTGATGGGGGTTGGTGATGGGGGTTGTGTTGGGTTGGGTTGAGGGGATGTGACGGCGTTGGAGGGACGGGTGGTTATTGGGCTGGTGAGATACATAGCCAAGAGGTTCGAAGGGATTTGAAGAAGGGGGGAGTCAGATGAGCCCAGCGAAGGAAACCCAAACCCAACCCAACCCAACCCAACCCCCTCGTATGTACTGTACATAAACAGCCCCTTCCGGAAACACGACCCGGATAGGGTTTTCTCAACTCTGAGGGATCTCTACAAACCACCAACTTTACCGTTTACTGCAGCGACGGACAATCGGAGTTCATAGTTTGCTTATGATACAGCATTCGTAGCGACAGTTGCTCTTCAAAGGCAACAAACCACTTCGGTATCGGATATTAGTACGACTAGCTCTAATTATGATTAGCGAATACAAGTCCCAAAGCCCTGCTCTGCCATGCTATGCAACCCAATGCAACCCCCCACCTGCGCCTAGCGCACCATCCACCATTAAACCCGCTATCAAGCGCCAAGAACAACCGTTCAAATTATCCCATCATCGTTACCCTCGTAAATCATCTCCCTCACTAGCCCCCCACATTACCCCCGACAAGTGAAAAGATTAACGTGCATATTTCCCAACGCCGCACACGCCAGCATCATGCGGTGGGGATGGAACGCCATGGCCGCAATGGGCGTGGAGCGGCTGTTGTGCAGGAAGCTGGAGTAGGGCTCGACGCTGTTGAGGAAGGCGCCGTTGACGTTGAAGAGATTGACGTTGTGGCGTTCGGAGCCGCTGTCGGGGGCAAAGGGGATTAGTGTGATGGTAGTTTGGGGGGTAGATGGAAGGGGGGGAGGGGGACATACGTAGCGAATACTGGTGCATGCTCGTGCACGCTTAATGTTCGTAAGGTGTCTTTTGTCGCCCGAATCGTATGCAACGGCTTATCCTTTCGAATATCCCATAGCTTGACCTCCCCGTTTCTGCTGCCACTGATAAGCTCCCTCAAGCCTCCTCTCTGCATATGCACGTTCGTGATCCACTGTTTATGCTCACGCCAGACTTTGACCATTGCCAGTGCGGGCTTCAGACGCTGATCAAAGACTCGGATCGCGCCGTCGCCGTAGCCGCCGACGAAGACGTTGCCGGCGACTTGATCGGAGGTGAGGGATGTGATGCAGGAGCCTGAGCGGGCAGGAATATCCTTGTATCCGTTAATATGGTACAGGAAAGTAGATGAGGAACTTACATTGGTGCAGATCTCGGTGGCTGCGTTCCAGACTCGGATTACTTTGACATCGCCGGCTACGAGCAGCTTCCCTTGGCCTTGCTGCCAGTCTAAGACAAGGCCGGCATTTTTGTTGCTCGGGACTAGGTCAGTCAAGGCTCGAAAGGCGGACACCAATTCTATTTCCTTTTCTGATTCGTAATTTCGAAACACCTTAATTACGCCATCGGAGGAGCCTGTCATCAGTAGAGCTTGGTCGTCTTCGTTGATGAATCTTGCTTCGTTGATCCTGGACCCCTTGGGGTTGCCATTTGAAAAGCGATTTAGTCGAGCACTCTGCTGCCAATTCCATATACTATTTAATGTGAGCGATGCAGTCTATAAATATCATGCTGTACATACCATATGCTGTCACGGTCATCGGCAATTGCAAGATGCTCTTCGAATTGATGAAAGCACATCTTCATTGGCTGACTTCCATTGTTGAAGAACCCAGTAGCAGTTTCCCATCGGCTGGTACCTGCCATGGCCTTCAATGGCTGGGTCTGATTCAAAACCTTCTCGTTGCGGACTCTCCTCCATAACCGTGCGTTGTAGTCATCGCTGCCTGGTTCATCAGGCTCGTTGGGCTTCATTTGCGGCTCACGAAAGTACTAGGATAGGTAAGCCATTTGTACCGCTATCTGACATGGGTAAACTACCTCAATAGACCAGTCAAAAAATCCGCTCTTGAGCGGTATTGACGGAGGTTGATGCTTATCACGGGCTTTGAACCCTCGCGGTAGCGGGGTTTTAGAGTGCTGGTAGGGTATTGATGTTTGGGTTTGATCATTCTCATCTGGTGGGCGACTCCATTCTGCGGGCACGCGAGTACGAAGTGAAGGAGGTCCTCGTTGATTGTGTTGGGTTATGGTGGTTAAGCCACGATTGCCCGATTGAGACTGGAGGTCTAACGAAGATGGACCGCCCAGCGCAAGATGTTTTAATGCAGCGGCCATGCTTGCAGTCCTTCTTATGCTACTAAATATATAGCCCTCGTTTTTCTGGGACGCTACAGGTGATGGCGAAGCGGAAGACTGGGCTGGCTTGGCTGCAGGCGTCATTGATGGCTGACTAGAAAGAGTTGTTGGCCGCCGTGATAATCGCATAATGTCATCGATCAAGGGCTGAGCCCGAGAACCAAGAGGTGACTCTAGTAGAGTTTCGTGGATGTAGTCGATAACGATGCTGGCATCTTGAGCCACTTCCGGGTGGGCATCAATGGACATTACCAAGAGGTGCATCCATATTGAGCCTTGAACACTGTTCTGAGATACCTTGTCTTGTAGAGTGCTCTCTGAACTCTCGTATAGGGATCGGCGGTTCCGTTGACTGTGCTCAGAACCAGGGTGTAGAAGCATATCTCGCTCTTCGATCAATTGCTCGAAAGCGGTTACTAAGAACTTGTTCTGGTATCTCTTGACAAAGGTGGAAAAGAATACAAGCAGTTCTCTTCGTACCATACTATTACCATCGGTAGTCATGATCAGTATAGTCGAGGCAATAGACTCTTCTGTCTGCGCGACTTGTTCAGTAAGATCTGGTATTCCAAGAAAATTCGTCAAGGCGTGCACGGCTGCCGCTCTGACTTCCGGAACCGGATCCAGAGCCATCTCGCATAGTCTCTGATGTGCAAGACAACGTATCCCAGCCCACTTCGCCTCCGGAAAGTCTTGCCAGAGCATGCTGATGCAAAGGCAAGACCACTGGCGCAAGAGAGGATTCTCGTCGTCACGAAGATGACCAAGGCAGATATCAATCAACTCAGGGGATAGGCAGACATTCTGACCTTGACGGAAGTTTCTACAGAACATGGCTACTATGAAAGCAGACATAGCGCGGTGCTCGCTGGCATTCCCGACAGGTAGGCTAGCTTGTGGATTGAGTATAGTGAGGAAGTACTGATAGCCGTTGTCCTTTATTAAATCCACCTGGCAAGCACCGTCCACTGCAAGTATGCGTGCCCAGATGAAGATCATGACCGGCTTGAGCTCGTAAGCTGCCGATTGAAGTAGTTTGAGGACATATGCAAAGATACCGATGGTAAGCGCGAGATTAACAGCCCAAGGACCAAGATCGAGGAATCGGCTAAGTAAAATCAAAGCTCGCAGTCGATGGACCTGACTAAGAAGCACCTGTAAGACAATGGGTAGTTGACTTGGAGCTTCTTGCTGTGGGGCACCTTGAGCAAGGTAGACCTCAAAAGCTGTCAATTGCTCAGTGAAGAAATTCGAGTGCCGATACTCATATAGCTGGCCTCCATCTTCGCTCTCAAGCATAGCCGGAAGCTGCGCTAGAACCATTTCAAGCGCCAAGTCCCAAGCTTGCCACAAGGGATGACTGTGTGTCTCCGGCAACTGAGGTATGGACATTGGGTGACATCCATTCGATCTCATGATTCTCTCGCTCAATAAAAAATTACGAAAAAGAGCGGCAACCATCAGATCCTGTCGGAACAGCTTTTTGAAGGTAGCTCGTGGCAAGAGGTTCCAAGCTATGGTATCGGTGATGGCCGTAAATATCCAATTAAGTTCCCCAAGCGGACTTCTACGCTCCTGGAGACGTCCAGGTACTCTGCCCAAATCCTTGACCGTCAAGTTGGTGGGCAGCGGATTTTCAAGAACAAAAAATCGTAGAGAGATTTCTATCGGCGTTGTGAGACAGCATGTGAAGAGATCTGCCGGTAAATCTGGATTTGTAGGCAGTGATTCTGATCTTCCACAGGCAGCTAGCAGGATGTTATCACTGTACATTTGTAGCTGAGCTGCAGGGTCTGCCTGCCTCGCTTCGGCATTTTCGGCCTCGTGCTTTTCCACAAAACGGTCGAAATTGTTGATGATATTGCCCGCATGCGAGCAATCAAAGACGTAGAGGCTAGGTGCTCCAAGCCATCCTTGTAGATCGTACAAAGACACTGGTATGTACTGAGTGTAATTTCTGTTAAAAACCCAGATCTCTCCAGATTGTGTCGGCAGAGGAACCCCGTGCCCATTGTAGTGAAACAAGATCCGCTCATCCTTGGCATTACGACGCAGAGAGGTACAAAACCTCCTCGTCTCGTCCACAGAAGGGTCCAAGTACTGCTTATATCTAACACGAATGCTCAAAGTTTCGTATTGGTCTTGCAGCTTCTTCCCGATTAGCTCCATCGTCTTGGAGTTTGCTGCCGTTGAGGAAGTAGGGTCTGTCCAGCATTCTAACTTTGCCGTCGGGTTGGTCTTTACGACATCTGGCGGATCCACACCGATATTGAGACATATTGCCAAGGCTGCAGATACCGTTTTTAGCCGGTCTCGCATACGCCATTCTTGAGACGGATGACTGTGGTCTTCGTCCTTGGGCTTGCCGCCGGTCTCATGACGCTTATCCGTGTAATACATATAAAATGCCTGAGTAATAGGTCAGTCGCTTGAAATCAAAACTCACATATAGAAGGTAGAGCCCCGATACGTACCGAACTCAGTAGCCCAAGGTATTCACTAGAGTTGTATTGGTCTTCCCAGCCATGTCGCAGTTCCCAATTCTCCTCGGCAATACCAGACCGCGTTGATGGGGACGGCCTTCTTGGGCCATAGTCGGTGTTTGCTCTCAGTAGCTGTCTGTGTGGTCTTTGCGCTAAAGCTTCCTGACTGCCGACAGGAGCACGTGCTGGTTCTGCCCTGGTCGGGCTTGTCGAACCCGGGGAATCAGCTGGAGTCAAGGTGTAGGCTCCATCATTCCCGTTGGAATACGCTGGATGGTCTCTGCTTATGTGCGCATCGATGAGCTGTTTCGGGATAATGTGTGGTAGGTGAGGGATTTCATATTGGGGCTGGTCCTGATAGTCAGAGCCGTGCTGGAACGACCCTGATTGAGGAGATGCGACGGCAGTCATACCGCATGGCCTGGGAGGATCTTCGGTCTTGGTTAAATGCATTACACCTTGTACTGCGTTGTGGATGCTCACTGTGCTCAGCCTTGTTTACAAGTGCAGGGACCGACGATTTGCCCGAAGTTTATCCGGCAACTGTGTTACCAGAAATGCTCATACAACATGTTCAGTGCCAGATGAGGACCCGAGTTGATCAAGATGCTGAGGTTGACCACTGACGGAACAGAAGAATGCTCAAGGACAGTACAGTAGCAGTGGTGGGGCCTTGAACGCACTCAGTTTCATCAGATAATAGAGGGACGGATGAGCTGGGGAAGCTCGAGTCTCACGATCCAATCACGTATCAGAGACCCAATCTCGCCAAGTTTGACCCCTGCTGTCGATCATGCCGCTAGAACAATGCCATGCTTCCATTCTTCTTCCACGCCTTCACGTTCCTAGTACAGTAGTAGACAGACTGTATAGACTGTCGTGAGGAGACAAGTACAGAAGGGGTCGTCCTTGCGCCGACGTCTAGCATTGGACAGATTGGAACTTGGCACTCCGCACGTAGAATATATATGTTGCTATGGAAGCCGAAAAACGAATCAGGCACATAACATAACCGGAGCTCAGCACGGTCGACCGAGACCGGATTTCCAACCTGGTTCTTTCCGCCAGCAATCTCGAATCATACGTGATCAGGACTGCCGTCCTGAACAACAGCAACCGCTAATCCCCACAGCATTTTGGTTGTATCACCAGCCATTGTGGAATTTCGATAATGACATTCAGGTTGGCATGTCACGGTGGGATTGACACTTCGTAAGAGAAAGCGTTGTTGTCAAGAGCCACTGGTTCACAGCAAAGACAGTGCAGCCAGTAGCATGCTGGGTCGACTATGGATGGAAGCACTGGGGGTGAATGAGTTGTCGCCCACGTATGAGCAGAATTTCTGATAAACAAACACTGGAAGAAGGTACGGGGCCAGCTGGACACAGGATCAATGCAAACAGATTGCAGGAATACGCCGCCGTCGCCGTACAATAGGTAGCCATGAACGATCCGCATGTACTATGGAGTAGCAGCTGCTCCGTAGAGGCAAGCAGCCGTCTCCTTAGGATTATCTTGGGGGGTGAAACCTATGTAATCACACCAATCATCTCACTCATTTCATACGAAGCCTGGAGATGACATGTGTAGAGAGAGGTGCTTTTGTCTTGAAGTAAGAGTTAGAGAAATGGAGAGATGGAGAGATGGAGAGATGTTCGTCTGGGTGCTTGTAAGCACATAGTAAGATGTACTCCGTAGAGTAAAGTAGTTTACAGTACTCGTCAGACTGCTCACTCCTGACCAATAAGAAGCGGGTTTCCCCTTGAACAGACTTGAAACCAGATAATGCGATTACGCGATACCGCATGTGGTTCAAGTCAGGTCGCTGAAAGTTGGTCCTCGCTGGAAAAACTAGAGACAGAACGGCGAGTCCATTTCATCACCACTATATGCGGATGTCCAAGAGAGGACTTTGTCTTCTATAGAAGTGACAATTGGAAGTATTTGATGAACCGTGGCTGAGGAGCTAGAATAAGCCTGTCAAGAAGCTTAAGTTCGTCCGGTTTTCAGTGCAGCCGGAAATAAATTCACCCCCTCAAATCCCATTCCACCGTCCCCCATCAAACCGCAACATTCGCTGCGCACGCCGCACAAGCGCATCGATTGTCGCATCGCTCTCTTCTGGTATTCTAGACCTCATCAATCAGTATCTCGACAAGGCCCATGATCTGGGTTTAGTCTGGCCTCGGTAGTTGCGTCTGAAGCTCGATGTAGGGAAGAAATACCGACAGCCTACTTGACTCCCTACGAATGAGAATCATTCCGCGCGCCGTCCCCCAATACCTCTACGGATGACCGGTTTCTCAGCCTCAAATTCACTACTTGTTGCGCGGGCGGGTCGCATTTGTACTTTGGGACCTTAGCAAGGCTGGTAGCTAGCTGCAATATCTGAGCCAAAGCGATATCATAATGTCTTTTCTCTTTGGTAAGAAGAAAGAGACGAAGACTGTCGGCGGTGCGCCAAGCTCAAGAGATGGACCTCCAGCGGGAGGGGCAAGCTCTGCTATACCGACTACCAATGGTATGAAGGGCAGGGACAGAGGTCCTAGTACTACTCAGTCTCCAACGCCTGGAAGTAGTATTGACAATTCCGTCAACTCGGTGGGAAGAGCCCATACCCCAAGCCCCGAACATGGACCGGATCAGCGTGGGGGGCCAGGACAGGAACTGCAGGTATGTCATCCTCCCAACGTGCAGCTCACCAAGAGCTACTCTGAATCTCCTCCTCGCGAGCCCTAACTTGCTAGAAAATTTCACTGTGGCGTTTCTATTGATAGCTTTACTAAATGATGGCGGTCGAGTAGTACGGTCCTCGACCTGGCCTCAACGGTCCTTCTCCGCCAAGTGCCGCCCCTACAAACCTATATCCATGGTCGCAGCGACGACTAACATTCACGTCGTCCCAACCCAACCCATTCCCACGATACGGCGCAGCGGTCAATGCTGTATCATCCAAGGAAGGTGATGTCTATTTGATGGGTGGGCTGGTCAATGGTCAAACAGTTAAAGGGGACTTATGGATGATTGAAGCTGGAGGGACGAACTTGGCATGTTATCCCGTCGGAACTACATTTGAAGGGCCTGGACCTCGTGTCGGCCATGCGAGCTTGCTCGTCGGTAATGCTTTCATTGTTTTTGGCGGAGACACCAAGATGGACGAAGGTGACAAGCTTGACGATACCCTATACCTCTTGAATACCTGTGAGTCAATCCGGCAAGCTGTTGAATCGAATGATGCTGATGATGGTAGCGACTCGGCATTGGTCAAGGTCGATGCCTCCAGGACCGCGACCGGCTGGTCGATATGGCCACACTCTTAATATTCTGGGCTCGAAGATCTATGTTTTCGGGGGACAGGTAGAAGGCTACTTCTTTAACGATTTGATAGCGTTCGACTTGAACGCTCTGCAGAACACGAACAGTAAATGGGAAATGCTTATACAAAACAGTAATGACGGGGGCCCACCAGAAGGATCAATTCCACCGGCAAGGACAAACCATACTATTGTCAGCTGGAATGACAAGCTTTATTTGTATGATAACGAGATTCTCACGCTTGTCCACTTATTCTAACTTGTTTCTAGATTTGGAGGTACTAATGGGACCCAATGGTTCAATGACGTCTGGTCTTATGACCCACGAACGGTTGCCTGGACCCAGTTAGATTGTATAGGATATATACCTGCTCCACGAGAGGGACATTCAGCGGCCTTGGTGAACGATGTTATGTATATCTTTGGCGGTCGCACCGAAGAAGGTACAGACTTAGGAGATCTTGCGGCTTTCAGGATAACCTCGAGGCGCTGGTACACGTTTCAGAATATGGGGCCTTCACCATCGCCCCGATCCGGTCATAGTATGACTGCATATGGGAAACAGATTGTCGTCCTTGCTGGTGAACCCAGCTCTGCTCCCCGAGATCCTAACGAGTTGAGCTTAGTCTACGTCCTAGACACGGGCAAAATTCGGTATCCGAATGATCAGCAAATTCAACAGACTCCGTCAGGCGAACGAGTACCCGGAAATCGTAGACCGAGTGGCGAGCGAAGCGCGGTTCCCCAATCCAGGGGACCAATACTTCGAGATGGGGCAGTTGGTGCTGCCGAAGGTGGACCAAGAAGGATGTTTAGCGGGTCTCGTGAAAGTATGGCGGGTAATGCTGGTGGACCTGGGCCCATGTCTGGAGGTCGTGGCCAAGACCCAAGCATGGGCGACGGGCCTCCTCCACCTGGTGGAAGTTCTAGACTTCCACGAGCGTCAATGGCACAAGCACCTTCAGGACCGCCACCACAGCAACAAGCACCTCCGCCTAGGATAAATGGAGTTATCCCACCAATGAGCGGCACAAGGAGTAAAACGCCTACCAAAGATGGTCGCATTCTCGAGAGCCGCAGTGAAAGCCGGGGTGATGGCAGAGGCGAGGGCAGAGGTTTCGTTCCCTATGCTGATATTGGACCAGGGTCTTCGATTCCACGGGAAAACATCTCATCAATATCACGAGGAAGTCCTGGTCAGAATCTAAATGCTCGATCACCAAGTCCAATCCTACATGGACGACAAATGCCTGAACCAACGCAACTGCAACCAAGGTCAGGGAACGCAGCCGCAAATTTCGAAGAGCCGCAAACGACGACGAACGGAGGCGCCGCTCGATCACCATCCAGGCAAGCGCAGCAAGACTTCTCAGATGGTATTGACGAATTTCCGGCACCCCAATCACAGCAACATAGACCATTCATTAATCAGTACGATGGGGCAGACGATGCAAATGATCACGTAAAGAGGAGTGAATCCCCTGTGCAAGTGAATCCGTCCAAAGAAACCACACATCAGCTAGAAGATCTTACAACCCAAAATGAAATTATCCTCGAAGAGCTTGAAGCATCGAGAAGTCGCAACGCTTGGTATGCCTCTGAACTTGCCTTGGCTCGAAAGGCAGGGTACCAGCAGAGCACGTCGAAAAGCACACTCGACGAAGGAGCTATCCAATCTTTCGGTGACGATGAGAAACCCTTGGTCGAGGCTTTGATTGCGATGCGTTTGCAAATTTCCGAAGTCCAAGCGTCAGTCGATTCGCGCGTTGATGCGGCGGCGCAGCAGGTAGCCGAAGTGGAGCACCAGAGAGACGCAGCTATCAACGAAGCTGTCTACGCGAAGGCCAAGCTCGCAGCCCACAGCGGTAGCATTTCAGACACTCCACAGTCCGAGAATATGTCGAGGGGTATTGGTGGCGACGACCGCTCGAACGACATGGGCAGAAAGCTTGCCGCTGCACTCATGGCTCAGAAAGACTTACGTTCTACGATCGAAAGTATGACCGCCGAGGTTCAAGCGGAGCGACGTGCAAGAGTCCTTGCGGAAGGCACTGCAGAAGCCGCGCAAAGACGTGTTGCCCAACTTGACGAGTCACATAATCCTGGAGAGCTAGAAAGTCTACGAACGGAGTTGCACCAAACCGGCATGACTGCTCGAGACGAAGCAACGCAAAAGGCCGAAGCCCACTCTAAAGCTCAGCTTCTCGAGGTCGAAAGGGATGACCTGACACGCCGACTTGATGAAGCTTTAGAATTCAAAAAGGAACATGAAAGAGCGCTTGCGTCGCTTGGCGAGGCTGTGACCGCTTCCGAAGACAAGTCTACACTCTTGGAGACGAGATTGGAGGAGGAGAGAGAGCAACGCGAGAATGTGGATCGGAAGCTCTTGCAACTTCGGGCCGAGCACGAGGAGCGAACTGCAGAGCTTGACCTCACTACACGCAAGCTTCGAGACGCCGAGGACTTGGCAGAGAAACACGCTAGCGAAGCCCAAAAACATCGTGAAGTCAACCTGTCCGATCTTGATAAACTGAGAACTAGGAGTCTTGATTCTAGCACCGATTCAGCGTCCGATGAGCGGGTATCAGTCTTGAAGCAGGAAATTGAGAAAGCCCATGTCCTGGTTAAGAAACACCAAGCAGACGCTGATACGGCAGCTGAGAAGCTCCGATCAGCGGAGGAGCGTATCGCAGGTTTAGAGGCGTACCAAGAGCAATCGAGCCGGGAGAGTCTGACAACTCGTAAGCAGTTGCAAGATACTGTACGTGAGTCGCAAGCGCTGCACGCCAAGCACAGCACGATACTACAGCAACTCGAAAGCCATCAGCGGGACAACAGTGCGCTGACAGTGCAGCATAATGCATTAAAAGAACTTTTGGATGAACGAGGTATCTCAGACCATGGGAGGTCAAGGAACGTCGACAGCCCAGGATCTCGCATCGATACCCCAGAACAGAATCGTCTGCGAGAACTCGAGCAAGAGCTGGAAGCCAGCCAACAAGCTCATCAAGAGACAAAGTCTGCATTTGAGACGAGAGAGCAGGACGCGGATAGGATATATCGGGAGAAGCTTGAACAGCTTGAGCAAGACTATCAATCGGCAGTGCACTACGTGAAAGGCACGGAAAAGATGCTCAAGCGGATGAAAGACGAGCTTACCAAGTACAAGACCCAAAACGCACGATTGCAAGGCGAAGTCGAAGCAGCTCACCGTACTCAATCCGAGCGTACGATCGAGCCTGAGGCAGCCGCAGAGTGGGAACAAGAACGCCAAGCTCTCCGCAAAGAAATCGGCGAAATGCAACAAAGCGTCAAAGAGTCCGTCTCCCAACTTGAGCGCCAAATGGAAGAGGTCCAGCAAGAACTCTACTCCGCCCAGGAAGAACGCGACCACTACCGACAAACGAACGAGCAAACATTACAACAGCTCGAGCAAACCACCCATCAAGCCCGCGGTGAGCTCGACCAGCTCAAATCCGAAAACGCTATGCTCGAAACCCGCGCGCTTGACGCCGAGCACAAAGTCACGCTCTTGCTCGATCAAGTCGGCACTTCCGTAGGTAACTATCGTCGCCAATCCCAGCAGATGCACACAAACGGCCACACCCGCACCCTAAGCTCCAGCTCTAACACCCTTGTTCCCCGAGGAGGCCATTCACACTCCGCCTCCCTCTCCACAATCAACGACTCCGCCGCCTCCGACACCCTACCTCCAGACAGCCGCAACTCCATTGCCCTTGATAGCCTCGCCTCAGAGCTTGAAACCCTGCGCACACACTGGGAAGGCACACACCGCAACTACCGCCTCAGCAACCAGTTCGATTTTGAGCGCACGCCCACAAGTCCGCCGATTGCCGGGGAGGGCACCATGTCCGACAGCCTTGCAAACTGGAGAAAGAAACTGGATAAAGAAGAGAAGGAGAAAAGGGCGAAGAGTATGAGTCCCGAGGAAGGAGAGGATGCCGGCAGGGGGAGTAGTCCTGTGATTGGAGGCGTTCTCGGCGCCCCTGCATCATCCAATTCTCGGCAAGCGGGCCACGTACGAGAAGGTAGCAGGGCGTTGCCGGGGAGCTTGGTGGGTGATGAGTATGAGGAAGAAGGAGAGGTCAGGGATGATAGGAGCTATGTTATATGATTGACCGAATGAAAGTGGGGCGATGGACAGGTACATAGAGAAGCCAGGATACGAGGTTGCTTTGGGCTTGCGTGGATTTTATCTTGTCTTCAACCCAATGCTGGCGTTGGAATAAGGGGTTTTTGGAAGCACGGTTTTTGTTTGATATATCGATGCAAGGTTTTTGAGACGCGGGAACATGGATGCTGGATCAGGCACTTGGCGGTTGTATAATTTTCTATTGGAGGAGTGAGACTCGCATGGTGGCGAAGTGTAATCCTAAATTCTAAGAACAACTGGAAGAATGGATTGGGTCTGTTGTTTGTAGCAGATACCATCAGTTTCGTTTCCTCGACCAACGTCATCTCGTTTGCTTGAGCACCAGAGTCATCCGTACCTACATAAGGTACCTATCTGACTTATCGAGATCTAAGGTACATATGTACTCGTACCCAACCCAACCCCCCACGCCCATCCACCCTATCCCACCTGCGTGACCTTCCACCGAAAGATCAAGTCATTATGTACCTTACCTTATTAAATCCAGAGGGCGCTTGCGCTTAACCAGATTGCTCCAACTCGAAACAAGCAACGCTTCGATGCTCTGGTATCTCTGTACTGTATTTCCCTACTTTATATTCGATGCACAATGCAGAACTCCCTCAATAAGAGCTTGTTGTTGGTATATTCTTCGCCTTTTTTCGCTTCCGTCATGTACGTCGTGATGGACCGAAAGCGGTCCGTGACTTGGTGGTGAACTGGTGATGTTTGCTTTTCATGAGGCATTTTTTCTTACAAGCGCCCGTGAAAAGGGTTTTCTCCTCCAATCAAAGACTGGGCAATTACAACACCTACCTTACTTGCTTAAGTACCTAAAGGTAACCCACCTGTTCTAGGCGAAGTCACTAGAGTATGTACTTCACTTAAAAACCTACCTGCATGTGCAAATTTCCCATTCCTATTTTCCATTTCCCACAACACTCAAGAAAGTATTTCAACATCTTTTTACCTTTGTGTACGGAAGTACATCAACTACCTTGATTTCCTGCACGCGATTCTCTTGCAAGCTTACGCAAATCGTTCGACAGGCATTCACGAAGCTCATTCTTATATCTTTTTGACTGCGAGCGCTCTCGTAGTCAACCACAATTCTGGCGACTGACAAGACTTACATCCGAGCGGCGCAATTCAGCGCCCGTGTTGGCGAACTACGCCAACCGACACGACCTCCATAACTTGGCCGACAAGCGCACACACACATACATAAATCCGGACTAGAATGATATAGACTTTAGAGCATAGATCAGAGAAACTTGGATATGAAGGATGATAGGTGAGATGCACCCGACAGCGCGGGTGAAAGAACCTGCTGACATGGGAATAGTTGTAGTGGGCTGAGAGACTGGAGGCATCACCCCGGTCCGTAGCTTGTTGATAGTATTCGTGAGACGAGTACATGAGAAGAGTAAAACATAGAAACAATGTCGGTATTTGGATTCTCAAAGCGGGTGCAGCTGAAATCCTGGAGGGGCCTTGTTGGCCCGAATGGGAGTGCTAGTCGTGATATGGAATTAGACCAGGGTACGTCAAAAGCCTACCGTACATACACGATCCATGTTAACTCCCTGCAGTTTCGAGTATGGAACCTAGGTGGCAAAAGAGCAAATGGGCCCAGAATGCCAAATGCGAAGACATCCTTGAAGGATATGCTTCCAAGTCTACAGAGGAGGCGATGGACTGCTTGTCCTCAAGCGTCAATGGCTTGTCCGGGGATGAAGCGGCTTGCAGACTCCTGAGCTGTGGGTCTAACGTCCTTTCGAGCAAAAAGCCGCCCACGTGGTGGCAACTTCTTCTTTCGGTTTTGCCCAACCCATTCAACATTTTGTTGACAATCCTTGCCATTATCAGTGCGGCGACGCCTCCTCCAAACTGGGTAAGATTTCGAAGTATTGCCCTAGTGACCTAAGGCTAATGAAAACAGTCGACTTTCGCCATTCTGGTTATCATGATCGTAATTTCGTGTACTGTACGGTTCTGGCAAGAGTACCGTGGCAATGTCGAAGCCGTCAAACTCCAAAACTCTACAAGTACTACTGTTCAGGTCCGTCGACCGGAATCTGCATTGAAAGTCGATCAGCATCTAGAGACCGCAGTCGATGAGAGGGATCTTGTGCCAGGAGATGTGATCCATATCAATCCAGGTGACAGCGTTCCCGCAGATTGCCTCGTCATAGAGGCATCTCATCTGCAGATCAGCCAATCTTCTCTCACTGGAGAGTCGGAGCCTTTGCGGAAGACTTCAAGTTTGGTACCGGAGAAGATCAGCCCAGGCTTGTTCGAGCGAGAGAACCTTCTCTTCATGGGAACAAGCGTGATATCAGGCAGTGGACTGGCCGTGGTATTGACCACTGGCGATGGTGCGTTCATCGCTACTATCATGAAAGAATTGAACAAGAAACGACCGGTCAATGCATTCCAACGAGGAGTTCGTCATGTCAGCTATCTTATGATCACATTCATGCTCATAATGGTGCCAATCGTGAGTTGCTAGATCCAGCGTCTTTTCCTGCCTTCACGTGGCTGATTGTATGTCTAGGTTCTCGTGGTTTCTGGCAAGTCAACCGGAGACTGGAGCGCTGCTGCACTATTTGCATTATCTGTTGCTGTCGGTGTCGTACCGGAGATGCTTCCGGCTATCGTTAATGCAAACCTTGCTCGAGGCGCATTTGCACTGTCGAAGAAAAAGGCCATTGTGAAACGATTGGATGCCATTCAGAATATGGGTGGAATGTCAGTGTTGTGCAGCGACAAGGTGAGCATTCCGAAAATTCCAAGATTCCAAGTCACACGTTAACGATTAAGACTGGGACCTTAACCAAGGACGAGATTGCCTTGCGCCATCATCTTGATTGCTTTGGCGCAAGTGACAACCGGGTTCTACAACTAGGCTTTATCAATGCGAGTAACCAAAGCGGAAAGAAAAATAGTATCGACTCTGCCCTTGTCCGATACCTCAATGGGGCTGAGAAACCGGCATCTCTTCCCCCACATGAGAAAGTTGCAGAAATCCCGTTCACTTTCGAAAAGCGCCGTTCGAGTTGCGTCGTGCGAAACGCGAGTAGCGGCAAATTGCTTCTTATCTGCAAGGGTGCTTTTGAAGAGGTCTCAGCGTTATGCCCAACTTTCCGCAAAGGAGCGGAATCAGTGATCGCAACCCCGGAGAATCGACAGGAGTTGCTCAAGCAAGTAACGGTGCTGAACAACGATGGCTTTCGAGTCATCCTTGTTGCAACAAAAGAGATCGATGAACGCGTTATCGGCGACGAAGACTCGCTTATGGACGCTGATAGCGACATGACAATCGAGGGTCTATTGACCTTCCTAGACCCTCCCAAAGAAGACGCCGCTCCTTCCATCCACAGACTTCAGACTCTTGGGGTTGAAGTCAAGGTACTTACAGGTGACAATCTCGGAGTGGCAATGAAGGTTTGTCGATCTCTGGACTTGATCCAAGAGGCTGATGAGGGGGCGATTCAAGCAATCAGCGGGCCTGATCTGGCCAAATTAGAAGGAACTGACGAGTACGATGAAGTATTGAAGACATGTCGGGTCTTTGCCAAGCTGACGCCAAATCAGAAAGGAGAAGGTAAATGTCTCTATTGAACAAGTGTTTTTGATCGCAAGCTGACATGTGTAAAAGTGGTTTTGCGACTGAAAGCTATGGGCAAATGCGTGGGCTTCCTAGGCGATGGCATCAATGACAGCGTTGCACTGAGATTCGCCGACGTTGGAATCTCCGTCGACACAGGCGCCAATGTTGCAAAAGAATGCGCAGATGTCATCCTAACCGAGAAAGCGCTTGGTATTATCGTGGATTGTGTGACAACCGGACGCATCACACATGGCAACACAATTAAGTACATCAAAATGGTAGCATCATCCAATTTTGGCAACGTCTTCAGCATCCTCATTGCAAGCGCCTGGCTACCCTTCGAGCCCATGACTGCCTTGCAAATCCTCATCCAAAACCTACTGTACGACATTAGTCAGATTGCCATCCCATGGGACCGCATGGACGAAGAATACCTACTGGAGCCGCACCAATGGAATACCAAGGATCTCCTCCGCTTCATCATCGTCTTCGGACCCACTTCCTCCACCATCGACATGTGCACCTTCTGCCTCAATTGGTTCTACTACGGCATCCGAACCGCAGACGACCCAACCGCCTTGGCGCGTTTCCACACCCACTGGTTCTTAGAGGGTCTCTTGACACAAACACTCATCGTACATCTCCTGCGCACCTCCAAAGTCCCCGTGTTCCAAAGCCGAGCGGCGAAGGTGCTGGTGATTACCACCGTGACGATCATGCTCGTGGGATTTCTGTTCCCGTACATCCCGCCTTTCGCGCACGCGCTGCAATTGGTAAGGCCGGCGAACTCGTTCATTGGCTTCTTGGTCGCTGAGTTGGTGCTATATTGTGTGGAGGTGCAGTTGGTGAAGATGCTTTATATCAAGTGTACTGGGATTTGGTTGTAGACGGTTTTAGGTAGACGAGGGAATATAGCAGAGGGGGATAGAGGGTTAGAGCTGGTTTGAGACGCGTGTATGTCATGCCTTAATACCCCATTCAGTCGTGTCAGCAACCCATCTCAGCAGCTTTCCGCTCTCTCTCTCATCGACCTTTAAAAACCATCGATCAGCCCGTCCGTTTTACTCAGCCACAGCATCACAGATCCTTCATCCCCCTTCTATATTTTACAAAGTGCTTTCTATGTAAAACCCACTCCACCCCCTTCGAGACGATGTATGTACATTCCCCCGTTTCCGCAAGCAGCCCTCTCTCTCTCACTTTTTCGTCGTTGAACTCATCCCCATCCCATCTCACTCGTCGTCGTAACGTCACAGATTCTTCATTCCTCTTCTAGTTTTACAAAGTACTTCTAACATAAAATATGTAAAATTCACTTCATCACATTCGAGACGATGTACATTCATTCCCCCGTTTCCGCAAGCAGCCCTCTCTCTCTCACTTTTTCGTCGTTGAACTCATCCCCATCCCATCCCACTCGTCGTCATAGCGTCACAAATCCTTCAGCCCTCTCCTAGTTTTATAAAGTGCTTCTAACGTATATAAAACCCACTCCACCACATTCAAAACGATGTATGTACATTCCCTCGTTTCCGCAAGCCCTCTCTCTTTCTTTTTCGTCGTTAGCTCATCTCATCCCATTCCATCCCATCTCACTCGTCGTCGTAAACAATCGCCCACCCCTGCATCATCCTTCCTACCTCCTAATTAAATAACTCACTAACCTACCTCCTCCTTCGCGCATACATCGATCGCCCCCCTATCGATTCCCTAATGCCCTGCCCTCCCCCACCAAAGCTCGTAAAGCTCGTAAGGACCTACAGTACACTGATCCACAACCCAACCCAACGTAACCCAACGTAACTTGTTTGGCATAGCGAACTAGGCTCCTGTGATAGGTGGATAAGCTGCGTGAGTCATGTTGTTTTTTTTTATTCATTTTTATTTCTTCATTAAGTGCATGTAGCCCATGGCCATGCCACTATCTAAGCGCTGTGTGTATGCTACATACGCTAAATCACATGTAATGTGAGTGGCCAAAATCGATGCTTAAACGTCTTCTCATTGAGCGAGCAGTCACAACCGATAAAGAAAAAAAATGCGGCGTGGACCTGTCTATATGACCAAGTGGGTCGGTCACAGAAAAGACAAATCCGAAATTTGTGAAAGGCTGGTCGCTTCGACGTTGGGGCTTTTCGAGTTGACGGTTTGGCTGTTTGTTTGGACCGACCACATTAAGCTGAACGGGCTAGGTGGGGCTTTTTGGCTGTTTGGCCACCTTGGCTGAACGGGCTAGGTGGGGGCTTTTGGTCTGTGGATGTGGAAGCTGACCACTTCGACGTGGGGGCTTCCGAATGTATGTGGAAGCTGGCCACTTCGACGTGGGCTTCCGAATTCGCTGTATGGCATCTAGCCACGTGGACTTTTCGACTGTGTATGAGCTCAACGCGTGGGTAAAGCGCTGTTACTGCTCTGTCGATGAGAAGGTTCGTAGCCAGCACCTCGTACAGGTAAATCTCGTTACCGGCCGTCGTCGTCGTGTGGTGGGTGAGAGAGGTAATGGTTTTTCTAGTACTTAGGACATGAGATTTCTTTTTATTCCAGAAGAATAATGATAGTGGGGAATAATCTTGTTGAAATTTTTGAAATTGAAATTCTTTACCTCGTATCCGGTTTTTTCTTTCTCTTTTTTTGCATTAGGATAGCTGGAAGTTAGCTGGATGGGATATTTGTTTTTGAACGCGGATGGGGTTTGGGGAGGGGCTGGGGATCGAAGGGGTGTGCTGCGCTTTCTCCCAGGTAAGTAAAAGCGAGCAGTCTTTCCCATAATCGCTTCCAACTCCCCCCTTCCAGCCACTTCTGTTCCGAAGGCATCGCAAGCATACAGCAAAATCCTTTCGGGTTCTGAGACAACAACGAGCATTCCGCATCACTTCAAAACCTCCCATATAAATCCAACAAAAAACCCCCTTCCATACGCAACCGAGTCTATAGCAGCTACAGTAGTTGGATATAAAGCTAGTGTTTTTCGGTGCAGTAACTAGCGGTGTGATATCGTACCAGGCGTGCTTCAAGTTTTTATTGATTTCTGCGGCGTTATTTGCATTGGGATAATGCTTTCAACGTTATGGACTCTGCTGTGCCGGATTCTTTGCAAATTACATCACATGTACTCTGTTCAGTCGAATACCAGTGGTAAATTGCGGTGAAGCTCATGTGATGATGTGCTTATTCCACGACATTTTAAGCTTCCCACAGCTGTCACACTTTATCGCAGTTTTCGCCGCCCACTCTGTGCGAGCACGGTCCGCTCAGGGGTAATGGTAATTTGATTGCCCAATCTGCAGGTACCAAAGCTTGTTCTCGGTATGACGTACCATTATATTGTTCGACGGCTCTGCTTCCCGTCATGATTGACCAAAAGTCCGTTTTTTAGGGTTTGCATGCGTTTCAGATCTTCCGAGCAGTGGGTGTCATGATACGAGGAACACGGGTTGTGGAAGGATCGATTCAAGATTGAGTATGGTGCCTATGAAAGGCACACGAGGCTCTCGACAGTATTGGAATAAAGCCTGTCTATATCGACTCGAGGCCGCATGTTAATAATGTGTCGTTGGCTTGCATTCGGGTGCTCGTTTGAGAAATTCGTTGATGAACGGATATTCGTCCCAACCAACCAAAGTCAATCACGAAATTCTCGAGGCCGGCTGTGGAGACTGCAGGTAAGTCACACGTCTGTTAGAATAGGGGCGTTCGGGAGAAAGGTATGTTATGCATGCAAGCTATAAAGCTTAATTGAACCTTTGAAAACCTTGCTGTTGCGGGCGTGCTCTTTTCTCTTGTGGGTTTTGCTTGCTCGCTTTGAAGATCTGCTGCGGCTTCAAGTCTTTAGATCGTACCTTCTCTCAGTAATAGATCTCACGAATATTGCCATGCTCCATTCAGGGGACTAAGTTTCGATGGCCCAAGGTGAATCACTGACACGTCCATAGTATCAAGCTTTCATCCGCAACAAAAGCCTTGAGTGGCTGAACGACGATGGTTCGCCGGAACTCTGACCGTCGTTGCACAGTTGCATGCTTGATTTAGACATCTGCAGCCTACTCAATATGTCGTTGTCCAAGGCTACTTTATTAAGTTTTCGATTTGCGGCATCGAGACAGGCTCTGCATCTCTAACCGTGTCGGCCGTGCATCCAAGCCTCATCGCTATTCACTGGTGAGTCATCATGATCTGCGTGCAATCGTTTGGTGTGAGTGGTAGCCGTTTCATAGGGGGTAGTAACATTCGGCTCGTTCTCGCATGGAATCTGTTCACTTGTAAGAATATTGCCAGTTAGGCGAATAGGATCTTAAGTCTTTTAGAAACGTAACGATTGAATGGAACATCCCAGCAACTCTATGTTGCCTCAATATTTCTGTCTAAAGGACGACTCTGTGATTTATTTGCTGCTTTTGGTCCAATCACAGAATTTCAGCAGGCCCGTGGTTATGTGTGTACCACTGCTTATACACTTTCTGCTCCTCTGTTCCACAAACGACATTGCACAACCCAAGCTGCAACTACTCCATGTCTTTCCTTGATCACATCTTGGCTTGTGTTCGAATTCGTTCGTATTCAATGGCGAAGTTTTTCCGTTTCGGTCTCCGTCAAGCATAAGGCCTTGTCCTTTGAATTTAGTCTGACTGTAAAACCTTGTAAAGTATGAAGATTATAATCATATGCATATTGAAAAGAACAGTCCAGCCTAGGCATGCCTATCGAATAGGCTTCATACACGAACGGTAGATGTTACCCCGATCATGGCGATCTTCATTGCAGACCAATGTCGAAACGCTCGATCTGGACGATGATGAGCTCATTAAAAAACTGTCAATAGCCAGAGTGCAAGGGCGTACTCATCTCCGCGCCCCAGTCTTTGATCAGTCGCCGAAAGAGGTTATGGGATACGCAAGGTTCCATCTTGTCGTGGTAAGCCAATTCTCTATAAAGACTGGTCTTTCCCCCATAGAAATCCTCTGTACCAACACCAGCATCCTCTTTCGATCAATAATTTGAAACTCGCAACAACAATAATTCCTCACTAACCAAATCTCAACCGACTTCTTAAACATGAAGCTTTCTCTCCTCAGCCTCGCCATGTTCAGCATCGGCCTCACCATCGCTGCTCCCTCTCCCGCCCCCAAAGGACCCCCAGGACCGCCGTCCGGCACGGTCGGAGCAGCAAGCCAATCTTGTGGCAACAGCATCTCTCAGTCCTCGCTCCACTGCTGCGACCAGAGCAGCTCCAACAAAGGAGGGAGTTCCAAGTCGAAGAAGGTTGTCGAACACAGTGGGAACGCATATGATATGCAATGCAGTGCAATTGATACTGGTGAGTAAAGACATGCTTTTAAGATGGAGGTTCCATATTGTGAGGGTGTATGCTAACCCTTGTGTAGGCGAGAAATCGGCAGCGGTTTCCAGCGTCTGCTCCGTCACCGTTGCTTGCTGCTATGGCGATGGTTGCGTGGCCATTGCTTACTAGATGGCTGCCATCAACTCCCGTGTCGTCGCTCCCACCAACATACGGCGACAGGCGTGGGATAAACGGAAGGGGGTGGGCATAAATGATCAGGCTTCCTGAATCCTCACCTTCTTTCAGGGATATTGCAAATTGCTTTGCCTGCTTGTTGACATTGGGTTTCTTTTCTGCTGTCTAGCACACACTTCATCATCCCCGTGACTTCTAAAGGGAGGCTAGAGAGCAACATGTACTTCTATCTAGTTTAGATATCGTTAGTCTAGTTAGTCGCTCTTTTACCCATTGGGATTGACCATTTCACATCACATGTCAAATTGATCTTGGCCGCTTGACAATAAAAACATCACCAGCCCTGGGCCCAGATATTCCAAAACAAGCCGAATAAATATAGATGGTACGAGAGCCAATTGTACGACTATTGCACCCATACCACGAATTTGCTATCCTCTCCCCTGATCGTCAAGATCTACGTTAGAAAGTTACGCACAACGCAATTTTTGACCATGTGGTTCGTGTGCGGGTCTTCGGAAGTTGCCGTAGCTCAAGAATTGTGGCTGTGCTGTCACTGATGATGTCATGTGTGGCTTTGTGAACCCTCAAAACCATCTCACGGCGGGGAAGAGTCAATGATATCACATTCACAATCACGAAACCGGCAGTGAACTACCTTAGTGAAAAGTTTCCCTTGAATTTTCAATGCAGGGGATTGCACTTGCCAAGCCTATCAGTGCCAGATCAGGTTTTTAAGCTTCACTGTTCGACACCACTACGACCAAGAAGGTTAGTTCTAATTCACTGCAGGATAGCCCGCACATCGTGTGTTTACCACCTGTTCCTTCTCAACTACAAGTACCCCGCCAACCCTCTTCCTCTTACTTCAATCCACATCCCACATCTTCCATCCACCAAGAACACTCCCGAACATCTTCTACAAACCCTCCAAAGCAATACACACTCACCGTGAAACTCACACCTACGTTCATCCACCATGTCGGGTCTTATGCACAAGGTCAAAGACGCCCTTAGCGGCGAGAAGAACACCCCCGAAGCTGTTGCTGCCAACCAAGGCAAGAATGGTTAGACCTTTACTCAGCTGTCCATCACTCAACGTATACTGACATGAACGTCCAGAGTACGGCCACGACACCCACGGTCATGGCACAAGCGGTACCCATGGCTCTGGCCTTACTGGTGCCGAAGAGCGTGCCCGTGAACATGGCTCAAGCTCTGGCACTCACGTTGGGGACAAGTACGATCCTACTGGTAGTTCAAACACGTCTGGCACTACAGGCCTCGGTTCCCACTTGCATGGGGCCCGGGATACTGGTGTCGCTGGCGGTGTTGGTGCTGCTGGTTACGAGGCAGAGAAGCACCACCATGGTCACCACAATGATAACACCAGCACTGGACTTGGCTCAAATACCGGAACGTCGACATCCGGTACAACTGGCTCTGGGTCCCACCTAGGCCGAGACGCTGCAATTGCTGGTGGTGTCGGTACCGCCGGCTATGAGGCTGAGAAGCATCACCACGGCCATCATGGTACCTCTGGCACAGGGCTTGGTTCGTCAAACACCGGCACCGGCCTCGGATCTTCCGGGTTGGGAAGCAACACTGGATCCTCTACTAGTGGCACTGGTTTAGGTTCTTCGGGTACTGGTTCTGGTCATCATCTTGGCCGAGATGCTGCGGTAGCTGGCGGTGTTGGTGCTGCTGGTTATGAAGCTGAGAAGCACCACCACGGCAACACTGGTTCTGGTCTCGGATCTTCAGGTCACGGAAGCAACACCTCAGGGACTGGCATGACAGGTAGCGGCATTGGTTCAGGTAGCACAGGTGGCGTCATCGGTCACGAGGGCCACAAGCGCCACCACCAACATGGAGATGGCCATGTAGAGGACATCATCCACGGCGGACCTCACCACACTGAGACAGCTAACAAGCTCGACCCTCACGTCTCTGGAGGCAGCGGCCTCGGTAGTGGTACAGGTACTGGCTTAGGATCCAACACCTCTGGAGGGCTCGGTAGCACTGGATCGACGACTGGTATGACTGGTAGCGGTGTTGGATCTACAGGGTACGACAACACGACCGGGACAGGCCGTCACGGGCATCATCACGATGGCCTTGGATCTACCACTGGATCAAGCGGGATGGGCATTGGTTCCGGAGTTACGGGCTCGGGCATGGGTTCGTCAGGTTATGACAACACCACTGGTCGTGGGACCACCTCTGGCACTGGTATGACTGGTAGTGGCATTGGCTCAGGATCGACTGGTTCAGGCATGGGCTCTTCAGGCTACGGAAACACTGCCACTGCTGAGCCTCACTCATCCAACTTGGCCAACAAAGCTGATCCCCGTGTTGACAGCGATCTTAGCAACACCCGTGGTAGCGGTATGACTGGCAGCGGTGTTGGATCCGGAATGACTGGTACTGGTGTTGGATCTTCGGGATATGACAACACGTCTGGTCGTGGAAACACGACTGGTTCCGGCATGACTGGCAGTGGTATCGGTTCAGGATCCACTGGCTCAGGCATTGGTTCGGGAACGACCGGTACAGGCATGGGATCCAACCAAGGCACTACTGGTCCTCACAATTCTAGCATGACGAACAAGATGGATCCTAGAGTCGACTCTGACAATAGTGGCAGTAGAACTGCTGGCGGCAACGAGCGCACTTACTAGGTACTAGGCATTGACAACATAAAAGCTAGTTGAAAAGAAGAGCAACACAGTCCATTATGACTTTCAATCGGTATTTCGTCATCAGGACGACTTCGTCAACTTGCATACGAAGCTGATTGCACGCGGAGATACCAAAGGGCGTTGCCACGATGGCATGAAAGGCATGACTTTATTGAGCATTAGTGATTACCTTAGCTTGCACAAAAAGAAACATCTCTCATCCTGTAACATCTCAATTCCGCTCCACTCAATACCTCTCGCTTTGTGAAACAGATCGCAATTGTCTAACACTACATAAAAGGAGTACTTCGTTGAAAGTCGGTAGATTAGAACCGGTTGGCCTGGTGAACATAATACTGTAGACTCTTCGATTTTCTTGAAATTATTACGAGTAAATACAGTTCTACTACAGAAACTATACGACGAGAAGAATTGAACAAAGGAATATATGAACCTGATTAATCTTGACTCTCCATACCCATACAGCCATTTATTCTCTTACTTGACTTGACTACTTCATATCGGTTATTGTACCCGTATTACTGACCTTTGATGTGCTACGCAGGTAATGACTCGATATCCAGCCCTATCAGTAATGCATGATTCATGGGTCGACATCTTATGTGCGTGTGTGCTAAACTTCCCCCGCCATACCCCCCAAGTCTGATCCTCACATTTCCTCATCGTTCGCAATGGCTTCGCAGGGCGAATCAAGCCTGCCATCAAGGCCCGCTGAAGGCCAGGCTGGTACAGAAGCGCCTAGTAAAAATGCACTGAAAAAGGCAGCAAAGGAGAAGGAAAAAGCAGAAAAGGCCGCAAAGCAAGCGCAAAGACAGGAGCAGGAAAGACTCGAGCGCGAAAAAGCCGAAGCCAATGATACTGCAAAACACCTCTATGGGCCACTCCCTGAGTCTTCTACAGGCACTCCGACCTTTACCGAGTTATCTGAGCTCTACGATGCGAAAGAAGACCAGGAAGTCACTGTTGACGTTCGTGTACATAATGCACGAGTACAATCGGCGAAGCTGGCATTCTTAGTTCTCAGGGAAGAGTCACATACCATACAAGCAGTCATTGCAGAAGGGGGAAAATACAACATCTCGAGAAAAATGGTGAAGTGGTGTGGAGGACTTAATACCGAGTCAATTATCCGCGTTACAGGTTTAGTAAAACAGCCAAAAGAGCCAGTCACGTCGACAAGTATATCAAATTTTGAGGTGCATGTAGAGAAAGTCTACATGATCTCAGAGGCGGCTGAACAGCTGCCAGTGCAGGTGAAGGACTGCATGCGTGCTCCGCCAATGGTGGACGATGGGCAAGAAGAGAAGGAAGGCGAGGTTGACAGCTCGGGTCTCCCGGTTGTGAGCCTCAGCGCCCGTTTAAACAATCGGATCCTCGATGTACGGACTGCAGCGAATCAAGCCATCTTCCAGCTCCAAAGCGGCATCAGCAATCTCTTCATCGAGTACATGAACAAGCATGGTTTCAGATGGATACAGTCGTCTAAGATTGCGGGCGCTGCGACCGAGGGAGGCTCTAATGTTTTTGAAATCAAGTACTTTGATAGCAAGGCTTATTTGACGCAAAGCCCGCAGTTTTTCAAGCAAATGGCTATTGCTATGGATATGAAGCGGGTGTGTGAGATTGGGCCGGTGTTTAGAGCGGAGAATTCGAATACGCATAGGCATCTTACAGAGGTATGCTAGTATATGACTATTCTCGCATCAAGTCTAGCACTGACGAAGGCTGCAGTTTACTGGACTCGATTTTGAGATGGTTATAAGAAACCACTACCATGAAGTCCTCGAATTTAGCGAGAGCTTAATGATATTCATCATACGGTCTCTCCAAGAACGACCAGAATATCAACGCCTTACCAAGGTAGTTGATCAAGTCTACCCGGGTGCTGGAAACTTCAAACTCCCTCCTGGCGACAAAGCCGTCCGAATTACCTTTGCTGAAGGCACAAGACTACTAGCGGAGGCGGGCATTGAGACTGGCGAATTTGATGATCTGAGGTAAGCTAATGGTTTGACCTAAAAGCCCCCCTACTGCTCCATTCCAAATTTCTGCTATACTCAACCACTAACACCCCCACCGCACCGCCAACGAAAAAGCCCTCGGCAAAATAATCCTCGACAAACACCACACAGACTTCTACACCATCGACAAATTTCCCTCCGCCATCCGCCCCTTCTACACCGCCCCCGATCCCGCCAACCCCGCCCTCTCAAATTCCTACGACTTCTTCATGCGTGGCCAGGAAATCATGTCCGGCGCTCAGCGCATCCACAACTACCGCCAGCTCTGCGACGCCATGCGCAAATGCGATCCCCCGCTGGACCCTGAGAGTGAGGGGTTCAGGCATTATACGGATGCATTTAGGTATGGGTGCGCGCCGCATGGGGGAGGCGGGTTGGGGTTGAATCGGATTCTGCAATTTTATTTGGGGCTGCCGGATATTCGCTTTGCGACGCTTTTCCCTAGAGATCCGGTTCGGAAGGCGCCGTAATGATTTAGAAAAGCTAGAGAGATGGATGTTTTTCGGCGAAAAAAAGCCATGCATAAAAAAGCGGGTGTGCAAGACAGCAAGTAACCGACATGCAAGGCATAAGAAGGACAGGAGTGCATCTTTTCACCTGTTCGATAGATATCAAGGAGTATTCTGTGTTTTAGACGCCCTGCAAGGGGTAATAGGTGACGGAGAATCTACCGCCCAATACCTCCCCTCCCACCTCCCAATAAGCCTCGTCTTCATTAACCATCTCCAAGCCATCCCCTCCCTCCTCCCTCCCCCCAATCTGTTGGAAACAGGGAAACACCCTGTGATCAGTAATCTCCGCTCCGAGCCCCATAGGGCTGGCGCTAGGGCGTTCAGAATTTCCCACCTCCTTCCTACCTTCGTACAGTAGCTTCCTACTGTAGTTCAACCATATACATATACATGCACATATTGCTCCTTCTGACCCTCATACCTCAACCAGGAGATAAAATTAGCTATAATCAGGTCCGCTGACGAATGGCTGTTAGTAAGAAGTATAGATTGAGTAAATTATTCAGTTGAATCTATTATCAAGGAACTCATAATTCATAATCATTCGATTGGATCGTCGAAGAGCGTCTTAAGACCGCATCTTTCTACAAGAATATGTATGAAGAGAGTCTTACATGCTTCGAAGATGGTCAACTGCTCAAACTTTCGGCAGATAATCGCAAATACTCAAAGCTTATGTAGCTGGACTTGAAGCTTCTATAGAGAAGCAACGTCGAACATCCAATCAAAACGCACAAGACTTTCTTTTCGCGGCATTCCTGACCTCCGGTTATTCACGAGCACGGTCTGTCCCACTGGTTGGGACAGGAAGTCGGAACGAGGCCAAACTGTGTCAGATAGGCAATCCCTGGAAGGTGCGGAGATTCTACCCTCTGCTAAGAAGCCTCAGGTCGGTGACTAATAGGCGATTGTTGAAGTCCTGGAACGTGCGTGCGGCAACCTCCAGGGTGTTCTATATGCTAATAGTTGCGCCGTGATTGCCGCCTCTTCATCAAGTGCTGGTGGCTACTGCGGCGGCGATTGGACAAATAATGCAAGCGTCGACTGCGATTCGAATGGGAATCCTACGGGTGTCTCTACTGAGTATGGAAATTTGGGAATTGTCAGCAGGCAATAGAAAATACTGATTGCTCGATTGTTCCTGAAAGTTATTACTCTGTGGACTATTGTTGCCAGCCCTCAATGGATGGAGGAATGAAGGCGAGGAAAGTCAAACGTAACGTGATGAACGAACGACAATGCAAGGTGTTGCTAAGATAAGGGTCCGAAGAGATTTGACCTATAACATCATTGTGTATTGAAAATCCAAATAGGATCACATCGGCAGTCAAGGCCTTCGTTCGTAAGAACGTAGCACGATATCACTATACGAGCTCATGGCTGCACTTGCTGAGCCGGGGAGAATTCATCCGATAAATAGAATGTAGGCGAGAGGTTGTATCTCAAAGCTAGGGACATTAGATAGACCCGTCTCTATTGATCGAGGTGAGAGCTGTTATGGATTTTTTCGATTTACTGCGGGTCGGCGTATTGCGGCAGGGAGTATTTGGCGGTAGACATGATTTTTTTTTTTGGGATTTTTGGTTTTGCTTCACCAGCAGGACACCTGAAGCTATGGTGTGATATGTACCTACACGGTTATGGAAGAATCAGATGATGCACGATAACGTAAGTTGAAATATCCGGGTCTTGTTGCTTTTGCTCTATTCATGCCGCGCGGTGAGTTTAACCTCGAATCTGAAATCGATTTTACTTCTTTGGTAACATCCCCCACGATCCAATCACCACCCCTATTCGAAGGGTTTTTTGCGTAACACGTAAAAGGTCCAACTATATATATATCTTTGGTCCCCTAAAGCCTCGACACTGTATGATGAAATCCGTTCGTGTACGGACTATATTGATCGCTCTCTTTTAAAAAAAAAGAGCTGGCATGTCTGGCATATGTCCTACGTTGTGATTCCCATGGCAAATCATCTAAGTCTCCCGACGAAACTGGCCACGTTGCTCGAAATTGAGCGGCCTGGAGAATGTTGAAACTGTCAAGTATACATGGACTCGGCAAAGGACCACAAAGCCCATGGGGAAGAAAGCATGAGAATGGATAGAAAAGCTGAAATGGTCCAGCGATCGTACACAAGCCGTACGCAGGCTTTCACTCAATATCAGGATGAAAACGGGCTCATTTGACGAGTCTGAAAGCTCGAGTTTTGATTCACTGGACTCTTGAGGTCGAAGCAACCTTGGTGGATGAGGTGGCTGGGTCAGAAATCGACGACCAAGGCCATGGCTACTGAGAAGACTTCACGCAGATGCCCCGAGATTGTGCGATAGCAGGGCGTGTCCCGCCATGTGTGATACGGTAATCATTTTGGCCAGCTGTTGAAGCAATAGGAGCTGCAATAGGAGCAATAGTAGGAGCAGGAGGAGTAGTCGTCCAATTAGGAACATTGTTCCTAATTAGAAACATACCTTGGTGGTTGCAGTGCCATTACACTGCCCGCTAGCCTGGTTGAGGCTAGCGCCAATTGCGGCACAAAACCTAGATAGCTTCCTGCTGTAGAATAATCAGATCTACAACTTCATCACCAGCTATAGAAATAAAGTAATGCAAGCCCTCACTGTAGTTAACAATCTGTGTAGAAGAAAATATAGGTCAAAATCGGTGAAAGCAAATAACAATGACAACTTCTTTCATCCCTTTGTAAACACTCCAACATTCGATAACGATGCATTTCCCCAAAACGCGCGCTGCGAAATGCCCTCCACTAGGGTGAACGTTCCTGATGACAACATTTCCCGCGCGCCTCGCCCAGTCGAGCGGCTAGCGCTCTTGGTCAGCATCATATCTTTGGAAAAAGCAGTAAACCTGACGGAAGTCAAAGCTGCACTTACTGTACCAAACCAGATGTCCGCAGGAAACTCTGAGATAGCTACGGGTTGGTGTACGTAGAGACCGCCTGTGCCGAGGCCGAAACCACTAAACCCTATGCCCTGTGGTACTTGTTAGTATGGATAAGTTGGGGCTACAATCATCAATAGGGTGTCGTACCTCTTCGAGCGTTTCTTTATATATCCTCATGGCGCCATACGGGCCCTGGATGTAGTACATCATAGACCAGGTAATGATCTCCTCTGGAGTCCATCTGTATTTATCCGCGAGATGGAACATAACATTATAATTCCACATCGCATTCCCCAATGGGCTGTCAGTCAGAGCAATAGCTACCTGCAGCGGCTGCGTTTCCTGTTCGAGGCGGTAGCCGGATAATTGAGTTGTAAACGCATCCAAACTCCGAATAGTCGTGTTTTCATCCGCGCTTGTCAAACCCTGTTGGTATCGCAGTAAGTCTGTGGCGTTGGGCGGGATAAGCCAGAAGTTGGAGAGAATTGAGACCATCGATGATGGGTAGTCGCCAGCCATGACACGCGTGATGGATCCCCCTGGACAACGTATTTATGATATTCCAGCTGCTCCATAAGCGAATGAAAGACATTTCCAGCTTCTCGAAGAGCAAAGCCAGACTTCTTGGGGAGAGGTGAAAATGCAAAGCCTGATATACTTGGTGCGACGACATGAAATGCGGGCGAGCATTTGTCGGGCGGGTTGACGAGGCCGTCGAGGATCTTGTCCACTTCCATGAAGCTGCCGGGCCAGCCGTGGATAAAGAGCAGCGGAATGGCGTCAGTGCGATTGGACCGGTGGTGGACGAAGTGAAGGGGAACGGGATCTGTAAAGTTCGGGTTTGGGTTCAGCGTGACTGTGGTTGTAAATTGCTTGAAGCTATGGACACAATCAGTATAAATAGATTAAAAGAACCCAATTGATGCGGTTGAGGATCCAGCCAGGCTAGGAATAGCTACCGTTGATTGAGGCGGTCTTGTACATGGAACCAATTGTACTGGTTTACCCAGTAATCTCGCACCGTAGTTACATTGTCCCTGGACGGCCCGTCTTGCAGGGCTGGTTCTTCGAGATCGACGGCGTAGCGAGTAAGAGAAGCTTTCAGGACAGTCTCTTCGATGAATTTCGGGTCAACATCAATCTTGAAGGGGGCTGGTGAGTTGCCAAAAGTGGCCTTGAAGTTCTGGGAGACGGCCAATTTTGTGCTAATAGCTGTTATCAATATAAGACGAACGAAACTAAAGCCTGAGAAGAGCGGAGACATCTTGGACGAACTGATGCTTCTAAAATACAGGGAAGCAGCCAAAAGGCTACATTAAGTAGTCGCAGCATAGTCATACTCGTCAATACTAGAAAGAGAAATGGAGAAGTACTTTTTGGCCCCGAAATGGACGTGAAAATGGTTTCTAATCACAATAAGAATGAAGATTATTAAGGTAGAACTTCGCGGCTGGTAGGGAACGAATAAAACCGTTTTTTCTACAAAAAACGTGTATAATACCTCTTAGCGACTTTTTTGCTTCGCTTTTTTGGCTTTTTATTATCTAAGCATACAAGGGTCATTGATTGGAGGATTACCCTGCTGTCGCCACCTCGCTGTCGTCCGTTCTACTAGCTAACCTGCTTGCAGACCCCTACCTCTCTACCTCCAGCAATGCCTCCGCAACGTGGCGGTAGGCCTTTGAACCAGCTCGTCGTCGATAACTTCCAGCAGATAACCAGTCGATGAGGAGAAGCTATGTGAAATGGAGAATAGACTGTTGCAGGAGGAAATTGCTATGACCAGACTAAATCCTTCGAGCGAGGATATCCTCAACGAGTATTTGGATAGCGTCATCGACGGCCAGGTGCTTTTGGAGCTTCCTTTACATGGTGAAGGGGTCAACCTGCAGGCCAATTAACCCCCTATTAATTTGCTACTATAAATATATACCACCCCTGTGTTTAAAACCTCCTTCAATAAACATGTATAAAACACGCTTTGAGCTAGCCTAAAGAAGGTAGTCAAAAAACATGTTTTAAACACGTTCGCACCCTAGCGGCTGGCGCTATATACCCTTCGGGCTTAGCGGCCGATCATGCTTTAGCTTGTAATGGCTTAGCAGTAGGAGCTAACAATAACTAGCCCCTTTAAGCTAGCGTCTGCTAGGGTAGAGCAGCACGTTCGAGGTACCTCAAGGTACTGAGGCAATTATTACCCCATCTGAGTATAGAACATTACAACCCCAATCTAAGAGTGTCGAACATTACAAACCCAATCTTAAAGTGTAGATGATTACAGACCCTTCTCCGGACAGGAGGAGATATGGTAATCTGAGAGCAGTGTTATAAATAATCGCAGTGTTATAAATCAACAGAAGGGAAAAGCAGTCACGTTGTCCTGCAATGTAGCGCACCGGTCCCAGGCCCGGTGAACTAGCACAGTATTTAGCCGCCTGCGAGAGATATCCTGCAGTCGTGGAGCTTCTGCTAGACCGAGGGGCGAATACCGACTTTCAGACCAAGGATGGGAGAACTCCGCTGATGGAGGCCGCTCTCTGGGGACACTGCGAAAACGTGAAGAATCTGCTTAGTATGACGCGGACAAGAACCTCCAGGACAGTGGTGGCTTTAAAGCCATTCATCTTGTAGATTCTTCTGATCGAACCGAGGAAGAACGCTACTGGCGCTCAGGAGGAAATCCCCAAATCTACAAAGAGGTCACCCGTACATTCAATCAGGCACGGAGGATAATTATCCATCTACTCGAAGACCCCATAGACGAGATGATACCCGGTCCAAACAACAGTTTTGAGGACTATGTTTTCCAGAAGTCGCCGGACACCATCAGATTTTTTGCTCCTACCGCCGAGTATTCTATTTCAAGCCAATGGAAAACGATTGCGCGGCTTGAGCGCGGAAAATAAATATCCTCCTGTAGTCGCCATGAGCGGCTGGAGTCATAGAGATACGATTACTACTGTATCAGGAAGGGATTGGACATCTGAAGTCACACGAACTGGTAGTATCATTGGCCATGTCCCCCAGTCTGATGAGAGACGAGATCGTGGCGTGCCGGGTCAATTACACGCCTGCCATGCTGAAAAGCAGCTCATAGCGTACTTCATCAGCAGACACGTTTTCTCGAGCCCGAAATCAGGGGGCCTAGGAAGAGACATTACAATATGAATTCGCAATATCCGGCTCTGGAGGGTCTAGAGGAGGCTTCTAGAAGGAAGGCCGAGCTCGAGTCCGATGAAGGAGGGCCACTTCGTCAGCTGGCAACCGTGATGCTACCTATCATGTTAAAGGAAGCAACGATTCTGATTAGTTCTCCGCCATGCGAGGACTGCACACCAGATTTTGAACCGAAGTTTGGGTCTGAACATTTCGTTATTGGACCGTTCCAAGAGGAAGATCCAGACGACCAGAACCATCTCTTTTCCGGCCAACCCAGCACCTTGACTTAGATACTTTATTGTCATCTTTGTGTGCTTCTTACCACCTCAGAATTGTGGCGAATGCACTTTGACCATACTCCCAGAACTGCCAAACAGCACTGAGCCTTACCATTCCGTTAATTAATTAAGATTATCTGCTCCACTTTCTTATCGCTCTACCTCTTGTCTTTATCTCCCTATGCCTCTCTTATTCCTGTTACTCCTTTATCAAGCACATGGTCAGAGCTATATGATAACTCCTCACGCTTACGAAAACCATGATTTGCTGACCTCGAAGGGCCCGCAAACCAAAAGATTCTAGAAGGTTCTAACTGGCCCGTAAGGTAAGATAACGACTCGTTCCAAATCCATTTCATTGTTTGATGCTAAGCTTACTTCAGTTAGGTTATCAAATACAAGTAAGAGCCTCTTTTGTCAGGGTCAAACGCCTCCCCGCATCCTTTGCTCTTCTTCATGCCCTTTGTTTCTGCTTCTGGGCCTCTTTATACTACTCTTCATACTACTGGAACATCAATCTCAACAGTGCCTCTCACTATATCCTCTCTCGTCACCTTGACTATCTCAACAACCTATTTCACCGTGCTGCTTTCACGGCACTCACTTCCACAAATTATAAGATCTAGTCCGCTTTGGCCCGAAGCTTACGCTTACGCTGGAGCCAGAAGACACTTTTAGCCGCATTAAAGGTGATGCAAAGGTATAAGAGAAATAAAAAGTAAAGATCGGATCGGTCACCTCAAGGAGGATATCACAACGTGTAGGAACCGACCTGCAATGGATGATTTGGTGGAGCCTCAATCGACTTGCTCAGTTCTCGCCCATCTTAATCTATTTGAAAAAGAATCGTACACTTATTCCTTTTCCGCTTCAGAAGACTCTCTCGTCCTGTTCGACGAATCCTTCAAATCCCACTCCACTGGGGTTTCGCCAACGACGTCGTCAAAGTCTTTAGCGAGTAAGTTGATAGACAACGGATACGATACTTTCTAAGCTTATATAGCATACGATCGATATCTCAGATGAATACGTACAACTTCTGACATAGAGGAAGGCCATCGCTCATGATCAATCGATCGATAAGTGTAATATCTCTCATTCCTGCGAATAATCAGTGTAACATCTGCGTGGCATAAACGTGCCAGCTGATTGCCTTTTTCAACAAGTTTGGTTTCCTTCTCGAGAACTGTTGCGTCTTGGCTTTCTTCGCATAGTACATTCTCTCTTTCTTGTAAATTCGACGGCATCATCTTTATTGGAGAACGGGATCCCCTTTATCTTATCTTCTTCCCTATTCGATGATCCAATTTTGATCCCTTCCCCCCCAGGAGATCCGATTCTAGTCATCCCATAATCTTCAGACTAATAATGTTTGCAGACCATAGTCTCTAGATCACGAATGTCTTAAGATAGCGCTCTGAAGACATGATTAATATTAGGACTACGATCGGAAGACGTGATTGGTCGTTAGACGACATTTGTTCAGAGACAAATGTTTGCAGACAAATGATGTCCAACGATCTTATGTCTCTTAAGACGCTGGTCTGGAGACATCATTTGTCTGAAAACACTGGCCTGAGGATATTTTCTGTCTTACAACATTGGTCTTCAGGCATATGGTGTCTCCAGATTCTATAATTCTAGCGTCCATATGGTTTAAATGATCCTTATCTTTCTTTGTACTCTAGCATACCATAACCAATCATCACATAGAAGGCCACACATGATGGGGGTTGGAAATGAGACAAGGGAGCGCTTCGAACTGGACAGTCTTCTCGGCGACAGGCTCTTCGGGACATCTTCTGCCAGGAATGCTTCTCTCTTCGGAGAGAAGCACATGGACCGCTCTTCTCTTTGTAGTTTCATGTTTGCTGAGGGCAGCGTCTCAAGAGCCAAGGGCTTCTGGGAGAAGTATTGCTTCAAGGAGCCACTTGCTCATCGGGCCGAGTCGCTCCGCAGAGCCAGACCCAAGACACTTGATCTTGATGAAGAAGTTGAACAACGCTGAGATCTGCCTCTGTGTGATCCGTGGGATGTATGATTCTAGCTCTTCACGAATTCTGCAATTTTATTTGGGGCCGTCGGATATTCGCTTTGCGACGCTTTTCCCCAGAGATCCGGTTCGGAAGGCGCCATACTGAATTAGAAAAGCTAGAGAGATGGGTATTTTCGGCGAGAAAGTTGGAAATAGGGGAGTTGGTAACCTCCGCTTCATAGGGCTGGTAGGGCTGAGGCCCGCTAGTAGAGTTTTCACCTTCCACCTCCTAGATAGCCTCCTAACAGCAACAACCAAAACATATGACCTCGTTTTCCAACAGAAAAAAGCCATGCATGAAAAAGCGGGTGTGCAAGACAGCAAGTAACCGACATGCAAGGCATACACCCTTCAAACAATTCATCAACCCATCTCCAAGCCATCCCCTCCCTCCCTCCCCTCTCCCTCCACCCTTTCCCCCCTCTCTTCCTTAACATAACCATCTGTATCAAAACAAAAGCTTCACTCACATCACGAACCCCTTGCAGAGCTAATGGCGACAGTCGAGAAAGTTGAGCGGGGGGGGGATATGGGGGGTTGAGGACGTGGGATGGTAGGGTTTGTGAAGGAGGTTGAGAAGGGAAGGGGTTGGAAGGGGGGTTTGAAGCGTGGCGTGTTGTCATCTTTTGTAAAGTAAAAGAATGAAACAAATGAAATGACGAGTGGAAACAGGGCGAGTACTTTTATATCGTCCCAGTAGATTGGTGAGTCATGGTTATGAGTTGCTTCTACGGAGAGAGGAGATTGTCATGGGTGGTAGGGCACACTAAGTCGCTTTGAGACTAGATGGGTCGGGGGTAAGATTATCCGCCTTGACATCATCTGATGCAGCCCAGTGCGTGCATGAAAGTCGTGAAAGCATAAGCGACGATATCGAAGATGCCAAAGTCTCAAAGAATGAACACCGAATTCCTATGGATGAAATATGAGATAGAATCAGCGAAATGTCCTCGCCATGCGAACAGCCAATTATTCTGGTGATAAGCCCATCAAGTCGTATTTATGGTGATATGTCTATATATAGCTCAATCTCAATGTTTGCTGAGGCGAAGATATCGAAAAGCTGAGCCAGGGCCGGAAGCTTTTTTTTCCCCCGGCCCCAGCTCAACTTTCATATGCGAAACATACCTACTGTATGCTCAAAAACATTTCAGCCTCGGATCAACATTTTGAATTTGCCTAACTATTGTACATTGACAGCATATGAGAAGCATATGCAAAGCATGGATTTCGTTCTAATTTGCCGCAATGCGTTCAGAGCGACGTGTGACGGCAGCGACGACTGTGAACTGCGTTAGCAGTGCATATGCGAAGCTTATGCTATGCTTACCTTTGCCCTTGGCACCTGCGGCGGTGTTCTTGGGGTTCTTGGGGCGCTTGCTTGAGGGGGGACCTAAGAAAGATTTTAGCAAAGCATATGCGGTGCATATGGAGTACATACCTGGAGCGGGGGTGAGGGTTCGGCCCGGCCTGACCTGACATAAGAGTCGTTGAGTGAATTAGTTTATATTAGGTTCGATTCCTAACAGCGCTGATACAATGGTGTTGTGGTTATCTTTTCTCTTTGATAAGGTCAGCATATGCACAGCTGATGCTTTCTTGAGTGATGAACATAATTGCTACGTTTAATTTTTGTGATCTCGCTTAATCCTAGATTCGGCATTGGCATTGCTTCGCATCGGGCTGGAATAATTTCAACCCGACGCCAAGTCTCGCATCTGCGGGGCTCGCACATCTTGGCAAGTTGGCATTACTGAGCCAACGCCCGACCCAATCCTGGATGGGCTACAATTGCTCTATCGAATGCATAAAGAATCATGAAAGAATAATCTCTTTTTCTAAAGACTGTTTGAGTTCATCATGTTTTGTTCTTTTAAAGTTGTATCATCTTCTTGAAGGTGATGAAAAAGATGCATGAAAATGCTGTACTTTATGGACTTTCGGTCGGCGGTCAGGTTTCATTATTACCTGCCTTAATCTAGGTAATGAAAATATTACTAAGTCGACGCGGCACCTTGATTGTGTCCTTCGGTCGCGGGTTACAGCTGGCCGGGGGGTTGGAAAAGTTGAGCCGGGGTCGGAAAAAATTCTTGGCGTCGGGTTGAACTTTAAAATTCGCATATGCCCCGCACATCCAAGATCTGACGTCGGGTTGGAAAAGCTCCGGGCCCTATGCGAAGCATATGTCAAGAGCATTAAGCGAGGCCACAATAAAATTCACATCTGATCATCAAAGCCTCGTCGATGCATATGCGCAGCATCATCTGAGCATAAAAAAAATATCGATGAACGACGAAAGCATCGACGCTGAAAATCGAGCGAATGAGATAACGAATTGACTAAATGGCTTGAAGATGAGTGTTGCACTTCGCATATGTCGCGCATATACTCAGCTCGCTCAATATTTGTTTAATGCAAATGTTGAAGACAATGAGAAAAGTGATGATGCAAATCATGAGCTGAACAACGAGAATGAAGAAGAAAATGCACGAGAAAGATCTGATGAGAATAACGTGAGCGATAGCTTGTTGATGAGCATGTCACAAGTTGAGTTCATGATTTTGCATATTTTGTGCATATGCTAAGCATAGAGTATGTAGAAGAATCTTCATGATATACGAGTATGTGTGATCTGTGATTGTGCTGTTTTCCCGATGCTTCGCTTAAGCTGTGCATATGCACGGCTTCAATACTTCGCTCTTGCTGTTTATCTTTTAGCTACTTTAACTATATAACATCAATTCTTGAGCTCATGATTAGCATATGCAGAAAGCTGAGTCGGGGTTGGAATAATTTTGAACTCATGGTTAGCATATGCAGAAAGTTGAGTCCGGGCCGGAATCAAAAAAAAAAAGTTCCGGCCCTGGCTCAACTTTTCCAACCCCCCACCAACCCCTTCGGTCGCTTCCTCAGTCAAACCGGATCAAGTCGCAATCCAGCCATTACCGTACAAGAGCAACTTGCATCTAGGGATAGTAGATACGTGATCTGGCAAACGACAAACGGTGCATGATCACTATACTTTGAGCAGACTGGACCGGTGTGACTGCGGTCCCTCGTCTCCTGCGCCCATTGTGCGAATTTTGGGTTTTATCTGAGCCAGCACCAGGATTTTGCCGGCAAGATCCAAATTCCGGTTGCCAATTTTTCAGAGCCACTTGAAAGTTGGGAATCTACCAGATTTACTCTGCAGCTGAGGAGCAGTAAGCACACTGCTGGGATACTGGGAAAACCCTGCAGGCAAAGGAGCAAGCTTGTCAAATCAGTACGCCTTATACTCGGAAGCGGAATGTCTAGCTTTGTGCTGTGCTAAATATTCCAGTGCCTCAAGGGCGATTTCGCTATGCTCTTCAAGCTTACCTCGACGACACAACCGATTCAAGGCTTCCGGCGCATCTTGCCATGGGATCTAAGCTTCCCCATGCTCACACTTTTAGAACGCGTAGCTGTTATGGAGTACCCTATCCAAGCAATGGCACTTCGATGCTACTCTCCGGGAATGATAGCTTGGCAGCTCTGAGCACAATATCGAGCCCTACGGCACTGGGATCGATTCCGACCTCTGTTGGAGAACGACAGATTGAACACTCACGTCTCTTGTTAGAGGGCGAATATGGGGCTTTAGTTGTACCAGCTCTTCGCAGCCAAGTAATGTTTGAATGCCCCTTCAATTTTCTCTCATGCCACCAAACTTTTTCTGGGTTGGATGAGTGGTTCAAGCACAGCGTATCCCACTTCAGCGCTATTGGCCCCCCAGCTCATAGCAGTTGTTGTTTCTGCGACGCTGAGTTTGATGGTAATGATGGGCTACAAAGCTGGGCGGAAAGAATGCAACATGTTGCATTTCATTACCAGCTAGGGTGTCGTCTTGCACATGCTCGACCTGACTTTGCGCTGAACAAGTATCTATGGAGGAACTTTCTCATCAGCGATGCCACGTATAGGGATATCATGGCAGAAAATGGCAACTATTCGCTTCCTGAGGAAAGCTATCGGTACCATTCCGCATCATGCGCGACGCCGCAGATATATACGAATAGTGTTTCTTCGATAAAGTCACGGCAAGAACGGGTACGGCGCCGAAGGACATCAAGAGGGCATGCAACTGCATGAAATCATTTTTACTCCCGATGGCAAGGAATGTGCGTCACTCATTGAGGAATCTTTCAAATATGACTACGTAGGCTGGGCTTTACCAGCTGGATTCTTCGTGTCTCTTGGCTGCAACTCGGCACGGATCCGCAAATTTTGGGTGGTAATGCTGTTGTTGTGGGCCGCATCTCGTGCATGAAGCGAAGCTAGTGAGGACTATCTTAGTGCGGAGTCTACGACTGTCCAATTTGCACAGCTGCTTTTGGTGAAGGTAAGACCGCCACTCAAGATCCTCTGAAGAGGATAGTTTCGACCAAAGGCATTACAAATATCTCTATCTGGCATTCGAGACTCAATTCCGCCTCTTCCCAAGCACGTACATATTTCTCACTCTCAAACTTGGAAAGGAAAGCCGAGCGAGACGAAGAGTTGCGTTTCAAGTTTTATTATGTGTGTTTACGATGGTCTACCTGAAGCTTTTCAGAAATCGATCTAATCTTAGTCGGAGGTGACGGCAGAAAGACAATTACATAGTAACGCAGAAAGTCCCCCAACACTGGAAAGGAACGTTTGCAGTATCATTATTATGTTCCCCGTTCGACCTTCTTCCTTAGAACCTTACGTTCGAGTCAAACCAATTCCTGCCTTGGCCACCATGGAATCGTTCCTACTAGTTGACACTGCCTTGCCCGCCATTCTCTTTGGGGAGCCATAATTAGCGGTCCCACCCTCGGCCTGGAAATTATGCCATGGATCCTCCTTGAACGTCTGGCCTTGCCATCTCTGAATCGAGTAAGAACCTGCAGCCTCACTGGAACTTTGAGTACCGCCGTCCCGAGCATGGCTATTATTGGTGGTCATGGCGCGTTGTTCATCGGATGGTTGCTGAAATTTACGTGTTGCGCTTTCTCGTCCAGTCTGAGCTTCTCCTTGCTGCGTCATGGCGTATACAGTAGCTCGAGCAGCTATTTCCTTTGGATCATTAGCGGTAGGCTCAAGATACTACGTTCTACTCACTTCCGTGTGTATCAGTCAATTTCCGCTATATGTACCGGTCGGTAAGGTAAGGGCGTCTGTAATGTTTCGAATACAGCGCAACTGGAGATGGTCTTGTTGCTTCTCTCTAATTAGGAAAGATGGCATAAGAGCTACGCTTAAATACTCGAGTCCAGTCAAGCTAATACCTCGTCGGACGGATCAAAACACATTGCGGCCTTTTATATCGCTTAGCAGCATTTTGTAACTCTTTATGACCTTGCGCAATCTACGTACCACCCCCTTTCGCCTTGCTCTCCATATACACAAATTTTCTATTTGCAGAGTCTTTGTAGCACGCCGATGGTTTTTCTTATTATGGCGGTACATTCTCGCCCGCGAATAATAAGACTTCGCCGCATGTATACGGTGCAACAGATATTTCAGTCACGTTCATGTTAGGTCTACTACCTAGACATCCTGGGAAGGTACCAAGTGAGGGACTTACTTGCTGACTGCATCATGGCAACATGATGGACGAAGAATCGAACCATGAAAAGTACTCCAATACAATGTACCTTACCTTAGCCAATCAATGTGGCTTATTTAGAAGACCAAGACCATACATTCATGAATGGCCTGTACTCGTTCAGTGGGCACAACTTTGATCGCTAAATATGATTTTTATGTACGAGACTTTAGCGCCCTTTTTTGGCCTTTCTCTGGCCTTTCTTGGCCCTTTTTGGTCTTTTGTACCGTTCCATAATTTCCCAGGCAGTCTACAACAAGCCTGGTTATTATCAAATACTGACGCCTTCACTGGAATGTGAACCGTAAGTCGTATTTCAAATACTGGTTTCCTTGCTGTCTGGAACCATGGCATTTGGTGCCGCTCTTGGCGAGGATTATGGGATGTATTTTCAGGATGTCGGCAACGATTTTGTCACCGCTGTAGCTCCGCCCGGCTCTGGGCGTGATGGAAAGTCTCCGCGCACCGATTTTGGACACATGGTCGAGGAGGCGCAGTATGTTACCCCGATGCCTGACACCATCGATCCTACGGTTCTACGGCAAGGCTACTCTTTCACAAACCCCGCAGAGGAAGAGATATCGCCTAGCCTAGGTGCGCGTGCTTCCAGCCATTCGAGCAATCTACACGGTACAGAGTCACAACCTACACAAGAACTGCTACCGCAGGGCCAAGTATGGTCTTCAACCTCTGCGGCAATTTCGTTACATTGGAAGCTTACAGATCTTAGTCTAACCACGATGACGAGCAGCCCATTAAGAGATCGAGATTGCAAAGTTCACGACGAAGGATCGATGAAGATGAATGGGAGACTAAGAAGCCAATTATTGAGAATCTACTTCTCCAAAAGAGAAAGACTCTGAATGAGGTGATGACCATTATGGAGGGCGAGCATCAATTTAAGGCATCGTAAGTTCACCTGGCTTTTAACACCGCTTGGGCGATGCGCAATAACGACCGACTGATTTAACCAGGAAAACGACCTATAAGAACCATATAAAGCAATGGGACCTCAAGAAAAACCTACCAAAGGGTCTTGCAACCTACCTGTGGTCGCAAGCCAAGCAGCGAAAGGACGAAAGAGGGGTAGGGACACAATATTGGTACCGTGGGTCTCAGGTGGCTGTCAATAAATATAATCGAGCTGGTACTAAGAACAGCGAAGCGCTACCAATCCGAATTCGAAAATGTAAGCCTACTTTCCACATGAGACAGGTAAACCGCTAATCAGCGATTGTGCTGGCTCGAAGCAATACGGTCAAACCTGACAATCATCACAACGTCAACCTCTTCCAGCGATGGGTGTTCAGGGCAACCTGAATCAAAAAGACGCCACCTTGACTGCTTTGACGACGAGGTTGGCAGTATCCAGACCGATCCAGCCCTCCAAATTCCAAAATCTGTGATACTACATCAACGCACGAGCCGATTCCCCAAAGGACGAGATGTAAATGCAGAAAACGGCCAGCAAGATTCAACATCCATCGAGCAGCGTCTTGAAGAACACTCTTTTACACAAACAAATCTTTTCGATGACCTTGGTCTCATGCCCCTCCCTGATCTCTGTAATCTCGCAGATCGCCTAATCAACCGTGGTTTACACGCCTCGAATGACATGGTATTAGAAGCTCTTTTGACGAAACTGGAAGGGACTGGCAGAGCAGATGCAGACAGCTTAGACAAAAAACTGAGGTACACAGTGTCGTGGATGCGGACGATGATCTTCCAGCGCAAATTTCTCGCAGCAAGGAAGATACTCGAGGGTATTCGTGCCGATGACAACTTTGATTCATTCCCTCCAATTCATAGTTTGCAGATCCACAAGCTCGCCCTTCTCGTCGATGTGTATGAGGACATTCATCAGCCTCGAAACATTGAAAACGTTGAGGCTAGATGCATTGCGCTTTTGGCCGCCCAGGATGCCATTGAATTTAATCCAGACCGCTACTGGCCTAACAATCTGATATTGGCCTATCTGTTCCGTTTGTACGGCCTCTTCAAACGTGAATTGCAGCGGGATACGATCGATAGGATGGACGAAGTAATCCGGATCCAGTTTCGAACAAGAGAGCCGTCAGTTTCATCTGTCTGGGCGGCCCAGCAGTATGCACGCTGGTGTCTTGGGCGCACTGAACTCAAGAAGGCTGATAGCACGCTGAAAAGCCTCAAAGATGTTGTTGGCAAGAATTCCGCCGAGGACACCCAAAACGCATTGCTGGAGACCGTCTACAAAACAATGCGTCTCAGAAAGAACCAGGAGCCTGTGGCACCCCAAATAGTCGATATCTACGAGCGCAATAAGGTGGACGAACATTGGCAAGACTGTTTCGAGAAGTATTTATGGGACGAGCCGTATTCATACATTGAAGACCAGCGAATGAGAAGCAGAAAGGAACAAGATACTGGTTACCTGCACTGAACCAAGGTATGGAAACCACGGTAACGCTGCTGTCAATGCTGAGGATTGAAGGTTTGCGCATAGCTCAACCAATACTACGCCTCTTACATCTTCGCTGACACTTCTAGCAGTATGAGATGTTATCGGCAAGAATTCTTAACGAATGCACGTCATTCCTTATCGAGGGATACCGCGAGATGCGGTCAATACCATTGGATCATGGAGAAGCATCGGATGCAGTGTTTACACCGCCAGATTGGTGTCAAACGAGGGGCATCGAACGATGCCGGCCGGCTAGATAGCGTTCATTGACGTTTGCGACAGCATCTGCCACAGTGGGCAAAGTAGATCTCAAAACAGCACCTCTATTACTGGTCGTCTTCGAGTTTCTTTATGGTCTATTACGATTTCTTATAGAATGCCTTGGGTCTCATGCTTCATAACGACTCGGTATGAATTTCATGACCATTTAACGAGTTATAAAGTCATTCCGTTCAGGGTCTCAGCTAGATGCATCAACTGAATCCTAGGGGGTGTTTCCTCTGAGTTCGAAGAAATGGGATTCTTAGTCCTTACATAATGAAGAAGCGAAGCCAGGTTTTACTCAAACGTCCCGGCTGTTGACTCTGGGTCTCGGTAACCTTCATGCATCATCGTCAGAGGCTCACTGGCGTCTTTTAGTGCAAGTGAGAACTCTCGGGTCAGCTAAGCGATGTTTCTATCTGTCGAAAATTGTGGATTGATAAATCGAAATAACTAGGACTGAAGCTCTCGGTGCAAAGTAACCATGCAAGCCGTTTACATTGTAGCAGGTACTTCCAGTTTCGACTTCGCCGGCTTGTCTAAAGGTGGAACGATCATGCCCAAACGTATGGCCCAGTCATCTCGCCCCGTTTCCTTTATCAGCTCATCCGCCATGTCCCGTCTTCTTCCGTACTTTTTACGTGGCCCATCGGCCTTGACAATGTTCCCGTGCATCTGCAACTTGTCCGTCCGCACGTTCGCGATCGCTAGCAATCCGGCTGAGACGATCAATAGCACCAAGAGCAGCACTTTCCCCGACTGCTTCAAGTTACTCGCCAATGCTGCATCGAGGTATACCAGGAGAGTCGCAAAGGCCGCTACCGAGCCCTCGATGAATGTCATTTCATGCAGCCATTGACCAGACGTCACGGTTTTGAGATCATCGACGGCTCCACGCATCCGAACCCAACGGTCCTGGCTTAATAGAATGAGCAGATCGCCCTGTACATCCGGCTCACTGGCCCCCTTCCACCCGATACGGCTCCGGCGGCGGATGATGATGGTGTTGCAGAAGCGGGCAAACATAAGGAGGAAGATGACAAAAAGACCCCACCAGTCTGCAGATATCACGAACAATACTAGAACAACAATTGTCAAGGAAGCAGCTGTGAGATAGGATATAGATGACATCAGGTTGGCATTCTCGAAGGTGTAGAATGTCGATAACAGTTGGGCTGTCCCCGACTGCTTTTTGCCAACATTTATGACGGAGAGTGTGGTCAGATGGCCAGTGAGACTGATCTTCTGTAAATAAGCGACTGTTGCGGGGTTCTCGACTCGGAATACATAACCGGAGGTCAAGGCAGCGACCGCTGGGTATTCGCCGCCGTTTAACTCCGTCGCGGCTTGCTGACGTTGGATGCTCGGACAGAGGACTAAGGTATCCAAGAGCGCACCTGTACCGGTAAGAGCAGTCCGATCGCCGATTGTGGTGAGCTCCGCAAGGGCTACCAGACCAGCCGCGTCGAGCGAGACCTTGAGGTTATCTGTGTATAACCAAGGCTGGACTATTCGCGGTGACAGCTACAGCGTAGTCAGCTTACGCTGTTATGTAGGGTAAACATTGGTGGCTAACATTCCGTGGTATTATCATCTTGGAATAATCACTGAAGTTCCCATATCGGTCGTCGAGCTCACGCATGGCTCTTATCATGTCTTCGCTCAGATACCGAATCCACCCCACCAGTGTCCCCACCAAAGACTGCATGGGTGAGATGCAAGCCTTATAGAGCTTATCAAAGGGCTTGAGTCCTCTAAAAGGATTGGCGAAAGAAGAGGGCGCAGATAATGGCAGCCAATGAGCACTCTGCTTCCAAACAACATTGCAGCAGATCCATTGGTTTCATTCGCCAGAGGCATGAGGCTTGCATGAAGGATGGAGGTGGGAGAATGTACAGCCTTGCAGAACGCCCGATGTGAATGACAGCGTGACACTGCGCAGCCATGCTCCGCCTGCCTTGACCTTTGGCTACACTACAGGCACGTTCTCGCATCACTGCCAAGGATCGCACACCCTACGAACAACTTTTCTTTTCTTCTATGTTCTAATCCGTACAATGGATAAAGCTTTCTTTTGGTCGAGTTTCCTACCGCTGTGGGCTGGGCGCTAAAACCGAGCGATCCGAGTGCGAGGTGCAGGCGCCGCGAAAAGGCAACGAGGCAACAGAACACTTGCTCACCCCAATTTATAGTTGGTGTGCCACCGCAATCAGCCGGTCGAACGCAATGGGGGAAAACACCGGAGATCACAGGCAATTATTGATCGCAATACAGTCCTAGTACGGCTAGGCCCAAGGCAGATGACAAAAGTCTATGCCACAAGAAGGCTTATACCCTACAACCGCAGTATTTGACGCCCAGGGAACGAAGGTTGTATGTCTTTGAGCTGCAACAATATCCAGTATTGACGCACTAACAAGTTCTGGTAATCCTGTCAGCACTTGTCTGGTTGCCAAAAAATGGTTATTCCACGTACCCTTTCGCTAGATGGAATTCTGTCGGTCCATCAATTTTGTCGCTTCCCCTCGGACTGATTGAGGCTCCGGGATCGCAAGGTTTGTTGCTGCAGCGCCTGCCTTCAGCCTTTTTATTTTCCGTAACTCCCTTTGGCTCTTTCATCCCCCTTCAGTCTTCTAAAGCTGAATCTCTTCATCATAAATCTCTTCAAAAAGGCCTTGTTTGTTTCTCGGTTTAATCGTTCAGTCCTTATGAAAGATCTCGGCTATCAGTACGAGCCTTTGGGAGATGGAGAATTTCGCTTACTGAGGTTACACCCTGGGCGAGGCAGCAGTGATCTTGAAAGCAATCTAATCATTTGCTCTCTCAAGCAGGAAGCCGAGGATGCAACCGGCAGTGCAGATCGAAGCATGGAAAACAGTGATCAAGATGGAGGTCTACCAGCTTCAGGTCCTCAACCATACGAAGCTTTGTCCTATACATGGGGCCCTCCTGGCAAATCCGAGGTATTCATCAAAATCCTGTCCCATAGTGAAGCATATCGAATTGTGATCAGGCCTTCTTTGGAGTCAGCATTGCGGCAACTACGCTCCACTGAGCACTACAAGTTCTTCTGGGTAGATGCACTCTGCATAAACCAGCCTGATACCGACGAAAAAAGCTCTCAGATCCCTAAAATGTGGGAAGTGTACAACGGCGCCTTCAACGTATGCGTATGGCTCGGCGCACATGCCGACGGAAGTGAAAGAGCCATGGACTTCGTCAACGAAATCGTGAAGCTGGACAACCTCGAACAGTTAGTGCAGGACACTCACAATTCAGAAAAGTGGGCGGCGTTATCAAGTCTTATGAGAAGGCCGTGGTTCAGTCGACGTTGGATTGTTCAAGAGATAGCGCTCGCAAAAACTGCCACTTTACACTGTGGTGAAAGTTCGGTATCTTGGCGAGACTTCGCAGACGCCATATCATTGTTCAACTCCAAAAGTTCCGAAATACGGCAGCTCTTTCGGAAGTCAACTGTGTTCAACAATCCTCTAGACTATCTTGGTGATATCACTGAGCTGGGAGCGACCCGGCTAGTTCATGCGTGCGATAACATCTTCCGCAAGTCGGATGATGGTGCTATCATGGAGCACATGTTGTCTTTGGAAGCTTTGATGTCTTCTTTGTCGGCCTTCGAAGCTACAGACCCCCATGATACTGTTTACGCTGTTCTATGGCTTGCGCACGACGCTCGACCGATATCAAAGAAAGAGGATACGCTATTTGGAATACGTCGTAATATGCACAACCCTGGGCCAAGCTCTCCAATCTCGGAGCCAACTGAACTCTCTCCCCAAAGCGCAACTCGCGTTATTGCTGAAGATCAGCCCGAACAACCGTTCGATTCGATGAAAAGACGCTTCAGCGAAAGCTACGAGGGACAACGGGCCACAAGGAGGCGCGTAAACTCCGTGAATAGTCAGGGTGTCCCGTCTGTTCATGTGGTCAATGAAAATGAACGGGTCATACCATATACAGCGAACTCTCTTCGAGACCAAGGACTCAGATCGACTGTCTTGACCAATGGCGAGGATTTAAATGCAAGAAGAACAGATAACCTCTGGGACGCGCAGATATCAAGACCAATCGTGACGACTACCAATGTTGACAGGCCCCCGAACACCAGACTTGACGTTCCAAAACCGCAGACACTGAAAGCCGGTTCTAGAACACATATTGTCCTAGAAAGGGTCCTCGAGTCTATTAGGGCCAAAAGGATTACCGTAGACTACAAGAAAAGTGTCTTCGAGGTCTGCAGAGACTTTCTTGCTTTCACTATAAATCGTTCCCACTCCTTGGATATGATTTGTCGACCATGGGCACCTGATGACCCAATGTTGCCATCATGGATCCCACGCCTGTCCGGCAAAGCTTTCGGCCTGAGCACTAACAAGACCTATCGCCGTGTAAACGCTGACCCTCTTGTCCGAAGTCCAGGATGGGATCGTGGACACTACAACGCTGCCCCCAACACCAAGGTGTTACCAATACCTCGAAAAAGTAGCGATTCCAACCGAATTCTCCGTGTCAACGGCTTCGCTTTCGACAAAATCGGCGCAAAGTATACGCCTGCCACCGCCGGTATAATTCCCGCTAAATGGCTGGGCGCTGGTGGGTGGGAGGACACAAATTCATATCCGCGCGAGTATTTCTGGCGGACACTTGTTGGAAACCGAGATGCCCATGGGCAAAAGCCTCCTTCCCATTGGATAAGAGCCTGCAAGGATGCTTTCAATCGAAGGCCTACCGGAGGGGCTTTGAATACCGGAGAGGTGCTGACTAGCAACTGTCCTTCACCCACTGTAGACTTCCTTGAGCGAGTTCAATGTATGGTATGGGAGCGGAGGCTTGTATCATTGTGTGGACCACCGTGTTCATCTGGAACTGACCAACAAATATGTACTCTTGGTCTGGCACCTTCGAAATGCAAGAAACGGGACCTTGTCTGCATTCTATTCGGCTGTAGTGTTCCAGTCCTCCTGCGTAAATTTATCGATGGCCGTCCTGCGAAGAAAGGGCTGGGGTGCACCTGTAATCAAGTTGATTGCCAATGTGACCCGGATATCAAGAGATCTGAGGACGGCACTCCAACAAACGTCCACTACGAATTCATTGGCGAGTGCTACGTCCATGGCATGATGGACGGCGAAGCCTTTCGTGTCCAGAAAGCAAACAGGCTTAAGTACCAGATGTTTGATCTACAATGAGTCAATGTCCGCTCTCTGGTGCGCAACATCCGTCCTATCCTGGCCAAGGTCTGTGGTCCTTACGTCTCTGATCCTTCCTTAAAGCTCTCCCTGATGGATTCGGCCGATATCCTGTTCGCAGCCAGTGGAATCTCAATCAACCACTTGACTAATTCCATAAGGGATCGTTTTTTGTTGCAAGCCTTCCTCGTGGTCACTGAATTAGAAACCAATTAATGCTGAATGGAACCCAAGGTTGTCAAGATGTCAATCGCTCAAATTCTTCGGCCGCTAAGTTATCTGATAGTCAAAAGACTTGGGAATTATTCAATCGCGACGTCGAGACGTCGAATGGTAGACTAGTCTGGTTATAAACGGCTAAGATGACCGAGGCCCTTCATGTTGTCATTTTGCCAAGCTTTCTATCTCTTTTATATACGCAGGTTCGGCATCATAAGATAGCTGATAATGGTAAACACTTATTGATCCATGGGAAAGAAGGCCTGGACATTCATTGATAAATTCTGGTTAGTAAATAATTTTACGGCATTGAATACTGCACAGAGGGTCAAACAGGAACGATATGAGCCGAAAGAGGAAAGTCATACAGTTGAGGTTTAGGGACAAAGTCGTCAAGAAGTGGAAAGGAGAAAAAGTCGAACATACGAATGAGTCCGAGGGGGTACAATAACTTCACGGAAATTACTAACTCGCGCAAGCGGGTTATCTAGTGCAGACATCACCAAACAACCTACTTGTGAACAGCTAGAAACTACACATCCCTCCGATCTGCTCATAATGGACCGTCGTACTTTCAGGGTATCAACGACTTGCCCACTTACGTCCAACGTGTCTTTCAGAATCAAAGGGTTGATTTCGTCGACCATTTCATTTGATATACAGCTGACTGAGTTGGTGCCAGTAGGTCGATACCGAACTGACTTTCCGGACTGAGAAATTGTTACATATCCAGTGGAAGAGGTTTCTTGACGCGACTCTTGCGTCGTCTTCCTGAGCGTGTATAACGGATCAATCTCGACCACCTTGCGGTACCTAGACAAGCGTCAGCGTCAGCAAGTGCCACGACGCGGTGACTGCAGGTTGTGCGGCACACTCTATCTCCATAAATCCTCGATCCGATCAATGTGTAGGTTGGGTCGTATCTGCGTAGAGACCTGTCGAGCGATGGCTTTTTGTTCACCTCTTCATGTATTTTGTTGTAGTAATCTCGCAGTGACATTCTGCTTTTGATTTTCTGCCCTTGGAGCATGTGAAAGAGCATTGCGATGGGCCATAGCAGATGACTTTGAGTTTTGCCTGTATATGAGACAAGCGCAGGGTAGCCCTTGAGGACACAAGCGAAAAGAACGAAAGCGGGTTGGTAGAGACGAAGAGGGAGGAAATGCGAAAGGGAGGCAGAGCATCTTTTCCCTTTCCCTTTCCCTTTCCCTTTCCCTTTCCCTTTCCCTTTCCCTTTCCCTTTCCCTTTCCCTTTCCCTTTCCCTTTCCCTTTCCCTTTCCCTTTCCCTTTCCCTTTCCCTTTCCCTTTCCCT